>MRWG01000016.1_pt1 | contig 453618 bp, 444 predicted proteins | sample 1013341 | NCBI WGS metagenome assembly MRWG01 (sample SAMN06117577, study PRJNA244670) | biofilm metagenome | biome: Water; feature: Cathode Biofilm; material: Biofilm; isolation source: microbial consortium enriched at the cathode of a solar microbial fuel cell | place: USA: District of Columbia...
CAGCAGGGTTCAAACGTCGTCATCGACTTCGGCGCCGGAGACGCCATAACCCTCCTCAACACCACCCTCGCAAACCTCCATGAAGATGACTTTATCTTCGGAGCCGTTTAGGGAGCCTTGCGCCGCGCCAGTTTCACGAGGAGATTATCCGTGACGCCCGGCCGGCTCCACGGGCAGACGGAAATGCATATGCCGCAGCCGTAGGTTTCATTGAAATAGGGAAGGCACTTGTCGAAATCCACATACCACTTTTGTTCTCCGCGCACCGTCTGTTTTTCTTCAAAGATCGCGTCCGGAGGACAGGCGTCGGAGCAGACCCGGCAATTCCTGCAAAATCCGTCGGCGCCGAAATCGTCCGGCGCATCGGGCGTTAGCGGCAGGTCTGTCAGCACTGCCGAAAGACGGAAATTCGATCCGAAGCGGCGGTTGATGATCGACCCGTGCTTGCCAAGCTCGCCGAAGCCACAGACGAGCGCAGGGGGGATCATCGTCACCTTGCCCTTCATGGGACCGGTCAGCGGTTCGGCCCAGTGGCCCTGGCTGCGAATCCAGTTTGCCAGTCCCTTCGCCGCCTTGGCAGCGCGCGTATACTGTTTCAGAACCTCGACGCCGGCGCGCAGCTCCGGCGCTTCGGACATTTCCGTATAATCCATTTCGACGCCGATCATGACGATGAATTCGCCGCGCGCTTCTTCGCCTTCGAATACCCATTCGGGGCGCATGCGCGCGACGCCGGTCAGGTCGGCGTGATTTTCAGCGCCGGCGCGTTTGACGGCGGTTGTCCATTCTTCAGGAGAATGCTGAACGGCGTAGGGCGCGATGTCGGCGAGCGGGGCGTCGATGACAGCCTGGCGTTCGGCGCGCATAGCGTCCATCGCCGGGTTTGCGTTGCGGCGGTAAAACCATTTCTGCAACACGCCATGCGGAATTTTTTCTGGCTGTTCCTGCCAATAGACCGGCGACGGATTGCGCTTTGCGGTTTCACCGAGGCCATTGATGGCGTTGCCGGATATGTCCGGCCAGAGCGTCATCTGGTCAGGGTCGGGCGAGAACGCGTTGCTGCCGTTTTTGCGTGCCATATTGGCAATTCCCGTTGGTGATTCCATGCGACGGCTGCGAAGAACATACTATGATAGCAGGATTCAGTCATCTTGCCGCAGCATGCGGAGCCGTAGCTTCGCTTGCGGCAGGGCGAGGCTTGGCCGCGACAAAGCGGGATCGTTAGATGTGACGTGCATTTCAGTAGTCTCTATAAGAGTCTCAACATGGAAATGGACGGGCGATAATGCAAAATAAAATTCTAACAGGCGTGCTGGTTGCATGCGTGTGTGCAATGTTGATGGCGGTAGCGGCATGTTCCAACGAGGAAACAGGGCAAGAGTCTCATGCGAGCGTTGAAAGCGCACTTCAGGCGGCAGTTGATCGTCTGGCTGCCGAAAATAATTTTCCGGGTATTCAGGCGGCGATCATTATGCCTGACGGCACGGTGATAGAAGCCGCCGCCGGGCTTGCCGACCGGGAGCAGGAAATCAGCATGACAACCAATATGCGGTTGCTTTCCGGTAGTATTGGAAAAACCTACGTGGCGGCGGCGGTGATGGCGCTGGTTGCCGAGGGCAAACTGGCGCTGGAAGAAAAAGTGTCAACCTATGTTGGCGATGAAGATTGGTATCAGGGATTTCCCAACGGCGATGACGTGACGCTCGGACAGATGCTCAACCATTCATCCGGCGTGCCGCGCGACTATCTTGTCCATCCGGAATTTCTAGCCGCTGTTAAACGCAGCGTTGATGAAGATATTAACCTCGTTGACATGGGCCTCACGCATGAGGATTTTGTTCGTTGGGTAAGCGGACTTGAGCCTGGCTTCGCGCCCGGTGAGGGGTTTATGTATACGGATGTCGCTTACACGGTCGCTGCGCTGGTTGCAGAAAAAGTCGATGGCCGTTCACTCGAAGACCAAATCCGCGAGCGGTTCATAACACCTTATAAACTGACACGCACCGAAGCGCAGACACGCCGCATGACGGATTTTGTTTCGGCGTATTTTCCACCCCCGATGCATCCTGGTTTTCCGGGCGTACCCGAAAAATCAGTGACCATGGGCGTTTTTGCATTTGACCCCGGGATGGAATGGGGCGGCGGCGGTTATGCATCCAATGCAGGCGATCTCGCCCGCTGGGCGCATCTGTGGTTCGGTGGCGAGGCCGTCGACGGCAGCTATATTGAAACAATCACCGGCTGGGGGAACGAGCATGTCATACCGCAGCTCGGCGACGCATACGGTGTCGGCGTTCAGATCCGTTACGACAGCCCGTTTGGCGAACGATTGTATCATGGCGGTTATCAACTCGGCTTTATCGCGCGCGCAGAGCACCTTCCGGAACATGGCATGTCCTCCGCGATTATGATCAATACGGTCGATATCGCCTATGAGCGCTACCATGATGAAATCTGGAACGCTGTTTTGACCGCGATTGAAATACAGACGGACGAATAGCGCTAACTGGTCAAAGTCGGTGCCAGCGCCAGAATCTGTACGTCCACATCCATGCTGAGGAAATCCTCAGCGGCGCCTTTGAATGAGCCGTCGAGCGGCACGGCCTGACTTGGCGTTCTCGCAACGCCGGTTCGGATCAGGTTGCCCGAGGCGATGAGGCCGTTGGTCGGATCGAATTCGATCCAGCCGGCGCCGGGCAGGAACACCTGCACCCAGGCATGTGTGGCGCCCGTTCCCTGCAATGCGCCACCCTGATTGGCGAGAGGATCATAAAGATAGCCGGTGACAAAGCGCGCAGCGAAACCGAGCTGACGAACCGCCTCCATCATCAGCACAGCAAAATCCCGGCACGAGCCTTGTGCGATATCGATCGTGTGGCGCGGCGCCTGAATGCCCGGCTCTTCCCGGCGCTTATATGTGAAGGTCCGATGGATCGCTGTGTTGATCGATGTAAGGATGTCCCAGGTATTATCGCCAGCCGCGCGCCGAAGCTTGTTCGCCCATTCGTTCACGGCTTCTTCCGGGTGATTATATTCCGGTTTGATCAGCGCAATGAGATCCGGAATTTGCTCTTTCGCATAATTGAATGGAAATTTTTGCGCCTCGGAAGCGATTGGAAAAACCGGGACGGCGACGCTGGACCGGATAACGTTGAAGACGCAGGAAATTTCCAGCGTGTCTGAAGGCGGCGCATCGAAAAAATCGAAAATGATCTTCGAGTTTGAAAAAACATCATGCACCCAATGCTGTTTCGCATTTGGCGTCGTGGTTACGTCAAAGGCGGTAAGGCGCAGATCATTGCTTTCATGCGGGCGAAACATGGCGCGGTGCGGCCCGAACGCCACTGGCCTTGAGTAGCGGTACAGGGTCGTGTGGCGTATCTGCCAAATATCGGTGCTGACGCCAGCGGTGTATGCGTTCATATTCTCAACTTCAAATCCGCCCGCATTCTACCCACAGGCAGGCTGATAAAGACCTATTTCATGAAAGCCCTCAAGGGTGAAATTTTTGTCAGCCCAAAGGCGCGAAATAGCGTTCATTCAGTGTGCTGGCGAGTGTGATGACCTGCTGCTGGATCTGGTCAAGGTAACGGTGCAGCGGGCGGCCGGAGACCCGCGCCGGCGGCGATTTGAGACACTCCTTGAGCGCCTTTGCGGCGTTTTTCACTTCCGGGCCGGGGCGTGCGCCGAAGTCGTGCTCCAGACGGTCGAGCTGGTAAAATGCGGTTTCCGCTGCATTTGTCAGTGAAAGAGGCAGATGCGCGTCGCATAGCAGAAATTTCGCCGCGTCTTCCGGTTTGGCGTTGAAGGAATGGCGCCGCTGAAAGGCGTGATAGGCTGACGCCGAGCGCAGTAGCGTATTCCACCACGCGACATCGGGCGGCGAAACTTCATGGTCGTCGTCGCGGTCGAACCGGAAATATTTGATATCGATCAGACGCGTGACCTGATCGGCGCGCTCCAGCGCAGCGCCGAGCTGGTTGAACCGCCAGACCTCGTCGCGATAGCATGTGCCGTCAAGGACGCCGCGAAAGGTGGAACACCCGTCGCGAATTTCCATGCAAATCTCGCTCAGCTTCGACAGCGCGAAGCGGCGTTTCTGCAGCGCCGACACATTGGCGTGAAACACCGACATCTGCCGCCAGCTTTCCGTACTGATCAGATGCCGCAAGGAGCGCGCGTTTTCTTTCGCCGCCTGCGCCGCGGTGATCACCGAATTCGGATTGGCGGCGTCGGCGATGTAGAACCGCGCCACATTGAGCGCCGTCAGCGCCTTGCCGCGCTCTGAAAACGCATCGCCGTCGGCGAACACGAACAGGATTGGCTCCCAGGCTTCGTCGTTTTCCTGATCGGCGGCGAAAGACTCCGTCACCATCAGCAAACGCGAAAGGCTTTCGGCCCGCTCCATGTAACGGCCAAGCCAGAATGCGTTTTCAGCGAAGCGGGAAAGCAGCATCAGCGCATAACCTTGAACATCGCCGTCATTTCATTACCCATGTGTCTTTGGAGCCGCCGCCCTGAGACGAATTGACGATGATGGATCCTTCGCGCATGGCGACGCGCGTCAGGCCGCCGGGCAAGACCCAGCTGTCCTCGCCGGTCAGAACGAATGGACGCAGGTCCACATGCCGCGGTTTAAGCCCGTTTTTGGTCAGGGTCGGCGAGACGGAAAGGTTGATCATCGGCTGCGCGATATAATTTTCGGGATTCTTTTTCAGCGCGCGTCGCACGGCGGCGAGTTCCGCCTTGGTGGCTTTCGGTCCGACGACAATGCCGTAACCGCCTGACTCGCCCACCGGTTTCACGACCAGTTCGTCAAGATGATCGAGCACGTAGGCGAGGGCGTCTTTTTCTCGACAGATATATGTCCTGACGTTGTTCAGGATCGCTTCTTCGCCGAGATAATAATCGATTATGCGCGGCATGTAGGCGTAGACCGCCTTGTCGTCGGCGACGCCCGCGCCCACAGCATTGGCGATTGAAACCTTTCCGGCTTTCAGGGCGCGCATAATCCCGGGAACGCCGAGCATAGAGTCCTTCTGGAACACCTCCGGGTCGAGAAAATCATCGTCGATCCGGCGATAAATCATGTGAATACGCTCAAGGCCGGTAATGGTCTTCATGAACACGCGATTTTGATCGTCAACAATCAGATCGCGGCCCTCGACCAGCGGCACGCCCATTTCGCGCGCCAGAAAGATGTGTTCGAAATAGGCGGAGTTGAACACGCCTGGCGTCAACAGCGCGATGTGCGGTTTCTGGATACGCTGGGGCGCGCATTCCATCAGCTTGCCGCGCAGACGTTTGCCATAGTCGGACACCGGCATTACTTTCATCCCTTCCATCAGGTCGGGGAATGAGCGCATCATCAAGTGCCGGTTCTCGATGACATAGGAAACGCCCGAAGGTGAACGGCAATTATCCTCCAACACGAAAAACTCGCCGGTTTCATCCCGGATCAGGTCAACGCCGGAGATGTGGGTGTAGGTATTGTTGACGAGTTTGACGCCAAGCATTTCCTTGCGGAAGTGCTTGTTTTTAAGAACCAGATCCTTGGGGATGATCTTGTCCTTGAGAATTTTCTGGGCGCCGTAGATATCGGTCAGAAAGGCGTTCATCGCCGCGACGCGCTGTTTGCAGCCGCTTTCGATGACTTTCCAGTCAGCCTGACTGATCTGCCGGGGGATAGGGTCGAAAGGCAGGATCCGATCGATGGCGCCCGCATCGGAATACACCGTAAAGGTAATTCCGAGATTGTGAAGCTCACGCTCGGCGGCGGCGTTGCGCTGATTGAGGGCGCGCGCCTTGTATTTGGCGAGCTTCCTTGCGAGCGGGTTGGGCGCAGATGTGGCGCCGGACTTTCCGAATATTTCGCAATAATTCCTTCCCGGGTCGTAGCCGGGGAACATAGGGTGCTTCGCCATTGAAGTCCTTGATAAAGAATTGTTTTTTGGAAATCAAGGCATATAAAAGTTAGTACACTGAATAGATAGCAGTCCTTTACGGCAAAAAAGCCGCCGACCGGCATTGCCGGACGGCGGCGAGTTGCAGTTTCAAATCATGAGTGGAGGAGACCCCCCGGTTTTTGGTCCCCGCGACCTAGAACGATGCGCTAAATCCCAGGCCGAACCAGAAACCGCTCGGATCCGTGGACACGGTCGGCGGCGTGGTGTCGTCAAATATTGCGCCGCCCGGTATGTCCGACCCGCCATAGCGCGCGCCGACATAGAACGAGCCATTGTCGGAGAATGCATAGGAAAGGTCCGCCGTCGCGAGGCCGTAAAGATAATCACCCGGTCCATCTGGCAGGACGTAACCGAGTGACCCGCCGAGATCGAAGCTTAATTTCTCGGCGACCGGGATGGAGTATGACACGCCCCCTTCGAGAGTCGTCGTATTAAGCGTGAAGTCGCGGTAAACGTAGGCTGTCGGCGAAAACGGAATATCAAACGACAGACCGCCGAAGATTTCGACTGTGTTGGTGCTGTCGTCGAAAAAGCCGCTCATTGCGTCCGGGTAGGTATAATAGGTGACGCCAATATCGAAAGATACGGTTTCATTGATTGGCGCGCTGTACCCGGCGAACAGGTCAAGCTCGTCGCCGTAAGAGACATCGTCATCGCCGACCGGCAATGCGAACCAGGCGCCGGCATAGAAACTGCCGTATGACAGTGTGACGGCGGGCTGAACGCTTGCCTCCTGTAGTTGGACGCCGCGGAATACATAGCGGGATTCAAAAGCGACATCGGTGGAAACGCCAAGCGACTCCGCATGAGCCGGGACCGCAAGGGCTGATAGTGCGATTGCGCCGGAGAGTGCGCGCAACATAGATTCCTCCTTTCACCGCGTTTCACAGGAAACGGGGTATGCTGAACAGAACGGTTCGTTTACGGACTAACCGTGTCGAAAGCTGCTGCAGCGCACAATAATAAAATTACCACTATCAGAGTTTACCGCTAAAAATAGCCATTAATTCTATAAATCTGACACTAATATATCTAAAAATAGCACGAAATAGCGTCATTGCGTAGCATATTTCGCTTGTGCAGCAAATTTAGGTTGCGTTGCAAAAGCGTCGTGGTTAGCGTTGGAATCGAATCAATCAGGCTTTTTGCCGATTCCAATATGCGCAGAAGTCCGAAAAGGGGCAAACGGATGAAATATATTATCGCTGTCGTGAAACCGCATCGTCTGGAAGATATCCGGACCGCGCTGACGAATGTCGGCGTCGAAGGCATGACGGTTTCCGACGTCAAAGGCTTTGGCAGACAAAAGGGCCATAGCGAGGTCTATCGCGGCGCCGAATATCAGGTCGACTTTGTGCCGAAGGTAAAACTTGAAATCGCCGTTGCGGCCAGCGAAGTATCGAAAGTCGTCGAAGCGATTCAGAATTCAGCCAAAACAGACCGCATCGGCGACGGAAAAATTTTCGTGCTTGATCTGGAAGAGGCCGTGCGCGTGCGTACCGGCGAAACCGGCGCGGCGGCGCTTTAACCGGACGGGATAAGAAAATCATGAATATCAAAATGAAATCGGCCGTCTCGATTGCGGCGGCAAGCCTTGTGTGTGTATCGGGCGCATTCGCCCAGGAAGCGGCGGAAGTTGTCGAGGCGGCAGCGGCGGTTCCTGCGCCGTCGGATGGATCGGCCTTCGTCTTCAATACGCTATTGTTTCTCGTATCCGGCATGGTTGTCATGTTCATGGCCGCTGGCTTTTGCATGCTAGAAGCCGGGCTCGTGCGGTCCAAGAATGCAGCCACCATATGCCTTAAAAACATTGCACTTTATTCGGTTGCAGGCCTTATGGTGTATTTTATCGGCTACGATTTGATTTATGGGGTCGCTGAAGGCGGGTTCATTGCGCCATTGAATATACTCTGGGGCGGCGACGAAAGCGGTTCGGTAGGCAATGGGTACTCGGCGCATTCCGACTGGTTTTTCCAGATGGTATTCGTTGCGACCGCAGCGTCGATCGTTTCCGGCACGCTCGCCGAACGCATCAAGCTATTTCCGTTTCTGATTTTCGTCGCCGTGCTGACCGGCATTATCTATCCGATCCAGGCGAGCTGGGTCTGGGGCGCCGGCTGGCTCGATGCGCGTTTTGACGATTTCGCCGGTTCGACGCTGGTGCACTCGACCGGCGGCTGGGCAGCGCTCGCCGGTGCGATCGTTCTGGGCGCGCGTAACGGGAAATATGTGGGCGGCAAGGTTGCGCCAATTCCGGGGTCGTCGCTGCCGCTGGCGACTCTCGGCACGTTCATCTTGTGGCTTGGCTGGTTCGGGTTTAACGGCGGCTCGCAATTGGCGCTCGGAACGATTTCCGATGCAACCGATGTGTCGAAGATTTTCGTCAACACCAACATGGCGGCGTGCGGCGGTGTTGTCGCCTCGCTCTTGCTGACACAGGCGCTTTACAAGAAAGTCGATCTTACCATCGTGCTGAACGGCGCCATCGGCGGGCTCGTTTCGATTACGGCCGAACCGTTGCAACCCGCCGTCTGGACAGCGATTTTGATCGGCGCCGTAGGCGGTGTTATAGTAACGCTGGCCGTGCCCGTGCTGGACAAGCTCAAGATTGATGACGTGGTTGGGGCGATTCCCGCGCACCTGTTTTGCGGCATCTGGGGTACGCTGATCGTGCCGCTCAGCAACAAGGGCGTGACATTCTTCGGTCAGTTGACCGGCGTCGTCGTCATTGGCGTTTTCGTCTTCGCTGTGAGTTTATTATTCTGGCTGGCGCTGAAATATACGCTTGGCGTCAGAGCAAGCGACGAGGATGAGCGTCTCGGGCTGGACAAGGCGGAGCTTGGCCTTGAAGCTTACCCCGAATTCGCAAAAGGCTAATTAGTATCAACGGAGGCTCAAATAACCGAGCAAATGTTGAAATTCGTTTCGCGCGATCGCGAGACTCCAAAGAAACGCAATCCCGGCGATCGTCGCCGGGATTTCAACGAAATATATGCGCGGTTCGCCGACGATCATGCAGCGGCGCAATCGGCGCGTTGCAGCCAGTGCGGCGTGCCGTTCTGTTCCGATCACTGCCCGCTCGGCAATGACATTCCCGACTGGCTGAAGGCTGTTGCTGAAGGACGTCTCGAAGACGCCTATGCGCTATCGTCAGTGACCAATAACATGCCAGAAGTCTGCGGGCGCATCTGTCCGCAGGACCGTTTGTGTGAAGGTTCCTGCGTCATCGAACAGTCCGGCCATGGCACAGTGACCATCGGATCCGTTGAGCAATACATTACTGAAACCGCGTGGGAAAACGGCTGGATCAAACCGGTCAAACCCGCCCATGAGCGCCCGCAGTCGGTGGGCATTATCGGCGCCGGGCCGGCGGGGCTCGCTGCGGCGGAGGAGCTGCGCAAGGAGGGCATACAGGTCAAGGTTTACGACCGGTATGATCGCACCGGCGGGTTGCTTGTCTACGGCATTCCGAATTTCAAACTGGAAAAGCATGTGGTTTCGCGTCGCACGGAACATCTTGAAAAAAGCGGCGTTCAGTTCGTGCGAAATATCGACATTGGCAAGGACGTCACGCTCGGCGAGATTCGCGCCGATCATGATGCGGTGCTGATCGCCACCGGCGTTTACAAGGCGCGCGATCTTGTCTGTCCCGGTTCCGGAAACGCCGGCGTCGTTGCCGCGCTTGATTTTCTGACGGCGTCGAACCGCAGGGGCTTTGGCGATAGCGTTGCTGAATTCGAGTCAGGTGAACTCGATGCGTCAGGCAAGAATGTCGTTGTCATCGGCGGCGGCGACACGGCCATGGACTGCGTCCGGACGGCCGTGCGGCAAGGGGCCAAATCCATTACCTGTCTTTACCGCCGCGACCGCAAGAACATGCCGGGTTCGGCGCGTGAGGTCGCGAACGCCGAAGAAGAGGGCGTCATCTTCGAATGGCTCGCCGCGCCGAAGGGCGTAAAGGGCGACGCTGCGAAAGCGAATGGCATTCGCGTCGCGAGGATGGAGCTTGGGGCGCCGGACGAAAGCGGCCGGCGCGCGCCGGTGGAAATCGACGGATCAGAATTCGATATCGACGCCGACATGGTAATCAAGGCGCTTGGTTTTGAAGCGGAAGATTTGCCTTCGTTGTTCGGCGAACCGGATTTGAAGGTTACGCCGCGCGGCACGCTGCGGGTCGATGGGCGAACGCTGGAAACGAGTATTCCCGGCGTTTATGCGGCCGGCGATATCGTGCGCGGCGCATCACTTGTAGTATGGGCGATTGTCGATGGCCGCAACGCCGCTGCAGCGATCGCAAAAAGGCTTGAAACGGCGAACGTCACGCCCATCGCCGCTGAATAAAAGAAGAAAACAAGATGACTGACTGCGTATCGACATATCTGCGCCGGCGCGACCGTCTGACGGCGGCGAACGCGTACGATCCGGCATCGGAACATGACGCCTGCGGCGTCGGGCTCGTGGCGGCGCTTGATGCAGAACCACGGCGCGAAATCGTCGAGATGGCGATTGCAGCGCTCAAAGCCGTCTGGCATCGCGGCGCCGTGGACGCCGACGGCAAGACTGGCGACGGCGCGGGCATTCGCCTCAACGTGCCGCAGGAATTGTTTCGATCTTTCGTGGAACGCACCGGCCACAAGGCGGGCGAGGAAGACATTTGCGTCGGCATGTTGTTCCTGCCGCGCACCAGTCTCGCCGCGCAGGATGCGGCGCGCGCCATTGTCGAATCCGAAATTTTGCATCACGGGTTCTACATCTATGGCTGGCGGCAGGTGCCGGTGCAGGCGCGCGTGCTCGGGACCAAAGCCAACGCGACACGCCCCGACATCGAACAGATTCTGTTTTGCGATCCGAAAGGGCGTTCGCAGGACGAGCTTGACCGGATTTTATATGTCGTGCGCCGTTGCATCGAAAAGCGTGCGCGGACGCAAGGCTTGCACGAATTTTACGTCTGTTCGCTGTCCTCGCAGGACGTTGTCTACAAGGGCATGTTCCTGGCGCAGGAGATCGATAACTTTTATCCGGACTTGCAGGACGAACGATTCATCTCGCGTGTGGCGATCTTTCATCAGCGCTATTCGACCAACACGTTTCCCGAATGGCGGCTCGCGCAACCGTTTCGCATGCTCGCCCACAATGGCGAGATCAACACGCTCAAAGGCAACGTCAACTGGATGAAGAGCCATGAGATTCCCATGGCGGCGGAAGTCTTCGGCGATGACGGCGAGCATATCAAACCGGTGATCCAGCCGGGGTCGTCGGACTCCGCGACACTCGATCAGGTTTTCGAACTGCTGGTGCGGGCCGGGCGTTCGGCGCCCATGGCGAAGGCGCTGTTGATCCCGGAAGCATGGTCGAAGCGCGCCTCGGTGATGCCGGAAAAATGGCGCGCGCTTTACGAATATTGCAACGCCGTCATGGAACCATGGGACGGTCCTGCCGCCATCGCCGCTTATGATGGCCACTGGGCGATTGCCGGGCTCGACCGCAACGGCCTCCGGCCCTTGCGATACGCGATTACCGAGGATGGTATACTGGCAGTCGGCTCCGAAACCGGCATGTGCCCGCTTGACGGGCGCGAGGTGAAAGAGCGCGGCTCTATCGAGCCCGGCCGCATGATCGCCGTCGATATGAAGAATGCGAAGTTCTATTCTTCGTCGGAAATCCTGGACGAGCTTTCTGAAAAACATCCCTATACGGAGTGGCTGCAGAATATCGTCGAGCTTGAGCCGAAAATCGGCCCGGGACCGGAAGAACGCCTCTACGAAGGCGAGGAGCTTCTGCGGCGGCAGGGGTCGGCCGGATACGACCTTGAGGCGCTGGACCTGATCCTCCGCCCCATGGCCGAGGACGGCAAGGAGGCGGTCGGCTCCATGGGCGACGATACGCCCATCGCGGTGCTTTCGGACAATTACCGGCCTCTGTCGCATTTCTTCCGCCAGAATTTCAGCCAAGTCACAAACCCGCCAATTGACCCGTTGCGCGAAGACGGTGTCATGAGCCTGAAAACGCGATTCAAAAACCTCGGCAACATTCTCGTCACGGATAAGACTCAAACAAACGTTTTTGTTCTTGAAAGCCCGATCCTGTCGAACGGCATGTTCGAGCGCCTGCGCGACCTGCTCGATCAAAAAGTCGTCGAGATCGACTGCACCTATAATGTGAAGGATGTGCGCAATGACGGCGTTGCGCTAAATGCCGCCTTGACCCGCATCCGGCGCGAAGCCGCGTCGGCGGTGAAAGACGGCGCCGGCCATATCGTTTTATCCGACGAACACCAGAACCGGGGCCGCGTGGCGGTTCCGATGATTCTTGCCGCGGGAGGAGTCCATGCACACCTCACCAAGGTGGGCGTCAGAAGCTACTGCTCGCTCATCGTACGCTCGGCTGAATGCGTGGACGCCCATTACGCCGCCGTTCTGGTCGGCGTCGGCGCCACGGCGGTGAACCCATATCTCGCATTCGATTCGATCGGACAGGCGCAGGCGAACGGACGTTACGGCGATATTACGCTTGGCCGTGCGGCGTTCAATTACAAAAGCGCGCTCGAAGCGGGGCTGATGAAGATCATCTCCAAGATGGGCATCTCCGTCATTTCCGCCTATCGCGGCGGCTGCAATTTCGAAGCGCTGGGATTGTCTCGCACGCTGGTTGAAGAATTTTTTCCGGGCATGACCAGCCGTATTTCCGGCATCGGTCTTTCGGGCCTTGAAAAGAAAACCGCCGAACTCCATGCGAGCGCCTGGGAAAGCGATGCAGCGCGATTGCCGGTCGGCGGATTCTACCGTCACCGCCGCAGCGGCGAGCGTCATATCGTCGAAGCCGATCTCGTGCATGATTTGCAGACGGCGGTTCGCAATGACGATGCGGGCGCCTATGCGCGTTACTCCGCGGCGCTAAAAGATCAGCGCCCTTCGCAAATCCGGGACCTGCTTCGGGCGCGCCCCATGGGCGATCCAATCGGTGTGGACAAGGTGGAAAACGCCAACGACATTCGCCGCCGGTTCCTGACGCCGGGCATGTCGCTGGGCGCGTTGTCGCCGGAAGCGCATGGCGCCCTCAACATTGCCATGAACCGGATCGGCGCAAAGTCTGTTTCAGGCGAGGGCGGCGAGGTGCCCGAGCGCTATGAACCGCTGCCCAATGGCGACAACGCCAACTCAGCGGTCAAGCAGGTGGCTTCAGGCCGTTTCGGGGTAACGGCGGATTATCTCAATCAATGCAAAGAGATAGAGATCAAAGTTGCGCAAGGGGCGAAGCCGGGCGAGGGCGGTCAGCTGCCCGGGTTCAAGGTGACCGAGTTCATCGCCCGCATGCGCCATTCTACGCCTGGCGTGATGCTGATCTCGCCGCCGCCGCATCATGACATCTATTCCATCGAGGACCTGGCGCAGCTCATCTACGACCTGAAACAGATCAATCCCGACGCGCGCGTTTGCGTCAAACTTGTTTCCGCTTCCGGCATTGGCGCCATCGCGGCGGGCGTCGCAAAAGCCAAGGCCGATGTCATTTTGATTTCCGGCAATGTCGGCGGCACAGGCGCCAGCGCTCAGACATCGATCAAATACGCCGGCGCGCCGTGGGAACTGGGGCTCGCCGAAGCGCATCAGGTTTTGACACTCAACAATCTGCGTGAACAGGTAACGCTTCGAACCGATGGCGGCATCCGCACGGGTCGTGATGTGGTTATCGCGGCCATGCTCGGCGCTGAAGAATACGGCATCGGCACGGTATCGCTCCTGGCGCTCGGTTGCCTGATGGTGCGGCAATGTCATTCGAATACTTGTCCGGTTGGCGTCTGCACACAGGATGAGTCCCTGCGCCAGCGGTTCACAGGTCTGCCGGAGCATGTCGTGCATCTGATGACGTTTATCGCGGAGGAAACGCGCCAGATCCTCGCCGACCTTGGCGCCACGTCGCTGGAAGACATCATCGGCCGCGCTGATTTGCTCGATCAGGTATCGCGCGGCGCGCAGCACCTGGACGATCTCGATCTCAATCCGATCCTGACGCTGGTGGACGCGGGCGAGCGGCCGAAGCGCTCGAAACGCACCGGGCGACAGGACGTGGTCGATACGCTCGACCAGCGCCTTGCGCCGGAGCTGAAACCGTTTTTCGAGCGCCGCGAAAAGGTGCAGTTGTCGTTTCCGGTCAAGAATACCGACCGCGCCATCGGCGCCCGCATTTCTTCGCAGATCGTGCGCACGTTCAAGCGCGACGACCTGACCGAAGACCATGTCACCATCCGGCTGAAAGGCTCGGCGGGCCAGTCGCTTGGCGCGTTCTCTGCATTCGGTCTCAAAGTCATCGTCGATGGCGACGCCAACGACTATGTGGGCAAGGGTTTGTCGGGCGCGACGCTGGTGGTGCGCCCCGCCGATGCAATCGCGGGCGAAAACGACGCCATTATAGGCAACACTTGTCTTTACGGCGCCACCTCAGGCGCGCTGTTTGCGGCGGGCCGCGCCGGCGGGCGTTTCGCCGTCCGCAACTCAGGCGCGACGACGGTGATTGAAGGTTGCTCGTCAAACGGCTGCGAATATATGACGGGCGGCGTCGCCGTCATCCTCGGAACAGTCGGCAACAACTTCGCCGCGGGCATGACAGGCGGGCGCGCCTATGTGTTCGATGAAGACGGCGATTTTGAAGACAAGGTGAACCCTGAAAGCGTCGCCTTGCGCGGGTTCCATGACGGCGCCGACGACCATGAGTGCCAGGCGCTGATCGAACGGCACTGGCGCGAGACCAAGTCTGCAAAGGCCCGCCGCCTTCTCGACGACTGGCCGAACGCGCGCACGAAATTCTGGGTGGTCGAGCCGCGTGAATTGATTGCCCGTCAACAAAAGATGGACGCCGCCGCCAAATCAGCGTGACATCGCCTCACTTTTGCTAAGGAAAAATTGTCATTGCCGGACCTGTCCCGGCAATCCAGAAATTCCAGTAAGAGCCCTGGATCACCGGGATATGCCCGGTGATGACAACAGAAAACAATATGGTCCAACAGGAAGAATTCTACCGCATCAAGAAACTGCCGCCCTACGTGTTCGAGGAAGTGAACACGCTGAAGGCGAAGCTGCGCGGCGCCGGGCGCGACATCATTGATCTCGGCATGGGCAATCCGGACATGCCGACGCCCGCGCACATTGTCGAGAAGCTGGTTGAAACCGCGCGCAATCCGAAGGCGCACCGTTATTCGGTTTCGCGCGGCATCATCGGGCTGCGCCGCGCCATGGCGCGCTATTACAAGCGCCGGTTCGATGTGGACCTGTCGCCGGAAACGGAAATTGTCGCGACCATCGGCTCCAAGGAAGGCTTCGCCAACCTCGCGCAGGCGATCACCGGGCCGGGCGACGTCATCCTCGCGCCGAACCCCGCCTATCCAATCCACGCCTTTGGCTTCATCATTGCCGGCGGCGTGATCGCGGCGGTGCCGGCGCCATCCCCGGAAGCGTATTTGAAAGGCGTCGCCGACGCCATTCAGGTCTCGCACATGAAACCGCGGGCGATGGTGCTGAATTATCCGTCGAACCCGACGGCGCAGGTTGTCGGGCTCGATTTTTATGAAGAAGCCGTCGCGCTCGCGAGGAAGAACGACATCTATATTCTTTCGGACCTTGCCTATGGTGAGATTTATTTCGGCGATAATCCGCCGCCGTCGATTTTACAGGTGGATGGCGCGCGCGACATCGCCGTTGAAATCAACTCGCTTTCCAAAACCTTCGCCATGGCCGGCTGGCGCATGGGTATGGCGGTCGGCAATGAGCGTCTCATCAAGGCGCTGGCTCGGGTGAAGTCTTATCTCGATTATGGCGCCTTTACGCCGATCCAGGTGGCGGCGGTCGCCGCCCTCGACGGACCGTGGGAATGCGTTGAAGAAATTCGCAACACCTACAAACGCCGCCGCGACACGGTGGTCGAGAGCTTCAATATGGCCGGCTGGGATATCCCATCTCCTGAAGCATCGATGTTCGCATGGGCGCCGATCCCGGAAAATTTTCGCGAGAAGGGCTCGGTCGAGTTTGCAAAAATGCTGATGGAACGGGCCGATGTCGCCGTGGCGCCGGGCCTCGGCTTCGGCGAAGAGGGCGACGGCCACGTCCGCATCGGCCTCGTTGAAAACCAGCAGCGCATCAGGCAGGCTGCAAGAAACCTGAAAAAGGTGTTCAAGGGTAAATAGCCTCGGCCCATGCCCAGTTTCAAAATGATCGACCGATGAAACCGAAAATCATCACCACGCTGCAGGACTATTCTTTCAGGTTGCTGTGGGCGGACGTCGTTGCGGGCGTCACAGTGGCGATGGTGGCGTTGCCGCTCAGCCTCGCTATCGCCATTGCTTCAGGCGCGGACCCTGCAAAAGGTATTGTGACAGCAATTGTCGGCGGCTTCCTGATATCGCTCTTTGGCGGCAGCAGGGTGCAGATCGGCGGGCCAACAGGCGCTTTCATCGTCGTGGTCTTCGGTGTCATTGCAAATCATGGATATGACGGGCTTGTGCTCGCTACGTTCATGGCGGGATTAATTCTCATTGCGGCAGGGTTTCTCCGCGTCGGAAATCTCATCAGCTGGATACCTGAAGCCGTGGTGAACGGTTTTACCATCGGCATCGCGATCATTATCGCAACCAGTCAGCTTAAGGATCTGTTTGGTTTGCAAATAGAGCACTTGCCTGCAGAGTTTTTGGAAAAAATACCGGAACTCTGGTCAGGACGAGATAGCTTGTCCTTGCCGGCGATGTGGATTGGCCTCGCCACTATGGGATTGATCATCATCATGCGGCGCCTGGCGCCGAAAATGCCGGGATTGATCGTTGCGGTTGCAATGACCTCAGCAGTGGTGTTTTTTTTCGCGCCTTCCGTCGATACAATAGCGACCCGGTTTGGCGCGCTGCCTGATCGTCTGCCAATGCCGGCGATACCCGACATCAGCGTTGCGCGCATCGTCGAGCTGTTGCCGTCTGCGTTTGTCATCGCCTTTCTCGCAGGGGTCGAATCGCTCTTGTCCGCCATGGTTGCGGACCGGATGAACGGCGGCAAACACCGGCCAAATGCAGAAGTGCTGGCTCAGGGGGTAGCCAATATAGGCTCGTCATTATTTGCCGGACTGCCGGCGACGGGCGCAATCGCCCGAACGGCGACGAATGTGCGGGCAGGCGGAAAAACCCCCGTGGCCGGCATTGTTCATGCTCTCACTATATTGGCTGTGATGATGCTTGCCGCGCCGCTCGCCGGGTATTTGGCATTGCCGGCGCTTGCCGGGCTGTTGATTTTGACGGCGTGGAATATGAGCGAGCCGCACAAATGGAAAAGCTATCTTTCGGCGCCTGTTTCAGACAGGCTGCTCCTGCTGTTGACCTTGATCTTAACGGTGGTGGCGGATTTGACAGTTGCGATTGGCGTCGGTGTTTCGGTAGGTTTGGCGATCCGATTGCGCCGCCGTGATGTGCCGCCTGCGGACTGGAGCGCGCCGGAGCGATAGGCGGGAAAGAAGGGACGCTAATTCACGGCTAGAACAGCAGCGACAAAACTATCAGGGGGAATGTAGGGAGTGGAGTTTTCGTATTTTGAACCGGCGCCCGAGCTGCGCCAGTTTGTCAGCAGCTATTATTTCGTGTCGCTGCCGTTTGAAATCGCCGACATCATGCGCGCGGAAATCGCCAACGCCCGTTTCATCCTTGAGGGAACGGTGTGGTCGGACTTGTCCGGAGAAGAGGTGGTGTTTGAGGCTGGCGCGGCGCCGCTTTGCGGGCCAACCTATCACGCAAGCCGGATCAAGTTTGCGGCGAATTCGAAAATTTTCGGCGCGGCGATCACACCGCTCGGCTGGCGCCGCATGTTCGAAATGAGCGCCGAAGACGCCGCCGACCGGCACCTGCCGCTCGCCGATACGATCCCGGCGGACAGACGCTCGCTCATTAGCGGGATTTTCGAAGCGGCGGGTAACGTGGGCGTTGTTGCGGCGGCGGACAGGTTGTTTTCATCGCTCGTGACCGACGAGCGCAGCGTCCACGAAGATTTCATCAAGCAGGCGACGGACTGGATCGTCGACCCGGAGCCCAACGAGATCGAACATTTGCTCGATCACGTAGATTTTTCACAACGGCAGGTGGAGCGTCTGTGTAAGGCGTATTTCGGTTCGAGCCCCAAGAAGCTGCACCGCAAGTTCCGTGCGCTCCACTCCGCGAACCGGCTGACCTGGCATAATCTCGACGACTGGCGCGATGTGGCGCGCACCGCCTATTACGATCAGGCGCACTTCATCCGCGAGTTCAAACAGTTCAATGGCCGCACGCCGAAGGAGTTCATGGACGGCCCGCATATCCTCGTGCGGATGACGCTGGAGGAGCGGTTAAAGATCAACCACGCTTCGCCGTTCAGTCTGGTGGGGTAGAAATAAGTTGCGTCTGTCCGCTCGTCCTTTTGTGGGCTGAGGCCTACAATAAAAAAAATTTCTGGCACCGAAGCGGGTGAAACCGGGAACTGGTAAGAACAAAGCGGCGGAAATCTGCTGAAATCCCTGAATTTAAAGCAGGATAACCGCTTTCGCCGATAACAGACATTTGTGATACCCTTCGATAGTAACTCGGCGACTCGAGGCTAAGCGTGGAGCTAGTCATGTTTATTATTGAGGACGAGGCACACGCCGAACCCCAAGACGGAGAATTTGAAACTCGACAAGACGCAATGACCGAGTTGATGCGTCGCGCGCGAATTCGTTGGGATAAGAAGCCCAATCTCGCGCCATGCACGAGTTGGAGAACGTGTGGTCGTCGCTATGAATTGGTGGAGTACGACAAATCAGCGACGCCTTGGAAAGTGCTATCCAGAAGACTGATTCTAGAAATCAGTGCCGAGGGCGTGCACTGGCATTCCGCGACGAACGAGGACTGAGCGCTTTGGGCCGAAAGCAGCCATCAGACCCAAAGCGGTTCTTGGCTGACTCAATGGTGATCAAAAAATCTGCAGGAAATCAACAATCTAAAAAGATGGGGCGCCAGTTCGGATTCAAACAATGGACCTTTGGATTGCAAGTTCCTTTGGAATTACAGTCTCATCAAACCGAGATAAGCAACTATCTTTGTAGCCATTCCTTCCAATTTGCGGCTTGCCATAAAATATCCTGTTGACGGCTTCGCAATTGCGAAGTAAGACCGCCGACAACTCATCAAGACCAGCCGAGGGATAGGCCCTTTGACGCTGGGGCAACCGCCAGGAAATCAGACCGGTTTTCTGGAAAGGTGCCAATTCCTGCGAGATAGGGTTTCCTTTCTCGAGAGATGAGTCGGACGAGCAACGACGCATGTCGTCCGATTTGGTCTCCAGCGAATTTCCAAAATGAGTTGGCCCCGTGACGCACGGAGTCTGGTTTTGGAAACGACGCGAGAGACGAACAGTGAGCAGCGCGCAAATCGAAACGGAACAGGCGGATCTTCGCAAGACGGTGTCGTATTGCGAAGTCAGCGTCTTTCTGCCCGTCGATATCGAACTCGACAGCGGTGAAAAACTGTCGAAGCCCGAACTTGCGGTTCGCATTTACGGCGATCTGACCCAGCCCGCCGTGGTTGCCGCGGGAGGCGTTTCCGCGGGGCGGATCATCGCCGACACGGCGGAGGACCGCGGCTGGTGGCGCGATTTCGTTTACGCCGGCGGCGCCGTCGATCTCGACCGTTACTGTGTCGTCGGGTTCGACTTCCTGCCCAACAAGGGCGAGCTTGCGACAACGATTTCAACTGCCGATCAGGCGCGAGCGCTCGCTCATGCGCTCGACATTATCGGCGTTGATGAACTTCACGCCTTCGCCGGCGCGTCATATGGCGGCATGGTCGGGCTTTGTTTCGCGCAAGTTTTCCCGGAGCGGATCAAAAAACTCATTACAATTTCCGCGCCCGACCGCCCGAATCCGGCAGCGACGGCGCAGCGCGGCGTACAGCGGCGGATCATCGAATTTGCGAAGCAGTGCGGCCGACCGGAGGAGGGCGTTTCGCTCGCGCGGCAACTCGCCATGGTTTCCTATCGCACGCCGGAGGAGTTCGGCGAGCGTTTCGATAGCGCTGCGAAGGGAAAAACCGCGGGCGATCCTTACGACATCTGCGAATATCTGATTGCACGCGGGCAGGCCTATGACGTTGCGCCCGAGCGCTATCTCACACTCTCGGATTCCGTCGATCGGCACCGCGCTGATCCTGAAAAAATCAAGGCTGACACGCTGGTCATTGCAGCGGCGAGCGACCGCCTGTCGCCGCCCGCTGACTTGAAGCGCCTCGCGGATGCTATCCCCGCAGCGCGCTTTGTCGAAATCGCGTCCGTTTACGGCCATGACGCTTTTTTGAAAGAGCCCGGCGTCATCGGCCCCCACATCAAAGACTTCCTCAAAGGAGCGTAACTCATGAGCGAACAATTCCGTCCGGAAACCATTATCGCGGGCGCCGGCGTAGCCGAGGACCCGGCCTATAACGCCGTGTCGCCGCCGCTCCATCTGTCAGCGACCTATGGCTGGAACGATCCGCTGGACAAGCCGCAATATGATTACGGCCGCTCGGGCAATCCGTCCCGCGCGCAGCTTGAAAGTGCGCTGGCGCAGCTTGAGGGCGGCGCCCGCGGCGTTGTGGTGTCGTCCGGCATGGCGGCGCTCGATCTGGTTCTCAATCTCGTCGATCCGGGCGACGTGGTGCTGGCGCCGCACGATTGTTACGGCGGCACGCATCGCCTTTTGACGGCGCGCGCCAAGCGCGGTCATTTTGAACTCGCCTACGTCAACCAGACAAACCCTGTAGAACTGGCGAACGCGTTCGCGAAACAGCCGAAACTCGTTCTTATCGAAACGCCTTCGAACCCGCTCTTGCGCATTACCGACATTCGCGCGGTCGTCGCGCTCGCCAAGGAATGCGGCGCGATCACGGTGGCTGACAACACGTTCCTGTCACCGGCGTTACAACGACCGCTGGCGCTCGGCTGCGATGTTGTCGTTCACTCGACGACGAAATTCATCAACGGCCATTCCGACGTTGTCGGCGGTGCGGTGATTGCGAAGACCCAAGCACTGGGCGACGAGCTTGCCTGGTGGGCGAATTGTACCGGCGTCACCGGCGCACCGTTCGATTCATTTTTGACGCTGCGAGGGCTGCGCACGCTGTTCCCGCGTATTGAGCGCCAGCAGAAAACGGCCGCCGACGTGGTGAACGCGCTCGCCGCCGATGATCGTGTGGCGCAGGTTTTTTATCCCGGCCTCGAAAAACATCCCGGTCACGACATTGCAAAAGCGCAGCAGGCCGGTTTCGGAGCCATGTTCAGCGTGGAATTTGCAGAGGGTATCGACGTGATCGAGCTTTTGCGGCAGTTGAACATCTTTACCATTGCGGAGTCCCTTGGCGGCTTTGAAAGCCTCGTCTGCACGCCGGCGACCATGACCCATGCGTCGATGACGCAGGAAGCGCGCGAAATCGCCGGCATATCCGACCGGCTGGTCCGTTTTTCCGTCGGGCTTGAGCATCAGGACGATCTTGTGCGAGATATATTCACGGCGCTTGATAAGGCTGAGGCTGCCGGCGCTGACAACGTAGCGTATCTGTCGAAAGGGGCGGCGAGCAAATGTGCCTAGATGTTGCAGATAAGGAAATATCATTGAATGACGCGAGCGTGTCCGCGCCCCGCCGACTGCGAGTTGCGGTGGCGGGCCTTGGCGTCATTGGCGAAGGCGCCGCGCTTGAGCTTGCGAAAGCCGAAACACCTTACGCGCTTTGCGCCGCTCTGGTGCGCGATCCGGGTAAGAAGCGCGCGGAAGAATTAAAATCGCTCCGGGCTTATTCCGATCCGGCGGTCATGCTGGTCGAGCATCCCGATGTGGTAGTCGATGCATTGCCTTCGGGCGAGGCCGGCCGGCGCCTGATTGAAGCTGCACTGGCGCAGGGTGTCTGTGTCGTGACTGCCAACAAGCAAGCGATTGCCGGCGCGTTGGCGCTGCTTCACAAACACGCTGCGCAAAACAACGCACTTCTGACTTATGCGCCCTCCGTCGGCGGCGGCGCGCCGATGGTTGAGACTGTGCAGCTTGCGCGCGGCGAAGGCGAGACGCGTGAGATCACGGCGATTTTGAACGGCACGGTAAATTACATTCTTTCGGCGATGAAAAACGGCGCTAGTTTCGACGGCGCCGTCAAACGCGCGCAGGACGCCGGCTTTGCAGAGCCCGATCCGACGGCTGATCTTTCCGGCGAGGATGCGCGTGCGAAGATTTCCATCCTGACCTATGAGGCGTTCGGCCAGGAAGTCGACTTGAACGCCATCCGTGTCGAACCGTTAACATCTGAAAGGGCGAACGCTTTCGCCAAAGGCGGCGGCGTATGGAAACAGCTCGCGAAGATCACCCGCCATGCGAACGATCAAATCGACGCCCGCGTCGCGTTCGAAAAAGTCGATCATGATACATTCTTTCGCAAGGTGGAGCGTGAAGGAAACGCCTTGCGGATCGTTAACGCCGATGGGCGGGCCTTTACCTGCGAGGGCAAAGGCGCCGGGCGGGCGCCGACAGTCGGCAGTATTTTTGCCGACCTTCAGCGCATTGCGACAAGAATTCCGGCGCTTGACCCGGGACGGCCGGAAAACGCTTTGCGCCGCGGCAGAAGCTTCAGCTAGAACACCACCATGTCAGTGCTGGAGACCTCGAACGCGGCGCCTGACGCCGCGGCGGCGGCGTGCGCCGGAAAACGCCTTGTCATCAAGGTGGGCTCCGCGATTCTCTGCGGCGATGGCGGATCTGTGCGCGAGGCGTGGTTGTCATCCTTGGCCGCCGACATTGCCGAACTGCGCGGACAAGGCGTCGAGGTTGCGGTGGTCACGTCCGGCGCCATTGCGCTGGGCCGTCAAAAGCTTGGCCTTTCGGGCGCTTTGCGGCTTGATGAAAAACAGGCGGCGTCAGCTGCGGGGCAGGTGGCCTTGGCGCAGGCATGGCAGGCGGCATTCGCACCGCACGAGATCAACATTGCCCAGATTCTTTTGACGCTCGACGATACGGAAGGGCGCCGGCGTTATCTCAATGCGCGCGCGACCATGCGAACGCTGCTCGATCTTGGCGCGCTGCCGCTCGTCAACGAAAACGATACGATCGCCACCAGCGAAATCCGGTATGGCGATAATGACCGGCTTGCAGCGCATACGGCGCAGTTGATCGAGGCGGACTTGCTGGTGATCCTGTCTGATGTCGATGGTCTTTACACGGCGGATCCACGGCGAGATGCGGCGGCGAAACATATTTCCGTTGTTGATGCGATCACGCCGGAGGTTGAGGCGTCGGCGGCTGGCCCGAATACGGAAGCCGGCGTTGGCGCCGGCGGCATGGCGTCCAAAATTGCGGCGGCAAAAATAGCCTGCGGCGCCGGTTGTGCGGCTATTGTCGCCCCTGGCCTTGTCGATCATCCGTTGCAAACCGTTCTTACAGGCGGCAAAGCGACGTTGTTCCAGCCTTCCAACACCCGCGCGCGGGCGCGTCGTCAGTGGATTGCGGGTCGCCTTAAAGCGGCGGGCAGCATCAGGGTTGACGCCGGCGCGGCGAGGGCGCTCGCCAAGGGCGCCAGCTTGTTGCCTGCCGGGATCGCGTCGGTTTCGGGCGATTTCGCCCGCGGCGACGCTATCGAGGTTATCGGGCCCGATGGCGTTGTCATCGGCAAGGGTCTGTCTGCGTTTGATGCTGAAGACGTAAAAAAAATCGCAGGGCGCAAGTCCGATGAGATAGAGTCGATCCTCGGTTATCGCCGCCGTCCGGCGGTAGTGGAAAAAGACGATCTGGTGATGAAAGCGGAATAGATGGCGGACGCATCGTCAACACACAAGACTCTGGAGGGCTACATGAGCGCCCTTGGCGCGCGCGCGAAAGACGCCGCGCGGGCGATGGTCTCGGCGTCAACCGCAAAAAAGAATGATGCGCTAAAAATTGCCGCCGCGCTTGTTCGAGAACGCTCGGAACAAATTCTCACTGTCAACGCCAGAGAACTTGCGGCCGCGAAACAAAAGGGCGTTGCGGACGCGTTTCTTGATCGAATGGCGCTCGACCCGTCGCGGATTGAAGGCATTGCAAAGGCGCTTGAAGATATCGCCGCGCTGGATGATCCCGTCGGCAAACTCATTTCAAAATGGACGCGGCCCAATGGTCTTGAAATTGAGCGTATAAGAACGCCCATCGGCGTCATCGCCGTGATCTATGAAAGCCGGCCCAATGTGACCGTCGATGCCGCGGCGATTGCTGTAAAGGCTGGCAACGCCGTCATCCTTCGCGGCGGCTCGGAATGCATCGAAACCAACAAGGCGCTATTCGAATGTTTTGTTGACGCTCTCATAAAAGCCGGCCTGCCCGACGGCGCTGTGCAGTTTGTTGAGACGCCTGACCGGGAAGCGGTTGGCGTGCTGCTTTCAGGTCTTGGCGGAAATGTGGATCTTGTCATTCCGCGCGGCGGCAAGTCGCTGGTGGCGCGGGTGCAGTCCGACGCGCGCGTACCGGTGCTCTCCCATCTTGACGGCATTTGCCACGTTTATGTCGATCGTGACGCCGATCCGCAAAAGGCGCTGGACATCTCCGTGAACTCCAAGATGCGGCGAACTGGCGTTTGTGGCGCGGCGGAAACGCTGCTGATCGATAAAGCGATTGTAAAAGACATTTGGCCCGCCATTGCATCGGCATTGCGTGAAAAGGGATGTGAGCTGCGCGGGGAGGCTGCGATCCGGAAACTGGATGCGTCTGTCACGCCAGCGACGGAAGAAGACTGGCGAACGGAATATCTGGCGCCGATCTTGTCAGTCGCTGTCGTAGATGGCGTCGAAGGAGCGATTGCGCATGTTGCCAAATGGTCTTCCGGACATACGGAATCGATTGTCACGGAAAACAGCGAAACGGCGGATGCGTTTATCATCGGCGTCGATAGCGCCATTGTGCTGCACAACGCTTCAACGCAGTTCGCCGATGGCGGCGAGTTCGGTCTTGGCGCGGAAATCGGTATCGCCACGGGACGCCTTCATGCGCGCGGACCGGTCGGCGTTGAAGAACTGACGACATATAAGAACATCGTGCGCGGAACAGGGCAAATTCGCCCGTAACCTGTACTAGACGCCAGAAAACGTCAAAAAGCGTTGCTGCAGCGTCTGGTCTTCTCGAAACACGCCGGTGAACTGATTTGTAATTGTATCGACGCCGTGTTTGTGAACGCCGCGCGTCGCCATGCAGTGGTGTTCGGCCCTTATCAAAACGGCGACGCCTTTCGGACGCAATGCCGCCTCTATGGAGTTTGCGATCTGCGCGGTGAGTTTTTCCTGCACCTGAAGCCGCTTAGCGTAAGCATCCACCAGCCGCGCGAGTTTTGACAATCCGACCACACGTTCGCGCGGTATGTATGCAACATCCGCCGTGCCGATAATCGGCGCAAGATGATGTTCGCAGTAACTCTCAAGGCGAATGCCCCGCAAATGCACGATGTCGTCATATCGCTCGATTTCGCCGAATGTTTTTGAAAGGATCTGACCCGTATTCTGGCTGTAGCCGGAAAACCATTCAGAAAATGCACGCGCCACCCGCGCTGGCGTTTCACGCAGACCTTCGCGATCCGGATCATCGCCGATCCAGCGCAACAAGGTGCGCACGGCTTCTTCTGCGTCTGTCTTGTTGACGACAATATCCGGCTGTGCCGGCCTGTAAGCCAGTGATGTCATGGTCAGTTCAATCCGTTTTGAGGTGTCAGCAGGGTGTGATCAGTCTGGGTCGCCAGCGCCGGAGGCGTCGGAAAGCGATCTCAGATAAGCGACGATTGCGCGGCGTTCTTCGGCGTTTGTCAGGCGAAACCCCATGGTCGTGCCCGGCGCAAACGCGGTCGGGTTTTGAAGCCAGGCGTCAAGTGTTTCACTGTTCCAGATAACGTCAAGGTCGCGCAGCGCCGGACTATAGCGAAAACTTTCGACGCTGCCGGCCTTGCGCCCGTAAACGCCGCGATGCATCGGGCCTATACGGTTTTGATCAAGCGAGTGACAGGCGCCGCAGCGGCGTTGATATAAAGTCTCGCCTTGCTGGATAAGTTCGAGGGAGGCGCCTGGGGGATGGTCGCCTCCCTCCGGCGACGTTGGCGAAGCCTGTTCGCTGATGGAGGCGGGAGAGAGATGCATGGCAGCGGCGCCATACAGCAAACAAGCCGACGCGCTCAACGCGATGCCGATTTCTGCAAGCATTGTCGTATCTTTCGTTCTCGATGAGGGTGATGACTGCGTCTTAACCGAAGATCAGCGCTTCTTTCGGAATCGCCTCACCCAAAGCGTTGGCAAGGATCGCGGCGTGGAATGCTTCGTCGCCAGCCATCTGAGCGGCGACCTGGTGATAATCGGCGCCGAGAGACGGAATTAATCCGAGATAAGCGTTGGCGGCGCCGCGTTCGAGTTTTAGCGCGAGGCGCAGCACGTCCTCCTGATTTTTTAACGAAGACGCGTTGAGGTCAGCGGCGTATTCTTCGAGAGATTTTTCTTCTGCCGGTTCGCCGCCAAGATTACGCACGGCTTTAACCAGAATATCACGGTGGCCTTTATGGTGCCCCTGAAAGGTTTCGCCGATTTCAACGACAGCCTGTTGTAAAAGGCCGCTGGTTGCGGCGATTTGATATGCCGCGATGCCTTCATGCTCCAGTGCAATGGCGGCGTTCAAAATGCCTATATCCTGTTCGGCGGCTTCCGTTTTGTTTCCGGCGAAAGCGGACGTCGCGCCGCCGCTGAGCACCATGGCGACGCCGGCGAGGGACAATGTTTTGCCGGCGCCGCCAAGAATTGCGCGGCGCGACGCGGGAAGGTTGTTTGCTTTGAGCATAAGGTTTGTCCTTTATGGTTTATGGCGTGTCAGGAAAGCCAAGCGCGGACAGAACGCGAGCGGTCATTGCCTCGCAGTCTGCGCCGGCGAACGAAATTGTTTCGTCGAGCAGTGATTGTATTTCAGGCGATAACGCATCACGCAGTCGGCGCCGCGAGCGGACCATTCGCGTTTTTACGACGTCTTCCGATAGTTCCAGCGCCGTCGCTGTATCGCGTACCGACATGCCTTCAATCTCGCGCAGTACGAATACCGTCCGGTAGTCCTCCGGCAGCTCGGCTATGGATGCGGTCAACAGTCGCGCCAGCTCTTTTCGGGCAAGCGCGGATTCAGGAGAGACGCCAGCGGCGTGGGCGTAACGCGCCCGGTACTCGTCGAGCATTGCGACATCCTGGTGTAATAAATCAGTTTTACGCCGGTCTGCGGCGCGCTTTCGGTCAAGCGCTGCATTGACGGCAATACGCGTCAGCCAAGTTGAGAGACTTGATATTCCTTCATAAAGATGAAGCGCCCGAAAGGCTTTTAAATAGGCTTCCTGAACGACGTCTTCAGCATCGGCGTGATTTCTCAGGACGCTCCACGCAGCTCTGAACAGGCGTTGATTGTTGCGTGTCGTGATTTCTCTGATGGCGTAAACGTCATTTTCGGAAGCGCGGCGGACGAGAACCGAATCGTCGATCGCGTCGTAATCCAGTTGTTGCTGCATGCCAAAGCATCCTTTCAAACCATTAGACGCCGATCAGAAGAAAAAGTGACAGGCCAAACCATATTTTGCTGCAGCACCGGCCGGTGCACGCTTGCGCAATTTATTGGTGTTGTGAAAAGCTTATCTGAGACACATTTTTTTGCGCGGGCGTTGCGAGCGTTCATAGCATCAGCCTTTGTTTCGGGCGGGTCTACGCGCTTAGCAGAATCGGCTAATGCAGTGCGTGCGGCGTGCGCATCAAAATAAAATTTCGCAGAAACGGGCATTTTTTGCTTGTTTGTTAATCACTTCCTGTTGTAAGCGCTGTGCAGCGCAGCAATGAGAGCGCGGAGAGAGAACCATGCGTAGGCTGATGGATAAAGCAATAATCACTCAATTCGCGGCTTCGGTTACGAACCTCGTGATTACGTCCGTGCGCCTCCTCGTGGTGGTGGTGCTCCTTATTAGCCCCTTCCGGGGAGCGGCCATGGAGCCCGCGCGCTAACGCAAAAGCAGCACGGACCTTCAGACACCCGCTCCCGAAAGGAAGCGGGTTTTTTCATGTCTCAAGGTCCGTTCGAGGGATTGAACGGATGACGAACGAGAAGAAGAAAAGATCAGACGCTATCACCAAGGGCCCCGCGCGGGCGCCGGCGCGGGCGATGCTACGCGCAACCGGCTTGGTCGATGAAGACTTGACCAAACCCATGATCGCGGTCGTCAACACCTGGTCCACAGTGACGCCATGCAACATGCATCTCGACAAGCTGGCGGCGCCAGTGCGTGAAGGTGTCAGGAAAGGCGGCGGCACGCCGGTTGATTTCAACACTATCGTCGTTTCTGACGGCATCACTATGGGCGGCGAGGGCATGCGTGCGTCGCTGATTTCCCGTGAAGTGATCGCTGATTCCATCGAACTCGCCGTGCGCGGGCATTCGCTCGACGCTGCGGTCATCCTCGTAGGTTGTGACAAGACCTTGCCCGCCGCGGCCATGGCGCTGGCGCGAATGGATATTCCGGGCGTCATTTTTTTCGGCGGCACCATTATGCCGGGACACTGCAAATTCCGCGGCGAAGAAAAAGATCTCTCGATTCAGGATGTGTTCGAGGCTGTCGGCGCCCACGCCACGGGCGATTATTCCGATGCGGAACTTGACCAGATTGAGCGCGCCGCCTGCCCCGGCGCCGGCGCCTGCGGCGGACAGTTTACGGCGAACACCATGGCCATGGCGCTTGCTTTTCTGGGGCTCGCACCGATGGGGGCCGGCGATCCGCCGGCCACAGACGAAGCCAAAGCCTCTGAAGCGACACGTTGCGGCGAACTCGTGGCGAAGCTGGCGCATGAGGGCAAAACAGCACGGACGTTCGTTACCGAAGCAAGCCTGAAAAACGCCGCGACATCGGTTGTCGCCAGCGGCGGATCGACAAATGCGGTTCTGCACCTTGCCGCCATCGCCGCCGAAGCAGGCGTTCCTTTTTCCATTGACCTGTTTGACGAGCTGTCGCGCGAAACGCCGGTCATTCTCGACATCAAACCGGGCGGGAAATTCCTTGCGAAAGACCTTTATGCCGCGGGCGGCGTGCGCCTGTTCGGCAAGCGCTTGATGGAGGGCGGCGCGCTGTTTGAAATTCCGACTGTGAGCGGCGCGACGATATTTGAGGAACTTTCCAAAGCCGAGGAAACGCCGGGACAGCAGGTTGTTCGCTCTGTCGACAACCCCATCAAAAAAACCGGCGGCTTGCGCATTCTGTATGGCGATTTGGCGCCGGAGGGCAGTGTTCTCAAGACCGCCGGTTACGCTGACGTTGCATTCGAAGGAATTGCGCGCGTGTTCGATGGCGAGGAAGCGGCATTCGCAGCTGTGTCCAATCGCGACATCAAGGAAGGCGACGTCGTCGTCATCCGTTACGAGGGACCGAAAGGCGGGCCCGGCATGCGCGAAATGCTGGCCGTTACGGCGGCGCTCGCCGGACAAGGCCTCGCGGGCAAAGTGGCGCTGATGACGGACGGGCGCTTTTCCGGCGCTTCACACGGCTTTGTCATAGGGCATATCGCGCCAGAGGCCGCGGTCGGCGGACCGATCGGTCTTATCGAGGAAGGCGACATCATACGCATCGACGCCGAGGCGCGCCGCATAGACGCCGATATTGACTGGGCCGCGCGCAAAGCCGCGTTCAAGCCAAGGGCGGCGAACCGCATGGGCGGCGCCTTCGACAAATTCGCAAAACTCGTTTCATCGGCGTCGAAGGGCGCTGTCACGTCTCAACCTCTGAACGACTGAAGGAAAGAAGAAATGAAAGTCTATACGGAAGATGATGCAAGCCCGGAAATCGTAAAGTCCGCACCGGTCGCCGTCATCGGCTATGGCAGTCAGGGGCGCGCCCATGCGCTGAACCTTAAAAACTCCGGCTGCGACGTAGTTGTCGGCGTTCGTGAGGGCGGGCCGGGCGCCAAAAGGGCGGCCGAAGATGCCCTTGAAGTCGCTTCCGTTGCGAAAGCCTGCGCGGGCGCAAAGCTGATCGCGATCCTGACGCCGGACATGTCTCATGAAAAAATCTTCAACGAGGAAGTCGCGCCGCATCTGAAGGCTGGCGATGCATTGCTATTCGCTCATGGATTTACGGTGCTGTACGGACGCGTACAGCCGCCGAAGGATGTCGACGTCATCATGGTGGCGCCGAAAGGGCCGGGCGATCTCGTACGTCGCGAATATGAGCGCGGCCGCGGCGTGCCATGCCTGTTCGCGGTGCATCAGGACGCGTCAGGTAACGCTAAAGAAAAAGCGCTCGCCTATGCCAGCCTCATCGGCGGCGCGACCGCCGGCGCCATTGAAACAACCTTCAAGGAAGAAACCGAAACCGATTTGTTCGGCGAGCAGGCGGTGCTTTGCGGCGGCGCCTCGGAACTGGTCATCGCCGGTTTCGAAACGCTGGTCGAAGCCGGCTACCAGCCGGAAATCGCCTATTACGAATGCATGCATGAGCTGAAGCTGATCGTCGATCTTTTTTATGAGGGCGGCCTCGAAGGCATGCACAAATTCATTTCCGAAACGGCGAAGTATGGTGACTTTGTTTCCGGTCCGCGCGTGATCAACGGCGAAACCAAACAGCGCATGCGCGAAGTGCTGACGGATATTCAGAACGGCAATTTCGCCCATGACTGGATCATGGAAAACCAGGCCGGCAAGGTTCGCTACAAGCAGATGCTGGAAGCCGACCTTAACCACCCCATCGAGAAAACGGGCAAGGAATTGCGCGCCCGCATGCCGTGGCTGCAACCCGGCGCGAACACAAAAGAGGCTTGAGAATCACCATGTCTTCTCTGGCGGCGACACAGAAAGCGAAAACAGTTTCGGCGATATCAAAGCCCGGCGCCGAACTTCTTCTCGATGCGCTGGAGGAGCAGGGCGTTGAGGTGATTTTCGGCTATCCCGGCGGCGCCGTCCTGCCGATTTACGATGCGCTTCATGCGTGCGACAAGATCCGCCATGTCCTTGTTCGTCATGAACAGGGCGCCCTGCATGCTGCGGAAGGCTACGCGCGTTCTACCGGCAAGGTCGGCGTTGCACTGGTGACGTCCGGCCCCGGCGCCACCAATGCGGTGACCGGCCTTGCCGACGCGCTTCTGGATTCCATTCCGGTGGTCTGTATCACCGGTCAGGTCGCCCGGCCGCTGATCGGCACTGACGCCTTTCAGGAATGCGATACGATCGGCATCACGCGGTCATGCACCAAGCATAACTACCTCGTGCAGTCGGCGCAGACTTTGTCCGGCGTCGTTCATGAGGCGTTTCATGTGGCGCGCCGCGGCCGCCCTGGGCCTGTGCTGATCGATATTCCAAAAGACATTCAGTTCGAGAAGGCGCTTTATACGGCGAAAGATGCAGCGCAGAATCGCAACTGCATCGTTCTCCCGGAACTCGACAGAAACAAAATCGACCAGACCGTCGATCTGATGCGTCATGCGCGCCGCCCTGTCTTTTATACCGGCGGCGGTATCATCAATGCCGGCCCTGAGGCCAGCACGACGTTGCGAAAGCTGGCGGCGGCGACGGGATTTCCGGTGACATCAACTCTCATGGGGCTTGGCGCGTTTCCGGCGTCAAACCCACAATGGCTTGGCATGCTTGGCATGCATGGAAGTTTTGAGGCCAACAACGCCATGCATGATTGCGATCTGATGATCTGTATTGGCGCGCGTTTTGATGACCGCGTTACGGGTCGTCTCGATGCGTTTTCGCCGACTTCGCGCAAGGTTCATATCGATATCGACCCGTCATCCATCAACAAGAATGTTCATGTCGATATCGGTATCGTCGGCGACGCCGGTGAAGTCATGGAGGCGTTGCTCGATGAATGGAATGCGCGTGAGGCGCAGGAAAAATACGATGACAAACGAACGCAATCGTGGCGCACGCAAATTGACGGCTGGCGCGCACGAAAGTCATTCCACTACACGCCGTCGAAGGATGCGATAAAGCCGCAATACGCCGTTGAACGTCTTTATGCGTTGACGCGCGGCAAGGACGTCTATGTGACGACTGAGGTCGGACAGCATCAAATGTGGGCGGCGCAACACTTTCATTTTGACAAGCCGAACCGCTGGATGACGTCCGGCGGGCTCGGGACCATGGGTTACGGGCTGCCTGCGGCGCTGGGCGTGCAAGCGGCGCACCCCAATGCGCTCGTGATCGACATCGCCGGCGACGCCTCGGTGCAGATGACCATGCAGGAAATGTCGGCAGCGGTTCAGCACGATCTGCCCATCAAGATTTTCATTTTGAACAACGCCTATCTGGGCATGGTCCGCCAGTGGCAGGAGCTTCTTCATGGCGGACGCTATTCGCACTCCTACTCCGACAGCTTGCCGGATTTTGTGAAACTTGCGGAAGCCTATGGCGGTCATGGCATTCGTGCGGAAACGCCGGATGAACTCGACGATAAAATCCGGGAAATGATCGAAACGCCGAAGCCGGTGCTGTTCGATTGCGTGGTGACGCAGGAAGAAAACGTCTTCCCGATGATCCCGTCCGGCGCGGCCCATAACGAAATGCTGTTCGGCGAGGTCAAGGGCGATGAAGTTAGCGATGCCGGAAAGGTGCTGGTATGACATCCGCGAACCCGACGCCTCAGGCGCCTTCTCAATCCGTCTATCCGGTGACGCCTGAACAAGGCGAAGCAAAGGAAGCGGTGCTGGCCGTCATCGTCGATAATGAGCCGGGCGTTCTTTCGCGTGTGGTCGGGCTTATCTCTGCGCGCGGCTATAATATCGAAAGCCTGACGGTCGCGGAAACCGATGTGGAGAAACACACGTCGCGGATTACCATCGTAACGCAGGGAACGCTTGCAAAAATCGAACAGATCAAGGCGCAGCTCGGGCGGCTGGTGCCGGTGCGCCGCGTTATTGACGTCAGCGCGGAAAAAGACGCGCTGGAACGCGAGCTTGCGTTGATCAAGGTCGTGAGTATTGGCGAGCAGCGGCTCGAAGCGATGCGCGTCGCCGATATTTTCCGGGCTCGTGCGCTTGATACGACCCACACATCGTTCGTTTTTGAGGTTACCGGTACGCGCGAGAAGATCAATGCGTTTATCGACCTGATGCGGCCATTGGGCCTGTCAGAAGTTTCACGCACGGGTGTTTTATCCATCCGCCGCGGCGTCATGGGGGATTAGCAGTGACGTATTGCTTTTTAAATCCGCTCTCCCCGGCGAAAGCCGGGGCCGCGCAAACTAGAAATGCTGGGCAAAAAAGCCCGACTTTTTATTTGGACTGGCTCCCGGCTTGCGACGGAATGAGCGTGAGAGGGCTTATTCTTTCAAATCTGCTCCTTAGCCCCGCGCGGCGCTAATCGCCGCGCGCAACAAATGTGGCGCTTTGGAACAGATTTGAAGGAATACAAAAATGAGTACCGAACAGAATAATAAAGACGGCGTGAAACCTGCTGACGACAGTCACGTTAAAATCTTTGACACCACCCTGCGCGACGGAGAACAGGCGCCGGGCTTTTCCATGTCAACGGACGCAAAGCTGATCGTTGCGCGTGCGCTGCAGGATTTGAACGTCGATATCATCGAAGCAGGGTTTGCGGCAGCTACTCCCGGTGATGCGGCCGCGATCCGGACGATTGCACAGGAAATCGAGGGGCCGACCATCGGTTCGCTCGCACGTCTCAATAAAAACGACATAGAAGCGGCGGCGCGCGCCGTTGAGCCGGCGAAGAAGAAACGCATCCACACCTTTATCGGCACGAGCCCGATTCACCGGGACGCCAAGCTGAAAATGACGAAGGATGAAATTCTGAAAAGCATATCAGAGATAGTCGCCTTCGCACATTCGGCTTGCGACGATGTCGAATTCTCGCCGGAAGACGCCATCAGAACCGAGCGCGAATATCTGGTGGAGGCCATCGAAGCGGCGATCGAAGCAGGGGCGTCGACCATCAATATTCCCGATACGGTCGGATATACGACGCCGGAAGAAATAACCGAGCTTTTCCGGTTCCTGAAACAAACCGTAAAAGGTGCTGGTGACGTGACGTTCTCGACGCATTGTCATGACGATCTCGGCATGGCGGTCGCCAATTCACTGGCGGCAGTGCGCGGCGGCGCCCGGCAGATCGAATGCGCCATTAACGGCATAGGCGAGCGCGCCGGCAATTGTTCAACGGAAGAAGCGGTGATGGCGCTGGCGACGCGCCGGGATTTCTTCAATCTGTCAACGCAGATCGATACGACCAAAATTTTTGCTGCGTCTACGTCCCTCGCGCGCGTGACGCACAATCCGATTCCGCGCAACAAGGCGATTGTTGGAAAAAACGCCTTCGCCCATGAAGCAGGAATCCATCAGCATGGCGTTCTGGCGGACAAGCGCACCTATGAAATCATGGATGCAGAAGCCGTCGGCATGCCGTCGAATTCCATCGTGCTTGGCAAGCACTCCGGCAAGCATGCCGTTGCCGCGCGCGTGAATGCGCTGGGGTTTGCCGTCTCTAAACAGAAGATCGAGGATCTTTTCCCAGCGTTCAAGCGTCTGGCCGACACCTGCCGCGAAGTGACGGACGCCGATCTTGTGCGCATCGTTACTGGCAATGTCGAAACAGACGGGCGCATCGGCCCGTGGCGCATGCGCAAGACCGAATTGCACGTCAACTTTGAAGATGAAACCCGTCCGCACGCGCGCATCACCATGGAACATGACAGCGGCGAGCGGCGGACCGTCACCCATGAGGGCGAGGGACCGATTGACGCCGCTTTCGCCGCCGTGTGCGCCATCGCCGATGTGCCGGGGCATATTCATACGCTCGATCTCAATCACGTTGCGTCAGAAGGCATCGTGCGCGCCGAAGCGGTTGTGGAGGTCGAAGGCAGGCATTATGCCGGAAAGGCGCAGGAAGTAGATATCGCCGACGCCGCCGTCGCCGCATTCGTCGCGGCGGTTAATCAGGCGGCGGCGATCCGCGCGGGTGCGGGCGTAACAGAAACAAAGGCGGCGTCATGAGTGATGCGAAATCGCTGTTCGACAAACTCTGGGAACGGCATGTAGTCGTCGAAGAGACGGCCGACGCCCCGGCAGTACTTTATATCGACCTGCATCTCATTCATGAGGTGACCTCGCCGCAGGCGTTTTCCGTCCTCAATGAACGCGGCCTTAAAGTACGCCGGCCAGACCGCACCATTGCCACGCTCGATCACTCAACGCCGACATTACCCGCGAATGCAAATGGCGAACTCGCTTACGCGACGCCGGAAGCGAAACGGCAGGTTGAAACGCTGATCGCCAATTGCAAACAGCATGACGTTGAACTTTTTGGCCTCGGCGACCCGCGCCGCGGCATTGTGCATGTCATTGGCCCGGAGTTGGGGCTGACGCAGCCGGGAAAGACAATTGTCTGCGGCGACAGCCATACATCGACCCATGGCGCCTTCGGGGCGCTCGCCTTTGGCATCGGCACCACGGAAGTCGGTCATGTACTGGCGACGCAATGCGTGTTGCAGAGAAAACCGAAATCCATGCGTGTGATTTTTGACGGCGCCCTTGCGCCCGGCGTCAGCGCGAAAGACATGGCGCTCGCCATGATTGCCGAAATCGGCGCCGACGGCGGCCGGGGCTATGCCATGGAATTTGCTGGAGAAGCGGTTTCCGCGCTTTCCATGGAAGGACGCATGACCCTTTGCAACATGTCTATCGAAGCGGGCGCGCGCGTCGGCATGGTTGCGCCCGATGAAACGACATTTGAATGGATGAAGGGCCGCGATTTTGCCCCTCAAGGCGATGAATGGGATGACGCGCTGGCGGACTGGCGCTCATTACCAACTGAAGAGGGCGCGGCTTTCGACAAGGAAATCAGAATTGATGCTGGCGCGATCCGGCCGATGATCACCTACGGCGTTTCGCCTGATGCAGCGGCGCCGGTCAGCGCCAACGCGCCGAGACCGCAAACCGATGCGCAGCAACACGCCGCTGATTACATGAAATTCGAAATCGGCCGGCCGTTCTCGGATGCGCCCGTCGATCGTGTCTTTATCGGCAGTTGCACGAACTCTCGACTTTCCGATCTTCGCGAGGCGGCGACGATCATGCGCGGACGCAAAGTGAAAAACGGCGTCATTACGCTTGTCGTTCCCGGCTCCGAAGCGGTGAAACGCGCCGCCGAGGCCGAAAAGCTGCATGAAGTTTTTCTCGCTGCGGGCGCCGAATGGCGCGAACCGGGTTGTTCCATGTGCATCGCCATGAATGGCGACGCCGGCGCGCCGGGGGAGCTTGTTGTTTCGACGTCCAACCGGAATTTTATCGGCCGTCAGGGCAAGGGCGTCAGAACCGTTCTTGCAAGTCCGGCAACGGCGGCGGCCTCGGCCATTGAGGGCCGCATTACCGACCCGCGCCCCTATCTCGGCTCTATGAAGGAGAGCGCATAAATGTCCTTTGATTCATTCAATATTCTGAAGTCGCGGACGGTCGTCCTGCGGCAGGAGAATATCGACACCGACCAGATCATTTCGGCGCGATTTTTGACGACGACGTTGAAGGAAGGTCTTGGTCAGTCCGTTTTTTATGACTGGCGGTACGACGAGGGTGGCCGTCCGAAGAATTCGTCTGCGTTCAACGGGTATAATCCCGACACGCACAAGATTCTGGTGGCCGGCGCCAATTTCGGCTGCGGGTCTTCGCGCGAACATGCGCCATGGGCATTGAAAAGTTTCGGTTTTGAGGCTGTCATCAGTTCCGATATCGCCGACATTTTCAAAAGCAATTCGCTCAAAAACGGCCTGTTGGCCATAGAGGTCGATCCGAAAACCCATGCGAGCCTGCTCAATACGCCGGGCGCGGAGATCACGATTGATCTTGAGCGGCAGATTGTGGCTGTAAGCGATTGGGAAAAGGCGCATTTTGATATCGAACCTTTTGCACGGCAGTGCCTGATGAACGGCGTCGATCAGCTCGGAGCGCTGATGAGCCATCTGCCGGAAATTGAGGCTTTTGAGGTGAAACGCCCATGACGAAACGGATTGCATTTCTGCCCGGCGATGGCGTCGGGCCTGAAGTGGCGGGCGCGGCGCGAGCTGTGCTGGATGCTGCGTCTGAAAAGTTTTCGCTTTCCTTAGAGTATATCGAATGCCTGTTCGGCGGCGCCGCTATTGACGCGAATGGCGACCCGTTTCCGGCGGAAACGAAAACCGCATGTTTAGAGGCGGCCGCCGTGTTTCTCGGCGCCGTCGGCGGGCCGAAATGGGATGGCGGCGGTCCACGGCCCGAGGCCGGTCTTCTTGAATTAAGAAAAACCCTCGGGGTCTACGCAAACTTGCGACCGATTAGCGTGACGCCCGGTATGGAACATTTGTCACCATTGAAACCGGAGCACGCAAAGGGCGTTGATTTACTGATCGTTCGTGAACTCACTGGCGGCATGTATTTCGGCAAGCGTGATGAAGGCAATGAAACGGCGCGCGACGAATGCCTTTATACAAAGGAAGAAGTAACGCGGGTCGCGCGCATCGCGTTCGAAGCAGCAAGAAAGCGCAAGAGTTGTGTCGCGTCGGTGGATAAAGCCAATGTGCTGGCGACGAGCCGCCTGTGGCGCAATGCCGTCAATGAGCTGCACGCCGCCGAATACAAGGATGTTGAGCTTTCGCATGTGCTGGTGGACGCCATGGCCATGAAACTGATCCAGGCGCCGGCGCAGTTTGACGTGATCCTGACGGAGAACCTTTTCGGTGATATTTTAAGCGACGAAGCGTCGGTGCTTTCCGGTTCTATCGGGCTCGCGCCGTCGGCCTCACTGGGCGAGGGGACGCGCGGACTTTACGAGCCGATCCATGGCTCGGCGCCCGATATTGTGGGGCAGGGCAAAGCCAATCCGGCCGGGGCGATTTTAAGCGCCGCCATGATGTTGCGTTACAGTTTTGACGCGAACGAAGCGGCTGATGCGATAGAAGCCGCCGTCGCCAAAGCGCTCAGCGACGGGCGCGGGACGAGTGATATCGGCGGGAAAGATACGACGGCGAGTTTTTCCGAAGCAGTTGCGGCGATAGTTTGATTTTACTTGTCATGCCCGGGCTTGTCCCGGGTATCCAGCAGAAACTCAAATAGTCTGGATCACCGGCATAAAGCCGGTGATGACAGCAAAACTCTGCCTCACTCCATGATATCTTCATTCCATAATTCCGGTTTTTCCCTCATGAATCGCGCCATCAGCTCCAGCGAAGCGGCGTGCGCCACGTCGATCACCTCAACGCCGCGCTCACGCAGGAATTCTTCATTGCCGCCGAAGTTTTTCGTATCGTTGACGACGACGCGGGGGATCTTGAACTGCACGATGGTTCCCGAACACATCATGCAGGGCGACAGCGAGGTATAAAGCGTCAGGTCGCGATAACTCTTTTGCCGCCCGGCCTTGCGCAAGCAATCCATCTCGCCATGAGCGATCGGATCGCCTTTCTGCACCCGCTGGTTATGCCCGGCGGCGATCATCTCAGGGCCCCGCGCCAGCACCGAGCCGATGGGAAGCCCGCCCGCATCATAGCTTTTTTTGGCCTCCAGAAAGGCGCGTTCGATGAATTCATGATCCAAGTCGTTCAGCATGAGCGGCGGTCCTCAATAGACATTTTCAAGTTCATGACAGATAAGGGGAACCGGCGAAGCGCACAAGAAAAGGCGAAACATGACTGAAACGCTTACCATCGTCGATCACCCGCTGATCCAGCACAAACTCACGATTTTGCGCAATAAGGAGACGGCGACGTCGCAGTTCCGGCAGGTTTTGCGTGAGATCGCGTTCGTTCTCGGCTGCGAGGCGACGAAGGATCTGGCGCTGCGCGATATTGAAATCGAAACGCCGCTGGAAAAAATCACCTCGCCCTATCTCGACGGCAAGAAGCTGTGTCTTGTGTCGATCCTGCGCGCCGGCAACGGCCTGGTTGAGGGGTTGCTCGACCTTATTCCTTCGGCGCGCGTCGGCCATGTTGGATTATACCGCGATCACGATACGCTGGAAGCGATCAAGTATTATTTCAAAACGCCGGACAAGCTCGGCGAGCGTGTTGTCATCATGGTCGATCCGATGCTGGCCACTGCCAACACGGCGATTGCCGCGGCGGATGAACTGAAAGCCGCCGGCGCGCGCGAAATGAAATTTCTCTGCCTCGTCGCCGCGCCTGAGGGCGTCGAACGGTTTTCAAAAGCCCATCCGGACATACCGATCATCACGGCTGCGCTCGATCGCGAGCTGAATGAAAAGGGGTACATCCTGCCGGGTCTCGGCGACGCGGGAGACAGGATTTACGGGACGAAGGGGTAAAATGGGGTTGGGGCCCCATTTTACGAAAGCGACAGTCTCATAAGGTCATTACACTAATCATCCGCAGACGGTGTATAAACGCCGTCCGCCGCCTCGTGCGAGATGCCCTGTAATTCTTTCGGAACGTAATTCTCGTCGTGCTTGGCGAGGATAGTCTCAGCGATGAAGACGCCATCCGTATTGAAAGATCCTTGCGCGATCATGCCCTGACCTTCGCGGAAAAGGTCCGGCACGATGCCGTCATAGCTTACAGGCAAACTCGCTTCGCCGTCGGTTACGCGAAAAGTGATGTTGAGGCCGTCGCCATGCTCAAGGCTGCCGTTTTCGACAAGCCCGCCAAGGCGGATGCGCTCGCCGGGCGCGACGCCCTCAGCCTGCGCTTTCGCGGGGGTGTAGAAATAGGAAATGTTCTGTTCGAGCGCGGCAAAAACGAGCCACGCCGCCCCGCCAAGAATGACGGCGGCGCCGGCGATCAGGCCAAGGCGGCGATTGCGATGGATCGGCTTCATCAGCGTAATCTAGGGTGTCTCGATTACTCGCACAAACCCGCGGCCCCCGCGCTCTTTGTCGCGCGCCATTTTCCGCCATCCGGTTGCGTGGGGGGCGAAACCCGTTCAAATGCTGCGGGTTTTATGCCCCAGTGGGATAATCAGGACCGGAATGGAGCCATACGCGCAGCAGATCGGGTTTGAGGCGGAAAACGCCGGGTGCGACCGCGCCGGCGCCGCCATCGTGCGCGGCGTGAGTTTCAACCTCGCGCCCGGCGAGGCGCTGCAGCTTTTCGGGCCGAACGGGTCCGGCAAGTCGAGCCTGTTGTCCATGTTTGCGGGGTTGATCCGGCCCGTTGAAGGCGCGCTGCGCTGGCGCCGCGTCGAAGAGGAGGCGGATGCGCCGTTTGAAAATTCTGTGTTCTTTCTGGGTCATGAAGCGAGCGTCAAGCCGTCGCTGACGGCGGAAGAAAACCTCATCTTTTGGGCGCAGACATATGGCGCCTCGCGTGCGCTGGTTGATGAAGCAACCGCTGCGGTTGATGCGGAGGGGTTCGCAAAACTGCGCGCCGGGCGTTTATCGGCAGGGCAGCGCAGGCGCATCGATCTCGCCCGCGCTGTTCTCGCCGACCGTCCTGTGTGGCTGCTGGATGAGCCGACAGCCGCCGTCGACCGCGATGGCGTCGAGATCATCCGTGATCTGACGGCGCGGCATCGTTCACGCGGCGGCGTCGCCATCATCGCCACCCACGATGATCTCGGGCCCGGCTATCAGCGCGTGGAGCTTGGAAGATGAGCGGGGGGATGCAAATGACGCGCGCGGTGCTAATGCGCGATCTCAAAATCGCATTCCGTTCCGGCGGCGGATGGTTTTACGCGCTTTTCTTTTTCGCCGTGTTCACGGCGCTCACGGCTATCGCATTCGGGCCGCAGCTTTCTGCACTTGCATCAGCGGCGCCTGCGACCGTGTGGCTTGCCGCGGCGCTGGCGATCCAGTTCGCGGCGGCGGACGCCTTCGAAGGTGACATGCGCGACGGATCGCTGCGCGCGATGGCGGCGGAGCAAGGCGGGCTCTTTAATTACTGGCTTGCGAAAGCGGGCGCGCTGGCGCTGACGGCGGCCTTGCCGATGATTATCGCCGCCCCGTTTTTTCTGACCATGCTCGGCATTGCATTCGCCAAGGGCGTTGCGATGGCGATCATCCTCGCGATGGGCGCGCCTGCGCTTTTATTCATCGCGTTATTGACGGCGGCGCTGGCGAGCGGGCTTCGCGCCGGCGGTTTGCTTGCGACCATCATCGCGGCGCCATTCGCCGCGCCGGTGCTGGTGTTCGGCGTTTCCGCCGCCAGGATCACGCTCGCTGACGGCGGTTTGATCTCGCCGGAGGTCTTGATTTTGGGCGCGCTCAGCCTGTTTATGCTGGCGGTGACGCCGGTGTTCGCGATCGCGGCGTTGCGCGTCAGTCTGGAATAGGAACCGAATTGCATGTGGAGCCGATTTTCCAACCCGGCGAAGTTTGAAGCGCTTGCGAAAACAGCGGGGCCGATTGCGTTCTGGATTTTCGCGGCCTGCGCCGTATTCGGTCTTGTTAACGGACTGTTGTTTGCGCCGGCGGAGCAGTATCAGGGCGAGTCCGCGCGCATCATGTATGTTCATGTGCCTGCGGCGTGGATGGCGATGGGCTCCTATTCGTTCATCGCCCTAATGAGTCTTGTCGCATTTGTCTGGCGTCATTCGCTTGCCGATGTCGCCGCGCGTTCAGCGGCGCTGCCGGGCGCGGTTTTCACCGCCCTTGCGCTTTTTACCGGCGCCGTCTGGGGCAAACCCACATGGGGCGCCTATTGGGTGTGGGATGCGCGGCTGACGTCGATGCTGCTCTTGCTGTTCATTTATTTCGGCTACATGGCGGTGTGGCAGGCCGTGCCGGAACAGGCGCGGGCGGCGCGTTTCGCGCGCATTCTTGCGCTTGTCGGTTTCATCAATATCCCGATCATCAAGTTCTCCGTTGACTGGTGGAATTCTCTGCACCAGCCGGCGAGCATCATTCGCGCCGACGGACCAACGATCGACGCAAGCATGCTGTGGCCATTGTTTGCGATGATTATTGCGTACACGGCGCTGTTTACCTGGCTGGTATTTCTTGGCATGCGCGCTGATCTCGCCAGGCAGCGCATTGAAAAACGCGGCGCGCGAAGCCCAAGCCATCCGGTCAGAGTTTCAGCGGAAAGCGAGGCGTAAATGGATTTCGGAGCCCATACGCCATACATTTTCGTGGCTTACGCGGTTTCGATCATCGCCATTAGCGGATTGATCGCGTTGCGCATTCGCAGGTTTCGCACATCCATTCGCGCCGAGAAGGACGCCAGCGAGCATTAACCCGCCGCTTTTTTGGCTTCGTTGATCGCCTCGCGAACCAGTCCGGGCTGGAATCCGCTGATAATCTCAACGAAGGAGCCGTCGGTGGATGCAATGATGAATGCGGGCGTATAATCAATACCGACGGCGGCTGCGAGACTGTGATTGCCGCCGATGATATCGACAATGCCGTCGCTTTCGATCGTTGCTTCCAATTTGCCGACATCAAGGCCCTGATCGCGAGCGATTTTCTGTACGCGGTCCTTGGTCAGCACGCCGGATGCATCCAGCATGGCGAAATGGAAATCCAGAAATTTGCCTTGCGCACGCGCAGCCAGCGCCATTTCGGCGGCATAGCCGGATTCTTCGCGCAAAATGGGCAATTCACGGAAAACGACTTTCACATCTTCATCAGCTTTCGTCATGTTCTGCACGAGTCCAGCCGCACGTTTGCAATAACCGCAATGGTAATCGTAAAGCTCGATCACAGCGACTTTCGCCTTGTCCGGGTTCTTGCCTGCGACATAGCTCGTAGACGGGTCCATCAGCATATCAATGTTTTCTGCGATGAGCTGGCGGGTGCGTTCGTCATCGGCAGCTTGCTGGCGAGCGCTGTACAGATTGACGGCTTCGATGATGACTTCCGGGTTGTCCAGAAGATAGGCGCGGACGACTTCACGAATCTCATCTTCCTGCAGGTCGGAAAATGATGTCGACAGTTTTTCCGACTCTTTCGGAGCGTGTGTAGCGCCATCATCCTGCGTTGCATTTGATGTTGCTTGAGATGAACGATCTGATTGCGCCGAAGAAAATCCAACAGCGACCGCGCCGAGAATAAACGCGCCGCCCAATGCAGCGCCCATAGCGATTTTGGTATTCAACATTTCAGGCCCCTCGTCGGTATTTCAAACCCTAGTCTGGATGATTGTTCTGAGTATTCTGTTAGTCTGCGCCGCCATCGACGATGACGGGGTCGGGAACATCCGGCGTCTTTGATGTTTCTTCAGGCTGCGGCAACGGTTTCGGCTCGCTGTCTTCAACCCCGGAAGGCAAAGGCGGCGCCCCCTCGGCAGGCTGTGTTGCCAAGATAATGTCCGCCGCCTGGCGCCATTCCGGGGTGCTACGCGCAATCCCCATGCCCATTGCCCTGCGGGCAAATTGATTGGCCGCAGCCTTGTCGCCGGCGTGAAATTTGGACTCGGCTGTTGCGAGATTTGCGAGCGCTTCATTACCTTGCGCGCCATAAACGCGCGCGAGCTCGAACCATGCAAAACTATTGTCGCGTTCCAGAGCGGTTGCGCGCTTCAATTCAGCTTCTGCCTGCCTGAGATGGGCGGGGCTACCGTTCGCCAGCAGCGCACGGCCCAGATTTATGCGGAAGAGGGCGTTGTTCGGCGCCAACTCCACTGACTTTCTGTGCGGGTCGATCGCTTCGTCCGTTCGCCCATATTCGAATAGAATCTGCCCTTCGAGTTCGGTGTAGTATGGATTTTCCGGGTGCGCCTCTGTAAGCGTTCGGACTTCCTTCAGCGCCTTGTCAATATCGGAATAACGGTAATAGGCGACAGAGCGCGCATAATGGGCGGGCTCCGATTGATCCGACAACGGATAATCCCGCAACACGGTATTCGGATCTTCGAGAAATCCCTTGATCTTGGCCTGGATCAAATGCAACCGGTGCATTTCTTCAGGACTGTTTTTTCGATCGAAATAGGGTGAGCTTTCCGTACGCGTTTTCAGTGCGTTCAAGCGTGTGTTCGCAAGCGGGTGGGTCAGCAAATAGGGATTGAGGCGCTGACCGGTGACGATCTGGTAATTGCGCACGCGACCCCATAAATCGAGCGCGCCTTTGCTGGAATGGCCGACCTCGTCAAGGAAAGTGATCGAAAGCTGGTCCGCCGTTGATTCCTGGCTTCTGCTGTATTTCAGGTAATTCGCCGTGCCGACCGTTTGTCCAAGTCCGAGAAGGCCGACGCCGGCGTCGGGGGCTCCTGCTGCGATGGCGCCGGCGGCCAGCACGAGCCCCAACAACATTGGCACGCCTGCGTTGGATGCCGCTTCCTGACCGCGCGTCGTATGGTTGGCTTTCAGGTGACCAGCTTCATGCGCGATGACGGCTTCCAGTTCATTGGGCGATTCCACGAATGTGATCATGCCCGTGTTTATGCCCATGTACCGTCCGCCGGCGAAGGCGTTCATCGAGGAGTCATTAACGATCAGGATCTCAATGGATTCAGGGTGGAGCCCGGCGGCTTCGAAGATCGGATACGAATAGTCTTCAAGATATTGCTCGATTTCAGCGTCGCGCAGCAGCGATATGCCTTGCGCATTTGCTGCGAGAGGGGCGAGAGCGGTCAACGCCGCGGTGAAGGATGCTAGCGCCTTCCGGACGGGCTTTTTCTGAAAACGTGAATACGCCATGCTCGTTTCCTTTACTTGCCCCCATTTTATGCAGGCTTTACGCCGATTTCGAGGCGCCGCGCGAGACGGCGCCGCAAATGTGAAAACCGGAAACAGGCCGCGCCACCAGCCTTATAACGTCAAACCAGCGTAAAACCGTCGTCAGGCGTCGCTTCCACGGCTCCACCAGCCGCGTTTCCGGGGCTTCGGCGCTGCCGGCGGCTGCGGAGCCTCGGCGAGATCGACCGGCTTGTCTTCAGGTTCCGGGGCCATTTCCTTTGGTTTTTCAGCGTCAGATTCGACCTTTACGGCATGATCCTTATCAGTCTGGTGAGCGCCGTTTGTCTTGGCGGGAGCAGCCTCGTCAGCTGTTTTCGTCTCCTCGCTGGTGACGTTCTCGTCAGACGCCGTATCAACTGGTTCCTCGTCCGCCGGCTGACTGGAAGACTGAGCCGTTGAATCGCTGTCTTCAGCCTCGCCGGTTTCAGACCTTTCCTCCCGGCTGCGCCGGTTCCGGCGGCCGCCGCGGCGACCCCGGCGGCGACGCTTGCGTCCGCCTTCTTCGTCGCCGTCACTGTCGCGTGCGTGTTTTTCTGTTTTGCCGTCAGCGTCTGCATCATCCTCGGTGCTGTCGGCTTCGGCCTTATCGTCACGCGGCGCGGCGTCCTTGCGGCGGCGTCTACGGCGGCGTTTTTTACGTTCACCGCTCTTTGCTTCTTCCTCTTCAGGGTCGTCTTCGACCTCGACGGCATCGTCAGCGTCTTCGACATACTCTGTCTGATCCGCCTTGATCACCGGCGCGGCCTGGCTGCGTTCGCGCGGGACGCCGCTCTTTTCGAGCGTATAGTCGTCGCCCGTTTTTTCGCGGTCAGGCACGATTTCGATGGATACGCCGTGTTCGCTTTCAATGCGCCTCAACCAGTCGCGATGATGATTCAGAATGTAAACCGCCACATCGAGCGAGGTGTTGACGGCGAGCAATCCGGCCTTGCCGGTCACGGCTTCGCCTTCTACGGCGCGCAAAATACGCAAGGCCGCCATTTCCGCCGAACGGATGACGCCGGCGCCGGCGCAGGTCGGACAGCTCTGGGTCGTGCCGTCGACAATGCCGGAACGGCGCCGCTGGCGCGACAGTTCGAGCAAACCGAAATTTGAAATACGGCCAAGCTGGATACGCGCGCGGTCATGCTTGATCGCGTCTTTAAGCGCCTTTTCGACTTTCCGGTTGTTGCGCTGTTCTTCCATGTCAATGAAGTCGAGAACGACGAGACCGGCGAGGTCCCGCAGTCGGAACTGGCGCGCCGCCTCGTAAGCGGCTTCGATATTTGTCTTCAGCGCCGTCTGTTCGATATTGCGCTCGCGTGTCGCGCGTCCGGAGTTCACGTCGATCGCCACCAGCGCTTCGGTCTGGTGGATGACGATATAACCGCCGGATTTAAGGCGCACGCTCGGCTGGTACATGCCGTCGAGCTGCTGTTCGACACCGAATTTCAGGAATATCGGCGCTTGCTCTTTATACGGCTGAACATGCTTTGCATGGCTTGGCATCAGCATCTTCATGTAGTCCTTGGCTTCACGATAGCCTGCATCGCCTTCCACCTGCACTTCGGAAATATCTTTGTCATAAAGATCTCGGATCGCACGCTTGATCAGGCTTGCTTCTTCGTAAATCAGGCAAGGCGCGATAGATTTCAGCGTCAGCGTGCGGATGTTTTCCCAAAGCCGCAGGAGATAGTCATAGTCACGTTTGATTTCCGTCTTTGTGCGTTTGGCGCCGGCGGTGCGGATGATCAGACCCATGCCTTGCGGTACGTCGAGACTATCGACGACGCGGCGCAGGCGCTTGCGGTCCGTCGAGTGCGGGATTTTGCGGGAAATGCCGCCGCCGCGGGCCGTGTTCGGCATCAATACGCTATAGCGTCCGGCCAGCGACATGTACGTAGTCAGCGCCGCACCCTTGTTGCCGCGTTCTTCCTTGACGACCTGGATGAGCAAGATCTGGCGGCGCTTGATGACTTCCTGAATTTTATAATTGCGCAGGAGGTGTGAACGGCGGCGCTTTGCGTCCTTGTAACGGTCAAACAGTTCCTGACGTTTTGCAGCGGCTGATCTCGTGTTCTTCTTCTTTTCCCCGTCTTCGCCGTGCGTATCATCGGCTGAAGCATCTGACGCTGCAGCCTCTTCGTCGGATTCCGCGTCGTCGTTTTCTTCCTCTATGGAAGCGTCTGCGTCAGCGTCTTCGGCGATATCTTCCGCGAAGTCTTCATCGGTAACGTCGCCGGACGGCTGTTCATCATCCGCCGCCTGAGCAATCTTATCGTCAGCATCTTTTTTCTCGTCGCTGTCCGCTTTTTTCGCCGATTTTGCTCCGCCAGAAGATTCGGTTTCCTCCCCGTCTTCCTCCTCTTCCTCTTCCTCTCCGGAAGAAGGTTCTTCGATTTCATCGACCGGGTCGCTGTCACTATCGCCGGCAGTTAACGACTTCGCTGCATCGCGCTTTTCGCCGCCTTCGTTATCGTCAGGACCGTTTTCATCCTGGCCGAACTCAGGCGCGCTTTCGGCTTCCTCAGCCCTTGCGTCCTTGCTTTGCGGCTGGTCATGGTCGTGATCATGATGATTGTCGTCATCATGGTCGTAATCGTCTTCATCGCCACGCTGTGCGAGTTCAAGCTCGGCCGCGAGTTCAGCCACTTCAGCCTCGGCTTCCTGCAGCTTGCGCCGGTCGGAGACGGGGATCTGGTAATAATCGGGATGAATTTCGCTGAATGCCAGGAAACCATGCCGGTTTCCGCCGTATTCAACGAAAGCAGCCTGCAGCGATGGTTCGACGCGGGTGACCCGCGCCAGGTAGATATTGCCTCTAAGCGGCTTGCGCGCTTCTGATTCGAAGTCGAAATCCTCGACTTTTCCATTGTCGAGCACCGCGACGCGCACCTCTTCCGGGTGGGCCGCGTCGATAAGCATCTTTTTTGTCATTGATTATAGCTCCGCAATGCGGGGCTGGGCCGCGCGCACTGCTTGTGTTGGGTCGCCGGGATGCAGGCGCGCGCGCATATCCGAGCGCCTTAAAGGCGTCGTCGGATGGCGTATGGGCGTCCCATCTCATCAGCGAAACTTCATTTCCTTGGCAGGCGGGCCCTTTTCGGGGGATTGGCCTGCGGTTCATCTGTTGGCGCTTGTCTTGCGCCGAATTTGCTCCGCGCGCTTCCGGCCAGTTCCGTTTTAAGGCAAGGGCCGGTTCCGCGGGCCGGCGATTGGAGCTGCCGGCATTCAAGTTTCTGGAAAAGCTTGTGTTTTCTGGCTTTTCCGGAAAAATCCTCTTTTGACGGCTCGCGGCAACCTCCGGTGGAATCACCATCCGTGCTTCTCGCGCCGTCATCTTGCGGTTTGGCCGATAGGGGGCCGTTTCGCAAGTCTTTTTTGACCTTGGCAGAGGCCGGGGAAAAAGAAAACCCGTCTTCCCCTGCCGACTCAGTGTTCCATGCAAAAGTCGACGAAAGATTAAGGCCGCGTTAACGCTAGCGAAATCAATATGTCGTCTTAGATAAGCACGAAGTTGCAGGATTAAAGGCGATTAATTTGCTGGCGGCTCCCGATCCGGGGTAGCGAGCGGGTTTTAGCGGTCTGATGGGTGGCGGCTTGATGGATCGCCGCAGGTGCGTATGGATGGGCGTTATGTCCGAGTTTATTAGATCAGCGCTGAAAGCGATGGCGCGCAAGGTATTGACCTGCACAGCGGCTGTGCTTGCGCTTGCCGGCGCGGCACAGGCAGCGCCCCAGCTTCTCGATGTGCGCTTCGGGCCGTCGAAGGACGCGACGCGGATCGTTTTCGATCTGGCGGGCGCGCCTGAATATGCGGTTTCCGGCGATGAATCCGGCGAGGGGCGGCTTTATGTCGATTTTGCCGGTCTGAGCCTTGGCGCTGGCGACAACACCTACAAGGCCGGCAACGGCCATATCGCCCGCTACGGCTTCGCCAATATCAGCGGCGACCGTGTTCGCGCCGTTCTTGAGTTCAAGACGACTGCAAAGATCAAGGAAGTTTTCCTGCTGGAGCCGAAAGGCGACGTGACCAAGCACAGGCTTGTTGTCGACCTCGTGACCGCGGACAAGGCGGCGTTCATGGCGAGCCTGCCGGAACAGTATGGCGATCTGACGCTGGTGATTGAACAGGCGACACAGGAAGCCGATGAACTGGTAGTTACTTCTGCGCCGCAGGCGGTTATTCCGCCAACACCGACGCGCAAGGAAGCGGCGGAGCCTTTGGCGCTTGCCGCCGATGAAAAGATGATCATCGTCATCGATCCCGGCCATGGCGGCCGCGACCCCGGGGCGCAAGGTCAGAGCGGCACGCTCGAAAAGACGGTGACGCTGGCGGCGGCGAAAGAACTTTCAAAAATTCTTGAAAAGCGCGGGCGTTACGAAGTCGTGATGACCCGCAATGAGGATGAAACCATTCGGCCTGACGCGCGTGAAAAACTGGCGCGCAACGCCGGCGCAAATCTCTTTATTTCATTGCATTCCGATGCGCTCGAACAGGCGGCTGTCCGGGGCGCCTCGGTTTACACATTGTCCGATGAAGGCTCGAAACGGTCGGCCAAACTGGTCAAAACGGAAGGCAACAATCAGGTCTACAACCTTAATTTGAAAGAATACGACAATGTCGTTGGAGATATCCTGCTCGACAAGGCGCAGAAAGAAACGCTTACCAATTCGTCCAAATTCGCGGAACTCCTGATTGAAAACCTTACGGGCAAGACGCCAATGCTCAACCGGTCGCATCGCAAGGAAGACCTGCGGGTTCTGCTGGCTGCGGACGTGCCGGCGGTGCTTTTGGAGATGGCGTTTATCTCCAACGCCAAGGACGAGGCGAACCTCAATTCGCCGGTCTGGCGCAATCGGGCCATGACGGCGGTAGCGGACTCGATTGACCGCTATTTTGAAGAACAGACGCCGCAGCGCCATGCTGCAGCCCGCGCGGGCGGCTCCCAATAGGAAAACCTTACGAAATTGAGGGCTTTGGCGCCGCTCTTGCGCCTCGCTGTCGTCCAAATTATGCGGTAGAAAGGCTTGGAAAGAGCAATTCAAGACTGCTCAAGCGGAAGAGGGGAAGACCGCAGGACATCGTCGGGGCCTGAAAGTGCCGGAAGCGACTATTGTTAAGCGTAAAATCCAATGAACGATCACAACGACGATAAACCGAAAAAAGACGGCCAGAGCGGCATTGGTCGTCTGTCTTTCACCGACGAGCCGGAAGACGCAGATGAGAAGAACCATGCTGCGGAACCCGGACGCGAGGATGAAGAGATTGAAAACGATATGTTCGCCGGCGGCGGCGAGCGCAAAAACGGTGACGACGCCAGCCTTTCGGACGACGCAGACGATGAGCATGAAGATGTCGCCGCATCAGCCGATACAGACGAGCACGACGATGACGCGATGCTGCTGGGCGAGGAAGACGAAGCGCCATCGGAATCCGAGGCGTCAGAATCAGAACCGCTTGTCGCGCCGTTGCGCAAGGCTGCGCGTGAACCGCAAGAACCCAAGGCCAAACCCCTGTCTGATAAATCGCTGGCGGGAACCGTGTTGAGATTTGCAGGGTTTGTTTTCGCCGCCGGCGCGCTCGCCATTATCGGCGGCGCCGGATTTACCGCCTGGTATCTGAACCAGCTCAACAAGAATCTGCCCGACTATCAGCAGCTCGCCGAATACGCGCCGCCGGTGACGACGCGCGTTTACGCCGGCGACGGATCGCTGGTGGCGGAGTTCGCGCGGGAGCGGCGTTTGTTCGTGCCGATCGAGTCCATGCCGGACTATGTGAAACACGCTTTCGTTTCGGCGGAAGACAAGGGCTTTTACGAACACAGCGGGATCGATTTCCGCGGCATCATTCGCGCGCAGCTTTCTAATGTCGGCAATGTCCTTAGCGGCCGCCGGCTTGAAGGCGGCTCGACGATTACGCAGCAGGTGGCGAAAAACTTCCTTTTGACCAGCGAACAGCGCGTCGAGCGCAAGCTCCGCGAAATGCTGATCGCCCGGAAGATGGAGCGGACCTTCACTAAGGAGCACATCCTCGAGCTTTATCTCAACGAGATTTATCTCGGCAATCGCTCCTATGGCGTGGCGGCGGCGGCGCTCAATTATTTCGACAAGTCGCTTAATGAACTGACAATTGCGGAAGCGTCTTACCTTGCAGCGATCACCAAGGGGCCGAGCAACTATCACCCGATCGATCATGAAGCCCGCGCCATCGAGCGGCGGAACTACGTGATCAACCGCCTTCGCGAAGACGGGAAAATTTCAGAAGAAGAAGCTAAAGAAGCGCTGGCCCAGCCGCTGGGCGCGCAAATTGCGCCGCCGCTCGGCGCGCGCGACTGGACAATGGAGTATTTCGCCGAAGAAGTCCGTAAGCGGATTGTCGAGCTATACGGTGTCGAGGCGCTTTATGACGGCGGCCTGGCGGTCAGAACGTCGGTCGATCCGCGCCTGCAGAAAAAAGCCGGTGAAGCCCTGCGGCGGTGGCTGGTGGAATATGACCAGCGTCACGGTTGGCGCGGACCGCTTTCAGAACTTGAGCCGGGCGATGAATGGGTTGAGGCGCTGGATGCAGAAGTCGAACGCCTTCGCGACGCGCGGAAAGTTTCCGACGATATGGCGCCGTGGCGCCCCGCGTTGGTGCTTGCCGTAACCGACAGTGCGGCGCAGATCGGGTTCCCCGACGGCGAAGAGGCGATCATCCCGGTCGATCTTCTCTGGTGGGCGCGTGACTATATTTCCGCCAATGACCGCGGTGAGGAAATAACCGCCGCTTCAGACGTCTTGAGCGCCGGCGAAGTCGTCTATGTCGAGAAGTACGAAGCCCCGCGCTTACCGAAGAAAGACCCTGAAGCCGAGGACGAGGGGCGCGAAACGCCGGAAAACGCCTATGCGTTGCGTCAGGCGCCGGCGGTAAATGGCGGGCTTATCGCCATGGACCCGCACACTGGCCGGGTTCTCGCCATGGTCGGCGGGTTCTCGTTCCAGACATCGGAGTTCAACCGCGCGGTGCAGGCTGAGCGCCAGCCGGGATCGACCTTCAAGCCGTTCGTTTATTCTGTGGCGCTGGACAGCGGCTATAACCCGTCTTCAATCGTGCTTGATGCGCCGTTCGTCGCTCCAAGCCTTGATAGCTGGTACAAGCCCGGCAACTACATCGAAGGACGCCATTACGGGCCGTCGACCCTGCGGCTCGGCATCGAGCAGTCTCGAAACACGATGACCGCGCGCCTCGCGCAGGATCTCGGCATCGGCCGCATTCTCGATTACGTCAACCGGTTCAATCTTTCCGACAGTCTGCCGCGCGAACTGGCGATTTCGCTGGGCGCCGGCGAGACGACGCTGATGCGCATTACCGCCGGTTACTCTGTGTTTGTGAATGGCGGCAAGGGTGTCGATCCGGTGCTGATCGACCGTATTCAGGACCGTTCAGGCAAGACTATCTACAAGCGCGATCAGCGCGAATGCGAAACCTGCAACGCGGAATACTGGTCGGAACAGGCCGAACCACAGCTCGCCGATCCGCGCCGTCAGGTGATGGACCCGCGCACCGCCTATCAGATCACGTCGATCCTCGAAGGCGTTGTCATTCGCGGCACTGGTTCGGCCGTGCGCCGCGCTTCCAACAAGCCGCTGGCTGGCAAGACCGGCACCACCAACGATTACAAGGACGCGTGGTTTGTCGGCTTTTCGCCGGACCTCGCCGCCGGCGTCTATGTAGGCTTCGACATGCCGCAGACCCTCGGGCAGGGCGAAGCGGGCGGCACGGTCGCCGCGCCGATCTTCGCCGACTTCATGGTCGAGGCGCTGAAAGACGAAGCAGGCATTCCGTTCCGCGTGCCGTCGGGCATTCGTCTCGTCCGCGTGAACGCCCGTACGGGCAAGCCGGCGGGGCCGGGCGATTCCAATGTCATTCTTGAAGCCTTCAAGCCGAACGACGTTCCCGGGGCCGACCGCATTGACGACTTGGCGCTTGATCCATTAAGCGCCGCGCCGCGCAACGACGATCAGGAAGACGATCTAAACGGTCTTTACTAAGACGCCGGGCCAAACCATAAACGATAAGGAAGGTGCCGCACATGTTCTGCGGGCTTTCCGGTTTTAAGGAGACGCACATCATGCGCGCGGAAATGGAAACGCTCGTAGACGATATCAAGCAGTCGGTGGAACTGCTGAGGAGGCGTCTTTGACTGGGAAAAATCCGAAAAAGACTTAGCCGAGCTGAACGCAAAGGCCGAAGACCCGCATCTTTGGGACAATCCGGAAGAAGCGCAAGCGCTGATGCAAAAACGCACGGCGCTTGAATCCCAGATGAACTCCGTCGGCGAAATTCAAACTGAACTTGATGATCTTGTCGGTCTTGCAGAACTCGCCGCGGAGGAAGGCGACGAGGCGAGCCTTGATGAAGCGCAGGAACTGATGGCCGCGCTGCACAAGCGCGCCTCGCAGGCTGAGATTGAGGCGCTGCTTTCTGGCGAGGCCGACGCCAATGACTGTTTCGTCGAAATTCACCCCGGCGCCGGCGGTACGGAGTCGAATGACTGGGCGGCGATGCTGCTGCGCATGTATGTGCGGTGGGCGCAACGCCGCGGATTTAAAGTTGATGTCATCGAAGAACAGCCTGGCGAAGAGGCGGGCATTAAATCCGCAACGATCCAGATCAAGGGGCACAACGCCTATGGATGGACGAAAACGGAATCCGGCGTGCACAGGTTGGTGCGGATTTCACCGTTCGATTCAAACGCGCGCCGTCACACGTCGTTCGCATCGGTCTGGGTTTATCCGGTAGTGGACGACAATATCGATATCGAGATCAACGAAAGCGACTGCCGGGTCGATACGTTCCGTGCGTCCGGCGCCGGCGGCCAGCATGTGAACACCACGGACTCGGCAGTTCGCATTACGCATAATCCGACCGGCATCGTCGTTCAGTGCCAGAATGAGCGCTCACAGCACAAAAACCGCGCCACCTGCTGGAACATGCTGAAAGCGCGGCTTTATGAGATGGAGCTGCAGAAGCGTGAAGAGGCGGCGCAGGCGCAGGCGGACTCGAAAACCGATATCGGCTGGGGCCATCAGATCCGTTCTTACGTGCTCCAGCCCTATCAGATGGTGAAGGATTTGCGCACGCAGGTCGAAAAGCCGGACCCTGAGGCGGTTCTCGGCGGCGCGCTTGATGACTTCATGAATGCGGCGCTGGCGCAGCGTGTTGGTGGTGACGTTTGATTTCGCAGTTGCAGCGAGCAGAGTTTTCTCACCGCGTAGCATGACTCGCTACCCGTATTAGGAAAGTCTTAACGAATATTTCCAAAACCTTAAAAAGTGAATATAGTTAATGCCGGTTTCGATTGACGAAACGGCGCCGGTGGGTTTCGATAGTCCTTGTAGGTACTAATCCCCTCCTTGTACCAACGAACGCCTACTTAGGATACTTTGGTCAACGCTAGAAACGGAGCTAAGATCGAACAAAACCTGATAAAGGAACATCAATCCCGGACCACGCAACAGAACACACTCGGAAAACAGCGAAGTCTAGTTAGCTGGCTAGGGATTTATGGAGAGCGCGCGAGGGCAGCACAGTCCTTGCGCGCTTTTTTGTTCAGTCGCGATAGTCGAGCGGCGGTTCGCGGTCGCCGAGAAGCGATGTGTATTTGTAATTTGCGCCGCGCGCTTCGATGAATTCGGCTTTCGCGGTCTCACGAAGGTCAGGGTTTGTATAGAGTTCGATGGCGCCGAGCGTCATCGCTTTTGCCGCGACCTGCGCGCCCTTGAAACCGATAGACATACCGCTTGCGGCGACCGCCTGCCAAGAGTGCGCAGAAGTTCCCGGCGCCCATGTGGCGGTTCTGACGCCGACCGTCGGCGTCGCATAGGAAACGTCGCCAACATCCGTCGATCCGTAACCGAGCGAGCGAGAATAGGGCTGAATTTCCGCGGCGCTTTCCAGCGAAAGGCGAGGGTCCTCGAAACTCTTGCGAATATCTTCCGCGAACTTGCGCTCAGCTTTGGAATACTGAACGCCGCCGACCTCGCGCAGCTTCTGGTCCATCATCTTGGCAAGCGCTTCATTGACCAGCAGCGGGTTGTTGCCGTGGATCACTTCCCATTCGACGTCCGTGCCGGTGCCAAGCGCCGCGCCGCGCGCCGCGTCCTCAACCCGTTTCCAGATGGCGTCCACGCCGGCGGCGTCAGGATGACGGACATAATAGAACACTTCGGCGAAGTCCGGCACGACGTTCGGCGCCAGGCCGCCGGCGGTGATGACGTAATGGATGCGTGAATCCTGCGGCACATGCTCACGCATCATGTTAATCATCATGTTGAAGGCTTCGACGCCGTCGAGAGCGGAGCGTGCACGGTGCGGCGCGCCGGCGGCGTGGGCGGAAACGCCCCTGAACCGGAATTTTGCAGAACGGTTGGCGAGGGTCGTGCGCGCCGCGGCCGAATTCTCATCGTCCGCATGCCAATGAAGCGAAAAGTCTACATCGTCGAAAAGACCGGCGCGGACCATGTAAACCTTGCCGCTACCGCCTTCTTCGGCAGGCGTGCCATAGAGCCTGATGCGTCCGGGCGTGCCCGACTCTTCGAGCCACTCGCGGATCGAAAGCGCCGCCGTCAGCGAGCCGGCGCCGAAAAGATTGTGACCGCACGCATGGCCCGCGGCTTTACCGTCAATCGGAGCGCGTGACGCCGATGCGTCCTGATTGATGCCGGGCAGGGCGTCGAACTCCGCCAGGATCGCAATGACCGGTCCGTCTTTTCCATATTCTGCGATGAAAGCGGTTGGAATACCGGCGACACCCTTGCGGATGGAAAACCCCGCGGCTTTCAGCTTGTCCTTCAAAAGTTTGCTGGATTGTTCTTCCTGATAGCCGACCTCGGCCCATTCCCAAAGTTGGCGCGCAACGCTCGCCGTTTCATCGTAACGGGCGTCGATCTTTGCGAGAACGGCGTCGTCGGCGTTGGCGAAATTCGGCGCCATAACCGGCAGGGCTGCAAGCGCGGCAGCGGCAATCAATCTTTTCATTCAAAATCCCCAAACAGCGAGAAGGAATGCATTCATGGCATAGTTTGGGGGTTCGGCAAAACGGCATGATGCAGACGGAAAGCGCCCAACAACGGCAAAACGACGCCGCGATTTCCCGCAGCGCCGCTTTATGTTCAGCTCTCAGTAGCGTTTATTGGCCGAATTTATATTCGAGATTGATCCCGAAGCTTTCGGCGTTCGCGTCGCTGAAATCGTAATGTGTATAGTCAGCGCGGATCGCCAGCGCTTCTGTCAGGTCGTAGCCGGCTGAGGCGCCGACAGCGAGCCCGTCATCGGAACCGCCGAAAGTCAGCTCGTTGCCGCCGAGCGTTTGAACAGTGGAATCGATCTCGGCGAACGCGTAGCCGGCGCGCGCCGAAACATCGAACCGGTCGGTAAGCGGCAGGATCGCCCGGCCGTAACCGCCGACAAGGTAGTCGAGCCCGAGATCGCCGGGACCGGCGATGACATCGTCGAAAAAGCCGTCATCATTGTCATCGAAATCGAGGTCGTCTTCATCGGCGTTGAAATCAAAATCGCCGTCGTCAATGCCGAAGGAGATATCGCTTTCGATAGCAAAATACCGGCTGAACTGCCAGCCGGCGCGCGCGGTGAGGGCGCTCACGTCTGCGTTGCCGCCAAGTTCTTCATCGAAATCGAGATAGTTGTAGCCGCCGGAAAGATAGGGGCCGGTCGTTTCTTCCGTCTCGTAATTCTGCGCAGACGCCGCGCCGGCAGTGATCATAGCTGCCGCACCAGCGAACAGGAGTGTTTTTATTCGAGTCATCAATGACCTCCTTCATACTCAACAGGGGTGACGGGCGCGGAACAGCCTCCAGCGGCGGGCGTTCCATTGTTTTTCGGAAAGGTTTTCGTGCTTTTTGAGCGGCTCTAGGCTCTATTTGATCTTCCGGACAAATTTCGCCAGAGTTACCGAAAATTCAGGGAGGCACCGCATGGCGGCTGTGGCGACGCAAAAAGGTTTTCTGGGGCTGGTTGAACGGGCGGGTAACAAACTGCCCGATCCGGCCTTCATATTTTTCTATCTCATCATCGTCATGGCGGTTCTGTCGAGCGTCGCCGCCATTTTCGGGTGGTCGGTGCCGCATCCGACCCAAACGGATGACGCCGGCGCGCCCTTGATCGTTTCCGCGATCAGCGCCATCGCGCCGCAAAGCATCGAACATCTTCTGACGGAGATGCCCGAGATATTCACAAGTTTCCATCCGCTCGGTTACGTACTGGTCGTGATGCTCGGCGCCGGCGTCGCCGAACGGGCTGGTCTGTTCGGAACGGCGATGCGCGCGGCCGTGCGTAAAGCGCCGCGTTTCTTACTGACGCCCGCCGTCGCACTGGCCGCGATGATGGGCAATCTCGCGGCGGACGCTGCGTATGTGGTGTTGATCCCGCTTGCCGCTGTGATTTTCGCCGCTGCAGGGCGTCATCCGATCGCAGGGATCACTGCGTCGTTTGCAGGCGTATCTGGCGGCTTTTCCGCAAACCTCTTGCCGGGACAGCTCGACGCCTTGCTGTTCGGCATTACCGAGGCCGCCGTTGCGCCGCTCGATCCAACATGGGTCATGAACATCACCGGCAACTGGTTTTTCATCGCCGCCATGACGTTCATCTACATGCCGGTGATCTGGTTCGTCACGGATGTCATTATCGAACGCCGGCTGGGGCCGTGGACCGGCGGCGCTGTCGCGGGGTCGGACGATCCCGGCGACGATCCGAACGCGCCGCTGACAGACGGTCAGAAAAAGGGCTTGCGGCAGGCAGGCTACGTCGTGCTCGTCATCGCTTTCATCTGGCTGGCAATGGCCGTCGATCTCGTGGCGCTTATTCCGTTTACGGATATTTCCATGTATGGCGGCGACGTGCCGCTTTATGACGAAACGCCTGGCCTCCTGGCCGCGCAGGCGCTGGTGCCGTTCTTTCAGTCGCTGGTCGCCGGCTTCATGATCCTGTTCATCTTTACCGGGATCGCCTATGGAAAAGCGGCTGGAACAATATCCAATCATCGCGACATCGTTGAGATGATGGCCGCCGCCATGCGCGACATGGGCTATTATCTCGTGCTTGCGTTTTTCGCCGCTTACTTCGTTGAGATGTTCAACATTTCAAACCTCGGCCTGATCTCCGCGGTGAACGGGGCAGACGCCATTCGCGAGTCCGGACTGCCGCTGCCCATTGTATTGTGCCTGATCGTTCTTTTTGCAGGTCTGCTGAACCTCTTTGTCGGCTCGGCGAGTGCGAAATGGGCGCTGATGGCGCCGGTGCTTGTTCCGATGCTCATGCTTTTGAACGTCAGCCCGGAAATGGCGACGGCGGCCTATCGGGTCGGCGACAGCGCCACCAACATCATCACGCCGCTGATGGTGTATTTCCCGCTTGTGCTGGTCTTTGCGCAGCGCTGGGTGCCGGGTTTCGGCCTCGGCTCGCTGACGGCGTCGATGATCCCGTATTCGATCTGGCTGTTGATCAGCGGCATCGCGCTGACGTTTATCTGGGTGACGTTCGGGCTACCGCTCGGGCCGGGCGCAGAAGTCGGATACACGCTGCCGACGGCTACGCCATAGGGAAGCGGCGCGTCAGGATTGCAGAAGCCGGTCGACGGTTCGCGACAGAACCGCAAGACCGGCTTCTATATCCGCCGCATGCGTGCGTTCGTTCGGATTGTGGCTGACGCCGGCGATGGACGGGATGAAGATCATGGCGGTCGGACAAATCCGCGCCATCATCTGAGCATCATGACCGGCGCCTGAAACCATGCGCTTGATGCTAAAGCCGCCGCGCCGGGCCTCCTGCTCGATGATATCTACCATGGCCGGATCAAACTCCACTGGCGCAAACCTTACGAGAGCCTCGGTATCAATTTCGGCGCCTTCTTCATGAGCGATAGCGGCGATAACGTCTTCAAGTCTTTGCTGCGCGACCCGTAAAGATGTTTCGTTAGCGTTTCGAAGATCGACAGTGAGATAGGCTTCTCCCGCGACGACGTTGATCAGGTTGGGTTTAAGATCGACCCGGCCGACAGTCGCCACCTGACCGTCGATCTCTGAGGCGATCTTCCGCGCCTCGACCGCCAGCCGCGCCGCGATATAACCGGCGTCCTTCCGCAGGCTCATAGGCGTTGTGCCAGCGTGATTGGCCTGTCCTTTTATCGTGATGCCGGTCCAGTAAATTCCCTGAACCCCTTCGATAGCGCCAAGTGTAATATTTTCCGCCTCAAGGACTGGCCCCTGTTCGATATGGATTTCGAGAAACCAGGAAGGCGTAACCGCGCCGCAGGAGAGGTCGCCCGAATAACCAATATCGTCGAGCGCCTGCCCCAGTGACATGCGGTTTCGGTCCTTTGCTGCACGCGCCTGCTCCACCTCCATACCGCCGGCATGAACAAGTGATCCCATCATGTCCGGCTGGAACCGTACGCCCTCTTCATTTGTAAAGACGGCGATGGTTATCGGACGGGCGGGAATAAGGCTGGCGTCGCGAAAGGAAGAAATAATTTCGAGCCCGGCGATAACGCCTAACGGGCCGTCGAGCTTGCCGCCATTGCTGACCGTATCGATATGCGAGCCCATCATGAGCGGCGGAAGCTGATTTATGCCTTCAAGGGTTCCGAAAATATTGCCGATGCGATCGATCTCAACTTTCAGATTGAGTTCGCGCATCCATGCGACGATCTGATCGCGGCCCGCTTTATCTTCCAAAGTGGCGGCGATGCGCCTGACGCCGCCTTCCGGCGTTGCGCCAATCCGTCCGAGCGTTTCAATTCGCTCCAGCATACGATTGATATTCAGCTTGCGCAATGAAACCGTCCTGAAGTTACAACGATGTTTCCGTTGCAAAGACAAGGCAATGTGCGGCCTCGTCAAGACCAGTCATTTGTTTTTCTTGAGGATGCGAGGCTAATTCGTTCAACGCTGCAAACCCAGCCGCGCCTGAAGGCGTTGTCGCGACACCGGCGCTTGTCAGGGTTTGTGCGGCCGCTGCCGCAGACTGGTCGCTGACGGTCACAAAGGAGTCGGCTGTTTCTTTCAGAATTTCATAGGCGAGAAGGGAAGGCTCAGCGCAATCGAGACGCCCCATATTGGTGCCGGGCGCTGGAACACGAGTCATTCGATCGTTCCGCATGCTTTCCATCAGGCAAGCCGCATTTTCCGGCTCAACGACAATGATGGCTGGTTGTTGCAGCCAGGTAAGGCGGATGTGATTGGCGAGTGCGCCGGCAAGTCCGCCAACGCCCGCCTGCAAGAACACGTGGCTCGGCCAGTCGCCTGTTTCATTACAGGCGTTCAACACCTCATCACCGATGACGGCATAGCCCTGCATCACCATCGACGGTACATCGAGATAACCATCCCACGAACTGTCGGCGATCAGGACCCAGTTATTTTCCTGCGCCGCTTTAAGCGCGCCGGCCATGCTATCATCGTAACCCTCGCCGCAGCGGACAACGGCGGCGCCAAATTCGCGCAGTCTTTCTGCAAACGCTTCCGGAACGGGCGCTGCGAGAAACACAGTGCATTGAGCGCCGAACAATCTGGCGCCGGCGGCGACGGATAACCCGTGGTTCCCGGCGCTCGCGCAACAGAATGTCGAACCCGCAGCGGCATCCGAAAGCGATTTAATCAGCGTATCGCTCGAAGCGTGCTGTGAATGCGGCGACTTGTTCAGCAAATAATCGAACACGGCATAGGCGCCGCCAAGCGCCTTGAAACTGCCGAGGCCCATGCGGTCTGTTTCGTCCTTTACGGACATTTTGCGAATGCCCAGCGTTGACGCAAGCTTATCAATACCGACAAGCGGAGTTGCCGTATATGCGGGGCAATGCCCGAGCGCGCGCAAGACAGCGTCAGCCGCGGCCATTTCCTGAAACCGCTCATTGGCAATACTGCGCCAGTACACTCGTGAAATTTCATTATGAAAAATACGCATATTGGTCCGCATCTGGGATGTGGCCACCATAGCGCGCTTTTTACAGTATATGGAAAGCGCGTTGATGCGGTCTGCTAGGCGACGCTCACCTGCGGCGCCGCTTCGGGCAGATCTTCGCCAAAGGCGCGCTGATAAAATTCCGCCACAGTCGGGCGTTCAAGTTCATCACATTTATTCAGGAACGTTACGCGGAAGGCGTAACCAATATTCATAAAAATTTCTGCGTTCTGCGCCCAGGTGATCACCGTCCGTGGGCTCATGACCGTGGAGATGTCGCCGGCGATAAAGGCGTTGCGCGTCATGTCTGCGACGCGCACCATGGCGTCGATGGCGGAGCGGCCTTCTTTTGAGTCGTAGAGCGGAACCTTGGCGATGACGATCTTGGCTTCCTCGTCATGTTCGAGATAGTTCAGCGTCGTCACGATCGACCAGCGGTCCATCTGGCCCTGGTTGATCTGCTGCGTGCCGTGATAAAGCCCGGTCGTATCGCCAAGGCCAATGGTGTTGGTCGTTGAAAACAGCCGGAACCACGGGTTCGGCGTCAGCACCTTGTTCTGGTCGAGGAGCGTGAGCCGTCCTTCGGCTTCGAGAATCCGCTGGATCACGAACATCACGTCCGGCCGGCCGGCGTCATACTCGTCAAAGACGAGTGCGACCGGGCGCTGAAACGCCCAAGGCAGCATGCCTTCCTTGAACTGGGTTATCTGAACGCCGTTCTCGACCACGATGGCGTCCTTGCCGATCAGATCGATCCGCGACACATGACTGTCGAGATTGACGCGGATGCACGGCCAGTTAAGGCGCGCCGCCACCTGTTCGATGTGGGTGGATTTGCCTGTGCCGTGATAGCCCTGGACCATGACCCGGCGATTGCGTGCGAAACCCGCAAGGATCGCCATAGTGGTTTCCGGGTTGAAGCGATAGGCGTCATCCACCGGCGGCACATATTCGTTGGGCTTTTCGAACGCCGGGACTTCGAGGTCGAGATTGACGCCGAACACTTTCTTGGCGTCGACCGTCTTGGTCGGCTTTTCAAGGAACGTTTCGTCGGTAATCGCAGACATTGGACTAATTGCTCATGAATAGCGTTCGGTGTGAAACTCGCGCGGACCCTCGCCCGAAAGGGGCGTCAAGACAAGGGGCCATGGCGCCTCATCCCGTTAAAGAAACTGCGCTTTTTTGAGGATCTGGTGGGCCTTCACCACCTCAGTCAGCTGTTCCTCGGCGCTGCGGTCGCCGCCATTCGAGTCCGGGTGGAACCGGCGCAGGAGTTCGGCGTAGCGCCGCCGGATTTCCGATGACGAGGCGGCGTAGGGCAGGGCCAGCGTATCGAAGGCGTTGACCTGAAGCTTGGTGAGACGCTTGCCCTCGCGGTGTTGACCGCGGGTCTCGGTCTGGATTTTCGCGTCCTTGCCGAAAATGCCGAAAGCATCATCCATGTCGGCGGCGCCTCGGGCGTTTGACGCGGCCCGTGCGCGGTCGTTCTTGCCCATAGACCATGTGGGGCGGTCGCCATACTGGCTCGCTTCCCGGACCTTCTTGGCCTCGTCGTCGCTGAGGCCGTCAAAGTAGTTCCAGCTTTTGTTGTGCTCCCGGGCGTGATCCATGCACAGCCAGACCCGCTCCTTGGGCTCGCGCGGCGATTTGGGCAGACTGCAGGCGGCCTTCGCCTCGCAGCCGGGAGCCACGCAATCATGCTTCGACGGATCTTCGCCCGATTGCGCCGCTGACGCCGTTTTCTTCTTCTGCCGGCCAGGCGGCTTAACCCGGATGTCAAAGCCAAGGCGCGGTTTGTAATTTTTCTCTACCATGCAGTGCAATATGATGCGCCTTGCGGCTTGACACAATCTTGACGAATAGGCTTGGTACGGGTTCTCTGGCGCCATGCAAGTCGCAGAAACCATCCGCAAAAAATTAGCCGCCGCCCTTGGTCCCGAAAGCCTCGAGGTCATCGATGAGTCGCACCTTCACGCGGGTCACGCCGGCGCAAGAGAAGGGGGCCAATCGCACTTCCGTTTGCTGGTCGTATCGGGCGCGTTTGAAGGGCTTTCGCGAGTTGCACGACAAAGGCTGGTGAATGACGTTCTGCGCGAGGAGCTCGCCGGGCCCATTCACGCGCTCGCCATGAAGACCATGACTCCAGACGAGGCCGCCGCGAAAGCGGACTAGAGTTTCGCTGCACAAAGGTTTACCAGAGCAAATTCATGGAACTCCCCGGCGCGCCCGCCACTTACGCCCTGATCATCGCAAACCTCGTTCCGAGCATTTACGCGCTGTCATTCGACCGCGGTTTTACGGGCAGCTACGCGTTTAATGTCGGGGCGCTGATTCATCGCAAACAGCACTATCGGATTTTTACGTCGTCATTTCTGCACGGTGATTATTTTCATCTGCTGTTCAACATGATGACGCTGTGGTTCTTTGGGCCGGCCGTTGAACGGCTGCTCGGAACGGACGGGTTTCTGGTCGTTTACTTCGGCGCCATTTTCGCGAGCGGCGTCGTGTCGTTTTACGCCAACCGCGATAATCTGGCTTATACTTCGCTTGGCGCCTCGGACGGCGTATCAGGCGTCATACTTTCCTTTTGCTTATTTGCGCCGCTACATCCGATCTATTTCATGTTCGTGCCGATTCCGATTCCGGCGATTGTTTATGGCGTTTTGTTCATGCTGATATCTGCGAGCATGATGGGCGGCGGCGGGCGGATCGCCCATGAAGGCCATCTCGGCGGCGCTGTCGCGGGGGTGATTTTGACCTTACTGATGCGGCCCGAGATTTTAGCGCAGACATTCGGATGATTTCCCGGGAGAGTGGAATCTTCCGAGCCAGTCTTCCGCATTCGGTGTGCTGAAGTGGTTTTTGAGGGCCAGCAAATTCAAACGATTAGCATCACTCTTGCCACACCAACGGCGCAGCATGCTAGGATATTCGCGCTGTTGTTCAGGGGAGTTTGATGAGCCGCATTTCATTGCCGGAAGGGATTTCTCCGACAAACGAAAAAAGCGTGTTCAGTGATGACGCCGAGTTCACGGCGCCTCAAACTGCAATTCCGGAATTTTCTAAAGCCTGTACTCCTGATCCGTCCAAAAAGCCGGAAATGGCGTCGGTGTCGCACCCGCGGTTCAAAAGTAAAATCTCCGACCGGTTTGTCCGTGAGGAGGATGATGACGAAGATGACAAGCAGAACGATGAAGTGAATATTCTTCACGGTCCTCATACGCCCGGCCCGCTGATCATTCTGATTGCAATCGGGCTGGTGCTTGCGGCTCTCGCGGCGTTTGTCCTTGTAAGCAATCAGCAGCCTTTGCCATTATGCGCTGACCAGCCGGACTGGAACCAGTACAATTGCCGGGCTGGCTAACCGGGTACAGCAGGCTTACCGGTCGGCTTGCTCTGGCAGCGTCGCCGCCATCATTCCCTCGCGCGGCGCCCCGTAAAGAATCCTCGCTCCCTCAACATCGCCAGACTGTAACTCGCTGATATTTTCGCCATAGGTGAACGACATCAACTGTCCGCGCGGGCTTGCATGATTAAGACCAATGGCGTGTCCGATTTCGTGGGTAAGCGTGTATTTCATATCCTGCGCTTCAGGATTTTCGCCGAAACCGATCTTCCAGGACTTTGCCGGGCTGAGGCAGACGATCCCGCGTTCAATGGCGTGAATGCCGTCCGCTGTTGATGTGTATTTTACGTCAGCGTGCGCCCATCCCCGTTCGGCGAGGTCGGCGCCGATCAGGATGTCAGCCGTCTCGGAAGACGCAGCGGGGCGAAACCTGATACCGGACACGTTCTCCCAGGCGCGAAAGGCGTGCGTCAGCTCCCGCTCGAAAGACGCAGCGTCGATTTCGTTGGCGAAAAGTATCGGCTGGACGGGGCCGATAGCCGTACAGTTGCGGGCGTCTGCGAAGTCATGGCGAGAATTTACGAGGCCATAGGTTACGGTCGCCTCGGCCCCAAAGACCGGTTCGCCCCATTTCATATAGGCTCCGTCGAGCTTCAATAGCCGGTATTCTGGTTGCGCCTGCGCGCTCGCAGGGAACGCAAACGCCGCCAAAGAGAAGAGAAAACAGAAAAAACGCAACGCAGGATCCAATAGCTAAGGCGCCTTAAGTATTACAGACAGTTAATGAGCAGGGGTTAATGAAAGGTGATGTCCCGGTCAACGGAAAGAGCGAAAGCTTTTGCGCGGGTTCAACGGCGCCGCCGGCGCCAATGCGGGCGCCCGGACGATAGCGGCCGGCGGGATTCGATAGCGGCTGATTAAGTCTCGTTTCGGCAGCTAAATTACTTAGTCATCAGTATAAGGAAAGAATATTAATAGCAGAGAAAAACCGCCATGTGTATAAACACGTCTTTACTTTTTTTAATCATGACAAGGCGTCCATGCTGTAACATCATTAACTCGAAAAGCACTTTCAAACTTCCGATAGTTGTTTCGTGAGCGGGGAAACTCGAAAGGAGATTTGAAATGAGAAAATCTTTGCTATCGGCTTCCGTCACATCGTTTGTATTTGCTCTCGGCGCCGCGTACGCGCAAGAGAAGTCAATCCACACGGAAACAGCAACGGAAGAAGCTGCATCGCCTGCAATGGAAACGGCTCAGCTTGAAGGCCAGAACGTATTTGACGCGAACGGACAACCCGTCGGCACCGTTGAAACAGTCATAACTGCGGATGACGGAAGCCAGCAGGCAATCCTGTCCGTCGGCGGCTTCCTTGGCCTTGGCGCCAAGAAAATCAGCGTTGGCGTTGATGAATTGCAGGAGAACGCGGACGGATCGGGTTATACGCTGTCCATGACGGCTGAAGAGGTCGAGGCTGCGCCTGCGTTTCAGGGCGAAGTTGAGGCCGAACAGCCTGTGAACGAATAACCTTTGATCATTTGCGCTTATTTGCAGCAAGAACGGCGGGGCGAGTCGCAGGCCCTGCCGTTCTTGGCATATCAGCATGTTGGCTGAGTATTAAACGACGCGGTCGGCGGTTTTCGCGCCGCGCTCCTTCATGATTTTCTGATAGGCGTAATTGACTTTTTGGGTCGTTAGGATCGCAGCCTTGGTGATGTCGTCATCGAGGCCCAGCGAGGCGAGGGCGTCTGGGTGCACCGCCTTGATCCGCGCCTTGTAGGCTGCGCGAATTTCGTCGGGGCTGGCCGTCGGCTGAATACGCAGCATCTCGTAAGGGTCGAACGATTTCTTCGAGATCGCCTCGCGAATGGTTTCCTGCGTGAAATCTTCCTCGAGCTGTTCGAGTTCTTCCTCGTCCTCTCTGGACGCATTCTGCTCGGCAAGGGATTCGATTTGCGTCTTGGCGATCAACACCGTCTCACCCGAGGGCCGGCGAACCGGAATGAAAACGCGCTCATCATTGAGTAGATCCTGAGCCCGTTCGCCAAGGCTGGCGAAGATGGTTACCGGAATCTCTTCATCAACGCCTTTAAGGCGCAGCAAGACGTCAATCTCGTTGCGGTGGCGGAAGGTGCGGTTTTTGCTGTCAAAAACGCTCATCAGGGGCCTCGTTCGACCGCGCGGGGTGCGGTTCGAACAGAGACCTGCAACGGTCTTGCCAGATTAACCTTTTTTGTTCGGCTCGGCGTGCATCCACTGGATCAGGAACTTTGCCGGAAACGCCCAGGCGACGCCCGCTACAAGGAAATAGGCGGCTTTCATGAGCTGAAAGTCAGGCACGCGCTCGCCGAGCGCTGCGGCCGCGAAAAAGTAAACAATGAGCCCCGGCAGGAACAACGAGAAGCCGATCAGTTTCTTGATACGGGGCGGCATGACGCTCGTCCTTTCGAATCTGCCGGGATTCGCGTCAGAACACCGGCGTCTTAACCAGGATGAATTCATAACTGTCGTTAAACATGATTTCCAGCGGTCGTTTGTGGGCGTTGCCGACAATAATAAGCATCCTGTCGCCGGGATCGACCAGCTTCTGGGTTTTTGCGAACATCCGCGCGTTCCGTCCCTGATAGCGACCGTAAAAATCAGGCCCGGCCCAATTATCGTCAACGCCGACGCTGATTTCCACCAGCAGCATACGCGCCTGTGAGTAATCTGCGTCTGCGCCATTCAGCCTGTTCATGATGTCTGCTAGCGGCGCATCCGCCATGAATGCCTGTAATTCTTTTGCGTAATCCGTGATGAGGGGAATCCAGTCCTTGTAAGCTTCATCGTCACCGCGGGATTCAGCGTAGGCGAGAAAATCCTGCCAGCCGTCATAAGCGTCGAACGACGGCGTCGGCGGGAATTCCGCATCGATACAATGAACCTGCGGTAGATCCATTTTTGCAGCAATGCGAAAGCCGAGCTGCTGGCGCTCATTACGCCCAAGGCCGTGTTCGCCGCGCCGCCATTTGTCGTAATAGCCGTTGAGTTCCGCCTCATAGTCAGCGCGGCATTCAAGGCCGATATGCGTTGGCGCGTATTCGGCGATTTTTTCAACGATCTCAACGAGCGCCTTTTGATGTTCGGGCAGGCGGATATCAGGCGTTTCCGTCTGGTGGAAATGAAATACGCCGAGCACCATGGCGTCAGCTTTATCTGCATTCTTCAATCGTTCGAGCGCAGATGTGTCTTCGGCATGCGCCGGGGCCGCAATCAAAGCCGCGCTTATGGCAAAAGTCCGCAAATTCATCGGATTTGTCCCCTTTTCTATGGAGCGCGACGCCAGGTCGCGCGATTCTTTTTTTTTATTGTCCTATATCGCCAACCAAGAAGCCCTTTGAAAAGAGATCCCGCCGCACAATATGAGCGTTTCACCTCAAAAAGGTCACCGGCAGGTCGCGCTATGGCTGCTTGTCATGTGCGGGCTGGTAGCAGCCATGGTGATCGTCGGCGGCGCAACGCGGCTGACGGACTCTGGCCTTTCCATCACCGAATGGCGGCCCGTGACGGGCGCAATCCCACCATTGAGCGACGAGCACTGGATTGAGGAATTCGAGAAATACAAAACCATCCCGGAATATGAGGAAGTCAATTACGGGATGAGTCTTGATGAATTCAAAACAATTTACTGGTGGGAATGGGGACACCGCCTGTTGGGGCGGGTGATTGGCGCAGCTTTTTTCTTTCCCATGGTGTTCTTTATCGTGACTGGAAAAGCGCGCAGCGTGCTTGCCTATAAGCTTATCGGACTTTTTCTGCTGGGAGGCATGCAAGGCGCGCTTGGCTGGTGGATGGTGTCGTCGGGACTCGCCGATCGCGTGGATGTCAGCCAGTACCGGCTGGCGGCGCATCTTTCGCTTGCCGTCATTCTCTTTGGGCTGATGTTTTGGCTGGCGCTTGATCTTTGGCCTTCACGAAAACTGAATGCGTCAAAGGGAGTAGCGCTTGGGGCCATTGCACTTACGGCGGGCGTATTCATGCAGATGATGCTTGGCGCCTTCGTGGCGGGCCTGCGCGCCGGGCGCACTTTCAACACCTGGCCGCTTATGGATGGAAAGTTTTTTCCTGACGGTTATTTCGACGGCGCGCCGGGTCTGAATGACTTTTTCGAGACCATCGCCGCCGTGCAGTTCAATCACCGCATCGGCGCCTATCTGCTCTCGGCCGGCGCTGTGTGGTTCTATCTTTCAGCGCGCAAAACGAAACTGGAGTCGCGGGCGCGGCTTGTGCTGGCGGCAGTGGGGTTGCAGTTGGTGCTCGGCGTCTGGACTATCCTGGCTGCAACGCCGATTTCACTCGGGCTCGTGCATCAGGCCGGTGCGCTGGGCGTGCTCGCGGCAGCGCTTTATGCGGCGCACGGAACTGCAAAAACCGATACGCCTTAAGCGTTCGCGCATTCGGCCCGGGTTCGCTATGATGTCCCGAGAATCGCGCAGGAGGCGCTGATGTCCGGCATTCAAGGTCTTTTATGTCCCATCGCCATGATGACGTTCACGTCGCCGAACCTCGATTACGTAGAGTCGAGATATGAGCAATACCTTGGATATGAAGTCCGTGCGGAAGGGATCATATCCGAAGAATTAGCGAAAAGCTGGGGCGCGCCGAATACAGAGGGCCGTCGTTATCTTCTGTTGGGACCAGAGTCGGGCGACCGGACGTACCTTCGGGTTATCGAAGCGCCAGCGACCGAGACATCCGTCAAACCGATCCATACATATGGCTGGACTACGGCGGAGATCATCGTTCGCGATGCATATACGCTTTCGGCACGTTTAAAGAACTCGCCGTTTGAAGAAGAAACCGCGAACCGCGTCATCAGGCTCAACTTTACCGATCACATCACGAATTTCCGCGTCGTCGGACCCGATGGCGAAGCCATGTATCTGTCGCAGATTGACGGCGAGGTACCGAACCTTCCGCTGAATAAGGCCGAGTCCTTCGTCGATGAAATCATCATGACCGTGAATACCAGCAAGGATCCGTCGGCGGCGCGGGAATTTTACGAAAAGCTGTTTAACGTTCCCGCGCTGGCGCCGTTCGGGGTCGGGGAAAGAAAGCTGAATATTGTGCCGTTGCCGGAAGGGTGTCTCGTAGAGATTGATCCGCCAGCAGACGATACTGCAGAGCGGCCCGTCGCGAGGGGAGAGTTGCCGCCTGGTATGGCGATGACAACGTATTATATGGAATCGCTTGATCGCGATGATGTTGAATTTATCAAGGCGCCCAGAATTTACGAAGAGGCGCCATATGTTCGCCGCCGGGCGGCAACAATTCGCGGCCCTTCAGGCGAACTGATTGAATTGATCGAATTTAAGATGCAGCCGTGATAATCGAATTTGCGGGAATAGAGAACCGTATGCGTCACTCAGGCTGTACGCTGAATTCCGGAATCGAAATCTGAAGCTCGCGCTCGCCGTCCTGGGTTTCACCTCTGGCCCCGACAGCGCCCCCGGCGGAAAGCGACAATGCATTATACAAACTGCTTGCCGGCGTAATGCGGACGATCGGGCCTTCGGCGCCGACGGCGCCAAACGCAAGAATGCCGTCGCGATAAAGCGAGCCTAGATTGGCGCTCGACGCGCCCATGACATTTGCCGGTTCAGCGTTCTGCATCCGGTCAGTGCCGGCGAACTGGACGACGCCCAATGCATTGCCGGTCTCCGCATCCACGACGTGCACTGCGCCGTCGGCCTCGTCCAGCAACAATATCCGCCTGCTAATGCTTTCGCCTTCCTCACCGGAAAGAGAAGAAATAATCACGAGATCGCCGGGCGTTTCCGCCTCAGTTTGCGCGAATGGCGCGGTGAATGCGTTATCGCCGATCAGGCGATAGATCGCGCCCTGATCGTCGGCGATAAGCACGACGCCATCGCTGTCGACTGTACAACTCACGAGGTTGTCCGGCGCATCAATCGCGGCTTCTCCGGAAGCGGTTACGCCATCTGCGTCGCCGGTCAGGTTGAAGAGCCTTAAGCGCGCATTCTGCACGACGAACAGCGTCGGCGTCAGCGCGCTTCGCGCGCGGCCCATGCAGAATCCGCGAACGGCGCCGCGAATTGAGGGGCCTGTATTCAAAGGCAAAAACGCGCGGGAGGCGTTATCGATTCCGTAAAAGCGGAACAGACTGTCGGCTTCATCAAAAAAAGCGACAAAGCCGGGCGCGCGCGCTCCAAGCCCGACATAACTCACCGCTGCGCCTTGGGCGTTAAACCCGTCGATTCGCCCGACTTCCACGCCGTCATCCATATTGTAGGAAACGACGCCGTTTTCACTGGAAACGATCAACAAGCTGTTAAAGGGAAGCGACGGATGCTCCCAGAAGGCGACGCCGGTCGACGGCGCTGAAAGGCCGGGCAGATCGTCGCTTAATAATGCCTCAACGGGGCCTGTAGGCTGCTTGACCTCAATTTCATCTGGCGCCGCTGCCTTATCTGTCGTCTCGCTGCCACAGGCTACGACAAGCATGAAAGCGGCAAGGGCGAGGGGGGCGGCGATACGCATACGGAACTCCGTCGTCGACTTATCAGCCCTCGTCCGGGGCTGTTTCACGTTTCCACGTGTATGTCCGATTTGGCCGCCATTCGCCATCGACGATATTGTAACTTTCCGTCACATGGGTTTCTGCATCCGGGTTGTAGGCGATATGGCCCTGCAAAGTAGGCGCGCCCTGCGGCGGGTAAAACGTCTGGGCGGTTTTCGTCCTGTCGTCCTCGCGCCAGAGGACGCCGACGCCCATCGCGCCGCCAAACCCGAACTGCTCCAGCACTGCTTTTCCTTCTCCTGCATGCCAATACTGCCGAAACCGCCAGTAATCGCCCGTCTCCTTGCCGTCGACGATCCCGAAAAGACGTCCTGTCATGGAATTGGCGTAACCTTTTTTCCATTCAATGGCGTAGGCCTCCATGGGCTCGCTCTCGCTTTGATACTCGGCGTTTGAAGTGACCCACCGGCCGCCGTCTTTCGTCAGGAATTCGATGTCGTCGAGATACCATTGCGGCGCAGGCGACGCGGTATCTGGCGGCGTCTCACGCTGAAGGGTGAGGGCGATGGAGGGGGCTGCGCTTTCTTCGGCGTAGCCGTTTGAAAAGGCAGGCAACAACGCCAGGACAATTGCTAATCGCATGGCTGCACCTCAATCTGCTGTTTCTGTTGCGACATCTTCGATAGTGCGCCCCTGCCAGTCGGGCGTCAATTCCGGGACCTGATTACGCAATGCGGACCTCCGAATTCATTTTATCGAATCGCGAATCGGAAGATATTTCACATGCTTGCAGGAACCGGCGTTTCGTGGCCACGCAAGCAGACCCACGAAAATAACGGTTTCGGCAAACAGTCGCCTGTTCGATGCAGTCGTCTGCGCCTGTCTACTTATGCCGCGGCGGTCGTTTTCTGACGGTGCGTTTTCAGTCAAGGGGGAATAAAATGTTGATTTCTCGATTTCTTGCGTCGGCCATTGCGACCGCTGGAATGTTCACCGCGTCCGCTAACGCCACGACGTTCATTTTCAAATCCGGTGGCGCGTTCATAGACACGCCGACTGGCAATGTCGCCATGGATTGCGGCACCGTGGGCGCCGATCTTTGCACCGATGATGATTCGCTGGGATTCAGCTATTCCAAGGACGGCGTGAATTTCACCGCATCGGCGTATCAATATACGGATAATACCTATGCTGATCGCGATACGACGCTGTTAATTCAGGATATCTCTCCGGAAAACTCCGGTCTCGGCGCTTTCTCCGAGAATGACGTCAAAAACGATCAGACGCAGTTCAACACGCTTGAATCGATTGAATTCGTTTTCGATAGCGCCGTCTTCATGACCAACATTGAATTCAACGCCGGCGACGATCAGGATTGCTCCGGCCCGCAGGGGGAAGGCCCATGCGGCGATTTCGACCTCTGGATTGACGGGATGTTCTTCGCCACGATGACGGCGGTCGATTTCTTGACGGATGTTTTCATCGGCACGACTTTCGAATTTCGCGCCGTGACGCCGAACGCTGGATTTGCGATCGCTCAGTTTGAAGTGAGGGAAGTGCCAATCCCGGGTGCTATACCGCTGTTCCTGGCGGGTCTGGCGGGTCTCGGTTTTGCCTCTCGCCGGAGCAAAAGTAAGCAGAGCTAACCGCGAACACGCTGACCAAAACAAACGAAACAACGGCCTCTGACTTGCGTTGTTTTTAACGAAACAGATCAACGCTCAGCAGCTTCGTTGCCTGTCTATGGAGTCCGCAAAAAATCCCTTTGTTAAGGGGTTTACACAATGCTATTGTGGTAATGTGGAAAGGTGCGGTCTGGTACGGGCCGCTATGGTGTATCATGAAAAACTTGGTTGCGGCGGTAGCCGCGGGCGCAACGCTTCTGGCGGCGAATGCGCATGCCGAATACTTGGATTTCGTCGCAGAGGCCGCTGGCAATGAGCGCGGAGTTGCAGACGGAACGATCATTAACTTTGGAGGTCTTGACGTTACATTCACGTCGCTAAGCGCAGGCGCGTTTTTCGCGTATTTCGACGATCTGTCGAACGGAAAACCGGCGGGCCTAGGCGTGTGCGAGATCCTTATCGCGGGACCGGGATCGGCATGCGCCAACCCGGGAGATGACAATATTCGTCTGGGCGATGCGGTTACGCTGACGTTCGGTGAAACCGTTGCGGTCAGCTCTTTTTCGTTCACCGACGCCGATCACAACGATCTGAATTTGAACAATACCAATACGTTGTTGATCGCGATTAATGATCCGAACGCATTCGTGCAATATACCTTCGCTGAGGCGGTTGCGCTGGTCATCGCAGGGGTCGATCTGATCCGGTTTGCTTTCGACGATGCCGGGACCGGCGTTCAGTTTTACGTAAACGGGTTTGAGGCGACGCCGGTGCCGCTTCCTGCGGCGGCTCCTTTGCTGCTCCTGGGATTGGCCGGGCTCGGGCTTACTTCACGTCGTCGCCGTAAAAAACAGGCTTGATATAGATTGCTGTTGAACTGGGCGTGATGTTATCTAATTTAGTTAAATGAGGTATCTAGATACCTCATAAATAATGCCCTGATTTCACACATTTTCTTGGAATAATGTTGACGAAACCGGATTCGGGCTGTACCTGCCGCGCTTCGCGTTGCGGGACAGGCCCGTTCTGGCCGGTTTCGCCTCAAGAATTCAGGATAAACGAAATGAAAACCTACGCCATGAAACCGGCGGAAGCGGCGGACCAGAAAAACTGGATCGTGATCGACGCAGAGGGCCTCGTTGTGGGCCGCCTCGCGTCCGTCATCGCCACCCGCCTGCGCGGCAAACACAAGCCCGCCTATACCCCGCATGTGGACTGCGGCGATAACGTCGTCGTCGTGAATGCAGAAAAGGTCGTCTATACCGGCCGCAAAATGAGCAACAAAAAGTTCTACTGGCACACCGGCTATCCCGGCGGCATCAAGGAACGCACCATGGAGAAGCTGCTTGGCGGCGCCCATCCTGAGCGCGTGCTGATGAAGGCGGTTGAGCGCATGATGCCGAAGGATTCGCCGCTTGCCCGCAAGCAGATGACGAACCTCAAAATCTACGCCGGCGCGGAGCATCCGCATGAGGCGCAAAGCCCTGCGAAACTCGACGTCGCGGCCATGAATTCCAAGAACCAGAGAGACGCCTAAATGAGCACGACATCCCTAGAAGACCTGAAAGACGTCGCCGCCGAAGCTGGCGTCGTCGCCGCGCCAGAAGAAGTTGCGCCGCCGGCTGAACCGAAGATCGACGCGCTGGGCCGCGCCTACGCCACCGGCAAACGTAAAACGGCCGTCGCACGCGTATGGATCAAGCCGGGCGCCGGTCGGATTTCCGTTAACGGCAAGGACCACACCGAATATTTCGGCCGCGCCGTGCTGCAGATGATCATCAAGCAGCCGCTGGTCGCCGCAGAGCGCAACGATCAGTTCGACGTTGTCTGCACGGTTTCGGGTTCTGGTCCTTCCGGCCAGGCCGGCGCCGTTCGCCACGGCATTGCCCGTGCGCTCACCTTCTATGAGCCAGGCTTGCGCCCGACCCTAAAAAAGGGCGGTTTCCTGACTCGCGACTCGCGCACCGTGGAACGCAAGAAATACGGCCGTAAGAAAGCCCGCCGTTCGTTCCAGTTCTCGAAACGCTAATCGCGTCTCGAAGACGTTTCCAAAGGTTAATCTTTTGCGGAGCGCCGTAAGCCAGCTTTTAAGCGGTTTACGGCGTTTCCTTATCAGATCTGTAATGTTTGGAGCGTGTTCGTGTCCGATCGTTAATTTGAGATCGGGGGCGGTGCGATGGACTATATAGTCCTCCCACAACACAGTTTCCCAAGAGCGCCGCTTCCAGTTTCAGAAGCGGCGTTCTTCATTTGTTGGGCGCTAAAAATCCTTCTTCCAGTTCGCCGAGATGGTCTGGTCGCCGGTCTGTTCAATCTCCGTTTCCACCGTGATGTTGTCGGTGATTTCGTATTTGACGCGGACGGACCCGTTCTTGCCTTCCGCGTCCTGCGTCGCGGAGACGAAAAATCCGTCCGCCACATATTTCCCGACCGTCAGCGAGCCGCCGCCGTTTTCAGGGTCTATATCGACATTGAGAAGATCGAGGCCGACGGCGTTGCGCAGACGACCGGTAACGCCTTCGCCGCCGAACGGGCCGATCCCGCTCAAGGACGCCAGCGCTTCGGCGATTTGAATAGACTCGAAAGGCGAGAGGTCCTGCGCCGGCTTGCCGAACAGGATGAGCGCCATCACGTCCTCCTGCGGCAGAGAGGGCGTGGACTCCAGCGACACCTGCGGCTCCTGCGCACGGCCGGAAATGACAATTGCCGCCGTGACGCCGTCGCCGGCATCATGTTCGGCGCGGATGTCGAGAACCGGATTGTTGACGGACAGAAGATCGAACCGGATTGCGCCGCGCGTCAAATCGAAACGCCGGCCCGAAAAATCGAGCCAGCCGCGTCTCAACGACAGATCGCCGACCACCACGGGTTGCTCGCGGCCGTTGACGACTGTGGCGTTCGCCGACCACTCGCTTTCAAGGCCGCGACCGCGAATGAAAATGCGGTCGTCGGCGGAAAGCTTGATCGTGTATTTGAGCGTTGAATTGCGTTCCGGCGTCAGCGTTTGCGGCGCAGCGCGCTCATCATTGTAAGCGACCACTTCGATATCCACCAGGCCGGTGCTTTCCGGCGTCACGATTTCCGCATCCATCTCGTCGATAACGATGTCGCCGTTGGCTTCGAGCGCGTCGAACGGGCCGGAGACTTTCAGCGTTCCATTGGCGCGGACTTTGTTGATCGGGTGCGCAGCCAGTTCCGCATTATCAAGCGTCACATCAAGATTGACGCGCGATGCATCGCCCAGCGTCAGGTCGCCGGTGAAAGTGATCGCATCATCGCGCGACTGGTCCGCACCGCGCGCGCCGCCCGTAAATGACACGACGCTTCCCCCGCTCTGGTATGTTGCGTTTGCTTCGGCATGCAAACCGGCGAGAGAGAACCCGGAGCCGAGTTCCGTATAGGCGCTTTCGGTCAGGTTGGCGCTGCCGGAAAGGTCCGGCGCGCTGGTGTCGCCGCCAAGGTTGAAATTCGCGGCGAGCTTTCCTTCCATGGTCTGCAATGTCGGCGGCAGATAGGCGGCGAGCGCCTGAATATCGCCGTCATAGCGGATGAAGCCGTCCAGTGGTCCTTCGGTGTTGATGGCGACTTTCGGCGCGCGCGTCAGCCTTGCTGGCAGAACGATGCGCATATCGATTTTTTCATCTGCGTTATCGTCCGTCAGGGTGATGGCGCCGCCGTCCCAGACGGCGTTGCCTGAAATGGAAGCTTCTTCCCGGTTCAACAAAAGCGAGCTCAGGCTGAAATCGGCGCGCGCCGGGATTTCTGCATTTGTATCAAGATCGAGCGTCATGGAAATCTGCCCGTCGGCGTTCGGAATATTCACGTTTTGCAACACGGCGTCCGCCCGCCAGCGCGTGGCCGAGATCGCACCGTCAAGCGCGATTGTTCCGCTGTCGCCATAGGCAAGGCGCAGGTTACTGACATTCACGCCGTCTTCGAGATTGATGCGCGCCGGTTCGGTAAGCCGCGCGCGGTTGTCAGCGATCAATGCTTCGAACTGAGAGAGCATGATGCCGGGAGCGCCGCGCAGCGCGACGGTTCCTTCGGCTCTGTAGTCAAGAATGTTTTCAATATTCGGCGCGGAAAAGCTGTCACCGGTAAGGCTGACATTGACGGCGCCTGGCGGGCCCTGCGCGGTCATCGCAAAACCTGAAACCGAAATATTCCGGACGCTCAGCTCGCCAGCATTGATGCTCAGGTTGTTGAGCGCGCCGTCGCGTGAAAGAACGCCCTTGATGGTTGCGTCGCCAGTGACGATGACGCCCGGCCACGGTTCCGCATCGTCTTCGCCGTTGAACGTCAGATCAAGATTGGCCGTCTGCGGGCCGGGATTGAAATCGCCGGTTCCTTCAAGGCGAAATCCGCGGCCAGCATAAAGCAGCCTCGGCGCGCGGATGAGACCGCTATCCGATGACCGCAACTGCGCTTCAAGCCGCCGCGGCGCGCGGTTGCGTGCGGTTGCGAGAATATCGCCGGTCGGCAGCTTCGGCAGGCCCGCAAGTTCCGCTTTCACCGCCATGGGTGGCAGCGCGCTGTCGTTCATGCGCAGTTCCGGCGTTTCGAAATTTGCTATCGCGGTGAAACGGTCGAGCGGTCCGGAAATGTTGAGGTCACCGGCGATGGCCCCTGTCGCCACGACCGACGCCGCCAGCGCACGGATGGCGTCAGGCGTCAGCGAGAAATCACCGTCAAGGTCGATATTCTTGTTAGCTGATTCGTAAGCGCCCGCGCCGCGGAAGGTTGCGCCGTCTGCGGTTTCCACCGACAGGTGATTTGCGCGGAAATGCGTGCCGAGATCAATGTCGATAACGCCGGAACCTTGAACGCCGGATGCGAGGACGGAAGGCAGGGCGGTGTTCTCTGCAAGCGTCAATGTCAGTTCGCCTATAAGTTTGCGCGCAAGGTCCGTGCGGCCGTTTTCGATTGAGATATCGGCAACCGGTCCGTCGACTGTCGCCATCAGTGCGTAGTCATTGCGCCGCCAGTTGAGTTCTGACGTGATCGTTGCCGTTTCGCCTAGATATGTCTGGATTTCCTGACGATAGCCTTCGGCAAAGGCGGCGTTCAGCGAGGACGTAAACTGATCGACTACGCCGCGTGTCGCCCTCCAGTTGATAACGCCGTCAATGGCGCCGACGGCCGACGTAAGCGATCTAACGGTGAGTTTTCCACCGCGTTTGTCGAAATCAAGCCGCGCGTCGAGCGATGCCGGCGCCGCCAGTTCCATAATATGCGCGAGCCGTTCGCCAGCCATGAAAGCGATATTGAGATCGGCGCCGGTAAAGTTTTCGAGATCGCTGGCGATCGACAATTCAATTTCGCCATAATATCCGACAACGCCCGTTAGTTCGACCGTCGCGTCTTCAATCCCGCCGGCGCCTTTCGCATCGACCCGTAGCGGCCCATGCAGATCGAGCAAAGTGGCGATGACGCCTTCGATTTCGGCGACCACCTCAGCGTCAAGAAAGAATCGGTCCTCACGCGGCGCCTTTTCGAACGTGATGTCCGCCTGATCGAATCCGCCGCTGCTGGTGAGCGCAAGACGCGCATAGATATCCGGCCCGTCGAGACGCAGCGATCCCGCGCCGTCGATCCGTTCCATCTTTCCGTTCACTGACGCCTGAAAATCGGTGATCTCGATGGTTTCGATGGAAAGCTTCGGCGCATTGATTGACAGGTCGATTTGCGCGCCTTCATCCTCTGGCTTTTCTCCCGGCGGCGGGTCGCGATTAAGCCGCGCGCCGGTGACCAACGCTTCGTCGATGACTATGCGCTTGCGGATAAGCGCGAGCGGCCGCCAGCGCAGTTCTAGCCTGTCGGCGGTGAGCCACGGACCTTGTTGGTCCTCGAGAGAGACGTTTTCGAGGATGACCAAGCCAGGCGGCGCGCCTTTGAGGGCGCCGATATCCGCCTTGCTGTTGAGCGCGCGCCCGAGTTCCGCCTCAACGATTTCTTCCAGGAACTCCCGTCCCGGCGGCGTGTGAAACAGCCCGACCCAGGCGATAATGACTGCCGCCATCAGCGTCGCTGCGATCATCCCGCATATGGTGAGGATTCGTTTCATCAGAATGGCTGTCCCAACGCGATATAGATCTGAAAATCGTTGTCGCTTTCACGCTTGTCGAGCGGAAAAGCGATATCGGCGCGGATCGGCCCGATCGGGGTCAGGTATCTGACGCCGCCGCCATAGCCGATGAAAAACTCATCGTTGAAATCCGGAATGGTGTCGGCGGAAATCGATCCGGCGTCGACAAAACCGGCGATCTGCAGGTTCTTGATCACTTTGACGCGCGTTTCGAAGGAACTCTCGATCCGTGAAAGCCCGCCGATGGGATCGTTTTCCGCATCAAGCGGGCCCGCCTCCTGAAATCCGTAACCGCGCACCGATCCGCCGCCGCCGGCGTAATACCGTTTGTTGCGCGGCAAGGCGTCGAGTGAGTTGCCGAATGTCGCGCCAAGCGCGGAACGAACGGCGAGCGTCACGCGCTCGTCGCCGCCAAAGTGAACCCGCGCCCGCGCCGCGATTTCCGACTGCGTGAAACTGTCCGAGCCTGTGTAGGGCGTTACGGTCCACGACGCGCGAAATCCGCTGGTCGGATTCAACAGATCGTTTTCCGAGTTCCAGATGACGGCGAGGGGCGTCGAAACGAAGTAGGTGCGATCCTCCATGCCGTCGGCGCGGATGTTTGATGTTTCAAGCGCGATGGCAGCGCGCGTTTCGAGATTGTCGCCGATCCATTTTTTCGAAAGCCCGCCGGAAGTTTTCAACGAGCGCGCCTTGAATGCATCGGTGGTTTCGTTTTCAAATGCAGCGCTTGCAAACGCTTGCCCGTCGAGCCGCGGCATGGGGCGCGTAACGGTTGCGGTAATCGATTGTTCAAGTTCGGAACCACGCAATTCGATACGGGAGTTTTCGCCATGGCCGAAGACATTGCGGTGCTCAAAAAAGACGCGGCCGCCGGGCCCTTCATCGGTTGAATAGGAAACGCCGGCGCCGACGGTGCGCTGTTTTCTTTCTTCGACGCGCACGATGACAGGCGTCACGCCGTTTTCGTCCGGGGTTCCGGGCGAAATATCGATGGTCGAGAAGATGTTGGTCTCGCGCAGCTTGTCGTAATAGGTCGTCAGCTTCGACCGGTCGAACTCCTCGCCTTCCTGCCAGGTCTTCATGCGGCGGATGAACGATGCATCGGTTTTATCAGCACCTTCGACTTTCGGCGGGCCGAACTTCGCCTTCGGTCCGCTGCGAAACACAAAAACGGCGCTTGCCTCGCCGGTTTCAAAGTTGGCGATGGCGCGGCGATTGACGATCTCGGCGGACGGGTAGCCGCTTTCCCAAAGGACGTTCAGAAACGCCTGCTGGCGTGCGCGCAAGGCGGCGCCGTCCGCCGCGCCGTTTGTTTTGATGCCCGCATCGGCGAAAGTCGCCGGCCTGCCGTTCGCTTCGTCCTGATAGAGAATTTCATATTCGGTAATGCGGAACGCCGGGCCGGTATCGATCCTGAAAATGATCCGCGGCTTGGCGCCATCTTCCGCAGGAATGAGATCAAAGTCAGCTGTTCCTGAGTAAAAGCCCGCGGCCTTGAGCGCGTCGTTGAACGCCTCCACATCTCGCCGAGCCGCGCGGCGAAGCGCCGCGGCGGTGGGATATTCCCGAACGCCTTTCATGAGCTCGGAAATCATCTGCAACTTGTCGCGCAGGCCGTTGGAGGCGCCCTCGATGGACGCGGCGTAGCTGTCGGCGGCCTGGGCGGGGGCGGATACTTCCACACAAGCCAATGCTGCCGCGCTGGCGCACGCCGCAAATTTCCCAAAAAAGTCAGAGGCTTGCCGCCTTCTACGCAACATGGGTCTCTCAAATGACGCGCTTTTCACCGGACGCTCCGGCAGTGGCGATGATCTACTCTAGATATGTTTCGCAGCACCCTGTCACGGCATGGTTAACCTTGTGCTGCGAAATGGCCGTTTTAAGGTTGTTTTAAAGCCCGCAACGCCTTATTCCATCGGGATTTTCGGCGATTTTACCATCGCCAGTTCTGGCCGTTTTTCTAGTCGTAACGCCCAGACTGCGCTATGCCCCTCGTTCGGGTAAACAGGGCAAAGGGCGAATAATTCCATGGCGCATCCGTTAAGCGGCGCAAATCTCGGTACGCTGGCGACCGTCGCAGGGCGTTCCGGCGCGCCGAGCCATGCCTTGCAAGGGGCGGCCATTGGCCTTGCCGCGCTCGGGCGCTGGCCGTTTTCGACAGTCGAAAAAATCGTCATGGAAAGCAAATTGCCGACGATTGAGGATATGCCGCCGCCTGTCTTCATCCTGGGCCATTGGCGGTCCGGCACCACCCATCTTTACAACATCATGTGCGAAAGCGGCGAGTGGGGGTACGTGCCGCCGGTCGCGACGGGCCTGCCCTGGGATCTGTTCGGCATCGCGAAAGTGTTCAGCCCGCTGCTTGAAAAGGCGCTGCCGGAACACCGCTTTATCGACAATATTCCGGTGACGCCCACGAGCCCGCAGGAAGATGAGATCGCTATCGCGAATATGTCGGAAGTCTCGTTCTATCACGGGATTTATTTTCCGAAGGCGTTCGCGGAAAACGTAAAGCGCGGGCTTTTCTTCGACGGCTGTTCGACGGGCGACATCAGGAACTGGCGCAAGCAATTCACTTACTTTTTGCGCAAGCTTTACCTGCATCAGGGTGAAAAGCCGCTGTTGATCAAGAACCCGGTCTATACAGGCCGCTTCGCCATGCTGCGGGAAATGTTTCCGAACGCGAAATTCATCCACATTCACCGCAATCCATACGACGTTTTCGTTTCCATGCGGAATTTCTATACGAAACTGTTGAAAGAGTTCGCGCTGCAAAGCTACGACCATGTAGATATCGATGAGGCGATCTTGAGTGTTTACGACCGGATGATGCGCGATTATGAGCGCGATGCGGCGGCGGTTCCCGCTGACCAGCTGGTGGAATTACGCTACGACGACCTCGACGCCGAGCCCATTGCGGCGGTCCAGAAGGTATATGACGCGCTTGACCTGCCGGGGTTTGATGCGGCGAAAGATAAATTCGAGCGCTATCTTGCCTCGGTTTCCACATTCAAGAAGAATAAGTTCGACTATTCCGATGAAGCGGCCGCCAAAGTAGAGGCGCGTCTCGGCCATTTCATTGAAAAATGGGGATATCAGCGGCCCGGAAGAGGCGCTGACGACGATAGAGGGGCGCGTCATGGGGAAAACGCAGCTTAGGTTGGCGGCGGTGCTGGCGTTTGCAGGTCTTGCCGCCTGCAGCGCACGCGACGTCGGGCCGGCTAAATACGGAGCAAATCTGTGCCGGCATGTCAGCCTTCTGGATGATGTGACGCTCAAACCCATTCGCGGCGCAGAGGATCTGGCGCTCGATCAGGCGAACGGGCGCCTGTTTGTATCCGCCTATGACCGGCGCGCGGTTGAGAAAGCCGCCAGAAGCAGAAAACAAACGCCGCCGAGCGGCGGTGTTTACGCCATTTCACTTGAAACGCTTTTTGATCCCGACACCGAAGAACTTTATGTCGGTTCTCTCGCGGCGCCGGGCGAGTTCGCCGGAGGGTTGCGGCCGCACGGCATACATTACGACGCCGCCAATCACGAACTTATTTTTATCAACCGGACATATGCGCGCGAGGGCAGTAACTGGCGCATGACGCCAAAGCTTCAGCGCATCGGCGCCAATGGCGAAGCGTTTGTCGGCGTGCCGCAGGACTCGCCATGCGCGGCCAATGACGTAACCGTTGTCGATGGCGGCGTACTGACGACGTTCGATCATGCATCATGCGGCATCGGCGGCGGTCTTGAGGATATCTTTCGCCTGAAGCGGAGTGGTTTTACTGATGAGAACGGCGCCGTATTCAACAAGGCGGCGTTTGCGAACGGGATCGCCAGTCTGCCAACCGGCGATATTGTTCTTGCAGCGACACGTGAGAACATGCTGCTTGTCATGGACAAGGACAGTCATGCGCCGACACAGCGCATCGAATTACCGGGCGGCCCAGATAACATCTCTGTTTCGTGGAACGGCACCATCATCGCCGCCGTTCACCCGAAGATGATGAAGCTTGCCTTGAACCGGAAGCTTGGCTGGGGCCGGGCGCCATCGCGTATTGTGAAAGCCAACCCTGAAACCGGCATGATCGATATTCTGTTCAACGATTCAGAAGGCGAATTGTTCAGTGCGGCGACAGCAGCGATTGAAACGCCGCAGGGACTTGTCGCCGGATCGGTAACGGACGAGGGGCTGCTGGTTTGCCGGGCGCCGGCATGAGCGAACGCACGCTTGTCACTGGCGGCGCCGGATTTGTCGGCAGGCATCTCGTGGCGAAACTGCGTGCGCAAGGCGAGCGGGTGAGATCATTCGATCTCGCCAAGCCCGCCCATGAAGACGACATGCAAGGCTCTATCACGGACATGGACGCGGTTGTGGGCGCAATGGAAGGCGTTTCCACCGTGTTCCATCTCGCGGGAGACGCGCAGCTCTGGTCCCGCGACAACGCGCATTTCGACAGGGTCAATCGATACGGAACCAAATGCATTGTCGAAGGCGCCTTGAATGCGGACATTCGCAGGTTCGTTCACTGTTCGAGTTTGACAACGCTGGTCGGCAAATCGACGCCAATTGGCGTTTCGACTGCTGATGAAGACATCGTTCTCATTGGCAACGAAATGCTCGGCGCTTACCCGCATTCGAAACGCATCGCTGAGAAGGAAGTCGAAGACGGCGTCAAACAGGGGCTTGATGCTGTCATCGCCATTCCAACCGAGCCTTTGGGCGCCGGCGATGACAGCTTGACCCCGCCGACGCAGATGATTCTCGATTTCGCCAACGGGAGAACGCCCGCTTATATCGACTGCATGTTGAATTTCGTGCCTGTTGAAAGTCTGGCGGACGGTTTGATCGCCGCACGGGAGCGTGGCCGCCGCGGCAATCGTTACATACTCGGCGGCGAAAACATTCCCATGCAAAAATTGTTCGCCATGATTGAACAGGCGACCGGCCGTCCGGCGCCGAAGATGAAAATGCCATACTGGGCGGCGCTCGCCGCCGGTATTGTGGACACGAAACTTGTCGCCGCGCTCACGGGCAAGCCGCCGAAAGCGCCGCTGACGGGCGTGCGCCTCGCCGGGCGGCAGGTGTCGTTTTCTTCCGAAAAGGCGGCGCGCGAACTTGGCTGGCGAGCGGGCCCCGCCGAACCGGCGCTGAAAGAGATGCTCGACTGGGCGAAGGGTAAGGGACTGCTGAAAGCAGTTTAAGAGAACGTCATACCGCGGCATCATATGCAAAAAGGATGCGCTTATGAGTGTCGCAGAAGCATCGCCGGAAATTGATCAATGGCTTGGCGGCCGGCCTTTCGAGGACTGGCGCGCGCAGTTCGATCGCGACGGCTATCTGATTTTTGAAAACGTGTTGAGCGAAGCGCAGCTGACTGAAATCAGATCGGCGCTGGCGCCCTATCTCGATCAGAACATAAAGGGCCGAAACGAATTCGAGGGACACGATTCAAACCGTGTCTACGCCATGCTGGCGAAATCGCCGGTATTCGCTGATCTGGTGACGAATCCTTTGGCGCTGAAATTCGTTGAGGCGGATTTAGGCCCGGACTGCCTGCTCTCCGCCTGCCTCGCGATTAAGCTTCATCCCGGGGAGACGGCGCAACCCTGGCATTATGACGACAGCCATTATCGCTGGCCGCGGCCCCGGCCATCGCTCGGTGTTTCAACCTTCTGGGCTATCGACGCAATGACTGAGACAAACGGCGCCACGGAAATCCTGCCCGGCAGCCATCTGTGGGTGGATGAATCTTTCGAAGGCGCGATCGCAACGGAAGACTTTAGCAGAGATAGCCGCCGCGAGGGCGATCCGGGCGCACGGCCTGACGCCATGAAAGCCGTTATGCCGGCAGGGTCGCTGATGCTCGCCAAAGGCACGCTCTGGCATCGCGGCGGCGCGAATGTCTCCGACGCGCCGCGGCTGATCATTACGCCGCAATATTGCCCGGCCTGGACGCGCCAGTTGGAAAATATGTTGCTTGCGGTGCCGCCGGAGGTCGTGAAAACCCTGCCGCCGCGCGTGCAGGAACTTATTGGCTATTCGATCTGTTCGCCGTTCATGGGGTATGTGGATGGACGCCACCCCAAGCGCCTGCTTGAGCGTTAAAAATCGCTCATTTATATGCGCTTTTTCGTGCGGTTTGCCGCATTCGTAATGCGGGTTTCAGTACTTATATACCTATGTGAAGCAGAGCGGAGACTGACCAATGAAGTTTACAAACATCATTGCTGCTGTTTCGGTTGACGATGACCTATCGGACGGCGTTATCCGCGCCGCGCGATCTCTGGCGGAGCGCGATGGCGCGACATTACAGATCGTCAGCGCATGGCCGCTATTGAGCTCGACAATCCCTGCGTTCAGCGGCGAAGCGGCGGCCAATTCCGCCGTGGCGGCGGAAGCCATTACCCAGCGCAACCGCGAAGGCCGCAAAGCCAGCGAGCAGCGCCTGACGGAAATGACCAAACGGCTGGCCCCGGAGGCCAAAGCGGTTCTGGTGGATGGCGACCCTGCCGATGAAATTACGCACTATGCGAAAGAGCAGGGCGCCGACCTGATCGTTACCGGTTCGCATCAGCGCGGGTTCTGGGAGACGCTTTTTCAGGGGAGTGCATCGCGCGACCTCGTTCGCGAAGCGCCGTGCGCGGTGTTTCTGGTGACGAAAGCCTTCGCTGAAACGATGCAGTCTTAAGAGTACGTCCGGCCTTTCCATTGTCCGCCTTGTCCTTGCCAATGTCTCAAGGCTGATGAAACTGTCATGGCGGTATAGAGCGCTGCAGCGACGGGTAGGAGCGCTGCCTCCCATGGTGCGCGATCATATAATTTCAGCGTCGGCCAGTAGGTGTACGCCATCAGCGCGCAGGCAATGACGGCGTAAAACAGCGCCGCGAAATTCCAGCAAGCAAAGAATGTGAGGATAATCAGCGGCGCCGCAAGATAGATGAGCGCCATGCCGGCGACAGTCCCGGCGAGCAGAAGCGGCGAATAGTGAAGCTGCGCATAAGCCGTGCGCGCCACCATGTTCCAGATCGACGATAATTCCTGATTGTCGCGCTGGCTGACGGCCTCATCATCCGTGAGCCCCAGCCATATTTTTGTGGACGGCGTTGTATCCTTGATCGCTTTCGCGAGGGCGCAATCATCAATCAACGCGCCTTTGATGGTTTCCATTCCGCCGATTGCGTCAAGAGCGTTGCGACGCACGAGCATACATCCGCCCGCCGCCGCGGCGAGGTTGTCATCAGCATCGTTCGCCCGCGGGAACGGATAAAGCTTCTGAAAGAAATAGATGAACGCGGGAATCAGAAACGACGCCCATGGCCCGCGCGCATCGAGTTTCGCCATCAGGGATGTGAGGGCGAGATTTTCGTTCTCCGCCTTTGCGACCAGGCGCGCAAGCGTATCCGGGGCCAGCCGTATGTCTGCGTCGGTCAGCAATATATATTTGGCGCCGGGCGCCGCCTCGCGCGCGCGGGCAAGCCCGTTATGCACGGCCCATAACTTGCCGCTCCATCCTTCCGGCAGTTCTGGCACGGAAATACTTTCGAATGAATGGACGCCCTGCGCTGCGGCGGTCGCAATCTCTGCCGTCCCGTCCGTCGACCCGTCATCAGCGAGGATGACGGAGAACTTGCCCGGATAATCCGCCGCCATGTGCGCGGCGATCACCTCGCCGATGGTTTCGGCTTCATCCCGGGCGGGGATGATAGCGACGATTTCGGGCCAGCTTTCGGGCGCCGGCGCATCTTTCAGACGCTCGGTGGCGCGCCAGAAGCGCCCATGGAGAAAAGTCAGCCAGCCCCAGGCTGCAAGCGATAAAAAGGCGATAAAAGTCAGCATATAGCGAGCGGCTTAGCGCGCTTGTGCGGTTTGTGCAAAACCGGCGCGAACCGCTTGGAAAACCCCGCGAAATCCGTAAGGTGCCGCCATGTCAACGACCGAAGATATGGCTGTAACGACCGGCCCGGCGGCGGAAACGCCCTCGGGCAAAGGCGCGAAGGATGAAAACTTTCCCGTCGGCTCGTTCCTGTTGCCAAAACGTCTGCGCCCCCATGTGGCGAAATATTACGCCTTTGCGCGAGCCATCGACGACATCGCTGACAATGGCGAATTGACGCCAGAAGAAAAAATCAAACGGCTCACGGCGTTTGACGCCGCGCTGAAGGGCGAGCCGGGTTACGGGGAAGAATACGAAAAAGCACATCACCTGCGCGAAAGCATGCGTGAAACTGAGGTGACGACCAAGCACGGCTCGGATCTCGTCGCCGCCTTTATCCTCGACGCAGAGAAAAACCGCTACGCAAACTGGAACGAGCTTCTCGGCTATTGCGAGCTTTCCGCCAACCCGGTCGGGCGTTACCTGCTCGATCTGCATGGCGAAGATAAATCCGGCTACCGCTATTCCGACGCGCTCTGTACCGTGCTGCAAATCGTCAATCATTTGCAGGATTGCGCCGACGACAAGCGCGAGCTTGACCGCGTTTATATCCTCACCGACTGGCTGGCGGAGGAAAACGCCGAGCTGCAAGACATCGACGGGCCCGCGCTTTCGGAAGGGCTGCGATGTGTTATCGACCGGATGCTCGATGGTTGTGAAGACCTGATGACGGATGCGCGCAAACTGCCTGCGGCGCTGAAGTCAAAATCACTTGCCATGGAATCGGCGGTGATCGTGCGCCTTGCCGAACGCTTAATCCGGCTTTTGCGTAAGGGCGATCCGCTGGCGTCGCGCGTCGCGCTTTCGAAAGTCGATTTCGCTTCTGCGGGCATTCGCGGCGCCGTTTCGGGATTTTTCGAGGCTGGCAGAGGCGTTGATTGATGACTGCCGCACTTTCAATCTCGCCGGAGGAGGCGCGCCGTCACGCCTTTGAAACGGTGAAGCGTTCCAAAACGTCCTTCGGACCCGGTATGCGGATTCTGTCGAAGCCGCGCCGTGACGCGATGTACGCTGTCTACGCCTTTTGCCGCGAGGTGGACGACATCGCCGATGAAGGCGGAACGCGCGACGAAAAAATGGCGGCGCTGAAGGGCTGGCGCGAGGAAATCGGCCGGCTTTACGAGGGCAAGCCGGAATATCCGACAGGCGTTGCGCTCACCGAACCGGTTCGCGCCTTCAATCTCTCCAAAGATGAATTCATTTTGATGATCGAGGGGATGGAGTTGGATGCGGCTGGTCCCGTCATCGCACCGCCGCTCGAAACGCTTTTCGCTTATACGCGCCGGGTGGCCGGCGCGGTCGGCCAGCTTTCCATGCCGATCTTCGGCGCGCCGGCGGGAAAGGCGTCCGACGACTTTGCGATTTCACTTGGCGATGCACTGCAGTTCACGAATATTCTGCGCGATATTGAACAGGATGCAGACGAAGGCCGTCTTTATCTTCCCAAAGAGTTCCTTGAAAAGCATGGTTGTCCAATGACGCCCGCGGGTATTGTTAATGCGCCAGGCTTGCCAGGCGTGCGTGCAGAAATAGCGGCGATTGCGCGGGAAAAATTCGCCCGCGCCCGCGCGGCGCTCAAGCATCTGGACTGGAAGGTGTTGCGCCCGGCATTGTTGATGATGGGCGTTTATGAGCGTTATCTCGACAAGATGACGGCGCGCGGATGGGACAACGGCCAGCCGCGCGTCATGATCCCCAAACACGAAAAGGCGATGATCGCCATGCGCTGGCTCGCCGCGCCGAAACTGACGAGAGCTGAGGCGCAACAATGAGCCGTATTCATATTATCGGCGCCGGGCTTTCCGGTCTTGCAGCAGCGGTGCGCCTTATTGAAAACGACGTGAAGGTCACCGTCTATGAAGGCGCGGGGCAAGCGGGCGGGCGTTGCCGCACGTTTTATGACAAGCATCTCGAGCGTGAGATCGACAACGGCAACCACCTGATCATGTCTGGCAACAAGTCGGCGTTGTCTTATTTGAAACGCATTGGCGCCGAAGACCCGCTCACCGGCCCGCAATTCGCGATCTATCCGTTTGTCGATGTGCAATCTGGCAAGCGCTGGACCGTGCGCATCAATGAGGGGCCGATCCCGTTCTGGGTGTTCGACAAACAATGGCGGGTGCCGGATACCGGCGTCATGGACTACGTCAAGGCGGCGGGGATTGCGTTCGCGGGTAATGACAAAACAGTTGAGGACGTGGTCGACACAAAGAGCCCGCTTTATGAGCGCTTCTGGGAGCCGCTGACGCTGGCGGTGCTCAATACGACGCCGGCGAAGGGGCAGGCGAAACTGTTATGGCGGGTTATCCGCGAAACATTCCTGCTCGGCGGTCAGGCTTGCATCCCGCTGACCGCGCGCTCGGGGCTCGGCCATGCGTTTATCGACCCGGCAGTGAAATTCATTGAGCAAAATGGCGGCGTTGTACGTCTGGGCGCGCGGGTGCGCGGCGTCTGGATGGAGGGCGGCGAGGCCACGAGCCTCAACTTCGCTGACGAAACCGTCACGCTTGAAGAAGGCGACATGGTGATCTTCGCCATTCCGCCGACCCGGCTGAAAGATTTGTTGCCCGATATCGATCCGCCCGGCGACGACGCCAGTATTTTGAACATTCACTACCGGATGGCGAAGCCGGTCCCGACAAAGGCGCTCGGCGACGGGCCGTTCATCGGCATGATCGGATCGGACGGTCAGTGGGCGTTTGTTCGTGACGATGTCATAAGCCTGACGACGTCGGCGTCGAACGCGATTGGTACGGACGACCGGCCCAATGACGATGTGGTCGCAAAAATCTGGCGTGAAACGCAAGTGGCGCTGGACCTTGGCGATGAGGAATATGAGCGCGTACGCGTCATCCGTGAAAAGCGCGCAACGCCCGACCAGTCGCCGGAGGGCGCACGCAAGCGCCTCAAACCCGAGACGCAATGGCGCAACGTCTTCCTTGCCGGCGATCACATTGACACCGGCGTTCCCGCGACAATTGAAGGCTCGATAAGGTCGGGGGAGAAGGCGGCTGAGTTGGCGCTATCTTCTACAGCCAAAAGGTCATAGCCATGGATGCTTGGATCGGCATTGTTTTGATGCTTGCTATAGCCATAGCAATCTTAGGACCTTTGTTCTGGTCATTAAAATCTGCTGAAAAGACTCCTGCGCCAGACGCGGATGGGTGAGTAAAATTGAAAGGGACTGTGGCGCATCATATATTTGGTGCGCTTTCTTTTATTCTTGGGATAGGATTCATAATTTTCGCCATTCTGGCAATGATAGGAGGTGTTCTGGATAAAGGATGGTATGCCCAAATTTTTGTGATTCTTATGATAGGGATGGGTGTTCTGTTTTTGTGGAATTTTAACTTCACTCATCTTGCACGATTTCGGTATCGTTCTGATCGTTTTGAGTATTCTGCTCCATTTAGAAAGATTTCAGTGGCATGGAACGAAGTTTCTGAAATTAAAATGGGTACAAACGGACCGCAGATTATTACAGTCGAAGGCAAGGTAACATTCTCAAATTTACTACAAGGTTTTTATGGGTTGTTAGCTACAGCTCGCGAAAATGACATCAAGGTTCAAAATAGCCCTTATCTTATGCAGCCCGGATCATTCACGCTTTTTGGAAAACGAATAAAGTGAGTTTCATAGCTGTCATCTGCGGCCTGAAATCCGAGGCGGCTGCTGTTCGGGCAAGCGTCGATCAATCAAAAATCCGCATCGGTGTCTCCGGCGCCAACGCCGCGCGCGCTGAGGAGATTGCACGGGATTTTTGTGAGCAGGGCGCGAGCGCCATCATTTCCGTGGGCGTTTCCGGCGGGCTCGATCCGGCGCTGAGGCCGGGCGATCTCGTGATAGGCGATATGGTAATTGCCGATGACGGCTCGGTTTATACGAGCGACCGGTATTTGCTTGCGACCATTCAATCCGCTCACCCCGGCGGAAGCCGGGGTCCAGAAAAAACTGGCAAGATGGATCCCGGCTTCCGCCGGGATGACCGGGATGGGTACAGATTTGTGAAACTCTTCGGCGCGGACGAAATTATCGACAGCACAATGAAAAAATCGGCGCTTTTTCATAATCACGGATGCGTCGCCGTCGATATGGAAAGCCATGGCGCGGCGCGGGCCGCGGCAAGGGCCGGCGCGCCATTCGCGGCCATTCGCGCCATCGCCGACCCCGCCGATCGCGCGCTGCCCGCCGCAGCGCTCAATGCTGTGGCGCCGGACGGCTCGACGCGCGTCTTCAAAACATTAGGGGCCGCATTGCGCGACCCCAGACAGTTTCCGGAATTGATGAAGCTCGGCGCCGACAGCGCCGCGGCGACGAAAGCCTTACGCCGCGACCTCGGCACGCTCTTTGGCGGCCTTTTTCTCAGCCTCGATCTTTGACATTTCGGTGGCGACGAGTTCTTCGTGCATGTCCTCAGCAGGACGTGCATTCGAAAGATCGATTTCCGGCGCCATCGGGCCTTCGGTTTTGATTTTGAACATGTCCGGGATGCGGAACATCTTGAGCGGGTTCTTGACCGCATCCATGGCCGCTGTCGGCTCGTAGCCGCAATGGGCCATGCAGTTCGAGCATTTCTGGTATTTACCCGTGCCGTATTTTTCCCACTCGGTGGTTTCCATAAGCTCGTTGAAGCTTGAGACATAGCCTTCGCCGAGGAGGTAGCAGGGTTTCTGCCAGCCGAAGACGTTGCGCGTCGGCGAGCCCCATGGCGTGCAGAGATATTCTTCATTGCCGGCGAGGAAGTTCAGGAACAGCGATGAGTGCGAGAGATTCCACTTGCGTCCGCGTTCCTTGCCGATCTTGAATATGTCGCGGAAGAGATTTTTCGTTTTCTCGCGCGAGAGGAAATGATCCTTGTCTTCAGCGCGCTCATAGGCGTAGCCCGGCGAGATCGAAATGCCGACGCCGAGATCCGTCGCGAAATCAAGATAGTCGGCGACCTGTTCCGCCGTCATGTTGTCAAAGATCGTCGCGTTGACGTTGACGTTGAAGCCCGCGTCCTGCGCCGCCTTGATCGCTTGTATGGCGATCTTGAACGTGCCTTTCTGATCGACCGCGTGATCGTGTTCTTCTTCGAGGCCATCGAGGTGCACAGAGAAGAACAGGAACGGCGACGGCTTGAACAGGTGCAGTTTCTTTTCGAGCAGCAGCGCATTGGTGCAAAGCGAGACGAATTTCTTGCGCTTGACGATGCCTTCGACGATCTCGCCGATTTCCTTGTGGATCAGCGGTTCGCCACCCGGCACAGCCACAACCGGCGCGCCGCATTCGTCAACAGCGTCGAGGCATTCCTGAACTGAAAGGCGCTTGTTGAGGATCGGCGCCGGATAATCGATCTTGCCGCAGCCGGGGCAGGCGAGATTGCAGCGGAACAGCGGCTCCAGAAACAGCACCAGCGGATATTTCTCGCGGCCCATAAGGGTCTGCTTCGCCACATAGGCGCCGACGCGGATTTGCTGGTGAAGCGATACTGACATTGCTGTTCTCCGGACGATTACGGTTGTTTCGGTCTTCTTGTGATTAAGCGGTGCTGACGGCCCAGGCTTCCATGGCGTCTTTCGGACGCTCGACGTCTGAAAGTTCCTTGGGCAGTTTGAAGTGAATGTTTTCCTGAACGCCGTCGAGGGATTCGACGGTCACGTTTCTGTAATTCCGAAGACGCGCAATGGTTTCCTGCACCAGCGTTTCGGGGGCGGACGCACCAGCGGTCAGCCCGACCGTTTTAACACCGTCGAGCCAGGCCGGATCGAACATGGTGGCGTCTTCGATCAGGTAACTCGGAATACCGAAATTCTCGCCGATCTCGCGAAGCCGATTAGAATTGGAGCTGTTATGCGCGCCGACAACCAGCAGCAAGTCCACCTGTTTCGCCATGGCGATGACAGCAGTCTGACGGTTCTGCGTCGCATAGCAGATATCGCGCGTGTCCGGGCCGATGATGTTCGGGAAACGTCCTTTCAGCGCTGCGATGACGTCCTTGGTGTCGTTCACGGACAGGGTCGTCTGTGTAACGAAAGCGACGCGCTCCGGGTCAGCGACCTGCAATCCGGCGACATCTTCCGGTTCGGAAATCACATGCACCGTACCCGGAATTTGCCCGAGCGTGCCTTCGACTTCCGGATGACCGATATGGCCGATCAGGACGATGTCGTAACCCTTTTCCGCGTAACGCCGGCCCTCCTTGTGGACTTTTGTCACCAGCGGGCAGGTAGCGTCGATAACGTCGAGTTCGCGCACAAGGGCGCCGTTTTCGACCTTTTTCGCGACGCCATGAGCCGAAAAAACCGTAACGGCGCCGGTTGGGATTTCATCGACCTCCTCGACAAAAATCGCCCCGCGCTCGCGCAGCGTATCGACGACGAATTTGTTATGGACGATCTCGTGACGGACATAGACGGGCGCGCCGTATTTCTTGAGCGCCCGTTCGACGATATCAATGGCCCTCTCAACCCCGGCGCAGAAGCCGCGCGGCTGGGCGAGAACCACCTTTATTTCTTCATGATTTGACGTCTTCGCCCGATCGGACATGGAAACGCCCCCTCGCCAATACTTAAGAATCTACCTGAACGCGCGTTATTTCACGGGCGCGCTGCGGCTACAACCGCGATTTGGAACTTTCGAGCCAGCTATATCGCGTCTTGCGCTGCAGTGCAAAATAACTCGGCCCGCCCGGCCGGGTTTTCAAGACTTGTGACCGGATTGTAACGCCCTTGGCGGCCCGGCGGCCGTCGTGTAGCCTCGCCAATCGGGGTTTTGTTTGAAGGGGTTGGGGCGATGTTTTCCAGATTTACCGGTGGCGGGGCCGAGACGGCGTGGCCGCTAGCCAAGGTCATGTCAGCGCTTGAGGGCCAGTTCGGCGCGCTCGAAACGCTGGGCGAGGACGGGCCGCTAAAGGTTTTCGGGGTGCAAGATAACGGCGTAAACTTCGTGGTGGCGCTGATGCAGACAGGGCCGGCAACGGGCAAAATCGCCGAGATGGGGTTCCTGGCGCGGTTCGTGGGCTTTCCTGTCGACATGCGGCTGATCGAATCGCTGAACCGGAATCTCCATATCTCCATGGTTTCGCTCGAAGGCAGCGATCTTTTCCTGATGGCCGGGCTTGCGGTCACCGGCGCATTCGACGCCGGGCAGTTCAAGCTGATCATGGAACAGTGGCGGCGCGACCTGATGCTGACGCTGCACGGCCTGTCGGGCGAGGGCTCTTCGTTGACCGCGGCGTTCCCGGCAGCGCGCATGGAGGCGGCGCGCAACTTCGCCATGAATGTCGCGCCGGCGCCGGCGGATGACCAGCCTGTCGATATGCTCGCGAGTTTTCTGGGCGGTAACGCGAAGAAAGCGATCTGCGCCGATTGCGGCGGGCGCGGCAAGCGCGGGTTCATCGCGCGGATGTGCGGCGAGTGCGACGGCTCGGGATTCGTGACGCGGCGGTGACTTTTTCCGGCAGGGTGGCGTTTTTTTTCATTGCGGCCTATCCACCGGTCATTCCGGCGAAAGCCGGAATCCAGAATTTAAATTCGTGTCTTTAGTTACTGGATCCCGGCTTTCGCCGGGATGAGCGGGGAAGAGAGCTTCGGGTAAATGTCTGCATTCGAAAGCACAATAAAAGAAACTGCAGCCCTGATCGAAACGGCGCTGGATGAGTTTTTACTGCAAAGCGAAGGCCCGCTCGGCCGGGTCGTTGACGCCATGCGATGGGGCGCGCTCGACGGCGGCAAGCGCCTCAGGCCCTTTCTGGTCATCGCCGCGGCGGACATGTTCGGCGCGCCGCGCGCGCGGTCGATCCGCGTCGGCTGCGCCGTTGAGATGATCCACTGCTATAGCCTCGTGCATGACGATCTGCCGGCCATGGATGATAGCGACCTGCGCCGCGGACGGCCTTCGGTACACAAAAAGTTTGATGATGCGACGGCGATCCTCGCCGGGGATGCGCTGCTGACGCAGGCGTTTGAAATTCTCGCCGAGCCGGAAACCCACCCGGACGGGAATGTGCGCTGCGCGGTTGCGCTGGAGCTTGCCCGCGCCTCCGGCAAGGTAGGCATGGTCGGCGGCCAGATGATCGACATCTATGCGGAGCAGAAGGATTTCGATCTCGAAGGCGTCACGCAGTTACAGCGGCTCAAGACCGGCGCGCTGATCCGCTTCGGCGCGGTCGGCGGCGGTCTGATCGCGGAAGCCTCAAGCGACGAAGTGGCGGCGCTCGCCGCCTATGCCGAGGATCTCGGGCTCGCGTTTCAGATCGTCGATGACATTCTCGATGCGACGCAGGACGCCGAAACCCTCGGCAAGCCCGCGGGGCAGGATGCGGAAATGGACAAGGCGACATTCATCAAGCTGCTCGGCATGGACGGCGCCAAGTCAAAGGCGGCGGAACTCGTCGAGCGCTGCAAATCGCATCTCGACCGTTTTGGCAACGCCGCCGCGCCGCTCAAAGGCGCTGCGGATTTTGTGTTTGAACGGAAGAGTTAGTTTCTAATTTCAGTATGCGAAAATTCGACAACGATATCCTTCCGCATTTGAATCAGGAATGCAAAGGCGAAGCTATCCACTTCGTGGGTCTAGGCGCTTATGACTTTCAACTTTCGTTTGGCGGTCTTGTTCGCATTCAAACAATGGAAAAAGCGGCATTTTCTTTAAATAACCGCCAGTTTACTTGGGAAGAAGGCCCTAACGAAATTCCCGTTTGGCTGCTGATTGGTCAAACGCCTGAATCGTTTGAATTGCCAACGTTACTCACGCTCCGTATGAATTTAAGGTCTGGTGACTATGTAGATTTTTTCACAGACGAAAGCCCATACGAAGCTGTAATCATCGAGTTTACTCCTCAGGGAGATTCTAGAGTGATGGAAATCTATTGAGCTGATTCTATTTCAGCTAGCCAACTCTTGAATCGTTTAAGCCGCTTCGCTTTCCAGCCTGTCCATCAGCGCATCGACGCCATTGGCGGCGACGAAGGATGAAAACTCCTCGCGCTTGACCAGCATGATCGACACGCCCTGAACGATAATGTCGATGGCCTTGCGCTCGCCGGATTTCAGTTTCCGCACGCGCCAGTCAACCATGATGGGCCCGCCATCCTTGCGGTCGAACTTCGTTCTGACGATCACGTCGCGCGAACCGTATTCCTTCGCCTCGACCACTTCCAGCGGCTTGCCGACTATGTCCTTGAACTGTTCGGCGTAGAGTTTGGTGAGGTATTGCGGGAAGATGGCGTCATAGCGCGCGATTTGTTCGTCGTTCATGGATTTGCGCGTTTCGCTGATCATGAATTTGCCGATGACGTCGAGCGCCATGCCGTCGGCCAGCACCTGACGGAAATCTTCGAGCTGCTCGGCTTCGGGCTTGTCGGCGTTCAGCGCCGCTGTCGCGTCGGCGGTCAGCTTTTTTGCAAACTCGGTCGCGCCGTCGATGGCGCTCACCTCCGCTTCGGCCTCGGCTGTGGCGCCGGCTTCCTGCGCGATCGCGGGCGTCGCGGCGGAGGCGGCGATCAGTGCGGCGAGAATGCGAAAACGGGACATGAACATGACGGCTACCCTCTTGAATGCGTGCTGCCGGGTGCGCCCCGGCCGGTACAGGTTTTGGTCAATATGGGACGATTGCGGCGGAAATCCAGCAGTCAGGCGTCAAACCGGCGGCGGCCCATGAATTCCCGGTCACGTATCGGCGTCCTTCGAGACGCCCCCAATCCCCTCATCCTGAGGGCGTTCACGAAGTGAACGCGTCTCGAAGGACGGGATTGGGGGCTCCTCAGGATGAAGGCCCTCTATACGGGAGGTCGTTCAGCTGCACTTTTTGAAGGTTCTGGTTAATTTTGCTCACTAGAGCGCTGAAATCATTTTAAGAAGCGGGTTTGCTCTAACCCTGCTTCAAAACCGTTTTTCCTCGTAGCGGAAGGCCGCTGGCAGCACGATGAGGGTGCAGATCAGCGTGAACAGTATCGCGATGGATAAAAGCTCGCCCATGGATGCGGTGCCGCGATGGGGCGAGAGCATCAGGCTGCCGAAAGACGCCACCGTGGTCAGCGCCGCGAACAGGACCGCGCGCGGCGTCGATGTGCCGTATATGCCTTCGCCCGCCTCGATCTGGCGCTGGCGCATGACGAGGTGGATGCCGCTATCGACGCCGATGCCGATGAGGAGCGGGAGCACGATCACGTTGGCGTAGTTGAACGGGATGTTGAGAATGACCCCGGTTGCCGCGGTCAGCACCGCCGCTAGCGCCAGCGGAAACAGCATCAACAATACCGTTCGCGGGCGGCGCACCAGAATGAGCAGGAACACTGAAATGATGCCGAACGCGATGCCGGTCGCCTGTAGCATTGCCTGTGAAATCGTTTCGCCCGCCTTGCGCGCCTGATAGGCGCCGCCGGCGAGATCGGGAATGACCGCTTCAACTTCATCAACAAAATCATCGAGCGCTTTGAAATCACGCACGTCGGCTTTGGGCATGATATCGACGCGCCATTGGCCGTCTTCGCTCAAATAGCGCGAACGCAACGCTTCCGGCAGCGTTTCAATTTCAATGTAATCGGGACTCATCTGCGCGCGTAAAAGAGACACAAGCTGCGGCCAGAACGCGAAACTGTTTTCTTCCAGCAGTGCGAGTTGCGCTTCGTTATTCGTATCGATTTGTGCAAGCAGTCCGGCGAGGCGTGCGCCGGCACCGTCGGAATAGGCGTCGCTTAGCCGCTCTTCTAATGCTTCGACGCCTGCAGCTGCGGGCGGGCCTTCGACCGAACCGGGCTCGGCGTCGAGCGCAAAGACCAGCGTGCCGGCGCCGAAATCAATGAGTTCGAGCTTTTCATCCTGCGCGTCCGGCACAAAGTCGGGGAGGGAGCGCACGGCGTCCACCGTTTCGAGGGCGCTGGCGGCTTCCGTTGTCGCTACGGCCTGTTCCTCGGAGTCAACAAGCCGGCTGAGGCGATAGGGCAGCGTTTGCGCGTCCTCGAACAACAGGTTGAAGCCCTGAACCGACGGCGCGTTCGGATTTCTAAGCGCCATCTGATCGGCGTCGAACCGGACCTGCGGCATCAGGAAGAGCGCAGCAACGCCGAGAAGGATTGTAATGATCGCAATCGGGCCTGACACTTTTGAAATGGAGTCAAACAGCTTTCGTACCTGACCGTCCGAGGTCTGGCGCGGCCGGCCCTTGAACAGCGCAAGCGCCGCAGGGCCGAATGTTATGGTCACCAGGAGTGCGATGATGACGCCGACGGCGGCGATCACGCCAAGCTGGGCGATGCCGTCGAACTTCGTCGGCACGAAGGAGAGAAAGGCGAGGGCGGTCGTTGGTCCGGCAAGCGCCAGCGCCGGGCCGACTTCATGCAGAGCGCCTTTCAGTGCTTCGGAATTATCCTGTCCGGCGGCGCGGCGCTCCTGAATGTGCAGGAACAGGTGGATCGCAAAATCCAATCCCAAACCGACCAGCAACACCGTAAATGCGACTGAAACAAGATTGAGTTCGCCCATGAACGCCGCCGCAAAGGCCGATGTGAGTGTGAGCGTGATGATCAGCCCGACAAGCGTCAGTGCCGCCATGGCGACGGAGCGATAGCAAAGCAGCAACAACAACGTAACGAGAATGAACGATAACAGGAACGAATAGCCTATGCCGGTGGTGACGGCTTCGAGTTCTTCAAGCCGCAACGCCGGGTCGCCGGTGATGTAGGTCTCAACGCGTCCGCCGAATTCTTCGTTGAGCCGCTGCGTTTCGGCGCGCAGCGCGTTGATCGCGCCCTTCGCCGGCTGCAGACGCGTATAGTCGAGAACGGGCGTGGCGTAGATCAGCCTCGTATGCGCGTCCTTGGCGGACATTTCCTCATCAATCGCGCCAAGCCATGAAAACGGACGGCGTTCTGCGGCGAGGCTTGCTTCGGTGACGTCGGCAAGTTCAGCATATATCCGCTGCAGTGTTTCCTGTCCGAGATCGGAACGCTCTGCGAGTTCATCGTTCTCCGCCATGGTGGTGAAGAGCGTGCCGACGGTCGGACTTTTGATCAGCGTTTCGATCAGTCCTGACGCCTGTGACATTTGCGTCAGGCGTCCTTCAAGTTCGCTCTCGCTTAAATAAAGAAGACCGTTCTCGCGGAAGAACGGCTCCTGCGCCGGGGCGAAAACGGCGGTGAAATGATCATGGCTTAAGAGTGTTTCGCGCAAACGCGCCGCATAGGCGTCCGCTTCGTCAAGGCTTGGCGCCCGGACGACGATAATCACGTCTTCCTTGATTTGCGGGAAGGCGTCACGCAATTCCGCGGCGCGTGTCTGAAACGGCAGTGCCGGGTCCAGCATGGCGCTGGTGTCGGTGTTCACCTTGAGATTGGTCGCCGCGTAGAACCCGGCGAGGATCGCGAGAAACAGGACCGACGCCGCCAGCGCAGTCCCAGCCCGCCGCGCGCCCTCCGCCCAGGTGGCGAGCAGGGTTTCAATGAATTTCAACATGCCGCTACAACTATGCCCGTCTTAACCGTCTCTGATTTTGTCTGAGAACTATAGGGCGCTTCGCCCCGAGAAGAAACGACGTGTTGGTAAAGGATTCGCGCCCGGTGAAAGCCTCCCTTGCGGGGATTCGCGGCCTTCGCTAGTGCTTTGGACGATGAGCAGCAATCACGATTATAAAGCCGACCTCGCCTTTCTGGATGATAAGCGCGGTCCAATGACCGAGCGCCTTCGGGCGTGGTGCGCGATTAATTCCGGGAGCGGCAACCTCAACGGTCTCGCCGCCATGCATGGCGCGCTTGCCGAAGCGTTCGGTGAGCTGAAAGCCGATATCGAGACGGTTACTTCCAGAACCCAGGAAATCGTCACCCGCGAAGGCGAGACCGTCAATCAGCCCGTGGGCGACATGCTGCGTCTCGTCAAACGGCCACAGGCGCCAGTGCGCGTGCTTCTGTCCGGTCACATGGATACGGTGTTCGCCAAGGATCATCCGTTTCAGGGCGAGACGTTTCTTGACGAGGACACGCTGAACGCGCCGGGCGCCGCCGACATGAAGGGCGGGCTCTTGGTGATGCTCTACGCGCTGCAGACGATTGAGCGATCATCGCTGGCCGATCGCATCGGATACGAAGTGCTGGTCAACGCCGATGAAGAGATCGGCTCGCATGGCTCTGCCCACATGCTGACAGAGGCCGCAAAGCGCGCGCAGTTCGCCTGTGTATACGAACCAGCGCTGGCGGATGGTACGCTTGCCGGCGCGCGCAAGGGCAGCGGGAATTTTGCGGCGGTGATACGCGGAAAAAGCGCTCACGCCGGGCGCGAACATCACCTGGGGCGCAATGCGCTTGCGGCCGCGGCTGATTTCATTTCGGGCGTCGATAACCTTTCTGGCAAGCGCGACGGCTTGACCGTAAACGTGGCGCGCGTTGATGGCGGCGGGCCGAACAATGTGGTGCCTGATCTTGCCATTGTGCGGTTCAATGTGCGCGTCGAACAGCCCGAAGACTCCGGCTGGCTGCTCGAACAGGCAGAAGCGATCATCAATGAGATTGATGGCCGCGAAGGTTACAGCGCGGAACTGAACGGTGGTTTTACCCGTCCCCCTAAGCCGATGACCCCACAACTTGAAAAGTTCTTTCATGCCCTTCGCGCCGCGGGAGAGGACCTGGGGCTTGCTATCGACTGGAAACCGACCGGCGGGTGCTGCGACGGCAACAATATCGCCGCTGCAGGCATTCCGGTGATTGATACGCTGGGCGTCAGGGGCGCCAACATTCATTCAGCGCAGGAATATGCGAAGCTCGATAGTCTCGTTGAGCGCGCAAAACTATCCGCGTTATTACTTTTGAAGATTGCCGGCGGCGCTATCGCCAATCCGGGCGCGACGGAGACGCATTGATGACTTCGGCTGTGATGCGCCCGGTGCGGCGCGAAGATTTCGATCAGGTGCTGGCGCTCGCCAAACAGTCCGGCGGCGGCATGACCAATCTGCCATCCGATCCGGATACGCTGCGCGCGCGAATTGATTTTTCCATCGACAGCTATGAGGCGAACGCCGACTCGCCATCAGGCGAAGTCTACATGCTGGTGCTGGAAGATCAGGGTAAAATTCTCGGCACGGCCGCTATTTTTTCCGCCATCGGCCTTGACTACGGCTTCGTCAATTATCGCATCAACAAGACTGTACACGTATCGAAACAGCTGAAGAAACGCGTCGAGCGGCGGTTGCTGGTGCCGACCCATGACTTTACCGGTTGCGGTGAAGTGGGCTCGCTGTTTCTCTCACCGGAAGCGCGCGGCGGCGGGTTCGGTAAGCTGCTCGCAAAGACCCGATACCTGTTTATTGCGCAACATCGCAAACTGGTCGCCGATCCGGTCTGCGCGGAACTGCGCGGCTGGCGTGACAAGAAAGGCGTGCAGCCTTTCTGGGAGTCGCTCGGCAAACTCTTTTTTGACATGGATTTTGAAGACGCTGACATGACGAACTCTGCGCTCGGCAACCAGTTTATTTCCGACCTGCTGCCGCGCCATCCGATCTATGTGGCGTTGCTGCCGAAGGCGGCGCGCGACGTGCTTGGCAAGCCCCATGATGACGCCCTGCCGGCCTTCAATATGCTTTTGCGCGAAGGCTTTGCGTTTCGCGGCTATATTGATGTGTTCGACGGCGGGCCGCTGGTGGATGCGCATATCGATGACATTGCAACGATCCGGAACAGCAAGGTTTATAAAGCCGTTATCGCCGATCCGGGCCCAACGGACGAAAAAGGCGCGCCCGTTCATCTGATGGCGGCGGGGTTTCTGAAAAATTTCCGTTCGGCGCGCGGTCCTGCAAAGGCGGACGGCGACGGGCTGACTGTCACGAAGGAAACCGCCGATGCGCTGGGCGTCAAGGCGGGCGATGAAGTGCGCGCGGTAAAGTGGTGAGCTTATGACCAACAAAATCCTGATCAACGGTGAATGGCGCGACGGCGCTGGCGCAGAGTTTTCGAGTTTCGACCCGTCAACGGGCGAGAGCGTATGGTCCGGCAAGGCTGCAACGAAATCCGATGTCGCCGATGCGGCCAGTGCGGCGCGAAAGGCGTTTGAAAAATGGGCGCTGACGCCGCTCGGCGCGCGTATCGAAATTATGGAGCGTTATCGTGACTTGATCAAACGCGATGCTGACGATCTGGCGCGATTGATCTCCCGCGAGACCGGCAAGCCGTATTGGGAAACGAAAACCGAAGCGGCGACCGTTTCCGGCAAGGTCGATATTTCCATCAAGGCCTATCACGAACGCACCGGCGAGCGCGCGAGCAACTCCGGCGCGACTCATGCGGTGCTGCGCCACAAACCGCATGGCGTCATGGCGGTGCTCGGGCCTTACAATTTTCCCGCGCATTTGCCCAACGGTCACATCGTGCCGGCGCTGATTGCGGGCAACACGGTCGTATTCAAACCTTCCGAAATGACGCCGGGGCCGGGCGCGTTCATCGTCGAACGGATGGTCGAGGCGGGCGTGCCCGACGGCGTCGTGAATCTCATTCAGGGCGCGCGCGAGACCGGCGCGGCGCTGACCGGCGCTGAAGTCGACGGCGTGCTCTTCACCGGCGGCGCAAAGACCGGCCTCGTCATTCACAAACAGTTCGTCGACCGGCTGGACGTTATTCTTGCGCTCGAACTCGGCGGCAACAATCCGCTGATCTGGTGGGATACGAAAGACGTGGAGGCGGCGGCGCTGGCGGTCGTGCAGTCGGCGTTCCTGACCAGTGGCCAGCGCTGTACCTGCGCGCGCCGCCTGATCGTGCCTGAAGGCGCGGCCGGCGACAAGGCGATTGAAGCGTTGGCGAAACTCACCGACCGGTTGATCATCGGCGCGCCGTTTGACGAACCGCAGCCTTTCATGGGGCCGGTAATTACGCCGAAGGTCGCCGAAGGACTGGAGCGCGCTTTCGATCAGCTACTTGATGGGGACGGCGAGGCGATCCGCAATCTTTCCGTGCGCGACGAGGGCGCGGCGTTCGTGACGGCCGGCATCGTCGATGTAACGCGCGCCGACGCCGTGCCGGACGAAGAACATTTTGGCCCGCTGTTGAAGGTCTGGCGCGTCGCCGATTTTGACGAAGCCATCGCCCGCGCCAACAAGACCAAGTTCGGTTTGTCGGCAGGGCTCTTGTCCGACGACCGCGCGAAATGGGACCGGTTTCTGGCGCTGTCACGCGCCGGCATTGTCAACTGGAACCGCCAGACCACCGGCGCGTCGGGCGCGGCGCCTTTTGGCGGGATCGGCGACAGCGGCAATCACCGCCCCTCCGCCTATTACGCCGCCGACTATTGCGGCTATCCGGTCGCTTCGATGGAAGCCGAGACGCTTGTTCCGCTGACGGAAGATCAGGTCGGGGTGAGGTGATGCTTCGCAAGTTCATTTGGATATATCTAATTATTCTGCTTGCGATGTTGTTGGTTGGTTTATTTCAATTTCTGGCGACAACTGACAGCATTCCGTTAGGCCAAGCACTCGATAATATCAGAGCAAGGCTAGGAATTTTTTTGCTGGTTGTGTTTGGAGGGTCCGCTGTTGCCGCGCTTGTCATGCTCTTTTTCCAAGAGTTGCTTTCTAGGTTTCAAAATAAGTAGCCGAATTAATTAAGTCTATTCTGTCGAAACCTTACTCACCACCAAATACCTGAATCCGATTGCCATCAGGATCGAGAATAATCACTGAATGAAGCTGTAAGGCCTCATCCAGAAACACCTCGCCATTGCCGAAAAATTCAACGCCGTCTTCGCGCCATTGCGCCACGCGCACATCGAAGTCGTCAAGAATAAACCCCGCCTTGAATAACCCGATGGTCCGCTCTGTATTCTCGGGCGCAGACGGAATGAATTCGATAATTTCAACGATGCCCGCATCGCCTCTAAGGAGATGGATTTTGTAGGCATCGCCGGATAGCTCGCGCTGCAACTCAAGCTCGAAAGTTCGCTGATACCATTTGCTGCTTTCCTCGGCGCTGGAGGCGACAATGGCGATAAATCCGCCGGCCAAGCGTTCCCGTTCGGCGGGCGCCTCACTCGCACATGCGCCAACGCCAAAAAAAATGAATAAAAAGGTCAAGACTGACAAAACTTTTGGCATGGCGGGGCTCCGGTTCGGTATTTTCTGAATTACGAACGCACGATAGCGCGGGGCGCCTTGCATGTCCCGCCTATAGGGATAAGACGGGCGTAAGAAACGGCGAAACGGGTAGCCCCGCATGACCTATAACGAATACAACTTCGACGGCTTGATCGGTCCGACGCATAATTATGCGGGGCTTTCCTTCGGCAATATCGCATCCGTGACCAACAAGGGTGCGGCGTCGAACCCACGCGAGGCGGCGCTGCAGGGCCTTCAGAAAATGCGCGCGGCCATGGAATTAGGATTGAAGCAGGGGTTCCTGCCGCCGCAGGATCGCCCGCATCTGAAAACCTTGCGCGCGCTGGGGTTTTCAGGTTCCGACAAACAGGTCGTTGAAAAGGCGGCGAAGACAGAGCCGCAACTGCTCGCCAACTGCTTCGCCGCATCTTCCATGTGGACGGCGAATGCCGGAACCGTCGCGCCGTCGCCCGACACGGGAGACGGCAAGGTGCATTTCACGGCAGCGAACCTGGCGGCGAATTTCCATCGGTCCATCGAGGCCGATACGACGTCGCGTGTTCTCAAACATGTTTTCAAAGACGATAGATTTTTCGTCCACCATCCGCCGCTGCCGGGCGCCATCCATTTCGGCGATGAGGGTGCGGCGAACCACGGACGGCTTTGTGAAAGCCACGGCGATACGGGTGTTCATTTGTTCGTTTACGGCGAAGACGGCGAGAAGTTTCCCGCGCGCCAGAAAAAACGCGCTAGCGAAGCGGTCTCCCGCAATCACCTGCTCGATCCCGCGCAAACCGTATTCGTTCAACAATCGGCAACCGCGCTCGATGCGGGCGCGTTCCACAACGATGTGGTCGGGGTCGCCAACGGGACCGTGCTGTTCCTGCATGAGCAAAGTTTTGCCGACCGCGAAGGCGCCTACGCCGCGATCCGCGAGAAGGCGCCGTTTGTTGAAATCGTCGAGGCGCCGGCATCCGCCGTTTCGCTCGACGACTGCATCAAATCCTATCTATTCAACTCACAGCTTTTTACACTACCAGGCGGTGAGATGGCATTGCTCCTGCCGCAGGAGTCGGAAGAAAACGAACGCGTCAAAGCCTTCGTCGATGAAACGCTTTCAAAAAACAACCCGATCAACCGCGTCATCTACAAGAACGTGCGCGAGTCCATGCGCAATGGCGGCGGCCCGGCATGTCTGCGCCTGCGTGTCGTTCTGTCGGAACAGGAAGCGGCGGCGGCGGATCAGCAATTCATTCTCGATGACGCTAAAATATCGGCGCTAGAAACTCTTGTAAAAGCGCACTACCGCGACCGCATATTGCCGGAAGATCTCGCCGACCCGGCGCTGATGGATGAGAGCTTCGCCGTCATGCAGGCCCTCACGGACCTCCTCGGTATGGGCGATTTTTACGATTGCCAGCGGTAGCATTTTGAAAATGTGCCGAATTGATACGGTTCAACGCCCTTCAGGTAGGCAGGCGTTAAGAACTCCCTTCTAGGTTCTGTCCAAAGCGTATTGTCGGGAGCTGCGCAATGGATAACGCCATGCCCGGGGGTGAGCGGGCCGGCCATGCCCTCGAACCTTCGGTTCTTTCGGGGTTGATCGCTACCGCGCAAACGCGGCGGCATCAGCTTGCGACGCGTTTCATTATTGCGGGCGTCGGGGCCTGCATTCTCTGGGCGGCTGTCAGTCCGGTTCTTTCCTGCGCGTGGTTTTTTGCGGTGAGCGTCAGCCAAATGGTCGACAATCACTTCTGGAAACCATTCCGCGACCCAATGCGGGTAAAGCCGGCGACCAAGTCTGAATGGATTGCCTTATGCGCAAACGGCGCGCAGGCCTCATTCATCTACTCATTTTTTCCGGTGCTGCTTTGGTGTCTGTGGGGCAATGCGGGAAAAATGTTCGCCATATTATGGCTCGCCGGCGCGCTATTGCATGTCACAATGCATATGCACCACGAAAAGCGCACGTTCTTCTCGTCCATTATCCCGCACTCAATCTATTTCTTTGGATTGCCGCTTTATTCCGTAGCGACGAACGCCGAGCCGGGGCGCGTTGGCGCGTCTGCATTGATTGTGGCCGGGCTATTGTACGTTTCGCATCTGGCTGTCGCCTTTAAGGAGTATCAGTCAGCAAGCGCCGGCATGCGTCAGTCGCGTGAAGAAGCACTGAAACGGCAGGCGGTTGCAGAACAGGCGAGCGAAGCGAAGTCAGCGTTTCTCGCCAATATGAGCCACGAAATCAGAACGCCTATGAACGGCATTCTCGGTATGGCGGATGCTCTCGATAAAGATGAGCTGACGCCCGCGCAGCGAGACAAGCTTCGCGCCATTCGCGATTCCGGCGACCTGATGCTGATGCTGCTCAATGATTTGCTTGATCTTTCGAAAATCGAAGCCAACCGAATTGAGCTTGAAAAAGCGCCGTTCACTTTCGGCGATATTGCGCGCAAAGTTGAAAACCTTCACAGCGCGAACGCACAAGGCAAAGGCCTTTCTTTCTCAATCAAGTGCGAATGTGATCCGCAAAAATCACGGCTGGGCGACGGCCATCGTCTTTTACAGGTTCTGCACAACCTTGTCGCAAATGCCATCAAGTTTACTGAACAGGGATCTGTTCGAGTCACCATTTCAACGCATCCGCTAACCAAAGACAAAGCGAGGATTGAAGTCATCGACACGGGTATTGGCATTACAAAAAAACAGGCCGTGCGAATTTTTGAACCGTTCACGCAGGCGGATGCTTCAACCACGCGCAAGTTTGGCGGCACAGGCTTAGGGCTCTCGATCGCCAAAGGGCTTGTAGAGGCTATGGGGGGAGAGATAACCGTGCGCTCGAAGCCCGGTGAAGGCTCACGCTTTATCGTCGAGTTTCCGGCGCCACGGATTGAAGGCGCGAATAATAGCGATGGGGCCCGGAACAGCGCTGGCGACGCTGTCGAGACGACATCAGGGCTGCGCATACTCGCCGGCGAAGACAATGCGGTGAACCAGGCTGTGCTCGGCGCGTTTCTTAAAGAGCGAAATCATGACGTGTATTTTGCCGCTGACGGACTCGCCGTAGTCGAAGCATTCAAGAACAGCGCCTTTGATTTTGTTTTAATGGACATTTCGATGCCGGTGCTCGACGGGCCGGAAGCATTGCGTCAAATCCGGTTTCTTGAAAGAGAGCGTGGCGCAAAGTCCGCGACGCCGGTAATTGCGGTCTCGGCGCACGCCATGCCGCAACAGATCGAAGAATATCTGGCCATGGGCTTCGACGGTTACGTCACAAAGCCGCTTCGTTCTGAACATCTGCACGGTGAAATCGAACGCGTACTTTCAGACCGAAGAGAAAAACCGGAACAGTTTAAGGTCGCTTAGCGGATCAGTGACTGCGGGAGCGGCGTGACGACTTTGCGCGTCACCTCGCGAAGCGTAAAGCTGGACTCGACGGTTGCAATATTCGGCATACGGAGCATAGTTTCCGACAGAAATGTTTCATATGTCGCCAGTGACGGCACGACGACGCGAATGAAATAGTCGAACTTGCCGGTGACCAGATAGCACTCCATTACCTCTTCACGGTCCTTGATCGCCGCTTCGAATTCGCGAAGCGTTTTATCATCTTCACGTTCAAGCTTGACGAGAATGATCACCGTCACATTGACGCCGAGCGCCTCGCGATTGATCTCAGTACGGTAGCCCTTGATGATCCCTTCGGTTTCGAGCCGCCTCAGTCGTCTGAGGCATGGCGTCGGCGACAGACCGACACGCTCGGCGAGCTCCGCATTGGTGATGCGCGCATTTTCCTGCAGGTGCTTCAGGATCTTGTGGTCGATATGGTCGAGTTTCATAGGTCCGGTTCCGCTAATATAACCTGTATTTAGCATTATATGCTAAGCGTCAAGCGTAAAAGCCCCATCTTTGACCGGAAGCGCTCGGCGGTTTGCGCTAGGAGAGGGCGGCGTGGAACGTCCCCGCACGCCTGTGAACCTTTAAAAATTGAATACATCAAGGAAGGATCGCCCGGATGGAGTCTCGAGTTCTGGACGTCGATGGCTGGCAAAAAGTCGTGCATTTTGAAGACGAAACGTCGGGGCTGAAGGCGATTATCGCGGTTCATGACGCGACGCTGGGGCCGGGATGCGGCGGCTGCCGGATTTTTCCTTATGCGAGTTTCGAGGCGGGTCTTGAGGACGTCAAAAATCTTTCCCGCGGCATGACTTACAAAAACGCGCTGGGCGGGATTCCGTTCGGCGGGGGCAAGGCGGTGATCTTCGCCGATCCGAAAACCGACAAGACCCCTGAAATGCTGAAAGCCTTTGGCAAGGCGGTCGATAGTCTCGCCGGGCTTTACTACACGGCCGAAGATTCGGGCGTTACGGAGGCTGACTTGGCGCTGGTGCGGTCCGTCACGAAATACGCGGCCGGCATGGAAGACAAGGGCATCGGCGGAAACCCTTCGCCATTTACGGCGCGTGGCGTGTGGCGCGGCATGCAGGCGGCGGCGAGGGCAAAGCTCGGCGCAGAGTCCTTGGAAGGCCTTTCTGTTTCAATCCTCGGGGTCGGTGCCGTCGGCATGGAGCTGGCGCGGCTCGTCCACGAAGAAGACGGCAAACTGGTGGTGGCGGACGTCAACCCGACCGCCATGAAGGAAGCAGTGGAGCGCTTTGGCGCGGAAACGGCCACGCCGGAGGAGGCGATCGCCCTAGATGTCGATATCTTTGCGCCCTGCGCGCTGGGCGGTTCAATCAACGCCGGTACGATTGAGCGGCTGAAAGCGAAAATCGTCGCCGGCGCGGCGAATAACCAGCTCAAAACGCCGGATATGGATCAGGCGTTGTTGAATAAAGGCATCCTTTATTGCCCGGATTACGTCATCAATGCCGCCGGCGTGATCAGCGTTGGCCTTGAAATCCTCGGTAAGTGGACCACAGATGAAATGAACCGGCGTATCGACAAGATCGGCGATACGCTAAAGGACATCTTCGACCGCTCCGAGGCGGAAGGCGCGCCGACAGGCGCAGTTGCGGACCGTATGGCGATGGAAGTTATAACAAAGGCTAGGAAAGCTGCATGACAATATTGCGCGAATGGCGCGGACGGGCGGAACCGGAAAAGGAGGGAGCGGTTCTCGAGCACTACAGAAAAAACCTGAAACCGTTCATGACGTCTGCGCCGGGCTTTCTCGGCGCGTCGCTGGGCAGCCGCAGCCTTGGCGGGCTGGTTGAGTTCGTCCTGATCACCGAGTGGCGCGATATGGAATCGGTCAAGGCCTTTGCGGGACCCGCCCCGGAAAAAGCCGTCCTGCCCGATGGAACCAAAGATGTGATTGGAGATTCCGACAGCTTCGTTCGGCTCTACGAAATTATCGATCAAAGCTGATCGCGCCGCGCCGCCGCCCGGCTTGCATCGTGCTTCCGGTACGCGCACATAATACCGCCTGAATTCAAAGGAGACATCCAATGACCCAAGCTGATCCCATCGTCATCGCCGGCATGGCGAGGACGCCCATTGGCAATTTCCTCGGCGCCTTTGCGAGCGTGAAGGCGACAGAGCTCGGAACCAACGCGATCAAGGCGGCGCTGGAGCGCGGGCAGGTTAAAGCTGACGACGTGGATGAAGTCCTCATGGGTTGCGTCCTGCCGGCGGGTCTCGGCCAGGCGCCGGCGCGTCAGGCGTCCCTCGGCGCAGGCATCCCGCAATCGGCCGGCTGCGTCACCATCAATAAGGTCTGCGGGTCGGGCATGAAAACCGTGATGATGGCGCATGATGCGATCCTTGCCGGTTCAGCGGAAGTGGTCGTTGCAGGCGGCATGGAGTCCATGACCGGCGCGCCGCATCTACTTCCCACAGGCCGTAGCGGTATCAAGTTCGGCGCGGGTCAGGTGTTTGACCACATGGCCTATGACGGGCTTGAAGACCCCTACACCAACCACACCGCCATGGGCGTCTTCGCCGAAAAATGCGCGCGCGAGTGGCAATTTTCGCGTGAGGAACAAGACGAATACTCCATGCGTTCGGTGACCCGCGCACAGGACGCTATCAAGACTGGCAAGTTCAAGGACGAAATCGTCTCTGTAGAAGTGGCGGGCCGGAAAGGTTCTGTTACGGTCTCCGACGATGAAAAACCGGGCCTGGTTGACGCGTCGAAAATTCCGGGCCTGCGCCCGGCTTTCGAAAAAGACGGCACGGTGACAGCAGGTTCTTCGTCCGCAATTTCCGACGGCGCCGCGGCGCTGGTCGTGATGCGCCAGTCCGAGGCGGAAAAGCGCGGCGCCAAGCCGATTGCGCGGATCGTCGGGCATTCGACCCAAAGCCAGGAACCGGAATGGTTCACGACAGCGCCGGTGGGCTCGATCAAGACGCTGCTCGACAAGGTCGGCTGGTCAGCCGCTGACGTCGATCTATACGAAGTCAACGAAGCCTTCGCCGTCGTGCCTATGGCGGTGATGCGCGAGCATAAAATCCCGGCTGAAAAAATGAACATTCACGGCGGCGGCATCGCGCTCGGCCACCCGATCGGCGCTTCCGGCGCGCGCATCATCGTGACGCTTATAAATGCTTTGCAACAGACTGGCGGCAAAAAGGGCGTTGCCTCGCTCTGCATTGGCGGCGGCGAAGCGACCAGCGTTGCGGTTGAACTTTTCTAATGCAGAAAGTTCAACGGCATTGGCTGCTGCTTGGCATGCTGGGGTTGCTTCTGACTGCGGTTGCTGCCTGCTCTAATGACGCGCGCAGTGAAAGCGGCGCAGCGATAAATGCCGTAACCCAGTCGGTATCGGAAACGCCGTTTCGTTTCATCAAAAACCAGGTTCTCGTGGAAGTGATGATCAACGACGAGGGGCCATTCACGTTTCTGGTCGATACGGGCGTGACGCCGTCGGTGATCGATATAGACCTCGCACGTCAGTTAGATTTTCCGATCGACGATGAGAACGCCGGGCTTGCGGCGGGCGCGGGTTCGAACGATGTGCAAATTTTTCCGACGACGATGACGGGCCTGGTGGTCGCCGGGGAGACTCTCGAAGAGCTTCCTGCCGTCGCAGCGCCCATCACAGCGGGCCTTAGCAGCAAGATCGGCGAACCGCTGCACGGTATTCTCGGTTACGCCTTTCTCAGGTCCCGCGCAGTTCGTTTTGACTATGTCGATCATCGCCTATCCTTCGCGCCGTCGGCGTCGTCTTTTGAGCAGGAAATAAGTGATGCCGATTTTGTCATGCCGCTGCGTTTCGGCGAGGGTGACATCATGCCGATCGCCGATGTGACGATCGCCGGCGAGACTTTTGTCGCCTCCATCGACACGGGCTCGTCGCTTGGCCTCGAAGTGTTTGCTGATGCGGTCGATCGGCTGGGCCTTGCTGAAACGGTAAGCGGCTGGGAGCGCGGCCAGATCACCGGGGCGCGTGGCGCCGCCGAGATTTTCAACGGTTCGCTTCAGCAAGCGACGATCGGTCCGCTGGTCTTTCACGATATTTCGGCTAGCGTCGGTCCGCGCAGGGGCGGCGATTACCGGGACGGTAACATCGGCAACGAGATGTGGGACGGCTACGTCGTGATCTTTGACTACGTCGATGAGCGGGTCGCTTTTATAAAATCGGTTGAATAGGTCCGCACCCGAGGAGCAACAGGAATGACCTCTAAACAAACCTACGACTGGCAGGACCCGCTTCTGCTGGAAACGCAACTCACTGACGAAGAGAAAATGATCCGCGATGCTGCGCGCGGTTATGCGCAGGACAAGCTGATGCCGCGCGTTATCTCCGCCAATCGCGAGGAGCGTTTTGACCGCGAGATCATGACCGAGATGGGCGCGCAGGGGCTGATCGGCGCGACCGTGGCCGAAGAATATGGCGGCGGCGGCGGTTCCCACGTCGCCTATGGCCTCATCGCGCGAGAGATCGAGCGTGTAGATTCAGGCTACCGTTCCGCCATGTCGGTGCAGTCCTCGCTGGTGATGTATCCGATTGAGGCGTTTGGCACGGAGGAACAGAAGAAAAAATACCTGCCCAAGCTTGCGACAGGCGAGTGGGTGGGTTGTTTCGGCCTGACCGAAAGCGACGGCGGCTCCGACCCCGGCGCCATGCGCACCAAGGCCGAGAAAGTTTCGGATGGTTACAAGCTCAACGGTTCGAAAATGTGGATCACCAATTCCCCCATCGCTGACCTGGCGGTCGTGTGGGCGAAGCTCGATGGCGAAATTCGGGGTTTCATCGTTGAGCGGGGCACGGACGGTTTTAAAACGCCGAAAATCGAAGGAAAACTTTCCCTGCGCACATCGATCACCGGCGAGATCGCACTCGATGATGCTGTCATACCGGAAGAAAATCTGTTGCCGAATGTGAAGGGGCTCAAGGGCCCTTTCTCATGCCTCAACAAGGCGCGTTACGGCATCGCATGGGGCTCTATGGGCGCAGCGGAATTCTGTTGGATCGCTTCGCGCGACTACGCCATGGATCGCGTGGTGTTCGGCAAACCTATCGCGGGAACGCAGCTCGTTCAGAAAAAACTGGCGGACATGGCGACGGACATAACGCTCGGGCTTCAGGGCGCGCTACAACTCGGCCGCCTGCTCGACAGCGGCGCCTATGTGCCGGAGGCCATCTCCATGATGAAGCGCAACAACTGCGGTAAGGCGCTCGAAATTGCACGCATCGCCCGCGACATCCATGGCGGCAATGGCATTTCGGACGAATATCATGTCCTGCGTCACGCCATGAATCTCGAGACCGTCAATACGTATGAAGGCACGCACGATATTCACGCGCTCATCCTCGGGCGCGCCATGACCGGCCTTCAGGCGTTTGCGTAAAATTCAGCAACCAGACAAAGTCAGCGCCGGCCGCTCAAACTGATGTCGGGCGTACCGGCGCTGGCGCCGTCCAAAGGCCGTTTCCTCCACGGGGGCGTTTCCTCCGAGGACGGCGCAAACGCTTCTGGCTCTCCCCAAGCGCTTTCTCTCGTCCCCTTGTGGAAATTAACATCGGGTGCAAAAGAGTCACGCTGCAGGCGCGAAAAACGGCGCGGCTTCAAGGCAACACTTTCATGATTTTCCGCCAATCTGGGCCTGCAAATCCTTTGCAGATGTCGTGTGCTGGAACTTCAGCTTTTTGTCCGGGAAAACGTAGTGAAATGCGCCATGGGACATGAGCGCGGATTCATGAAAGCCCGACAGGATCAGTTTCAGCTTGCCCGGATAATAGGCCATATCGCCGATGCAGAAGATGCCGGGTACGGAGGTTTCAAACTTCTCCGTATCAACCTCGACCCGGTTTTCCGCGAAATTTAAACCGAAATCCGCGATAGGTCCGAGCTTCATTGTAAGGCCGTAAAAGGCGAGCAGCGTGTTGCAGGGCAGGTCGTGTTCGCCGTCTTCTTTTGATTCCACGGAAACGGACTCAATCTGGCCGCCGTCGCCGTTAAGGCCCTTGATCTGCGACACATGAAAATCGATTCTGCCGGCGTCGACCAGCGCCTTCATTTTGTCGACGCTGTCGGGCGCGGCGCGAAAGTCAGGGCGCCGGTGAATGAGCGTGATCTTTTCCGCAATGGGTTCGAGGTTCAGCGTCCAGTCAAGCGCGGAGTCCCCGCCGCCGGCGATGATGATATTCTTGCCCTTGAACGCATCGCGCTGACGCACGGCGTAGAACACTGACTGGCCTTCGAAATCTTCGACGCCGGGGATCGGCGGTTTTTTCGGCTGGAACGAACCGCCGCCCGCGGCGATGCAGATGACCGGCGCGGTAATCGTTGTGCCGAGATCGGTTTCGATTTTCCATTTGCCGTCCGGCGACTTGCCGAGCCCTGTCGCCATTTCATTCAAATGGAACGTCGCGCCGAAGGGCTTAATTTGGTCGATCAGCTGTTTCGTCAGTTGCTCGCCGGTGATGGTCTTGATCGCCGGAATATCGAGGATCGGTTTTTCCGGATAAAGCTCGGTGCATTGCCCGCCGGGTTTGTCGAGAATGTCGATTACATGGGCCTTGATGTTCAAAAGCCCGAGTTCGAAGACGGCGAAGAGGCCGCAGGGCCCGGCGCCGATAATGATAACATCGGTCTCGTGCGCCCCGCCGGGCGGCGCGCTTTCAACGAGATTAGCGGCCATTCGGACGATCCCTCCCGATTTTTTAAAGGAGGCTAACCGAGTTTGGCGGCGTGAGGAAAGGGGGGCGGGGAAGCGTTGACGTACGGCGCGCGATCGCTTCAACTTGGGAGCGAATATGAGGAAAGGCGGGTCGTTGAGAACATTCAGGCAAATCCTGTCGGTGCTGGCCGGGCTTTTCAGCCTGTTTTTGCTGGCGGGCGGCGTGGCGCTCACCAACGCCATCGGCGACGTCATGGCCGCTGAGCAGGAGTTTTTGAATTTTCTGGCCGCCTTCATTCCGGTCGCTGACGTAACGGCGCTCGCTGACCGAGGCGCCGCGATCCTGTTCCTGTCGGGCGTGATCGGCATCGGCCTCGCCTGGGTCCTGTGGCCGCGGCGGAGTTGATCAGTCTACGGTCAGCACAACCTTTCCCGTCGCTTTTCTAGTCTCCAATAGGTCGAGCGCCTTTGCCGCGTCCTCCAGCGGGAAGCTGGCGGTGACGCGCGGCTTTATCTTACCCTGCTCGTAGAATTCAAAAAGCTCGGCCACATACTCCGCGTTCAGCTTCGGATTGCGCATGGTGAATGCGCCCCAGAACACGCCGACGATCTGGCAGGATTTGAGGAGTGTCAGGTTGAGCGGAATTTTCGGAATCCCCGCGGGAAAACCAACGACGAGAAACCGTCCCTCCCACGCTAGCGCGCGCACGGCCGGTTCGGCGTAATCCCCGCCGACGGCGTCATAAACGACATTCGCGCCTTCGCCGCCGCACAGTTTCTTGATTTCGCCGGAAAGCGCCTTTTGCCCGTCGCGGTCGAGTTCGCGCGGATAGACAAGCGTTTCGTCCGCGCCGAGTTCACGACAGAAGGCGGCTTTTTCTTGTGAGGAGACACCAGCGACAACTTTCGCGCCGAACGCTTTGCCGAGTTCGATGGCCGCGGCGCCGACGCCGCCGGCGGCGCCGAGTATGAAGAGCGATTCGCCGGGCTGCAGTTTCGCACGGTCCTTGAGCGCATAATGCGACGTGCCATAGGTGAGCATGAACGCGGCGGCTTCATCGAACGGCATGGCGTCAGGAATTTTGTTTGCGCGCGCAGCGTCAGCGATGAAATGCGTTGCAAAGCCGCCATTGATCCCGCCGGCGATCACGCGGTCGCCGATGTTGAACCCGCTCACGCCGTCGCCGAGCGCCTCAATGACGCCGGCGACCTCGCCGCCGGGCGCGAAGGGGCGGGGCGGCTTGAACTGATAGAGATCGCGAATGATCAGCGTATCGGGAAAATTGACGCCCGCCGCCTTGACAGCGATCCGGATTTGTCCGGGGCCCGGCTCAGGCGTTTCAACCTCGGTCAGCTTCAGGCTTTCCGCGCCGCCGGGTTCATGGCTCATCATTGCTTTCATCGGGTTTTCCTTGTGCCGTTAATTCTTGCGCTTGGCGCGCATCTTACGCATGGTGCCACAGCGCATAAACGATGAATGACAGATAGCGCGGCAGGGAGACAATAGACAAATGCATCGATTCATTTTGGCGGCGTGCGCCGTCATGTTGCTGGCGGGATGCGCCACGGCGGCAAGATATACGCTTCAGGACCGTTTTCGCGCCATTGGCATCCCTGAAGGCACAGCCGACTGCATGGTCGATGAACTCGACGAGCGTTTGACAAATGAAGATCTGCAGGATCTTGCACAATACACGCTAAGGCTTTCACGCGCAGACTCGACGCTTGCCGCGATCCGGGCCCTGATGACCATAGACAATCCGCGCGCTGTTACTGCTATCGGCGCATCTGGCGTTTCGTGCGTGACAGGCTTGCGCCTGTGAGCGATACAACAGCGCCTGCCGCACCCGCATCGCCCGCTACAACAAGCGCCGCTTACAGAACCTATGTTCTGTTGTTGCTGACCGGCGTTTACACATTCAACTTCATCGACCGGCAAATCATCGGCATTCTATCACCGGCGATCAAAGAAGATCTGGGTCTCGCCGACTGGCAGCTTGGCATCCTTAAAGGGTTTGCATTTGCCGTTCTTTATACGACTCTCGGCATTCCGATTGCACGCTTTGCAGATCGCTCCAACCGGGTGACGATAATTTCAATTGCGCTGGCGCTCTGGTCCGGTTTTACGGCGATTTCAGGCGCCTGCCAAAACTTTGCTCAACTCGCACTGGCACGTGTGGGTGTCGGCATCGGCGAGGCGGGCGGATCACCCCCGGCACACTCGTTGATTTCTGACTATTTCCCAAAAGAAAAACGGGCCGGCGCGCTTGCTGTCTACGCCATGGGAATCCCTATCGGCATCGCATTTGCTTACCTGGCGGGCGGGTGGATAACGGAAACATTTTCCTGGCGCGTCGCGTTTGTCGTTGTCGGTCTGCCCGGCGTTGCTGTTGCAATACTGTTAAAGTTCACAGTACGCGAACCCAGACGCGGCGAAACTGAAGCCAGCGCTAAAGAAACCGATGCATTTCACGGCTTACATATTATAGAACCAGCGAGTGGCTTTGAGAAAGTTATTTTTTCTTTTTGCAAGTTGTTACCGGCATCGTGGCGCGCAGAGGGTTTCAGTGAGATAGCGACCGTTTGGAGGGCGGCAAAGCACTTAATGTCCATCCCCACGTATCGTGCTGTAGTTTTCGGCGCCACGGCGATTTCGTTCTCGACTTATGCGAACGGTACATGGCTGATTGACTTTTACTCGCGCTCGCACGCAGATTTCAGCTTGCTGACGGTACTGTTTACGCTTGGCCTTATATCCGGAACGGCCTACGCCCTCGGCACATTCCTTGGCGGCAGCCTCGTCGACTTCTTTGCGAAAAAGAACAAGCGCATGTACGGCTACGTGCCGGCTATTGCATTAATTGCGAATGTGCCGTTGTTCCTAGTTGCTTTGTGGCATCCGAGCCCTGTCGTGTCGTTGATCTTTCAGGTGCCGGTTCATCTAGCTATCGGGTTTTATCTGGGTCCATCGTTTGCGCTGGCCCAAACATTAGCGCCTTTATCGGTCCGCGCATTATCAACGGCGGTGTTTTTCTTTATCCTGAATATGATTGCGCTGGGCTTCGGCCCGACATTGGCCGGCGTATTGTCAAGCTTGCTGACTGGCGTGTTTACCGAAGAACTAGCATTGAGGTGGTCATTGGCAGTTGTTTCTTTGTCCGGCATTGTGGGCGCCTGGTATTACTATCAGGTTGGTCAGCGCATTCCTGCCGATTGGGAAAAAGCCACTGGAGAGAAGATCGATGGTGGTAAAGCGTAAGGCGCCGGCAAAGAAGACTGCAAAAAAGGCGTCGAAAAAGACCGATCTTAGAACCCGGCCTACCGCTGCAAGCGTTACGGCGTTCATTAACGCCGTTGAAAACGAAACGCGCCGCAAGGATGCGAAAACCCTGCTCGCCATGATGAAGAAAGTCACCGGCGAAAAACCGAAAATGTGGGGTCCTTCCATCATCGGTTTCGGCGAATATCACTATAAATACGAAAGCGGGCGCGAAGGGGACATGCTCGCCGTCGGGTTCAGTCCGCGCAAGGCGAGCATGGTGCTCTATGTCTTGGGCTCGCTCGGCGAAGACGAGCCGCTCCTGAAAAAGCTAGGCCCCTACACGCACGGGAAAAGCTGTCTATACGTAAAAAGTCTCGACAAGGTCGATGTCAGCGTTCTCGAAAGGATTGTGGCGAAATCCTACAAGGCGACCAAGAAGAAGTGGCGTTGACAAAGGAAAGGCCGGCGAAGCGCCGGCCTTTTTACTGACTGGTCGCAATGGTTACATCGCCGGTTTCACATATTTGTGCACCATGCGGTTGGTCTTGCCGCGCAGGCCCGTTTCGAACCAGGTGTTCTTCATGTCGTCATCGGGATTGACGTGAATATCCGCGCCGCCGCCGAATTCAAATCCGGCGCTCGTGACGTCCGCTTTGATGATGGCTTCCGGTGCGCGATGCCAGCCGGCGCTTTCTGCGCGGCTTGAACCGGGCGCGGCCGTATGTTCAATAACGGCGAAGATACCGCCGGGCTTCAGAACGCGCTTGATGTCGGCGTAAATCTCGCCGGAGCGCGCCGGCATTTCCTCGCCAGAATCATCAGCGTAATGAAGGTGGTGAATGATTAGCGACAACAACACCATGTTGAGAGAGTTGTCCTCATAAGGTAGTGGTTCGCCCTGTTCGGTAATGTCGAGCGTTATGTTGCCGAACTGGTCATAATGCGCGGTAAGTTCGTCAATCCGGTCATTGATCCGCGGTCCTGCCGTGTTCTGTGCGTGAACCTGTCCGGTCGGACCGACGGCGCCGGAGAGAACTTCGCTGAAATAACCGCCGCCGGATGCGAGATCGGCAACGACCCAGCCTTCTTCAACGCCGTAAAACGCGAGCACCTCGCCCGGTTTGCGGTCACCGTCGCGCGCGCGGTTTTCTTCCGTTCGATTTGGATTATCGATTCCGGCCTGAATGTTGGCCGGGATGTCGCTTGCGGCGGCGACAGATGAAAACGCCAATACGCCCGCAGCGATAATGCCTGTTACTTTCATAATGAGCCCCTTTTTTTGCTGAAAAAGCAAGACAGGGCAGGCTTGCCTGTTTTCCGGAGTGATGCACATCACATGCGCTGATGCGAAAAGAATCTAGGATGAACCGTATCGCGCGATCACAAACGCGTGCGCCCATCTTCGGCCCCAATTCGGCCACCCGGGACGCGCTTTTTCGAGCGAAGGTTACAAATCGGATAGTTGGACGACAATCGGGGAGATTTGATCATGGCTATCGCATTAGGAGGCGCGGGATCGCGCTACGACGTCAAGCCAACCAAGGAAAGCCGCGGAATTTTCGGCGGACCGCTCGGCGGATTTTCAGGCATCTGCAAAGATACAAGCCAGGGCGCATGCGCCGGGTTTTTGTCGCTCATCGGCGCCACGCATCTGACTGGCGGCGCCAGCGCTTTCGGCGCCAGCGGCAGCAATATCGGTTTTATCGACAACATCTGGACGTCGCTGTCCGCAAACGGCATGGCCGGACCGGTCGAGCTGCTTGGCGGGATTGCGCTCTTTCTCGCTGCGCGCCGCACCATCTCGCGGACGGTTGGACTCCTTGCGTTTATCGTCTTCGCTGTCGCGATCGCTAACGGTTACACGCTCGCTGACATGCTGGGCATGCTTTCAAGCTTTCTTGAAAGCGCTGCAGGCGTTGTCGAGTCGATCCCGGTAGGCGAAAGCGCAAGCGTTTAATCCGTAACAGGATCAGGCGAACGCAAGCACAGGATAGGCAAGAAGATTGCCTACTGCGTGAATGAACCATCCGGGCGCGATGGAGCCGTTTGCAACACGTTCATTCAGCCACGCCACAATCCATGCCATGCCGCCAGTCACGCCGAGAAATGCGCCGGCGACTCCCCATGAAAACTCCGGCCCACCAGGCACGATGAAAATCAGCATGTGAATACCGGCGAAAAGCAGCGCGTGAGTGGTGTTGCCTGCGAAGAACCCCATCCATTTTATGAAGCGTTTTGCGACGACGCCGCGAAAGAAGATTTCTTCCGTAAATGATGTTTTGAAAACGGCGACCAGAAAAATGACGGCGAGTGTTTCTGCGCTCCAGCCGTAATCGCGTATGTGTCCGGCGACCGTATTGCCTCCTGCAGCAGCCTCTCGCATGGGGCCGGTCATAAAGAGCGCCAGCATGGCGGGAACAATGACAAGCGTCAGCAGAACAGCCCAGACCATTACCTTCCTTGACGGCGCATAAAGACCGATAAACCGGAAATAGTTTCCGCGCGCTTTCCCGGCGAAAAGATAAAATACACCGGCGATGATAAATACGACTGTCGCTTGAGCAGCGGTGTTGATGAGTTCTTGCGTGAGCATGGGCCCGCCCCCAGTTGGGTATCCATAAATTATGCGGTTTATAACACCTGTGCAAATAGACTTGCTGCTGCTCATGCGAGGGGCGACAATAGCGTTATGACATTCACCGTAAGCGAACAAACCGATGCAGACTGGCCCGAAGTCTGGCGCGTGCTGGAGCCTGCTTTTCGGGCTGGCGAGTCCTACCCTTTGCCGCTTAACGTCAGCGAAGAAGACGCCAAACTTTATTGGATCAAACGAGACGGGCTTAATGCAGTTGCCCGCGATCAGTCGGGCGCAGTCGTAGGCGTTTACTATCTGCGTCCGGATCAGGGTGGCCCGGGAAGCCACATCTGCAACGCCGGATATGTCATTGCGGAAAGTGCGCGCGGAAAGGGCTACGCCGTTGAACTCTGCAAACAGTCGCAGGATCAGGCGCGCGCCATGGGCTTTCGGGGAATGAAATTCAATCTGGTTGTTTCGAACAATACGGCGGCGGTGACAGCCTGGAAGCGCGCTGGAATGGACATTCTCGGAACCGTGCCGGGCGCCTTTCGTCATCCTGTTGACGGTTTTGTTGATGCGTACATCATGTATCGTGCTCTGGAAGCAGCTGAGTGAAAACCGCGCGTCAAGATCATGGCGCAGAGCGGATAGCGGGGAGGGAGTGAATGGGCGTCCGTGTGTTTCGCGCGATTTTCAAAGCGCTGGTAACGTTGTTCGCATTGCTTCTGATCGCCATCGGCATTCTGGTGACGCCTTCGCCGATCCCTTTCGGCATAGTCTTTATCGCGATTGGCTTTCTTCTACTGGTCGCCGTCGCGCCGGACATGGTGCGCTGGCTGCGCCGCCGATGGCGCTGGTTCGACCGGCAAATGAAGAAGCTCGAGAAAAAGCTGCCTGAATGGATTGCAAAACAGCTTCGCAAATCTGACGTCGAAAGAAACGATGACGACAATTAAGGCCGGCAGAGGCTTCAGCTCAGGATCATGCGCGCCTTGTAGAATCTCCCCCCGAGCCGCTATAGACCGCTTTCACCTATTGAAAGTCCCTCCATGGCCCGCATCCTGATCACGTCCGCCCTGCCATATATTAATGGAATCAAGCATTTGGGGAACCTTGTGGGCTCCATGCTGCCGGCTGACGTCTATGCGCGTTTTCAGCGCCAGCGAGGCAAAGAGGTCCTCTATATCTGCGCCACGGACGAGCACGGTACGCCTGCGGAGCTTGCCGCCGCGGCGGCAGGTCAGGATGTTGTCGACTATTGCGCCGAACAGCATGAAATCCAGAAGCGCGCCGGTGAGGCGTTCGGGCTTTCTTTCGATCATTTCGGACGGTCTTCCAATGCGCCGAACCATCGCCTGACGCAGCACTTTGCGCATGTACTCGAAGAAAAGGGCTTGATCGAAGAAAGGACGGACGAACAGGTTTATTCAATCGACGACAAGCGCTTCCTGCCGGACCGGTATGTTGAAGGGACGTGTCCACATTGCGACTATGAAAAAGCGCGCGGCGACCAGTGCGATAATTGCGGGCGGCTGCTCGATCCGACAGACCTAAAAAATCCGTACTCGGCGGTTTCCGGTTCGAAGAATGTCGAGGTGCGCGAGACGCGTCACTTGCATCTGCTTCAGGCAAGGATGCAGGATCGAATTACGGGCTGGCTGGAAACGAAAACCGATTTTCCATCGCTCACCGTTTCAATCGCCAGAAAATGGCTGAAGGAAGGGCTGCGCGACCGCGCCATCACGCGCGATCTCAAATGGGGCATTCCGGTCGCTCATGAGGGCAAGCCAAGAGAGGGCTTTGAAAACAAGGTTTTCTACGTCTGGTTTGACGCGCCAATCGAATATATCGGCGCGACGGAAGAATGGGCCAGCGCCAACAATGAAAACTGGGAGCGCTGGTGGCGCATCGATAAGGGCGCAGACGACGTCAAATATGTTCAGGTCATGGGCAAGGATAATGTAGCGTTCCATACGGTGAGTTTTCCGGCGACGATTTTGGGTTCGGAAGAGCCGTGGAAGACGGTGGATGCGCTGAAGTCACTGAATTGGCTGACCTGGTATGGCGGCAAGTTTTCAACCAGTCAGGGGCGAGGCATTTTCATGGATCAGGCGCTGGAGCTGCTGCCGGCCGATTACTGGCGCTGGCACCTGATGGCGAACGCGCCTGAATCCGATGACGCGTCCTTCACACTTGAGCATTTCGCAGGTGTGGTGAACAAGGATCTTGCCGATGTTCTCGGCAACTTCGTCAACCGAATTACGCGCTTCTGCAAGGCGCGATTCGGCGAGGAAGTGCCAAGCGAGGGCGACTATGGCGAAGCGGAAGCGGCGCTTATCAAGGAGCTCGATGGCCGCATCAAGACGTACACAGACTGCCTTGAGGCTATGGAATTCCGGAAAGCTTTTTTTGAACTGCGTTCGATCTGGGTCGCGGGCAATGAATATCTTCAAATCGCCGCGCCATGGACGGCGATCAAAGAAGATAAGGAGCGTGCTGCGGCGTCGGTCCGGTGCGCGCTCAATCTGATCGTCCTGTTCGCTGCGCTGTCGCGCCCGGTGATCCCGTTCACGGCGGAAAAGATGTTCGCGATTTTCGGCCTTGATCCCGATGAAGCGTCTGCATGGCCGTCATCTGCAGCAGACGCTTTGTCGCGATTTGGCGGCGGACAGGCCTTTACGCCGCCGGAGGTCTTGTTCGCGAAGATCGAAGATGATCAGATTGATGCGTGGCGGCAGCAATTCGGGGCGGAGTAGGCGAAACGGATGACATTGCGTTTTTTGATATTGGGGATTGTTTTTATTGCCGCTGCGTGTTCGCCGGATGCGGAACGCCATGCGCCGGAACCCGCTGCTGGCGACAAGGTTGAAGTCGTTAATGGATTGATGGCGGCGTTTAACGACCACGACGCCGAGGCCATGCGCGCTTACTGGCATACGGATGTGACGTGGATTGAAATCTCAGGCCAGCAGTCGAGCGTTGTCACCTCATCGGCGGCGCAGCTTTACGGCGAGCTTGTGGCCTATTTCGAAGCCTATCCGTCCGTGAAATCGAGCCTTGAGAATGTTTCCGTTAACGGAAATTTCGTGACGGCGACCGAACGGCCGGTGTGGCAGGAAGGCGGGGAACGCCAGAGTCAGGCGTCCGTTGTTGTGTATGAAATCATTGACGGCAAGGTGAAACGGTTCTGGTATTTCCCGCCGCAATAGAGTCGAAAATGAATTTATCCTTCGCGCAGCCAACGCCCATTCTACGTATGTTCGACATAGCCAAGGCGCGGGAGTTTTACATCGATTACCTTGGCTTTCAGATTAACTGGGAACACCGTCACGATAACAATACGCCGCTTTACATGGAGATCGGCCGCGGCGATTGCAGAATACATCTGTCTGAACATTATGGCGACTGCACGCCGGTCTCAGCGCTACGCATCCCGGTTTCAAGCGCCAAAGCATTTCACCAGGAGTTACAGGCGAAAAAGTACTGCTACTATAACCCGGGGTTTGACGATCAGAACCTTGAGTTCATCGTCCAGGATCCTTTCGGCAATCGGCTGATTTTTTTTAACGCCGGCGCCAGTAATGATGGAGGAAAAAGCTGATGATGAAAGACCTTTTCTCGCTCGAAGGGCGCACGGCGCTTGTCACCGGCGGCTCGCGCGGCATCGGCAAAATGATCGCACAAGGTTTTCTAGAGCAGGGCGCGAAAGTCTACATCACCGCGCGAAAGGCGCCGGCTTGCGACCAGACGGCGGAGGAGCTTTCGCAACTCGGAACCTGCGTTTCCCTGCCGCATGATTTGTCGAGCGTCGCAGGCTGCGAGGCGCTGGCGACCGAGCTCACCGGCCTTGAAAGCAAGCTTGATATTCTCGTCAACAATGCCGGCGCGGCCTGGGGCGCCGACTTTGCGGAGTATCCCGAAAGCGGCTGGGACAAGACCATGGACCTCAATGTGAAGTCGCTGTTTTTTCTGACTCAAAAGGTTCACGGCTTGATGAAAGCGGCGGCGAGCGGAGACCGCCCGGGCAAAGTCATCAACATCGCATCTATCGACGGGATCAAGATCAACCCGTGGGAGACCTACGCTTATCAGGCGTCTAAAGCGGCGGTAATTCATTTAACGCGGCGGATGGCGGCGCGGCTGATCAAGGACAATATTTGCGTAGCCGGTATCGCGCCCGGCGCCTTCGCGTCTGAAATGAACAAGGCGGCGAAAAATGCGGGTGATGCGGTCGCAAAAATGATCCCTGCGAAACGCATCGGCCGGGACAGCGACATGGCGGGCGCGGCGGTGTTCCTCGCCTCGCGCGCCGGCGATTATGTCGTGGGCGACACGCTGGCCGTGGACGGCGGCGTCGCCTATTCGCAGATCAGCGAGGCCTGGGGCTAAAAACCACGTAAAAAAACGGGAGCCATAGCGGCTCCCGTTGTCTTGCAAGTCCTACGGGGCATGTTTTCTTTATTTTTTGTTTTCCAGTTCATTCAGTTCTTTGCGCATTTTCGCGATCATTTCCTCGCGGCGCTCGGCCTCGCGCTTTGCGTTCGCTTCCATCCGGTCGATCGCCTTGCGCAACAACTCGGCACGCTTTTCCGGATCAGCTTCAGACGCATCGAGGCAGACGATTTCGCGCGTGAAAGAATTCGTACCCGATCTTACAACCGTTTCTGCGTCATCGCCGTCTTTTTTCTCAGTGCGCCACTCGAAAACAGCCGGCGCATCGTCGCCTTCGAGATGCAGGCAATGGGCCGACATGTCGCCGCCGAACGCCATCACGCGCCCGCCGTCGCCGCCCTTAAATTCAAACTCTCTGACAACATCGGCGCCGCTGTCACCATCGAAGAAGAAGACATTTCCATCCTCGCCATCGCCAATGACATCAACAGTCCAGTTCATGTCGTGGTCGCCGTCGGCTTTTCCTATCCGCCTCATGACGAATCTTTTTTCAGGCGACGATTCTGTAAGATTGACCCTATGCGTTTCGCCGTCCTTGTTCTTGATGACGACTTCGTTGAACGGCATCTCATCGTCGGGACCGTAAACATTTTCGGAAATCAGTTTGCCGCGCTTGTTATAGATTCGCACGGTCCGTTCGCCGTTCTTGTTTTCAAGTTCGATTTTACCCGGGTTTTTAACGCCGTCGATTTCCAGTGTTTCACCGTCATCGACACTGATGGTCATATTCGAATTCTTGCTGGCTTCGATGACAACGCGTTCCTTTTTGCCTTCATCAAAGCCATACGAGGCCGTCGCGCCGAGGCTTGCGGCGGTGAAGGCGATAACGGATGCAGCGCCGGCAAGCAGACGCAAGGGGCTTTTCTTCGGGTTCTTGAGCAACATAAGTCTCTCCTTAACGGGGTGAGCGAGGGAAAGTCCGTAAGCGGGGGCGCTCGTCCCGCCGCTGCGGACGGATTTCATGATGGCCGATGCGTATTCGCCAGCCGCGGCGCCGCCTTTTGAACAGCGGGCCAAAACGAAGGCGTCGCAGGCGGCTTCCTGATCGGTTCGGAATTTCTGAAAGGCGAAATGGACGAGGGGGTTCGGCCATTGCGCCGATTGGAGCGCGATCGCCGCCAGTGTAGCGATCATATCGCCGCGCGCCACATGGGCGATTTCATGCGCTAATGCCAGATGGCGTTCGCGCTCTGAAAAATCTGTTTCGAACGCCGCCGGGAGAAAGATAACCGGCCGGAAAAGTCCGACCACGCAAGGTCCCGTTTCATCTTCGCTGATCCGTATACGCGGAGTCCGTTTCAGTCCGAACTGCCGTACGAGCGCTTGCGTGCGAATGCTGATTGCGTGTGATGCGGGCCGCGATGTCGCCAGTTTGGCCTGCAGGAATTTAGCCTGTGCTTCAATTTTGATATTGAACCATGCGAATGCAACTGTCGCCCATATGACGAGAGCTGTCGCCGCAGCAAGAGAACCGAAATCGAATGGCGTTGCCGCCACGACTGTTTCCAGAGGAAGCGGCGTTAGAACAACCGTCGGAGAAGCTGTTGCTGTCCATGCCAGCGCGTCAGGCGTGATTGGAGGGGCGGTGAGGATTTTCAGTTCCGGCAGGAACAACCGGACCCCCGGCGCCAGCCACAGCGCGTAGGCCGCGCGTGCGCCGAATGCATTCGCGAATGGCTTACGAACGAGCAGCACCAGAACAATGAGGAGGCTGACGGCGAGAGATGTCTCACCCAGCCATTGAATGATATCAATCGCTGTCACGTTTTAACTCCTCCAGCAGATTTTCAAGATCGCGCACGTCGTCTTGGGAAAGGCCCTTGCCTTCAGCGAGATGCGCGACGAGCGGCGCGGCGCGGCCGCCAAAGAGCTGGTCGGCAAGCTTTCGCGTGGCGCGTTGGGCATAATCATCACGAGATACTTTTGGGCGATAAAGATACCGCCTGCCGTCCGGTTCATGAGTAACGGCGTTCTTCTCGACGAGCCGACTCAAGAGCGTTTTGACGGTCTTGAGGCTCCATCCGGTTTCTTCCGCCAGACGGTCAGCAACTTCGGTCGCAGCAACGGGCGAGACATCCCAAAGGACATCCATGACTTGGAATTCAGCCGTGGTGATCTGTTTCGCCATAAGGTTTTCCGTCGGCGCTGGGCCGTATCTTTCGATTACAACCGTAGTCTATGCACTGGACTACACTTGTAGTCAAGGTTTTCGGCGGCGAGGCGATGGCGGAGCAGGATAAAACGTTGGTCGGCGTTCGCGGGACGGCGCCAACCCTGTCGGGCAATAGCGCGCATTCGCAGAATGATGTTATCAGGGCCGGAAAGCGCTGAACGTGCCGGGAGTGGAAGGGGTGTCATGCGAAATTTGGTAGTTTGTGTCGCCATTTTGACAGCGATGATGGCGCAGGCAATCGCTCAGCCCGTGCCGGACCGGTCCATCGGCGAGGGGCCGTATGACCGGCTCGTGATTCGCGGCGCAACGGTCATCGACGGCGCCGGCGCGCCGCCTGTTGGCCCGGTGGATATCGTCGTCGAAAACGGGAGCATTACAGGCATCGTGCCCGTCGGCATGCCGGGATTGCCGATCGATCAGGACCGACGGCCGGAAGGCGGCGCACGGGAGATCGCCGCCAAGGGCATGTATGTCATGCCGGGGTTCGTCAATCTTCATGGTCATATACACAATGAAGAAAGCGGACAGGGCGTTTCTTCCGATTACATTTTCAAGCTGTGGTTGGCGCACGGCATCACGTCTGTGCGCGAACTTGGCAACGGCGCAGGCGCGGCGTGGACAGCGGACGTTGCGCGCCGGTCAGCAAGGAATGAAATCGACGCGCCGAACATTTATCCGTATCCGGTGTTTCGCGGATGGTCCGCCGGCGATGTCGATACGCCGGACGAGGCGCGGGCGCGCATCCGCCAGCTGAAGCGAGACGGCGCCGTGGGAGTCAAATTCTTCGGCGCGCCGGAGGAAATTCTCTGGGCGGGGCTTGAAGAGGCCAAACGCCAGAACCTCAGAACCACCATGCATCATGCCCAGCTCGATGTGGCCCATGCGGACGTCATGGATACGTCGGCGCACGGCCTCGGCTCAATGGAACACTGGTATGGGCTGCCGGAAGCCTTGTTCACTGGTCAGACGGTCCAGAATTATCCGCTCGACTATAATTACGCCGATGAACAGCACCGGTTCGAAAACGCCGGTAAACTCTGGGCGGAGGCGGCAGAACCCAACAGCAAACGCTGGGAAGAGGTAATGTCGGCGCTTCTGGAGCGCGAATTCTCCATTGTCCCGACCTTTTCGATTTATCTATCGAGCCGCGACTGGATGCGCATGCGCCGCGCGGAATGGCATGACGAATTCACTATGCCGTCGCTTTGGAAGTTCTTTGCGCCCGATCGCAACGCGCACGGTTCTTACTGGTTCGATTGGGGTACGGAACAGGAAACAGCATGGAAAGATAATTACGAACGCTGGATGACATTCATCAATGAATACAAAAACCGGGGCGGCAAGGTCGGCGTTGGCGAAGACGCCGGTTACATATATTCCACATATGGTTTCGGATACATTCAGGAACTGGAATTGCTGCGCGAGGCGGGATTTCACCCTCTCGAAGTTATCAACGCTGCGACGCTGCAGGGCGCGAAAATTCTTGGCGTTGAGAATGAAACGGGTTCGGTGCAGGTGGGCAAGCGCGCTGACCTCGTCATCGTTTCCGAGAACCCGCTCGCCAATCTGAAAACGCTGTTCGCCACCGGCCACATCAAACTCGACCCGGAAACCAACAAGGCTGTGCGCGTCGGCGGCATCGATTTTGTCATCAAGAATGGCGTTGTTTACGATGGTGAGCGCCTGCGCAACGAGATCAAACGGATGGTTTCCGACAAGAAAACAGCGCTGGGCGTAGCCCCCGGGCCTATGCCGATCGTTGACTTTGAACTTCCACAAGAATGAGGGCTCCGATGAAAAGAATGTTGCTGGGCGCTGTGGCTACCGCCGTTGCAAGTGGCGCTGCCGCCGCCGATGAAATTGCTGACGCGGTAGCTGATGATTACGAGTATGTTTTCAATCTTTACAGGCACTTCCACGAAAATCCGGAGCTTTCATTCAAGGAAAGCAAGAGCGCGGCGCGCATGGCGGCGGAACTCGAAGGGCTGGGCTTTGCAGTAACAACCGGCCTCGGCGACGAATGGACCCGGAAGAAAGCCAAAGCTGATGCCGGCGAAGTGCTTGAGGGCGTCGGCGGTTACGGGCTGGCGGCGGTCATGCAGAACGGCGAAGGGCCGGTCGTGATGCTGCGCGCCGACATGGATGCGCTGCCGCTCGAAGAAAAAACCGGACTGCCCTACGCATCGAAAGTGGTTTCTACGGACTACATGGGCCAGGAAGCGCCGGTGATGCACGCCTGCGCCCATGACAGCCACATGGCGATCCTAATCGGTGCGGCGAGACGGCTTGTCGCCATGAAAGACCAATGGTCAGGAACGCTGGTGCTGATCGGTCAGCCTGCGGAGGAACTGGGTCTCGGCGCCATGGCGATGCTTGACGATGGATTATACAAGGACTTTCCAAAACCGGATTACGTGCTTGCGACCCATACGTCGGGTTGGGATCCGGCAGGCGACGTCACCTATACGTCCGGCTGGGCGCTCGCCAATGTAGACAGCGTCGACATCATCGTAAGAGGCGTCGGCGCGCACGGTTCCGCCCCGCAGATGGGCAAGGACCCGATCATGATCGGCTCACAGATTGTCACCGCACTGCAGACGCTGGTGAGCCGCGAATTGAACCCGCAGGATCCGGGCGTCGTCACCGTCGGCTCGTTCCAGGCCGGATACAAGCACAACATCATCCCGGATCAGGCGCATCTGAAGATCACGGTGCGTTCCTATTCAGATGACGTACGAAGAACGCTCCTCGACGGTATTAAACGTATTGCCGAGGCGCAGGCGCGATCCGCCGGGCTACCCGATGAACTGATGCCGGAAGTAAAGATCGAAAGCGACTACACGCCGTCGACATTCAACGATGAGCAGATGACCGCGCGGGTTATGAGCGCCATTGCAAAAACAATCGGCGAAGAACGCGTATACGAACGCCCGCCGAGCATGGGCGGCGAAGACTTCTCCCGGTTCGGGCGCACCAGCGACGACATCCCGACCCTGATTTTCTGGACCGGCGCACAGGACCCGAAAGCGATGAAAGCCGCGCTCGAAGGCAAGGCGCCACCGCCGCCGGCGAACCACTCACCCTTCTTCGCGCCCGATGCTGAAGCAGCATTGAAAAATGGCGTTACGGCGATGACCGCCGGCGCATTGGAGTTGTTGGGCGAGAAGTAAGTCTCGCGTCTTGCTAGGGAGCGTGTCCATGGCTGCGGACCTGTCACGGTTTTTAATAAAAACGTTTCTCCTCTTCGTTCAGGTAGTGACCATTTTAGCTTTAGCCGCTTGTTCTCCGGAAGGAACCGAAGATACGAGTGTGTGGCCTGCCTATGAGGCGGCGAAACGTTTGCCGCTTGAGATTTGCAACCGTGAGGGCGTGACAGAACCGCTACTGTGCGGCGAGTTGGAAGTTTACGAAAACCGCGCCGCAGGCACAGGACGTAAAATATCTGTCAGCGTGGTCGTTATTCCCGCTCAGAACGGGAACCCGCAGGCGCGCGCCTGGATCGAGCATCAGGGCGGACCGCGTTATTCCATGATCGCCGCAGCCTATTATTATGCTAAGGGCGGCGAGCTTGAGTATTTTCGTCGCAATCGCGACATCGTTCTGATCGACCCGCGGGGGCTTCACGAAGCCAATCCGCTTTATTGCGATGCATTGAAATATCCGCGCATACTTGAACGGTATTACCCGCCCGATCGCGTTCGTGCGTGCAGGGAAGAACTGGAACAGGACATCGACCTCAGCCAGTATTCCACACTCAACGCAATAGATGACTTTGAGGATATCCGGGAGTGGCTTGGCTATGGGCAGTGGGACGCCGGCGGATGGTCGTTCGGTTCGCGGTACATGCTTACTTATCTTCACCGGTATCCCGAAAGCATACGCACGATGACTTTGTCGTTCCCGGCCATTATGAATTTCCAGCGTCCATTGGATTACGCAAGGTTTGGCCAGCAGGGATTCGACAAGCTGGTTGAAGATTGCCTTAGCGATAGTGCTTGCGCGGAACGCTTTCCTGATCCGAAGCAGGATATGCTAAATGTACTCGCAGCGCTTGAGGAACAACCCGTTGTTGTAGAGATTTTGAATCCGTACTCGGGACAGCTTGAAGGACGCACAATCACGCGGGACGTTTTTGCCGAATCCATCTGGGTTTCTCTTTTGTGGAACAGCGAAGCCGTTCAGGTTCCTTTTATCCTGCGGCGCGCAGCCGAAGGCGACTTTACGCCTTTTGTGGAGATGAATGCGCCTGCGGAGCCGCAGGCCTCAGAGCCGGAAGGGCATTATTTCTCAGTCGTGTGCCCAGAAGAAACAGCGTTCATCAATATGCAAATGGCGACTGAAGCATCAGCAGGTACATTTGTCGGGCCGTATCTTGCCATGGATTACATTGAAGCATGTGATGCGTGGGGGCTGCCGCGTCACCCTGAGCTGCCTATCGAGGAGCGCCTTTTCGATACGCCTGCGCTGGTTTTCTCCGGCGCGCGTGATCCGGTCACCCAGCCTGAGTATGGCGATCAGATTACGGAGCATTTCAAGAATGTCCGTCACATTGTTTTTAAAAACGCCTCGCACGGAACTGGCGGCTTTGAAAACGAAGAATGCTACGGTCGCATCATCGATGATTTTGTCGAAGCAGGGTCTGTCGATAATCTCGACATTTCATGTATCGCAGATATGAAACCGCCGGCTTTCCGGTACGAGTGACCGGTTATTTATGCTCCAGGAGAAGCTTGCCTTCTTTTTCGAGCTTGCCGGTCACCGTTTCGGCGATCGTTGCGAGAAGGCCGGGCAGCGTCGCTTCAATGCGCACATGCTGCGGGAAGATGTCGATGGTTCCGGTGATCGTCTGACCGAGGCCCCTGGCCGTGAAGGAAAGGCGATCTTCGCTTGTCCATTCTTCGGAGAATTTGAACATCATGCCGCCGGTCATAGACTCTTTAAGTTTGCCGAAGCCGTCGCGCACGCGGTTGCGCGCTTCTTCTATACCCAGTTCATGGGAAATCGTGACGGTGACAGGACGCGACATGCTCAATCCTTTCGCAGGTGCAAAAGAGCGTGCAACACCAAATGGGGCGTAATGGCCTTTGGTTCAACCAGCAGGCGAAGACCAATTTCATCTGACGCGCGTGCAATCAGCGCGGCTCTGAGGTAGGGTCCCGCCGGGGTGTTTGTATCAGGGGCTGTAAATGAGAGTTTTGATTACGCTGCTATCGCTTGCAGCGCTTGGGTGTGCGTTGACTATCGGTATCGCCGGACCCGGCACAAAGATGGGCTGGTGGGAGTATTCGGACGGCTTTTCCATGATGCGCACGGTCGCATCGCCGATCGACGTATTCGGGTTTTTCAGTCTTTCACCTATTTTTACTGTAGCGGGATTGTCCGCGCTTGGCGGACTGATTGCGCTGATCGCGCGCCCGCGCGGGCTTGGTGTTTTTGCCATGCTTGCCGCCATGGCCGCTGGCGGCGCCGGACTTGTCCCGGTGAAGATGCGCGAACTGGTTGCTGCTAATCCGTTCATTCACGATGTCACCACCGACTTTGAAAATCCGCCTGCGATCATCGCCGGCGCAGAAAAGGCGCGCGTCAATCCGCCTGAATATGTGGGCGATACGCTCGTGCGCAATTCGGAAATAACTGTCGCTGATGCGCAGCGGCAGGCCTTTCCCGATATAGAGCCGATGATTGTCAACGCCGGCCTCGATGAAACTCGCGAGATTGTTCGCGAACTTTTGCCGGCGATGGGCATGGAAATCATCGGCGAGACATTGACGGACGAAGGCTGGCATATAGAGGCGACCTATACGTCGTTCTGGTACGGCTTTATTGACGACTTTGTTGTGCGGCTGACGCCGGAAGGATCGATGACGCGCGTGGATGTGCGCTCGAAATCTCGCATCGGCGGGTCCGATCTTGGCGCGAATGCAAAACGCGTGCGCGCGTTCTTCGAAAAGCTTGACGCCGCGACGCCGTAATCGCTATTTGTCGCGCTGACTCCACAGAGAGGGAATCGCGTTTCGCTGCCAGTCGAATCTATACCGCTATGGTGGTCGGGGCCGATTTGCGGCCTTGGGAATCGCTTGATCGCCATAGCCGCTTTGAAGGCGTGCGTTGGCGATAACGCCGTTTGCTTTCCGTGGAGCGACGATCCGTCGTGCCCAGGAACGTTCGAAGACATTTTCTCTCCTGATCCGTTTCTGGTTGCGGCTTTGGGGCCGCCGCCCGATGCGCGCCGGCTTCTGACCCATGGCTGGGAGCCTTTGACGATTTACAGTCAGCTCAATGAAAGTTTGAAACTGAACCTGTCTCTTGAAAAGTTCAGCAGGCGGTTTGTTGCACAGCTGCGCGGGTTTACGTTCAAGGACGATATATTGTCGGCGGTTCAAGGGTGGCCGAATTCAGCGGATGGACAGGTTCTCGGCGTTCATATTCGCCGAACGGATAGAGCGGCGCATCACCGGGATCAATTTCGGGGCTTCCTGATGGGAAAGCAGGGACTGAACGGGGAATTGCCGTTATATTTGAGCGCCATGTACGGCTTGCTTCCGGCAGGGATTGTGCGGGATTATGAGAACGGCCGATTAGTCGCCGCGCTTCGCCGAACGAAGAAAACCTGCGGAAAAAAGTACGCGGTATTTTCCGATGATGAAGCCGAAGCAATAATTTTCGAGAAAACGGCTCGGCGTAACGGCTTTCATCTAGTATCGCAGCCGGCCGCGGCGAAAGCGCCGCCGCAGCGCGAACAAGGCGATCGTCGCCTCAGAAAATCGACAATCAAGAGGACGTTGGTTGACCTGCTGTGTCTTTCGCAATGCAGCGCCATAGCGCAAAGCAATCGCGCTTCAACGTTTTCTGCTGTCGCCGCGATCATCGGTGCAAAACCGATCGTCACGCCGGAACCGCGTTACCCGTTCTGGCGTGCGATCCGGGAGGCGACGGGGCGTGCGCCAAACGATCCGTCATTTTGAAACAAGGCTGTCCGCGGCTATTTTGTCGGCGGATTGGAGAGGGCGCCGTCGACGATAATTTCGTCGGCGAAGGGCACACTGTGTCCGGCGAGGCGCGCCTTTCCTTCTATCAGCAGTTTGAGACATGCTGGATATAGCTTGTGTTCCTGCTCCAGGATGCGCGCCGCGAGTTTTTCCTCGTTGTCGCCCGGCAATACGGGCACAGCCGCCTGTCCGATAATCGGCCCGGCATCGACTTCCGACGATACGAAATGCACCGTGCATCCCGAGAGCTTGACGCCGGACTCAATCATTCGTTCGTGTACGTGAAGCCCTTTGAATGCCGGTAACAATGATGGATGGATGTTGATCAACCGCCCGCGCCAGTCGCTAGCGAAACCGTCGGTGAGACGGCGCATGAAACCGGCCAGGCAGACATATTCGACCTTGGCGATCTTTAACGCGTCATTCACCGCCGCTTCGAAATCTTCGCGGCTTTCAAAGTCCTTGTGGTCGATGGTTTCCTGAGCGATGCCGGCTTTCGAGGCGCGCTCCAGTCCTTGCGCTTTCGGCCGGTTTGAAATGACCAGCACAATTTCGCCGGGATAGTCAGGGTCCGAGGCGGCGTCGATCAGCGCTTGCAGATTGCTGCCGCGGCCGGATATGAGAACGGCGATGCGCGCCTTCGGCATTATTCCGCCTCCGCGATGTCGCCGATGATCCGCGCGTCTTCGCCGGATGCTTTTAATGCTGCGAGTGTTTTATCGGCGCTTTCAGGCGCGCAAACGACAACGCCGCCGATACCGCAGTTGAAGGTGCGGCGCATTTCTGCGGTGCTCAGCCCGCCCGCATCGCGAAGCCATGCAAATAGCGGCGGCAGATCGAGGGCGTCCTCATCGAAGCGCGCAGATTGCGACTTGCTCAAAACCCGCGGCACATTATCGGTGAGCCCGCCGCCGGTAATGTGAGCGAAGGCTTTCACGTTTTCGTCTGCAAGCAAGGGAAGAACCGATTTCACATAAATCCGCGTCGGCGCGATCAAGGCTTCGCCAAGAGTTATGGAACTGTCGAACGGCGCGGGCGCGTGGTAGCTTGCGCTGGCGTCGGCAGCGATTTTACGGATCAGGGAATAGCCATTGGAATGCGCGCCGGACGATGCAATGCTGATCATCACGTCGCCAGCCGACACGTCACGCGGCAAAAGATTGCCGCGTTCCGCCGCGCCGACGCAAAAGCCCGCAAGATCGTATTCGCCGGGTCCATACATGCCCGGCATTTCGGCCGTCTCGCCGCCGATCAGCGCGCAGCCGGCGAGGCGGCAGCCCTCGGCGATCCCGGCGACAACGCTTGCGGCTGTTTTCTCCTCAAGTTTGCCGGTGGCAAAATAATCGAGAAAGAATAGCGGCTCGGCGCCTTGCGCGAGGACGTCGTTCACGCACATGGCGACGAGGTCGATGCCGATGGTGTTGTGCAGGCCCGTCTCAAACGCGATTTTGAGTTTCGTGCCGACGCCGTCCGTGCCGGAAACCAGAATCGGATCGGTAAAACCTGCGGCCTTTAGGTCAAAAAGGCCGCCGAAGCCGCCAAGCGCCGCATCCGCGCCGGGGCGAGCGGTAGCCTTCGCCAGCGGCCCGATGGCTTTGACCAGCCGGTCGCCGGCGTCGATGTCCACGCCCGCCTTTTTGTATGCTTCGCTCATGCATCAACCCTCAAGCTGGCGCTGTCCTAAGCGCGGTTGAAGCGAGTAGCAAGATTGACGAGGGCTAGCGTGATCCCGCCGTCGTCATCGCGTCGTCGTCGAGCGCAAGCCAGTCCTTTTGGGGCATGCCGAGCGTCTGATCGAGAAACATCGGCGCGATGCTCCAGAGCCGCCGTGTTCGGGTATTGGAAAGCACCACCAGCCCGGTATCCAGCTCAGGGATAAAAATTATCTGTGCGCCGTAACCATCGACGGAACCGCCATGGGCGATGACGCGGGTTCCGGCGTAATCATAGATGCGCCAGCCGAGCCCATATTGCGACGCGCGCAAATTCGGCATGACGGAACGCATTCGCCGGGATTCCGACGGCGTATTCACATATGGCGAGTGGATGGCGTCGAGTACTCTCGGCGACAAAACTTCGGGCGCTCCGCCCAGTTGCGCCTTCAGCCATTGCGCCATGTCGCGAATGCTGGCGTTGACCCCGCCAGCGGCCGGGGTCGCATAATAGGGTAGCTTCACGTCGACCACATGCCAGGGATTGGGCGGCGCGGATTTGCCCCGGTTCCGTTTGCGCGAATGAGGCCGCGCCCAATCAGCGCTTGTCGTCAGCGCGGTTGCGCCAAAAGAAGCGGTTTCCATGCCGAGCGGGGTAAACAGGCGCGTCGTCACGAGATCGGCATAGGGCGCGCCAAATGCATTCGCCGCCGCGCGACCGGCAATGTCATAGGTGATGTTCTGATAGGCGTAGCATTGGCCCGCCGGGCAAATCGGTTTGACCTCACGGTATCTTGGCAGGATCGCTTCAGGCGCGATGCCTGCCTCAAGCAGATTGTCATAAGCATTCGGCGGCAGGCCAGTGCGATGGCTTAACAATTGTTCCAGCGTGAGCGATTTTTCTGCGCCGTTCGGCAGCGCGAGGGCCGGGGCGAAATCCGCTGCGCGCGCATCGAGCGACAACAATCCGTCATCGACAGCGAGGCCGACGAGGCTTGAGGCAAATCCCTTTGAAAGGGACGCGATCCGAAACAGCGTATCGGGCGTTATCGGCGCACCTTCGTCAACGCTGGCGCGGCCGTAGGTTTTCAGGAATTTGGTTTCGCCGCCCTGCACCACAGCTACGGCGAGGCCGACAAAATCGCCGGTTTCCATGACGATCTCCAGCGTCGCATCCAAGTCAGCGATCCGCCTTTCCTCGATACTCTGCGGGGTGGCGAACGGCGCCAGCGTCGTCGGCGCGCCGTCCTGGGCCAGGGACATTGAGGAAAGGGCTGCGGAAAAGCTTGCGATTCCAGTTATTAACTGGATCGAGAGCCTTTTTCCCATGGGTTACTCCACTATTGATTCGTCAAATTTGAGACGGATTTTATGGGCAGGGTGTCATCCCGGCGTCAAGCATCGCCGCGTTAAACTGAAATATCGTAAAGTTTAGCCGAAGCAGGCCCATGCGGGGCTTGTCAGGGGTCGTTTCCATTGCCGATGGCGGCTATAAAACGCCCCAATCGGCGGCTATAGTCGAGCAAAGCCGGAAATCGGAGTTTTGAATGCGTTTGATGCGGCCAGTTTTTCTGATGATTGTGGCGTTTTGCGCCAGTGCCGGTGCGGCTTTGGCTGCGGGCGAGGATGTTTTTGTTGTCCCGCGCGTGACCGTTCAGGCGCAGGCCGATAACGCCACCGCGGCGAAAATTATCGCCCAGCGGCGCGGCCGTCGACGTGCGCTCGATATCTTGTTGAAGCGCCTGACCGTGGAAGAAGACTGGCCGTATTTGCCCCGCGTCGAAGCAATGATCACAGATATGCCGGAGCCGGAAGATGGTGACGTGCTCGATGGCGTCAGCCCGCTAGGACCGCGGGATCAGGAATCGGAAGTTTTCGATCCTTACGCCTATCGCGATCAGCCGGTGCTGACGCTTGATGATGACGCGCTCGAAGCGCTTGAGGCTGGCTTCGAAGTCTACAACGAAAAAAGCTCGGCCCGGACCTATCGCGCTTTCATCACGTACCGTTTCAAACCCGCTGCGATCCGCCGATTGCTGCGCGATGCGCAAATTCCTTATTCCGAAGCGCAAACGCGTACAGCGCTGGTGCTGCCTGTGCTCGAAACGGCGAACGGACTTTATCTCTGGGAAGAGAACAACCCGTGGATGGCGGCGTGGAAGGTTCGTCCCTATGACAACGAGCTGACGCCCATGTCGGCGCCGCTCGGCGATCTCGAAGATGCGGCGACGATTACTGCGCAACAGGCGCTCAACATCAATGAAGAAGCCCTGCGGACGCTTGCGGACCGTTACTCCGTCAGTCAGATCATTATCGCTCACGCCCTCTTGCGGCAGGTGAATGACGAACACCGTCTGCGCGTTCGGCTGATTAACGGCTTTCGCGAATCCGGTGACATCGCGCCGAACGAAATTAGCGTCATCGATGCGCCGGAAAGTTCCTATGAAGGGCTGACGGCCGTGCAGCAGGGGCCGGATGGCAACGGCTACACAAGCGCTAGGGTTGGCGAGGTGTTGGCGGAATCCCTGTTCAACCGTCCGGCAGGCAATTTCCCGACGCTTGCTGAAGAAGCGATCGAAGTGGTTATCGCCAAGCACGCAAAACCATGGAAAGAACGCACGCTGATCGATCATACCGAAGCAGCGCTGCTTGAGGCGAGCGCCTATTTCCGGTCGCTGAGTGAGTGGGCGAAAATCCGCTCTGCGCTGATTTCAACGCCGCTGGTCGGATCCGTTCAGGTGCGCTCGCTCTCGCGTCAAGGCGCCGAAATGCTAATCCGCGCTTATGGCGACCCGGACAAGTTGGTTGTCGCCATGGAGGCCCAGGGGCTGGCGCTATGGACTGAAGACGGCGAACGTTGGCTGGTGGCGACGCCATCGACGGCGGGGCAGGTGCGCGGCAATGACCGCCGGCGCAACAGGCGCGGGCGTTTTGGCGAACTCGATAGTGGGTCGCCAGTGCAGCCTGCTGCATATGAAGAAACGGAAAACGATCCGGTGCGTTATTGAACTGTTGTCGCTATAATTTAAGCGCAGCATACGCGACCCGCTAATTTCATGCCGACATCCGTTTTCACTGCGCGACAACTCTCGCTTGACTTGCCAGATGCGCCGCCGCGCTATGACCGCAGCTCGTATATGCATTCGGATTCCAACAATGCCGCATGGCGCGCCGGCGAAACATGGCTTGCCTCGGAAGAACCGGCGCTGGTTGTCTGCGGACCGCCCGGCGCCGGCAAGTCGCATTTTGCGCATGCGCTTTTAGAGAATGAAAAGTTCAAGTCCGTTCCGGCTGAACAATTCGATGCGGGTACCGGAAACGAAGATTTTCTAATCATTGACGACATGCCGTCAGCGGACCCGCGTGAATTTATTTCAGCCATGGAAGGCGCGATCGCCGATGGATGCCGGCTCCTGCTTGCCGGCGCCGGGCATCCTTCGGAATGGTCGCTCGGGTTAAAAGATCTGAAGACCCGTCTGGAAGCGGCGACGCGCGCGGTTCTGGCCGATCCCGACGAGATGCTCATTCGCGGCGTTATTGCGAAGGGGTTTCGGGACCGCCAGCTTTCCGTAAGCCCGGCGGTCGTCGAATATGCAGCGCCCCGCCTGCCGCGCACATTCGCCGCGGCCCACGGTTTTGTGGCGCTTGCGGATCGGCTGGCCCTTGAAGAAAAGCGCAAAATCACGACGCCTTTCGTTCAAAATATCCTTGCTAACCTTTCCGAAGGTGATCCCGGAGCATAAGTAAAGGGGCTAGTCCCATGCTTTACGAAGGAAAAGACCCTGTGGCCGCGGATGATGGAACAAGACAGGATTTGACGACTGCGGCGGCCGCGCTGACGACGCCGAACCGTTTCATCAACCGTGAACTGTCCTGGCTCGCCTTCAACGGCAGAGTTCTGGAAGAAGCTCTGAACGAACGGCATCCATTGCTGGAGCGGCTTCGTTTCCTTTCGATTTCCGCAAGCAATCTCGATGAATTTTTTATGGTGCGCGTCGCAGGACTGCGCGGCCAGTTGCGTGAGGGCGTCTCCGCCATCAGTCAGGAAGGGTTATCGCCTCAGGAACAGCTCAATCTGATTTCCGAGCGCGCGAGCGCATTGATGGATGAGCAACAACGATGCTGGCGTGAGCTGAAACCGTTGATGCGCGACGCCGGCGTTCTCGTGCTGGAAGATGAAGAATTAACGAGCGACGATCTCGCCTGGCTCGAGGCGGAATTCCAGTTAAATATTTTTCCGATCCTGACGCCGCTGGCGCTCGATCCGGCGCATCCGTTTCCGTTTGTGCCGAATATGGGTTTCGTTCTGTGTTTCGAAATGAAGCGCGGCGACGGGCAGCCGCTTGAAGCATTGCTGCCTGTGCCGGTGAAGATCGGCCGGTTTATCCGCCTGCCGGACGCGCCTTCGTCTGGGGACGTGCGGGCGCCAGTCAGGTTCATCGCGCTCGAAAAAGTACTCGCGCGATTTATTCATCACGTATTTCCCGGTTTTGAAGTCATGTCTCACGGAGCCTTCCGGGTGCTGCGCGATTCCGACGTGGAAATCGAGGAAGAAGCCGAAGATCTGGTGCGCGTCTTCGAAACCATGCTGAAGCGCCGCCGCCGCGGTGACGTCATCAGGGTGAAGATCGACGCGAGCACGCCTGACCACTTGCGCGACATGATCCGGGAAAGCCTCCAGGCGACTTCGCAGGATGTTATCTGCGTCGACGGTATTCTGGGGCTTGCACAGACGAATGAGCTCATTCCCGCCGACAGGCCCGACCTTCAGTTCGAGCCGTTTGAGCCGCGTTTCCCCGAGCGCATACGTGAGCATGGCGGCGATTGTTTTTCTGCGATCCGCGCCAAGGATATACTCGTTCATCACCCTTACGAGTCGTTCGATGTGGTCGTGCAGTTCCTGAAGCAGGCCGCCGCTGACCCGAAAGTCGTCGCCATTAAGCAAACGCTTTACCGGACATCGAAACAATCGCCCATTGTCGAGGCGCTGATCGAGGCCGCAGAAGCCGGCAAGAACGTGACGGCGCTCGTAGAACTGAAAGCCCGCTTTGACGAAGAGGCGAACATTCGCTGGGCGAGGGCGCTTGAGCGTGCGGGCGTCAATGTCGTTTACGGATTTCTCGAATATAAAACACATGCAAAACTGTCGTTGGTAGTGCGGCAGGAAGCGGACGGCGCCCGCACCTATGTGCATGTGGGCACTGGCAACTACCATCCGATTACGGCAAAAATTTATACGGATCTCTCGCTCTTCACCTGTGATCCTGCGATCGGCCGCGATGCGGCGAAAGTCTTTAACTACATCACCGGTTACGCCGCCCCGGCGGCGTTCGAAAAATTCGCGGTGGCGCCGCTTAACGCGCGCGAATACATAGCCAAGTTGATCGACAAGGAAATCCGCAACGCCAAAAAGGGTAAGCCCGCCGCCATCTGGGCGAAGATGAACGCGCTTGTGGACTCCGCAATCATCGACAAGCTTTATGAGGCGTCCGCCGCAGGCGTTCAGATAGACCTGATCGTTCGCGGCATATGCTGCCTTCGCCCCGGCGTGCCAGGGCTGTCCGAAAATATCCGCGTTAAAAGCATTATCGGACGCTATCTCGAGCACGCCCGCATTTACTGTTTCGGCGCCGGGGCGTCATTGCCGAACAGTCAGGCAAAGGTGTTCGTTGCTTCCGCAGATTTGATGCCGAGAAATCTCAACCGCCGGGTTGAAGTGTTCTGTCCGGTCGAGAACCCGACCGTCCACCAGCAAATTCTCGACTACATCATGGTCGGAAACCTCAATGATGAAGCTCAGAGTTGGTATCTGCGCCCCGATGGAACCTATGCGCGGCAATCGGCGTCGCCCGAGGGCGAGACTTTCAACCTGCATACCTACATGATGACGAATCCGTCGCTTTCAGGCCGCGGCGCCGCGCTTGAATATAACGCGCCGAAAGAGATAAAGCGCAAGAAATAAGCAACCATCGCGCCGAATCGCGAAATGCTGAAAACTCGCAACAACGGCGAAAAGAAACACGGACAGGCGCCGCTGATGGGTTCGGACGGAAAATCAGCTAAGAATGTGAAAAAAGCGAGTGTGTCACGGCGCACTGACTTGGGCCGCCGCGCCGTAGTCGATATCGGATCGAATTCCGTCCGTCTCGTTGTCTACGATGGCCCGCCGCGCGCGCCGATTCCGATTTGTAACGAAAAAGCGCTCTGCGGACTTGGCCGCGACATGACGGAAGCGGGGGGGTTAAACCCCGCCGCCGTTACGGATGCGCTGGCGACTCTGGCGCGCTTTCGCCATGTCCTTGACGATCTTGGCCGCCCGCCCGTGATCGTTATTGCGACCGCGGCCGTGCGCGAAGCGAAAGACGGTAAAAAATTCGTCGAAGCGGCGAAGGCGCTAGGCTTTGATGTTACCGTCGTATCCGGCGAAGAGGAAGGAACTCTTGCCGCCTACGGCGTCGTCGCTGTGGAGCCGCAGGCGACTGGCCTTGTTGGCGATATGGGCGGCGGCAGTCTTGAACTGGCCATGCTCGACAAGGGCGACATCAAGGAAAGCATCAGCTTGCCCATAGGGCCGTTCAACCTGATGCGGTTGAACGCCGAGCCTGCCGCCATTACGAAGCATATTGAAGATCATATCGACAGCGTAAAATTTCTGAAGCCCAAAAATATCGATACATTATATTCCGTAGGCGGCGCATGGCGTGCAATCGCGCGAATTCATATGGGCCTGAGAAGCTATCCGCTTTCGGTGTTGCATCACTACGAAATGACAAGTGCGCAGACGCTTGAGGTCTGCGATCTCATATCGCGGCAGAGCCGCCGGTCTTTAGAAGAAATACCTGGTATTCCCCGTCGCCGCATCGACACGCTGCCGCTGGCGTCCACAGTGCTGCGCACAGTAGTCACGCGCGTAAAAGCGAAGAGGATCATCATATCCGCCGGCGGCGTGCGCGAGGGGCTGCTCTACCGGCAGCTTTCAAAAAAGGAACGGGCGCTCGATCCGTTTATCGAGGCGTGCCGGTTTTACGCGAACCGCCTGGCGCCGGACCCGGCATTTGGTGAAGCGGCGTTCAAGGTGATTGAGCCGCTTTTCGCCGGCGGCGCAGGCGCTGACGACAGGCTGCGCTATGGCGCGTGCTTGTTGAGCGATATCGGCGCCTATTTTCATCCTGACCTGCGCGGGAGACACGCGTTCGATACGGCGTTGCGCGCGCCATTCGTGGGCGTCAGTCACGCCGAGCGATTGTGGACAGCGCTTGCCTTGTTCAGGCGGCATCAGGGGCGTTCCGCACCGCCGCCTGACGAGCTGGCCATGGCGCTTCTGCCATGGGAGGCGCAATTACAAGCGACACAGTTTGGGTTGGCGCTTCGTTTCATCGCCGCGATCGCGCCAAAGACGCCGAGCGCGCTTGAGGGTTGCCGGCTCGAAAAGCGCGGCAATGAAATCGCGTTCGTTGCGCCGTCTGACCGGGAAGCGCTGATGGGGGAGACGCCGCGCCGCCGCTTCGTATCGCTCGCTGCCGCCTTTGAAGCGGATGCGGCGGAAGTTTACGAGGACTAGTCCTTTTTCTTCCTGGTGCTCTCGAGGCCATTCACACGTTCGAGAATTCGGTCTGTAAGGCCCGACGGAAGGAAGTTACGAAGCGCAACCGCGTAAGTCATGTCTTTCGGCGCCGTGTATCGCGAGTGCGGGCGCTCGGCGGTGAGCGCTTCATGCACTGCTTCGGCGACGACAATAGGCGGCGGCCCGGTCGGATGCTGCCGGTCGAACCAGGCTTTGAATATCTTCACCTGCTCACCATAATCGTAGTCGTCTTCAAATTGCGCCAGCATTTCCTGCTCGTGCTGGCCGAAGGGCGTGTTTATCGCGCCGGGTCGGACCACGGAAACCTTGATCCCATGAGGCGCAAGCTCGCGGCGCAGTGAATCCGAAAGCCCTTCAACGGCATGCTTGGTGCTCGCATAAGCGCTTTGAAAGGGTGAGGCGATGCGACCCGCTAACGATCCGATGTTGATGATCCGTCCGCGGCCCGCCTTGCGCATTTGCGGCAGCACGGCCTGTGTCACCGCAACGAGGCCGAAAACATTCGTTTCGAAAACGCTGCGCCATTCCGGCAGGGAAAGTTTCTCGAACGGACCCATGGCCGATGCGCCGGCGTTATTGACAAGGCCGTAAAGCTTCACGCCTTCGCCTGCGATTTTCTCAAGCGCGGCGTTTATTGAATTTTCGTCAGTGACGTCCATCTGAACCGGCGTAATCCGCCCGCCGCCGAGGCCGGATATTTCTTTCAGTTTTTCCGTGCGCCGCGCGGACGCAAAGACACGAAAGCCCTGATGGGCGAGGTGAATAGCGGTCGCTTCGCCGATGCCGCTCGATGCGCCGGTGACGAGAATTGAGTTATACACGTGCAGAATTCTTTCCTTTTGTCGTCTTACCTAAAATGCAATACTTTGTCCGTATTGTGAATATGGCTCTAACCGGCTGGAAATCGATTACATGCGTATTTTTAAATTTATTTTTTTCAGCTTGACGGCCATTGCAATCATGCTTGCCGTGTTTGCCAGCATTTCCTACACGCCGCCGATCCTCAAGTCACATTCAATCGCAAAATTAACTGCAATAGACGTGAATGGAGACCGACAGTTCGTCCTTTTGAGAGGACATGACCGGAAAGCGCCCGTACTTTTGTTTCTGCATGGCGGTCCGGGCATGCCGGCAATGTTCCTTGCGCATGACTTTCAGCGGGAGCTCGAAAAAGAGTTCGTTGTCGTGCACTGGGACCAGAGGGCGTCAGGGAAATCCTATCGAGATGGCATCGATCCATCGATGCTCAAGATCAGCCAGCTGCTGGATGATGCAGAAGTTGTCATTGAGTACGTCAATGCGGAGCTTGGCGCCGCAAAGGTGTGGGTCGCGGGACACTCCCACGGCAGCTATCTCGGCGTGCTGTTGGCAAGGCGGCGGCCTGAACTGGTCGAGGCGCTTGTGACAATGGGACAGGTGACCGGTTCCGACCGGCTCCGTGAAACACAGGATGCGTTCTTGCGCTCACAGTTCGCATCATTGGTTTGCCCGAGGATACCGAAATCACATCGGCGAACCGCGAGAGTTTGCTGTTTAAAACCCACAGCGAACTTTACAAGGCGGATTCTTTTACGCCGCTGTTGATCAGCGGCCTGCTCGCGCCGGAATATTCCCTGTTTGACGCCCTGAAAGTTCAGAAGGGTTCATCATTTTCATCGCGGCACATGCAATATGATGAGGGCGAGGTCGCGCTCATCGAGGAAGAAACCGTTTTTGCGACGCCGGTGATTATGATGATGGGCAAGCACGACATGACGACGTCCGTTCAGCTTGCCGAAGAATATTATGAGGTAATTGAAGCTCCGTATAAAGAATTGATTATTTTTGAAGAGTCAGCGCACTTTCCTTTTTTTGAGGAACCTGAACGGTTTACGCAAGAGATGATCAGGCTGAAGAAAAACCTGCGAATGTCTAAGCTGGAAACGTCAGACTAATCGCGAGCGCTTCACCGCAGCATCAACAAAGGACGCAAACAGCGGATGCGGTTCGAATGGCCGTGATTTCAGTTCAGGGTGATACTGTACACCGATGAACCACGGGTGTTCCGGAATTTCCATAATCTCAGGCAATTCGCCGTCAGGAGACGTGCCGGAAAAGACGACGCCGTGTTCGCCGAGACGCTGCGCCCAGGCCATGTCCACCTCGAAACGGTGACGGTGTCGTTCGGAGATTTCTTCGGCGCCATAGATTTCCGCAACGCGGCTGCCGGATTTGAGGCGCGCAGGATAGGCGCCGAGACGCATGGTGCCGCCAAGGTCGCTATCCGCGCTGCGTTTCTCCGTCCGATTGCCGCGCACCCATTCGGTCATCAGGCCAACAATGGATTTGCCGCCGCGCGAAAACTCCGAAGAGCTTGCATCGCACTCGCCCAGCAGATTTCGCGCCGCTTCGATGATCGCCATCTGCATGCCGAAGCAGATGCCGAAATAGGGGATTTCTTTCTCGCGCGCGAATTGGGCCGCCTTGATCTTTCCTTCCGCGCCGCGCTCGCCGAACCCGCCCGGCACGAGAATACCATGCACGCCTTCAAGTGCGGAGATCGCGTCTTCTTCCTTTTCGAAGACGTCGGATTCAATCCAGTCAATATTGACCCTGACATTATTGGCGATGCCGCCATGGGCGATGGCTTCGATGAGCGATTTGTAGGCATCTTTAAGCACCGTGTATTTGCCGACCACCGCGATGGTCACTTCGCCATCGGGTTGGGTTACGCGGTGAACGATGTTTTGCCAGCCGTCGAGTTTGGGTTCGGGCGGATTTTTAACGCCGAAGGCGTCGAGCACTTCGCTGTCAAACCCTTCCTTGTGATAGGTCAGCGGCACCTCGTAGATGGTGCGGCAGTCAAGCGCCTGCACCACCGCGGACGGGCGCACGTTACAGAACAGCGCGATCTTCTTGCGTTCGCTTGACGGAATTTCCCGGTCAGCGCGCACAAGCAAGACGTCGGGCTGGATGCCGATGGCGCGAAGTTCGCGCACGGAGTGCTGCGTCGGCTTGGTTTTGAGTTCGCCCGCTGAAGGAATGAACGGCATCAGCGTCAGGTGAACATAAACAGCATCGCCGCGCGGCAGTTCGTTGCCGAGCTGGCGGATTGCCTCAAAAAACGGGAGCGCCTCGATGTCGCCGACCGTGCCGCCGATTTCGCACAAAACGAAGTCGGCGCCGCCGGCGTCAGATAAAACGAATGACTTGATGGCGTCCGTAACATGGGGAATGACCTGCACCGTGGCGCCTAGATAATCGCCGCGCCGTTCCTTTTCCAGAATTTGCGAATAGATCTGGCCGGTGGTGACGTTGTCGCTTTTCGATGCCGAAACGCCGGTAAAGCGTTCGTAGTGTCCGAGATCGAGATCGGTTTCCGCGCCATCGTCAGTAACGAACACTTCGCCGTGCTGATAGGGCGACATGGTGCCCGGATCGACATTGAGGTAAGGATCGAGCTTGCGCAGACGAACCTTGTAGCCGCGCGCCTGAAGAAGCGCGCCCAACGCCGCCGAAGCAACACCTTTTCCGAGAGACGACACCACGCCGCCGGTAATGAATATGTACCGCGCCATGGAAGTCCGTCTTAGCGAAGATTCCGCTATGGGCAAACTCAAAATTCAGAAAAAGTGAAAACAGTCACGAAATGGCCTACCGGTTCGGTGTTTCGTTTTCGGACTGGGGCGCTACGTCGCCTGCCGCGGGTTCCTCGGAGGCGTCATCGGCCGGGGTTTCTTCCTGTGTTTCAACAGGAGCGGATTCAGGCGGCGCTTCGGCGCCCAGAGATTCGATCAGCTCAGCGGCGCTCGCCGCTTCATCCGAATCCGCCTCGCCAGTATTCTCTTCACCGCCGAGAGAATTCAGAAGATCTGTTGCAGACGGTGCTTCGTCGTCACCAAGTTGCTGCGTTTGCGCAGGAGCCGTTTGCGTTCCGGTGAGTTCATCGATGACCGTATCTGTATTTTCACCGCCGCCGGCGCGTACCGCAAGCGCGAGAGATGTCGCGAAAAAAAGCGCGGCCAGCACCGAAGTCGTGCGCGTCAGGGCGTTTGCTGCGCCGCGGCCGGACATGAAGCCGCCGCCGCCTCCGCCACCGCCGCCGATGCCTAGAGCGCCGCCGTCACTTCGCTGCAGCAGCACAACGCCGATAAGGGCGAGCACGATAATGGAATGGATAGTCAAAAGAACGGCGGTCATTGAAATCTGCTCTGTTACGCCGGCCTTCTTTTGGGGCCGGGCTCTATCAAGACCCTATGTAGGGTTTGGGCGCGCGATGTCAAAACCGGCGCCCGGTCGAAGGGTGAGGGCCATAACGGAAACCCCGAAGGCCCGCAAGACCTTAGGCTTTAACGGCGTTTCAGCCGCCGCCGGACCCGCGTGATCTGGCGGTTCAGAATCGGCGGCAGGAAATCGGCAAGAGTTTCGTCGATTTTGACACCCCAGTCAGGTTTGTCGCCGGTGCCCGGCCGGGGGCGGAACTGGGTCGTCCGCGAGGCTTTGGCGGCGTCCCAGGTAGATGTGTAGTAATAAAGAGCAATGGATTTGCGCGTTACGCCTTGCGGGTGCTCAACCGGTTGCGGATTCCCGTGCATGCTCTCGCCTGTCGTTGTAAAGATGACGCAGCGATTTGCGATCGGCGTGATCGACTGCACGCGTTCGGACATATCCGACCGCCACAGCTCGAGTTGCCCGCCATACTCGTCTTTCCAGTCGCGGTTCAAATAGATCAGCACATTTATGCGCCGCTCAAGATCAAGCGGCTTGTGATGGTTAAAATCAGCATGCATCGACAGATGCCCGCCATTGCCGATTTCATGAAATCCGCCGCCGAGGAAATAGGGGTCAGGGATAAGCGCCTTGATGCCGGTGATGTTCTCGACAACGCGAATGAACGGCCGCGCGTTAAAGGAATAAAACAGCCGTCTTAACGCTGGCGAAAGATAGTCAGGATGAAAACTGGTTTTGAATCGTTCCTGATTGCGGTCGAAAGTCTGGCTGTCCGCGTCCGGCCTTTTCGGAAATTGGTCTAGACATAGGTCGATTACCGGTTCCGGCAGGAAATTGTCGATGACGGCATGGGGGAACGGCTCCGCAGCGGCGTAAGTTTCCGCCAGCTCCAGCCCGTGCTCCTTGACCGTGTCGAAGTCGAAAAGAACCGGGTCGTCGGGATTGCCGGAAAGATACGTCATGCGGCCTGTCTGTTCCTCTGCCGAATATTCGCAGTTGCATAAGATAAAGTTGCATAAATCAAGCCGCGCCGCTGGACCAGCAGGCTCCCGGCCGCAGGCGCAAGATTATGCTATCGGTCGCATTGGACTTGTTCGATGCGCTATGGTGCGGCTAGGAAAGGCGCGGCCTCATCGGGCCTTATCAGGAAAGACGAGACATATCAGATGCCAACGCCGATCCTCATGCCTGCCCTTTCGCCGACCATGGAAGAGGGAACCCTCGCCAAATGGAATGTGAAGGAGGGCGATACGGTCTCCTCCGGAGACGTCATCGCCGAGATCGAGACTGACAAGGCGACCATGGAAGTCGAAGCCGTGGACGAGGGAAAGATCGGCAAGATTCTGGTCGCCGAAGGCACCGAGAACGTCAAGGTCAACGATCCGATTGCGGTTCTGATCGGCGACGGCGAGAGCGCTGATGATATTGATACTTCGAACCTGAATGGCGCGGGGCCCGCGTCTGACGAGGATTCAAACGAAGCGAAAGAATCCCCAGATGCCGAACAGTCATCTCAACAGGAGACAGCGCCGCCACAGCCTGCGATGACGGCTGCGTCCGACCCGGAACTTCCCGACGGGGTTGAAATGATCCCGACCACCATCCGCGATGCGCTCCGCGACGCCATGGCCGAGGAGATGCGCCGCGACGAAGACGTATTCCTGATGGGCGAGGAAGTCGCCGAATATCAGGGCGCCTATAAAGTCTCCCGCGGTCTCCTTGATGAATTCGGGCCGCGGCGGGTGGTCGATACGCCGATTACGGAATACGGGTTTGCGGGGCTTGGCGTCGGCGCGGCGTTTGCGGGGCTGAAACCGATTGTCGAGTTCATGACATGGAACTTCGCCATGCAGGCGATTGACCACATCATCAACTCCGCGGCGAAGACCCGTTACATGTCCGGCGGACAGATGGGCTCACCCATCGTGTTCCGCGGGCCGAACGCCGCCGCGTCGCGCGTCGCCGCGCAGCACTCACAGGATTACGCCGCGTGGTATTCGAATGTGCCGGGGCTGATCGTGATCTCGCCCTACTCGGCGGCGGATGCGAAGGGGTTGTTGAAGGCGGCGATCCGAAATCCGAACCCGGTGGTCTTCCTCGAACATGAACTCCTTTACGGCGACACCATGGACGTGCCGGATGTGGAGGACTGGGTGCTGCCCATCGGCAAGGCGAAAATCGCGCGCGAAGGAACCGACGTCACCATCGTTTCCTATTCCCGCGGCGTGAAGTTCTCACTTGAAGCGGCGGAGAAACTTGTCGAAGAAGGCGTCTCGGCGGAGGTTGTCGACTTGCGCACCCTGCGGCCTATGGACGTGGAGACAGTTCTTGAATCCGTGCGCAAGACCAATCGCGTCGTCACTGTGGAAGAGGGCTGGGCGCCCTGCGGCGTCGGCGCCGAAGTCGGCTGGCAGGTGACGCAGCACGCCTTCGATTATCTCGACGCGCCGCCCGCGCGCGTGACGCAGGAAAACGCGCCGCTCCCCTACGCCGCCAATCTCGAAGCCTTAAGCCTTCCGAATGCGGACAAAATCGTCAAGGCGGTGAAGGCCGTGATGTATAGGGATTGACGAATTGAACTTGCTGTCGATAGCAAAATCTCTTTTCGATCCGCGAGGGCGAATTTCACGCCAGCAGGCCGTAAAGCTTTTCCTCTTAGTCGGCGCCATTTTTGCGGTTTTATGGTTCGCGGACAATTTTTTCTACTTCCCCGGGGCTTACGAACTTTACCTCATTGGAGGGGCGGTAGTATCGTGTATATTTATAGCAGGGGTGACGAAACGATTTCACGATTTTAACTGGCCGACTTGGTCGGCACTCGCGCTCATTATTTTTGCATGTGCGATTTATTGGTTCGGTTACGCAAGTCCCGAGCGTTCCATTCACAACATCATGATCGAAAGTCTCGCTACAAATCCGGATCAGATGGCGCTTGTGTTAGAGTCTCACGCAGTAGATAGCACTGATACGGCTGAAGATGAGTTGGGTACGTTGTTGGCTATGGCGATTGGCATCGATCAGATGGAGTTGTCGGCGGCTCAAAAAAAGAAACTATCGGACGCGGAGTTTCAAATGTCTTTAGGCTCTTTTTTAACATGGGCCGTTGCCCTTGTTCTCATGGCAACCCTGTTTTTGATGCCGGGAACAAATGGCCCTAACCGTTTCGGACCGGATACGATAGGGTCAGCATGATCTACTCCGGCCAACGCCATTGCGGGAAAGTAAAAGGGTTTATGAAAAACCCAACTCCGCTCATCCCGGCGAAAGCCGGGATCCAGCGAACGTCATGCAAATGTATCATTCTGGATCCCGGCTTTCGCCGGGATGAGCGGTGTGAGTTAAGCGGCATCGAACAACGAAACAGGAGCGCTATATGAAAGCAATAATTTCAATCGTGCTAATGCTGGCAGCTTTTACCCCAGCCCACGCCGAACACCACGAAAAAGGCGACAAGGTCGCCATCGAGGCGGCGGTGCTCGATTATTTCCACGGGCAGGGCGAGGCGAGCGCCGAGCGACTGAACCGAGCTTTCGCCGGCGATCACGCCACTATGGTCGGCGTCATGAAGAACGACGACGGCGAAGAGATGGTTCGTTCGTGGAAAGACATGAACGAGGTCATCGCCAACTGGTCGTCCAACGACAACCCGCCGGGCGGCGCACGCGACGGCGAAATCCTTGACATGCATATTGTCGACGGGCGCATCGCCACGGTGCTGTTCCGTTCTACCGACCGGTTCTACGACGCGCTGACTCTTGCCAAGGTCAACGGCCAGTGGAAGATCATCGCCAAAGGCTTTGTGCGGCAATGATTGGCGTCTTCGAAGATTTGCCTTCCTCCTTCGAGACGCGCCGCCCCTTCAACCTGAGGAGGGCCGCAAGCCCGTCTCGAAGGACGGGACGGCGCCCTCAGGATGAAGGCTAGAGGACAGTAAAATGAAGTACGCCGGCGCTTGCCATTGCGGAAAACTGAAGGCGTCATTTGAAACGCAAAAGACGCCGCAAGCGCTTGGCGTGCGCACATGCCAGTGCGCGTTCTGCCGCGCGCACGGCGCCGTCAACATTTCCGATCCTGAAGGCGTGACGACGATTGAATGTGCGCCCGGCGACGTGGAGCGCTATACGTTCGCGCTGCGCACCGCTGATTTTCTCATCTGCAAAACCTGCGGCGTTTACATTGCGGCGGTGATAGGCGAGGGCGACAGGATCGTTTCAACGCTCAACGTCGCCGGGTTGCGCATCACGGAATTCCTCGACATTGATGAGGCCCCCATGGAATATGGCGCCGAAACCACTGAAGATCGCATCGCGCGGCGCTATACCAAATGGACGCCGACGACGTTTTCCGATCCCGCTCTCGCCGCCGCTAACTTTGGCCCGCACTAAACGGAACTGAACATGCCAACGCCGATTTTGATGCCAGCCCTTTCGCCCACCATGGAAGAAGGCACCCTCGCCAAGTGGAATGTGAAAGAGGGCGACAAGGTTACGTCCGGTGACGTGATCGCCGAGATCGAAACCGACAAGGCGACTATGGAAGTCGAGGCGGTGGACGAGGGAACCGTCGGCAAGATCCTGATCGGCGAAGGCACGGAAAACGTGAAGGTCAACGCGCCCATCGCTGTGCTGCTCGATGACGGCGAGAGCGCCGATGACATTGATGTGGGCGCGCTTGAAACCGGCAGTGGCGGCGGGACAGGCGAAGCCAAAGAAGAACCCAAAGCGGAATCAACGTCAGCGAATGGTTCGGCGGCTCCGGCTGCGAAGAAGGAACCGGCGCCAACGCCGAAAACCGCACCGTTAGGCAATAGCCGGGTGATGGCTTCTCCGCTGGCGAAACGGCTTGCGCAGCAGGAAGGGATCGATCTTTCCGCGCTGACCGGCTCCGGCCCAAGAGGGCGTATCGTCAAGCGCGACATAGAGAAGGCGAAAAAAGACGGCGTCAGCGCGAAACCCGCTGCGGCGCCAATGCCGGGATCTGGGCAGATCGCGCCCGCTTTGGTCGATCCGCGGCTTTACCCGGCGGATAGCTATACGGCAGTGAAACTCGACGGCATGCGCAAGGTGATCGCGCGGCGCCTCACCCAGAGCTTCAATCAGGAAGTTCCGCACTTCCCGCTCAACCTCGATATCGAACTCGATAATCTTCTGGCGGCGCGTTCGCGGATCAACGCGACGTCACCGAAGGAAGGTGATGAGGCGTTCAAGCTCTCCGTGAATGATTTCATCATCAAGGCGTCGGCCATGGCGCTGAAAAAAGTACCGCAGGCGAACGCCACCTACACGGACGAAGCGATCCTCTTGCACAAGCACGCCGATATTGGCGTTGCGGTCGCCATTGACGGCGGGCTGATCACGCCGATCGTCTGGAAGGCGGAGGAAAAAGGTCTCAAACAGATTTCGGCCGAGGTCAAAGACATGGCGGGCAGGGCGCGCCTGAAAAAACTGAAGCCGGAGGAATATCAGGGCGGCACGTTCTCCGTCTCCAATCTCGGCATGTTCGGGATTACGTCCTTCGCCTCCATTGTGAACCAGCCACATGGCGCGATCATGTCCATCGGCGCCGGCGAGCAGCGCGCAGTGGTCCGGGATGGCGAGATCGTTGCCCGCACGATGATGACCGTGACGCTGACCTGCGATCACCGGGTGGTCGATGGCGCTGTGGGGGCGGAGTTTCTGGGAGCGTTCAAGGCGTTCATCGAAGAGCCGGCGGCGATGCTGCTCTAGCGTTCTCCATCGAGGTGATCGTTGCGGCGCAACATCTGCTGCTATGGCGCAAAGCCGTAATTTGAATGTTGAGATTCTCCAACTAACATGTAAATACAAAGGGTTGAGCTCATTTTCATGGTCAGGGCATGTAGCAGAGTATTACAATTCGTGATGTTGTAACGCAAAAAAGCCACGATTTTGCCGCGACATTATTCTAATTCGTCACTATATCCTGCTCATCGCGAGGGTGTTGTGTATGCCTTGCGTAGGCGAGGCGGGCAGCGATTTCTCTCTCCCCCGTGCTGTTTTCAGCCTCGCCGCCCCATTTTCAAAATTCCCGGTTAAGGCGAATTTCTGTTATGGCTTGCATCTCCGGTAATGTAAGTTTATAACATCACGAGAGCGCGGCGTTCTCGCCGCAATCTCAAAATAATCAGTAGCGTAAGTTTGTAGTTGCGTTTGAGCGGGCGGTCTCAAGTCCCCCATAGAGGCCGCCCGTTTTCTATTCTGAGGTGAATATCCGTTTATTTGCACTTGCGAAGTCATCAGGGCTCCTCTAAGAGGCGCGCCTTCGCGGGAGGTTTCGGACAGAAGTCCTCGTCCAGCTGTACCGCGACCCTAATCGGGCCAAGCCGTTAAGTCGGCGCGGCCATAACAAACGAGAAGGCTATAAAATGGCGAAGAAAATTGCAGGCTACCTGAAACTTCAGGTGCCGGCGGGTGCGGCGTCTCCGTCGCCTCCCATCGGCCCGGCGCTCGGCCAGCGCGGTCTCAACATCATGGAATTCTGCAAGGCGTTTAACGCCAAGACGCAGGAAATGGAAAAGGGGATGCCGATCCCCACGATCATCACGATCTTTTCCGACAAGTCGTTCACATTCGCGACGAAAACGCCGCCGGCGGCTTTCTTTCTGAAGAAAGCGGCAAAGCTGCAAAAGGGCGGTGCAACGCCTGGCAAAGCCGTCGCGGGCAAAGTGACGAAGAAACAGTGCCGTGAAATCGCGGAAGCGAAGATGGCAGATCTGAACGCCAACGACCTCGACGCAGCAACGAACATCATCATGGGTTCGGCGCGCGCCATGGGCCTGGAAGTACAGGAGTAGGGACGATGGCGAAACCAGGAAAAAGAATCCGTACAGCACGCGAAGGCGTTGAGCGCACAAAACTGCACACCGTTGAAGAAGCGGTGAAGGTGGTCAAGGCGAACGCTTCTGCGAAGTTTGATGAAACCATCGAAGTCGCCATGAATCTCGGCGTTGATCCGCGTCACGCGGATCAGATGGTGCGCGGCGTTGTCTCGCTTCCGAATGGCACGGGCCGCGATGTGCGCGTTGCTGTTTTTGCAAAAGACGCAAAAGCCGAAGAAGCCAAGAAAGCCGGCGCCGATATCGTCGGCGCTGAAGACCTGATGGAAAAGATTCAGGGCGGCTTCATGGATTTCGATCGCGTTATCGCGACGCCGGACATGATGGCGATTGTCGGCCGCCTCGGTAAGGTGCTGGGTCCGAAAGGCCTGATGCCGAACCCGAAGGTCGGCACGGTTACGCCGAATGTCGCGCAGGCTGTGAAAGACTCAAAAGGCGGCGCGGTGGAGTTCCGTGTCGAAAAAGCGGGTATCGTTCACGCTGGCGTCGGCAAGGCGAGCTTCGATGAAAAAGCGATCACGGAAAACGTGCAGGCGTTCATCGATGCTGTGACCAAAGCCAAACCGTCGGGCGCCAAGGGCAACTACATCAAGAAGATCTCGGTGTCTTCGACCATGGGCCCGGGCGTCAAGATCGATATTTCCGGCGGCGCGAACGCGTAAGCGTTAGCTCGTATAGAGAAATTTAAAACGGCCCCGCTTGGGGCCGTTTTTTATTAGTGGCACTTTTTAAGATCGCGGCTTAACAGCCACCAGTTCACCGGCCACGCAGCGAGGAAGCCTGCGGGCACGGCGACAGCGATGCCGAGCCAGAACATCGGCGATAGCACCGATCCGGCCTGCATTCCGCCAACCATGTAATCGGCGCCGTTCATCGCGATTTCCATCACGCCGATGGATACAGCTTCACCGATCCAGATCAGCTTCAGCGCCTGCCAGAAGGTTTTGTTCTGGCGCTTCATCACCGGCAACAGGCCAAGCGTGAAGCCTGAGATATAAGCAAGCACGGTTGCGAGAATGATGGTCGGCCACACGCCGATACCGAGGGTCACGCCGATAGCGAGACCGGCAACCTCGCCGATGACGCAGCCCGTGAGACAATGCAGCGTCGCCTGCGCCGATGTGACCAGCGGATTGTTTCCGCCGTGGTGATGATGTGCGTGCTGTTCGGATGAATGACATTCACTGTGAGACATATAATTTTTCCTTAAAACCAGATTCTGACGCCAGCGACGAAGGAAACGCTGCCCGGATCTTCGCCGTCAGCCCTTGCAAAGTCGGCGGCGTCGCCGACCGCGCGTTCCCATGAAACGCCCACATAAGGCGCAAACTGACGGGTGATTTCGTATCTGAGGCGCGCGCCCGTCTCGATCTCCGACAATCCGGCGCCAACTCCGTACTCAGGTATGTCCTGCGCGGCGAAGTTCAACTCTGCGCGCGGCTGCAGGATCAAACGCTGCGTAATGAGCAGCTCGTATTCCGCCTCAACGCGCGCTTCTACGTCGCCGTCATCGGAAACAAATAGCGCCGCGTCGATTTCGAAGAGATACGGCAAGAGGCCCTGTATGCCGACAACGCCGAAGGTGCGATCCTCCCCCGGCGCGAAGTCGTGACGAACGCCAGCCTGCAGATCGAAATAATCACTTATCGCGCGACTCCATAGGGCCTGAACCTCTGCGCTTTCGAATTTGTCCGCATCAAAGTCGAATTCGCCTTCGGTTTTGATCCACAGGCGATTTACGTCACCGCCGAACCAACCTTGCGCGTCCCACAGGAATAACGGATTTCCCTCATTGCTGCGATATTCGAGCCGTTCGCCCTCGACATACCAGAATGTCTGCCCGCCATGATGGTTTTGCAGATGCTTGCGCATCTCATCCATCTTGTGTTCGGTGTCTTGTGCGTTGGCGATTGCGGGTGTCAACGCCAAAAGAACTGATGCAATCAGTTTTCTCATGACGCGCTCTCCATGTGGGAGTCATGACCGCCGTGATCCATTTCCTGATGTTCGTTATGCGCGCGCGGCATGACCGACACGACCTGCATCATGCCCGCCATCATGTGATACAGCAGGTGACAGTGAAACGCCCAGTCGCCAACGGCGTCAGCAGTAACATCAACTGAAAGCTTTTCGCCTGGCTTTACGACGATGGTGTGCTTTCGCGCTTTTTTATGATCGTGATGGGCCTGCTTCACCACGTCAAAGAACATGCCGTGCAGATGAATCGGATGCGACATCATCGTGTCATTGACGAGCGTCAGCCTGAGGCGTTCGCCTTCATGAAAGACGATAGGCTCCTCGACTTCTGAAAACTTCTTTCCATCGAAGGACCACATATAGCGTTCCATATTGCCGGTAAGATGCAGCTCGAGCTCGCGTTCCGGGTCACGCATGTCGGGGTTCATATCGAGAGCGCTGAGATCGGCGTAGGTGAGAACTCGATGTGGCTGGTTTTCGAGACCGAGGCCCGGCTCACTGAGCCTGTCGGATGGCGTTTCCGCCAGACCGGTGACGCCAATGCCGTTTTTGTGTTCATGCGACTGTAAAGCCGGCGCATCCGTTTTCGTTTGCATCGCGCTCATATCATGACCGTTGTGCGCGTCAGGATTGCCGCCGTGGCCGTCATGACCGTTCTTCATGGATTGCGTCATGGCGGCAGGCTCATGAGAATCGCTGTGATCCGCACCGTGTCCGCCATGTCCGGCCATGGCCATGTCGCGCATGGTGAGTGTGGGGCGCTCGCGCAAAGGCGGAACCGCCGCCATCATGCCCATTCGCGGCGCGAAAGTGGCGCGCGCATAACCCGACCGGTCGATGGATTCCGCCATCAGCGTGTAGGCTTTGTCCTCGTGCGGATGAATGATGACGTCGTAGGTTTCAGCAACGCCGATCTGCAACTCGTCCGTTTCAACCGGCTGCACGTTCAACCCGTCGGCCTGCACGACCGTCATTGGCAGTTCCGGCAGGCGCAGATTGAAGATCGTCATGGCGGATGCGTTGATAACGCGCAGCCTTATGCGCTCACCCGGTGCGAAAAGGCCGGTCCAGTTGTCGCCGGGACCATGCCCGTTGATGAGGTAGGTATAGGTTGCGCCAGTGACGTCCGCGATATCCGCGGGGTCCATGCGCATGGCGCCCCACATGGCGCGCTCGGACAATGCGTCGCCGAAGCCGTCTTTTTTGGCGTCGCGGAAGAAATCGGCCAGCGTGCGTTTCTGGAAATTGTAGCTTTCCGAATGCTTTTTGAGTTTCGCGAACAGCCGGTTCGGGTTCTCAAACGTCCAGTCGGACAGAACGATGACATATTCGCGGTCGTACTGTACCGGATCGGCGCCTTTGGGCTCGATGATGATCGGGCCGTAGTGGCCGGACTGTTCCTGAAGACCCGAATGCGAGTGGTACCAGTATGTGCCTGCCTGTTTCAGCGGAAAACGATAGGTAAAGGTCTCGCCCGGTTTGACGCCCGGAAAGGAAAGGCCCGGCACGCCGTCCATTTCCGGCGGCAGCAGAATGCCGTGCCAATGAATGGACGTGTCTTCATCAAGACCGTTGGAGAGGTGAAGCGTCACCTCCTCGCCTTCGCGCCATCGGAGGAGCGGCGCCGGAAGCTGGCCATTGATGGTGATCGCGCGTCCGCCCTTGCCGTCGATGACTGCCCGGCTGCGCTGGGCCTTCAGGTGGAATTCGGTCCCCGACAGGGTCGCGATTCCGGCGAGATCGTTTGCAGGGCCCGAACGCGCCCACGCTGGCAGGAGGAACTGCGCCGCTCCGCCGCTAAAAGCCGCTGTGTTGTGAAGAAAAGTCCTGCGATTGATCATCTTTATCCCTGCGGTGAGAAAGGGCTTCACATTTGACGAATGACAACATACTATACCCCCCTAGGGTATTTCAAGTCACGAGATTGCGATGGCCCATTGTGACAAATCATCGACGGTAAAACGCCTCAAACGGATTGAGGGGCAGGTGCGCGGCGTCGCCCGCATGGTGGAGGAGGAGCGCTATTGCATCGACATCCTGCATCAGGTGCAGGCAGTCAAAGCAGCGCTTTCCAAAGTCGAGGATGCCATACTTTCCGACCACGCGGCATCCTGCGTTTCCGAAGCCATCGCTTCCGGCGATGAAGCAGACCAGCGCGAGAAATTCAGCGAACTGGTGGATTTGTTTGCGAGGGTGAAACGTTAAGTCTGTATCCGGTTCTTGTTGGAAATGGATAAGCGGGAGTGGGGCGGGTGTTACAGCCCCGTTAACCCTTTCGGAATAATAGCTTGACTTTGGTGACGGCGGGACCGATATCCCGCGCATCAGTCGCCCGGTTGCCGCGTGAGCAGCCCGCACCCGACAAACAACAAAAAGAACGGTGCACGGCGCGACAAAACGCTCCCCGTATTCCAACGGCGAAGCAATAACCAAGTTCCCACATCACGCGGGGTGCTGACGGTCTGGCGGCCTCAAGGGACAATTCCGTCCGGAGGCGAGATCAGTATCGCAACCGCAACGCCATGAGTTTCCGGGTCATGAAAGCACCGGAAATGCTCGGGCGAGTTTTAAACGGCGCTAACCGCGCCCATAGAAAGTTATCATGTTAAATCAGTTCGAAGCCCTCGGGCTTTCGCCGCAAGTGCTTAAATCCATCGCGCCGTTAGGCTTTGATCAGCCGACGCCGATTCAGCAAAGAGCTATTCCGGTTGTCCTTGAAGGCAAGGACGTCATGGGCCTCGCCCAGACCGGCACCGGCAAAACCGCGGCCTTTGGCTTGCCGCTCGTCGATCATCTGCTCGCCACACGCGGCAAGCCGGCGCCAAAAACGGTGCGGTCTTTGGTGCTCGCGCCAACGCGTGAACTCGCAAACCAGATTGCCGACAATCTGAAACTGTTCACCGCAGGAACGCCCTTGCGCGTTGAATGCGTGGTCGGCGGCGCGCCGATCAACCGTCAGATCCGCAACCTTGGCCGCGGCGCCGACGTTCTCGTCGCAACGCCCGGACGCCTTCTCGACCTCGTAGACCGCAGGGCGGTTGTTCTCGATACGGCTACATTCCTGGTGCTGGACGAAGCCGACCAGATGCTCGATCTCGGGTTCATTCACTCATTGCGCAAGATTGCCAGGCTGCTGGGCGCCGAGCGTCAGACCATGCTGTTTTCCGCCACTATGCCGCGCCAGATCGAAGAATTGTCGCGCGCCTATCTCACCAATCCTGTACGGATCGAAACGGCGCCATCAGGACGCGCCGCCGACAAGGTCAGCCAGTCGGTGCATTTTGTCGAGAAAGGCGCGAAAGCCGCATTGCTCAAAAAATATCTGGGCGAACGGCCGGGCGACTTGTCGCTGGTGTTCTCGCGCACCAAGCACGGCGCTGAAAAATTGAAAAAGCAGCTTGTCATCGCGGGGCTTCCTGCAGAATCTATCCATGGCAATAAAAGCCAAGGCCAGCGCGAACGCGCTATCAAGGCATTCAAAAGCGGCAAGACGCGCATTCTCGTCGCCACCGACGTTGCCGCCCGCGGCATCGATATTCCGGGCGTCAGCCATGTTTACAACTTCGACTTGCCGGAGGTGCCTGAGAATTACGTTCACCGCATCGGCCGTACGGCCCGGGCGGGCGCCGACGGGCAGGCGATCGCCTTTTGCTCTTCGGAAGAAATCGGCTTGTTGCGCGGCGTCGAGAAACTGATGCGTGTCAGCATCGCGGTTGGCGGCGGAGAAGCACCCATCGAGCAAGGCTCCGGCGGAGGGCGTAACGGCAAGTTCAAACGCCGGAACAAGACCGGAGGCGATCGACAGCGGACACAGTCTCCAAAACGGAGGGCGGAAGGCCGCCCGGACGCCAAGGTTTCAGATGGGGCAGGCCGAAAGCGCCGCCGTCCCCGGAAAAAATTCGCTGCGGCCTAGTTCGCCGGCCTTGCATTATCGAAAAGAGGCGGTATGAAGCCGCCTTCGCCGCTCCTTAAACAAGATTTGGTGCGGCGATACCTGTCCGAGACTGCGGGTGTGAGAAATCACTTAATCTCCCGCATAGACAGAGGGAAAAGGATCAGCCGGCCAGTTCTTTGAACAGGTCGTCAAGTCCATAAGACCTTCTGGGGCAGGCTCCGAGCGTTCATTCGCGGGAGCCTTTTTTGGTTCTCATAATGCACGCTCAGTTGAAGCCCCTCGCGGGAAACCGCGGGGATTAACTGGGGCGGGGCCAATTCCCTCTGGGAATGAGCGCTTTGCCTCGCCATGAACCGAAGGGACTGCCAACATGGACAGAACCCAAAAGGCGGAAATGGTTGAATGGATCGGCGGCGTGTTCGATGCGAACACGGTTGTCGTGGTGGCGAATGGGGGCCTTTCGGTCTCCGAATTCGAGTCCTTGCGCGGCGAGCTGCGCAATGCCGGCGCCAACATGAAAATCGTCAAGAATCGTCTCGCCAAGATCGCGATCTCCGGGAAAGCCGCTGAGAAACTCTCAGATCTTTTCCAGGGACCGACCGCCATCGCGTTCTCTGAAGACCCGGTCGCGGCGGCGAAAGCCGTCAAGAAATTCGCCAAGGATAATGAAAAGCTCAAAATCCTCGGCGGCGTCATGGGCGAAGAGATCATGGACGAGAAAGGGGTGGATGCGCTTGCTTCCATGCCATCTCGCGAAGAACTCATCGCTTCCATCGTTGCGGCCATCACGGCTCCGGCTGAGAACATCGCCAGCGCCATCGGCGCGCCGGCGGCGAATATTGCCGGCATTCTGGAGACCCTTGAGAAGCGTGAAGCGGCGTAGACCAAATCCGAATTTTTGAATCTAACCAACGAACTAGGAACTGAATACAATGGCTGATCTGAAAAAACTGGCTGAAGAGCTTGTCGGCCTGACGCTTCTTGAAGCGGCGGAGCTGAAAAACATCCTGAAAGACGAATACGGCATCGAACCGGCTGCTGGCGGCGCGGTAATGATGGCCGGTCCGGCTGGCGGCGGCGCTGCTGAAGCCGCTGAAGAAAAGACCGAATTCGACGTCATCCTCGTCGATGCGGGCGACAAGAAGATCAACGTGATCAAGGAAGTCCGCGCGATTACGGGTCTTGGCCTGAAAGAGGCCAAAGACCTCGTCGAAGCTGGCGGCAAAGCGGTCAAAGAAGGCGCGGCGAAGGCCGAAGCCGAAGAAATCAAGAAGAAGCTCGAAGAAGCCGGCGCAAAAGTCGAACTCAAATAGAGTTAGTCTTCTGATTTTGAAGAATAAACGCTGCCGCGGCCTTTGCCGGGGCGGCGTTTTCATTCCCGGGACCAAGGCAAGCCGGAAGCCCGCCATAGGCGCCGGGCCGCTTTTGTGATAATATGACGCCGCCTTGATGAACCGATTGGGGCAAATTTTTTCTAATCGGGGGGTTGCAGCCGCTTGGCGGCGCGCCTAATACACACGTTCGCCGCCGACGGAAGTCCGCCGGCGGTTTCAGGCTTTGCGGCGACGTGCTTCGGTTAATCGAGATTTAAATTTAGTCATCCGCTACCCGCGGTCGAACCCATGTCCGGCCGGCGGGTGTTTTTGCGCATTCGTTAACCCTGTCGGGATTGGACGGGGTGATTGCGCTTCTAGCTGGCTGACTTCCGCTTGTGAGGATAAAGATGGCGCAATCCTTCGTTGAGAAGAAACGCATTAGAAAAAACTTTGGCCGTATTGGCGACGCGGCCCCCATGCCGAACCTTATTCAGGTTCAGAAGGATTCCTACGAACAGTTCCTGCAGCGCTTTGTAAAGCACGAAGACCGCGCTCTTTACGGACTTGAGGCGGTGTTCCGCTCGGTGTTCCCGATCTCGGATTTCACCGAGACGGCTACGCTTGAATATGTCTCCTACGAGTTTGAAGATCCGAAATACGATACCGAAGAGTGTCAGCAGCGCGACATGACCTACGCGGCGCCGCTGAAGGTGACGCTCCGCCTGATCGTCTTTGAAGTTGACGAGGAAACCGGCGCCAAATCCGTCAAGGACATCAAAGAGCAGGAAGTCTACATGGGCGACATGCCGCTCATGACGGACAACGGCACATTCATCGTCAACGGCACCGAGCGCGTCATTGTTTCCCAGATGCACCGCAGCCCAGGCGTTTTCTTTGATCACGACAAGGGCAAGACCCATTCTTCGGGCAAGCTCTTGTTCGCCGCGCGGATCATTCCTTACCGCGGTTCCTGGCTCGATTTTGAATTCGACGCCAAGGACATCGTCAATGTCCGCATCGACCGCCGCCGCAAGCTGCCGGCGACGACGCTTCTTTATGCGCTTGGCATGGATCAGGAAGAGATCCTCGACGAATTTTACGATCGCGTCCCGCACAAGAAGATCAAGACCGGCTGGACCATGCCGTACAACCCGGAACGCTGGAAAGGCGTGAAGGTTGAGCGCGACCTGATCAACGCCAAGAATGGCGAAGTCGTCCTCGAAGCCGGTAAGAAGCTGTCCGCGCGCGCCGCGAAAAAGCTTCAGGAAGACGGCCTGAAAGAACTGCTTCTCTCCGACGAAGAAATGATCGGCCGCTTCTTCGCGTCCGACCTCGTCAATTTCGACAATGGCGAAATTTTCGCTGAAGCGGGCGAGGAGATCGCCGCCGACCACCTCGAAACGTTCGAGGAAATCGGCGTCAACGCCTTCGACACGATCGACGTCGACCACATCAATATCGGCGGGTATGTGCGCAACTCGCTGAATGCCGACAAGAACCGCAATCGCGACATGGCGCTGATCGATATCTACCGCGTCATGCGTCCGGGCGAACCGCCGACGCTCGAAACCGCGGAAGGTCTATTCTATTCGCTGTTCTTCGATCCGGAACGCTATGACCTTTCGTCGGTCGGCCGCGTGAAGATGAACATCCGTCTCGGCTTCGAGACCGAAGATTCGCTTCGCACCTTGCGCAAGGAAGACATTCTGTCCGTCCTCAAAACCCTCGTGCAGTTGCGCGACGGCAAGGGCGACATCGATGACATCGACAATCTTGGCAATCGCCGGGTGCGTTCGGTTGGCGAACTGATGGAAAACCAGTACCGCATCGGTCTTCTCCGCATGGAACGCGCCATCAAGGAGCGCATGTCTAGCCAGGAGCTAGACACGCTGATGCCGCACGACCTGATCAACGCAAAGCCGGCGGCGGCGGCGGTGCGCGAATTCTTTGGCTCGTCCCAGCTTTCGCAGTTCATGGACCAGACCAACCCGCTTTCCGAGATCACACACAAGCGCCGCTTGTCAGCGCTCGGGCCGGGCGGTCTGACCCGCGAGCGCGCAGGCTTCGAAGTTCGCGACGTTCACCCGACCCACTACGGCCGGATCTGTCCGATTGAAACGCCGGAAGGCCCGAATATCGGCCTCATCAACTCGCTGGCGACGCATGCGCAGGTCAACAAATACGGCTTCATCGAAAGTCCGTATCGCCGCGTGATTGAAGGCAAGGTGACCGACGACGTCATTTACCTATCCGCCATGGAGGAGCAGCGCTTCGCCATTGCGCAGGCAAACGCCGAGGTAAGCGACGACGGCAGACTGATGAACGAATTCGTCAACTGCCGTGTCGGCGGCGACGCAACGCTCGTTCCGCGTGAAGATGTTGCCTATATCGACGTATCACCGAAGCAGCTCGTGTCGGTCGCCGCAGCGCTCATTCCGTTCCTTGAGAACGACGACGCCAACCGCGCGCTCATGGGCTCGAACATGCAGCGTCAGGCTGTGCCGCTATTGCAGGCCGAAGCGCCGTTTGTCGGCACCGGCATGGAATCAATCGTCGCTCGCGACTCCGGCGCCGCCGTTGCGGCTCGCCGTCCGGGCGTCGTTGAACAGGTCGATGCGCAGCGCATCGTCGTTCGCGCAACGGAAGAAAAAGACCCGACCAAGCCGGGCGTCGATATATTCAACCTGCGCAAATTCCAGCGCTCGAACCAGAACACCTGTATCAACCAGCGCCCGCTGGTGAAGATCGGCGACGTGGTTCGTGAAGGCGATATTATCGCCGATGGTCCGTCTACGGACCTTGGCGAACTGGCGCTGGGCAAGAACGTGCTCGTCGCGTTCATGCCTTGGAACGGCTACAACTTCGAGGACTCGATCCTCATCTCCGAGCGCATCGTGCGCGACGACGTGTTCACGTCCATCCACATCGAGGAATTCGAAGTGATGGCGCGCGACACCAAGCTAGGTCCGGAAGAGATCACCCGCGATATTCCGAACGTCTCGGAAGAAGCGCTCAGAAATCTCGATGAAGCGGGCATCGTCGCGATCGGCGCCGAGGTTCATCCGGGCGATATCCTCGTCGGCAAGATTACGCCAAAGGGCGAAAGCCCGATGACGCCGGAAGAAAAGCTTCTGCGCGCGATCTTTGGCGAGAAAGCCTCCGACGTTCGCGACACCTCTCTCAAACTGCCCCCGGGCGTTGCGGGTACAGTGGTTGAAGTCCGCGTCTTCAACCGTCACGGCGTTGATAAGGACGAGCGCGCCATCGCCATCGAGCGCGAAGAAATCGAGCGGCTTGCGAAAGACCGCGACGACGAACTCGCGATCCTCGAGCGCAACATCTATGGCCGCTTGAAGCCGCTTCTGCTGAACAAGGATGCAGTCTCTGGTCCCAAAGGCTTTGAAAAAGGCAAAGTGACCGAGGAAGTTCTCGACAATCAGCTGTCGCGCGGCCAGTGGTGGAAGATCGGCGTCGCCGACGATGCGGTGATGGCCGAAATCGAAGCGCTGAAAAAGCAGTATGACGAGTCCAAAGCGCGCCTTGAGGCCCGCTTTGAAGACAAGGTCGACAAGCTGAAGCGCGGCGACGAGTTGCCGCCGGGCGTCATGAAGATGGTCAAGGTCTTCGTCGCCGTGAAGCGCAAGCTGCAGCCGGGCGACAAGATGGCCGGCCGGCACGGCAACAAGGGTGTGATTTCGAAAATCGCGCCGATGGAAGACATGCCCTTCCTCGAAGACGGAACGCCTGTCGATATCGTCTTGAACCCGCTAGGCGTGCCGTCGCGCATGAATGTGGGTCAGATTCTTGAAACCCATCTCGGCTGGGCGTGCCGCGGTCTCGGTCACCAGATCGGACAGGTGCTTGAGGAATGGGAGCATGGCTCCAAGACGCGTGACGACCTCGTGGCGCGGTTCAAGGACGTCTATGGCGACGATCAGGTGCTGCCGCGCTCGAACGAGGAACTGAAAGAACTCGGGCAGAATCTTGTTCGCGGCGTGCCGATTGCCACGCCAGTGTTCGACGGCGCCAACGAGGAAGACATCCTCGATATGCTGAAGCGCGCCGGGCTCGACGCCTCCGGTCAGGTGACGTTGTTTGACGGCCGCACCGGCGAGACGTTCAAACGCAAGGTGACGGTGGGCTACAAGTATCTCTTGAAGCTGCACCACCTGGTGGACGACAAGATCCACGCTCGTTCCATTGGTCCATATTCGCTCGTCACCCAGCAGCCGCTGGGGGGCAAGGCGCAATTCGGCGGCCAGCGCTTCGGCGAGATGGAAGTCTGGGCGCTCGAAGCCTACGGCGCGGCTTATACTCTGCAGGAAATGCTCACCGTGAAGTCGGACGACGTCGCCGGCCGCACGAAAGTCTACGAGGCCATCGTCCGGGGCGACGACAGCTTCGAGGCGGGCATTCCGGAAAGTTTCAACGTGCTCGTGAAAGAAATGCGTTCGCTCGGCCTCAATGTCGAGCTTCAGAACGGGTAGCGCAAACCGCTTCCCGTTCCACCGTCCAGTGTTTTTCGCGGACTGATCATCCGCAACCGATTGAGAGGCAAAGATGTCACAGGAACTGCTGAACGTATTCAATCCGACTGCGCCTGCGCAGACGTTCAACAAGATCCGTATTTCGCTCGCGAGCCCGGAGAAAATTCTCTCCTGGTCGTTCGGCGAAATCAAAAAGCCTGAAACCATCAACTACCGCACCTTCAAGCCGGAGCGGGACGGGCTCTTTTGCGCCCGAATCTTTGGCCCGGTGAAGGATTACGAATGCCTGTGCGGCAAGTACAAGCGCATGAAGTACAAAGGCATCGTTTGCGAGAAGTGCGGCGTTGAAGTGACGCTCACCAAAGTGCGCCGCGAGCGCATGGGCCATATCGAGCTTGCGGCCCCCGTCGCCCATATTTGGTTCCTGAAGTCCTTGCCGAGCCGCATTTCGCTGATGCTCGACATGACGCTGAAAGATCTCGAGCGCGTTCTTTATTTCGAGCAGTATATCGTTATTGAGCCGGGACTGACGGCGTTGACGCCGAACCAGCTCCTGACAGAAGAAGAATATCTGCAGGCGCAGGAAGAATACGGCGAGGATTCGTTCACCGCGGGTATCGGCGCCGAGGCGATCCGCGAAATCCTGACCAATATCGACATGGAAGCAGAAGCTGAAAAGCTTCGCGTTGAGATCGCGGAATCAACAAGCGAACTCAAAACCAAGAAATACGCCAAGCGCCTGAAGCTGATCACAGCGTTCCTCGAATCCGGCAACCGTCCGGAATGGATGATCATGACCGTCGTTCCGGTGATCCCGCCGGAATTGCGTCCGCTGGTGCCGCTCGACGGCGGCCGGTTTGCGACGTCTGACCTCAACGATCTTTATCGCCGGGTCATCAACCGCAACAACCGCCTGAAGCGCCTGATTGAATTGCGCGCACCGGACATCATCGTCCGCAACGAAAAGCGCATGCTGCAAGAATCTGTCGATGCACTATTTGACAATGGCCGCCGCGGTCGCGTCATCACGGGCACGAACAAGCGCCCGCTGAAGTCGCTCTCCGACATGCTGAAAGGCAAGCAGGGCCGCTTCCGCCAGAACCTGCTCGGCAAGCGCGTCGACTATTCCGGCCGTTCGGTCATCGTGGTCGGCCCGGAATTGAAACTGCATGAATGCGGCCTGCCGAAGAAGATGGCGCTTGAGCTGTTCAAGCCGTTCATCTATTCGCGGCTTGATGCGAAAGGCCTCTCCGCAACCGTCAAACAGGCGAAGAAGCTGGTCGAGAAAGAGCGCCCCGAAGTCTGGGACATACTTGACGAAGTTATCCGCGAGCACCCGGTTCTTCTGAACCGTGCGCCGACGCTGCACCGTCTCGGCATTCAGGCGTTCGAACCGAAGCTGATCGAAGGCAAAGCGATTCAGTTGCACCCGCTCGTCTGTACGGCGTTCAACGCTGACTTCGACGGCGACCAGATGGCCGTTCACGTGCCGCTGTCGCTGGAAGCGCAGCTCGAAGCGCGCGTCCTGATGATGTCGACCAACAACATCCTGTCGCCTGCGAACGGCAAGCCGATCATCGTGCCGAGCCAGGACATCGTTCTCGGCCTCTACTACATCACCATGGAAAAAGAGGGTGAGCCCGGCGAAGGCAAGATTTTCGGCACGATTGATGAAATCGAACACGCGCTGGTCGCTGGCGTCGTGACGCTGCACACGAAAATCAAGGCGCGCTGGGACGGCATCAACGAAAAAGGCGAAACCGTTCGCGAACTCGTCGAAACGACGCCGGGCCGCATGAAGGTTGCGCAGGTTCTGCCGCGAAATTCCGACGTGCCGTTCTCGGTGATCAACCAGCTGCTCACTAAGAAGACCATCCAGGGTCTTATTGATATCGTCTACCGCCATTGCGGTCAGAAGAAGACGGTTATCTTCGCTGACCACATCATGGACCTTGGTTTCAAGGAAGCCTGCAAAGCCGGTATTTCCTTCGGCAAGGACGATGTTGTCATTCCGGAAGCCAAGCGAAAGCTTGTTGACGAAACCCGCGCGCTGGTTTCCGAGTTCGAACAGCAATATGCTGAAGGCCTCATCACCCGCGGCGAAAAATACAACAAGGTCATCGACGCCTGGGCGAAATGTACCGACAAGATCGCCGACGCCATGATGGCGGAAATTTCCGAAACGAAATTCGATCCGGAAACCAAGCGTCAGCTCGAGCCGAACTCGATCTACATGATGTCTCACTCCGGCGCCCGCGGTTCGCCGACGCAGATGCGCCAGCTCGGTGCCATGCGCGGCCTGATGGCGAAACCGTCCGGCGAGATCATCGAAACGCCGATCACGTCGAACTTCAAGGAAGGCCTGACCGTGCTCGAGTACTTCAACTCGACCCACGGCGCGCGGAAAGGTTTGGCGGATACAGCGCTAAAAACGGCGAACTCAGGCTATCTGACGCGCCGTCTCGTCGATGTTGCGCAGGACTGCATCGTGCGCGAGCCGGACTGCGGCACGGAAAACGGCATCACCATGGAAGCGGTTGTCCGTTCCGGTGAAATCGTCGTTCCGCTTTCGCAGATCATTCTTGGCCGCACGCTGCTTGAGGATGTGAAGCATCCTGAAACCGGCGAAACGCTCGGCAAGGCGAATGACGAAGTCGACGAAGCGCAAGCGGAAGAAATCGAGGGCTCGGGGATTCAAAAACTCCGCGTGCGTTCAGTGCTCACCTGCGACAGCAAAGTCGGCGTTTGCGCCAAGTGCTATGGACGCGACCTTGCGCGCGGTTGTCCGGTCAATATCGGTGAATCTGTCGGCGTTATCGCTGCGCAGTCTATCGGCGAGCCGGGCACACAGCTTACCATGCGTACGTTCCACGTTGGCGGCACGGCGCAGGTTGGCGATACATCGTTTATCGAAGCGAGCCACGAAGGCGTCATCAAGCTTGAGGGCGGCAATGTTATCAAAAACTCTGATGGCGATCTCGTCGTCATGGGCCGCAACACGCTTGTGAAAATCGTCGACAATGACGGCAAGGAACATGCGTCCTACAAGGTTTCCTACGGCGCCAAGCTGCGCGCCGGAGACGGAACCAAAGTAACACGCGGTCAGCGGCTTGCTGACTGGGATCCGTACACCATGCCGATCCTGACCGAGGTAGCCGGTAAAATCAGATACGAAGACTTGCAAGAAGGCTTCTCCATGCAGGTCGTCGCCGACGAAGCGACGGGTATCGCGAGCCGTGTCGTCACCGACTGGCGCGCCAACCCGCGTGCAGCCGACATGAAGCCGGCGATCGTGATTGCAAGCGCAAGCGGCGATCCCGAAAAACTCTCAAGCGGCGGCGAAGCGCGTTACATGCTTCCTGTAGACGCCATTCTTTCCGTTGAAGACGGCGAAGACATCCGTCCGGGCGACGTGCTTGCCCGTATCCCGACGGAAGGCGCCAAGACCCGTGACATTACCGGCGGTCTGCCGCGTGTTGCGGAACTCTTCGAAGCGCGACGTCCGAAAGATCACGCGATCATCGCCAATGTCGACGGCAAGGTTGAGTTCGGCCGCGACTACAAGAACAAGCGCCGTATCAAGATCATCCCGACGGATGAAAGCCTTGAGCCTTCCGATTATCTCGTCCCGAAAGGTCGCCACATTGCGGTTCAGGACGGCGATTTCATCGCCAAGGGCGAGTACCTGATGGACGGTAATCCGGCGCCGCACGACATTCTGGCGATTATGGGGATCGAGGCGCTCGCCGACTTCCTCATTGATGAGATCCAGGAAGTCTACCGCCTGCAGGGCGTGCCGATTAACGACAAGCACATCGAGGTGATCGTTCGCCAGATGCTGCAGAAAGTCGAAGTTACCGATCCCGGCGAGTCGCTGTTCCTGAAGGAAGAGCAGATCGACAAGCTTGAGTTCGAGGAAACCAACGCCAAGCTCGAAGATCAGGGCAAGCGCCCGGCCACGGCCGTGCCGGTCCTACTCGGTATCACCAAGGCCTCGCTGCAGACACGCTCGTTCATTTCGGCGGCGTCGTTCCAGGAGACTACCCGCGTCCTCACCGACGCAGCGGTCAACGGCAAGGTCGATACGCTCGAGGGCCTCAAGGAAAATGTCATTGTCGGCCGGCTTATTCCGGCAGGCACCGGCGGCGCCATGTCCAAGCATCAGGTCGAGGCCGAACGCCGCGACCAGATTCTTCTCGACGAACGCGCTAAGCGTGCGGAAGTTTCAAACGCGCCGGCCCTTGAAGGACCCGCTCCAGAAGAAACCGCCGAAGAGGCGGCTTCGGAAGAAGAGCCTGTCAGCCAGGATGCTGCGGAATAATTCAGTAAGCTGATAGAATAACAAACGGCGGCCTAATAGCCGCCGTTTTTATTTGACCGGCTGGTTCAACAGTTCCTTCAAAACATGTGTAAGCCCGTAGCGGCGATCGAGAAACGGTCTTGAGACCTCCGGACATTTCTCGATCATCGATTCATACCACGCAGGCGCATCGATGAGTTTCAAAATTTCCTTAACGTAAGAGTCCGGGTTGTTGGTCTCACAGGCGACGGCGGCGCGCTGCAAAATTTCGAGGGCCGGTACGACAGGATTGGAGATGAGCGGCCGGCCGGCGAGGGCGGCTTCAGCCGCGGTCATGGCGAGCCCTTCAACGAAGGTGCTTCGGGTCGGAACGATCGAAGCATGAGATTCCGCATAAACGTCAACAAGGTCGTCGAGGGAGGTCCAGCCGTTGGCGATGACAACCTTGTCGAGTCCCGATGCGGAAATGCGGCGCTTTACTTCCTCAAGTTCAGAACCGGTTCCGCATACGATCCAGCGTACGCGGCCGGGCGCGCGCGCTTCGATTTGCCGAGCCATCTCAACGATATCGAGAACGCCTTTCGCCTCAGTAACCCGGCCTATGAACATGATCTGGAACGGGCGCCGGTCGTGAGACGGGGCGGGGGGAATTCTGTCAAAAAACTCTTTGGCGAACTGCGCCCTGATCTGAACCAGGGGCCGGCAGGCGGGCCCGGCAAGCTCTACAACCTGACGCTCGCATATAGGCGAGACGCAAAGCGTCGCCAGCGGACCCCGCCGCCAGAAATACCGGTCAAGCCAGTGAACCATGCGGGCCGAAAGTCCTGTCGGTCTGAAGCCTTCGGGCCAAAGAGCGTTGTGAAGTACTGAAATGACCGGGATTCCCGCCCAGACGAACAGCATTTGCCAGAAATAATGCGTGCAACCGGAATCAAGGATCGCCACATCGGCCTTGAACCGCCGGGCCCGGCGAAGCAGCTGCAGGCCGTAGGCAAGTTCTCGAAGATGAAAAGCGGTGCCTCGCGCCCCTGGCCAGGGTTTCGGCAAGTGCTCGATAACGAAATCGCCGTCTTCGAGATAATCCTTGCGGTCGTGATAGCAGATAAGATGCAGTTTGGCCCCGACGTCCTTGGCGTACTGCTCGATCTGACTGGAAAAAGTAATCGAGACTTCGGTCGGGTCATGTACCCCTGAGCGCCAGGATTTGTGCGCGCCAACCGCATCTCCCGGCCCTGCGACATAAAAAACCCGTTTCGGCTCAATCGGCTGGTCTGAAGGCTGCGGCACGGGGAATCCCTGAAAATCGCCCGTTCCTTAGCCGCGTCCGCGCGTGATTCCTAGTTAATCGCGGATTTTCCGCCAATTCACGTCAAGGAGGGATCATGGAACGCTTTTGAAAGGCATAATCGATCAAGGGCGAATTCTTTGAGGGCGGAATATGGCGCACGGTATGCGTAATTCATCGCTAGACTTTCAGCGTAGAAAAAACAGCAAAAACCGCCCGGAAATTGTTGAAATCATATTGACCCGGGGGATAGGCGTCGGTATGTCTCGCGCCGCTGAATGGCTGGCCGTCAGCTCTTTCCCCTCGGGGAAGACCCTGAAACGCAGCCGCTTTTAGCTGAAGACAGTTCTAGGTTTTCGAGCGGCGTTCCGCTGATGCGGGCACCGCTTGTTTGCGTCATGGCTTTTTAGGGCCGATGGCGCGCGAAGTTTTAGGGTTGGCGCCCGCGTCTAGCGAAGCCGGAGAATAGGTGAATGCCGACAATACAACAGCTTATCCGCAAGCCGCGGAAACCGAAGCGCGCTATCAACAAAGTGCCGGCTTTGGAAGGCAACCCGCAAAAGCGGGGCGTGTGCACGCGGGTTTATACAACGACGCCGAAGAAGCCGAACTCGGCGCTGCGGAAAGTCGCGAAGATTCGTCTGACCAATGGCTATGAAGTCATCGGCTACATTCCGGGCGAGGGCCACAATTTGCAGGAACACTCTGTTGTTCTAATCCGCGGCGGCCGCGTGAAAGACCTGCCAGGCGTTCGTTATCACATTATCCGCGGCGTGCTCGACACGCAGGGCGTCAAAGACCGCAAGCAGCGCCGTTCGAAATACGGCGCCAAGCGTCCGAAGTAAGGGATTAACAGATGTCACGTCGTCACCGCGCAGAAAAACGCGTCGTTCATCCGGATCCGAAATTCGGAGACAAGACCGTTTCGAAATTCATGAACTACGTCATGGTCGACGGCAAAAAGCCGGCGGCCGAAAAGATCGTCTACGGCGCATTCGACAAGATCGAATCGAAACTTCGTCGCCCGCCGGTCGATCTCTTCAAGGAAGCGCTGGATAACGTAACGCCGGCGATCGAGGTTCGCTCACGCCGGGTCGGCGGCGCGACCTATCAGGTGCCGGTCGAAGTTCGTCCGGACCGCAAGCTGGCGCTCGCCATGCGCTGGATCATCGCCGCGGCGCGTTCGCGCAACGAAACGACGATGGTGGACAAGCTTTCGAACGAACTGATGGACGCCGCCCAGAACCGGGGCGCCGCCGTCAAGAAGCGCGAAGACACGCACCGGATGGCCGAAGCCAACCGCGCATTCTCGCACTACCGCTGGTAACTAACGAGTTTCAAGGAACGAGCCCCATGGCCCGCGATTATAAAATTGAGGACTACCGCAACTTCGGCATCATGGCCCACATCGATGCGGGCAAGACGACGACGACCGAACGCGTCCTCTATTACACAGGCAAGTCCCACAAGATCGGCGAAGTCCATGACGGCGCCGCAACCATGGACTGGATGGAGCAGGAGCAGGAGCGCGGCATTACGATCACGTCCGCTGCTACGACCTGTTTCTGGAAAGATAAACGCCTCAACATCATCGACACGCCAGGTCACGTCGACTTCACGATTGAAGTCGAGCGTTCGCTTCGCGTGCTTGACGGCGCGGTTGCGCTGCTCGACGCCAATGCCGGCGTCGAGCCGCAAACCGAAACGGTCTGGCGTCAGGGCGACAAGTATCATGTGCCGCGCATCTTTTTCATCAACAAGATGGATAAGATTGGCGCGGATTTCTACTATTCCGTCGACACGATCCACAAACGCCTTGCGGCGAAGACGGTTATTCTGCAGCTGCCGATCGGCGCCGAGAACAACTTCAAGGGCATTATCGACCTTATCCGCATGAAGGCGGTGATCTGGGAAGAAGAAACGCTTGGCGCGTCTTTCCATGACGAAGAGATTCCGGCGGACCTGGTTGAGAAAGCCAAAGAATACCGCGAGAAGATGATCGAGACGGTCGTCGAGCTCGACGAAGAAGCGCTTGAGGCTTACCTCGAAGGCAATGAGCCTGATGAAGCGACGATCAAGCGCCTCATCCGTCAGGGTACATGCAAGGTTGAATTCCATCCGGTTCTGTGCGGTTCGGCGTTCAAGAACAAGGGCGTGCAGCCGATGCTCGACGCCGTTGTGGATTTCTTGCCGAGCCCGGTCGAAGTTCCCCCGATCAAGGGTCATCTTCCTGACAGCGAAGAACAGGTTACGCGCAAGTCGTCTGACGACGAGCCGCTCTCCATGCTTGCGTTCAAGGTCATGAACGACCCGTTCGTGGGCTCACTGACCTTCTGCCGGATTTACTCGGGCAAGCTCGACGCCGGCACGCAGCTGATGAATACAGTCAAAGGCAAGAAAGAACGCGCCGGCCGGATGCTGCAGATGCACTCGAACAGCCGCGAAGAAATCAAGGAAGCCTTTGCCGGCGACATCATCGCGGTTGTCGGACTGAAAGACACGACGACGGGCGACACGCTTTGCGACCCGGCGAAACCGGTCGTGCTAGAGCGTATGGAATTCCCGGATCCGGTTATCGAGCTTGCAGTTGAGCCGAAAACCAAGGCCGACCAAGAGAAAATGGGCATCGCGCTGCAGCGTCTTGCGGCTGAAGACCCGTCCTTCCGTGTTTCGACTGACGAAGAGTCCGGCCAGACGATCATCAAGGGCATGGGCGAACTTCACCTCGATATTCTCGTCGACCGCATGAAGCGCGAGTTCAAGGTCGAAGCCAATATCGGCGCGCCGCAGGTTGCCTATCGCGAAACGATTACTAAAGAATCAGACATCGACTACACACACAAGAAGCAGTCGGGCGGTTCTGGTCAGTTCGCGCGCATCAAGTTCCGGGTTATTCCGCAGGAGCCGGGAACGGGGTACGAGTTTGAAAGCAAAATCGTCGGCGGTTCAATTCCGAAGGAATACATTCCGGGCGTCGAAAAAGGCATCAACTCAATTCGCGAAACCGGCTTGCTGGTTGGCTTCCCGATCCTCGACTTTAAAGTCGAGCTTTATGACGGTGCGTTCCACGATGTGGACTCGTCCGTTCTGGCCTTTGAAATCGCCGCTCGCGGCGCCTTCCGGGAACACAAGAGTGAACTCGGTCTCGCGCTGCTCGAGCCGGTGATGAAGGTCGAGGTCGTCACGCCGGAAGAATACACCGGCACGGTGATCGGCGACCTCAACTCCCGCCGCGGTCAGATCCAGGAGCAGGAAATGCGCGGCAATGCGAATGTGGTCCACGCCATGGTCCCGCTCGCGAACATGTTCGGCTACGTCAACAACCTTCGCTCGGCGACGCAAGGCCGCGCGAACTACACCATGCAGTTCGATCACTACGAACGGGTGCCGAAAGCGGTTGAGGACGAAGTCAAAGCGAAACTGGCGGGCTAGCCGGTGATGTAAGCCGCCCGCCAAACCACAACGGGCAAGAGTTTAACGACAGACGTCAAGAAGACGGAGAAAAGTGAAATGTCGAAGGAAAAGTTTGAACGTACAAAACCGCACGCCAACGTCGGCACCATCGGTCACGTTGACCATGGCAAGACGACCCTGACGGCTGCGATCACCAAGTATTTTGGCGACTTCAGAGCGTACGACCAGATCGACGCAGCGCCGGAAGAAAAAGCGCGCGGCATCACGATCTCCACGGCGCACGTTGAATATGAAACAGACGGACGTCACTACGCGCACGTCGACTGCCCGGGTCACGCTGACTATGTGAAAAACATGATCACCGGCGCAGCGCAGATGGACGGTGCGATCCTGGTTGTGAACGCAGCGGACGGCCCGATGCCGCAGACCCGCGAACACATCCTGCTGGCGCGTCAGGTTGGCGTTCCAGCGATCGTTGTTTACCTCAACAAAGTCGACCAGGTTGACGACGAAGAACTCCTCGAACTCGTTGAAATGGAAGTTCGCGAACTTCTGTCTTCCTACGAATTTCCGGGCGACGATATTCCGATCATCAAAGGCTCGGCGCTCGCAGCGCTTGAAGGCCGCGATGAAAACATCGGCGAGAACTCCATCAAGGAACTGATGGCCGCCGTCGACAGCTACATTCCGACGCCTGAGCGTCCGGTTGATCAGCCGTTCCTTCTGCCGATCGAAGACGTGTTTTCGATCTCCGGCCGCGGTACGGTTGTCACGGGCCGTGTCGAGCGCGGTGTTGTGAACGTCGGCGACGAACTCGAAATCGTCGGCATCAAGGACACCAAGAAAACCACCTGCACGGGCGTTGAAATGTTCCGCAAGCTCCTCGATCGCGGGGAAGCAGGCGACAACGTCGGCGTTCTCCTGCGCGGCATCGAGCGTGACGGCGTTGAGCGCGGTCAGGTTCTCTGCAAGCCGGGCTCTGTTACGCCGCACACGAAGTTTGTGGCTGAAGCCTACATCCTGACGAAAGAAGAAGGCGGCCGCCACACGCCGTTCTTCTCGAACTACCGTCCGCAGTTCTACTTCCGCACTACCGACGTGACCGGCGTGGTTACGCTCAAAGAAGGTACGGAAATGGTTATGCCGGGCGACAATGCCGAGCTGAATGTCGAGCTGATCGTGCCGATCGCCATGGAAGAGAAACTCCGTTTCGCTATCCGTGAAGGCGGCCGCACCGTTGGCGCAGGCATCGTCTCGAAGATTGTAGAGTAGGCATAGAAAACATGAGCGCGGGCCGGCCCCAATCGGCCCGCGCTTTCGACTCCGAGAACGAAGAACTGAACTGAAAAGAACGAAGCGTTAGATCCATGCAACAGAATATCCGCATCAGGCTAAAAGCGTTTGATCATCGCGTGCTCGACGCTTCGACGATCGAGATCGTCAACACGGCGAAACGTACGGGCGCGAATGTGCGCGGGCCAATCCCGCTGCCGACGCGCATCGAGCGTTACACCGTGAACCGGTCTCCGCATGTGAACAAGAAGAGCCGTGAGCAGTTCGAAATGCGCACCCATAAGCGCATGCTCGATATCGTCGATCCGACGCCGCAAACGGTTGATGCGCTCATGAAACTCGACCTCTCGGCTGGCGTCGATGTCGAAATCAAACTCGGCGCCTGAAGGAGCATTTGACGATGCGTACGGGATTAATCGCAAAAAAGATGGGCATGACGCGCATCTACACTGAGGGCGGCGATCATGTGCCGGTCACGGTGATGCAGCTTGACGCCTGCCAGGTGGTCAGCCAGCGCACGGCCGAGAAGAACGGCTACACCGCTGTTCAGCTCGGCGCCGGCGCCAAAAAGGCAAAGCGTGTAAACAAGGCCGATCGCGGCCAGTTCGCCAAGGCGAATGTCGAGCCAAAAGCCAAGCTCGCCGAATTCCGCGTATCGGAGGAGAACCTGATTAATGTCGGCGAGGAAATCACCGCCGATCATTATTTCGAAGGCCAGTTCGTCGACGTCACCGGCACCTCGATTGGTAAAGGCTTCGCCGGCGCCATGAAGCGTCATAATTTCGGCGGCCTGCGTGCGTCTCATGGTGTTTCCATTTCGCACCGTTCGCATGGTTCGACAGGCCAGTGTCAGGATCCGGGCAAGGTCTTCAAAGGCAAGAAAATGGCCGGCCATATGGGCGCGGCGCGGGTGACGACGCAGAACCTGCAGGTCGTTAAAACCGACGCCAATCGCGGCCTGATCCTCATCAAGGGTGCGGTGCCGGGACCAAAAGGCGGCTGGGTGCTGATCAAGGATGCGGTGAAAAAGCCGACACCTGACAATGTCATCCTGCCGGCGGCGCTGAAATCGGCAGCGGAAGAAGCCAAACGCCAGGCCGAAGAAGCGGCGGCGCAAGCAGCAGCCGAAGAAGAAGCCGCCGCCAAGGCCGCACGCGAAGAACAACTCGCGCAGCAAAAAGCCGCGGCTGCCGAACAGGAATCCGGCGCTGATGCTGAAGGCGTTCCGCCAGCAGATGATAACGAGAAAAAAGAAGGGGACGAATAATGAAAGCCGACGTCCTCAGCATTCAGAACAAGAAAGCCGGGTCGATTGATCTCGACGACGCGATCTTCGGGCTTGAGCCGCGCAAGGATATCTTGCACCGCTGTGTTGTCTATCAACTGGCCAAGCGCCAGCAGGGCACGCACAAGACCAAAGAGCGCAACGAAGTCAGCGGCACGACCAAGAAGTTTGGCCGCCAGAAGGGCTCCGGCGGCGCGCGTCATGGCAACCGCAAGGCGCCGCTGTTCCGCGGCGGCGGCAAGGCCCACGGGCCGCGTCCGCGCAGCCACGCCATCGCGCTTCCGAAAAAAGTGCGCCAGCTTGCGCTGAAGCATGCGCTGTCGTCGAAAGCCGCTTCCGGCTCGCTCGTCATCATCGATGAAGCGAAAATGGAAAATGCCAAGACCAAGACGTTGATTGAAGCGCTGTCGAAACTTGAGATTTCAAACGCGCTGATCGTGGATGCGAGCGTTGACGAGAATTTCGGTCTCGCCACCCGCAACCTTAAAGGCATCGACATGCTGCCGGTGATCGGCGCGAACGTGTACGACATTCTCCGCAAGGACAAGCTGGTCCTGACCAAAGCGGCTGTCGAAGGTCTGGAGGCGCGTCTCAAATGAGCAAGAAACAGTCAATTCAGGGCGTGGAAGCGCATTACAATACGCTGATCCAGCCCGTGATCACGGAAAAGTCGACGATCGCGTCTGAACACAACCAGGTTGTTTTCCAGACGCCGGTCACCGCGACCAAGCCGGAGATCAAGGAAGCCGTCGAGGCGCTGTTCAAGGTGAAGGTGAAAGCCGTCAACACGCTGCGCGTCAAAGGCAAGAACAAGCAATTCAAGGGGCGGGCCTATACGCGCTCCACCGTTAAAAAAGCAATTGTGACGCTAGAAGAGGGTCACACGATCGACGTGACCACAGGACTTTAAGGCAGGGTTTTAAGACCGATGGCTTTGAAAAAATTCAAACCGACAACGCCGAGCCGCCGCCAGCTTATACTGGTGGACAAGAGCGATCTGTGGAAGGGCAAACCGGTCAAAGCGCTGACCGAGGGCCTGACCGAAAGCGCCGGACGGAACAATACCGGCCGCATCACCGTTCGCCGCCGCGGCGGTGGGGTAAAGAAGACCTATCGCCTGATCGATTTCAAGCGCCGCAAGTTTGGCATCGAAGCGAAGGTCGAGCGGCTTGAATATGATCCGAACCGCACGGGCTTCATCGCGCTGGTGAAGTATCTCGACGGCGAGCAGTCTTACATCCTTGCGCCGCAGCGCCTCAAGGCTGGCGACAAGGTGATCGCAGGCGACAAAGTTGACGTGAAGCCGGGCAATGCGATGCCGCTGAAATCGATTCCGGTCGGCACGATCATTCACAATGTCGAACTGAAGCCCGGCAAGGGCGGACAGCTGGCGCGTTCCGCCGGGTCCTACGCCCAGCTGGTAGGTCGCGACGCCAGCATGGCGCAGGTCCGGTTGCAGTCCGGCGAAGTGCGCCTTGTTCAGGGCGCCTGCATGGCGACCGTTGGCGCGGTGTCGAACCCGGACCATATGAACCAGTCGATCGGCAAGGCCGGCCGCAACCGCCACAAGGGCAAGCGTCCGTCCGTACGCGGTGTTGTCATGAACCCGGTCGATCACCCGCATGGCGGCGGCGAAGGCCGCACGTCCGGCGGCCGCCACCCGGTTACCCCCTGGGGCAAGCCGACCAAGGGCGCCAAGACCCGCAAGAACAAAGCAACTGACAAATTCATTCTGCGTTCGCGTCATGCGCGCAAGAAGAAGAAATAAGGCGACGGAGTTTTAACGATATGCCACGTTCAGTCTGGAAAGGTCCGTTCGTCGATCGCTTCATGCTCAAGAAAGCGGAAGAAGCGCAGGACGGAAAACATAAAGGCGGGGTCAAAACCTGGTCGCGCCGGTCGACCATTCTGCCGCAATTCGTCGGTATGACTTTCAACGTCTACAACGGCCAGAAATTCATTCCGGTCCATGTCACCGAAGACATGGTCGGCCACAAATTCGGCGAGTTCTCTCCGACGCGGACCTATTACGGTCACGGCGCGGACAAGAAAGCGAAGAGGAAATAGTCATGGGGCAGAAGAAAAATCCCCGGCGCGTCAGCGAAAGCCAGGCAATGGCGAAAGGCCGCATGATCCGCACCTCGCCGCAGAAGCTGAATCTTGTGGCGCAGATGATCCGTGGCAAGAAGGTTGAAAAGGCCATCGCGGACCTCACCTTCTCGCGCAAGCGCATCGCGATTAACGTCAAGAAAGTGCTGATGAGCGCGATTGCAAACGCCGAGAACAACCACGATCTCGACATTGACTCGCTGATCGTCGATCAGGCCTTCGTCGGCAAGAACATGGTCATGAAGCGCTGGAAAGCCCGTGCGCGCGGCCGGGTCGGCAGAATTCACAAACCGTTTTCTGAAATCACCATCGTCGTGAAAGAAGTTGAGGAGGCCGCTTAATGGGCCAGAAAGTCAACCCGATCGGCTTGCGCCTCGGTATCAACCGGACCTGGGACTCGCGCTGGTTCGCCGGTAAGGCCGCCTATGGCGACTTGCTGCATGAAGACCTCGCGATCCGGAAGTATCTGGAAAAGCGTCTCCATCAGGCCGGCGTATCGCGCATCGTGATCGAGCGTCCGCACAAGAAATGCCGCGTGACGATCTACACTGCGCGTCCCGGCGTCGTGATCGGCAAGAAGGGCGCAGACATTGAAAAATTGCGCGGCGAGCTTTCGAAGCTGTCATCATCGGAAACGGTGTTGAACATCGTCGAAATCCGCAAGCCGGAAGTTGATGCAACGCTGGTTGCGGAAAACATCGCGCAGCAGCTTGAGCGCCGCGTCGCCTTCCGACGCGCCATGAAGCGCGCCATGCAGACCGCGCAGCGCATGGGCGCTCTCGGCATTCGCGTGAACGTATCGGGCCGTCTCGGCGGCGCCGAGATCGCACGGATGGAATGGTACCGCGAAGGCCGCGTGCCGCTTCACACGCTGCGTGCGGATATCGATTACGGCGTCGCAACGGCGCAGACGACTTACGGTGCGATCGGCGTCAAGGTCTGGATCTTCAAGGGCGAGATCATGGAACACGACCCGATGGCGCAGGAAAAACGCGTGATTGACGCCCAGACGGGCGGCGTCGCCGGCGGCGGACGCGACAACCGTCCTGTACGTTAAAGATCCGCATAGGAAACGACTTGGAACAGTAAGATGCTGCAACCTAAGAAGACAAAATTCCGCAAGATGCACAAAGGGCGGATCAAAGGCGTCGCGAAAGGCGGCACGGAGTTGAACTTCGGTTCGCACGGGCTGAAAGCCGTGCAGCCTGAGCGCGTGACTGCGCGCCAGATCGAAGCGACCCGCCGTGCGATCACCCGCGCCATGAAACGACAGGGCCGTGTGTGGATCCGCATTTTCCCGGACGTGCCGGTGTCGAAGAAGCCGACCGAAGTCCGCATGGGTAAAGGTAAAGGTTCCGTCGAGTTCTGGGCGGCGAAAGTGAAGCCGGGCCGGATCATGTTTGAGATCGACGGCGTAACCGATGAGACCGCACGCGAAGCGTTGACGCTCGGCGCTGCAAAGCTGCCGATCAAGACGCGCATCGTGACGCGTGTCGGCGAGTAAGGAATTGGAACGATGGACGCCAGTGAAGCACGCGATCTAACCCCGGACGAGCTGAAAGACCGTATCCTTCAGCTCAAGCGCGAGCAGTTCAACCTGCGCTTTCAAAAAGCGTCGGGCCAGCTCGAGAAGACGGCACGTATCGGCGAAGTTCGCAAGGACATCGCCCGTTTGAAAACAATTCTCGGCGAAAAAAGCCGGGCGAACTAGGAACAAGAGGCGAGACAATGCCCAAACGTATTATGCAAGGCACGGTCGTGAGCGACAAAGGCAACCAGACGGTTGTCGTCAATGTGGACCGCATATTCACGCACCCGCTTTTCAAAAAGACGGTGCGCAAGTCGAACAAGTTTCACGCACATGATGCGGAGAATGCTTACAAGACCGGCGATCTCGTCCGCATTCAGGAATGCGCGCCGAAGTCGAAGCTGAAACGCTGGGAAGTTATCGGGCACGGCTCGAAAGGGTAAAAGGCGCGCCCAGGGCGCGAGTGGAAGTTTAAGCGGGCCAAGGGCCCATCAGGAGCGGCATCATGATTCAGATGCAAACAAATTTGGACGTCGCCGACAATTCAGGCGCAAAGCGCGTTCAGTGCATCAAGGTGCTTGGCGGCGCGAAACGCAAATATGCCGGCGTCGGCGATATTATCGTCGTCTCCGTCAAGGAAGCGATCCCGCGCGGCCGCGTGAAAAAAGGCCAGGTCATGAAGGCCGTGGTTGTCCGCACCGCGAAGGACATCAAGCGCCGCGACGGGTCGGTCATCCGTTTCGACCGCAACGCCGCTGTCCTGATCAACAACAATAAAGAGCCGATCGGCACCCGTATCTTCGGCCCGGTGACGCGCGAACTTCGCGCCGCCAAGCACATGAAGATCGTGTCGCTCGCACCGGAGGTTTTGTAGTCATGGCTGCGAAGATAAAAAAAGGCGACAAGGTGATCGTCCTTTCAGGCCGCGACCGCGGCGCTGAAGGCGAAGTCATCCAGGTGATGCCGAAGGCCGACCGCGTGGTCGTGCGCGGCGTCAACCTGATCAAAAAGCACCAGAAGCAAACGCAGACGGAGCAGGGCGGCATCATTTCGAAAGAAGCGTCGCTGCACATCTCCAATGTTGCGCTGAAAGATCCGTCGACCGGCAAGCCGACCCGCGTCGGTTTCAAGGTCGAAGGCGATAAGAAAGTCCGCGTCGCGAAAGCGTCGGGTGAGGTAATCGATGGCTGAAGCAAACGCATATCAACCGCGTCTGAAGACGCTTTATAACGACGCAATCCGGGGCAAGCTGAACGAGAAGTTCAAGTTCCCGAACAAGATGATGACGCCTCAGATTGAGAAGATCGTCATCAATATGGGCGTTGGCGACGCCGTGAACGACCGCAAGGCCGTTGACGCCGCCGTGCAGGATCTGACGCTGATTTCCGGCCAGAAGCCGGTCATCACAAAAGCGAAAAAGTCGATTGCCGGCTTCAAGCTGCGCGAAGGCATGGCCGTCGGCTGCAAGGTGACGCTGCGCAAGGACCGGATGTACGAGTTTCTCGACCGTCTGATCACCATTGCGCTGCCGCGCGTGCGTGACTTCCGCGGGCTGAACGCAAAGAGCTTTGACGGCCGCGGCAACTACGCCATGGGCCTGAAAGAACACATCGTATTCCCTGAAATCGACTATGACAAAGTCGACAAGATCCGGGGCATGGACATCATTATTTGCACCTCCGCTCGCAATGACGATGAGGCGCGTGAACTGTTGCGGGAATTCAACTTCCCGTTCCGTAACTAACAAGGCGTTGAGCAAGGTCCGATCGGCGGAAACCGGCTCACAAAGGAGAAGACATGGCGAAGAAAGCAATGGTCGAGCGCGATCTCAAACGCCGCCGCATGGCGAAAAAGTTTGAGTCGAAGCGCAATCGGCTGAAAGCGATCATCAAGGACCAGGATCAGGCTGGCGAAGAACGTTTCATGGCGGCGCTGAAGCTCGCGGAAATTCCGCGCAACTCGTCGAAGACGCGTATTCGCAACCGCTGCCTCGTGACGGGACGTCCGCGCGGGTTCTATCGCAAGTTGAAGATGTCGCGGATCGCGCTGCGCGATCTTGGTTCGTCCGGAAAGATTCCGGGCCTGGTTAAGTCGAGCTGGTAAGGAGCCTGAAAACAAATGGCTATCAATGATCCTATCGGCGATCTGATCACCCGTATCCGCAATGCGCAGATGCGCCGCCACAGCACCATGAGCGTGCCGGCGTCGAAACTGCGCGGCTGGGTTCTGGACGTTCTCCAGAGCGAAGGTTACATCCGCGGTTATTCGCGTACGGAAAAAGACGGCGAAAAGCCGAGCTTCGACGTAGAGCTGAAATATTACGAAGGCGCGCCGGTCATTCAGAAGATCAAGCGCGTCTCCAAGCCGGGCCGCCGGGTTTATTCCTCGGTGCGCGACCTTTCTACGGTTCGCAACGGTCTTGGCATTTCGATCGTATCGACGCCGAAGGGCGTCATGTCAGACGCGGCAGCGCGCGACGCCAATGTCGGCGGCGAAGTGCTCTGCGAAGTTTACTAAGGGTTGGGAGTAAGAAATGTCCCGCATTGGTAAAAAAGCAATTCCGGTTCCCGGCGGCGTCACGGTTTCCGTTGACGGCCAGACGGTGAACGCTAAGGGCCCCAAGGGCGAGCTGCAGTTCGTGGTCAACGAGCTGTGCACGGTCGTGCTTGAGGACGATGCAATTTCGGTGAAGCCGGTCGACAGCTCAAAGCCCGCGCGTTCCATGTGGGGCATGAGCCGCACGCGGATCGCCAACATGCTTGACGGCGTGACGGCGGAATTCACAAAAACGCTTGAGCTGGTCGGCGTTGGCTACCGCGCACAGATGAAGGGCTCGGCCCTCAATCTCGCGCTCGGCTACAGCCACGAGATCGATTATCCGGCGCCCGACGGCGTCAAGATCGCGACGCCGAAGCCGACGGAAATCGTTATCACCGGCATCGACAAGCAAAAGGTCGGACAGACCGCTGCGGAAATCCGCGCATTCCGTCCGCCGGAGCCTTACAAGGGTAAAGGCGTCAAATACGCAGACGAATACATCTTCCGCAAGGAAGGCAAGAAGAAGTAACGCTTCGAACAGGGAATTACGGCAATGGCCGATCAGAAACGAACACAGCAAAATTCACGGGCGAAACGCACCAGAGGCAAGATCAGCCGCGTCTCTACGGACCGTCCGCGCCTTTCCGTCTTCCGTTCGTCGAAGAATATCTCGGCGCAGATCATCGACGATAAAGAGGGCAAGACAATTGCCGCGGCAACGTCGCTGGAAAAGGAATTCGGCAAGGGTTCCGACAAGGATGCTGCGGCGAAAGTCGGCAAGACGCTGGCTGAGCGCGCGGTCAAGGCAGGCGTGAAAGACGTCGTCTTCGATCGCGGCGGTTACATGTATCATGGCCGGGTAAAGGCGCTGGCGGAAGCCGCGCGCGAAGCCGGACTGAAATTTTAAGGAGTAGATCCTAATGGCTCGAGAAGAAGGACGCGGCCGGGGACGCGGTCAAGGCAGAGGCCGGGGCGAGCGCGAAGAGCGCGACGAATTCGTCGACAAGCTCGTTGCGATCAACCGCGTTGCGAAGGTTGTGAAGGGCGGCAAGAACTTCGGTTTCGCCGCACTCGTCGTTGTAGGCGACCAGAAAGGCCGTGTCGGCTTCGGCAAGGGTAAGGCACGTGAAGTGCCGGAAGCGATCCGCAAGGCCAGCCAGGAAGCCAAGCGCAATCTCGTGCGGATTCCGCTGCGCGAAGGCCGCACGCTGCACCATGATGCGCATGGCCGCTGGGGCGCGGGCAAAGTCGTGCTTCGCTCAGCGCCTGCGGGTACCGGCATCATCGCCGGCGGTCCGATGCGCGCGATTTTCGAAACGCTCGGCGTTCAGGATGTAGTGGCGAAGTCGATCGGTTCATCGAACCCGTACAACATGGTGCGCGCCACGGTGAACGCGCTTCAGAACCAGGTGAGTCCGCGCAATATGGCTGCAAAACGCGGCAAGAAAGTTTCCGAAATTCTGACCACTCGCAACCGTGACGCTGAAGCGGGCGCGGACGCAGCTTAAGGACTAGAGTTCAATGGCCCAGAAGAAAACCATCAAGGTTCGCCAGACAGGCAGCCCGATCCGCCGCCCGGAAGATCAGCGTGCGACGCTTATCGGTTTGGGCCTCAACAAGATCGGCCGGGAACGCGAGCTGGAAGATACGCCATCCGTACGCGGCATGGTTCGCAAGGTCTCTCACCTGGTGGAGATCGTAGAAGAATAGGTGTTAGGCAGTAGGCAATAGGCAGATAGAACGCCGAACCGTCAGTTCTCAATTCTATTGCCTACTCACTAATGCCTACTGACTATTTGTTAGGCGAGGCGGCTGTTCCAGAAGTACTGACCGTCGCAAGTCGAGGTGAAAAATGAAACTCAACGAACTTTCAGACAATAAAGGCGCGCGCAAGAACCGCATGCGCGTTGGACGCGGCATCGGCTCCGGCAAGGGCAAGACTGCAGGTCGCGGCGTAAAAGGCCAGAAGGCGCGTTCAGGCGTTTCCGGTATTCGCGCCTATGAAGGCGGCCAGATGCCGCTCTATATGCGCCTGCCGAAACGCGGCTTCAACAAGCCGAACCGCTCAAGCTTCGTTGAAGTCAATATCGGCCGCATTCAGTCCGCCATCGATGCGGGCAAGCTTGATGCGGGCCAGAAAATCAACGCCGCAACGCTGGTCGAGGCTGGCGTCCTGCGCCGCGCAAAGGACGGCGTGCGCCTCCTCGGCACGGGCGAACTCAAGGCCAAGCTGGATATCGAAGTTGTCTACGCCACGGCGGGCGCGAAAGCGGCTGTCGAGAAAGCCGGCGGATCCGTCACCGTTAAGGGCGGCGAATAGGCGGCTCGCCTTTCAAAGGGTTGCCGCCTCATGGCTGCGACCCCACATGGGCTCCAATTCGCTCCCCGAACCAGCCAGGTGAAGTTTTAATATGACATCAGCAGCGGAACAGTTCGCCTCTAACATCAACTTTTCGTCCTTCGCCAAGGCGGAGGAGCTGAAAAAGCGCCTTCTGTTCACGCTTGGTGCGCTGATTGTCTACCGTCTCGGCACCTTCATACCTATCCCGGGTATCAATCCGGCGGCCTTTGCGCAGGCGTTCCAGAGCCAGCAGGGCGGTCTTCTCGGAACGCTGAACATTTTCGCCGGCGGCGCCGTCGAGCGCATGGCGATCTTCGCACTGAACATCATGCCCTACATCTCTGCATCGATTATCATGCAGTTGATGTCCGCCGTTATTCCTTCGCTTGAAGCCATCAAGAAAGAGGGCGAACAGGGCCGGCGTCAGATCAATCAGTACACGCGGTATCTCACCGTCTTCCTTGCAACCATGCAGGGTTATTTTATCGCCATCAGCCTTTCGTCCAACGCAGGCGGCGGCGTTCCTGTGGTGACCGATCCGGGTCCGTTCTTCCTCGTCACCACCGTCGTGACGCTGGTCGGCGGGGTCATGTTCCTGTTGTGGCTTGGCGAACAGATTACAGCGCGCGGCGTTGGCAACGGGGTGTCGCTGATCATCTTTGCCGGGATCGTCGCGGAACTGCCGCGTGCAATCGCCGGTCTGCTCGATCAGGGCCGCACCGGCGCCGGCATCGGCGGCGGGGCCATTCTTGTTATCGCAGCGCTGGCGCTGGCGCTGATCGCTTTCGTGGTCTTCATGGAGCGATCGCAGCGGCGCATCCTCGTACAGTATCCGCGCCGACAGGTCGGCCAGCGCATGACTCAGGGCGAGAAATCGCACCTGCCGCTGAAGCTCAACGTATCCGGCGTAATCCCGCCGATTTTTGCGTCATCCTTGCTGCTCTTACCAGCGACAGCGGCCGGCGCTGTCGGCGACGGTTCTCCGCAATGGCTGCAGGATCTGACCTTCCTGTTTGCGCCGGGACGCCCGTCCTACATCGCGCTTTATGCGTTCCTGATCATCGGTTTCACGTTCATCTACACGTCCGTCGTGTTCAATGTCGAAGACGTGGCGGACAATCTCAAGAAATATGGCGGCTTCATTCAGGGCTATCGGCCCGGCGCGCGCACGGCGGAATATCTCGATTTCGTGCTGACGCGCCTCACTATGATCGGCGCCGCCTATCTCACCTTCGTCTGTATCCTGCCGGAAATCCTGAAGGCGAGTTATTCTCAGTCGATACCGGTTTACATCGGCGGCACGTCGCTCCTGATTGTGGTCTCCGTGACGCTCGATACGGTGTCGCAGATTCAAGGGCATCTCGTTGCGCAACAATATGAAAGCCTCATCAAGAAATCGAAGCTGCGCGGGGGCCGCAAATGATCGTCATCTTCCTGGGCCCTCCGGGCGCCGGCAAGGGCACCCAGGCGGCGCACATCGTCGAGCGCTTCAAAATTCCGCAGCTTTCGACGGGGGACATGCTGCGCGCGGCCCGGGACGCCGGCACGCCGGTCGGGCTCAAGGCCAAGGCGATCATGGACGCCGGCAACCTCGTGTCCGACGACATCGTGGCGGCGATCATCGAAGAGCGGATCGAAGCTGAGGATTGCGCCAAGGGTTTTCTCCTTGACGGCTTCCCGCGGACCATCCCGCAGGCCGAGATGCTGGACGACATGCTGTCTAAAAAAGGCCTAGCGGTCGATGTGGTGATCGAGCTGAAAGTCGATGAGGCGGCCCTGATTGAGCGGCTGCGGACCCGTATCAAGGAAACCCTGGCGGCGGGCCGGGAAGTCCGCGGCGACGACAACGAAGAGACCTTCGCGAAGCGCCTTGGCGTCTATCGCGAGCAGACGGCTCCCCTGATCCCGTATTACGAGAAACAGGGGAAATTGAGCGCTGTTGACGGCATGGGGACGGTTACAGCCGTCTCGGCCGGAATTGACGCGATTCTCGACCCGATTTGGACCGAAAAATAGGTCCGAAAAGCGGTTGACGGCGGGGCCGACGTGGGCTTATCACACGCGCTCTCCGCCAACAGGAGATGAGCTCGCTCGGCGTGGGCCTTGCCCGTGCGCCGTCGCGGGCTTTGTTTGGTTCGCAGCCGGTTGGCTGCGCTGACTTGAATATGGCCTGCCCGGCCGGAAAAAGGGCGGAGAACGCCCCGCCCGGAACCGGGCGAGAACGTAAGATAAAGGAACGAGATCCGTGGCCCGTATTGCAGGCGTCAACATCCCGACGAATAAGCGCGTTACCATCGCGCTGCGCTATATTCATGGCATCGGCCCGGCGAAAGCCGCCGAGATTTGCGAAAAGGTCGGCATCGCCGCCGAACGTCGCGTCAATGAACTCTCCGACGCGGAAGTCTTGCAGATCCGTGAGTCGATCGACGCGGAGTACATGGTTGAGGGCGACCTTCGCCGCGACACTGCCGTTAACATCAAACGCCTGATGGATCAGGGCTGCTATCGCGGTCTTCGTCACCGCCGCGGTCTGCCGGTTCGCGGCCAGCGCACACACACCAACGCCCGTACGCGCAAAGGCCCGGCCAAGCCGATCGCCGGCAAGAAGAAATAAGGAATAGACCAAGATGGCGAAGCAAGCTGCCGCAACGCGCGTCAAACGCCGTGAACGCAAAAACATCTCAACCGGCGTCGTTCATGTGAACGCGTCGTTCAACAACACCATGGTGACGATTTCCGACGAACAGGGAAACGCGATCGCATGGTCGTCCGCCGGCGGCATGGGCTTTAAGGGCTCGCGCAAGTCGACGCCTTATGCGGCGCAGCTTGCCGCAGAGGACGCCGCAAAGAAAGCCATGGAACACGGCATGCAGACAGTGAGCGTTGAAGTGCGTGGTCCGGGTTCGGGCCGTGAAAGCGCGCTGCGCGCCCTTCAGTCCGCAGGCCTCACCGTCACCATCATCCGCGACGTCACGCCAATCCCGCATAATGGCTGCCGTCCCCGCAAACGCCGCCGCGTTTAATTTCGATACTGACTATAGAGAGCGACATCCAAATGGATTCCACGAATATTCTCGAAAAGAACTGGCTTGAGCTGATCCGTCCGTCGAAGCTTGAAGTGACGCCGGGCGCAGATTCCAGACGCAAGGCCGTCATGATTGCGCAACCGCTGGAGCGTGGTTTCGGCCTGACGCTCGGCAATTCCCTGCGCCGCATCCTGATGTCCTCGCTGCAGGGCGCCGCCGTAACGTCGATCCAGATCGATGGCGTCGTTCACGAATTCTCGTCTATTCCGGGCGTGCGTGAAGACGTGACGGATATCGTCCTCAACGTGAAGCAGCTTGCGCTGCGCATGCATGCGGATGGTCCGAAGCGTCTTGTGCTCAAGAAAAGTACGCCGGGCATCGTCACTGCAGCCGACATTGAAGAAACGTCTGCGGTAGAGATTCTCAACAAGGATCATGTGATCTGCCACCTCGATGAAGGCGCGAACCTGCGCATTGAGATGACCATCAATACCGGCAAGGGCTACACGCCGGCGGAACAGAACCGCCCGGAAGACGCGCCGATCGGCCTTATCCCGGTCGACAGCCTTTATTCGCCGGTCAATCGCGTCGCCTACCGCGTCGAGAACACCCGCGAAGGTCAGGTGCTCGATTACGACAAGTTGATCATGGAAATCGAAACTGACGGCTCGCTGTCGCCTGACGATGCAGTCGCTTATGCGGCGCGGATCCTTCAAGACCAGCTGCAGATCTTCATCAACTTCGACGAGCCGACCAAAGACATGGGCGGCGACGCGCGCGAGGAGCTTCCGTTCAACCCGGCGCTGCTGCGCAAGGTCGACGAACTCGAGCTTTCCGTGCGTTCGGCGAACTGCCTCAAGAACGACAACATCGTTTATATCGGCGACCTCATCCAGAAGACGGAAGCGGAAATGCTCCGCACGCCGAACTTCGGCCGCAAGTCGCTGAACGAAATCAAGGAAGTGCTGGCTGGTCTCGGCCTTCACCTCGGCATGGACGTGCCGGATTGGCCGCCCGACAATATCGAAGACCTCGCGAAGAAATTTGACGAATAAAAACGACCGGCGGGAGTCGGCCACGAAGGAGTAAAAGCCATGCGACACGGGATGGCGCACAGAAAACTGAACCGCACGCACGAACACCGCAAGGCGATGTTCGCAAATATGTCCTGCGCCCTGATTAAGCATGAGCAGATCACGACGACCCTGCCGAAAGCGAAAGAACTTCGCCCAATCGTTGAAAAGCTCGTCACCAAGGCGAAACACGCCGCGAAAGACGAAGGCCGCGCGTTGCACCTGCGCCGTCAGGTGATCTCGTCGATCCGCGACAAGGACATGGCGAAGAAGTTGTTCGATACGCTCGGCCCCCGCTATGCGGAGCGCGATGGCGGCTATGTGCGCATCATGAAAGCCGGTTTCCGATATGGCGACAACGCCCCGCTCGCGGTCATCGAATTCGTCGACCGTGACGAAGACGCCAAGGGTCAGGATTCCGGCCCGGTCATTGGCGTCGAGGACGATGACGACGAAGAATAGGCCTTGGCCGCAAATCGGCCTTATGGTTTGAATAGGGAGCGCGCGGGGATATATTTCCCGCGCGTTCTTCGTTTTGGAGGCTGGTTTTTCATGTTCCGCATCGTTCTCGCCGGCATTGGTGCCGTCATGTTTTCCATCAACGCCGCCTGCGCGCAGCCTGCGCCCGACCCGCAGGGCGGCGACGCCGCGAGCCAGACGGAAATGGCCGCCGAACAAATCGGCTCGGCGCCGCGGGTCGTGCCCCAGTCGCTCGGCGAGGTGAAACTTTCCTTCGCCCCGGTGGTGGAGCGCGCCGCACCCGCCGTCGTCAACATTTACACCCGCCGTGTCGTTCAGCAGCGCAGCCCGTTCGCCGGCGATCCGTTCTTTGAGCGCTTCTTTGGCGGCGGCGATTTCGGCGCGCCGCGCGAGCGCGTACAGAACTCTCTCGGCTCCGGCGTCATCGTCAGCCCTGACGGCGTGGTCGTCACCAACAATCATGTCATCGAAGGCATGACAGAGATCAAGGTCGTTCTCAACGACCGGCGCGAATACGAAGCCGAACTGGTGCTCGCCGATCCGCAAACGGACCTCGCGGTGTTGCGCATATCGGTAGACGAGCCGTTGCCGTATCTCACTTTTGCCAATTCCGATTCGATTCAGGTCGGCGATGTGGTGCTCGCCATCGGCAACCCGTTCGGCGTCGGCCAGACGGTCACCAACGGCATCATATCGGCGCTCGCCAGAACCGCGGTTTCGGTTTCCGATTATTCCTTCTTCATCCAGACGGATGCCGCCATCAATCCAGGCAACTCGGGCGGCGCGCTGATCGATATCGAAGGACGGCTGGTGGGCGTCAATTCCGCGATCTATTCACGCTCCGGCGGCTCCAACGGCATCGGTTTCGCGATCCCCTCGCGCCTCGTGCAGCAGGTGATCAAGTCCGCCATCTCCGGCAATGCGCTGGTGCGCCCGTGGATCGGCGCGTCGTCGAGCACCGTCACGTCGGATATGGCGAAAGCGCTGAAACTTGACCGTCCGGCGGGCGCCATTGTCGACGACATCTGGAAAGGAGGACCGGCGGACCGGGCAGGGATCGAGCCTGGCGACGTCATTGTCGAGGTTGACGGTCAACCGGTGTTCGACAAACAGACGCTGCAGTATCGCGTCGGCGTCAACAATGACGGCGACAGCGCCGATATCGTCTATGTACGGAACGGCAAGACGCGCAATGCAACGCTCGCGCTGTCATTGCCGCCGGAAAAGCCGTCGCGCGACCCGCGCGCGCTCGAAGGCAATCATCCGCTGAACGGCGTGACGGTCGATAACCTCTCGCCGCGCTATAGCGAGGAGCTGGGGCTCGATCCGCTGTCCAAAGGCGTTGTGGTGTCCGAAGTGCAGTCGCGGTCCTTCGCCGCGCGGCGCGGACTTCGTACCGGCCACAAGATTGTCTCCGTAAACGGAAAATCCGTGAACACGGCGGCGGAACTCGCCCGCGAAATCGCCAAACCGGCGCGTAGCTGGGAACTTGAGATCGACACCGGCGGCCGCATCGTGCCCTGGCGTGTGGGGCGGTAAGAAGAAAACCAACTATGGGACCTGCCGTAATCTTAATAGCAATCGTACTGATAACGTGCTTGCTGCTGGTCTGCTCGTTATTTGCTTTGTGGATATTAAGACGTTTTGGCTTGTTTCGCGCCCGGTTGTTCACCATTGCTGTGTGGCTGGCGCCCTTCGCCCTGGGCGCTGTCTGGGTTGCTGGATTATTGTTTGTTTATATAGCCCCGGGCTTTCAGTCGAAAGAGCACACATTCAAGTCAATCTTTCAGAAAACTCCGGGCGCGGAATTTCATGTCCTTAATGCGCGCGCGTCAGGCGGAACGGACTTCGGAGAAGCTTATATTTTATTCGAGTATAAAAATGCCGAGTCAGTGACGGCGCTTATTAATGACTTGGGTCTTCGATCAAAAGAAAAGCCGATTGACCCTATTGCTTATGGTTCGGGCCATCCGGAATGGTTCCGTCCGATGGATTGCGAGAACAGAAAAATATTCTTCGCCTACGATGTTCAGCGATGGGATGACGTTTCGGTTATCGAATGCGAAACGACTTCATCTGTTTACGCGTTAGCGAGGTGGGTCGATTGAGCGATCTGTTCGCATCGGCAGGTCTTGATAAGGACGCGCCCCGTCCGCTGGCGGATCGTTTGCGGCCCAAAAAGCTGGATAACGTGGTTGGACAGGATCATTTGCTGGCCAAGGGCGCGCCGCTACGGCGGATGCTTGATGCCGGGCGTCTGTCGTCGGTAATCCTCTGGGGGCCGCCGGGGACCGGCAAGACCACCATTGCGCGGCTTCTCGCCCATGACGGAAAACTCGAATTCGAGCAGATTTCCGCGATCTTTTCCGGCGTCGCCGATCTGCGCAAAGTTTTCGAGCGCGCCAAGGCGCGTCGTGCGGCGGGGAAGGGTACGCTGCTGTTCGTTGACGAGATTCACCGCTTCAACAAGGCGCAGCAGGACGGCTTCCTGCCCCATGTGGAGGCGGGCGTCATCACGCTTGTGGGCGCCACCACAGAAAACCCGTCATTTGAACTGAACGCAGCGCTGCTGTCGCGTGCGCAGGTGTTTACGCTCAACCGCCTCGACGATGAGGCGCTGGAAAAGCTGTTGAAACGTGCGGAAACCGAAGAGGGGCGTGACCTGCCGCTGACAGACGATGCGCGCGCCGCCTTGCGCAATATGGCCGATGGCGACGGGCGGTTCGTTCTGAACCTGGCAGAGGAAATTTTTGCCGAACCCGAAGACCGCGAAGCCATTAAGCCGAAAGAGCTTGCAGAGCTCGTTCAGCGCCGGGCGCCGGTTTACGACAAGGGGCAGGAGTCGCACTACAATCTTGCCAGCGCGCTGCAAAAATCCATCCGCGGTTCTGATGTGGACGCTGCGCTTTACTGGGCCGCGCGCATGCTCGCTGGCGGCGAGGACCCGCGGTTTATCCTGCGCCGTCTCATCGTCATTGCGTCCGAAGACATCGGCAATGCGGACCCGCAGGCGCTGCCGCTCGCCATCGCCGCAAGAGACGCCTATGAATTTCTCGGTCAGCCCGAAGGCGAGATCGCCATCGGCCAGCTGGTCGCCTATCTCGGCGCGGCGCCGAAATCCAACCGCTCGCATGTGGCGTTCAAGCAGGCGAAAGCCGCCGCACGCGATACGAGTTCACTCATGCCGCCGCCGCACGCCATGAACGCCCCAACGAAGCTGATGAAGAACCTCGGCTATTCCGAGGGCTATGTTTACGACCATGATGCGGAGGATAATTTCGCCGGCCTTAATTACTTTCCGCCGGATATGGAGCGGCGGCGATTTTATCAGCCGTCGCAATACGGCTTCGACAAGGAAATCGCCAAGCGCCTCGAATACTGGGAGAAAAAGCGCCGGGAAAAAACTGGCGATTGAGCATGTTACAGGAATACACCGCATCCCTTCATCCTGAGGGCCCTTTTCCTTCGTCCTTCGAGACGCGCGCCCGCAAGATATGCGGGCACACCCTCAGGATGAAGGAAAAGGGCGTCTCAAAGGATGAGATGCGGGTGTTTGACCGGCGCCGCTAATGGATATTTCGTGGCAATCGTTTGCCGCAACGCCTGTCGGCGTGAAGGCCCTTGTCGTCGGCGCAGTATTCATCCTCTTTTTCACAGGCGAACGGATTTATTCCGCTGCGCCCTATCCGGAAGGCAAGGCCCGCCTTTTTCGGAATATCGGACTGTGGGCGATTGTGCTTGTGGCATCGCCGCTAATTATCGCGCCGTTGACGGCGCTGGGTGCCAACCAGCTTGTGTGGACGCGTTCGGACAGTTTCTATTTCAACGTTCTCGTTCTGGCCACGGATCTCGTTCTTCTTGACCTGTGGGTTTACTGGCTGCACCGCGCCTGGCATCGCGTGCCTTTCATGTGGCGCATTCACAAGGTGCATCATTTTGACGAGTTTCTGGATTCAACCAGCGCATTCCGGTTCCATTTGGGCGAGGTCGCAATTTCCGCCGGGCTCCGGCTGATCCCGATTACCTTGCTAGCCGTTCCGCTGGGGCATGTGCTGGCCTTCGAAACGCTCATGCTATGCGCTGTAATCTTTCATCATTCCAATTTACGGATCCCCGCATTGCTTGAGCGCGCGATTTCGCGGGTCATTATCACGCCGTCGATTCATTGGGTCCATCACCATGCGGTGATGCACGATACAAACTCGAATTACGGCGCGATTTTCAGTATCTGGGACCGGCTTTTCGGGACGAAGAGTGTAACCGTGCGCACATACGATATGAGAATCGGCGTTGAATCCGTTGAAGACAAATCGTTTTTGGGCTTAATCCTGAGCCCGTTCAAGAGGAATGGTTAATGGGCATGAATATCTGGCTGGCGGTTGCGGCGGGCGGCGCATTGGGCGCTATGGCGCGTCACGGCGTATCGCGTGCGGCAATGCACGTGCTGGGGCCGAATTTTCCGTGGGGGACGCTTGCAGCGAATGTAGTCGGCTCTTTCGCCATGGGGCTGATCATCGTCTGGCTCTCGGCGAAGGAACCGGCGAGCCCGGCGCTGCGCGCTTTTCTGACCGTCGGACTTCTGGGCGCGTTCACGACGTTTTCGACGTTTTCGCTTGATGTCGTCACGCTTTATCGCGACCGTACGCTGACAATCGCCGGCGCCTATCTGCTGGCGTCGGTAATTTTATCCGTAGGCGGCCTTTTGGCTGGTCTTCAAATAGGGCGGCAACTCGCATGAGCGGCGTTCAAGTGAAAACAGTCAGCGGCGACGAAGCCGGAATGCGCCTCGACCGCTGGTTCAAAACGCACTTTCCGGCCATTCGGCACGGCGAGCTTGAGAAATACCTGCGCAAAGGTCAGGTGCGCGTTTCCGGCGGGCGCGCGAAATCGAACCGACGGCTTGAACCCGGCGATGAAATCCGCATTCCGCCGCTCGGCGATGAACCGGCGAGACCAAAACCGCGCCTGTTCAGCGCCGAAGACCAGACGGAAATCAGGAAGCTGATCCTGTTCGAAGACGATTCCCTTATTGCGCTGAACAAACCTTTCGGGCTCGCTGTGCAGGGCGGCGAAAAAACCACGCGGCATCTCGACGGCATGCTTGGCTCGCTCGAAAAAGACGGTGAACGCCCGCGCCTCGTGCACCGGCTGGACAAAGATACTGGCGGGCTGATGCTGGTGGCGAAGACCAGGAAAGCGGCGCAGGCGTTAAGCAACCTGTTCAAGGGCCGGGATATCGAAAAAACCTACTGGGCGCTGACCGCCGGCGTGCCGCGTCCGTATGAAGGTACCATCGATCTACCCGTCGCCAAGAAGATGATGCGGATTGGTGATGGCGACCAGGAGCGGGTGGCGCCAGCTGACGGCGAGGACGCCAAGAAAGCCATGTCGCACTACCAGACCATCGAAGACGCCGGCGTCGTCGCCTTCCTCGCCATGCAGCCGGTAACCGGCCGGACGCATCAACTGCGCGTTCATGCGGCGGCGATCGGCTGTCCCGTTGTCGGCGACGGCAAATATGGCGGCGGGGCGGCGCATATCGAGGGCGTATCTCCGAAACTTCATCTGTTCTGCCGGTCCATGACATTCCCGCACCCGAAAACAGGCCGGCGGATGACGCTGACGGCGCCGCTGACGGGACACATGCGCGAGACATGGAAGTTCTTTTCGTTCGATACTGAAGCGACCTGCGCGTGGCCGGAAGACCTTGAATGAACGCGCCGCGCATCAAACGGTTTTACAAAACAGCGTCACTGGAACGGTCGGGCGAGCGCTATCGTATCCTGCTCGACGGCCGGGCCGCGCGCACGAGAACAAGGAACGAGCTTGCCGCGCCCACGGAAAAACTTGCCGCCGCAATCGTTGCAGAATGGGCTGCGCAACACGAAGAAATTGAACAAAGCAAGATGCCGCTAACCGGCATTCTTTCAGCGGCGATCGATGGCGGTGAGGGCGCCGCTGAAGAATGGCGGGAAGACATTCTCGATTACCTGAAATCCGATCTGGTTTGCTATCGCGCCATAGAACCTGCCGCGCTCGTAAAACGTCAGGCGGACGGATGGGATCCTTATCTTGAATTTGCACGCCAGGAATTCGGCGCCGCGCTTGTCGTCACAAGCGGCATTGTCGCTGTCGACCAGCCGGGAATCGCCGCCGACGCGGTGAGAAAAGCCCTGTCTGAGCAATCGCCTGAAACGCTTTTCGCGTTGCGTCTCGCAACGGCGATCACAGGCTCGGCGGTGCTGGCGCTGGCTCTGTGGCGGCGCGCTTTCCCGCCGGGAGAGATTTTCGAAGCCTCACGCATCGATGAGCGCTTTCAGGAAGAGCGCTGGGGCGTAGACGATGAGGCGAAAGCGCGCGAGGATCGCATGCGCGCCGAATTCATGTCAGTCAGCCGGTTTTTGCGGATGCTGAAATAAAACTGGTCATTACGATATCGTCGATTCTCCACGGCTTGACCGTGGAGTCCTACTTTTTGGAATTTTATGGACCCCACGCTTAAAGCGTGGGGAGTCGCGTTAGATGGCCAATACGGATTTCGAATCCATTTGCGGTAAAGATTTTCAACCGCGGATTTGCTACTCCATCGTCTCGCCGCGATTGAGCGCGCGAAAGCGCATCAATTCCTCGCCGTTGAGGATCGTATCCTTGTCGGCGTCCATGGAATCGAAATCGAGCATCTGCTCGCGGATATAATCCTGCAAGCTAAGCGTTTCCGCCGCGCCGGCCATGAACGCGAATTTTTGAAGCGCGAACGCCTCAGTCTGCTGTTCCGCCGTATCCGGATCGATTTCTTCCAGGAAAGCATCGTACTTGCGCTGACGTGCAATTTCTTCTGTCGGCGCCTCGGCCTGACGCGTATGCGTCTCTCGCCAGCTATCGACAAGGCGGGCAAATTCCTGCGCCGTCATCCGGCCGTTCCGGTCAATGTCGGCAATCACAAAATCGAGCTTGGCCTCTTCGAACGCTTCGGTGCGCGTCAGCGCCTCGCCGTCGAATTTCTCTCTGAGCTGCTCTACTGTCGTTTTGCCGGCTTCGGTTTCGCGATAGGGATCGCTGCGGTCGTAAGTGACGGTGCGTTTATCGGTCTCGATCACTTCGCCGTTGACGGTGCGCTTTAGCGTAAAGGTCTGCTGCAGCTGCTGACGGCTGTTCAGCATATCCGCCATGTTGTCTTCATCGACTTCCGTCGTTTCGGCGTTTTCCTCAATGGGTTCGTCAGCAGCGGGTTCCTGAATTTCCGCCGCGGCAACGTCTTCAACAGTTTCCTGAGCGAAAGCCGGGCTCGTCGCAAAAGCAGCGGTGGCAACCAGAAAGAGGGAGCGCTTTGTCAGCATCTGGCGGATCTCCTTGTCTTTGCCCGTACTAGACACGAAATCTGGTAAAAAGTCCGCAAATTCAAAGGGGTTTCGCGCGCTTTTCGTACATTAAATCGCCTTAATGCGCTCCATCGCGCGCGCCGCATCAATGACAGCGTCGCGCGCCGGGCGAAACTCAACGCCGGTCATTGCGGTTGCGTACCCGCTTACGGCTTGCGGAACCGAGCCGAGATCAGGCGTCACCGACGAGACATTGCGATCAACCAGCGCAAGCATTCTCACCAGCCAAGGCGGCATCAGGCGCGATGGAATTTTACGGGCGCGATCTGGAAATGCTTCGCGCAGGATATTGCCGATTTCCAGCAAGGATTTCGTTTCGCCTGCGGCGATCAGACGCCTGCCGCTAGCTTCCGGCGTTTCGAGCGCTTTCACATGCAACGCCGCCACATCGCGCACGTCGACGACAGGAAAACTCACCGGCGGTATGGCCGGATAAGCGCCTTTCATGAACAGACGGATGACTTCCAGCGACGCGCTGATGTCGTCATCAAGCGGAGGGCCCAGAACCAGCCCTGGATTCACGGTTATTACTCTGTGCTTGTATCCGCCTTCGACAGACGCTTCCCACGCGGCTTTTTCCGCTTCCGTTTTTGAGACGATGTAGGCCGATAACGCCTTCCACGAAACGTCCGTCCAGTCATTTTCCGTAACCGGAAAAACCGGCGGGCGCCCTGGCCGATACATCATCGCGGCGATGGAGGAAGTAATTACGATCCGTTCCGCTTTTTTTGCGGCCTTGAGGACGCGAAGGACGCCGCCGCGCGACGCGGGCGTCAGCGCATTGCGGCTTGACGGCTGTGAAACCGGAAAGGGCGAGGCGACATGCATGACGCCGGCGCAACCTCTGACGGCCTCGTCCCAGCCTTCGTCTTTTGTCAGGTCAGCGGCGCTGAAGCTCAACCGACCGATATCGCCGCCGGCGTCTGCAAGGGATTTTTTGACCTGATCGGCTTTATTGAGGGCGCGCACTGTCCCGCAAACGTCATAGCCGCCCTGCAGGAGCTGCAGCGCCACATGTTTGGCGATGAAGCCGCTGATGCCGGTGACCAGAACCCTTTGCGCCATCGCGGTCCTCCCTAAAAGGAATCACTCACGCCGGGTCGAATTTCACCATGATGGCGGCGCGGCGTCGAGGGTAGGGCCGAACACCGTTCCAAAAGTGCGCTTAAGCGCCGCATCGGCGTCGTCCATGGTGACCGGCAAACCGAGATCGACAAGGCTCGTAACGCCGAGACCTGGCTCGCTGACGCCGCACGGCGTGATGCCGGAAAAATGCGAAAGGTCGGGTTCGACATTAAGCGCAATGCCGTGAAAGCTCACCCAGCGGCGCACGCGGACGCCGATGGCGGCGATTTTATCTTCGCGCAAAGGCCCATTCGGCAAAGTCCGGTCCACCCACACGCCGACACGCCCGTCGCGCCTATCGCCTTTCACATTAAAGTCGGCGAGCGTTTGAATGATCCATTCTTCGAGCGCGTTTACGAATGCGCGGATGTCTTTTCCGCGCTTTTCAAGATCGAGCATGACATAGGCGACGCGCTGGCCGGGACCGTGATAGGTATATTGTCCGCCCCGGGAGGATTTGAACACGGGAAACTGGTCTGCGTTCAGAAGGTCCTGCGGCTTGGCGCCGGTCCCGCCGGTATAGAGCGGCGGATGCTCAAGCAGCCAGACCATTTCCTCGGCCTCGCCCGCGCGGATCGCCGCAGCGTGTTCCTCCATGAACGCGACCGCGTCGTCGTATCTGATGCGCGCATCGGATACGGCCCAGGCGACAGGTCTGTCGTTCCAGAGTCTGGAAACGCTTTTAGGGGCGTTTTCAATAGCGCTCATAAGCTTAGTGCAGGCCGGTTGCAGGTTTATCCGTAAATGGCGCTTTCCGCTTCAGCCCGCAAGGCCGCGAGCCTAGCGCCTTGATTGCTGGCTCGCGATCCCGAGGGTTTGTAAGGTGAACAATATAGCGGGTTTTTCGCACTCCTATGGGCTTCACAGGCGGGGTGGCTTTTGCTATCTCCCGCCCTCCCGTTTCAGGACTTGCGGTCGTGGCGGAATTGGTAGACGCGCAGCGTTGAGGTCGCTGTGGGGCAACCCGTGGAAGTTCGAGTCTTCTCGACCGCACCATTCGAAGCAGGTCCGGCAGAGCTGGATCAAAAGCGCCAGTGGCGCTTTTGAAGGCGAAGAATGCGCCGGCACGCGCCGAAACGGCGCTAATCCTTAACAAGGCATAAACGATGCAACGCGCGGTCCCATGGAGGCGGGTCGCATGGTAATCGCTGGAATTGCCTTTTCCGTAGCGGCTGCAGGCGCGGCGGGCGACACGCTGTTCGTGCGGCCGGGACCTTGCACGGCGCAACAGACATTCCTGCTGGCGTCCAATAGCGGCGCGATCATCCAGGTGGATCGGGAAACGCCCGAAAACCCGGAAACAAGCGTCATCGTCTACCGCCGGGGCGAACGGAATTCCGGGGCGAACCACGGCTGGGCGAGCCGCCGGCTCCTTGAACGCTTCGATCTTCGGATCGAACAGGGCGGAACCACCATCATCAATTCGGGCGCCTTCTGCCGGGAGGAGAGATAGACATGCGCGTTTTCATTGTTCTGCTGGCGCTCGCATATTGGGGCCTCGCTAGCCTCGCGCAGTCGCATCTCGCCAATGGCGGAAGCTATAACCCGCCGCTGACGACGAGCGCCTTCGAGCAGGAGGGGCAGGTGGAAGCTGCGTCGCAGCCTGCCTGCGCAGAAACGCAAACCAACGATCTCCTGATCGCTGCGAGTTTCAACGCCAGCACCGCCGAAGAACGCCCGGCAGCCGCAGACACCCTCTGTGAAGAGTAGGGCGCACCCCGCCGGATAGACATTCGCCCCGGGCCTTCCTAGAAGCTCCAGCGAAGCTCTGTTACGGATTTCCGATGCGCCTAAGCCGTTATTATCTGCCTGTTTTGAAGGAAACGCCTGCTGACGCACAGATCGCGTCGCACCGCCTTATGCTGCGCGCCGGTATGATCCGTCAGGAAGGGGCGGGCATCTACGCCTGGTTGCCGCTGGGCTTCCGGGTTCTCAAAAAAATCGAGCAGATCGTTCGTGAAGAACAAGACCGGGCGGGCGCTGTTGAAATGCTGATGCCGACGATCCAGTCGGCGGATCTGTGGCGCGAAAGCGGCCGCTACGACGCCTATGGCAAGGAGATGCTGCGCATCACCGACCGGGCTGACCGGGAAATGCTGTACGGACCCACGAACGAGGAAATGATCACGGAAATTTTCCGCGCGGGCGTCAGATCCTACAAGGACCTGCCGAAAATGCTCTACCACATCCAGTGGAAGTTCCGCGACGAAATCCGCCCCCGCTTTGGCGTTATGCGCGGCCGGGAATTTTTGATGAAGGATACATACTCCTTCGATATTGACGAAGCGCGGGCCCGTGCAAGTTACAACAAGATGTTCGTTGCTTACTTGCGCACGTTCGCGAGGATGGGGCTGAAATCCATTCCAATGCGCGCGGATACCGGCCCGATCGGCGGCGACCTCAGTCATGAATTCATCGTGCTGGCGGAGACTGGGGAAAGCGAAGTTTTCTGCGACCGCCGGCTAGTCGATATGGACACTCCAAAAAAAGATATCGATTTCGACGATGACCTGCAGCCAGTCATCGATCAGTTTACATCGCATTATGCGGCGACCGATGAAATGCACGATGCTGCCGCTTTTGAAAAAGACGTTCCTGAAGATAACCGCGTTTCGGCACGCGGCATTGAGGTTGGTCACATCTTCTTCTTCGGCGAGAAATATTCAAATCCGATGAAAGCGGTCGTCGCTGGGCCAGAGGGCGGCGAGATCCCCGTACAGATGGGCTCTTACGGCGTTGGCGTATCGCGCTTATTGGGTGCGATTATCGAGGCGCATCACGATGACGATGGCTGCAAGTGGCCGGTTTCCGTCGCGCCTTATCATGTAGGGCTCGTCAATCTGCGCGCAGGCGACGAAGCCTGCGATGCGGCGTGCGAGAAACTCTACGCCGAATTAACGGGCGAGGGCGTAGAAGTGCTCTACGATGACACCAGCGCCCGTCCGGGCGAAAAATTCGCACGCATGGATTTGATCGGGTTGCCTTATCAGATTGTTGTTGGCCCGCGCGGGCTTGAAAGCAGCGAAGCGGAAATCAAAACCCGCGCCGACGGCGCCAAAGAGAATGTTCCGGTCGATCAGGTGGGAACGAAAGTCGCCGCGGCCGTGCGCGCAGCCCTGCAATACGCCTAAAGGATGCCGGTAAAGAGAATTGAATGGCTAACGAAGCAACCCTGAAACCTCAGAGCACGAAGCCGTTTTCCTTTTTCGAATGGATGGTGGCGCGGCGTTATCTTGCGGCGACACGATCCGGCAAGGGCGTATCCCTGATTTCGATGATCGCCTTCGGCGGCATTATGCTTGCTGTCGCAGCGCTCATCAGCGTTATGTCGATCATGCAGGGCTTCCGCCTGACGCTCCTTGATCAACTGCTGGGCGTAAACGGTCACGCGCATGTTTTCCATGCTGACGACACGCCGCTTGACGATTATGACGCGGTCGCCAAAGCGATTGCCCAGATTCAGGGTGTTAGAGTCGCAACGCCACTCATTGAATTGCCTGTATTCGCCAGCGCTGCCGGCGAAACCGGCATGGTAGTGCGCGGCGTCAGGCGCGTAGACCTGCTCAACAACGAATACGTAACCGGTGAAGATCACGTCGTCGGCGGGTCGTTTGAAAATTTCGGTCTCGGTGAGCGGGGCGGTAATGAAATCGCGCTCGGAAGCCGCATCGCCAGCCAGCTCGGTGTGAGTGTCGGCGATCCGGTAACGCTGATTACAGGGCAGGGGCCGGAAACAGCCTTCGGCAGGACGCCGAGACGCAAGACATACACGCTTGGCGCCGTCTTTCATGTTGGCAACGCCGAATATGACGCCATTTACGGCTTCATGCCGCTGGAACAGGCGCAGCTGTTTTTCGGTTTCGGCGATACGGTACAGAAAGTCGAAGTTTTTGTCGAAAACCCGGAGCAGATCAAATCCTATCGTGAAAGGCTAGCGAACATTCCGCCGGGCATGGGCGTGCTCGACTGGCAGCAACGATTTCAAAGCTACTTTCACGCGCTGGAAATTGAACGCTTCGCCATGCGGCTCGTCTTGTTCCTTATCATCATTGTGGCGACGCTGAACATCGTAACCGGCCTGATCATGCTGGTGAAAGACAAGACCGGCGACATCGCCGTGTTGCGCACCATGGGCGCAACGCAAGGGTCGATCCTGCGTATTTTCGTTCTGTCCGGCGCCATGATCGGCATTCTCGGCACATTGGCGGGAATCGCTCTTGGCTCCCTCTTTGTGCTGAATATCGATGCTATTGAGAACGGACTTTCCGCTATGGCGGGCTTCGATATCTTTCCGGCTGAAGTTTATTATCTAGACGGCGTTCCGGCGAAACTCGAAATGAGTGAAGTCACTTTGATCGCCGGCTTTTCGCTGTTCATGTCGCTTATCACGACGCTTTATCCGGCATGGCGGGCTGCGCGCCTCGATCCGGTGGAGGCGCTGCGTTATGAGTAAGGCCGAAACCGTTTTGCGTCTTGAGGATGTCGCACGGCGCTATGGCGATCTAGTCGTTGTCGAGCATATCGATTTTTCGTTAGCAGTAGGGGAAACGGCGGCGATTTTGGGCCCTTCCGGTTCCGGCAAGTCGTCATTGCTGCATATTGCCGGATTGCTAGAAGAAGCGTCTGCTGGCGAAGTTGAAATCCTGGGCCGTGCGACGTCGGGACTCAATGATGCAGAGCGCACGCGCATCCGCCGCGACACTTTGGGGTTTGTTTATCAATTCCACCATTTGCTGCCGGAGTTCACTGCGCTCGGCAATGTCGCCTTACCGCAACTCATTGCCGGCGTTAAAAAATCAATCGCTGAAGAAGAAGCCAAGCGGTTACTGACGGCTCTTGGTCTCGACGAACGGCTGAGCCATCAGCCCGGGCAACTCTCCGGCGGGGAGCAGCAGCGAACGGCCATCGCCCGCGCGCTCGCCAACAAACCGAAAATCCTGCTGGCTGACGAACCGACCGGCAATCTTGACCCGAAAACATCCGATGTTGTTTTCGATGCACTGTTGAAGCTCGTCAAGGAAGAGGGACTCTCCGCGCTGATCGCCACCCATGATCAACGGCTTGCAAATCGCATGGACCGTGTTTTCGTGATCAGGGATCAACGCCTAGTGGAACTGAAGCGCGAGGCGGCCTAAACCCGCTGCGCCGCCACCTGGCTGACATTGGTGGTGCCGGCCTTGAAGCCCGCCTCGCAATAGGCGAGGTAAAACCGCCAGAGCTTTTTAAAACGTTCGTCGAATCCGAGCGGGCTGATCTCATCCCACGCAGACAAAAATCGCTTGCGCCATTCATGCAGGGTACGCGCATAGTCCTCCCCGAACGCAGTCGCCGAACGCACGGTCAGGCCCGCTTTTTCAACCAGACTTTTCAAAATTGCATCGCTGGGCAGAATCCCTCCCGGAAACACGTATCGCTGAATGAAGTCAGTCGATTTGGAGTAGCGGTCAAAAAACCTGTCGGCGATGGTGATAATCTGCAGGCCTGCTATGCCGCCAGGCTTGAGTGCGTCGCGGACTTTTCCAAAATAGGTTTTCCAGTACTCCTTACCCACCGCCTCAAACATTTCGATGGAGGCGACCTTGTCGAACGTGTCATTTACATCGCGATAGTCGAGTAATTTGAACTCAACCTTGTCATTCAAGCCCTGACGGAAGATGCGTTCTCGCGAATAGTCATACTGTGCGGGTGAAATGGTAAGACCTGTCACCTTTGCGCCGACATCTTTCGCGGCGAATTCGGCAAACCCGCCCCAGCCTGAACCGATTTCAAGCACATGCTCGCCGGGTTTGAGGTCAATCGCATTCGCAAGACTGCGGTACTTATTAATTTGCGCATCCGTCAAATCAGCCAGTTGGGGATCGAATTTGGCCGACGAATACGTCATCGAAGTATCAAGCCACTTTTCGTAAAAGCTGTTCCCCAAGTCGTAATGCGCCGCGATATTTCGTTTTGAACCGGACTTGGTATTTTTGTCCCATGCGCGGCGGATGTTCTGGAAGAAATCCACAAGCGGCGAGGCCCCAAACGCTTCCTGAACGAATTCAGCATTACGGGCGAAAATATAAAGACAGTCGGCAAGGGCGGGCGTATCCCATTGACCGTCCGCATAGCTTTCAAAAAATCCGATATCGCCGCCCAGAATGGTTCTCCGCGCAAAGGCGAAATCTTTAACGTAAATCACGCCTTTCGCGTCTTTTTCGTTTTCACCTTCAAAGGTGAGCGACTTTCCGCTCGGCAGGACGAATGTCAGCGTTCCATAGTGAATGCGTGAGGCGATTTTCAGTACTTGCCGGAAAAAGAATGGGTAGTCTTCATGTCCAGCTATGTGATTCAGCTCCGTGATCATATCGTTGCCTTCCCACTTTGCCGCCCTATTGCCGCCGGCGCGAGAACACTACAAACACGAAACTAAGCGCTTCTGATTTCGTTATATCCTTCAAGCGCCCGTTCACGCGCCATCGCATGATCTATAATAGGAAACGGATAGGTTTTTCCAAGCTTTATATCAGCGGCCTGAAGTACGTCTTCCGGCGCTTTCCAGGGCGCGTGGATGTATTTTTTCGGTAATTTTTTGAGTTCCGGCAGGAATTCCCGCACATAGTCCCCGTCCGGATCAAATTTTCCGCCCTGTGTTACCGGATTGAAAATCCGGAAATAGGGGGAGGCGTCGGCGCCGCAGCCGGCGACCCATTGCCAGCTTGCCGAATTATTGGCGAGATCGGCGTCAACCAGCGTATCCCAGAACCATGCCGCGCCTTCCTGCCACGGAATAAGCTGGTCTTTGATTAGAAAGCTGGCGACGATCATCCGCACGCGATTGTGCATCCAGCCGGTACGCCAGAGCTGTCGCATGCCCGCATCGACGATCGGGTATCCGGTCAGGCCCAGTTGCCATGCTTTCAAGCCTTCCGGATCGTCCCGCCATGGATAATCGGCGAAATTTTCACGCAGCGGTTTTTCCGGTAAGTTTTCATTAAAAAAAAGCAGGCTGTACGAGAATTCCCGCCACGCGACCTCCGACAGGAACTTCATCGCCGCTTCATCGGAAATGTTACCGCCCGCCATTTTGTCATAGGTTGCAGTCCATATCTGCAGTGGACTGATTTCGCCGAAGGCAAGATGTGGTGAGAGTTTCGAAGTAAATTCCTTATCCGGCCGGTCGCGACCTGCCGAATAATCATCGATATTATTGTTGAGAAAATGATTGAGCCGGTCCCGGGCACCCTGTTCTCCGGGCGTCCAGTTTTGCGCGATTTCGTTCGCCCAGTTCGGTTTTGTGGGGAGCAAACCCCAATCTGATAGTTTATCGCTCTTCGGGTTTTTCTGCGGCCCTGCAATTTTCCGCGAATTGGGCCACAGTTGTGCTCGCGCTGGACCGATCTCTTTCAGCGTTTTCCAGAACGGCGTGAAGACACGATATGGTCCGCCGGAGCCGGTTTTGACCTCCCATGGCTCTCGCAGAAGCGACCCATTGAATGTTTCAACATTAACGCCCGCGCCTTTCATTTCGCCCTTCAGGGCTTTATCAGTTTCAAGATGTTTTGGAAAATAGCGCCGGTTCCAGAATACATGCGCGGCGTTGGTATCCTCAACGAGCTTTTTCAAAACTTCCGCGCTGTCGCCGCGGCGGAGAATGAGTTTCGTTCCCGCATTTTCGAGCGCAGCCGCAAGCGACGCCAGACTGTGATGCAGCCACCACTTGGATGCGCCGCCAGCGGCGTGCGGCATGCCATCATCTAGAATAAATACAGGGATGACAGGCGCGCCTGTTTCCCGAGCGGCGTGAAGCGCCGGATTATCGTCAGTTCTCAAGTCGTTGCGAAACCAGACGAGGGCGGGGCGTTCTGTCATGCGTCTCAGGCTGTTTGTTACAGTACGCCGATGGAAAGGCAGTCATGAACATGAATGATACCGACCGGCTTTTCATTCTCAACAACAAAGATGGCGGTGATTTTGTTCCGGCTCATATGCGCGAGAACATCGCCTGCCAGCGTGTCGGGCGCAGCCGTGCGGGGCTCTTCCGTCATTACGTCTCTCGCCAGCCTGTTTTGCGCGATCTTGTCAAACTGTCTGCGGATATCGCCGTCGGTAATGACGCCTTTGAGGTGACCATTTCCATCGACAACGCCGACGCATCCGAAACCGCCGGTGGAGATGATCTTCACGACTTCCGGCATCGCCGTCTCTTCGGCGGTCAATGGCAGCGCATCGACGCGGTGCATCAGGTCGCTGGCGCGGCGAAGCGCAGCGCCAAGCCGTCCGCCTGGGTGAAACCCCTGAAAGTCACCGGCTGTAAATCCACGCTCGCGCAACAGCGCCACCGCAAGGGCGTCGCCTAACGCCATCATCATTGTTGTCGAAGTCGTTGGTGCAAATGTTTGGCCGCAGGCTTCATCCGCTTCCGGAAGAATGAGCGTTACGACGGCGGCTTTCGCGAGCGTTGAATTCGCTTCCCCCGTGATGGCTACAATGGGAATAGTGAATCTGGCAGCATGGGCGAGGAGATCGCCAAGTTCCGCCGTCTCACCCGATTTCGATAACGCCAGAATAACATCATCGGCGGAGATCATGCCGAGATCGCCATGGCTGGCTTCCGCGGGATGAACAAAAAGGGCGGGCGTGCCAGTGGAGGCGAACGTCGCTGCAATCTTTCGCGCCACATGGCCGGACTTGCCCATGCCGGTAACGACAACGCGGCCAGTGGCGCAGTTGAGAAGGGCGACTGCGCAGGCAAAATCCTCGCCTAGCGTGGTTTTGAGGCTTTCAAGGCCTTTTATTTCCTGAGCCAGGACGTCTCTTGCGATGGCGAGCGGGTCTGTCATACGGGCATGAATACCATAAGATAACTTGTCCGGCTCCTTGAGACGGGCCATGTGGTGTTTCGCCGGAATCGCGGCAGGAGCGCAAGAATGGCGAATACAGGAAGTATTGTTGAAATCGGCAGCGGCAATGGAAAAATTTCCATCGCCAACCACCTGCCGTTAACGGTGATCGCTGGTCCTTGCGCCCTCGAAAGCCGGGATCACGCCTTAGAATGCGCGACTGCCCTCAAGGAAATCGCCGAGCGCGTCGGCGTCGGCCTCATCTATAAAACATCCTTCGATAAGGCGAACCGCACGAGCGCATCGTCGCCGCGAGGGATCGGTCTGAGTGAAGCCCTGCCAATTCTGGGCGAGGTTAGGGAGCAAACGGGCCTTCCTGTGCTGACGGACGTTCATGAACCGAACCAATGCGCTGAAGTCGGCTTGATCGTTGATATCCTGCAAATTCCTGCATTTCTGTGCCGTCAAACGGATTTGCTCGTGGCTGCGGCAAAAACGGGACGCGTCGTGAACGTCAAAAAAGGGCAGTTCCTTGCGCCCTGGGATATGGCCAATGTGGCGGACAAAATTCGTTCGGCAGGAAATGACCGAATCTTGCTGACCGAGCGCGGCGCAAGCTTTGGCTATAATACGCTGGTAAGTGATTTCCGATCTATTCCGATTATGGCTCAAACGAGCGGCTGCCCGGTCGTTTTTGACGCTACCCATTCGGTTCAGACACCTGGGGGGGCGGGGACGACTTCGGGAGGCCAGCGGGAATTCATTCCGTCCCTGGCGCGAGCCGCTGTTGCAACTGGTATCGCAGCCGTATTTGCTGAAACCCACCCTGATCCGGATAAAGCACCATCGGATGGGCCGAATATGATACCGCTCTCCAGTTTTGAGGCCTTTATAACTGACCTGAAGGCCATAGACTCCCTTTCCAAGGCCCGCAGTTCTCTCCACGGCTTCGTCTAGCGAAGCTTGTCCGTCCCCTATCTTAATCTTAACGCCAGCGTCCCTTTCATGATCCAAATATAGGGCGAGACATAGTGAGCGTTCACTCATTGCAGGATGCATCCAACGATCTGCTAAAGCCGCAATTGCTTAGTGTGGGCTTCAGCATAGCGTTGATCTTAAGCAATGCTGCGCTTGCGTAATCCTGAAATCCCGCGTATAGGCCGCGCCATCTCTCACGCGGTGTGATCCTCAGTGATCCGGTGAGCCAAAAGCGACCCGGAGAAAACACACGCCGCGGCGGACAAACTGAAGGAGCAAGGAATATGGCGCTGCCAGAATTTTCCATGCGCCAGCTATTGGAAGCTGGCGTTCATTTCGGCCACCAGACGCATCGTTGGAACCCAAAGATGAAGAGCTACATCTTTGGCGACCGTAACGGCATTCACATTGTCGATCTGTCTCAAACGGTACCTCTATTGCACCAGGCGCTCGTCAAGGTACGAGACGTGGTTTCGGGCGGCGGACGTGTACTCTTCGTCGGCACCAAGCGTCAGGCGCAAGGGCCGGTCGCGGAAGCAGCAAGGCGTTGTGCGCAATACTATATGAACGTACGCTGGCTGGGCGGTACGCTGACGAACTGGCAAACGATTTCGGATTCCATTCGCCGCTTGAAGGAAATGGAAGAGCGTCTTGCTGGCGGTGCCGCATCCGGTCTCACCAAAAAGGAACAGCTGCAGCTTGACCGCGAACGCGAGCGTCTTGAAGCATCGCTCGGCGGTATCCGCGAAATGGGCGGCCTGCCGGATCTGATGTTCGTCATCGACGTCAAGAAAGAAGCGATTGCCATTCAGGAAGCCAAAAAGCTCGGCATTCCTGTCATCGCTGTTGTCGATACGAACTGTAATCCGGATAACATTGATTACGTTATTCCTGGTAATGACGATGCTTCGCGCGCGATTTCTCTCTATTGCAACCTCATTGCAGACGCCGTGATTGACGGCATCGGCGAGAGCCAGGCTGCACTTGGCGTTGATGTTGGCGCTATGGAAGAGGCGCCTGCGGAACCTGCACTTTCCGAAGAGCCGCAGCAGGAAACCTCTGAACAACGAGAAGCTGAGCCGCAAAAAGCTAGTGCTTAAGCCGCTCGACGCTCGAATATGACACAGAGAATTCTCGCTGTGCCCTGTTCGAAATCGAAGACAAGAATGTAATAAAACTCGGCGATAAAGCTCGCGCGAGTTCGAATGATAAGGAGCAGACGATGTCTGGCATTACCGCTGCGACAGTAAAGCAACTGCGCGAAATGACCGGCGCAGGCATGATGGATTGTAAAACGGCGCTGAATGAAACTGGCGGCGATATGGATGCTGCCGTAGACTGGTTGCGCAAGAAGGGACTTTCAAAAGCCGCCAAAAAGGCCGGCCGAACAGCGGCCGAAGGTCTTGTCGCAATCGCCGTTGAAGATAGCAGCGCGGGCGCGACGGGCGTTGTTGTGGAAGTGAACTCTGAAACGGATTTCGTCGCACGCAACGAACTCTTCCAGAACATGGTCAGCGACATTGCGCAGACAGCCATTAGCGCTTCCGGTGACCTTGATAAACTTCGCGGCGCGACTTTCCCTGGCGCAAACAAGTCGGTGGACGAACATATCGCTGAAATGGTCGGCCAAATCGGCGAGAACATGAGCCTTCGTCGCTCTTCCGGCATCGTTGTCGATGAAGGCGTCGTTGCATCCTACGTTCACGGTCAGGTTACCGACGGCGCCGGAAAGATCGGCGTTCTGGTCGGCCTCAAGTCGTCGGGTGACAAGGACAAGCTTAAAGCCGTCGGCAAGCAGATCGCTATGCACGTGGCGGCGGCTCGCCCGCTGTCGGCCAAAATCGAGGAACTCGACCCGGCTGTGGTCGCTCGTGAAAAGGAAGTGCTCGCCGATCAGGCCCGCGCATCCGGTAAGCCTGAAAACATCATCGAAAAGATGGTTGAGGGTCGCCTTCGTAAATTCTACGAGGAATCGGTTCTTCTGGAGCAGGTTTTCGTGATCGATGGTGAAACCAAAGTAGGCAAGGTGCTTGAAAATGCCGCCAAGGACGCGGGCGGCCCGATCGAGCTAGTCGGTTTTGCCCGCCTCGAACTCGGCGACGGCGTTGAGAAAAGTGACGACGAAGGCTGAACTCCAGGCCAAGGCGTTTGACGCTGGGCCCTAAACCCTTCAAAAGCGCCGCATGGAAAGCCCCTGCGGCGCTTTTTCATAAGTTGCATAAATGCGCGAAGGGCTGCCAATACCGCCTGCGGGCGCTAGGGTGAGCATCGCGATTCGGGAAAGCCAGACCTTATGACTGAGCCGTCAGCCAAGAAACAACAATCAGCACTGAAATATCGACGTGTGCTCTTAAAGATAAGCGGCGAAGCGCTGATGGGTGACGGCCAGTACGGCATTGATAACGACACCTGCAAGCGGATCGCAGGGGAAGTCAAAGACGCCAGGGATCTCGGCGCCGAAATCTCGCTGGTAATTGGCGGCGGAAATATTTTCAGAGGCGTGTCGCCCGCTGCGCAGGGCATGGAGCGTGCAAGCGCAGACTACATGGGGATGCTGGCGACGGTCATGAATGCGCTGGCCGTACAAAACGCGCTCGAGGCCATTGGCGTTTACACACGTGTTCTTTCTGCGATCGAGATGACGGCGATCTGCGAGCCTTACATCCGCAGGCGCGCGCTCCGCCATATGGAGAAAGGGCGCATCGTCATTTTTGCCGCCGGCACCGGCAACCCGTTCTTTACGACGGATACGGCGGCGGCGTTACGCGCAGCCGAAATGGGCTGTGACGCCCTTCTGAAAGGCACGCAAGTTGACGGCGTTTACTCAGCCGATCCGAAAACCGATCCCAATGCCGAGAGGTTCGACCGCCTCAGTTACCACGAAGTGCTGATGCGCGACCTAAAGGTCATGGACCAGGCGGCGATTTCCCTGACGCGCGAGAGCGGTATCCCGATCGTCGTTTTTCCGATTGGCGAGCGCGGCGGCGTGGTTGGCGCGTTGACCGGGCAAGGCCCATCGACTGTCATAACTGACGAAGCGCCATAATCCGGACAAGACTCAAGCCGATTTTCACCGTAAAATCAGCGGATAACGATAAAAAGGAGCAGATTGAGGATGAGCGACCTTAACATGAATGACCTGCGCAAACGCATGGACGGCGCGCTGGCATCGTTGAAGACTGAATTCTCAGGCCTGAGAACGGGTCGGGCAACGGCAAGTCTCGTCGAGCCGATCGACGTGGATGCGTATGGCTCAAAGATGCCGATGAATCAGGTTGGGACGATTACGGTCCCTGAACCCCGCATGATCGCCATTAACGTTTGGGATAAAGGCCTCGTCGGCGCCGTGGAGAAGGCGATCCGCGAAGCTGGTCTGGGTATCAATCCGGTCGTGGACGGCCAGAATGTACGTGTTCCGATCCCGCCTTTGACGGAAGAGCGCAGAGCAGAGCTCGCGAAGGTCGCAGCGAAATACGCAGAGCAGGCGAAAGTCGCCATTCGCAATGTCCGCCGCGAAGGGATGGAAGCCGTCAAAAAGACAGATGGCGGCGAGGATGAGCAGAAAAAGCTGTCTGAGGACGTTCAAAAATTAACCGATGAGATGGTCAAAAAGGTCGATGAAGCTTTGGCCACAAAAGAATCTGAGATCATGCAAGTCTGATTGGTTGCTTAAGGAACATAATTTTGCCGGATGAACCGCATAAATCTGTAGAGTATCGTCAACCTGTCCGAGCCGGTTCGTGACTGCTTCACCAGCACATAATTCTACGTTTGTCGCTCCAGGCGGCGATATTCGTGCGCCCCGACATGTCGCCATCATCATGGACGGCAACGGGCGATGGGCAAAGGCGCGCGGTCTTGCACGCACCGATGGACATCGCGAAGGCGTTGAAGCAGCCCGACGGGCTGTCGAGGCGGCAAAAGACCTCGGCCTTCAGTATTTGACCCTTTATTCCTTCTCGACTGAGAACTGGAGGCGCCCGGCTGGCGAAGTCCGTGACCTTATGGGCTTGCTTCGTCAGTTTATTGGCGATGACCTGCCGCGCCTTAAGGAAGAGGGCGTGAATGTTCGCATTATCGGCGACCGGGAAAACCTTTCTCCCGACCTTAAGGCACTCGTCCGCAAAGCGGAAAGCGAAACGAAGGATAACGCGAAATTTGTGCTGCAGATCGCCTTCAACTATGGCGGCAGGGACGAATTCGTAAGGGCGGCGCGCGCCGTCGCTAAGGCCGTGAAATCAGGCGCCGTAGCGCCCGGCGATCTCAACGAAGAAGTGGTCGGCGGTTTTCTGGATACTCATGGCGTGCCGGATCCCGATCTTGTTATTCGCACCAGCGGTGAGAAACGCATATCCAATTTCCTTCTGTGGCAAGCGGCGTATGCAGAGTATATTTTTCTCGATGTTCTCTGGCCGGATTTCACCGCGGAAGTATTTTCTGGCGCCATTGAAGAGTTTTTCCGCCGCGAGCGCCGTTATGGCGGCGTAAACGATAGCGCCAGTTAATTTACGTGGCGCCAGCGCTCGACAAGCTCGATACAATTACACCTGCGTCATCTGCGTCGCTGTTTAAGCGCGTGGTTTCAGCCCTTATCCTGATACCAATTGTTCTTGCGGGCGTTTATGCAGGCGGCGCATGGTTCGCCGCGATGATCGGCTTTGCCTGTATCGTCATGCTGTTTGAGTGGTCTCGCATGGTTGAGCGCCGTTCCTTCAGTAACGGGTTTTATGCGCTTGCGCTATGCGCCTGCACCGTCATGTATTTTGCCGCTGCCGGCCAGTACGTTATCGCCCTAATTATATGTTTCATCAGCAGCGTTATCGCAGGAGCATTATCGAAGCGCGATGACGGAATCGGCATATGGATGGCCGGGGCCGCCATCTACATAATTGCACCATGCATTTCGCTTTTATGGCTACGTCTCGATGCGCCAAGCGGCAGGGAGCTTGTGTTCCTGCTTTACTCAGTCGTCTGGGCCGCTGACACCGGCGCGTTCATTTTCGGCAAGTTCATTGGGGGACCCAAGATCAGCCATGCGCTGTCGCCGTCAAAGACATGGGCAGGGATCGGCGGCGGCGTGCTTGGCGGCAGCATCATTGGCGCAATCTCGGCGGCAGTCCTGTTTGGCGCCGGGACGCCCATGGCATATGTCCTGATCGGCGGCCTTCTAGGCGCGGCTTCTGTGATCGGTGATCTCGTAGAGTCCGGCTTCAAGCGGAATTTCGGCCTTAAGGACATTTCCGGGTTGATTCCGGGACATGGCGGGGCGCTGGACCGACTTGATGGTATGATTTTCGCCACTTCGGCGATGACGGCGGGGCTTCTCATCTATATGCTGTGGGAAAAGGTTCAGGGGTGAAAATGGGGATGATTAGGGCGGCTGGACGATCCGGCATGCGCAAGATTGCTATACTCGGTTCTACGGGCTCTATCGGCGAGTCGACGCTAAGCGTGCTCGAACACGCAGCCTCTCTGGGCGAGGCGAATTTTGAAGTCGTCGCGCTTACAGCAAATAGAAATATCGAGCGCCTTGCCGAGCAAGCGCGCAAGTTCAGACCGTCTTTTATTGCTGTTGCCGATGAAGCGCTGGGCAATGACCTGAGGTCAGCGGTAAGCGATCTCGATATTGAAACTGGCGCTGGCGCTAGCGCCATCGAAGAAGCAGCAAGCCGCGACACAGACTGGGTTATGGCGGCGATTGTCGGAGCTGCCGGGCTCAAGCCTACTCTAAAAGCCGCAGAACGAGGCGCTGACATCGCACTCGCAAACAAGGAATGTCTCGTTTGCGCCGGCGAAGTTGTTATGGCTGCGATTGAAAAAGCGGGGGGCGCGCTGTTGCCCGTCGACAGCGAACATAATGCGATCTTTCAGGTTTTCGATTTCGATCAACCTCATCGAGTAACCCGCCTTATCTTGACGGCGTCCGGCGGACCGTTCCGCACTTGGACGCGGGAGCAAATGGCGGAAGCAACGCCTGCGCAAGCCGTCGCTCACCCAAACTGGTCTATGGGCGCAAAGATTTCAGTCGACTCGGCCACGATGATGAATAAGGGGCTGGAGCTGATTGAAGCGGCGCACATTTTTCCGGTCGGACATGAGCAGATCGAGATCCTCGTACACCCGCAATCGGTGGTTCATTCCATGGTTGAGTATGTGGATGGGTCAGTACTTGCCCAACTCGGAACGCCGGACATGCGCACGCCGATCGCAACAACACTTGCCTGGCCGGATCGAACTCCTAGTCCAAGCGCCCGTCTAGACTTCGCAGAGGTAGCTAAATTAACCTTTGAAGCCCCTGATATTAAACGGTTTCCTGCGCTTCGTCTTGCGCGTGAGGCGATCGAGTCTGGCGGCATCATGCCTGCTGTGCTGAATGCGGCGAATGAAATCGCCGTAGCATCGTTTCTGGAAGGACGTATCAAATTCCTTGATATTGCCGCGATTACCGAGCAGGTACTGAACCGTGCCGGGCGGGTTAACGGTCCAGCAAGCCTTTCTACGCTGGAGGACGCCATCGACGCTGACACCCAGGCGCGCCGGATGGCTGAGGAATTCGTCGCCGCGAAAGCAGCGGCTTAATAGAACGGAAAAGAGTTGATGTCGCCTACTGGGAACCTTCTTGAGGCTCTTGTCATCTTACCTGTCTCGATCGTCGCGTTTTTAATCCTGTTGATGATCATCGTGTTCTTTCACGAATATGGGCATTTCTCAGTAGCGCGGATGTTGGGCGTTCGCGTCGATGTTTTTTCGATTGGTTTTGGAAAGCCTTTGCTTCGCTGGGTTGATCGCAAGGGTACGGAATGGCGGATTTCAATGCTGCCGCTGGGCGGCTTTGTGAAATTCTTTGGTGACCTTAATGCAGCTTCCCAAGCGCCTGCGGACTCTCAGCAAAAGCCTGTCACGACACAATTTCCCGGCCCCGGCGATAAAGAGAAACTCGAAGGCGGGATGACGGCAGAAGAGCGGAAGGTTTGTTTTCATTTCAAGCCGGTCTGGCGGCGAGCTGCAATCGTGGCGGCTGGGCCGGTCGCGAACTTTGTTCTGGCGGTAATTATCTTCGCGGTGCTTTTCATGACCCTCGGGCGGGTGTTCGTGGAACCGAGAATTACGTCGGTCGCTGAAAATACGCCGGCGGCTGAAGTCGGCTTCATGCCTGGGGACCTCATCAAGTCGGTCAACGGCCGTAGAATAGAATCATGGGATAGTCTCAGAGATCAGATTCTGGTCAGTGGCGGTTCCGAACTGCGTGTTGAGGTCGATCGCCAGGGTCAAAATATATTACTGACTGTAACGCCCCGCCGGGTGGATGGCGAAGACCGATATGGCAACAAGATTGAATATTGGCAGCTGGGCGTTGGCGGCCCGACTCAGTACGTCTTCAAGGAATACGGGCCTGTCGACGCGTTGGGCGAAGGTGTTAAAGAGCTATCGCGAATCCTGTCCATGACGATTCGCTATATCGGCAAGATTATCATTGGCAAAGAGGACGCAAGCCAGCTCGGCGGTCCAATTAAAATGGCGCAATACGCCGGGCAGTCAGTGATGTCCGGTTTTGATGATTCGTCTTACCGCGAAACGCCGGGTCTGGCGGTAAAATTGCGGGCCAGTCTGATCGATTTTGTCTTTCTCGCAGCAGTTGTGTCTGTATCCATTGGATTCCTGAATCTGTTGCCCGTACCGGTTCTCGACGGCGGCCATCTAATGTATTACGCATATGAGGCTGTCGCAGGCAGGCCGCTTGGGGCCCGGGCGCAGGCGATGGGTTTTCGATTGGGCTTCGTTTTACTTGCGTCGCTCATGATCTTTGTGACCTGGAACGACATCAACAATCTGCTTTCATCATTAAGCTAAGGCGGCGGCATGAGTTTGTACAAGTCGGGGGGCGGCGTGATACGCATTTTAGCTCTAGTTCTGGCGGCGATCGCGGCCGTGACGGCAGGCGCTCGCGCCCAATTGACGCCCGAACAGGAAGCCGCACAACAGGCAGCTCAACAACAGAGCGCTGAAATCGTCAATCAGCTCTTTTCAAATGAGCCGGCGCCCATCATCCAGGGCGTTGTCGTTCGCGGTAACCAGCGCATTGAGCCGGAGACCATCGGCTCTTATTTGCCGTTGCAAGCTGGAATGCCCGCGGACGAAGAGCTGCTCGACATATCCTTGAAAACGCTATTCCGCACCGGGCTATTCTCGGACGTCAAACTCGAGATGCAGCCTAACGACGTACTCCTGATCGAAGTCGTCGAAAACCCGATCGTCAACCGGGTCCTGTTTGAGGGTAACAGGCGGCTAAAAGACGATAAAATCACTGAAGAGATCCAACTTGCGCCTCGTGGCATTTACACCCGCGCAAAGGTACAGGCCGATGTACAGAAGATTATCGAGCTGTATCGAGCCAAAGGCCGTTTCGCGACTATCGTCACGCCGAAAGTGACGCCGCTTGAGCAGAATCGTATCGACGTAATCTATGAAATTGACGAAGGTCCGAAGACCGGCATCGCCAAAGTCAATTTTATTGGCAACAAAGTCTTCACGGATAACGAACTGCGCGGCGTTATTCTGACCAAGGAAAGTCGGTGGTGGCGGTTCTTTACGAATTTTGACAATTACGATCCCGACCGGCTCGAATATGAGCGCGAGTTGCTTCGTCAGCATTACGGCCAGAATGGCTATGCAGACTTTTCGGTCATTTCCGCAGTTGCGGAACTCACGCCGGACCGTAAAGACTTCTTCATCACATTTACTGTCGATGAAGGCCCGCAATACACTGTCGGCGAAGTTCGGGTTAAGACGACGCTAGCAAAACTCGATGGCGATGCGCTCGTGAATTACGTACCCATGCGAGAGGGGCAAACATTTGATTCGGACAAGATCGAAAGATCGGTGGAGTCGATAACCTTCGCCACTGGCGCCGCAGGCTATGCATTTGTGGACGTTAATCCTCGACTTTCACGACACGCCGAGTCCAACACTATTGATATCACTTTCGAGGTTAACGAAGGTCCGCGCGTTTACGTTGAGCGCATCAATATAAAGGGCAATACGCGAACCCTGGATAAAATTATTCGACGCGAGGTGCGTCTTGCGGAGGGCGACGCCTTCAATCGCGTGCTTGTTGACCGCTCAAGGGCCCGGGTTCGTTCGCTTGGTTATTTCAAAGAAGTTTCAATAGAGGAAAAGCCTGGATCCGCCCCTGACCGCACAGAACTCGATGTCACTGTAGAAGAGCAGTCTACAGGGTCGTTCAGCGTTGGCGTTGGTATTTCTTCAACTGAAAACTTTATTGTCGATCTGTCCATTGAAGAACGAAACCTGATGGGGCGCGGACAATTTTTGCGCTTTCGTGTCCAGGCGAGTTCGCGAACACGGCAAGTGGATTTACGATTTACGCAACCCTATTTCCTTGATCGAAATCTTGCAGCTGGCGCCTCCATATTCAATCAGCGTACTGATTTCAGGGAGTCGGGATTTGTCAGAGACAGAATAGGGTTTGGTCTGAACGCCGGGTTTCAGATCTCGGAATATGGCCGCGGCGGCCTCAATTATCTGCTGACAAGAGATAGCGTCACTATAGATCGGAATTTCGCTCAAACCATCGCCGCAGAAACGGATCCTTTGTCAATTTTGATCCCCGGGATTGCCATGAACGACTACGCAGTTCAGGTCGTGATGGATGCGGATGGCAATGAGTTCCAGTCGGTTTCATCGAATCTTTGCAATTTTGTTGCGCAATCGCTGACGCCCACATGCGAATCACGCGGAGATTTTTTGACATCGCTGGTTGGACTCAGCCTTACCTGGGACAAGCGAAATGATCCGATTACGCCAAGCCGCGGATGGCGGGCCGGCGGCACCGTTAGCGTTGCGGGACTTGGTGGTGATGTTAACTATTACCAAACCGAGTTTAACGGCGCTTACTACCACCCGATCATTGGCGGGTTTATAGGGGCTCTTAAAGGCCGGGCGGGCTATATAAACGGATATGCTGGCGATGACGTTCGTCTGTCAGATCGGTTTTTCGAAGGGGCGTCCACATTTCGTGGATTTGAAGTGGCGGGCGTAGGCCCCCGCTTTGTAACCCAGATCGACTCGCGGAACGGAGAGCCTCGCGGACAATCTATTGGAGCTAAAATCTATGCTATCGGCTCAGCAGAGATATTGATTCCGTTACCGCTTCCGGAAGAATATGGTATTCGGGCTGCCTTATTCAGCGATTTCGGCACCGTCGGGCTGGTCGATGACTCCACTAAAGCGTTGAATTCAAACCCGGGTCTCTATTTGAATCTGGACGGTAATCCTGATACTGGAATTGGCGGGCGTGAATATGCTCCAATTCAGGACGATCTCGCTTTGCGGGTGACGGCAGGAGTGACCGTGAGTTGGGATTCACCTTTCGGGCCAGTGCGGTTTGATTTTGCTGAGATTTTGCTCAAAGAAGAGTATGACCGGACAGAAGGATTCAGGTTCAGCGCGGGGACGAGCTTTTAAAGTAGAGGTGTAAACGATGAAGAAACAGATTATCGCCATGTCAGGCGCGCTGATGCTTGCAGCTGCAGGCTTTGGCGGCGGGGCTCTGGTTAACAATGCAGAAGCACAAAGCGCTAGCAAAGCGCCGGTTATTTTAATCGTCAACCGCGCGCAAATTCTCGCCCAGTCAAAGGCGGGACAGACCATTCCTGACCAAGCCGAGAAACTGAAGACCAATGTTGAGAAAGAACTCGAAGCTGAAGCCGGAAAGCTGAAAAAAGAAATTGAAAGCTTTCAAAAGAACGCTTCTTTGATGTCTGACGAGGTCCGCCAAAAAACTGAACAGGATTTGGCTGTACGTTCACAATATGGCATGCCTCAACGGGTCCAGATCATGGAGCAGGCATTTTCTGGCGTCGTTCAGCAGGCACAGGAAAAAATCCTGATCGAAACCCAGCCTATTCTAAAGGAGATTGTCGATCGCCGCGGGGCGACTGTGCTGCTCGATCGCTCAGCGGTCATGTACGCGGCGCCGGAAACAGATGTGACACAAGAAGTCATTTCAGCGCTCGACAAGAAATTTCCTTCAGTCGAAGTGCAGCAAATTTCGCTGGCTGAGATTGAAAAACGAATCAAAGAATTACAGGCGGCGCAGGCAAAAGCGCAAAATGCAAAAAACTGACAGCTGCCGACCTTAGGTTATGAAAGCGGCCGGCCTACTGAGCCGGCCGTTTTTATATAATGTTGCTAAGAAAACTCCGTTGGCATGCCAGATCTTCGTTTTTTTGAAAATTTAGCACCAAAATCTTTAGCCGAGGCCGTAGCTATCGCCGGGGCTGTATTGGTGCGCGGCGCTTCACAAACAATCCTTACCTGCGTTGCGTCCTGCAGTTCTGAAGGCCGTGACGATGATGTTATCTATTACGATAAAGAAGAACTCATCGGTCTTCTCCAAAATCGGAAATTCGGACTTTGTTTGACTTCGGAAAAACTCTCGAAGAAAGCGCCGCCCAACGGCGTGATTGCCGTAGTAGCGAACCCAAAAGCGGCCTTTGCCAAAATCGCTTCGGCGTTGCATCGCTCAATTGAAACTTTTGACCGAGCCTCGTCTGAGAGGTTTGATGCTCGATTAATTGATAAAACTGCGATCATTGCCGATACCGCAACTATTAAGAACGACGTCAGGATTGGGCCTCACACCTTTATTGGTCCTGGTGTTGAAATCGGCGCCGGGAGTGTCATTGGTGCAAACACTACAATCACGCATGCAATCATCAGAACTGGAGTGCATATATGCGGCGGCGTCCGGATTGGGCAGGCCGGTTTTGGTTTTGTCGAGACCGAAGACGGACTAATGCGCGTGCCGCAGCTTGGCCGCGTTATTATTCAAGATGACGTGGAAATTGGCGCGAACACTACCATAGATCGCGGGGCGCTTGACGATACCGAGATCGGCGTTGCGACAAAGATCGACAATCTTGTGCAAATCGCCCACAACGTCCGTATTGGCCGGAACTGTATTATTGCGGCGCAGACAGGCATTTCGGGAAGCTGCCATATTGGCGATCGCGTATTGATGGGCGGACAGGTTGGACTTGCCGACCATTTGAAGGTCGGAGATGGCGCGCAAATCGCTGCTCAGTCCGGCTTGATGCGTGATGTGCCCGCTGGTGAAAAATGGGGCGGCACCCCGGCACGGCCTGCAAAAGACTGGTTTCGGGAGACGGCGATGTTGACGAAATTAACAAAAAAAAGGAATGGGTAAGCCATGGCGACCATCGAACCTGGAAAAACCGTTCTCGAAGTCGAGGAGCTGATGCAGCTTTTGCCGCATCGCTATCCCATCATGCTAGTGGATCGACTGGTTGACATAAAACCGGGCGAAGGCGCCGTTGGCATTAAGAACGTGTCTTATGGCGAACCGATTTTTCAGGGGCACTTTCCGCAAAAGCCTGTCATGCCAGGAGTTATGATTATCGAGGCAATGGCGCAGTCTGCCGCTGCTTATGTAGCCTATACCGAAGGCCTCGATGTGGAGGGAAAGGTTGTTTTGTTTATGGGGGTCGATAAAGCGCGTTTCCGCCGGCCTGTTATACCCGGGGACCAGCTTCGGATTGCAGTGCGTACAGTTCAACGTCGCCCACCTGTGTGGAAGTTCGAAGGCGTTGCTACGGTTGATGGCAAGCGCGCGGCAGAAGCAAATTATTCAGCGATGCTGGCGCAAGCAGTTTAGCGCGTCTTAGCAATGAGTATTCATCCGACAGCTGTTATCGAGGACGGTGCCGAAACAGGCAACGCAGACATCGGCGCTTATTGCCATGTGAGCGCGGGTGCGAAACTTCACGACGGCGTGAAACTCCACAGTCATGTTGTTGTCGATGGAGATACAGAGGTCGGCGCAAATACAATCGTTCACCCGTTCGCCGTTCTGGGCGGGCCGCCGCAACACCTACAATACAAAAACGAAAAAACTAGACTGGTTATCGGTGCAAATAATGTGATCCGTGAGCACGTCACTATGAACCGCGGCACACAATCGGGCGGCGGCGTGACATCTGTTGGGTCAAACGGTTTCTTTATGACCGGAGCTCACATCGCCCATGATTGCTCGGTGGGAGATAATGCGATTTTTGCAAACAACGCTACCCTTGGCGGGCATGTCTCCATTGGAAGTTTCGCTTTTCTTGGCGGGCTTTGCGCCGTGCATCAGTTCAGCCGGATTGGCGACTATGCTTTTATCGGCGGCTGCGCCGCCGTGACCGCCGACATCATTCCGTTTGGGTCTGCTGTCGGAAACCATGCGCATCTTGTTGGTCTGAATGTTGTCGGACTGAAGCGCCGTAATTTTTCTCGCGAGGCCATCCACAACCTTCGCGCTGCTTACAAAACTCTATTTTCGAACGAAGTCACTTTTAACGAGCGCGTTGAATGCGTTCGCGAATCTTTTGTAAACAGCCCTGAAGTTTTACGAGTTCTTGAATTTATTGATGCGGCGGGTTCTCGTCCCTTGATGACGCCCGCCCGTAACTTGAAATGACAGCCTGGAACAAGCTTGGCGTTATCGCTGGCGCAGGAGCTTTGCCGCTTCAAATCGCTGCCGCTTGCCAGGCGAATGCAAGAGCTTTTCATCTTATACGGCTGTCAGGCTTATCCGATGAAGCAATGACCCCTTTTCCAGGGGATGAGTGTGGTATTGGCGAAGCTGGCAAAATCCTTGAAGTGCTTAAGCGCGAACACTGCGATGCTGTAGTTTTTGCCGGCAATGTTCGCCGCCCGGATTTTCGCAGTCTAAAAGCTGATGCTCGTGGCGCAATGTTGCTACCGAAAATTATTGCAGCAGCCTCTCGTGGAGACGGACATATTTTGGACGTCCTTGTAAATACCGTCGAAGAGGAGGGAATGACGGTCATTGGAGTAGATGAAGCTGTCGCGAACCTTGCTGCGCCAGCAGGCGCGATAGGCGATTATTCGCCTACGATTGAACAGATGGCGGACATCAAGAAGGCGGCGCAACTCATCAACGTTATGGGTGGTTTTGATGTCGGGCAGGGGGCAGTCGTTGCCAGAGGTTTTGTCCTGGCGGTTGAAGCCGCCGAGGGCACTGACGCAATGCTCTCACGCTGTGCTGAATTACCGAACAATGTCAGCCGTGGAGGCGTGCTGGTCAAACGCCCAAAGCCGGACCAGGAATTGCGTATCGATTTACCTACCATTGGAGTTGAAACCATACAGCGCGCCAGTGCTGCTGGATTAGCCGGGATCGCTGTTGAACATAGACGCACGCTTGTTCTCGACAGGGATGAAGCAGTTTCCATAGCGAATGCCGCGGGCCTTTTCATATACGGCTTTTCCGCTGACGAAATCTCCGGCTAGGAGGGACAGCGCTCATGAAAATCCTGATTAGCGCCGTTGAACCGTCTGCTGACGCGCTGGGAGCGTCGCTAGCAGCTTCCTTGCGACAAACAGTCAGCAATCTTACTCTCGTTGGTTGCGGCGGCCCCTTACTCGAAAACCAGGGGCTCAACAGCCTTTTCGACACGCAGCCTTTCTCAGCAATTGGACCAACGCAGGCTTTGATAGCATTGCCGGCGGCGATGAAGGCTGCCCAATCACTCTCAGAGCTTGCACAAAACGAAAAACCTGACGTCGCAATATTTATAGACAGTTGGTCTTTCTCTAGACTTGCTGCCGCTAAAATAAGGCATAAAGCCCCATCAGTCCGGCGCATCAAATATGTGGCTCCGCAGGTTTGGGCGTCTCGCCCCGGCCGCGCAAAACAGCTTGCACAACTTTTTGACGGGCTGATTTGTCTGTTCGACTTTGAAGCACAGCATTTTGAACATCTTGACGTTCCGGTTTGTGTTGCAGGTCACTCAGGTTTTCAGGCGGCTCTCGCCAACAAGGGAAACGGAAGTGACTTTAGGAAACGTCACGCTATTGGCGAGGAATCGTTGCTGGCAGTGCTGCCCGGCAGCAGGAGAAGTGAACTAGAGCTTCACGCTAAACCATTCGGCGAAGTACTGACGTTACTTCAGAAACAAATTCCAGACTTCAAAGTTGTTGTCGCCGCCGCGCCAGCGGTTGCAGAGTTTTTGAGTGAGAGAACAAAAGGTTGGTCAACGCCTGCGATTATTGTTGATCACAAATCGCGATACGACGCGTTCGCCGCAGCCGATGCGGCATTGACTGTATCAGGTACGGTTACGACAGAACTCGCGATCAATGAAACGCCCATGGTGGTCTGCTATAAAATGGACGCATTGACAGGGATATGGGTGGACCTGTTCGTTACCGCACCCTACGCATCGCTCGTGAATATCGCGGCTGACAGGAAGGTGGTTCCGGAGTTCGTGCAGCGTAATTTTAATGTGCCTGAGGTGGCGCGGACGCTTGGCTCGCTATTACGCGAAGGACCTCCTCGAGAGACCCAACTGACAGCCTTCCCAGAGCTAATTAACCAGTTGGCCGGAACCGTCGTGCCTGCCGCAGACAAGGCCGCGCAAGCGGTTATCCAGTGGTCTGAAGGAAAATTTCCGAAAACTATTGAATGAGAGCCTTATCAGGCTTAATGCACATGGTCGGCCTAGGGGTGTAGCTCAGTTGGTAGAGCATCGGTCTCCAAAACCGAGGGTCGTGGGTTCAAGTCCCTCCGCCCCTGCCATTTCTTAATATTATAATTTGGCGTTTTCACAGCAAATGCGTAGCCTGTCTGCGTTTTACTACGGTCGCCACTAGTGAATTCGCGACATGAATAGCCTAGTCTGCGCCTTGAATAACGTGAACAGGTCATGAGTTGGCTATGGGTGATCTAAAACAGTTTCTGCGTATTGCTATTGCTGCCAGCGCCTTGTCATTTGGCTGTTCCGCCAGCAGCGATGATTCCGCGTCGGCGGAACAGAATGTGAATCAGGCGATCGCAGTTAGCAAAAAGCCGTTGCTGCAGGTCGGGCCTTGGGTTGCGGCGCCTTTCAATATTGAAGAGCCGTATGCCAACATAATCCACGCCAGTGAGACACGCTGGTCATGCGGGGACCTGGAAACTGCTGAGCTTTACGAGGGCGGTTACATAAGCCGCAAAACCGGCCTGCCGCTGGCCAAACCAAGTGGCTGTACGTTGAAAACCAGCGTTTTTTTTTCGGTACCGCATAATTCCGGCCTTATGCCGCACTGGGATGGCGATTGGGTTGTAGATTGCGAAAGCGATGGCCGTGTTGAGCTCAACCTGCTTTACTTTCCAGCGGATAACATAAAGAGGCGCAAGCCGTGTCGTATCGAGTTTACGCGCGACGCCGAAAACAACGTTACGCCGTATCATATGGCTGTTGAGGTCAAGCGCCTAGACGCGCCTATGACCGCACTTCGCATGTATCGAAAGGAAAATGAGGCGGCTGTTAATTCCGGCAAAATTTATAATCCGCGCTTCATTGCAGCCGTCGCCGAATATGACGTTATCCGGACTATGGACCTGCAAGAAGCAAACCGGTCTGGCATTCGTTCAGTTTCTGACCTTGCTGGACCAGATGCTGCGCATTGGGGAAATCTCAGCTGGCAATCAGGGAAAAACCTGAAGCAACCGTTTCGCAGCATGCCGATATCAGCGGTGTTCGCGCTAGGCGTGGAAGCGGATACGGCCTTGTGGGTCCATGCGCCTATCATGCTTGGCTCGACAATCGATATCTATGACGAGGCCATATACGATGCTGATATCGGCAAATGGCTCAAAAACATTTCGTCCGCCGTGACGAGCGAGGCAAAAACGGCCATCGCCAGCGATGAATGGGACAAATATGCTGATGCATTTGTTGGGGCGCTTGTCGCCTCCGGCTATCCAACGGACAGGACGCTTTACGTCACAGTCTCAAATGAAGTTTGGAATTTCGCCGGACAATATAATTTGACCAGCCGATACGCTGGGGCGCTGGGCGAAGGGCTATCGGCCGAAATCGGCGGCGGCGACTTCCGAACAGGCTATGGGGCCGCCATGGCGCGCTGGAAGCTGGCGTTAGACGCCGCGCTCTCCCGCGCTGGGCGTGATCAAGCACTGATTTACGTCGTTGAGGGGCAAGCGGCTGCAGCAGGCACATCGGACGAGGCCTTGCGAGCGGCTAAGGCCTGGATCGAAGGGCAGGGTGAAGAATGGGAGGCGCACTCCCACTCATTCGGTCTATCCGTAGCGTCCTATTGGGGCTCGAGCCATTACAGCAAAGCCGGGGTCGACCCTAACGATCTGGCCGCCTTGGAAAAATGGCAGCTCGAGGGGCCGCCTCAGCACGTTGCCACACTTGCCTGGATCCTAGCCCAATTCCGTGCCCATGCCGATGTGGGCCGGCGCTATGGCGTACCCCTGATTGGGGCCTATGAGGGTGGCTCGCACTTCGATAGGCCGGACCAGATGGACCGGCAGAAGTACAGGGAATACGTCTGGGGCGAGTATGGCGGGCGCATAAATGAGCTTGTGAACGAGGCAATTGCCGAGGCGTTTCCTGGCGTCATCCTCTCCAATTACGTTTTGGCGGGCCCACAGGGCGGCCAGCCGTGGTTTGAGGGGCCATTGGGGGACAAGAACCCCTATAACGACAGCTGGCGTGCTTATTTACGCCCTTAAAGAACCCAACCCTTTGATTGGGTGCTTGACGGCGAAAATAAAAGGTTTACCTAGAGCGCATCTTCCAAAATAGCTCGAAGATCAGTCCTCAGCGTCAAATAGACGCCCGCGAAACTGTGTCTTCTGGCGTAAAGGCGGTTTTTGATGGCGAAAAAAGGCAAATCCAGCGGACAAGGACCGGTCGTTGAAGGAAAGGCGGCTGAGGTCAAAAAGAAAAAGAAAACGAGCCCGTTTGAATTCATTCAACAGGTCCGCAACGAAGCGGCGAAAGTCACCTGGACGACGCGCAACGAAACGATCGTTTCCACCATAATGGTTCTTATCATGGTCGCGATCATGGCGCTGTTTTTCTTCGGCGTTGATCAAGCGCTGCGCTATGCTGTTTGTATACCGATCGATTGCGCTGCTCAATAACATAAAGACATACACGGAAATCAACTATGGCCGGCAATTGGTACATCGTTCACGCCTATTCCAACTTCGAGAAAAAAGTCGCGGAAGCCATTCAGATGGCAGCCAAGGAAAAAGGGCTCGATCAGTTTATTGAAGAGCTATTCGTCCCGACCGAGGAGGTGACGGAGGTGCGCCGGGGCCGTAAGGTAAATACCGAGCGTCGGTTCTTCCCGGGTTATGTTCTGGTGAAAATGGTGATGAATGACGACACTTATCACCTCATCAAAGACACAGCTAAGGTTACCGGCTTTCTGGGGTCCGGTAACAAGCCAATGCCGGTGCCTCAAAAAGAAGTAGACCGCATCCGAGGCGTCATTGAAGAAGGCGAAACACGGCCTCGCTCGACCATAACCTTTGATATCGGCGAAACTGTTCGCGTTACCGACGGGCCTTTTGCATCCTTCTCCGGTATTGTCGAAGAAGTCGATGAAATTTCCGAGCGTGTTAAAGTCGCCGTTTCAATCTTCGGACGCGCGACACCGGTTGAGCTTGAATTCACGCAGGTTGAAAAATCGAGCTAACCGCCAAGAGATGCTGAGCCGGCAAGTTTTCTTAGCCGGCGCAATGTTGCAAGATCGATCAGAAAATTTACCGGGTCAAGACGCGGGCGCAGCGAAGCGAACGCTGTCGGCGTGTAAATTTCATAAACAGATTCAGGCATTGCCGATATGCCTTCTGCTTTTAGCCGTTTGTACAATAGCTGTTTTTGAAAATATCGCTCCGAATAACGCGCAAGTCTTCGCAAAAAAATCTGCGCATCTTCTGAATGCGGCTTTAGAGATTCAAATTCAAAGGTCGCGCGCTCCGCAATAGCAATGCGGTTGGTGAAACTGTCATCATCACCGCCTTTCAGATCCGTTAGCAAAATATAGCTGATGAGACCGTCCTCCCCCTTCGCGCCAAATGGCAGGCGAATTTTCCGATTACGAAATGCAGATAGAGCGGAAGCTGAAAGCGCATAAAGATTGCCGCTCAAATAATGATTGGAGAGAAGCATCCGTGCCCATTGACGGCGGCTGCGCCCGGTGGCGGGCAGCGCTGCCGCTGCGTAGCTTTCTGGAGATTGAAACAGTGCTTGCTCAAGCGCGTTAACGGCGTCTATGCTCGGCGTTACATCGCCGTCGAGAAAGACATGGGTTTCATTGTTTAAATCGGCGATCCGATGAATGTATTCGTTCCAGGCATTCGCTTTGTCTCCGACTGGCAATTCGTGGACCGAAATCCTGCTATCCGCCGCCGCCACCGCCCTTGCCACAAGCGCCGTATCATCTTCGCACCCATTGACGAGAATATGTACGCTATCGTCCGCCCCAAGGCCTGCGGCCTCAAGCGCACCTATTGCGTAGTGAATCTTGCGCTCCTCATCTCGAGCAAAAATACATACGGACCGGGTCATATTGGAACACTACAAAGTATGGTTCCCGAAGCTCAGCAATTTTCAGGCGATGAGCTATGTTAATACTTTAACCATCGCGTTTATCAGGGTCCGTATCCTCGAACGTCGCCCGAAACCGTTCCGGTGAACGCCGAGCGGCCTCGCGAGCCAGCCGGTCAAACCAGCGCCAACGGCGGCGCATCTTCAAGATAAGAGGCCGGGCCGCGGGATTTGCGGCAGCGATCATGATCAACCCTAGGACCACGAGCGGTATACCCAACGGAAGGGGAGAAATGGCCGCTATAACGCCGTAGAATGCCAGCAAAACTCCAACAATTGTGGTTGCGACACGGGCGATCATCTTGTTTGCGGCTCCTAATCAGCTGTTCTTTTAGCAGTTTCTGCCTTGAGCGATTCTGTATGCAAGATGTATTGTGCCGCAAAAGTCCACATACAATTGGGGATTCCTCATGCCGGACCATGGAGATATCACTGCACCGCGCGCAAAATTCCGCGCCATGACAGAGGGCACGCAAGAAGACTGGCAAACGATCGCCAGCCAGTTCATTCCGTTCGCAGCCAATGGGGGCAAACGCATCCTTGACCACTTGCGAATTTTAAGCGGCGATTACGGCGGGTTTCCAGTCGATCGTTTTGAGCATTGCCTGCAGACAGCGACCCGCGCCTATAAAGACGGCCGGGATGAAGAATATGTCGTCTGCGCGTTGCTGCACGATATTGGCGATACGCTTGGGGCCTATAATCATCCCGACATTGCAGCGGCTATCCTGAAACCGTTTATTTCGGAAAAAAATCACTGGATGGTCGAAAAGCACGGTATTTTTCAAGGCTACTATTTTTTCCATTACATAGGCATGGACCGCGATATGCGCGAACAGTATCGCGGACATGAGTACTTCCAGCATACGCTTGAATTTTGTGAAAAGTATGATCAAGCGGCGTTCGATCCTGACTATGAATCTATGCCGCTTGAAGCCTTTGAGCCAATGGTATTGAAATTATTCCAGGCGCCCAAGAATTCCATGTATGGTTCGGCGTTGGCAGATACTTAAGAAGCGCCCCAGCGACATAGCGCCGGGGCGCAAATAAATGTCTGACCTTCTTTAGTTCGTCCTCAAGGTGAGCTGGAAACCGACAACTCGAGGCTCATTCACGAAGCCGGTGAGGTTGTTGAAGTCGATTCCTCCTTTAAGATTCTCCGCATCGAGAATGTTACGGGCGAAAAAGGCCGCCTCATAAACGCCGCTATTAGCACGATAGCCGAGACGAACGCCGCCTTCCGTGTTGCCGCTAGATCGGAACTCCGCCGTTTCGTAAAGCAAGAAGTTCGTCTCTCCCTGAATAGCCCAGTCGGTGTTCACAAAGAACTCGCCGTGGTCGTTAAAGGGATGCGTATATTCGGCAAACGCGTTGAAAGTTAGTTCCGGCGCGTTCGGGAACGGGTTGCCGTCGATCAGGGCCTGATTGAGTCCGTTTAACGGATCCAATACCGTACATAGTCCGGATCCACAGGGCGCTGTCGCCAGCATGTCATCTCTTATTTCAGTGTTGTTGTAACTAAAGCCTGCGCTGACGAAGAAATTATCCGCCAGCAATGCTTCAGCATCGACTTCAAAACCCCAGCCAACACCTTCATCCGCATTGACGACCTGATTCGTGTTCATGGCGCCGCCGATAATCGAAAACTGCTGATCATCCACTGTGTAATAGTAAAAATTTGCATTCAAACGCGCGCGGTTCTCTGCAAATTCTGATTTGAAGCCGCCTTCAAATGAAAGAATTGTTTCGGAGGTGGCAACAGTTTGCGGGTCCGTCGTGCCGGAGAATGCGGCGAATGCAACGTCACGCCCCTGAATTGTCGGACCGCGGAAGCCACGGGCGACGCGTCCATAGATATTGAGGCCGTCTGCAACACGATACAGAGCACTTACATCCCAACTGAAGTCTTCATCATCAGCTGATGTCGGATTGACCGTCACACCTGGGGGCAGAAGCACAGCGTCAAAATCTCTGTCATCTTCAGTGTAACGTGCGCCGGCGGTCAGCGTCAGCCGATCTGACAGATCATAGCTCGCCTGACCAAATATCGCCCAGCTGTCATTCTCGTGCCGCAAAGTTGTCAATGGTGGAAATCCGGGGCCGAACGTCGATACTAACGCATCAGAGTCGAAATAATAAAATCCGAATTGCCAGTCGAAGATATTGTCTCCGTTTGACGCAATCCTAATTTCCTGCGTGAACTGATCGAGGTCGTCGATTGAGTCTTGAGTTTCAGCCGGGAACGCAATTGTATCCTGGAAGAACGGCGGGGAGGGAGGGCTCATCGGGTCGAAGAACGAATTTGCGCCTACAAAACCGCCGTCAATATCTCCAAGACTGAAGCTTTCCGCGTTTTCGAACGCTGTAATCGACGTCAATGTAACGCCGCCGAAATCCCAATCCACTTTTGCGGAGCCGCCCCAGCCTTCGGCCGTCTGCGGGTTGTTCTGGCCGCCATCATAGGCCACCGTATCCCGATCGAAATTATTCGGGTCCAATCCGCCGCCTTGCTGAATGGCGTTGGCACGGAAGAGGGCGGATGTGCCTTCATAGTCACGGCCATGGACGTTCAAAAGTATGCTTAACTGATCGCCCGGCGTGAATAAAAGTTGTAGACGGCCGGCGAGTTCTTCGTACCCGCCCATAACATCGTCTTCGTTCGTAAACGCGTTATCGACCCAATCATCACGGCGCTGGTAAAGACCGGAAACGCGAACCGACAACAGGTCCTGCACAAGCGGGCCGCCAACGCCGGCTTGAGCTGTCACCGTATTGAATGTGCCGTAAGCAATCTGACCAATCGCTTCAAACTCATCGGTAGGCTTGCGCGTTGTGAATTTTACGACACCTGCGGGCGTGTTGCGTCCGAACAGCGTGCCTTGCGGGCCGCGGGAAACTTCAACTTGCTGAACATCAAACAATGGTGCGCTTTTGAGAACTACATTTTCCTGCACCACCTCGTCCATAACAATGGAAACAGGTTGCGAAGCGGCGACGTCGAAGTCGACGTTGCCTAAACCGCGAATGTAAAACCGCGGCGCCAGTCGCCCGTTCGAGGATTCCGCGTACAGGCTCGGAATACGCGCAGCGAGCGCCAGAATATCTTCGCCGGCCGCCTGAATGGCCGCAAAGCGTTCGTCCGACATCGTCTCAACAGAGATCGGCACTTCCTGTTGGTTCTCCTCACGCTTTTGCGTGGTTACGATGATGGTGTCCAGCCCCTGGTCCTGCGCAAGCGCACTTGTTGCGCAAGTGAGCGCAGCTGCTGACGTGCCCGCCGCGAGCAGCGCCCGCGTAGAGATATGTAATTTTGTCATGTGATATTCCCGATCATGCGTTGCTGCCAACATCCATTCATTCGGATGGCCTCGGAGACCAGATATTAAGCATAATTGAAGCCATTGTATCCGGTATTTACAGCTACTCAGTCGCATCAAACCCGACCGTTGCGAAAATACATCATGACTTTATGCGGTCAGGCGACGCTCGTAAAAAAACGCGTAATCCTCCGTGCATTTCTGGGCAAGGCTTTCCAATTCCGGCGACAACGCAATCTGTTTTTCCACATACGGCTTGAAGCCGGTCGAGCTCTGGACTGCGTCATACCAGTGCGGCGCCCACACGCCGTCACTGTCCCGCGAGCCTGCCGGCCAGTTCAGCATCTTAATGGAGAACGGAATCTCCAGCGCATTGCAAAGTGCGCTCAATATCTTTTGTGGCGACTTCAGAATATCGGTTGCATCGACAATGGGAGAGGGGGTGCTCTCGAACAAGCGCCGCTGGATTCTGTAGCTCTCAATTATCGGCGTGACGTCATCGTGTTTGTTGTCATATGAGGCGATCATCGCACGGGGGTCACGGATGAGGTGGAAGACTCGCGCATTTTCAAACCAATGGAAATTGGGCGCCCAGGAAAAGTGAAATGCAATGTGCTTTTCGAAAGAATAGGCGGCCCTTTTATCCGCTTGCTCAAGCTGCAACGCGACTGCTTTCCAGTCAGTAGATTGCGAGCGCAATACGTCGTCACGCATCGGATGATTGGCGCCGCTTTCCTTCAGAAAACAAGCGTAAAACGGTTCATCATTAACAATAGTGTCAGAGCGGTTTTCGAAAGCCCGCATCATCGTCGTTGAAAGGTTGCGCGGACCCGAAAGCATAGCAATCCGTACTGGCTTCGTCACTTCGTTATCGCCCGCGTGCAACTTCCGTCTTTATACGGTCTTTATATAACTTCTGTAATTTTTCTACGGACGGCCCGCGCTCCTTGGTGAGGCTGCGCCCATCGACTTCCGTTACGGGCGATACGCCAGCGAAAGTGCCGGTGATGAATGCTTCGTCGGCTCCATAAACATCGTGCAGTGAGAAGTTTTTTTCAAAAACCGGTATGCTGTTTTCTCTGGCGAGATCAAGGACGATGCTACGTGTGATGCCCCCGAGGCAATAATCGCCCGTAGATGTCCAGATTTCTCCGTCACGAACAAGAAAAAAGTGCGTGGAGTTACACGTCGCAATAAACCCTTGCGGGTCGAGCATTAGTGCTTCGTCGGCCCCGGCCTTGGTTGCCTGAATGCAGGCAAGAATACAGTTCAATTTCGAATGGGAATTCAGTTTCGGATCCTGCACATCGGGAAACCCGCGTCGGATATGCACTGTAAACAACCGAGCGCCAGCGGTCGCCGTCGATGGGGCAGGACGCTTGAATTCCGGAATGATGACGATTGTAGCCGGAGAAATAGTCGCGCGCGGATCCTGATAGGGCGTCGACTTGACGCCGCGGGTCACCATCAGGCGGACATGGACATCTTCATGAGCATTATTGGCGTCAAGGCATTGATAAAGTCGTTGCGTGAGCTCAGTGCGGGTAACGCCAATATCAAAATCAAGCGTCTTCGCTCCATTGTAAAGGCGCTTGAGATGCCGCTCCAGAAACGCGATAACACCTTTTCCGTCAGGTCCGGCATGCACACGCAGGCCTTCCCATACGCCGTCGCCCAGAACAAACCCCGAATCGAAAACTGATACTTTTGCCTCCGAGCGGGGAATAAGCTCGCCATTGATATCGATCTGGATCGACTCATTTCTAGGGTCCGGGTCGAATGCATGAGTTGAGTATGTCATGAGATGTTACTTTTATCGCAGGTATGTTTTTGGGTTGCCCGATGATTGCAATCATTTATCGTGAGTAAAAGAAATTCGATATTCAAGGGGATAAAACGTGCGCCTCATCTGCATAGCTCTGCTTTCCGTATTTGTTACGTCATCTGCTTTCGCGCAAAGAGCAATCGACTTCACCGCGAATATCGAGCCCGATGACGCTGTCATCATCGCTATGCGTAATACAGCACTGCCGCAAGCGGTCAGACAAGCCGTCGGCGCGGAAGTTGCAACCCGGCTGGAGCGGGGAATAGGGCGCGCAGGATTTACGGGCGAGGCCGGCGCAACCACCAGTTTCCTTAGCGGCGACGCGGCATTTGGCGAAGTGCATCTGATTGGGGTCGGCGAGGGAGACCTGACCCGGCGGGATTGGGAAAACTTTGGCGGACGAGCTGGATCCCTTGCAAAAGCAAGCAAGGCGACGCGCGTTGCGGTTTTTGCTAATGGCTCCAGTAGTAACGCCATAATAGATAGCGCTTTCGGCAGCGCTGTCGGTCAATACAGCTTTGATAAATACAAGAGCGACCCGGAAGTGGTCACCGGATCAATTGTCTTTTTCACGCAAGATATAGATGCGGCACGCAATTCATACAACGCGCAACGACGACATCTTGCAGACGCCGTCAGCTGGGTGCGCGACATGCAGTCGGAGCCCGCCAACATTCTTTATCCGGAAGAGTTTGTACTAAGAACGAGGGCGCTTTTTCACGGCGTGTCACGCGTTTCCCTGAATGTACTTGACGTTAGAGATATGGAACGGCTCGGCATGGGCGCAATCCTAGGCGTTGGTAAGGGCAGTGAACGTCCGCCGCGTATTTTGATCGTTCGGTATAATGGCGGACCGCAAGATGCTGCGCCAATCGTTTTTGCAGGCAAGGGCATTACCTTTGACTCCGGCGGAATTTCCATAAAATCCAATGACGGGATGTGGGCAATGAAAACGGATATGACCGGCGCTGCCGTTGTTATGGGGGCCGTTTCATCGCTCGCAAAATCGCGCGCGCCAGTTAACGTCATCGCAATCGCTGCGCTGGCTGAAAACATGCCCGGCGGAGGCGCGCAACGGCCCGGAGACGTCGTACGCACGATGTCAGGCAAGACTATCGAGATAATGTCCACTGACGCTGAAGGCCGACTCGTTTTATCGGACGCCGTCTGGTACGCGCAGGAGCAGTATAATCCGATCCTCTTGGTCGATGTCGCGACATTAACAGGGTCCGTGGGCCGCGCTCTTGGCGATGAATATGCGGGCCTTTTTGCGCGCGACGACGAAATCGCGACTCGCCTCACAAGTGCTGCAGACGTTGCCGGCGAAGACCTGTGGCGCCTGCCTCTGCATCCAAATCATGACGCGCAAATCAAGTCCGTGATCGCGGATGTCAAAAACAGCAATACGGGCTCGCCGGGCGCGAGTACAGGTGCGGCATTCATCGGCGCTTTTATCAAGCCAGAAACGCCGTGGGCGCATCTGGACATTGCAGGGGTCAGTTGGCTTGCGGAACCGGCTCCAACGGTCCCAGCAGGTGCGTCAGGATTTGGCGTGCGGCTTCTCGATCAGTTAGCCCGAGATAGTGCTCAGTAAAGGCTGAATCCAATATTGATTTAAATTTTAGGCAAATCCTGCAACCCGCCAGTTAATCGCACAATTTATATTGTCGCAAATAATTACGAGTTGAATATATAAAAATGCGCCGGCTGCATCGCGGTGCAAACGGCGCATTTTCATGAGACCAAGGCCAGCCCCCGGAAGGCTCTCTCCCCCAGTTTGGCCCTGGAAGCGGTATTCTCCCATCGATAAAAGCAAGATAAGCCTCCTCAGCAGCCCGCTATAGGAAAAATTGGCCATCCAAAAATGAAATCAGATGCTGCTGAGCAAGATATTCCGGGCCTGCGCCTGCCGCTGGGACTGAATTTCCGAAATGAGCTCCGCCTGGTTCGAGATGAACTGTTTGGGCGTTACGCCGATAAACGTCTTGAATTCTTTGATGAAATGGGACTGATCGTAAAAATTAGGCCCTGCAGCGTCCATCCAGCCACTCACACCAGCCCTGACACGATCCGCCGCCCGAAGCGCCCTGTACTTACGCTGAAGGTATTTTGGCGAGGCGCCGAAATAGCGTTTTGCAAGCCGTTCGGTCTGGCGGCGTGAAACATCCATACTGGCCAGCAACGCGTCCATATCAGGGTCGCTGGGATCCATCAGCCATTTTTCTAAAGCCTCAGGATAGGCGTTTTGCTGTTTCTGGCGCATAGAGAGCATGTTGGAAAAAAAATGGTCAGCAGCGTTAGCCATGATCTGAAAGTCCGGCGCAGTGCGGATTGCTTCGATATGCGGCGAGGCGCGTCCGCCGGCGAAAGCCGAAAGGTCTATGACTTGATCAGCTGCTTCGTCTGCATCCATACCAATCAAAACGCCCCAGCCTAATGGCCTTATGCCGATGCCGAAGACCCGGGTCTCGGCTTTCGCTTCCATACTGTAGGCGCCCATTGTCGGACCGATAAGAAACGCTTTGTCGATAACGTGCCGGCCGCCGTTCGGCGTATTGAGAACGCCGCCACCTTTCAACATGACACGGATATTTCCAAGTTCGGCGCACAAGGGCTGGACCGACGCGCTATCAGTCGAAAAGTAATAATAAGCGCGCACCAACGGCCTTAAATCAGGCCTCGGTAAAAAATATTGCAGATCCATCGTTATCCTGACGCAACCCGCATGTCCGGGCCATCGAATCTACCAGCGTTCAACGCCATTGTCTTTAGCATTGGGGCGAAATATGGCCACTTTTGTGGTGGTTATAGGCGGTTTCCCGCACTTATCAGACCGTCCCTTTGATAACCATCCCGTCATAGGCTGGCTCAACTCCATCGGGCGCGGATTGCTTTAGTGTCCGGTAATCCATGTGAACATGCAAATTAGTCAGGACACCCCTCTTTGGCTGTATGTGCTTGATCCATTCCAGAGTCATATCCAAATGTGCGTGCGTTTTATGCGGCTTGTATTGAAGCGCATCTACAATCCAGGTATTGAGGTTGCGCAATGTTTCAAAGCTTTCCTTGGGCATACCGACAACGTCGCTTGAGTAAGCAATGTCTCCAAACCGGAACCCTAAAGAGTCTACAGAACCGTGATTTTGCAGAAATGCGATTACTGGAATTTCACCACTCGGTCCTGAAATTGAAAAATTTGCACCGCATTCAGGCATTGTCATCTTTTCGAGAATTGCAGGATAAGGACTGCCTTGTTGTTGTTCGAAGCAATAACGAAATCTGTCCGTAAGGACCCCTGATGTCGCATTATCAATATAAACCGGTATCCGTTTGCGCATCTGAATCGCAAAAACGCGCAGATCATCAATACCATGCGATTGGTCGGCGTGATCATGGGTAAACAAAACAGCATCAATGCGCGAACAGCGGGCCGCCAGCAACTGCGCACGCATATCAGGCGAAGTGTCAACAAGAACGCTCGTCACCTTGTCGTGCTGAAATCCAAACTCGGGATGCTCACGCTGAACGAGTATGGAGCAACGTGAACGCCGGTTTTTTGGCTCGGACGGATCGCAGGCGCCCCACTCTCCTGCACCGTCTTCACCGCCGAAACGAGGTACGCCGCCGGAGGATCCGCAACCGAGAATAGTGACGCGCAACCGGTTGCTCATAACCCGGCCCGGGGGTCGCTGGCGCGCGAAAATAGCTCAAAAAAATTATCGCTGGTAATCTTGGCTATCTCATCGACGGAAACGCTTTTGATTTCGGCGAGCTTTTCTGCGACATGCACAACGTACGCAGGTTCATTTCTCCGCCCGCGCATAGGACCCGGCGCCAGATACGGACAATCCGTTTCAATGATGATCCGGTCTAACGGCGTCGATTCTGCAATGGCGCGCACTTCAGCCGCATTCTTGAAAGTAATGATGCCCGAAAAGGAAATAAAACCGCCCAGCGCCAGCGTTGCTTCCGCCAGCTCAGGCCCGCCCGTGTAGCAATGGAGGAGAGGGGTGAAAGCCCCTTCCCTATGCGCATGTTCAAGCATTTCCCGCATTTCAAGGTCGGCATCACGAGTATGGATGATCAGCGGCAAGCCGGTTTCACGGGCCGCCCTTATATGCGCCTTGAATACGGGTTCCTGAATATGGCGATCGGAATACTCGTAATGAAAATCAAGGCCGCATTCGCCGATACCAATAACCTTCTCATCCCCAGTCATTTCGATCAGTGTTTGCGCCGAAAGATCGGCACATTCCTTTGCATAATGCGGATGAACGCCAACGCTGCGCCAGATATACGGATCAGCATCAGCAATTTTTTTGATCGCGTCCGTTGAGGACAGTTTGTCTGAAATCGTCAACATCGCAGTGACGCCTGCTTGACGCGCGCGCGCAATAACTTCCGCTGCGTCGTCCGCATATTTTTCCGAATGCAGATTAACGTGACTGTCGACCAGCATAGCGTTCAGGCTGCTTCCTGGCGCAACGCCGCGCGCAAGTCATAGGCCATGGCGTTGACCAGCTGAGCTCGGTCGAGATTGAGTGCTTCACCGCGAGCGAGGAGCGCTGACAACAACTCCCAGCCCGCCAGGAGTGACGATGAAGTTACATTGGGAAAGATTTCACACGGATCGCCCAGAGCAGTCCTGCGTGCGCTGTTAGCGAGCGATGATAGGACTATCTCGCGAAAAACTGACCAGCGCCCCTCACCCGCCTTGCCGCTGACGCCCCCAATGACCTTCGAGATATCGCCGCCATCCGCGGCCGCTTTCAAAAACATGTTGCTTAACGAAATCGCTTCCGCGCCGTCGTATGCGGCTAGTTGCAAGGCGTAGCCCGGCCGCCCCCGGGCGAAGGGCGCAACAGTTTCAGCCGTGTTTCGGTCTACCCCCTCATCGATCAGAAATGCCGATACCCAGTCATCCTGCAGTGGCGGCAAATCGATCATCCGGCAGCGCGAGCGTATGGTAGGCAAAAGCCTGCCGGGCGAGGCTGACAAAAGCATCAGGATTGCGCCCTCAGGCGGCTCCTCAAGCGCTTTGAGGATTGCGTTAGCTGCGTTCCTGTTCATGTCATCGGCGGTATCGACAATCGCTACCCGGACACCGCCGCCGGAAGCTGTTCTATTAAGAAAGGATGTTAACTTACGAATCGTTTCGACAGTGATTTCAGTTTGATATTTGGCTTTCTTCTCATCCCACAACCGCTGGGCCACGAAAAGGTCAGGATGCGCACCCGCAGAAATCTGGCGGAACGTCCTTCGCGTATCAGCCATCTGAAGCGTATCTGTCTCTGTCAGCGCTGAAGGATCGAGTAGGGCCCGCGCAATGCGGTAGGCGAGCGTTGCTTTCCCAGCCCCGGCACCGCCTGAAATGATCCAGCCATGGTTCAGCGACCGGTCGGCAATCGCTCGCCGCATTCGGCGTTCAAGCGCCTTATGGCCAACGAGGTTGGCCCGTGCCTGCGGTGGAATAAGGTCCTCGTCCATGACCGTTTTTTAGGCTGCCCGAGCGGTAATGAAAACCTCGATCACCGATAATGGGCTGCTATTTTTTGAACAGCGCTGGCAGCCGTTGCTTGACTGTCTCCATAACGCGGATCGCTACATCCGCAACATCGCCTCGCGCATCGATGATAGAACATCGGTCAGGCTCGGCTGCAGCGATTTTAAGAAAAGCGTTTCGCGCGCGTTCCTGAAAATTATTCCCCTTGGATTCAAACCGCTGCTCTCCGCCTCGGTTACCGGATCGTTTAAGCCCCTCTTCTATCGGTAAATCGAATATCAGCGTCAGGTCAGGATCGTTTGCGCCAACAACAAGATCATGCAATGCACGGACCCTGTCTTCCCCCAAACCGCCAGCGATGCCCTGAAAGGCCATGGTCGAGTCCGCAAAGCGGTCGGAAATGACAATGGCGCCGCATTCAAGAGCAGGCTTGATCGTCCTTTCGAGATGGTCTCGACGTGAAGCATACATCAACAGCGCTTCCGTCATCGGCGACCATCGGTCAGCGGCGCCTTCCAGTATCAGCGTCCGGATTTCTTCTGCGCCATCAGAGCCGCCCGGCTCACGTGTTGTTACGACTTCTTGGCCCAACCCTCGCAGGGCGTCGGCAAGTAGTTTCAGTTGCGTGGTTTTGCCGGAACCGTCGCCGCCTTCAAAGCTTATGAATACGCCTTTTCGAATCTGTTCTGTCGTCATTTATTCCTGCGCGCTCGCAACATCTTCGCTGGGGGGTTTTGCGAGCAGCTTTTTTGCCGCAAGGCCAATCTTGCCCCAGACACCGGCCTCACGCACAGCATGACCCGCGTACAAGCGAAACTCACGCGCTCCCCCACCGGGCGTTTCAACTCTCAGAAAACCAATTTGCTGTTCTTCACGGATAGGCGCCGCAACTGGACCCTCATACACAATTGTAGCTTTGGCGTCGTCAAGCTGCGAGCGATGCATAATCATACTTACGGGCTCTCGCGCGATGAGCGCAGCCGTTTTGTGCTTTCCCTTGAAAACTTCCACTTCGCCGACAATGTCGCCAGGCTCGTAGAACGTCTTGGTGGTGAAGTCATTGAAGGCGATGCGAATAAGACGTGCCGATTCAGTCGTACGCTCCCGGTTGGATGTGAGACCGTTGACGACAACGATGCGTCGTTCGCCATTCTGCACAGCGGAGCCCACAAGACCGTATCCGGATTCTTCGGTGTGGCCGGTCTTCAACCCATCCGCCCCGTCCACAAACCCAAGCAACGGATTACGGTTTTCCTGACGAATTTTCTCCCATGTGAATTCGCGTTCGGCAAACAGCGCATAATACTCGCCATATTCGAAAATGATCCGGCGGGTCAGCAAGGCGAGATCGCGCATGCTCATCTTCTGGTTCGGGTGAGGCATGCCGTGCGCGTTGGCGAATGTGGAATCATTCAGGCCCCATTCGCGCGCTTTGCGATTCATGAGTTCCGCGAACGCTTCTTCTGAGCCTGCAATGTTTTCCGCCACGACGATGCAAGCGTCATTGCCAGACTGCACGATGATGCCGCGCAAAAGGTCAAGAACCGGGATAGACGTATCAACCCGCACCCACATGGATGAACCCTCACGCTCGCGCCAAGCCTTTTCACTGACGTCAAATCCGTCCGTGAGCTGAAGCGTGCCGTTTTTGAGTTGCTCGAAGACGATCGCAACGGTCATCAGCTTCGACATGGAGGCTGGCGCTGTTGGTGCCCGTGCATTCTTTTCAAACAGGATTTCACCTGTCCGATAGTCCATAATCACGGCGTATTCCGCCGGTGTCTCGATTGGCGCGCCCTGAGCGGTGGCTGATGCCGACACCGAAGCAAAGACAACAATAATGAGGCTTAGAATTCTCAAGGTTCGGCTCCTCAGATACTCAATTGTAGGTCAGGCTAATCTCTTAAGCTGTTGGTTTTACGACAGCGTTAAGGCGTCAGCGTGACCAGCGAAGCATCAGCATAACCCGCTTCGCGCACAGCTTCCAATCGTCGTGCGGCGGTTTCTATGGACGAAAACGGCCCAAGATTGACGCGATAAAAGACCTTGCCATTCTCTGTTTCGACCCGGGAAAGCCGCAAGGGTCCGATATCGCCAAGTTCTCCGCGCAAAGTCTCGATATTATCGAGGCTGGTGAGCGCCGCAACACGGATGATATATAGGGCCTGCGGCGCCGCGGCCGGGCTGACGCTGGCATCCACCAGCTTTGCGTCATCCGGGTCGGCAGTTGAAATATCTGCAGCGGGGATTTTTCCTGAACTTGAACTTGCCGCCTCCGCGATGGCCACCTCTTCGGCGCCGGGTGTCAGCGCTGGAGCGCTTTCCATACTGGTCAGCAAGCCTGAGATCTGATCGGTCTCGCGCGCTCCGCCTACCGATTCTCTGACAGGCGCTGCGCGCGCAACCCGATCCGGGCGTTCCTCGCGCGCATAACGTCCCGGCTCTGTTGGCGCTTTCGCCATCAAGGGCGCCGGTCCGGCATAACGTACGCGTACACGCGTTGTTCCTTGCTGTTCGAAGCCAAGATGCCGCGCCGCCTCGCGCGACATATCGATGATCCGGTCCTTGGCGAACGGCCCGCGATCATTAAGCCGCACAACGACAGAGCGGCCATTTTCGAGGTTGGTAACCTCCACCATGGAGGGCAGCGGCAGCGTCGTATGGGCCGCTGAAAGCCGGTTCATATCAAAAATCTCGCCATTGGCGGTCAGCCGGCCGTGAAATTGTTGGCCATACCAGGAGGCGACGCCTATTTCCGAATAATTCGGGTCTTCCTTTGGATGATACCAGCGTCCATTCACCTGATAGGGTTTGCCCACCTTATAATGTGGCGAGGCATCATAATGTGGCGAGGCATCGCTAGAGCCGCCTCCCGAACGCGATGTCGAACAGGCCCCCGCGAGCGCGGTTAGGAAAATCGCCAGAATCAAACGAAAGGAAGTGCGCATGAGAACAGGAACGCTTTCACTGGTATGGCTGCATTTCGCCGCCTCTCTCGCTTAATCGACTCGGCGTTTTCCCGCAACTTGAACCTGTTTCGATGATGCGGCTTGTCATTTTCGCCAAGCTCGTTATCTCTCCCCTTCGCATTGCGCGTGGCGGCGAGCCCCACGCGGCCCGGAGGGGTGGCAGAGTGGTCGAATGCGGCGGTCTTGAAAACCGTTGAGCGTGTGAGCGTTCCGTGGGTTCGAATCCCACCCCCTCCGCCAGTCAATCTAAAAATCCTAAGAATATTGAGCCTTACGTTCAGAGGTGGAACGTTCAAACCACAATCCGTCCCTCACCATGAGGGTAGGCCATTTCAAGTAAACAATAGAAGTTGTGTGTCGCTGAAATACTGTCCTAAAACCGATTGACGATCTACTGCACAGGTTATCTTTTTGTGTTCTCGTTTTCTTCTCTCATTTGATCGATAGCACTTGGCACCAACGGCCAGTCCAGCCAAGGAAGAGAATCTTTTTAAGAGCTTGCGAAAATTCTAGCTCTTAGAGACCAAGTTGTAGGATTTGCTGTCGCACAATAAGCAGCGTTGTCTTTCTTGCTCATTGTGAGTCATCGTTGTCCATTGCCGCGGACATTTATTAGACGCTGGGCCCGACCCAGACCTGTTGCGCATTGACGAATTCATGAATGCCGTGTGGGCCGAGTTCTCTTCCATAGCCTGATTTTTTTATGCCGCCGCTTGGCAAGCGCGGATCGGTCTTGACGATGCCGTTGACGGCAACCTGTCCGGCTTCGATTTCGCGCGCGAGCGCCTCTCCACGCTCCGCTGTCGACCAGATGCTTGCGGCAAGGCCGTATTCCGTGTCATTGGCGAGTTGCAACGCATGGTCCGCATCACGCGCCCGGATCACGACGCCGACAGGGCCGAAGGTTTCTTCTTCAAACGCGCACATGCCGGGCTCTACATCAGCAAGAAGCGTAACGGGATAGAAATATCCCGGTCCGTCAGGCAACGCGCCGCCCATCACCAGTCGCGCGCCCTTATCAACTGTCGCCTGCACCTGCCTGTGCAGCTCCGTCTGTAAATCTTTCCGTGCGATAGGGCCCACATCTGTTTCGTCCAGCGCAGGGTCGCCAAGCTTGAGCGCTGCGAATTTTTCCGTCAACAATGACAGCATCGCATCATAGACAGGCGCCTCAACGATCAGGCGCTTGGCGGCGATACATGACTGACCGGCGTTAATAATGCGGGAGATTTTTAAAACTTCAGCCGCCTTTTTAAGATCGGCGTCAGCGAGCACGATGCTCGGGTCCGAGCCGCCAAGCTCCAGCACCGCCGGTTTGATTTCGCTGGCGGCGATGGAGGCGACTGCCGCGCCGCCGCGCGACGAGCCAGTGAACGACACTGCTTTTAGCCGCGTATCGCGTAAGACCCGTTCGACCCGTTCGGTCTCCAGCAGCAAAGCCTGAAAAACGCCCTCGGACGCGCCGGCGCGAACAAACAGATTGGCAATCGCTTCTGCGCAACCCGGCACATGCGGATCGTGCTTCATCAGGCACGTGTTTCCAGCCATCAGTGCCGGCGCGCAAAAACGGAATGCAAGCCAGAACGGGGCGTTCCAAGGCAAAACGCCCATCACCGCGCCAAGCGGTAAATGCTGGACATAGCTGTGCGCTGCATCGGACGGCAATGTCTGCGGCGCGAGATATGCCTCGGCGTGTTCAGCATAATGTTCAGCGCACCAGGCGGCTTTTTCAACCTCGGCGCGCGCCTCGCGAATGGGCTTGCCCATTTCTTCTGTCATGAGCGGCGCAAGTTTCTCAACCCGCTCGCGCATATCGGACGCAACAGTTTTTAACAGAGATGCACGTTCTGAAAAAGACGTCTTGCGCCATTGAGAGAAGGCGTTTTCCGCCGCGTGAAGTTTATCTTCCAGAACGGCGTCGTTATCGGCATGGATTTCACGAACAATTTCGCCGGTTGCAGGGTTTATCGCTGTTAATTTCATATACTATTCGTTGGATGTTTTCGCGGTTCTGGCATCAGTAGAAATGGAATGAACATTCGAGGTCGATGCAGCCTTGTCAGGACGCACGACAAACTCGCGATCAAGCGTGAAAAACGATTCACATCCGTCTTCCGTCACGTGGATCGTATCGGATATGCCAACAGTCTTGTCGCCTTCGACGCCCCATATCCACGGTATGATATGAAAGGTCATGCCTTCTTTCAGGACGCGTGAATCGCCCTGCATGAGACTCAGGATATAACCTTCATCCCAGCTCGGCGGAAATGCAATACCGATGGAATAGCCCGATCGCGTAATCAGATGACCGCCATGATCGCCGCTGTTGATTATGTCGCGCACGATATTATCAGCATCTGAAACCGTGAGACCGGGGCGAATGGCGTCTTCAACCTGCCGGAGCGCCTCCATCATCCGCCATTCGGCGACTTCCATCGCGGGGGATAATTCACCCAGCACGACCGTGCGCATCATCGCCGTATGATAGCGTCTGTAACAGCCGCCAAGCTCAAGAAAGACGTGTTCGCCTGATTGAACCTTGCGGCCCTCCCATGTGGCGTGTCCGATCATGGTGCGCGGGCCTGACGTGACATAAGGCATGACGGCCGGCGGTTCCCCGCCAGCGTTGAACATTGCCTGACTGATCGCTGCGCCGATTTCGTTTTCGGTAATGCCCGGCGCGATCATGTCGTAGGCCGCACGCATGCCGGCTTCGGTCGCCGCAGCGGCTTTTTTCATCACATCAATTTCTACGGGAGACTTACACAAGCGCCCCTCTTCGACGATGCCGAAGCAGTCGATCAGAAGACCGCTCGTAAATGCGGTGCGAAACCGGTCCTGTTGATAGGCGGGCAGAAAATAACTGTTTCGTTCATAACCTATTGTCGCTTTCCAAAGCCCCGCTTCCCGCAAACTTTCAACCAGCCGCTGAATGGCGTCGCCGTTATCGGGATAGGGTCTCGTCTTTTCGACCCATGTACGTGCGTGAACATTAGATTCTTCCATGTTGCGCGTGATCATGAAACACTCGCCGTCAAGCGGCACGATCAAGGCCTGGAAAAACGAGTACCCCGTCGTCTGATAATCCGTGAGGTACATAATGTTCTCAGGATCGGAAATAATAACAGCGTCGAGCAGCCGCTCACGCATGCGCGCCCTCAACTCCGATAGGCGGCGCTCATATTCCTCCATCGGGAAGGTCATGTCATCGCGCTGTCTCATGCGGCCTCCGCAATTTTGTTGACGGCGTTTCCTAAAATATCGATGCCTTCATTAAGATCGTCATCAGAGATTGTGAGGGGCGGGATCAGTTTCAATACGCGTCCTGCCGTACCACACCCGCCGATCAGCAAGCCGTTTTCAAAACATTCCGTCACGACTTTTTTGGAAAAATCGCCGTCCTGCGTATCCAGCCCTTGAATCATCCCTGCTCCACGCACTTCAAAATTGCGCGCAACATGTTGCTTGGCGATCGCATGCAGCCTTTCAGACATGTGTGCGCCTTTGTTTTTAATGCCCTCGAGAAACGCGTCATTTTCAAAATAGCGCAACGCTTCGCGGCCCGCGACGAACGAGATGCCTTGACCCCTAAATGTGCCCGTATGCTCGCCGGGCGACCAGTGCTTGTCATGTTCCGGCTTGATCATATTCATGGCCAGCGGCGTACCGAACCCGCCGATGCCTTTTGCAAGGCAAACGATATCGGGATCGAGATCCATGCCGTCGAAACTGAAATATTTCCCCGTACGCCCGCAGCCCGCCTGAATATCGTCTATGATAAAGAGCGCGCCCGTGTCTTTCGAAAACTGACGCAACTCTTTCAGCCATTCCTGCGTAGCAACATTCACGCCGCCTTCAGCTTGGATAATTTCAACGAGAACAGCCGCAGGTTTTTCATATCCCGATGAACTGTCGGCAATCATTTCCGCCATGCCTTCCAGAGGGTGACCATAAGAAAGACGTGAAACGTGTTCCAATGGTACGCCGGCGGCGTTGCGGAAATATTCATTGGCCGTACAGGCGAGCGAGCCAAGCGTCATGCCGTGAAACCCGTGACTGAAGGCGATGACTGATCGCCGCCCGGTGACACGACGCGCCAATTTCAGTGCGGCTTCCACGGCATTCGTCCCCGTTGGTCCTGTGAACTGCAGTTTGTAGTTCATGTTTCGGGGCTTCATGACCGTATCGACAAATGCCTGAATGAATTCGCGCTTGACGCTTGTTGACATATCAAGGCTGTGCGCGGGACCGTCCGCTTCAATAAATTCAATGATCGCCTTTTTCATGCGCTCGTTGTTGTGTCCGAAATTTAAAACGCCAGCGCCGCCGAAAAAATCAATATAGGATCGATCATTTTCATCGACTTGCCGCGCGTTCGAGGCCGATTTGAATACAGTGGGAAATGTCCGGCAGTAGCCGCGCACATCCGATTCCCATTGTTCAAACACATCCATTGCCGCCTCCTTAATATCTATTGCTGCTCATCACCTTGAACTGTGCCATCAGGTTGTCTGTTTTGGCGCAATGCCGGCCAATCGCGAAAAAACGCCTGTAACCACCGGTATCAGACCATCGTTAAAATCATATTCAGGACTGTGGCAGGAAACGGCGTGATGCGGCTCGCCGTCATCGGCGCCAATCAGCGCAAATGCGCCGGGCCTTTCCTTAAGATAATAACTGAAGTCTTCTGACGCCATAATCGGCAAGGGCGTGTCGGCGCTGCGCCAGTTCGCGCCCAGTTCCTGTTCCAGCGCCTGGCGCATCAGCGCTGCAGCGCCTGCATCATTTAAGGTCGCATCGTAACGGGAGAAGTGTTCGACGTCTGCTTCAACACCATAGCCCGCGGCTGTTTTTGTTACGATATCGGTGATTAGCAAATTCACTGCATTCCGATCACCGGCACTCGCCAGACGAATGCTACCGCCAAGCTCTGCTCTATCCGGAATAATCGTGTCGCCGCTCGGCGCGTTGATCGAGGTGACGCTGACGACGACAGCGGATTGCGGAGGCATCCGCCGGCTGACGATTTGTTGCAAGGCGAGCGTCACCGCTGACGCTGCCAGCACAGGATCGCAACATGCTTCGGGCTGGCTCGCATGTCCGCCCCTGCCTTTCAGTACAATTTTGAATGTCCCGTTGCCCGCCATGACAGGGCCATCGGGACAGACTGCCCGGCCGAAAGGGATGGCAGGCCAGTTATGCCAGCCGAATACCATATCAACATCTTCGAGCGCGGCGTCCTCAACCATGCGTCTGGCGCCATGTCCTCCCTCTTCCGCGGGCTGGTAAAGCAGCGTCACCGGCCCGGGCAGTTGATCCTCGTGAGCCTTAAGCCATGCCGCCGTCGCCATTAGCGTAGCGGCGTGACCGTCATGGCCGCACGCATGCATGACGCCCGTAGTCCGGGAACACCAATCGCGCCCGGTTTGTTCCGTAATCGGCAGCGCATCGATATCCGCGCGTAACGCAACATTCCGTCCTGGCGCATTCGGCGCAAGGAACCCTAGAGTTCCAGTGTCTGCGCAGGCGCGCCATGGTACGCCGAGCGCATCGAGCGCGCTGCGTATAGCCGCTGCGGTTTCGTGTTCACGCCAGCTAAGCTCAGGCCGTTGATGCAGGGATCTGCGAAATTGCACCGCAGCGTTCATAACGGCGGCCCAGTCCTGTTGATCTCGCAAGAGGGCGGGTTGAAACAGGGACATGCAGTATGCCTAGCGCATGTACTGCATATTGCAATATCGCGAATAAAATAAGTACGTCTTTATCGTATCCTTCCGAAATACCGCGGCTCCAAGCACTTGGCGCGACAACCATTCAGCCAGGTCAGTTCCTGACCGATAGTGCACTTGATATATTCGAGAGTGTAGCAGGACTGCTGCTCCTTGCCCCAAAAAGGCGAAAAACTGATGCCGCGCGATCCAGTCGGAATGGCCAAACCCCGCAATGGACGATTGCTTCGCTCAATCAGTAGAAATGGTTTCGGTTCACTGGTGGTTCCAGGAAGTGCTGGGGCCAAGCAAAACAGTCTTACTGGCTGGCTCGAGAGCCGCCTAACTCACATTGAGCGTATCCTAACTGAGCATGAATGGTTGGCAGCTAGACGATGCACTATAACAGACCTGCTCATGACAGATGTCCAGCGCATCTGTCCAGCGCATCACAAAACTTCGTTCCTTTGGACATCGGCCAATGAGTGAATCCTATGTGACCCGGATCACGAAACGCACTGCATTCAGGAAGGCCCATGCTGATCAGATGGCTCTCTTCACAGGGGCCGATACCTCGCGACCATTGTCCCCAAAACATTCTTGAGCGCCCGATTACTGAGGGGCTATAATCGGCCAATCAGGGGATTTTCCAACGGGGGCCTCATGGACTTGGTCATCTTGCTGGAGCTGGCCGTTAAAACGCTCGCGGCGCTGATTATTTTCTTTATCGCCTTACTAATTATTACAGGCTGGAGACGTGAAAAACCGAAAGCGCCGCCACTTGCGAAACGGGCTGTTTGCGAAGGCGTGCGCAACGGCGCTCCATGCGGAAAGCCCGTATATCGTTGCTCAAACTGTCGCGAGAGTGGGTGCGAACTCAATGGGTGCAAACGACGACAGTTTGAAGCGCCGGGTAAATGTATAAGCTGCGGCTACCCTAACACCATGCAGCGTTTGTAGTTGACGTTTCTCCCTGTACGAATGTTCATAGTTGCAATTGTTATAACAGGAACTGATTGCACGAACGAACGTAATCCTAGCGCGCGTTCGCCAAGTGGGGGACACTGGAACGCGTAGCGCCGGTGAAGATGCATCCGCCCCCGGCCCCGCGCTTCGCCGGCGCATTTAATATTCACGAATTCTCTCCATGCAATTTTTCATTCGAAGATGAATATTAAAAAGCGCCCCGAGATGCCCGGGGCGCTTATGGGCACTAATTTGGTCGGCTACGACTGGTCGTCCATTTCTTCCGCAGCATCTTCGACATCATCAGCAATGTCATCAGTCGCATTGTCGATGTCTTCCGCAGCGTTTTCGAGCGGCCCGTCATTCGCCTCTTCGAGCAATATGACGGCGCCAACAACAATCACAACCAAGGCTGCAAGTCCGATCAATCCGTTTTTCGCACTCATAGCGGTCCTCCTGTGTATACTCAGTAGGCCAACAACAACATCACATGGTGGTTCCAAACCCTTCGAAGCTTTCAATTATGAATTTGTTGCAAGCAAGAAAGCCTGGGCACGAGGTTTTCCTATTTAATGGCGTTTATGCAGCCAGACGAGAAAAGGGCGGCCGATCATCGGCCGCCCCTTTTTAGAATACCATGCCGTGGACGTTGTCGCTTAGGCGGCAGCCGCTACGATTGAACGGGGCTGCTCAGCCAATTCTTTCAGCCGTGTTCTCGCTCGCGACAATCGCGAGCGGACGGTGCCGACAGGGGTTTTTAATCTCTGTGCGGCCTCGGCATACTTCATGCCGTCTATTGCGATAAGCGAAAGGATGTCGCGATCGCGGACGGGCAAAGCTTCGAATCTTTCCATCACTTCGCGGCATTCATGAATTTTTTCCTGCGTAGCTGGCGCCGAAAGCGCCGATTGCGGAGAATCATCGATATCCACGGATATGCCACGCGTTTTTTCTTTCCTGATCTGATTCAAAAAAAGCCTTCTGCAAAGGGTGAACATCCAGGAACGAAAGTTTGTCCCCGGCTCATAATACTGAGATTTACGCAAGGCCCTTTCCACGCTGTCTTGAACCAGATCATCCGCGCTTTCAGAATTTTTGGTTAGTGACAACGCAAATCTGCGCAATGCGGGAAGAGCATCGTTAAGTTCGTCAGCTGTAAAAGTCGCGCTCATTTTTTTCACCTCTCGTTTGCCCCGAGCGCCCAATTAGCTATCGGCGGAAAATCATTATTGCAAAGACATTCGTGTACGTTGCATTATGAACCGCCGCTTGTGGTGTCCGTGACGCAGACTTATGCACCAACGACGATACGGCAAGATGTGGTGAAGATATGTCGTCTACATTCTATTCAGAATGATCAAGACAGTTCGCCTGAGTTACATACGTATGTTGATGAACCGGCGGCTCATAGCATAACCACATGAAATTTATTGGATATTTTTACCCAAAATGATTATTACGCGGCGTTCATCGCCATATGGATAAAACTACATGACAACCCGATAATATTTTGGCGAAATTATTTCAGATTTTAAATGTAGAATCTTACAAGGCTGAAATAGAAATCGCCCATTCTTAAAAAAAGGAAAGCCGCGTAAGTTGTGTTAAAAAACGCTAAGGCTTCTCGGATTCAGCGTTTTGAGGCGCCTTATCCGAATCATTGACGACCCGAAATTCCCGCGTGGAAGCGTCCGCATCCGGCTCACCGAAATGCGACTCCGCCAGCAACCCCCGTCGCAATAACTCTCGAATAGCCGCAGCGCGGGTCGGCATGCGGTTTTCAAAACGCCAGTCATCGATCGCTGCGAGTTCTTTTTCATCCAACATGAGTTGGAGTTTTTCCGTTCGCTTCAGGTTTTCGGTATCCGGCATATATTCCAACGGCTCCACATCATGAACACAACTGATTTGTATAACTGGAGTTACTTACGCCGATACTATTGTCTCGGCTAGTGAATTATTGCGCACGCTAACGACCGCCGTTTTGTGCTGCGGACTCGCTAACTATCTGTTTTTATTGAGGAGTTATAGCGCTGAACGCCTAGCCCAACGGATGTGAGCGCGTTCATTTTCCAGCGCGGCAATTATGTCTGCGAGTTTCGCCTTGTAATGAGGAGATGACGGCGCCTCGAAACAAGTCCTCAGCGCTTGCAGAAACCGTCTATCAGCTGCCTCGAGCTGATCATGTACATCGTTGCGGATTGCAAAGTCGCACATTCCATCAGCAGCCGAAAACGGGGTCAGGTATTGTGAGTCTGGCATCGCTGTTGACATTAGATCGGCGATTTTACGAACCAGCTCTTTTCGCAAGCTGAGCCTGCCGACAACGAAGGCCTTTGTTCTCAGGCTTAAGTCTTTCCTGCGCGCAGTCGAATAATAAGCGCTAATTGTCCTGGCGCCGTCGTCGTACGCCTCCCTCAATAGGGTCACCAAGCACGCGGCCCCTTTCGCTGTGGGTGCGTCAGAAAACTGCTCGACAACCGCTCTCGCACGATCGTCTTCAATGAGTGCCCGCTCGACATTTTCGCGTAGCGGTTGGGCTAGCAGAACCTCCTTTGCGTAACGACGCACGTCTAAGGCTTCAACAATAGTCAACTCGATGATTCGATTACCCTGCGTCATGAATTACGAACGGGATCACAAAGAAAAAGTTCGTGTAATTTGTTGTTGTTTTGGCGGCTAATCATCAGTGTCAGCGCTTGCAATTATGCCCAGCACTACACCAACCGCCGCTGTTGCGGCGACAGTTGAGACTGGCGCCTTCTTGAACTGCCGAGCAAAAAGTCCCGACGCCATAACGTCCATTGGCCCAGCAAGCGACAACAAGGAGTAAGCCATAGAAGGAAGCGACTGATCACGTGCCGTGGCGTCGGTCTTTTCCTCTTTTTTTGGGGGATCCAGGCGTCTGATGTACAAAGCCATCGTTGGGATGAATACAATCAAAAGCGCAGCAACGAACAATGCGCCATAAAGAGGCATTAGGGTTGCAAGCCAAAGCGCAAGCCCGCCAGCAGCGAACAACAAAGCTGCACAGCCAAGCATCACGGCGGCGAGCGCCAGCGCTGCCTCGTAAGCGACGCCTTCGACCGCGTCATGCGCTTTTTTGATTACGGACACGTACATATTTACCGGCGGGAAAGACCGCTAACGAAATAACCGATGGCGAGCGATTGCCGTCAGGGGCTTTTTTTAACCGCCTTTTCCGCCTGCGCCTGAATCTCCTGCAGCTCGCTCGCGGCTGAATCCAGTGCCTCTCGGGCGTGATCTTCTGCAGCCGTCATACCCTGTTGGACCTTATCCTGCGTTTCTTTGGCTGTAGTTTCGCTAAGCGATGCGAAGTCGTGTCGCAGGCTTTGCAGATCCTCACGCAGAATTTTGAGATCTTTCGACAACTCGCCGAAAGCGGCACTTGATTCATCAAATCCCGAATCATCTGTTCGATTTTTCTCGGCAACCGACATTACGCCCTCCTACAAAAATACAGACCTTCAGCCTGCTCAACCTCATTTGCTGGTAAAAACACTCATTAATGCCGGCAGTTCCGGTGTCTCCGGAAATTTCGCGATTTTTCCGCAAAAGGTAGAAAACAAAATGGTGATAATTATGTTCATTAATTATCCGTCTCTGATTTAGACAACCAGTTTCCGGATTACGAAAAAGCGCATGTTACTTCGATTATTGATTATTGCCGCGACTGCAGTCGGCGGGAGCGTATTGCTCGGACGCAGAGCGGTTACGAAAACCATACAGGACCGCCTGCCCGCAGAAATCGATGCTGTGCGAACGGCCGCGATTGCTGAACTCGACAAGCACATGAGTGATGTTATTCGCGAACGTCTTTCTGCTTTTGGCGTGAATTTATGCATCAAAGCTGGCGCTATCGCGTTTCCTTACTGGCTTTATCTTGAAAGCCATCTCACCAAAACCGGGCTGAATATTGTGGTGGTTGCGTTGATCATCGGATTTATGGTCCGAGATGCAGTAAAAACACTTCCATTCGTGATACCGGCATTAATACTGGTGCGTACCCATAACTGGAACCCCCCTCGTGCGTTGACAGAATTCGTCGCCGGTGTCACCTTTGAAAAAACATATGCTGAGGCAATAATCGCCGTTGAAACAGGGCCGAACCGTATGTGGCTCGCGCTATCCAATTACTCTGCACACAATCTATCTACTGAAGTAGCGGAAGCGGTCGCTGAAGTCACTCGAGCGACCTCGTACGACCGAATTAAACCGCGCATTATCTTGGGCGCAACGCTCGCGGCGGCTATGATGGCTCTGTATATTTCCTTTTTCTTGCTGACCGTCGGCGGCGCATAACCAGTATTACATCCCGTATGGGGAAACTATCGGCGTCTGCGCGAGTTTCATCGTCATGATTTCAATAGGATCGTGAGCGCGGAGCCGGAAAGTTGAGCGGTATTGCAGGCAAGACGACGGGCTCGGATATAGCATTTAGGCCTACAAAACGGACGACTCAAATAACGGCCTTGCGCCAGCGCTTGCCTGTACGGCGCCTAACTTCATTGAATCGAATTTCGTTACGCCATTGTTTATAGGATGCGGCTTACCATTAGCCGCTTGGCCGTGATTTTGAACATCAGTTTCTAGACATGGATGTAGGGACCAGCGGGTGCGATCATATCTATCCCTGCCCTGGTCATCGTCAAAACCATCTGCGATCCTTCAGATGTATTGCGACCGGTCGTATTGCTGATTGGCGATGCGGATACGTTCAGGCCGGTAAAATCCGGCTTCGCAATTTCTGCTTGACTGTAGGCTATGTAAGAACTTCACCAACTTCATTACCCGTCTTTCATCAATTACCTTACGGAACGCATCTCAAATCAAGGTGTTCCATCGTTAGTCGCTAATGTGATTGCGAGCCTTTAACGCGCACCCTAGCCAAAGGAGGATACCATGCTCAGTTGGGCGCTAACATTTTTTATCATCGCGATTGTCGCTGCAGTCTTTGGCTTCGGCGGAATTGCAGCCGGTGCAGCCGGCATCGCCAAGATTCTGTTCTTTATCTTCATCGTTCTGTTTCTACTGGCGATGGTTGCTCGCGCCCTACGCGGCAGGCCGCCGGTGTGACGATGAAGAATAAGACTCGGCTATAAAGAGGCGCGTTACCTGCGCCTCTTTTTTTTGGCTTTAAAGAGCAAGGAACTTTAGCGACTGCCCATGTGTTTATTAAATATCCAAGCGAGAGGAGTCAGCATGAACAGCGATCAGTTAAAGGGCAAATGGACCCAAGTTAAGGGAGAACTGAAAGAGACTTGGGGCGAACTTACCGACGATGACCTGACCGAGATTGAAGGTGACCTTGAGAAACTAATGGGTAAGCTTCAGGAGCGCTATGGCATTGAACGCGAGGAGGCTCAACGCCGCGTAGATGAATGGCGACAGTTTGTTTGACGCTCACTTGGCGGGAACTTTGTCCCGTCGCGTCCGGTGTGCGACATGCGCTTCACGCGGACGGGCTGTGTGCTTTAGCGCATAAAATTAAAAATCGAATTTAACGCCTTGAGCGAGCGGCAGTTCGGTCGAATAGTTTACGGTTTGCGTTTGGCGCCGCATATACATTTTCCAAGCGTCTGAACCGGACTCTCGACCGCCGCCGGTTTCCTTTTCACCTCCGAATGCGCCGCCGATTTCAGCGCCAGACGGGCCGATATTCACGTTAGCGATGCCGCAGTCCGAGCCTGTCGCTGAAAGAAAGCGTTCCGCTTCTGTTATGTCGCGCGTGAATATGCATGAAGACAATCCCTGATTGACACTGTTCTGCATGGCGATAGCTTCATCGAGCGTTTCGTAGCGCATGACGTAAAGGATCGGGGCAAAAGTCTCTTCAAGCACAATACCTTCATGCTTTGGCAACTCAACTAAGGCCGGTTTTACGTACCAGCCTTTATTACCGACATGTTCACCGCCAGCGATACCCCCTCCCTGTGCCCTGGCGCGGTCAAGCGCATAATGCATCCGATCGAATGCGCCACGGTCAATAAGCGGACCCACGAGCACACCTTTTCCCAGAGGATCGCCAACCGGCAATGACGTACAGGCGGTTTTCAGACGAGGAACTAAGTCGTCATAAATAGATGCGTGGACAAACAGCCGGCGAAGACTGGTGCAACGTTGCCCCGCTGTGCCCGCCGCTGAAAAACATACCCCGCGCAAGGCAAGGTCAAGGTCTGCTGACGGCGCGATTATGCCGGCATTGTTCCCGCCAAGTTCAAGCAGCACACGCCCAAAGCGCTTTGCCACACGCGGCCCTACTTCCCTGCCCATACGCGTCGAACCTGTCGCGGAAACAAGGGCGATTCGCGCATCATCGACAAGCTGTTCGCCTGTTTCACGTCCGCCGATGATGACTGACGACAACCCTTCCGGCGCATCGCCGAATTTCTCGATAGCTCGTTCCAGAAGCCTCTGCGTAGCAAGCGCCGTCAGCGGTGTTTTCTCCGACGGTTTCCACACAATCGAGTTTCCGCAGACGAGCGCAAGCGCTGCATTCCACGACCAGACAGCAACGGGAAAATTGAAGGCGGAAATAATACCAACAGGTCCCAGCGGATGCCACGCCTCACGCATGTGATGGCCGGGCCGTTCCGACGCAATTGTCAGACCATAAAGCTGGCGCGACAAACCAACTGCGAAATCGCAGATGTCGATCATCTCCTGCACTTCGCCGAGGCCTTCGGAAAGAATTTTGCCGCATTCTATCGTGACGAGCCGGCCAAGGTCTTCCTTGTGGGCGCGCAACTCTTCCCCAAGAAGCCGGACAAGCTCGCCGCGGCGCGGGGCCGGAATTACGCGCCACTTTAAAAATGAATCATGAGCGAGCGTGATTTTTTCTTTCACGACCGCTGCATCATCAACAGCAATATGAGCAATTTCGGAACCATCTATAGGCGTGTTGACAACAAGATCGCCGCTTTTCAATGCGGCTTCCTCTAAACCGAGACGTGATGTAAGATCGGCGATATTCATTATTTTACTCTTGGCCTTTCACCTACACCCCTACCCAGCTTTTCAGCAACGCGCCGACAACGTAGGCAAAACTAGCGGCGAGCATGCCGATAGTGAATGTTTCAAGGCCGGAACGCCACCATTTCACCGTCGACCATTTCGACTTGAGCGCACCAATCCCAAAAAATACTGCGCCGGTCATAATACTGGCGATCGTGAGCGCGTGGCCTGCGCCGCCAAAGATAAACGGCAGTAGCGGCACGGCGCCGCAAACGAAAAACGCCACAAAGGTGACAAAACCCGACTTCAGGGCGGACCGCTCCACCTTAGGAGCGCCATGTTCTTCCTCGAGCATCACGCGCACCCATCGCTCCTGGCTATCAGTGATAATTTCGACGGCGCGCTCAAGGTCATCGCCTTCAAATCCTTTGGCTGCGAAAATCTGCCTAATCTCTTCGCGCTCGCCTTCGGGCGCAAGTGCGATATGGCGAAGCTCCATTTCTTTCAGACGCTTATATTCGTCCTTTTCGGCTTTCACACCGGAATAGTTGCCAGCCGCCATGGAAAACCCGTCCGCAAGAAGGTTAGCTGCGCCTAATATGAGGATGATCTTTGGTGAAAGCGCCGCACCCGCCACCCCCGCGACGATGGCGAATGTCGTCACAGCGCCATCGATGCCGCCGAGCACCCAGTCGCGCAAGTAATTGGCCTGCGGGCCTTCTTCCAATCGCTGCGCAATAGCGCGGGGACTATGTCCGTGCTCGATTTCTTTAATACTGGCATGCGGGTCCATCATGGCTCAACCTATGCGGCACGCCGATTAACCACGTCAATCTTTCAACAGCACATTGCAAACCCGCTTTGCACGGCCTAAACCCTCGCCCGTTTGACCCTTGCTAGGCCTGAAAAATGCCGCGAAAATACGCCCAAGTTCCCGAACTTAGTCTCAAGGCCTATACTGACGGCGATGCCGTAGCACGTGCGGAATTTGAAGAAGCACTGTTTGAGGGCTTCAAATATTTCGGCTTCATCATTCTTAAAGACCACAAGGTCAGCCACGCCCTGTTGTCTCGCGCTTATAAGTTGAGCGCAGAATTTTTCGCACAACGCGAAGATAAAAAACTGCCCTTCGTGCAGCCGGATTGCCAGCGCGGCTATACGCCGTTCGGGCGCGAGCACGCAAAGAACTCTAAGTATCCCGATCTGAAAGAGTTCTGGCATGTGGGCAGGCAGTTTGAGAAAGAATCGCCCCTCGCAAAGATTTATCCGCCGAATTTGTGGCCGGAATCCCCAGCGGGTTTTCGCGACACGTTTCTTGTGCTGTTTGATGCGCTTGAAGAAGCCGGCCTCGTGATGCTTGAGGCCTTGGCTCCATCGCTCGATGTGGCGCGTGATTATTTCCGCAATATGGCGACGGATGGAAACTCGATATTACGTTTGTTGCATTACCCGCCGATACCTGAAGGCGCCGATCAGAATTCCATCCGCGCTGCCGCACACGAAGATATAAACCTCATCACAATTCTCGTGGCTGCCGAAGGCGGCGGTCTTGAGCTTCTTGACCGCGACGGGAAATGGCTGCCTATCGATACTGATCCTGAAAACCTCATCGTTGATGCGGGCGATATGCTGGCGCGCATTACAAATGACTTGATCCCTGCTACGACGCACCGCGTTGTTAACCCGTCTGGCCCGAACGTATCGCGATATTCTATCCCCTTTTTCATGCACCCGCACCCCGATGCAATGCTCTCCTGCATCGAAAGCTGCAAGGAAGAACGGGTCAAATATCCAGATATCCGCGCCGACGATTTTTTGCGCGAACGGCTGGCAGAGATCGGGCTTGCCGGATGAATCTCGTCATTCGCGACGGCAGAGAAACAGATATTTCGGCTTTACTTGAAATTGAGCGTGATGCAGCCCACGCCTATCGAGCTGTCGGTTACGACTTTTGCGCAGACGGCGCTGTACGCGATGCAGAGGAACATTTGCGCGGCATAAACGAAGGCGCGCTATTCATATCTGAAGTTGATAGCGTTTTATCCGGTTTCATTTTGATGTGGCCCGTCGACAGCCACGCGCATATCGCCGAAATTTCAGTCGCAGAACGGTTTCAAAAAAAAGGCATCGGTCGCGCGCTAATCACAAAGGGCGAAGACTGGGCGCGCAATGCGGGATATGATGCGGTTACACTGACGACATTTACAGAAGTGCCTTGGAACGCGCCCTTCTATCGCTCTATCGGCTACGAAGAATTTACACCGGATCCGACTGAAACGGAGCTTGCCAGCGTACAGGCAACAGAGGCCGCGTTTGGGTTTCACGCTAAGCCAAGAACCGCGATGATCAAGCGCCTGATTGCCTAGCTTCTATTCGCAATGCCAGCAGGTCTCCATAAAACCCGTTGCACCGATCGGACTGCCGGGCGGGACTTCCGGGGCGCCAACAACGCCGGATCGCGGCGGCGCAGGACGGTTGAAATGCCGTTCGATATTGGCGATCAGCCACTCGCGGTGTGCGCGGGTTGGCGTTTGTCCTTCAAGTAGGCCGGGCGCGATACGGGTGCGCAGGCCTTTCAAATACAAGTCGATAATTGACTGCACATTCGACGGCGCTGTGTCGCCGGCGCCGTTCGAAAGGCCAACCGCAGCCGCCTGCGCCTCGCCTTCCGCCGGCGCGCCGCCGCTTAAAGTGATGAGCGTTGAGACAAAACGCGTCTGCAGGCGTTGCGCTATCGCCTGGCGCCGCGCTGTCGGCTGGTTCGCAAAAAGCTGCCGTTCAATCGCGGATAAAACATCGTTCACTTCAAGCCGGGAGGAATCACGGCTTTCATAATCAACCAGGCGCGCCAGACGATCAGGATGCAAAAGCGCGCCCATGGAGATGGCGGCTGCAGAATCCGCTGCGGTGACCAGGTCAAATACCGGTCCCGTATCGCTGTCGAATGTCTCAGCGACATTGCTCGAACCGAAAACGCCGAGCGGCGGGGTCAACAGGTTCACGAGCGTATCCGGCAAAGTCAGCGCGTCTGGATCGAGCGTCTCGACGAGTGCGGCAAGCGCTTCACGTTGTTTTTCATCGCTGACCGGCCCGCCTGCGCTAAGCGTATCGCCTTTGGCCTTGTAGGAAAATTCATAGCCGCCGATGGATTTTGCAGCCGCGGCAACCTGATATCGATGATAGAGATAGATCGGCACGAGGACGTTACGCATATCAGCCATGGGCGCGCCATCCTTGATAACGCGCGCGCCGAAATTTTCGAGCGCGACGCGTCTCACATCCATGGTTTGACGCAACATGGCCGCGGCATCTTCACCGTTATCCCAAACGCTGGCGTAAGGGTGCGCGGTGGCGACATTGCGCGCCTCCCGGTCACCGGTGAAACGCAGTCCGCTGGCATAACCTTCACGCAGTATCCTTTCGAGTTCGGCCTGTTCGTCGGCGCCGTCCGGAAATTCGGCATAAAGCCAGGTCGCCGCCAGCTTGTCCCACTCGCCAATGCCGTCGCCGTAAGCTTGGGATAAATCCAATGAGCCTTCAGCGCTCACTGTCACCAGCGGCGCCGGATAATCCATCACTGATGCGCGGTCATTCGACGAGGCTGCAAAGTTATGAGCAAAACCTAGCGCGTGGCCCACTTCATGTGCAGAAAGCTGTTTGATCCGGTTGAGCGCAATGATGACAGGGTCATTCGGGCCGCCCGCACCCGAATTCTGCGCGCCCACAAGACCCTCGAAAATCATCCTGTCCTGACGCACGCGCTGAGAGCCCAGAATGACACTGCCTTTCAGCATTTCTCCCGTGCGCGGGTCATGAACGCCGCCGCCATAGGACCAGCCGCGCGTCTGCCGATGCGTCCATGAAATAACATTGTAACGGATGTCTCGGGGATGAACTCCCTTCGGCAACGGCTCGACGCGCAATGCGTTCTCAAAGCCTGCCGCTTCAAAAGCATCCGCCCACCATGATGCGCCTTCTATCAACGCATCGCTGATTTGAGGCGGCGCACCTGCGTCAACGTAGAAGACTATCGGCTTTTTTACAGGACTCGATGCCTGAGTCGGATCCGTCTTTTCCAGGCGATAGCGGCGCGCAACGGAACGCAGGATTTGTTCGTCAAGTGGTGCCGAAAAATCGTAATGCACAATGTCGATGGCGCCGGATCGAGGGTCGAAAGCGCGTGGCGTGTAGCCATCATCCGGCAGCCGCACCAGAGAGTGATGCTGAACAAGCGTGATCACACGCCCGTCGGCGGCAGTTGCTCGTACTTCAGAGCCCGGATTATCGCTCGTGAGCGTCATGTAGGCGTCGAATTCGACATTGTCGGGGAAAGCGAGCGCAGCCGCGGGATCGGGGAAAGTACGATCTGCAGCGACCGAAAACAAACCGCCACGTGGGTGGTTTTTCAGCGCGGACACGACACCAAGAGAATCTCGCGTGATGAAGGAGGACAGGTCGACGAGTATCTGGCCATCAGGACCGGTGGCTGTGATCTCGCCAGCCCAAAGAAAAGAACGAGCGAACGATTCTCTAACCGCCTTGCGTTCAAGCGCGTTGTCCGAGGATGCGCGATAGGTCCAGTTCTCTTGTTCGGCTATCAGCTTGTCGCCGACGCGTCGGAACGCAATCAGCGATCCACTGTCAAACAAACCACGATCCAGACCAATCGGGTTGGAGCCGAGCCCAGATGTCAACCCTGATGCATAGATCGCCCGCAACGAGACGCCGTCTTCTCCAGCGGCCGGGAATACCGCGAACACTTTTCCGCCCTTTTCGTCCGCAAATATCGTGAGAAAACCATCGCGGCGCTTAAAATCGGCGACGGAATTATCTACCCAGACTTCGGCTCTTTGTTCTGTTTCGGGCGGAGTGTGATCCTCCCCGGTATTAGACGGAGAGCAAGCGAAAATCAGACTGATTGCCAGTATCGCAGCGGCTAGTAGTCGCATCGAAAAGGTTCCCTTGGCTTGCGTCGCGGCAAGCTGCCGGAATTTTTCATGAAAATCAAAGGCTGACGGCTGCAGTCGAGAATTGCCAGAAAAAGTTCGCTCCCTATAGTCACGCTCTTATTGCGCCCGCGAAGACAGGATGAATGAAAAGTGAAGTTTGTCGGTACGAAAGACTATGTTGCCACCGAAGATCTAAAAGTCGCTGTGAACGCAGCCGTGACGCTCGAGCGCCCACTCCTCGTTAAGGGCGAGCCGGGTACCGGAAAGACTGTGCTGGCGATCGAGGTTGCCAAGGCGCTCGGCGCGCGCCTGCTCGAATGGCATATCAAATCAACCACCAAGGCGCATCAGGGACTTTACGAATATGACGCCGTCGCCCGGCTGCGCGACGGCCAGCTCGGCGAGGAACGCGCGCGCGACGTCAAGAATTACATCAAGCGAGGCAAATTGTGGGAAGCGTTTACTTCTGAGCAGCGCCCCGTCCTGCTTATCGATGAAATTGACAAGGCCGACATCGAGTTTCCCAACGACCTCTTACAGGAACTCGACCGGATGGAGTTTTTTGTCTACGAGACCGGTGAAACGATTACGGCGAAACAGCGCCCGATCGTTATCATCACTTCGAACAACGAGAAAGAATTGCCCGACGCGTTTTTACGCCGCTGTTTCTTTCACTACATCAAATTTCCCGATGCAGACACCATGGCTGAGATAGTCGAGGTTCATTTTCCCGGCATCAAGAAACGCTTGGTCGGTGACGCCATGAAAATCTTTTACGAAATTCGCGACGTTCCAGGCCTCAAGAAAAAGCCATCGACATCAGAACTGCTGGACTGGCTGAAACTCCTGATGGCTGAAGAGCTGCCGGAAGAGATTCTGTCTGAACGCGACCCGCGAAAGGCGATCCCGCCGCTGCACGGCGCGCTTTTAAAGAACGAGCAGGACGTTCACATGTTCGAGCGCCTCGCGTTTCTTGCCCGCCGAGAAGGGGCCTGACACGGCGAACCGCCCTTCCCAGCCCCTCAAAAAGTCCCTAAACTCTCCCGATAGTCTTGCGTTGAGGGGTTTCGGGGCATGGAAGGTCTTTGGGGCGCGCTGCCCATCCTGTTGATTTTATTGTTTATTATTGCACGCAACATCAGCAATCGGCAGCGCCATACAGAACTCGTCAACAAATTCTCGAAAATCCAGAAAAAGCGCAAAAGCCGGGTCATTGCCATCGTCCACCGGCAGGAACCTATGGGCCTCCTTGGTATTCCGATGCTGCGTTATATCGATTTGAATGATGCGGAAGATGTCCTCGACGCTATTCGCAGGACGCCGTCAAATAAACCACTCGAGCTTATCCTGCACACGCCCGGAGGGCTCGTTCTTCCCGCGGTTCAGATAGCACGGGCGATCAAGGCGCACCCTGGGAAGACGACAGTTTTCGTTCCACATTATGCCATGTCCGGCGGTACGCTAATTGCGCTTGCCGCCGACGAGGTGGTTTTAAGCCAGCATGCGGTGCTTGGACCGATCGACCCACAGATCGGCGGCTTGCCCGCGGCGTCCGTCGTGCGCGTCGCGCAGGAAAAGCCTATACAGAACACGGAAGACTATACGCTTGTTTTAGCTGACGTGGGCGCCATGGCGATCACCCAGCTTCAGAAAATTGCACGCGAATTACTGACCGGCACAGTTTCCGAAAACGCCGCTATCGGCATCGCCGAACAGCTATCTTCCGGCCGCTGGACGCATGACTATCCCATCAATTACGGCGAAGCACGCGAGCTTGGGCTTAATGTCTCAAACGATATGCCGAAAGACATCATGGAAATGATGGCGCTCTTCCCGGATTCGTTGCGGCGGACAAAAAGCGTCAAATATCTTGAAGAAGAACCCAGCGCCGTAGCATCAGAACAGCGCGTAACGCTCACTGGCTATCAACCCCAACCAGGCGCACGCAGCTACAGTTACGGTCCCTGGAATCCTAAAGAATTAAAACCTCGATCATCGGAAAAGCCGGACCGCAAACCATTTTGGCGGCGCGGCGAAGACTAATGCCTCACTTCCCTAACATTCAGGATTTTGCATGTTGATTCGTTGTTCAGTTTCGCTCGCCGCCATGGCATTCATCGGAGCCTGCGCCAGCACGCCGCACACGGCCAGCAATGGCGCGCTTTATACATATACAGCGCCCTCATTAAACAACATCTCCCGCATCGACATCGCGCAAAAGTATCGTTTTGAAGAATACTCCTTTCCCGATTTTAACGGTGGCATCATTTCAGACGCTTCAAAACCCTTCGTTGACGAACACGACAAGACTTCTGCGTTACCTGACCGGTATACGTCACGCATTCAAAACCGGGATACAAAAGACAACACTAAAGTTATATATCATCGTACTGCCTCAGACATTCCTGACGGCTGGCGCGACGAAGGTGACGCCATCGTCCATCAACAAAGCGGGCTTTCGTGTCCGTTGCAAATCAATGTGGAAAGCGAAGGCCGTCAATTCGTGCTTGAACGCATAACTCAATTCGATACTGCGGGACGTGATGTCGGATGCGGCCTTGTGAGCACGGCGCGCGATGTTTCCATCGTCGTATTTGCTTCCTTCTGGCCTGACGTCACGCTTGAGGAACATTCATCCGCTGCGGCCGCATCCATATTTCAACGCTATACCGTCAACGAACAACTGCCCGTGCCTGTCGTTATGCTTGGTCCTGCGGAAGGCGATGATACGAATCCTGAGCTTTATTCCAACATCGAACAAACATTGGCAGGCGGTTTTGCTGTTGGCGACATCGATGGCGTTTCATATAAAACCTCGTTCTGGCTCGCAAAAACCCACAACTGGCATATCAAACTACATGCTACGTATCCACAGGAAGACATAACCAGCGAGATAATCGCGGCGGTTTATTTCTCCGCTTCGCATCTTGCCGTACGCGCCAAAAACCTTGCCGAGCCGACAGCGCCAGGCGTCGATGTATAAAGCATCAGTATAAAAACTCTGCTTCTTCCGGCACGCGTGAAAACGCGATCTTCGCCCCGAGATAATTAAGATCGAGACCTACCTGGCTCGCCAGCATGATATGGCGGTGCGCCGGAGCAGCGTCTTCGCCCTTAGGCGCGCCGAGACGGCGGAACTTTGCTAGCGGGTCCGAGTTGATCTCGTCGATCAGGCGCCAGAGTTCCGCGCGCCGTCCTTCATTTTGTTTAACTGCCGGCTCAGCAAAGAGATCAAGCTGGCTCGCCGCCGCATCACCGGCTTTCGCCAGCCCGTGCAGATAGACCGTCACGCCGCCAATGCGGCCCGAGGTAGTTTCCCGGCGGCGGTGACGCAGAAAGCTTTCCCACATCTCGTCGAGCGATTTCAGAAAACAAGAACTGTCCTGCGAATAGGCGACCCTGCGACCGCCCTGCCAGCCGCCATCAGGGCGCAGGCGGATCGAGAGGCTGAGGGAACTTGCAAAAAAACCATAATGCCGCAAACGGCTTGCAGCTTTGAGGAGCAGGGCGCGCGCGACGATCCGCGCTTCCGCCGGCGTCTCATGTTCCCGTGAGAGAACGCGGCTGTGGCCGATCATGGACTTCTTTGTTGGCGGTTCGTCTACTTCAAAGCCGTGCAATTGATACCAGAACCGCTCGCCTTGCACCGATCCCCAGATGGCGCGGGCGTGTTTCGGTTCCAGATTCCACAGGGATACAAAATCACCGATCCCGGCGCGCGCTAGGCGCGCCGCAACACCATTACCAACGCCTGGAATATCCGTAAGCGGTATATTTCGTAGCGAGTTAGGCAGGTCCGCCAGTTCAAGTACTGTAAGCCCGTCAGGTTTGACGCGCTCCGCCGCAAGTTTTGCTAGAAGCCTGCTCGGTGCTAGTCCGATGGAAGACCGCAAGGCCGGACCGACATTTTCTGAAATGCCCGCCTTGATGCGCCTCGCCGTCTCAATAGCCTTTTGCGGATCACGTTCCGACCGGGAAAGGCGAAACGCCGCTTCATCAATGGAGTAGACTTTTTCGAGCGGCAAATGCCGTTCGATTTCCTTCATCAATAACTTATGGACTTGCACATAGCGGTCATGCCGGGCCGGTAGGACGGCTATGTCAGGGCAAAGTTCACGCGCCTCGCTGATTTTCGTACCGCGCTTGATCCCGAATGGGCGCGCCTCATAGCTCGCGGCAATCGCGCTCGTATGTTCCGAAGCGAGCGGCGCGACAATAACCGGCCTGCCTCGCAGCGCAGGGTTATCGTGCTGTTCAACGCCGGCAAAATAGGCGTTGAAGTCGATAAACAAATAGGCGAGCCCCTCCCGGGCCCGATACGCGCCTGGATGGTTAGAAATCCCATTGTTCCCACTTGGCTGCATGAGAACAAATATAGAACATTGAATCGTCGACGTCCAGCGGGGAGTTATCTACATCAGGCCGCGGGCGGCGATCTCAATTCGGGCCGCCGCGCCGTAAAGCGTTGACGGCTGACCTTCAGTTTCCCCGGCGGTCAGGCTGTCAAAAGCATCGAGCGCCAATCCGATCTGTTCCTGCGCCACGTCGATCGCCTCGACTTCGTTGACGTCAGTCGTCGTGATGCCTGAGACAATCTCTCGAGATGAAACAAGAAATCCGTATGCATCCTGATATTCGTGCGCGTTGGAAATCAAGCCATCATCATCGACGCCGATATCGAATTCATCCGCTGCGGTACGCACGATCGCTGAAACCGCCATGAGTTGCGTCGCCACATTTGCGGCAGGCGCATGGGCGTTCAGCGCTTCAATTACATCGCTGAACGCGTCATTAACATCACCGCCTGTGTCAGCCGCACTTGCGAGCGCCGTAAGCTCTTCAGCAAATCCGTACTGGCCGCGCGCAGAAATTGCCGGCGTAAGTGTTCCGTAAAGTTCGCTTTCAGGATGTTTTACGTGCATCATCGCCGACGCTGCGGCGCCGCTCTGATAAAGCTCCAGAAAAGCGATCAGATGGCCGCGCACGAGACCAAGCAGACGCATATATTCGACGTCGTCCGTTGCCGGGTCGCCGCTGCCCGCAGCGTTTTCGCCTTCGCTTTCGCCCTCGCCTTCGGACTCAGCTGAAAGTCCTTCGCCCTCGGCAGAAATGGAGGAGCCAGCCTTATCACCTTCGGTCTCGCCGCCCTCGCCCTCTCCTTCGCCACCACATCCGGCTACCGTAAGCGCGCTAGCCGCCGCAAGAGTTGAAAGGCTGGTCATCAATTTCAGGCGTCTTGTCATCTTGCCTCTCCAATCTTTCCGGCACCATGGTATAGAAAGCCAACCTAGATGCAAACGATTCTTAACTGAGGCTAAAAAAGAAACCGCATGCTTTTGCAAATCGATGAAATCCTGAGCGTTCAAGAGTGCGATGCGATTATCAGCGCTGTGGAAAACCCGGCGCTCTGGCAGGACGGCAAGGCTACGGCAAAAGGCGAAGCACGCGCCGTAAAGCTCAACAATCAGGCGGACGCGGGAGCACCGGCCGTGAAGGGGGCAGCATCCAAGGTTATCGACGCCTTGCGCGGTCACGAGGTGTTTCACGCCGCGGCGCAACCGGCGTCATTTATCCGGCCGACGCTCAATCGTTATGATGCCGGCATGCAATACGGCGATCATGTGGACGCGCATTACATCAACAGCGAACGCACCGACCTGTCATTTACGCTATTTCTGAGTGCGCCCGATTCGTACGACGGCGGCGAACTGGTGATCGATAACGCCGGGCATGAAGACCGGATCAAGGGGGCCGCCGGCACCGTCGTCCTCTACCCATCAACCGCCGTGCACCGGGTTGAGGAAGTCAGATCAGGCTCGCGAATATGCTGTATCGGCTGGGTAAAGAGCCGCGTCCGTTCGGCGGAACAACGCGCCCTTCTGTTCGAAGTCGAAAAGGTTATCGCGGACCTGCGTGAATGCGGCACGCTTCTGCCCGTCTACAATCGACTATTGAACGTGCGAAACAACCTTTTGCGCGCTTTTGGCGAATAAATAGCGAGCTTTGTCGAAATTGTTCGGCTTCACGCGTCTATGCGGTATCAAAGCGCCTAAAGTGCGCCAAACAGGAGTGCGACCATGAAAGTGATGTTGCTGGCGAATGAAGCGCCGCAAGACTTCGCCCTACGAGACAACAAGGAAAAATTCGACGGCTATATGGGAGAATGGTACGCCTTTGGCGACAGTCTCACCAAGGAAGGCATTTTTCTCGACGGCGCGGCGCTTGAGCCGCCGGCTTCAGCCACTGTCGTATCCGTTCGGGATGGTAAGCGAAAAGTCGAAGACGGTCCCTTCCCGGATGCAAAAGAACAGCTTGGCGGATTTTTTATTATTGAAGCGCCGAATATTGATGCAGCGGCGCAGTGGGCGGCGAAGTGCCCGGCGGCGAAAAAAGGCTTTGTCGATGTCCGTCCCGTTATGGAAATTGAGGGAGAAGAATAATGAAGTATCTTTTCCTTCTTTATGATGACGAAAACGCCTGGGACTCCATGCCCGAAGATCAGCGCAACGAAATCTTCGGTTCTTACTTCGCTTATTCGGACGCGCTCAGAAAGTCCGGCGCCTATATCGCCGGGGCGCCGTTGGTTCACTCGCGAGATGCGAAGCGCGTCGGTCGGCAAGTTGAGGACGGGCCGTTCGCCGACGGCAAAGAACAGCTTGGCGGCTATTACATGATCGACGCGAAAAACCTCGACGAAGCGCTCGACTGGGCGGCGCGTTGCCCCTGCGCCAGCATCGGCCATGTGGAAGTGCGCCCGGTCTGGAATATCGGCGAATAAATCATGAGCGGCGCGTGGGCGATTGCCGAACAGACCGCTCGCGAGTCCTACGGTCGTTTGCTGGCGTGGCTCTCTGCGCGCACCGGCGACGTCGCTGCAGCCGAAGACGCCCTTGCCGATGCTTTTCGCGCGGCCCTGGAACACTGGCCCGAAAAAGGCGCGCCGAAGTCCCCGGAGGCGTGGATCATCACCACCGCACGGCGAAAGCTGATCGACCACGCGCGTAAACAGAAAACCCGGTCGGACGCCCATTCCGCGGTGCTGCTTGCAGCGGAAGAGGCGGAATCCGAGGCAAACTCGGAATCGCAGTTTCCGGATGAACGTCTTAAGTTGATGCTGATCTGCGCACACCCAGCGATAGAACCCAGTGTACGAACGCCACTGATACTACAGACGGTGCTCGGCCTTGACGCGGCGCGCATTGCATCCGCTTTTCTTATCTCGCCTAAGGCAATGAGCGCCCGACTTGTTCGCGCCAAACGGAAAATCAAGGAAGCCAACATTCCGTTTACGGCGCCTTCGCTGGATGTTTTACCGGAAAGGCTGTCTGCAGTCCTCGACGCAATCTATGCCGCGTTTGGAACGGGATGGAACGATTTCGACGGCGCCGAAGACAGTGCGGGCGGCCTTACACTTGAAGCCATTTTCCTTGCAAAGCTCCTGACGACTCTATCGCCAGACGAGGCTGAAGCATGGGGACTACTGTCGCTGATGCTGCATGCTGAGGCGAGGCGCAACGCGCGCCGCGACGATGGCGCATATGTATCTCTGAAGGATCAGGACACCCGCGCATGGGACAAAACCCTGATAGCAAAAGCTGAGGAAGCGCTCGCGAAAGCATGGAGGTTGGACAAACCGGGACGCTTTCAGATCGAGGCGGCGATACAATCCGCCCATGCGGCCTCGAGATTGCAAGATCGTGACGTCACGGAAGACGTGATCCTGCTCTATCAGCGATTGATTGAACTAGCCCCTACACTTGGCGCACAAACCGGTTTCGCAGCAGCGCTGTCAAATGGCGGTCGAGACGAGGACGCCCTTACACTTCTTGATGGTATCAATGACCATGCTGTCTCTTCTTATCAGCCATATTGGGCTGTGCGCGCACATATACTAGGCACGTTAAATCGCAATGAGGAGGCGCGCGGCGCTTATGAACGCGCCATTGGGCTTGCCTCCGACATTTCCGTCAGGGCGTTCCTGCACCATAAAAAGAAGGCGCTTTAAAACCAGTAACTCTTGCCGAGCCTTTGAACAAATAATGGCGTGCTCGAAGGATCCATCACAATATCCCAGTCGACTGTGCTGTTCATCGATGCGCGATAGGACTCAACGAGAATGGCGTAGCCTTGCGCCTCAACGCGCACCCATAGCTGCGCTTCCTGGGAGCGCGCCGGCACTCCGGCATGAATTACGAGGGAATTTCCGTCCTGTCGCACCGTCCCGCCCGAAGATTTGAACAAGTCCCATGTCTGATTGGTGTCCTCGTTGTGCAGGCGGCCGCGTAACGAACCGCGGCGGATCAATGTGCTGACCTCTTCCGGCAGACCTTCTGGAAACGTGATCGTCAAATGCACGTCATATTTCGACGGACCGGAACGATCCTGTATGAGCCTCACCTCCGCGGAAGTAGAATAGTTCGCATTGATAATTCGACCCTGCGCGGAGGCTTCACGGCTATCCGAAGCTGGCTCCAACCCCGGCAGCGTGTCGGTGATGCCCTGAAGTCCGCCCGCCAAATTAGACGGCACGGCTGTCATCAGCACCGCGAGCAATCCAAAGCCCTGCGCAAACGCGCCCTGACGCGTGATCGGCTGAAAATAAAAGACTGAACCCGCGCCAACCATCGTCATGCCTATCACGACCATCCACAGGGGAATGTCTGTGAACCCGAAAATCGAACCGAGCTGAACGACCCACTGATTGATCGTATAGAGGGCCGATGCTTCGCCCGACTGCTGATAGTCCGTCACAAGCGCTGCGATAATCCCGGCTGAACCTGACAGCGCCAGACCGGCCATGTCGCCCATCGTGAAATTTCCCGGTGTCTTTACCCCGCGCTTTACCCCATACGGCATCGTACTTCTCCCTCGAAAGGATTTCCCCAAACCTTGAGTTAACCACAAAAACACGAAAGGATTAAGGCGCCTTCAGGGGCTGAATTTCTCACATTTTGCTGACGGAAGGAGGGTTTCTGGGCCTCAAGCCTCCGAAATCTACGTCAAAGAGGTGTTCAAGGCTGGAGCGCGAAAGCCCTTTTTTGACATAGTCATGCGCGGTCACGTTAAGGGCTTTTATAGCGGCACGCTCGATTTGGAGCCCGTCGCCAAATTCAGCGGGCGTGACATCAATGTCGATGATATTGATGCAGCACAAATCCTGTTCAAATGCTGAAATCGTCGCCAGTCCGCCGCCGCAAGCCCAACCGAGCGCAATGCGGTTCACTCCCTCATGCGCGACAAACAACGCGGAGCGCCATTCCTTATCAAAAACAAGCTCTTCAATAGCTGCGGTAATACGCGCCTCGGCGCTTACAAATGTCTCTCCGTCTGGAAGAAACCTAGCATCCGGCGCCTCAGCGCCTTCAAAACTATAGGCCAGTATCGCCGCTAGTTCCTCGCGCGTTGCGGCCTTAATCCAACCGCTTTTGACTTCTTCAAGTCCTTCGTGGGCGACAAGCGAAGGCGGGTTGTCGTTAGATCCGAGAACAATCTCAGCCGTTTCGCGGGTTCGCGGCAGACCGGAATAGACGGCGATATCGAATTTTGCGTGGCGGAGCGCCTCGCCAGCGGCGGCGGCTTGCTCCCGGCCCTCGTCGGTTAACGTCACCATCCGCGGATCGGTGAGCTCAGGCGCAAAATAGTCCACATGTCCGTGGCGCATCAGATAGATACGCCGTCTCCCAGCGCCCTTCATGCTATCCTGCCTCAGCGACGAATTCGGTTAATCTTGGCCGTCGCCTTAGCGAAATCCGTCTGGATAGGCTACTCAAACCCCAAAAATCCGTTGATGAGGCTCGCATACGTCGAAAACGGGTGATAAAGTCACCGCCAGTAAACTTCGGGGCCAAGAGGGGTATTCAAGGGGCGATGGCGTTGCGTTCGCCGATTTATCTTGCCGGGGCGTTTTTGCTGCTGGCGGTTACGTATTCCACGTATTTCAACGTCGCCGTGCGGGTTGATCCCGCGGCGGCGCAGGCCCGTTTTGACTGGCTGATCGCGCACCATGCAGAACGGCGTGCGGCCGGTCATGGCGAAAGAGCGTTGCGGTTGCGGGCCAAGGAAGGAGAAACAAACGAAGACCTCGCTCCTATGATACTGCAGGTAGCGGATGCGCAGCTTGCCCGAAGGAATTTTGAGCGCGCCGCCACACTTTATAGTGATGCACTGGCGACCAAATCATCTAGCACTCTAACGAAACGCAAACGTGCAGATTACGAAGATAAGCTTGCGCGCGCCTCACTGCTTTCGCACGATATAGAAACAGCGGTAGCAATCTATGCTTCCTTCCTCGAGCTTGCAGGGGATGACGCCGCACGTGGCGCTGGCGAAGATCCCGAAGCGTTAAGCGCTTTTTATGCCGGTCGAGTCGGCAAAGCCGGACAATTATTTTCAGAGGCCTTCAATTATGCACGGCCATATGACCCAACTAGCGGCTCGCGCGAAACACAACTTGCTGCAGCGAAAAACATGTCATCAATTGGTGCTTTCTTCGCCATGCGTGACGATGGCGCTTATGCAGCAGCCGGGTTGTTGTCGTCCGCCTATCATATCCGCACAAAACTGCTCGGCGCAGACCATCAGGAAACAGTGCAGCTAACGCTGGTCCTTGGCCCCGTCTATACAAATATGGGCCGGCTTGATGACGCTGAAAAACTTTATCTCGACGCCTTCCACGCGCAGGAAGATGTCAAGGGCGCGAACAGCCCAGACCTCAGCCTCTATATTAAACTTCTCACCGGCGTTTATGAGAAACAGGGCAGACTAACAGAAGCACAGGCGCTGCAGGAACACATGCGCCGTCTTTTCCGTGACGCATTTGGCGCGCAGCGATACGCCGCTAACAGGGAACGAGATCGCCGTGAAGATATTAACCGTCCAGTGTCACAACATTTTCTATTAGAAGCCGGTTACGCGCCTGGCGATCTCGTCTCAGCCGCGGAATTTTCGATTCCGACAAGTAAATCGCCAAACATTGATGAAATGAAATTGCGGCTTGCGGGCGATGAAAACGCCGATCCTCGAGAGGCGAACCTGCCTGCGCGGCTGGCGCAATTGATTTCCCTTTGTCGTTCTGAATCAGGCGAGCGCGTGTCGCTTCGCTCCGGCTATCGGTCTTACTCAACGCAGCGTGTACTTTACGAGCGAAACCTCGATCGAGGAACTGTGACACCTCCAGGCATGTCCGAACATCAAACCGGTCTCGCGGCTGACATCAATGTTAACGACCGCTTCATGCGCCAGAGCGATCGCAGTTTTCAGTGTTTTGAAGAAAATGCCTATCGGTTCGGGTTCATTCTGTCGTACCCGCCCAACAACAATTATCTGCCGGGTGAAGACAGTTATGAGCCATGGCATTGGCGGTATGTAGGAGTCAGCACGGCGCAGCTTTATCGTGAGGCTGGCCCGCATAACAAACCGCAGGAGTTTCTTGCGGCCCTTCCCTGTTATCAGGAACGCGCCGCCAACGGCATTTTCCAGGCTGTAGGCGAAGAGGATATCTGTCTTTCGAATAAACCCCTGATAACTGCCTCGATGAAACAGGAAGCGCCGTCACAACCAGACGGCGAAGACCTTCCATCGGCCCGCATTTTGAATAAACTACCCCCGACGCGTTCGCCGCGTTGATAATAAAGAGCGGATAAGCCGCCTGCCGGATGGGTTCATGCAAGAGCTAACCAACGCGACGCCGAAAGCGCGTATTGTTTATGTGGGCGGCGAAAAGGGTCGTGTTGCGTTAACCAAGAATTTCGCGGAAGCCGGTTACGCACTCATTGCTCAGGAGAACGCATCCGGCGCTGATATCGGTCTAATCGATCTTCGCGGCAAAATCGTTTCCGGTAAAAAGGCGCAAGCAATCGCTAACCTCCTTAGGCGCAAATCGCCGGAATCTTCTGTTGTTATCGTCATCGATCCCTATCTCGACGCTCCAGCCCGGAAAGTGTTGCGCCGCTATGGCGAGCTTGTAGCCATCGGTGAGAAACCTGACGCGCTGATCGCTAGGTGCCGTCACATTCTTCGCCTCAGAAACATAGCGGAGGAGTCGGGTGAACGATTAAAGAGTCTCGCCACTCTAAGCCGTTTGGCCGAATTCCCGCCCATTGCAGCACCGCAGACGCCATTGCGCGTTTTGGTCGCCGGTGAAGCGGGGCCTGTGGCTCTATCAGCGGTCAATGCGGTGCGACCAGTCACCGAGCAATGCATCTGCGTATTCTCAGCTGGTCAGGCCATGCGCGCTATCGATGCGATGCGCTTTGATTGCGCGGTGTTTTTGCCAACACGGGAAAACGACCCTTTAAACAGCCTCGCAAAAGCGCTGAAACGGCACCCAAAGCACAACAGCCTGCCGGTAGTCTTTCCGCTGCACGATCCCGATGATGCAGATGTTTACGCCAAGCGCGGCGCATCAGATTTCATTTTGACCAACCATGTTGGCGCCGATTTACCAGTCAAGTTGCAAGTCGTTTCGCGACGCGCGCGTTTATTAAAAACCATGCGCCGGTTCCTCAATGCCTGTGAAGGCGACGGGGTGCGCGATTCTGCGTCCGGCGCATTTACAGCGACATTTCTGGCGGAGCACGGAGCCCGGCTATGCTCGCGTGCCGATCAAAGCGGACGTCCTCTTTCACTAATCATATTAAAAATTCATACCGCTTCCCGTGAGCGCGGCGAACCTGAACCCGGGCGACGCGCACTTCATCAGGCGGCCCGTTTAATCAATCGCGTCACGCGCGCCGAGGATACGACGGTCAGGATTGCCGCAGACACTTTTTTGGTGCTGGCCCCAGCAACAACGGAAGAAAACGCGCATCTGGCGTCTCTTCGTATTCAGGGCGTTATGGAAAATACTGTATTCCGCAGCGCTGACGATCAGCTGCTGTATAGCGTTCGGATTGAAACAGCCGCCATTGCCCGCCCTGAGGGCTTTTGCATAGAAGAATGCGTGGCGCTTGCAATCAAAGCATTGCAGGAAAGCGCGTCACTCAAGCCGCTTTCTCAGCAATCGCTGCAATAGTTTCTGCTATTTTCCTGGCGCCTTTCAACCGAGCTTTCTCTCCGGCCCACTCCTGACGGATGACGAATTTCTGATCCGGCCGCAACTTCACATCAAGCGGCGAGTTAGAAACAAATTCAATTAGCCCAGCCACATTGGCAAACTGTTCCCTATGGAACCCGAGCACGGCGCCCTTCGGTCCCGCGTCGATTTTTGCAATACCTGCCCGGCGGCAAATGCTCTTGATGGCGACAATTTCTAGCAAATGTTCGACTTCGGGCGGCATGGGCCCGAACCGGTCGACGAGCTCCGCTGCAAACCCATCTATCTCTTCTTGTGCAGTTACATCGCCAAGCCGTCGGTAAAGCGCCATGCGCACGTCAAGATCTGCAACATAGGTATCGGGAATAAGAACCGCCGTACCGATGTTGATCTGCGGCGACCACTGTTCTTCGCTTGCACCTCCGCCCTCGCGTAATTCAGCGACAGCTTCCTCCAGCATGTGCTGATACAGCTCGACGCCAACTTCTTTGACATGGCCGGACTGTTCCTCTCCAAGCAGGTTGCCGGCGCCCCGGATGTCGAGATCGTGGCTGGCGAGCGTGAACCCGGCGCCAAGCGTATCGAGGGACTGCATGACTTTCAGACGCCGTTCCGCCGCTGCTGTCATCTTCTTGCGTGGGCTGGTTGTAAGATAAGCGTAAGCACGCTGTTTCGAGCGGCCGACGCGTCCGCGCAGTTGATAAAGCTGGCCAAGCCCGAACATATCGGCGCGATGCACGATCATTGTATTCGCGGTGGGAATATCAAGACCGGACTCAATAATCGTCGTTGACACCAGGACATCAAACTTGCCTTCGTAGAACGCCGTCATGATGTCTTCGAGTTCCCCGGACCCCATTTGCCCATGAGCAATCTTGAATTTCAGCTCCGGCAACTCCTCGCGAAGAAACTCTGCAATGTCACCGAGATCATCGATACGGGGCGCAACGTAAAAGCTCTGACCGCCGCGATAATGCTCGCGCAGGAATATCTCACGCGCGACTACCGGATCAAACGGCCCCACTGTTGTGCGCACCGCAAGTCTGTCAACCGGCGGCGTCGCGATGAGGGAAAGATCGCGAATGCCGCTCATGGCGAGTTGCAGCGTGCGTGGGATCGGCGTCGCGGTTAGCGTCAGTACGTGCGTATCCGATCGGTATTCTTTGAGGCGTTCCTTGTTTTTAACGCCGAAATGCTGCTCTTCATCGACAATCACAAGCCCGAGGTCACGGAACTTGATCGCCTTCTGCAACAAGGCATGAGTGCCGATGATGATGTCGACAGTGCCGTCCGTGATGCCGTCTTTGGCTGCTTTTGCGTCGGATGCGCTGACCATTCGTGACAGTTGCGCGAGCTTGAGCGGGAAGCCTTTAAATCGTTCAGCGAAATTTTTGTAGTGTTGGCGCGCAAGCAACGTCGTCGGCGTCACCACGGCGACCTGACGGCCTGTCATCGCCATGACGAATGCGGCCCGCAAAGCTACTTCCGTCTTGCCGAAACCGACATCCCCGCAGACGAGCCGGTCCATAGGCTGGCCCTTGGCGAAGTCTTCAATGACGTCGGCAATGGCGTTTTCCTGATCCTCGGTTTCGGCATAGGGAAAGCGCGCGCAGAATTCGTCATACGGGCCAGTACCTGGCGAAACCACCTCCGCGCTGCGCATAGCGCGCTTGGCGGCGATGGCAATGAGTTCCTCGGCAAGCATCTTGATACGCGCGCGCATCTTCGCCTTACGCCCCTGCCACGCTGCACCGCCAAGCCGGTCAAGTTGGATCCCGGCGTCATCGGGGCCGAACCGCGACAAAAGTTCGACGTTCTCGACTGGTAAAAACAACTTGTCGCCGCCATTATATTCAAGGTGCAGGCAGTCATGGGGCGCGCCCTGCACTTCCAGTGTCTTCAGACCTTGATACCGGCCAATCCCATGCTCCACATGTACAATAAGATCGCCCAGCGAGAGGCTTGAGGCTTCTGATAGAAAATTCTCTGCGCGTTTTTTGCGCCCGCGCCGCACCAGCCTATCGCCGAGAATATCTTGCTCGGAAATAAACGCCGCATCGGGTGTCTCAAATCCACTTTCCAATCCGAGAACAGCTGTGAAAACGCCCGTTGATTTTAAAGGCGCATTCCAGCTTTCTACATGCTCAAGGCTTTTTGCCCCATGATCGCCTAAAACCGAACGCATGCGATCGGCTGACCCTTCCGTCCAGCAGGAAATAATGACTTTCTTTCCCGCCTCATTCAGGGCTTTTGCGTGGGCGTTAACTGCATCGAACACGTTGACGTTTTCTGCCGCACGTTCGGCCGCAAAACTGCGACCGACCTTTGCGCCGAAATGAAATGCGCGGGTATTGTCGGGCGGCGCAAATGGCGAAAGCGGCCTTAAATTGGCGTTCGCCAATTTCTCGTTCCATTCACCTTCGGTCAGATAAAGCCCGGAAGGCTCAAGCGGACGATAAACCGGCGCCGAGAAATCGCTGTTTTTCGGCTTCTTAATATCAATATCTTCAGCCCGCGCCTGATAATGATCAGCGACTTGCGCTTGGCGCTCTGCTACCGCTTCGCCGCTCAAATGATCGGTAAATACGAGGGCGTCGCCGACAAAATCGAACAGCGTATCCATGCGTTCGTAAAACAGCGGCAACCAGTGTTCTGCGCCGGCATGCATGCGACCCGCACTAATCGCTTCATAAAGCGGGTCATCGCCTGCGGGGCCAAACGTCGCTACATAACTTTTGCGGAAGCGCGAAATTGTTTCATCGGGGAGAAGAATTTCACTCGCTGCCGCCAGGGAAAAACCGGCCAGCTGTCTGGTCGTTCTTTGGGTTTCTGCGTCGAAGGATCGAATGGTTTCGAGGCTGTCTCCAAAAAAATCAAGCCGGACCGGTTCTTCAGCACCAGGTGGAAAGATATCTACGAGTCCTCCCCGCACGGCGTATTCACCAGGTTCGCGCACAGTGGATGAACGTGCATACCCGTTTGCGCTTAAATATCGCGTTAGCCCATCCATCTCCATAACTTCGCCGGGCGCAAGAGCAAGTGTTGCGTTTTCTATGACTTCCCTTGGAGGCGTTTTTTGTGTTGCGGCGTTGATAGAGGCGACGACAATGAACGCGCCTTCTCCGCGTTTGAGTATCGCGGCGAGACTAGCCATTCGCTTTGAGGTCACTGCCGGCGATGGAGATACTCGGTCATATGGCAAGCAGTCCCAGGCAGGATACCCAATGACTGGGATGTCAGGTGCGAAGAATTTGAGGCTCTGGACCATCGCGGCGGCCCGCGCGCCGTCGCGGGCGATATGAACCACCAGATCATTGCGGGCGCGCGCTGCGTCCGCAACAGCGAGTGCGTCAGCGCCTTCGGGAGCGCCGTAAACATCGAGATGGCCCTCTAAATTCCAGGCCGTATCAGCGCCGACGTGCGCCACTCCCGAAACCATTGATTTTGCGGTTTCCGCCATTCTCGCCCTCAACGCAAATTGCGCGATGGCCAGAATTGGCGATCGCGTTTCGAGGATTACTTAAGGCGCGAAGTCTAATTAGGCAACGTCTTAGGCGGCCTTGCGGGCGCCGTCTTCGCCGCAGGATAGAAGATCGATAAACTTCTCTGCGTTGATGGCAACATCATCTTCCCCGATCTGGTCAAATGGATTTTCCAGATGATTTTGAATATTGTCTAGACCCACAAGAATTATCGCGAAAAGCACAGGCATGACGAACATGAGCGACGGCGCATAGGCAGCCGCTTCATGGGCAAAATACGGACCATAAAGCAGCGGCAAAAGGATAATGAAAAAGTCGCTAAACGCCCGCAGCGTGCGTGGTGTGCGGTATTGATAAATATGTTTGATATTTTCGAACGAGATCACCATCTTCGAAAGATACTGATTGCAACGCGAGCACTCTCCGGACGCCAGCCCCTCCGCTCGCATGCGTTTCACAAACAGCGAGAGGTTCGAGAACGCGGCATAGACTCGTTTTTCGTGCTCAGGCATTTCAGAAAGCGGGCTCTTGAACATATCCCGGCACCCGACGAGCAGTTCTTTCAGTACACGTTCGGCATGGCGCAATCGCGCCGGGCTCTGGTCCGGCAACCAGTCGCGGGCGGCGAAAAAGATTGCGCGCCCGTGCGCCTTGATTGTCCCATAATCATCCAACGCATTCTCACGGCGCTTGTAGGCGTGGCCGATGGAGAAAACGATCGGGAAAACAACCGCCGTCGAGATCAGCGTGAGTGGGAAATCAGCAACAATATTGAATTTCAAGCTGGCCCATGTTGAGGCAACCGCAAGCAAACTGATGATCAGGCTTTTGCGGTTGAGGATAAGAAGAAGGCTCGACAGACGGGTCATGGCGCGGAAAATTAGCGCCGAGCAATTGCCATTGCGTTAAGTTAACAATCCTTAAACAGCCGGCAACCGAAACGCCCTCAGTTTCGCCATGACCGGTCCGTCTAACTCTCTTGGAAGATCTGCGTTGCCTGCCGCATAGGCATAAAGTTCGCGGTCATTGATTTCCAGCATTGCTTCGAATTCGTCGAGTTCCGCTTCGTTCATTGCCGGCAACTGCGCTCTAGCAAACCCGCCGATAAGCAAATCCGCTTCTTTGAAGCCGCGATAGCTCGCCTGATAAAGCAGCCGTTTCCGTTTCTTTTGCAGCATGTCCGTCATTTTGATACGCGTTCAGTAAGCGCGTCTATGATCTCTAGAATTCGGGCCGTCTCGGCATGATGCAGCGCATGGCCAGTATCCGGCAGCAAAGTCAGCTCCGCACCGGGTATGTCGCGCTCCAGTTGGGCAGAATGAATTTTCGGGCTGACCGTTGTATCCGCCGTTCCCGTCACGACAGCAACAGGCAGTTGCAATTCCCCGTAAAGGTCCTGTTGTTTGATGATCTGTTCTTTCAAATGCGCAACATCGGCGGCATTTGCCTTGAAATCCTTAGCCCGGAATAACAGCACCAGTCCGGAGTTGTCGTAATACTCTTCTGGAGCGGCATCTGGCGCGAATGAATCGTTGATATTTTTCTCCGCCGTCAATTGGCCATAAATTGGAACAAACAACCTGCGCAGCAGAAATCCGGCGACCGGCCAACCTGATACATTGTTGTACCAGGCGACCCCGCCCGGCCATTCATGGCTCACCGGCGCGAGCAGCACGAGACCGCTCATCTCACTTTGATATTGAAGCGCATAGTTCAGCGCTACCGCGCCGCCGAGGCTTTGGCCGACAACAATAGGATTATGAACGCCGAGTTCATCTACCACAGCCTTGATCGCCGATGCTTGCGCATCGAGCCTGTATCCATCGCCGTTCCGCGTCGAATACCCTCGTCCGGGCCGGTCTATAATGATTACGCGGCGTTCTGGGGCAAGCGCGTCCCCTAGAGCCAGCTTCATATCGCGCAAGTTTACGCTGGCGCCATGAATGAGAACTACTGGCGGTTTCGCGCTTTCCCGAGGGCCCGCATCAACCACATGCATGCGCTCTACGCCGACCTGAACAAACGATCCAATCGGCGGCGCCTTGCGCTCAGCGGTCCAACTCGCGCACCCGGAAACGCCTGAAAGTGCGAGCAGTAGGATAACTATGATGATGATGCTCATGCGCATGGCTTCCGCCGCCTACATCTCGCCAGGCGCGGCCAGAATGATCGGGAAGAAATCTTCGGCCTTGAGGCTGGCCCCGCCGACAAGCGCACCATTGACGTTCGTAATTGCGAGAATTTCTTTGGCGTTGCCGGGCTTCACTGATCCGCCATAAAGAATACGGGTTCCTTGCGGCGTCTTCGAGCGAATGAAATCATGCATTTCGCCGATGTCTTCCAGCGTCGGCGTCAGTCCCGTGCCGATGGCCCAGACAGGCTCGTAGGCGACAACAATTTCAGCGCCGGCTTCCGGCAACGAGCCTGCGAGCTGCGTCCCGACGACACTCAGCGCCTGTCCCGCCTCCCGCCCCTCGCGAGTTTCGCCGACGCAGATGATCGGCGTCAGCCCGGCACGCAACGCGGCCTCGGCTTTCGCCCTCACCGTTGCGTCGGTTTCACCATGATCGGCGCGACGCTCTGAATGCCCGACAATGACGTAAGCAGCGCCGGCGTCGGCAAGCATTTCCGCGCTGATGTCGCCGGTGTGGGCGCCGCTCTGGTTGGGGTGACAATCCTGTGCGCCAATCTGGATCGCTTCGTCAGAATACTCCGCGGCGAATCCGGCCACGAGCGTCACCGGCGGGCAGATCAGCACATCACGGTCGTCCGGCGCCGACCCGGCAAATTTTCCAATCAGGGCTTTCACTTCGCCCTTGGCCGCCTGCAGCCCGTTCATTTTCCAGTTACCGGCGATGAGTGGCTTCATGGCATGGGTCCTGATCACTTCTCAATGTCTCGGACCTAAGCGAACCCTCCCTGGGTGTCCAGTCGACATGAGACCGGTCTTGCCGGGGCGCCGAGGCGCGACTAGGTTACCGCCGAATCCGAGGTAAGGCTCCAAAAGAGAGCCCGAAAATCAAGGGGTAATGATGCTCAGTCAAGTACGCAACACGCTCAAGGGCCCGATCGCATGGGTCGTTGTGATCCTTTTGATTCTGGCCTTCGCATTGTGGGGCGTGCCAAACGTGACTCAGCTTCTCGCATCGAACTCGACACTCAGTGTCGGCGATCAGAATTTCTCGCAGCAATATATCCAGAACGAATTCAATACGATCTATCAGCGCCAGTATCGTGAATCCGGCGGGTCGCTTACCCGCGAAGCCGCAATTACCAGCGGCCTGCCCGGTCAGGTCGTTGACTCGATCACGACGCAATCAGTGCTCGGGCAATATGCGGAAAGAATGAATCTCGCTATCCCGAGAGCGGCGGTCCGGAACTATATTCAGGAGAGCGATGTCTTCAAAAACCCCGCAACTGGCGAGGTAGACAGGACAACATTTGAAGCGATCCTGCAGCAAAACGGCTATACAGTCGAAAGCTTCGAGCGGCGCGTCAAAGAAGACTTGACGCGCTCGCAATTGATCGATGCGCTCGCAGCTGCCGGACCGGCGCCAGATCCATTTACAAGAGCCATAATATTGCGGGAAACAGAACGGCGCCGGATTGCCTATTTGACGGTCACAGATGAAATGGCCGGCGTCGCCGCAGAGCCCGGACCGGACGACCTGCAGGCATATTACGAAGAAAACGAAACCGTTTTCACGGCGCCGGAATATCGAACATTCGATCTTCTTGTTTTGCGTAACGAAGATTTTCGGGAAGGACTCGAAGCGCCGGAAGAAGAGCTGCGGCGACTTTATGAGGCGGGCAAGGAGCGCCTTTATGACAAGCCCGAGCGCCGTACTGTTTATCAGCTCACCTACGAAACCGAGGCGGAAGCGCGCGCCGCTGTCGCTTCGCTTCAGTCAGGAACGCCGTTTGAGAATCTCGCGGCGGAAAAAGGGGTAAGCCTTGAGGCCGCGACATTCACAGAAGCCCAAAAGCGTGACTTGCTTGACCCCAGCGTCGCCGACGCCGCCTTCGCCGAAGGGCTGGAAGAAGGGTCGATCGTCGATCCGGTGCGTTCACTCTTCGGCTGGACGATCGTGCAGATTGCTGGCGTTACGCCCGCTGAGACGACAACTTTTGAGGAAGTGCGCGATCAGATTCAGTCGGACTTCCTTGAACAGGACGTTCGCCGCCGCATGCTAGACGCTATCGATGAGATCGAGGAAGTGCGCGATACCGGCGCTGAGCTCGCCGATGCGGCGCAAGCCGCAGGCCTTGAAGTCGAAACAGTCGGTCCGATTGACCGGGTCAGCTTCGAACCGGGCGGTGCAATCGTCGATAACGTACCGGGCGAAGCCTTGCGTGAAGCATTTATTCTCGAAGAAGGCGAGCAAAGCGAAGCGTTGCGACTAAGCGCTGAAGACGGCTATTTTATCGTCGCGCTGAAGGAGATTACGCCGCCAGCTCTGAAGCCGTTCGACTATGTTCGTGATGAGATCGAGCAGCGATGGCGCGATGAAGAACGGCGCACACGTATTTCAAAAACCGTCAACGATATTCGCGGGCGCGTTGAGGCTGGAGAAAGCCTCGAAGCCGTTGCCAGCGAATTCGACCGCACTCCAATCATCGATGTGATTGATCGGCGGTTTTCAAATGATGCAATCTCCGACAGCTTTAGCGATCAGATTTTCTTCGCCGAGTTGAATGACCTTGTGTCCGGTCCCGCCGGACAGTCCGGCGCGCAGGTGATCGCGGAAATTCGCGAAATCGGGTACGCGCCGGGTTCAATTCCGCCGCAACAAACGGACCAGCTTAAACAGCTCATCGGATATCAGCTCGATCAGGAGCTGATTGAAGCTTTCATCCTGACCATCCGCGATGACTACGGCGTTAAACTCAACCAAACGCAGTTGGACGCTTTGTTCGCAGACGGCTCTTAGTCCGATCGGAAAATATCGTGACTGTCAGCACGGATTTTGAAAGCTTTGAAGAAGCGTATATGTCCGGTCGGCCACAGCTTATCGCCCGGCGCCTGATCAATGACCTTGAAACGCCAGTATCGGCATACCTGAAACTCGCTGCATCAAAAAAAAATGCATTCCTTCTTGAGTCGGTCGAGGGTGGCGATCAGCTTGGCCGGTTTTCCATAATTGGCTTGAAGCCGGATACCATATGGCGCTGCGAGGACGACAAATCCGAAATCAATCGCAATGCTGCAGCTGATGCACAGCAATTTGAACCACAGGTCGGCGCCCCGCTCGACAATCTGAAATCATTGCTCGCCGAATCAGAACTTCAGCCGCCCCAAGACGCACCGCCCATGGCCGCAGGCATATTCGGATTTATGGGATATGACATGGCGCGCCAGATGGAGAAGCTCGGCGAAAAGCCAAAAGGCGGCATCGAAACCCCTGACGCCATATTCCTGCGTCCGACGATCGTCGCCGTGTTTGACAATGTTCGTCAGGAAATTTCACTGTTTTCACCTGTCCGCCCCGAAGAAGGTGTTTCCGCTCGCGCGGCTTATTCGCGCGCCGCGGAACGCCTTGCAGACGCAATTGCTGACCTTGAAGCGCCGCTGACTCATCCGCGCGCGCCTGAAACTGCGGCCGACGCAAGAACCGAAGCATCATCCAATACGACACAGGCAGAATACGAATCCATGGTGCGCCGCGCCAAAGGCTACATCGGCGCCGGCGACATATTTCAGGTGGTTCTGAGCCAGCGATTTTCGAGGCCATTCGATGCGCCGCCATTCGATCTTTATCGCGCGTTGCGCCGCTCCAACCCATCGCCATTCATGTATTACTTCGCCTTTGATGATTTTTCTGTTGTCGGCTCCAGTCCGGAAATTCTGGTCCGCGTGCGAGACGGCGAAATTACCATCCGCCCAATTGCCGGCACCCGACCGCGCGGAAAAACGCCAGACGAAGACAGAAAATACGAAGCTGAGCTCATCGCCGACCCGAAGGAACGCGCAGAACATCTGATGCTTCTCGATCTCGGGCGTAACGATGTAAGCCGCTCCGCAAAAGTCGGCAGCGTGCGCGTCACCGATCAATTCGCAATTGAGCGCTACTCTCACGTCATGCACATCGTTTCAAACGTAGTCGGCGCGATACGAGACGACGAGCACCCGGTTGATGCAGTCGTTAGCGGTTTTCCGGCTGGTACTGTTTCCGGCGCGCCAAAAATTCGCGCGATGGAAATTATCGATGAACTCGAAAATTCGGCGCGGGGCGTTTACGCTGGCGCTATTGGTTATTTCTCTGCAAACGGTAATGTCGATACGTGTATCGCCTTGCGCACTGCGGTCGTAAAACACGGTGTAATGTACGTTCAGGCAGGCGCCGGCATTGTCGCCGATTCAGATCCCGCCATGGAACAACAGGAGTGCGAAAACAAAGCGAAAGCGTTGTTCGCCGCCGCCGAAGCGGCGCTCTCCCGCAAGGGGAATTAGGTTTTGCGACGAAACGAAGGGTCCTTGCGGTTAACTTGCGCTTCGCAACATGTCAAAACTATTAAAGTAAGCCTCTCAAGGCTGGCGGCGCGCCAGCGGGCAAAATCATATCCGAAGGGGACTTTCGATGAAGAATTCCATCAAACTCGCGCTTGCGGCGACGACAGCGTTTGTCGCTTTTTCCGGCCATCTTGCCTACGCATGGCAAGCCGAACCGGCGGCAGCCGAAACCCCGCAAACTGAAGATGAAAAACTTGCCGCTTATTTTGAAGAACTCTTTCAGCGAAACCTGAGCGAGTCCCCGACGTTCCAGGCGCAACTCGGCATGAAAACCGATCAGTATGGCGAATGGGACGATTTCTCGGATGCTGAGGCGATACGCCAGCATGAGCGAACCAAGGACGATCTGGCGCGCCTTCGCAGCGAATTCGATTATGACGCGCTTTCAGAACAGATGCAGGTCAGCTACCGGATTTTCGAATTCCTCCAGGAGCGATCGACCCGCAACTTCCCATATAGGTTTCACGGCTACGCATTTTCGACAATGAATAATCCGGTGACTTTTCCGGTAACCTTTTTGCAAAACATCCACCGGGTGGATAACGTCTCCGATGCAAAAGCATATATCTCTCGCCTAAACGGTCTTGAGGGTGTTGGTGAAGACATTCTTGAAGGCATGAATATGGCGGCAGAACGTGGCATCGTGCCAACGTCATTTTCGTTTGATCCCGTCATTACAGACGCTCGCAATATTCTCAAGGGCGCGCCGTTTGAAGAGTCTGACGAAGATGCCGCGCTTTTTGCCGACTTCAAAGCAAAAGTGGGTGCGCTGGAAATAAGCGATAACGAAAAGCAGCGCCTAATCGGCGAAGCATCCGAGGCCCTCACCGGCGTTTTCAAACCCACGGTTGAAGGAATCGTTTCACGCATCGAAGAGCTTCGCGATCAGTCGCACGGTCCCAATGGCGTCTGGGCGTTGCCGCAGGGCAAGGAATATTACGAAAACCGGATCAATTTCTGGACAACCGAAACCGGTCTTACCGCCAACGAGATTCACAAAATCGGTCTTGCGGACGTCCAACGCATTCGCGGCGAAATGGCCAAGATCATGAAGGAGGTCGGCTTTGAAGGCGACTTGCCTGCGTTCTTTGAATTCCTTCGCAGCGATCCGTCAAACTTCTTCCCGAATACGGAAGAAGGTCGCCAAGCCTATCTCGATGCATCCAAGGCTTACATCGACGCAATTTATGAAGATGTAGACCAGTATTTCAACGTATTGCCCAATGCGCCGCTCGAGGTGCGCGCAGTCGAAAAATGGCGCGAGGAAACAGCGCCAATCGCCTTCTACAATCGTCCAACGCCCGACGGATCACGTCCCGGAATCTATTATACCAATCTCAAAGATATGACGAAGAAGCAGAAGCATGAGATGGAAACCATCGCCTATCACGAAGGCGCCCCGGGCCATCACTTCCAGTTGGCGATTCAGCAAGAGCTGACCGGCGTGCCGACGTTCCAGAAATTTGCCTTTTTCGGCGCCTATTCTGAAGGATGGGGTCTTTACTCGGAGCGCCTCGCAAAGGAGCAAGGCCGTTTCACGGATAAGATGCAGGACTTTGGCCGTTTGCAAAACGAAATGCTGCGCGCGGCACGTCTTGTCGTCGATACCGGCGTTCATTCAAAAAAATGGACACGTGAAAAAGCTATCCAATACATGCTCGACAATAACCCCATGACCGAATCCGAAGCGACCAAAGAAATCGAGCGCTATATCGATACGCCGGCGCAGGCGCTATCATACAAGATCGGCATGATCAGAATTCTCGACCTGCGCGAGAAAGCAAAAACCGAACTTGGCGATAACTTCGACATTCGCGAATTTCATGACGTGGTTCTGAAAAACGGCGCGGTGGCGCTGCCGATCCTGGAAGAACTTGTCGACGCCTATATCGCCCGCAAGAAAGCGGAAGCAGAATAGGCGTTACAGTCGCAAATCCGGCGCGGCCGCCAACGCCGTCTCTTTCGGCGGCGCGGTCAGAGCTGGTAATGCGCTGGCATAGACAAGCTCAAATCCGCGCGCCGGCGCGCTCGTCAGCCACGGGCCCAGTATCTCAAGCGTTTCCTTGCGCGGGTGGCCGATGGCGACGACATAACCGGTTTCGCGGGCGATATGCTCCGCCAGCGCTAGCTGACGCCTGATCGACTCTTTGTCGCCCACCGCATCGTCAAGGAAGACATCACGCGCGTAAACACTCACGCCGATCTCCCGCGCTGCTGACCGCACCGCAGTTGCATCGGTCGTCAGCGAGTCCAGAAAGAACAGCTTTCGATGATCAAGATAAGCTAGTAGTGTTTTCATTGCCGCTACATCAGCGGTAAGTTTCGATCCCATGTGATTGTTGACGCCGACATAGCCGTTAAAACGCGATAAGTTCCATTCAAGGTCTTTGATGAAGCTACCGCCAGTCATGCCGGTCTTGAGCGCATGCGGCCCCGGGTCTGCATTACTTCGCGGCTCCATTGGCAAATGCAGCATGATTTCGCCGCCGGCAAGCCGTGCTTTCTCAGCCAACTCGTCGACATTGCGGGCGTAAGGAAGAAATGAAAAGGTCACAGGCCCCGGCAGGGCCAATGCCATTTCGCTGGCCCGGCGATCGACTCCCATATCGTCGATGATGATGATAACCCTCGGACGCACTTCCGATTGATTGGTGATCATGTTTATTGGCGGCGGCGTAAGACGCTCTGGCGGGCGTTCGCCGGCAATGATGCTCGCGACGACGCGGTCACGTTCCAGCAGCGCGCTTTCAGTCGCCCGAGCTCTGGTTAACTCGCGTGGATCGATCGTCCGGCTGGCTGTTGCAATCGCGCCACGTTCACTGAGATAGGCCGCAAAAGCGCCCACAAGCAGTCCGGCAAGGGCGACGCCAGCAGTCGCAATGACCCCAGCATTTCCTGCATAACCCGCTACCCGCGCTCTTGCGCGTTTTGGAAGGCTAAACTGATGAATGAGACGTCGGAACATGGCCTGCCTGGCTGCTTCGCTAGCCTTTACCCTCTTGGCCAACGAAATCTTTGATTATTTTATCTTTTCTCGCGCGCCGGAGTGCTTGCGCCCGCCACTAGGAGCGTTAAACCGTTACACGATTTTGTACTATCGCTGATTCTTGAGCCCAATGATCTTACTGATCGACAACTACGACAGCTTTACTTTTAATTTGGCCCACCTGATCGGAGAGCTGGGTGAAGAAGTGCGTGTTATGCGCAATGACGCCTTGACTGCGCAAGAAGCTATCGACGTGGACGCTGAGGCGGTAGTGTTATCCCCAGGCCCCTGCACGCCAAACGACGCTGGGATCTGTCTTGATCTTATCACCGCTGCAGCTTGCGCGGGAACGCCTATTTTCGGTGTCTGCCTTGGCATGCAGTCGATCGCTCAAAGCTTCGGAGGCGTTATCAGACGCGCCGGCAGGCTTATGCATGGCAAGACCTGCGGCGTGGTACACGCCGGAGGCGGGCTTTTTGTAGGGCTGCCCTCTCCATTCACTGCGGTTCGGTATCATTCGCTGGTTGCTGATCATACAAGCCTTTCAAACCAACTCACTGTGACAGCGCGCTCAGACGACGACAACGAGATTATGGCCCTAGCCCACGTAAGCCTGCCGATCTTTGGCGTCCAGTTTCATCCGGAAAGTATCGCTACTGAATATGGCGCCAAGCTTTTCAGTAATTTTCTTGCAATAATCCGGGCTCAATGACGGAATTCAATACACATCTCGCCCGGGCGATATCAGGAACGCCGTTAACTGCCGAAGAAATGCGGGCCGCAATGCTGGAGCTGTTTTCGGGCAACGCCAGCGATATCGAGATCGCCGGATTTCTGGCGGCTCTGAGGACACGCGGCGAAACAGTGGAGGAAATCGCCGCCGCCGCTCAAACCATGCGCGACCTGGCCCTGAAAGTGGACGCACCGGACGACGTTCTTGACACCTGCGGCACCGGCGGCGACGGCGCCGGCACCTATAATATCTCAACAGCGGCTGCGCTGATCGCGGCAGGCTGTGGCGTCAGGATTGCAAAACATGGCAACCGTGCAGCATCCTCAAAGTCGGGTTCATCGGAAGTGCTTGAGGCGCTTGGCGTCAAACTGGAAGTCACGCCGGAAACGATCCGCGCCTGTATAGAAAACGCCAATGTCGGTTTCATGTTCGCCGCCCTCCACCACAAGGCGGTCCGGCATGTGGCGGCGGCGCGCAAAGGCCTCGGTGTCAGGACAATCTTCAACGTAATGGGCCCCTTATCCAACCCGGCAAGCGCCAAACGGCAAGTCATGGGCGTTTTCGCTCGCGATCTCGTGCGCCCTATCGCCGAGGTCATGCCGCATCTTGGCGTGCGACATGCTTGGGTTGTTCATGGGGCTGACGGCCTCGACGAATTAACAACGACCGGTCCGACTTACGTTGCCGCGCTTCAGAACGGTTCTGTACAGGAATTTGAGGTAACGCCTGAAGACGCAGGACTTCCGCGCGCAAGACCTGCGGACCTTGTAGGCGGCGAACCGCGACAAAACGCTGATGCAATCCTTAGATTGCTCAATGGCGAAAAAAGTCCCTACCGCGATATCGCCGTTCTAAACGCTGCCGCAGCGCTTGTAGTCGCCGAGAAATCGCCGGACCTCAAATCGGCTGCACGCATGGCTGAAAAATCAATCGACCATGGGAGTGCGAAAGACGCCCTCGACAAGCTCGTAAAACATTCCAACGGCTTTGCATGAGCATTCTCGACGACATCATCGCATACAAGAAGACCGAAGTGGCGACGGCAAAAGCCAACGCACCACTTTCTTCAATTGAAACGCTTGCAAAGGAAGCCGGTCATCTGCGCGGCTTCCGCCAGGCTCTTGAAACCAAGGCTGCGACGGGCTTTGCACTGATCGCTGAGATCAAAAAGGCAAGCCCATCGAAAGGTCTCATCCGTGAAAATTTCGACACGGTGGCGATTGCAAAAGCCTATGAGGCCGGGGGCGCAGCCTGCCTTTCGGTGCTGACTGACAAACCGAGTTTTCAGGGTTCGCCGGATTATCTCCGCCAAGTGCGTAAAGCGGTGTCCTTGCCCGTGCTGCGCAAGGATTTCATGATTGACCCATACCAAGTCGCCGAAGCTCGTAGCTGGGGCGCCGATTGCATTCTGATCATCATGGCCTGCATTTCGGATGCGCAGGCGCAAGAACTATCTGCTGCTGCGCAGGATTGGGGCATGGATGCGCTAATTGAGGTGCACAACAGCGAGGAAATGGATCGCGCAATTAAGGTTAATACGAGACTTATTGGTATAAATAACAGAAATCTATCAACATTTAAGACTTCACTTCAGATTACGAAGGAGCTCGCGATTCAAGCGCCTCCAGCAGGGATGCTCGTTAGCGAAAGCGGTATCTCTAGCCACTCGGATTTAGTGGCCCTCTGCAGTTACGGTGCGAAGGCTTTCCTTGTTGGCGAGAGCCTCATGCGCCAGCCAGATGTGGAACTAGCGACGAAATCTCTTTTAAGCCCATCTTCAGCCTCTTAAAGCCGGGATGTTGACGGCCGAGTGGAACAACCATAGAACATCGTTGTCGTTTTGTTCTTTTGTCGTTTCGGTCGCGCAAACAGCCGCCCGTTGAATGCGGGCGCCAAAAGCGCAATCGAGGCGGGAAGCCCGGAGGCTAAAATGCTCACAAAGAAACAGCATGAGCTACTGATCTTCATCAATGACCGGATTTCTGAATCGGGCGTATCTCCTTCATTTGACGAGATGAAAGAAGCGCTCGATCTGAGATCGAAGTCCGGCATCCACCGGCTAATCACCGCATTAGAGGAACGGGGCTTTATCCGCCGCCTTCCCCATCGCGCCCGCGCGCTGGAAGTTTTACGCATACCGGAAGGCGCGAAAATCGATACCAACCCAAGTCCGCAGCAACGCGGTTTCAAGCCTGCTGTTGTTAGCCCCGACTTCAACCGCGGACGGACGCCAACACGTGAAACGCAGCGCGCTGCTTCGGCGGACGGAATTGTCGATTTGCCTGTTCTAGGGCGGATCGCTGCCGGCACGCCTATTGAGGCGATCCAGCATGAGGTTGATCGTTTCTCGGCGCCCGAGGCATTTATCGGTAAAGGCGATCATTACATCCTTGAAGTACAGGGTGAGTCGATGATCAACGCCGGAATTCAAGATGGCGATTACGCCGTGATCAAGCGCTGCAATGACGCCGAAAACGGGTCAATCGTTGTTGCCCTTGTCGATGAAGAGGAAGCCACCCTGAAACGCCTGCGCAAGAAAGGCGCATCGATAGCGCTTGAAGCGGCTAATCCCTCGTTTGAAACGCGTATTTACGGTCCGGATCGCGTAAGCGTGCAAGGCAAACTTGTGGGCCTGATGCGGCGCTATCACTAACCGCCGCCAGTCCAAGGCCGATCGCCGCGGTAATCAGCAGAAGATTTGACGATTAGCCAGCCATCGCGGTCCACGCGTACAGAATGAGCGCCACGTCTCCACGCCGACCTTCGATCGATGAGTAACGCCCTGCAGTCACGCCAGTCCGCCGCGTATACCGGGAAAAATGCAACTACAAGGTCAGCTCGCGCGCAGTCTTCAGCAAGCCTTGCTCGATCATTGACAAATGCAGCGACCGCTTTACCCGCCTTTCCAACCTCGCCAACACACCCGTTATCGTCACATGCATAAATATCCCGCATCGGGATCGTTGTCGTGCTCATGGGATCAAGCCCTATTGACTCCTCCCAGATTTCCGCGGCAAATTTTTCCCTTCGGCTATTATAAACGGCGACTCTTCCCTCGCCTTCAGGCGCCCTGATAACTACGCCTGCGTTAAGCCCCGTCGCCGACACGAAGATGTCAGGGTGTTTAGTTCGCGAAACAATCAAGGCGGCCAGCGGTATTGCGACAAGCCCCGCAAGCCGCCAGGGCGCGCGCGAAACGCAAAGCCATAGGCCGCCAAGCGTCAGCGCGACCATCGCTGCAAGCGGCCACTGCGCCGTCACTGAAACCGCGCCGGGCCAAGAAGAAACGCCGCTCGCAATCGCCAGTACGACATTCATGCCTACGGCCCCCGCCTGCCACGCCCATGCATCAAGTCCGAACGGCGCAAGCAACAGCGCAACAATCGCCGCCGGGATAATCCAAAAGCCCATCAGCGGCATGGCGGCTACATTTGCAGGTAACGAATAAATCGCCACGCGATTGAAATGGTAAAGTGCGTACGGCGCGGTCGCGAGCGCCGCAATGGTGTCCGTGACGCCCAGACCAACCGCGTAACGCTTCAGTTTCGCCGACCAGGTAAAACTGCGATGAGGATCGGCTCGGGTTCCTGCCCATTCATAGGCGGCGATCAGCGCCGTCACCGCTGCGAACGACATCTGGAAGCCCGGATGAAACAGCGCCTCCGGGGTTGTAAGCAGTATGATCACGGCGGCGACAGCAACATTGCGTAAGGAAAGCGCTCGCCGGTCCACCAAAATGGCCGCGAACATAATTCCCGCCATGATGAAGGCGCGCCGCGCCGACCATCCTCCACCGGATAAAATCAGATAGAAAAACCCGGATGCCAGCGCCGCAGCAGCGGCCCATTTCTTGATGGGATATCGAAGCGCAATCGGTTCAATCGCCGCAAGCCCAAAGCGAACGGTAAAAAAGATCAGACCCGTTGCAAGGCCCATATGCAGGCCGGAAATCGCAAGTAAATGCGCGAGCCCTGCATCGCGGAGCGCGTTTTCAGCACGTTCCGTAATCGCGTCACGCTTCCCCGTCACAATGGCGGCGAGAATAGCGCCGCCTTCGCTCGGCGCGGACTGTGTAATCCGTTTGAAAAGCCGGAAACGCATGACTTCAATTGCGGCGTCGAGTTTCTGTCTCCATGTTTTGTCTGCAGCCTGCAGAATTTCAGGCGGCGTAACAGCAAAACCCACGGCGCCGATGCGCTGAAAATAAAGCTGGCGTGCGTAATCGAAGGCGCCCGGCGCAACCGGCGGCGGCGGCGGCGACAAACCGGCGCGAATGGAAATCAGATCGCCGGGTGCTGCGTCAAATCCTTCGCCGCGCCATGTAATGCGTGCCCGTGCCGGAAGTTCTTCTGGCGTCAATCCTTTGATCGACTGAAGTTCGATCACGTAGCGGCGCTGTGCGACGTTCTCCTCGATGGAAAGTAATCGGCCGGTCGTTTCAACGATACCAAGGTCCCGCCATAGCTGCGGAGCCGCTACCTGCGAGGATCTAAAATCTGCAGCCACAAAACCGAGCGCTGCAAACATAAAAGCAACAGCGATTATCCGTAGTCGCGATTGCCACCAAACCGACGTAACGATTGAAAGGGCAAGTATGCCCGTCCCTGTCAGCCAAAACGGTTCCGACTTAAGGCTGAAGTAAATCCCGGCGCCAATTGCTATCGCCACGGGCGCCCAAAGGGACAGCCTCGCGAGGTCGGCCTGCGCCCAATTCCTCGAATACTCTTTCAGCAGGAAGAAAAGCCGCGCCGCTGACGGAACTTGAATGCCGCCAGATTTGCCGCGTTCTGCAAGGGTATCAGCGGCCGGCTCAGCAGTCATGGATCAGTTTCGGTTCAGGCATAGGCCTCGGGTGTGTCTCGTGCTATCCCGCCCGCCGCGAGACGCCGCCGCCCATGCAACTGAAAAAAGAGACCTTCCGCAAGTCATGCATAAAGCCACTCCATCCGTCGCCCCCATCGTCACCCGGTTTGCCCCCTCACCAACCGGATATTTGCATATTGGCGGGGCCCGTACGGCGCTGTTCAACTGGCTATACGCTCGTGGCCGCGGCGGCAGATTTCTCCTGAGGATTGAGGATACCGACCGGGCCCGCCATACGGAAGCGGCAGTCGACGCCATCATCGATGGTCTCAAATGGCTAGGTCTCGACTGGGACGGCGAGCCAGTTTCACAACATTCTAGGCGTGACCGGCATGTGGAAATCGCCAACCAGCTTCTTGCTTGCGGCAATGCCTACCGCTGTTACCTGACGCCGGAAGAACTGGCCGAAGCCCGCGACAAGGCTAAGGCCGATGGTGTCAGATTCGAGAGCCCCTGGCGGGATGCCGATCCGGCATCGACTCCAACAGACAAGCCTTTCGCCATACGTTTCAGAGCGCCGCATAGCAGCGAAACAGTGATCGAAGATGCAATTCAAGGGCGCGTTGCGTTTCCGAATTCGGCCCTCGATGATCTTATCATTCTTAGAAGCGACGGCGGTCCAACGTATAATCTCGCAGTGGTTGTCGACGATCACGACATGGGCGTTACGCATGTGATCCGCGGCGACGATCATCTCAATAACGCCGCACGCCAACAACAAATCTATGAAGCGTTGGGCTGGACTATTCCTGTTTTCGCGCATGTGCCGCTTATTCACGGACCTGACGGCGCCAAACTTTCCAAACGGCATGGCGCGCTGGGCGTTGAGGCCTACCGGGATCAGGGCTACCTGCCCGAAGGTCTTGCAAATTATCTGCTCCGTCTGGGGTGGGCGCATGGTGATGAAGAAATTATCACTTGTACGCGCGCCAAAGAGGTTTTCGATCTCAAAGGCATCAACAAGGCGCCGGCGCGGCTCGACCTCGACAAGCTCAATCATGTGAATAGCCACTATGTAGCGAATCTGGGCGACGAAACATTTGTTGATCTCGCCTCGCCATTTCTCAGCACTGCAGGTGTTGATCTCGATACGGAAAATATCAACCGCCTGAAACGCTCGGCTGCGTTCCTGAAAACCCGATGCGCCACCCTCGCCGATGCCGTCACCGCTTCGGAATTCCTGTTCTTGAAGCGCCCTTTGGAAATCGAAGGCAAGGCCGCCAAACCACTACAGAAAGAGGGTGCGATGGAAATCCTCAAGGGTCTCATAGAAGTACTGGATGGTGACGCCATCTGGGGGTCCTCGGAATCACTAGATGAAACGCTCAAAACCTTTGTTGAGGCTCAAAATATCGGCTTTGGCGCTTTGGGACAGCCCACCAGGGCTGCCCTGACCGCCGGACGGCCTTCGCCCGGGCTCGGCGAGGTGCTATATGGCCTCGGCCGCACCGAATCGCTTGCCCGGCTGGCCGATCAGACGGCCTGATTCCGGGACTGGAAAGCGCGGCCTAATCTGGCTAGTGTGCGCCGCAACAAACTATGATGCGCTGCGAAAAGAAAAGGCTCGATCAATGAAAAGCGATTTGAATCAGACGGATGTAGCGACATTTCAGGTCGGCGGAAAAACTGCGGAAATGCCTGTTTTCAAGGCGAGCCATGGACCGGACGTGGTCGATATCCGCACCCTTTACAAACAGACCGGCGCATTCACCTTTGACCCCGGCTACACGTCGACGGCAAGCTGCGAATCCAAGATCACCTTCATCGATGGCGACGAGGGCGTTCTTCTTTATCGCGGCTATCCCATTGACCAGCTTGCAGAGCACTCCAACTTCATTGAAGTCGCTTACCTTCTCCTGAATGGCGAGTTGCCCACAAAGGGAGAAAAAGCGCAGTTTGACTATTCGATCACCATGCACACCATGGTGCACGAACAACTCAAGAATTTTTACAACGGCTTCCGCCGCGACGCGCACCCCATGGCGATCATGGTCGGCGTTGTCGGCGCCCTGTCAGCATTCTACCACGACTCAACAGACATTACCGATCCGAAGCAGCGTCTGGTCGCCAGCCATCGCATGATTGCAAAAATGCCGACCATTGCGGCGATGGCGTATAAATATTCGATCGGTCAGGCGTTCGTATTCCCGCGCAACGATCTCGATTACACATCGAACTTCATGCGCATGTGTTTTGCGGTTCAGGCTGAAGAGTATGAAGTCAATCCCGTGCTTTCGAGCGCCCTCGACAAGATTTTCATACTTCACATGGATCACGAGCAGAATGCATCGACGTCAACAGTGAGGCTTGCCGGCTCTTCGGGCGCTAATCCGTTCGCCTGTATCGCAGCCGGCATCGCATCGCTTTGGGGACCTGCACATGGCGGCGCCAATGAAGCCGCGCTCAATATGCTTGAAGAGATCGGCGATGTTGAGCGCATTCCGGAATACATCAAGCGCGCGAAGGACAAGAATGACCCCTTCCGTCTGATGGGCTTCGGCCACCGCGTTTACAAAAACTACGATCCGCGGGCGAAGGTCATGCGCAAGGCCTGCCATGAAGTGTTAGACGCCCTCGGCGTCAAAGACGAGCCTCTGTTGAAAGTAGCGATGGAGCTTGAGCGCATTGCGCTGGAAGACGAATATTTCGTTGAGAAGCGGCTTTATCCAAATATCGATTTTTATTCCGGCATCACGTTGCGTGCGCTAGGTTTCCCGACGGATATGTTTACCGTTCTTTTCGCGCTGGCGCGCACAGTCGGCTGGATCGCACAATGGTCTGAAATGATAGAAGACCCGAATCAGAAGATCGGTCGTCCCCGTCAGATTTACACCGGCGCTGCAGAGCGTAATTACGTTGTGATCGATCAGCGGTAGCTGGTGGTTTAGGGGTTACGGGATGCTTTGGCTGGCCGTACACATCTGGGTTCTCTTGTTCATTGCGTTCGGCATCGGGCTCGGAATCGGATGGTGGATTTGGGGCGCTGGCGACGAAACGGCGCCTGCTCCGAAAAACGGCGACACCCCGCTCGGCACGCTGGATATTGATTACGACCCCGCTGAGGAAGCAAAAAAACCATGATCCCCCGCTACACCCGCGCCGAAATGGCCTCCATCTGGTCGGATGCTTCCAAATACAAAATCTGGTTCGAAATAGAAGCACACGCCGCCGACCGCCTCGCAGAAATGGACGTCATCCCCAAGGAAGCCGCGGCACGGATCTGGGACAAGGCGCGGGATGCCGAATTCGACGTTGCGCGCATCGACGAGATCGAGCGCGAGGTCAAACACGATGTCATCGCGTTCCTGACACATCTTGCCGAGATCGTCGGCGAAGAAGCACGGTTCGTACATCAGGGCATGACGTCCTCGGACGTTCTCGATACCTGCCTTTCCGTTCAACTGACCCGCGCAGCGGATTTGCTGCTCGACGGGATGGATCTGGTTTTGGCGGCCCTGAAAAAGCGCGCGCTGGAACACAGAGATACGGTCTGTGTTGGCCGCAGCCACGGTATTCACGCGGAACCGACCACCTTCGGCGTCAAACTCGCGGGTTTTTATGCCGAGTTCGAACGCGGCAAGCGCCGTCTTGAAACCGCGCGGGAAGAAGTCGCAGTTTGCGCCATTTCCGGCGCAGTAGGCACTTTCGCCAACATTGATCCATCGGTTGAAGCCCATGTGGCGGAAAAGATGGGCCTCAAGATCGAGCCTGTATCGACGCAAGTGATCCCGCGCGATCGTCATGCGGCGTATTTTTCCGCGCTTGCCGTCATCGCTTCATCGATCGAGCGCTTCGCGACAGAAGTCCGTCACCTTCAGCGCACGGAAGTCCTCGAAGCCGAAGAGTATTTCTCGAAAGGCCAGAAGGGCTCGTCAGCAATGCCGCACAAGCGCAACCCGGTGCTGACCGAAAATCTTACCGGACTTGCCCGCCTTGTGCGCATGTGCGCTGCACCGGCGCTTGAAAACGTCGCACTCTGGCATGAGCGCGATATTTCGCATTCATCCGTCGAACGCGGCATTGGCCCTGACGCGACCGTCCATCTCGATTTCGCCCTGCACCGGCTCGCAGGAGTGATCGAAAATCTGGTGGTCTATCCTGAACGCATGCAGGAAAATATGGACCGCCTAGGCGGATTGATATTCTCCCAGCGTGTGTTGCTGGCGCTCACGCAGGCCGGCGCGTCCCGCGAAGAGGCCTACACTCTCGTCCAACGCAACGCCATGCCGGCCTGGCGCGGCGAAGGCGCATTTCTGGACAATCTGAAAGCCGATGGCGACGTCACTGCGCGGCTCACGATACGCAACCTCGAAAGCCTTTTCGACCATTCGTATCACACCAAGAATGTCGATGTGATTTTCCAGCGGGTTTTTGGCTAGACCGCGCTATTTGGGCGCGTTGTCTGTCGGGCTTTAAATCCCCATAGAAGCTCCATGACAAATGCTACGGAAACATTCGGGGCCGAAGCCAAGCCCGAACATCAATGGTTAAGCGCGATGATTCGTGGCGCGGCAGGTAAATGCCCGCAATGCGGTCGCGGCAGACTATTCGCCGGCTACGTCAAAACAGCGCATGAATGCAGCCACTGCGGCCTCGATCTTTCCGGCCACAGGTCTGATGACGCCCCGCCCTATATGACGACCTTCATCGTCGGACACATCACGATTCCCCTTGCGCTTGCCTCGAAACAGCTGTTCGATCCGCCGATGTGGGCCCAGTTCGCGCTGTGGCTGCCAATTATGGCAATCTCAGCCTGGGTGCTCCTGCCCGCCTCCAAAGGCGCCCTGATTGGTCTTCAATGGGTGAACGGGATGCACGGGTTTGCCGGCCCCGACGCCGACCCTGCCGCGGACGCCTGAAATTCTGGGATCTCAAGCTTGACACCCCGAAGCCCGTGAGTATGTTCCGCGCTCATTTCGCGTACCGGGCCCCTGAAGGAGCAACCCATGGCCAAGCCGACAACCGTCAAAATCCGGCTCAACTCAACCGCCGGCACGGGCTTTTTCTATGTCACGAAAAAGAATACCCGCACCATGACGGAAAAGCTGGTGCTCAAGAAATACGATCCGGTCGCGCGCAAGCACGTCGAATTCAAAGAAGGCAAAATCAAGTAAGATTGATGCCTTCGATAACGACAAAGCCGCCCATAGGGCGGCTTTTTTGATTCTCTGAGGTAAGCGCTCGTTTAAGCGGCGTTATTGATTACCCGATTGCGCCCGCCGGTCTTGGCTTCATAAAGCGCTTCATCCGCCCGCTTGATTAGCTTTTGCGCGCTGTCACCTTCGATCTGGCGCTCGGTTGAGGCGAGCCCAATGCTTACCGTAACGCCAAGCTGCTCACGGCCGCTGTTCACGGTAAATTTTTGAGACGCAATTTCTGCACGCAACCGCTCAGCAACCACGGAAGCAAAAGCTAAATCCGTATCCGGCATGGCGATCAAAAATTCCTCGCCGCCGTAACGGCAAGCCAGATCGATTCCGCGAACTGAATTGGCGATGTGTTCGGCAAACTCTTTCAGAACTCTGTCGCCTACGTCGTGCCCGTGTGTGTCGTTGATAGTTTTGAAATGGTCAATATCTAGGATCATGATCGCCAGCGGGCGGCCGGTCCAGAAAGCGCGATCAAACATCGCAGACAAATGGCTCGCCAGATAACGGCGATTGTACAGCCCCGTAAGCTGATCGGTGACCGCCATTTCGAGGCTGACCTGAAATGACGAGCGCAACTGATCGACATACCGTTTACGGCGCAGCTGGGTCATGATCCGGGCTGTCAGCTCATTCCTGTCCACTGGTCGAGTAACGTAATCGTTGACGCCGATATCAAGCGCACGGACTAGCTTTCGCGTATCGCCATGGCGAACCACGGCGAGCAGCGGCGTAAGGCGCGTTTCCTCAAATGAACGGATCGACGAGCATAGCCTTAACGGGTCCATCGCTTCGATAGACATGTTGACGAGGATCAAATCGAAATCACCTTGCCGCGCACGATTAAGGGCGACTTCAGGATCGGCCTCGTGGATGATCTGATGCGCTTCTTCGCCGATAGCGGCTTTAAGGCGCGCCGCCTGATCTTCATTGTCATCAATAATGAGTATGCGCCGTTCACCCGGATTCACGTCCGTGTCGATCTGCCCGACGATGCCAAGATCCTTGCCGGTGGCGTAGCGCGCCCGCAATTCATCGGTCATCATCTTAAGGCGGGTCAGTGACCGAACGCGCGCAAACAGCGCCAAGTCTTCCACCGGCTTCGTCAAAAAGTCATCTGCGCCAGCCTCAAGTCCTGCAACGCGATCGGCCTGCTGATCGAGCGCTGTCACCATCACGACAGGAATATGCATGGTTTCAGGATTACTTTTGAGACGGCGGCACGCCTCGAAACCATCCATGCCGGGCATCATCACGTCGAGCAGAATGATATCCGGCTTTTCCTGCGCCGCCTGTTCGATAGCTTCCTGTCCCGAATAAGCGCCAAGTACGTCAAAATATTCCGCCCGCAATTTTGCTTCGAGCAGTTTGACGTTTGGTTCGAGATCGTCGACGACCAATACGCGCGCCGTCATGCAGCCCCCATGGGTTAGTGCCGTTCGTTAACGAACAAGCCTAATCCAAATACCTTTTCACTTTCTCAATAAACGAGGCGACCGAGATCGGTTTTGCGATATAATCCTCGCATCCGCCCTGGCGAATCCGCTCTTCATCGCCTTTCATGGCGAATGCCGTCACGGCAATGACCGGAATATCCGCAAGTTCTTTATCGCTTTTAATCTTTTGCGTGACCTCAAGGCCTGAGACTTCCGGCAGCTGAATATCCATGAGGATAAGGTCGGGCCGGGCCACTTTCAGCGCTTCCAGCGCTTCGGGTCCAGTGCGCGCCTCTAGCGTGTCATAGCCGTGCGCCTGCAAGAGATCGCGGAACAGCTTCATGTTCAGCTCGTTGTCTTCAACGATGAGCACCGTCTTGGGGAACGCTGAATAATCGAGCTTTTCCATAGCTGACATATTACGCCTTCGCGGTCATATCTCTCATAGAGGCGCGAATCGGCGCCTCAGATAGAAAGTTTTGCGCAAAAGGTCTTAATCGAATGTTTATCCTCACCGCGCGCATAGCAATTTTTTGAGTTATATTAACGCGGTAACGATTTGTTAAATGTTTGACCCAGCCGGACATAATGGCTTTTGCCGGACCTGTTATGCGCCCCAAACCGGCGCAGAACGCCGCTGTACGGCCTGCGGGACTGCGCGAATCATCACCCATCCGGAGCTTTTTTCCCTTTCCATCGCGCATCTCGATTGCGATGCGTTCTACGCCGCCATTGAGAAACGGGACGATCCGTCTCTGGCGGACAAGCCGGTGATTATCGGCGGCGGCGTTAGAGGCGTCGTCTCGACCGCCTGTTACGTGGCGCGCACTTATGGCGTTCATTCGGCGATGCCGATGTTCAAGGCGAAAGCGGCCTGCCCCGACGCCGTTATCATCAAGCCCAATATGTCGAAATACGCTGAAGTCGGACGCTCGGTGCGCATGATGATGCTGGACCTGACGCCGATGGTCGAGCCGCTCTCGATCGACGAAGCTTTCATGGACCTTTCGGGCACTGCTCGGGTCCATGGCGCGCCGCCCGCCGTGACGCTGGCGAAGCTTCAGGCGCGCGTCGAAAACGAACTCGGCGTTACTGCCTCGATCGGTCTGTCGCACAACAAGTTTCTCGCCAAGATGGCGTCCGACCTCGACAAACCGCGCGGATTTTCCGTCATCGGCAAAGCGGAAACGCACGACTTTCTCGCTCGCCAGCCAGTGACGATGATCTGGGGCGTCGGCAAAGCTATGGCGAAACGGCTAGAGCAGGATGGCCTCACCATGGTGTCCCAGTTGCAGACTCTCGATGCATCGACGCTCGGTAAACGCTACGGCGAAATGGGTCTGCGCCTTGCCCGCCTTTCGCGCGGCGAAGATTCTCGTCACGTAAAACCTCAACGCGAAACAAAAAGCGTCTCTTCCGAAACTACTTTCAATTCTGATATGCGCGATGTGAAATGGCTCGAAGACGTGCTCTGGGAACTTTGTGAAAAAGTATCGGCACGAATGAAAGCATCAGGATTCGAGGGCCGCACGATCACGCTGAAACTCAAGACCGCCGATTTCAAGTTGATTACCCGCTCGCATACGCTTGAAGCGCCATCAAACCTTGCGCGAACCGCCTTTACGACTGCAAAACCGCTGCTGCACAGTGCTGTGCAAGGAAAAGCCTACCGGCTGATTGGCGTCGGTTTTTCGGGCCTTTCACTGGCGTCGGAACATGCCGATTCTGATCTGTTTGGCGACGGCAATGAACGCATCGCCAAGCAGGAAAAAGCCATCGACGTCATCCGCGAAAAGTTCGGCAGCGACGCCGTCAAAGCCGGAAGATCGTTGCGCAAGAGCCGTTAACGCCTTCAAATCGGCGCCATTCCTGTGCTGTTTGTCACACAAAAGCCTTGCCTTTAGCGCTATTATCAGTGACGGCGACATGACGGGGAGAGAGCCGTGATGAACATTATCCGCACCATGCTTTTTGCCGGCGCTGCGGCCTGCCTTGCAACATCAGTGCGGGCGGCTGAAGTCGATTATTTTCTCAAAATTCCCGGCATGGAAGGCGAAACCCGCAAAGGCGCTTATAATGGCTGGATCGACCTCCAAGCCGTAGAAATCAGTAAGGGTTATAGCATCGCCATGAATGAAGACGGCACGGGCCGCATTCAGTTCGGCGACGGCGTTTCCGGCCGCCGGCTTCCAGCGGGTGATCCTGACCGTCCCATTATTATCGGCTCGGTTCCCAATCCCCAAGCAGCGCACGGGCAGTACAACCAGACAAACCTTGAGTTCATTCACCAACGATCAAGCCGCGCAAACACCGCATTGAAAAATGCGTGTGCGTCGGGACGGCACTTCCGCAAGGCGGTAGTTCACCAAGTAATTGAAGGCCGCACATCAGCGCAATATGTGTTTTATGGCCTTCAGTGTACGGCGCGCTCGGGCGGCGCGCGAAGCAACCCGAAACTATCCATGTCCGTCAATTGCGTTCAGAAAACCGATTTGCGCAATGGCGCTAAGACTGCCGAATGCCCGGCGGACGCCATGAAAAAAGACGGGACCATCGTCATTTACGGCAAGGACATGACGCTCAAAGGATCGAAGATAAACCAGAATTGAATTTGTTGCGTAAAAGATAGCCAGTAAGGGAGAGAAAGCATGGTTCGTTTCATCATCGCCGCTGTGTCGGCGTTATTCATTACACAGACAGCATCCGCCCAGTTCACAGGCGGTGTTTACGTGGCGGCCGGCGACGTCAACGGCGACGCCGCGACGCTCGATACCGATGGAAAACTCGGCGCGAAAACAATGCGCACTGCCGCTGCCGGAAAAGCCGACGAAATCGAAATCCTCAGCTGGTCCTGGGGCGAGACACAATCCGGAACGTTCAACAAGCCGCAGGGCGACGGTCCGGGCTGGGTCCGCATGACCCTGAAGCGCGGCTTTTCCGGACGCGCCGGCCTCAGGGAACTTTACGAGTCCGGCGGCGAGATCCCCGAGATCACGCTCACAACGGAGGAAGGCGGCCAGTACCTCAAATACAAACTCGAACGCTGTTTCATCAAGAGCTGGTCCACCAGCGGCGATGCTGACGACCGGCCGACGGAAGAGGTCGCGTTTTATTACAACAAGATCGCGTTCAACTATGCGCGGACAACAGACGGCAAGCGCTCGAACTGATCGCCCCTCAGCGTTTTCTGGCGACCACAAAACGCGCGCGTGCTTTTTCGGGGTAATAGCCGGTTTCGATGAGTTCGAAACCGGCCGCCTCGATCATTCCGTCAAGTTCCGCCGTTTTGAAAAACCGCACATAGGGCGCGCGGCCAAACGCCTGCATTACCGGCAGCAACAGGCGAAACAGCACCATCCGGTCGCCAAGGCACGCCGTCTTCGAAATGAACAGACCGCCGGGTTTTAACAGCCCATGGACGCGTCTGAGAGCGCCTTCAATATCCTCGATCAGGTGCAACAGGTTGAATGCCATCACCGCGCCGAACTGTTCTTCCGTAAACGGATGATCATCGAGCGTCGCCTTCAGAAAATCTACATTCAAAACGCCTTCGCTCGCCGCCTTGCCTTGCGCAATCGCGATCATCTCAGCCGAAATGTCGCTCGCAGTGATGTATTTGGCCGCCCCAGCGAGCTTCAGCGCGGTCGTGCCCGTGCCGCAGCCGATCTCCAGCGCTTCCGTTTCGGGCGTCAGATGCGCCCGCACCCGCGCCAGCGTCGCTTCATAGGCTGCCATATCCTTGATCGGCGCCTTCGCATATTTCTCCGCCGTCTTGTCCCAGAATGCCGCCGCTTCGACCAATTCGCCCTCTCGATCAAGTTGAGCTCCGGCGTTAGCGCGCAAGCAAACGCAAAGCAACCGCGTTACTTCACATAAATGCAGACATCCGCAACACCGTCGGTGATGAGATCGATATCCGACGCCGCCTTGCGCGACAGATCAATAACCCGCCCGCTGACAAACGGACCGCGGTCGTTGACGGTGACTTCCGTCTCCTCGCCCGTGTCGCGGCGCACGACACGCAGCACCGTGCCGAAGGGCAGCGTCTTGTGCGCAGCGGTGCGTTTGCTCGGACTATAGGCCTCGCCGCTCGCCGTTGAATTTCCCGCCAGCGAATCCGCGTAATAGGAAGCGCCGCCGCATTCATCCGCCCCTCTCGCAGACGTTCCGCTGCCGCCGCTGGTATCGCTTGTCGTGGCGCATGCGCCGAGCGCCAGCGCGCCCGCTAAAATTACCGCTTTTCTCATCTCTCAACCCCTTTTGATCAGCGTTGCCCCCGCTTTGACTTTAGACCATCCGCGCGCTGAGGACGACTCGGGCCATAAACCACTCATGAAGCCTTGCGCCGCCGCCCTATTCTGCCTCGCCGCTGCCGCCTGTTCGCGCGGCGAGATGCGCCCGCCCCCGGCGCCGAGCCTCAAGCCCCAATGCGGCGTCGCGTCCTATTATCACGCGAGCCTTGCGGGCGAGCCCACGGCCAACGGCGAAACATACGACCCGAAAGCCATGACCGCCGCGCACAAGCGTCTCGCCTTCGACACGAAAGTGCGCGTTCGCCGCCGCGACACGGGGCGCACGGTCACAGTGCGGATCAACGATCGCGGGCCTTTCGTCCGTGGGCGCATCATTGACCTGACGCCCGCCGCCGCGAAAAAGCTCGGCATATTTGGCGAGGACGGCGTCGCCGACGTCTGTATCAAGCGGCTGTAAACGCGTCTTGCGGCCCGTAAAAAGTTGTACAACTCCGTTTCGCGCCTTTGCTGCAATCCTTGTTTCTCAAGGCGTTGGGCGGAATGTTGTGCAACTTTGGTGAAAATGTTGTGCAACTTTTCTTCCTTTCGATTTGCGATGACGCTTCTGATGTTGATAGCGCAGCGCCGTTCCGTCCGTATCCGGACCGCTGCACATCTTAAGGGCGCCGGAAAAGGCGGGGATAGAATTTAATATATTAAATTTTATCCCCCTCCTTCCGTTTGGCGTTATACTGGCGCCCGCCGCCGGTGGTTTTCATGTTTCGCCGCGATGCAGCATTCGCCCTCGCCTTGCTATTCCCTCAGCCTACGGCCAAACTCGGACCCTCACCGGCCCTGGATCCGTTGCGTTTCCTATGACCCGCGTTAGCGGCCGAAAATCACAGAAAAGCAAGGGGACTTTATATGAAAAAGCTATTGATCGCGGCAGCTTGCCTGCTCACGCCCGCAACGGCGTCCGCCGAACATTGGGACGTGATTGCCTTCGAGATGACCGGCAAATGCTCGTTTGAAAAATATCTCGGCGTCGTCGCCGATTTTAACGCATGGGGCGCTGACCACGGCTATCAGGCGAAGGTGGCGCAACCGCTCCAGTCCGACAATCTCACCACCTATTTCTGGGTGGGCACGACGGCGGACGCGGCAACCTACGGCGCCGCCTGGGACGCATGGCGTGATGCGCTGGCTGACAAGAACTCAACACCGTCCAAACTCTGGGTGCGGTTTCAGGAATGTTCAACGAACATGCAGCGCACCGGCTATGACGTTTACTGAGTGAACAGGCGGCCTCCCTCTCTCGCGTGAGGGAGGCCGCCACAACCTGACTTCATCGACGAGGAGAGAACCGATGAACATCATCCGTACAAGCATAGCCGCCTTCGCCGCAAGTCTCATCGCCAGCGCGGCAAGCGCGCAAACCCGCGTCGTTATCGACGGCGGCGCCGTCTTCAAGCTGCAGGCGGCGAATATCGACGCCGGCAGTGCCGCCCAATATAACGGCGACGGCATAGTCGACGGCGTCGACTTTAACGACATCGTATGGAGCGGCGGTCACGGCGGCGGGTCCGTCACCATCACACTGAAGCGCGGCTACACGAGCGATCTCGACGACTGGTTTCGCGTGTCAAAGGCAGGGGGGCGCGGCGGCGGCGACGACCTCCTCATCTATAACAATGGCGACGGTTCCGATTTCCTCGAAATCAGTTGCACCGACGCACGCGTCACGAGCTATTCCGCCTCAAGCCGCAAGGGCGGCAAGGTTACGTTGAGTTGCGGGCGGCTCAGCGTGAAACTGTAAACCCGCGCGGGCGGCGGCGCGAATAATCCGTACCCCGCAATGCAGCATTTTTAACCGCTTGCGCTCCGGCCCGCACGCCCCCACAGTTGCAAGCGGCAGCCCCGGATCACACTACAGTCAGGACCCGCGTCGGCGGCTGTCATGTCTCACCGGACACTCAAAGGGGCCGATCATGTTGAAATACCGTATACTGACGCTTTCCGGCGTCAGCTTCGCCGCGGGCGCGCTCGGCGCCTATGCGCTTCAGGAAACCACTGAACCGACCGCCGGGGAACCGCCCCCGCAGGAAACCGCCGAACAGATCGCGGCGCGCGAGCTGTGTACAGAGACCGCCGCGCGCGGCGCCCACCCCGGCTGGTCGCTAAAGGAAGGCAAGACGTGCGAGAATTCCTTCGCCGAGACCTGCACCGTCATCCGCAACGCCGACAAGCTGCAAGCGAGCTATGTCTGCTACACGCCGCTGCCGCCGCTGGAGGAGGAAATCGCGGAATCCGCAACGGATGATCCGCAGCCGGAGTAGCGCCGCGCGCAATACTGCAATGCAGCAGGAACAAGCGCCCGGGGTTTCTGGCCCAGGCGCGCGAAATCTGTCAGACTGTTCAACAACACGCAAAAAGGGGCGGCCCACATGGAAATGAGAAAACTACTGGTATTATCCTGCGCGGCGTTTGCGGCCGGCGCGTTCACGGCGAAGGCGCTTTCGGAAGGCCCGCAGGAACGAAAGGCGCGCGAGATGTGCACCGAAACCGCGGAAGACGGCGCCTATCCGCGCTGGTCCGTGAAAGACGGCGCCACATGCAAAAATTCAGATGTTTCCGTCTGCACGATCGTCCGCAAGGACGGCGAAGCGGCGGACTTTACCTGCCCGGCGAAGACGTCGTCCTCATCGTCTTCATCATCGTCGGGTGGCAGCAGCAGCGGCCCAAGACCGGTCGTTCAGGACTGAGGCGGGTCGGTCGATCCGGTGAAACGGTCACGATGCTACCGATTTGCGCCCAATTAACTGCGCCGATGCGCGCGTCACTGGTTACCCAGTCGCAAGGCGAAGGTGAAGTTGAGTTGTGACGGCAGTAGTGAGGTAACCGCACTACTCGCAGTGCGGACAGCGCTTGAGCACTGCTAGGCACTTACTCTCGGATTTGAATCAGAGATAAAATTTATCAAAGCTCTCACATTCTTACGTAAGTCGTAGATTGAAAGATCGGGCTCGTAGTTTTGCACTATATATTTTGCGACTTTGACCTTGTCCGCCAAACTTTCTCTTTCCTTTTTAGACTTTATTCTCAAACATGTTTCGTATTTACCGGATGATGAGACTATGGCTTGGCGGGGATGCGAAGAAGCGATTGCATCACGTACTTGATTAATAGGCAGATAGTTTTCGATTTCTTTTCCTTCCGTCACCCAAGCAAAACCTTTTTCGCCACCAAATTCATCTCTTAGCCTCTTTTTTGTGGCATTAATTCGCCCACGTGGAGACTTCTTATCGCTATCAATTACTATTGCAGCTCGACGGTTTAATCTGCGTAGTGATATAAAATTATCCACCAAACGATCTAAATCCTCTCCACTTAAATGAGAGGCAAGGCGTCCGCCATAAAACATAATCGAATAGTGTATCCCCTCAATAAGTGATGGTTGTTGCGATCGAATCCAGTAATTGATATATATTCTATCAGATGGCCCCTCCACCCAAATAATGCAGTTTGCTTGGAACAAATCGGACGGATGATAACCAAGGTCCTTACATACTGAAGATTTGTCAGTATCGGATGATACATCTTTAGCGACCGATTCCCCATCATATATTGTTATATGAAAAATTTTTGCATCAGGCGTATCCATGAAAGCTGCCGAATGTGTGCTTATAAAATATTGATTAGCTGTATTCTTTGCCAGATATCGAATCAGTTGTTTTTGTAGGATCGGATGCAAATGTATTTCGGGCTCTTCTAAGCAAACAACATGATTTTGTAATATGGTTGAAGCGGCTGCCAGGATTATAACGTCATGTATACCTGTGCCTAGCGATTCTAAAGGTAACGTCTTATTATCCATATTTACCAAGATAGTATTTCGATTGAAAGGTATTTCCAATTCAGCTGTAGGGTTGTTTGTAACTACCTGCAGAAATTGATTTATATTTTCAAATCTAGTTTTTTCGTGTCGCTCTAATGCACTTGGGTTCTGCAATTGAGCAAGTTTAGTAATCAACCCAACTCCAGAAAAGTCCGTATCTGAAACATCTTGAGCGTCAATTTTTCTAATAGCGGGTATCAATACAGCATCAAATTTGGGAAATGGCGCCTTTACCTTTTCGATTATATTCGGCAACCAGTGTTGGTCTCGGCCACCCCCGCTGCTACCGGGATTAAGAGTCACCCATACTCGATATAGTTCTTCATCAGGAATAGATTCTAACGCCGAAATCCAATTTTTGATGTAAAGTTGTTTGCGATCATCATAATATGTCCAAGCGCTATCCGAATTATCAGCCCGGGCTTTCATTTCAAAAATCTGCCGAACCCTTGACCTAATCGTTGGATTGTTGCCGCTCTGTGTGGGAAGCAATTTCTCTATTAGATCTTCCCAGTCGCTTTCTGCATGGCTCAAGCCAATTACAAAATCTGGGTTGCCGATTTGGTGGCGGTCTAGCGGATCAAGGTTTAATGATGTTTCGGTTAATCGCTTTAGGGGACCATGGATAAACGAAAGTACGTTTGACTTGCCGGAATTATTTGCACCAATAAATAAATTAATTGGTGATAGGTTCTCAAACTTCTGAACTTTTTTCCCAAAGCTTTTGTATCCTCCAGCCGCAAATGCGTTTAATATAGTTTTTGCTACCATTGCTTATTATTGGCTCTATATTTGGTGCTAATCAATAGCCCTCAGACATGCAGCACCCGGCCATAGGCATCCAAGACGCTCTCGTGCATCATCTCCGACAGCGTCGGGTGGGGGAAGATCGCGTGCATCAGGTCGGCTTCGACGAGTTCCGCCGAGCGGGCGAGGCCGAAGCCCTGAATAAGCTCGGTGACTTCCGCGCCGATCATGTGCGCGCCTAACAGCTCGCCGGTTTTCTCGTCAAAGATGGTTTTGACCATGCCTTCGGGCTCGCCCAGCGCCACGGCCTTGCCGTTGCCCACGAACGGGAAGCGCCCGACCTTGACCTTGTGGCCGCGCTCCTTCGCCTTCGCCTCGGTGAGGCCGACGGAGGCGACCTGCGGGTTCGAATAGGTGCAGCCCGGAATATGCGTCACGTCCATGGGGTGGACGTCTTTGACGCCCGCGATTTTCTCAACGCAGATGACGCCCTCGTGGCTGGCCTTGTGGGCGAGCCAGGGCGCGCCGACCACGTCGCCAATCGCGTAGAGCCCTTTGACGCCTGTCTCCAGCCATTCATTCACCGTCACATGGCCGCGGTCGATCTTCGCGCCTAGCGCCTCAAGCCCCAGATCTTCCGTGTTCCCCGTAATGCCGATGGCGAGGATCACGCGGTCAGCCTCCACCGTTTCGGGCTTGCCGTCTTTCAGTTTGATGGTGGCTTTCACCGCATCCGCGCCTTTGTCGAGTTTTTCGACCGTGGCGCCGGTGAGGATTTTCATCTTCTGTTTCTTGAACTGCTTCTCGGCGAATTTCGAAATCTCTTCGTCCTCGGCGGGCAGGATGCGGTCGAGCATTTCCACCACCGTCGTCTCGGCGCCGAGCGCGTTATAAAAGCTCGCGAACTCGATGCCGATGGCGCCGGAGCCGATGACCAGCAGTTTTTTCGGCATGACGTCGGGGATCATCGCTTCCTTCGCCGTCCAGATGAACTTGCCGTCGGGCTCGAGACCCGCCTGCGGAATGGTGCGCGCCCGCGCGCCGGTGGCGAGGATGACGTGCTTGGCCTTCACCGTGTCTTCACCGTCTTTGGTTTTGACTTTGACCACCGGAGCGTTCGCGCCCTTCTCCAGACGCGCGGCGCCCTTCACCACCTCGACCTTGTTCTTTTTCATGAGGCCGGTGACGCCCTTTTCCATGCGCCCGGCTACATTGCGCGAGCGTTTGACGACCGCCTCGATATCGAAACCGATCCCCTCCGCCTTGAGGCCGAACTCGCCCGCATGCTGCATATTGGTATAGATCTCGGCGGTCCGGAGCAGCGCCTTGGTGGGGATGCAGCCCCAGTTGAGGCAGACGCCGCCGAGCGCGTCACGCTCGATAATGACGGTCTTCAGCCCCAGCTGGCTCGCGCGGATCGCCGCCACATAGCCCCCCGGCCCTGACCCGATCACCGCGAGATCGCAATTATGTTCCGCCATAAAGTTCTCCTGCCATTCTTGTCTTTTTGCGCGCGGCGCCGGTCATAAGGGTTGAACGCCGGGCGGTCCACCGTAAACAGGTCTCGCCTTGCCGCGGCGCGCTTCCGTCAGACGGCATAGCAAGGAACATAAGCGGCGCAAATAACGAGGCGATCATGAAGGCGTTCATCCCAGCGTTCATTGCGGCGCTTATCCTTTCCGGCGCCGCCGGCGCGCAACAGGCTGAACGCGACCTGATTCACCCTGCCTGGTCGCCCGATGGCGAAACGATCGTCTTTTTTGAAAGGTACGAGACTTACGGAACTATCCGTTCACTAAGCATTGCATCCGGGAAAACGGTCGCGCTGACTGACGGCGGAACATTTGACGCCAATCCCTCCTTTAACCCTGATGGATCCGGCATCGCCTTTTCCCGCAGCGCACCGGACATGCTCGGGATATGGGACATCGTGACGCTCGATCTCGCCAGCGGAAAAGTCACAAATGTTACCGATGGGCCGGAACGCGAGATGCATCCGCAATGGTCCCCGGACGGCGAGCGGGTTTCGTTCGTACGCTTTGACAAGAATGGACAGACCGACATTTTTACGGTTGACCTCGATACCGGGAGCGAAACGCAAATTACGCATACGCCCGACGCATCCGAGTTTCATCCAAAATGGCGCGCCGATTCCGGCGCGCTCGTTTTTGATCGCATTAATGGTGAACAAGCCGTCATTGTAGAGATCGACCTCGCGACTCGCGCAGAAACCGTTTGCATGACCGTCGACGGTGGCGAACGCATCGCGGTGCCGTCCTATTCTCCCGATGGCAGCGAAGTGATTTTCACCCGCTCACGAGGTGATCAGAACGGCCTCTGGAAGGTTGACAGCAAAACACAACATGCTGATCTGTTGCTGCCGCTTGAGGAAGATCAGAACGTCGGCGGTGCGGTTTTTTCGCCCGATGGGAAAAAAATCGCACTCCATCTCGCCAATGGGGACGTCTTCTCTCTTTACATGCTCAATGCCAATGATGCGGGACTGACATTGTTATTGGACAAATAACCATTCAATCTGACACCTTGCTGTCAACATCTGAGCTGATTTCAAGGATAGCTGATGACCATCAACGCCCTGCGCACGCCTGACGAACGATTCGCGAACCTGCCCGGCTGGCCCTACACGCCGAAATATATCGACGACCTGCCCGGCTATGAGGGGCTGCGGATGCATTACGTCGATGAGGGCCAGCGCGAGGGGCCAACATTCCTGTGCATCCATGGCGAGCCGTCATGGGCGTATCTGTTCCGCAAGATGGCGCCGGTGTTTACGGGCGCGGGGCATCGCTTTGTGGCGCTCGACCTGTTCGGCTTCGGCCGCTCCGACAAGCCGGTGGATGATGAAACGTATACGTATCACTTTCACCGCGACTCGCTGCTCGCGTTTGTCGAATACATGAACCTGCGCGACGTCTGTCTCGTGGTGCAGGACTGGGGCGGGCTGTTGGGCCTGACCTTGCCTATGGCGGCGCCGGAGCGCTACACGCGCCTAATCGTCATGAACACAGGGCTTCCCGCCGGCGAGAACGCTGGCGAAGGTTTCGCCGCCTGGCGCGCGTTCAATCGCTCCCAACCCGACCTAGACGTGGGCGGCCTGATGAAACGTGCAACGACGGTTTTGTCCGACGCGGAAGCCGCCGCCTATTCGGCGCCCTTCCCTGACCAGTCCTACAAGGGCGGCGTACGGCGTTTCCCGGAACTCGTCATGCTCAAAGGCGGCGAAGGCGAAGACCTGACGCCCGAAGCGAGCGAAGGCGTCGAAACATCGCTCAAGGCGCGCAAATTCTGGTCCGAGGACTGGAACGGCGAGTCATTCATGGCGATCGGCATGCAGGACCCGGTCTTGGGCCCGAAGCCCATGCACATGCTCCGCAAGATGATCAAAAACTGCCCCGAACCCATGGAAGTCGCCGACGCCGGCCACTTCGTACAGGAATGGGGCGAGCCGATTGCGAAGGCGGCGCTGGAAAAGTTCGGGATTGCCTAATTTCATCCGCATGTGATTTGTTTCCTGTCACCGCGGCCATGGACATCCCGTCTCGACTTCGTATGTGTCCCTGCGAAATTTGCATACGCACTTTCAATTTTTTATTTCCAAATTCTTTAATGGGGCCAAAATGAACCTTTTCTACGCCGTGCTCGTCAGTGCATCCATGTTCGCTACGTCCGCAATCGCGACAGAAAAGGCTGGAGGTGAAGGGGCCGTTGATATCGCCGAACGCTATCTCGCCGCCTATTCAACATTCGATACAGAAAAAATGGCGCCGCTGCTCAGCGACGACATGGTTTTCACAGACCCTACGAAACCGCCGGAAATGAATGACGGGCAGGTGTTCACGCATGTTGGAAAGAAAGCGGTTTTGACGGCGCTAGGCGGCTACGCAAGCTTGTATGAAGAATTTTCCCTCGATTACAAAATCGACCGGCGTTATGAGAGTAACGGCGCGGTCGTCTTTGTCGGCGACGTGACATACAATATTTTGACAGATGCCGGCCAGACTCTAACCGGAACGGCGCCGATTGTTACTGTGGTCAAAGTCAATAACGGCAAGATTGCGCGCCATACTGACTATTACGACTACGCCGGCAACGTCATAGAAACAAAAAATTGACCCATTACCGGCCTGACCGGTAATCCGCAATCACTTCGGCCAGCAGCGTACCTATTTCCATTGGAGTCGTGAACAGGTTCGCTATTGCCTGAGCATTTCTTCTTTTTGCGCCCGCCTTTCCGTAAATAGCAGATTGACACGTTTAATAAGAACCCTCAACTTTTTGCATCCGATTACAGCTATACAATTCATGGAGGGACGTATGATGACTGTTCAGGATCGCGTCACACAGCTCGAACAAAACAACAAAAGGTTATCGCGATTGCTTCGCGCAGTCGTTTTTATGGCGGCAGGCGCTTTCGTCTTTCTCAATATTGAAGCTGCGCAATCCTCGGAGACGGCGGCTCATGACGTATTGCAGGCGCGCATGCTGGAAATTGTCGATGAGAACGGCGTCGTGCGCGTTCGGGTTGGCGCAAAGCTCCCCGACGCAGTTATTGACGGCAAGAGTGTCGGACGGGGCGGCGAAGAAGTCGCCGGCGTCATGCTTTATGACGGAACCGGGCAGGAACGCGGCGGCTACGTCACTTTTGAACCGTCGGGAAATATCGGCCTGACACTCGACTCACGTAAATCGCAGGTCGCTCTTTTCGCTGCCGGTCCGGATGGCGGCACGGCGTTGCGGCTCTGGGACGGCCCGGATGCGATTGAGCTGCGTGTGGATGATAGCGGCGCGCGCCTGACCACCGTCGCCGATTATGAAGTAGTTCATCAGGTTCCTGTGGTCGAAACAATCGACGAGGAAGGTTGCAGCGCCTATAGAGACGCGATTGCGAGTTATTCCCTCGAGTATGTGATGCGGGCGTGCAGCTCGCGTTTTCCGACCGCACAATGTGAGGCATGCCTCGACCGTAACGAGCCCTGATTGGCGTCAATTTAGCGTCTTACTTTAATCGGCGGCGCCAATCCGGTAGTCCGCCGTCGCTTCGGCCACCAGCGCGTCCAGTTCCATCGGCGGCGTCCGCCATTCCTCGGCGGCGAAAATCGGCGCCTGATCAGCGTAATGCGGCGAGGTTTTGTCCATGGTCGCGGCGCCGAACTGGTGGATGGTCTTGATTATAACGTCGCGAGAACCGGACCAGTCCGCATAAAGAATATAGGTGTCGCCACCAGCGGCCGTAAGGGGAAAATCGCCGCCCTCGCGCGCGGGATAGACCGCGCGCAGCGTATCCGGCCCGCCGTCTAACGGCAACGAAACATCGCCGCGTTTGAGCCGCACGACCTCGCCCCATTCAGGATCAAGGCGCCCATAGGCGGCATTGAGTTCCGCTGCAGTCTGACGCAAGGCCTCCAGATAGTCCGGGGTTTTAACGTTTTCGTCGTTAAGCAGGAACCCGCGCGCTTTTTGCGCGGTCAGGATGGCAAGCGCGGCGGAACGGTTTTCCCTCGTTACGGCGCTGTCCCAGTCTTTCAGAATATCAATGGCCGGCTGCAAACCGTCATCTTCGCCGTCAAATGTATCGACGAGCGTATGCACAAGCTCCGTGACGCGCGAGTCAGCCGCATAGATATCGTCCATCTTGTACTGGACGAATTCTTCGGACGTGATTGACTCATCTCCGCCGTAAAGCGCCTGAATGCGAAGGCCGCGATTGGTAGTGCGAGTATCGATACCATAATGGGGCGGAAAATTTTGCGGATCGGGATTGTCATCATCGCCGGAGGACTGAAACGGCGTGTGGTTTGCGTTGACGACATAGCCGGACGCCGGAAGCACCACTTGCGGAAGGTCGTTCAGCGTTCGCTTGCCGCGCCATAGCAGCAGCGGATCGTCGCCCGCCTGCGCCTTTGACCAGTCGACATCATCCTGCCGCACCGGCAGAGCGGCGTTGTAATAATAGGCAATGACGCCGTCGCCGTCGGCGTAAACAACATTCAGGCTCGGGATCGCCAACATCTCCATCGCCGACCGCCACTCGGCGTAATTCGCCGCGCGGTTCATGCGGTAATATTGCTCAATCGTTTTAATTTCGCCCTGCCCCGCATAGGAAACAGCGAAAACACCATTGTCCGTAATGAAAGCCGGTCCGTGTAAGGACGAATACGCGGTGCGTTTCACCGGCAGGCTGAACGGCCCCCACAGCTTCACGCGAAACTCGATCTCCTTCACGCCGAAATCGCGCCAGCCGCCGTCGAACCGGTATTGCACCGGTTCTTCCGGATCGTCGACGTCCAGCGCGTAGCCATCCACAAGATCCGGCTTGTTCACCGTCATCGCCCAGCCAAGATCGGGCCCTGCGCCATGCAGGATCAGCGGCGCGCCGGGAAAGATGCCGCCGATCATGTTCCAGCCTTCTTCGGACTTCACGCGCGCTTCATACCATGCAACCGGGCCCGTATAGGGCTGGTGCGAGTTCACCATCAGCCGCGTATGGCCGTCGGCGGAACGGCGGGGCGCGACGGCCATGGCGTTTGAGCCTGTTTCAAATCCACGCGGAATTTTCAGGAACGCCTCGCGCGCACGATCCGCGGCGTCAGCGATTTCAACTTCGCCTTCGAATATTTTTGTGAGTTGCTCATCAAGACCGTAAAAAAACGGCGTACGCGTTGCAAAACCGGCGACAATGTCATGTCCAGTGACTGGTGCGGCGCCGCGCGCGCATCGCGACTTTTTTTCCGCGCAATAAAAATTCAGCCCCGCTGCATAGGCCTCCGCCACGGCGCGCGTTTCCGGCGCCAATTCCGTTTCGTAGCGCGCTTCAATCTCATCCATGGCGCCCATAGCCTGAACGAGATAATCGGTAACGGCGCTGTCTTTGCCCGCGTGCTGCGCCAGCGTTCCGCGCGCGAAGAACAGCACTTCCTCAATGGTCCGCCAGTCGTCTTCCGCATGGGCGTAGGCGAGCCCGAACGCCACATCTGCGTCGCGCGCGCCATAGATATGCGGCACGCCGTAAGCGTCTCTAATGATGCGGGCGTCGTAGCTTCCCGCTGCTTTTATTGCGGCTGATGCGTCGAACCGGGCGGGCTCCGGCGTTTTCAGATAGAAAACGCCCGCGATGGCGGCGACAAAGATCGCAACGATGACCCAGCGGATAAATATTCTCATCTTTCCAGCCCCTTAGCCCGGTATCTTCTTATGTTGTGCGGACATGACAATGTCATGGTTTTCATGAAAGAAACCAGCTTGTAGAACATATCGTCTGTCAATGAAGGGGTCCAAATGTCCAGATATTTCCTCGCCGCGGCCGGCGCATCCCTCATCGCTTCCTGCGCCAGCAACGGCGTTGCCGACCGCCCGTTAACAAAAGCATCGGGCGATTACTGGTTCGACGGCGCACAGGCGACGCTCGCCGACCGTAAGGCGCTGCAGGCGAACAAAGGCCCGGCGAAGAATGTGATCCTGTTCGTGGCCGACGGGATGGACCCGACCACCGTCGCTGCGGCGCGCATTTATGACGGACAGACACGCGGCGAGGACGGCGAAGAGAATCTGCTCTCCTTCGAACGCTTTCCTGCGCTCGCCATGTCGAAGACATACAACACCGACACGCAGACGCCGGACTCCGCCGGCACCATGTCGGCGATGACCACCGGTTATAAAACGAAGGCCGCTATCATCGCCCTCGACAATACGGTGAAGGAACGCGGCGACTGCGCATCGGCGTTAAAGGCAAAGGCCGCGACCTTTATTGAAAAAGCCGAACAGGCGGGTCTTTCCACGGGCGTTGTTTCAACGGCGCGGCTTACCCATGCAACGCCAGCAGCGAATTACGCCCATGCGCCCGACCGCGACTGGGAAAGCGATGCGAAAGTTCCCGCCGGTGCGGCGCAGCTTGGGTGCAAAGACATCGCCAGTCAGTTGATCGATTTCAGTTACGGCGACGGCGTCGACCTCGCCATGGGCGGCGGGCGCACGAACTTCATTCCTGAAACTGTTGCCGACCCGGAAAACACAAATTTAAAAGGCATGCGCAAGGATGGGCGGAATCTTGTGGATGAATGGAAGGCGAAATCTTCCGCTCATTCGTTTGTCTGGAACAAGGCGCAATTCGATGCTGTTGACCCGGCGACAGACCCGCGCGTGCTCGGCCTGTTTGAACCATCACATATGCAATACGAAGCGGACCGCAAAACGGGAAGCGACGGCGAGCCCTCACTTGAGGAAATGACCCGCAAGGCGATTGAAATTCTTTCGCGTAATGAAAAAGGATTTGTCCTTGTCGTCGAAGCGGGCCGTGTCGATCACGCCCACCATGACGGAAACGCCGCCCGCGCGCTGCACGACGCGCAGGAGTTTTCGCAGGCGATTGCTGCTGCGCGTTCCATGACAGACGAAAAGGATACGCTGATCATCGCGACCGCCGATCATGGGCACACGCTGACCTTCGCCGGCTATCCGCTGAAAGGGAATAATATTCTCGGCGTTGCGACGACCGTTGCGAAATACGACTTCGCCGGCGATGGCATTGCCCGCGCTGCAGACGGCAAGAAATACACGACGCTAGGCTACGCCAACGGACCTGGCGCCGTGTTCAAAAAGGGCGCCGACCTTTCCGACGGGCGCCCTGAGCCGACCAACGCAGAAGCAACGGAACTCGATTTTAAACAGCCGTCACTGGTGCCCATGGGCGATGAAACCCATGGCGGACAGGATGTGACGATCTACGCCTCAGGTCCGAACGCCTATCTTTTCAGCGGCGTGGTAGAACAGAATTACATCTTCCACGTGATAGTGGATGCGTTAGGGCTTGGCTCTCGTTAGTCGCCAAGCTTCGCTAATTTACGCTGTTTTGGCTTGTACGCCATCGGCGCAGCAGTTCTACCCATTTTCCCGCGGATTCGCGAGAATACTGAATTCGTCCTTGCGGATAGATTTCTGCAAGCGTCTCAGGCGCATGCCGTTCCGCCCACGACACGGCGGGGGCCAATGCGCGCTGCACAGTTTCCGGGTCGGTGCTCGCCGCCCCTGCTTGTTTGTAGACGATGCTTTGTATGCGGGCGTCTGCGTTGATGGCAAACGTCATTTCAGCCTCAATCAGCGGCAATTCCAGTAGATCAAGAAAATCGTTGGTTTCCGTAAGTGCAATCGTCACCGTAGCGTCAGACGCCGACAATCGTTCAAAAGAAAATCGCCCCTTAGCGCCAACATCCCAGCCCAAAGCCGAAATGATCTGCTCCTTGTTCATGGCGATGTCGGCGCCGGCGAAAGTCATAACGACATCATCGGCGAGATGCTCTGACGCCGCCTCAAGATCGTGATGCTGAAGATCGCTGAGATACGCCTCCACGTGCTGAACCGCGGCTTGCTCTGCTTGCACCATTGGCGCCTCCGATTTCTGGCAGGCCTGAAGGGCGATGAAACCAAAAAGGACTGCTGTGTATCGTAAAGAACCAGTCCGCTGAGCCATCAAGCAACCGGGTCGAGCCAGCCCCATTCGTCATCGGTCTCGCCGGAGAAGATGCCGAAGAACATGTCCTGGATTTGCGATGTCGCCGGACGGTTGCCTTTGCCCACCGGCAGCCTGTCGACCGAACGCACAGGCGTAATTTCCGCCGCAGTGCCAGTGAGAAAAATTTCGTCCGCCGCGTAAAGCATCTCGCGCGGGATCGACTGTTCTACGACTTCGTATCCGGCTTTTTTGGCCAGCGTCATTACCGTGTCGCGGGTGATGCCGGAAAGGATCGAAGACGCAGCCGGGGGCGTAATGATGCGACCGTTCAATACGACGAAAAGGTTTTCACCGGCGCCCTCGGAGACGGTGCCGTCATGGGCAAGACCGATCCCTTCCTCAAAACCCGCATCCCGCGCTTCCATGCCGATCAGGCGGCTTGAAAGATAATTGCCGCCTGCTTTTACGCCTGCGGGTACGGTGCCCGGCGCATTCCTGCGCCAGCTCGAAACCGAGACGTCGATCCCGTTGGTCAGCCCGTCATCGCCAAGATAGGCGCCCCAGGCGAAGGCGGCGACGGCGAGTTCCGATTTCACTTTTTGCGAGTAAGGCCCCATCTCGCCATAGCCGAGATACGCAACTGGGCGGATATAGGCAGACTCAAGACCGTTTTCGCGCACCACATCCTTGCAGACCTGCATGATCTGATCGACGGAATATTTCGACATGTCGATGCGATAAACGCGGGCGGAAAAGAACAACCGCTCAATATGTTCGCGGTTCCGGAACACACACACGCCCTTATGCTTGGTGTTGTACGCGCGCATGCCCTCGAACACCGACGATCCGTAATGGATCGCGTGGGTCAGCACATGCGTCGTCGCCTCGGCCCAGGGGATCATCTCGCCGTTGCGCCAGATATATTTGGCTTCCTGGATAGGCATCGCGTTATTCCTTTTTCCTGCCGTTTCCTCGTGAAGTATTTGCAACTGAATGGCGGAGGGCAAACGCAAATGCAAGCCTGAGGGCGTTTCCACTTCGCCTCCCGGTGGTCTTTAGCCGGATAACGCTTTAAGTCTCCCGAAAATGAAAGAAACCGCTGGACATTTCATGACTGAAGACACCCGAAACATCACCGCGCTCCTCGACGTCATGGCGCGGCTGCGCTCGCCCGACGGCGGATGCCCGTGGGATCTCGAACAGAACTTCCGCACCATCGCGCCATACACGGTCGAGGAAGCCTACGAAGTCGCAGACGCTATCGAGCGTGGCGACATGGGGGCGCTGAAAGACGAACTCGGTGACCTGCTGTTTCAAACAGTGTTCCACGCGCAGATGGCGAAAGAACTCGGCCTTTTCAGCTTTGAAGACGTGACCGAGGCGATCACGGATAAGATGATCCGGCGTCACCCGCATGTCTTCGGCGATGAGATAATGCGCAGCGCAGAAGAACAGACGGACGCATGGGAAGCGCAGAAAGCAAGAGAGCGGGCGGAAAAAGGCGCCGACAGTTTGCTGGACGACGTGCCCGCCGGCCTGCCGGGGCTGACGCGTGCGGTGAAGCTGCAAAAACGTGCGGCGCGGGTCGGCTTTGACTGGACTGACGCGAAGGACGTGCTCGCAAAAATCGCCGAGGAAACCGGAGAGTTGCACGAAGCGATGGAATCAAAAGACCGTGATCACATCGAAGAAGAATATGGCGATCTTCTTTTTGCCCTCGCCAACATATCACGCCATCTCGACATCGACCCTGAAAGCGCGCTGCGCCGCGCCAATGCAAAATTCATCCGCCGCTTCGGTCATATCGAGAAAACCTTCGCGGCGCGCGGGAAAAGCCTCGCCGATGCGAGCCTTGATGAGATGGAAACAGTCTGGAGCGAGGCGAAGAAACTCGATTAGCATCAGCGCTATGCATAGGAGCGATGTATGAGACGGTCGATCACTGCTGCAATAAGCATCCTCATTTGCGCTAGTAGTTGCACGCCCTCGCCAGACGGAATAATTTTCAGAACTGATGACGCAGTCTATCCTGGCGCCTGGTCGAAAGACGGAAATAGTTTTTTCGCAACGCTTAATTCCGGAGACCGGTGGCGCGTCATCGAAATTGACGTTTCGTCCGGCGATAAGCGTGATGTTCCGACAGGATTAAATGGCGCCGGCGTTTCGGATGTTCGCGAAGATCTTCTGTTACTCGAATCGAACGATTCCGGCGATTATGATATTTATATTTTTAACCTGTTAAACCAATCCTTGCAAAGAGTAACTCGACAAGGTTCTGATGAATGGCATCCGTCGTTTTCAAATGATGGCCGTACTCTTATTTTTGATTCCGCAACTGATGCAGGCATTGATATTTATTCACACGATCTTGATACTGGTGAATCTAAGCGTCTCACGACACGTGCTGCTTCCGAACAGGCCGGGCGGTTATCGCCTGACGGAAAAGCCCTGGCGTTCCATCGCCAAACGGGCGAAGGAAATTACGATATTTTTCAACTGAATTTATCAGCAAACACAGAAGCGCAGATAACGACCAGCGAAGCGGACGACAGTTATCCGCAATGGACGCCGGATGGGACTCAAATCATTTTTTCTTCAAACCGCACGGGCAATTTTGATCTGTTTGTGGTTTGCGTTTCCAGCGGCAAGATCGTTAACCTCACAAACAGCGGCGCCGACGAACGATACCCTAAGCTTTCCCACGACGGAGGCCGCATCGCATATCAAATTGCGGAAGAAACCGGAACACGCATAGAGGCAATACCTATGACGGATACGCTGCGCTGTGATTAGCGCTGCGCAGCCCATCAGAGCCAAGGCCTGACACCATGATCGGAAATATTGCGGGTTGACCGATGTTGGATCATTTGAGCTTCACAGCAATATAGAAATACTGCCTTCAAACTCCCGCGAGGCCGGGGCATATGTCACGGGAGTAATCTATAATCGCCTGCCCGTTCGTCCCGGAGAACTCCGCATGTCCGCCAGCCAGAATCTGATCGATCTCATCGGCAATACGCCGCTGATCAAGCTGAATCGCGCGTCAGAAGAAACCGGCTGCACCATTCTCGGCAAGGCGGAGTTTCTCAATCCCGGCCAGTCGGTCAAGGATCGCGCCGCGCTCGGCATTATCCGTGACGCAGAACAATCGGGGGCGCTCAGGCCCGGCGGGGTCATTGTCGAGGGGACCGCGGGCAACACCGGCATCGGTCTCGCCATGGTCGGCGCGGCGCTCGGCTACAAAACAAAGATCGTTATTCCCCGCACCCAGAGCGAAGAAAAAAAGATTGCCCTTCGCCTGCATGGCGCGGAACTGATTGAGGTCGATGCCGTGCCTTACGACAATCCCAATAACTACGTGCATTACTCCCGCCGCCTTGCAGAAGAACTGAACGAAGCTGAACCGAACGGCGCCGTCTGGGCGAACCAGTTCGACAATGTGGCGAACCGCGATTTTCACGTAGCGACGACGGGCGCCGAAATCTGGAAGCAGACCGATGGCGCCGTTGACGGTTTTACCTGTGCGGTTGGCACAGGCGGCACCCTCGCCGGTGTTTCAATCGCGCTGAAGGAACGCAAAATTAACGTCAAAACTGCTGTTTCAGATCCGGGCGGATCGAAAATTTTCAGTCTCATCAAATACGGAAAAGCCGAAACCGAGGGCGGCTCGATCACAGAAGGCATCGGCCAGGGGCGAATCACCGAGAATCTGAAAGACGCGCCGATTGATGACGGCTATCGCATTACAGACGCGGAAATGCTCGACGTGCTTTTCAAGCTTGTGATGGAGGAAGGCCTGTGTCTTGGCGGCTCATCGGGTATCAACGTCGCCGGCGCCGTGCGCATGGCCCGGGAACTTGGCCCCGGCCATACCATTGTGACAATGCTTTGCGATTACGGTCACCGCTATGCGTCGAAACTCTACAACCCGGCATTCCTGAAGGAAAAAGGCCTGCCCACGCCGTCATGGTTGCGCTAAACTCGGCTGCATGACCTTCGGCCCCCTAGTCACCACTGAATGGCTACAAGACAACCTTGAGCGCCCAAGCCTGAAAATCATTGACGGTTCCTGGCGCATGCCGGGACAGGGTGACGCCATCGAAAATTATCGCGCGCAGCACATTCCCGGCGCCGTGTTTTTCGATATTGATGCAATTGCTGACAAGACGACCCACCTGCCGCATATGCTGCCGTCTGCAGAAGCGTTCGAAGCCGCCGTCGGCGCAATGGGAATTGGCGACGCCAACGATATCGTCGTCTATGATGAAAAAGGCGTTTTTTCCGCAGCCCGCGTGTGGTGGACGTTCCGCGCCATGGGCCACGAAAATGTTGCGGTGCTGAATGGCGGCCTGCCGAAATGGCTGGCCGAAAAACGACCTATGACGAAGGAGCCCACGCCGATAGCACCCGCAACTTACCGCGCCATGCCGATCCCTGCCCTTTGCGCATCGCATGAAGACGTTCGCCGCGTCATTGATGATAAAAACGCAATCATTGTAGATGCGCGCCCCGCCGACCGGTTTGAGGGCCGAGCGCGTGAGCCCCGCGCAGGGCTGAGGTCAGGGCATATGCCGGGCGCAAAGAACATACCCTATGATCGAGTCCTGACAGAAAATGGCGAAATGAAAGACCCTGACGCCATACGCGAAATCTTTAAAGGCGCTGGCGCTGATGATAGCATGCGCATCGTCACCACCTGCGGTTCAGGCGTCACCGCCGCCCTGCTGTCGCTCGCGCTTGAAGTGGCGGGGCTACAGGACTACGCGGTTTATGACGGTTCATGGTCCGAATGGGGAGATGAAAAACATGACAGCGCAGCGTACCCCGTTGTCATTGGCGAAAGTTGATGGGGCGAAAGTTGATGGGGCGAAGGTTGATAGGACCAACCTTGAGACTGATCAGGTCGAGGTCACCATCACCTATCTCGAACAGCGCGAAAGGCCGGCCCTGACCGCGCCGCCGCCGCCACAGCGCAAGCTCGCCCTGTTGCGCGCCGAAAATCCACCGGTGCATTTTTATCGCTATCTCTATGACCTTGTGGGCGCGCCCTATAACTGGGTCAGCCGCCGGCGCCTTAGCGACGATGAGCTGGCCTCAATCATTCACGATGATGATGTTTACCTTTATCTTCTTTATGCTGATGGTGTGCCTGCGGGCATGGCGGAAGTCGACGCCCGCAGTTCCGGAAATCATGAACTGAAGTTTTTCGGACTTGCGCCCGATTTCATCGGTGCGGGGCTCGGCCGATATTTTCTCGCCAATGTGCTGGACCTCATCTGGTCGCGCGCGCCCGGCCGGGTGCGGCTGGAAACCTGCTCGCTCGATCATTCGGCGGCGCTGCCGCTCTATCAGAAGTTCGGATTTTCGGTGATCGACCGGCGCAAGGGCTTTGTGGAGCGCTACAACCCGCCGCCATCTAACAGGCCTTAAAGCGCGCATCAAAACAGGCTAGAAGGCGGTCATGAAAGACAAGACCAAGCTCGCCGCCCTCGGCCGTCCGCATCACCGCCCCGCCCATCCCGTCAATACGCCGGTCGAACGCGCGTCGACCTATCTGTTTCCTACTTATGACGATTATCTTGAAGGCGCGAAGTCGATTACCTATGGCCGTTTGGGCACGCCGACCCATCGCGCACTCGAAGAGGCTGTAACAGCCCTTGAAGGCGGTTTCGAAACGCGGCTGGCGCCGTCAGGGCTGCAGGCGTGCAACGCGGCGATCCTCGCCTTCGTGGCCGCGGGCGATCATGTGCTGATGACGGACGCCGCTTACGATCCGACACGAAAGTTCTGCGAGAAGTTCCTAAAACGCTTTGGCGTTGAGACGACGTTCTACGATCCGCTTGCAAACGAGGAAGACATCGCCGCGTTGATGCGCCCGAATACCAAGGTCGTCTTCGCCGAGTCGCCGGGCTCGCTCACTTTCGAAGTGCAGGACCTGCCCGCCATCGCCGCGGCCGCCCATGCGGGCGGCGCGAAACTTGTGGTCGATAATACCTGGAGCGGGGGTTATTTCTGTAAGCCCATTGCGCTTGGCGCTGATGTCAGCGTGCAGGCGGCGACGAAATACCTTGTGGGTCACGCAGACTGTCTCGCCGGAACCATCACTTCCGCTGATGAACCGACGTCGCAGAAAATCTACTATGCGCTGTTGCAGCTCGGATCGAACGTATCCGCCGACGACGCCTGGCTCGCTCTGCGCGGCATGCGGACGCTCTCAACGCGACTGGAGCGCCATCAGGAAAATGCTGAGGAGCTGGTTAAATTCCTCGCCAAACGCAAGGAGGTAGAGCGGATGCTTCATCCGGCGCTCAAATCCTGCCCCGGCCACGCCGTGTGGAAGCGCGACTTTACCGGCGCGTCCGGCCTGTTCGGCGCTGTGATGAAGCCCGTACCGCTCGCCGCCATGAAGGCGTTTTTCAACGCATTCAAACTGTTCGGAATCGGTTTTTCCTGGGGCGGCTTTGAGAGCCTTTGCCTGCATGTGCATCCGCAAAATTACCGCAGCGCGACCGAATGGAACGAAGAGGGCCCCGTCTTGCGGTTTCATGCCGGGCTTGAAGACATTGACGACCTTAAAGGCGATCTTGAGCGCGCTTTCGCCGCCATGGCGGCTGCGTTAAAGTAAAAACTGAAGTCCAGGGAGTTCAGCTTATGCGGATCGCGGCCAGCATTGTCGCCGTTATTTTTTTGGGCGGATGCCAGACCATCGGCGGGTCCGGCGATATCCTGAATTTACAGACCGATCCGCCCGGCGCGCTCGTCACCATCGACGGCGCCGGGGAGTGCGAGACACCCTGCTCTATCAAGCTGAACGGCCCGCAAAACGCGCGCATCGCCAAGGCCGGCTTCGTGACGCAATATGTGGTGTTAAATCCAAGTTCAAAAAAACAGGTTGTCGTGCCGCTCGAACTCGCCGCCGCCAGCGAAAGCGTTGACGAAACCGCGCTGCCGGAACTGGATTAGCTCAACCAACCAAGCCCTTATAAAAGTATGGGTAAGTTAAGACGCTAAGACACTGATTACATACGGATAAAGAGTCTTTTTCGCGAAAATTCCATGCGCATGCTCGATTGGGAGCTACCCGCCGGACTGAAATAGTCTGCTACAAAAGCTTGTATTTCTTACACAAACGTCCCATATAGCTTGAGCGCCATGATTGAAGGCCGTCTATTAGGCCTCTGAAACAAGCTTCTTATTCCCTCCAAACATCGGCAGCACAATCAGCGCACGGAATGTTTCCGGGCGCTAACGCCTGTTTGCAAAGGATTACAAAATGGCGACTGGAACTGTAAAATGGTACAATTCCCAAAAAGGATTCGGGTTTATTGCGCCGGATGACGGCGGCAAAGACGTGTTCGTTCACGCCACCGCGCTTGAGGCCGCAGGTCTTCGCGGGCTGAACGACGGCCAGAAAGTCAGCTTCGAGCTGCAGGAAGAGCGCGGCAAGACATCTGCCGGCCAACTCAGAGCGGCCGACTAACTGAATCTATGGTGAGGGGGCGCTTCATGCGCCCTCCTGCCTTCTTGTCATGAACACGCCAAACGCCAGATTGTTGAGGTTCAAATGATCGCAGAACGGCAAGCCAGACAGGAACGCGCTCAGGCTGCGGCGTTAAAAGAGCTTGAGACGGAAGCGGCGTATCAGCGCGCGCAAACGAATAAACTTCGCAAATTGCGCTTGGAAAGAGACAAGGCGATGGCTTCCCGCTTCAAATCGTGGCGCGACCAAAAGCCGGCAAGCAACGAAGCTTAAGCTTCTCCCGCGCGTGCGCGGCGCAGTTAACACACGGCCATCAATGTGACGGCACGACGCCGTCGCCAGATTTCAAAGGACGCCCGTTTTGCGACAAACAGGGACCCCGGCGGAACGTAAAGTCTTCCGCGACATGGATAAAAAGAAGGCGCTGTCTGAAGCTGACAAGCTAAAGCAGGCAACCCTCAAGAAAACGGCGAAGCTGCGTGCGCAGCGTCTTGAGAAAGAGGCTGCTGAGCGCATCGCAGATGAAGCGAAACCCAAAAAACCTGCAAGAAAGAGGCAAGCAATGAAAAAGCTGCCAGTTTGGCAGGGCGGATAATGGCCAAGGAAGAACTGCTTGAGTTTGACGGCGACGTCACCGAGGCGTTGCCCGACGGCAATTACCGCATCACGCTTGATAACGGCCATGAAATTATGGCCTATGCCGGCGGCAAGATGCGTAAGCACAGAATCAAAACGCTCGCGGGCGACCGCGTTACCGTCGAAATGTCAGCCTATGATCTGACCAAGGGGCGCATTACCTTCCGGCACAAGCCAGAGGGCGCCGCCGCGCCGTCATCCAATAAGAAGCGAAGCGTCTATCGCGCGCGCGGCCGCCGCTAGAGCTGATTTTAAAATCTGGCGACCCCGGCAGGACTCGAACCTGCAACCCTCGGCTTCGAAGGCCGATGCTCTATCCAATTGAGCTACGGAGCCGTTGAACCGCGTTGATAGCCTGAGCAGCAAAAAATGGCGACCCATAAGCAGTAAAACTGCGAACGGGCGGATCGCTGTAAGCTATTGATTTAACTATGGCCATAATTCAGCATTCTCAGGCTGCATGAATTCAGAGTATTTCCAGCCCTGCCGGTAACGCCACATTCCGCTTCATGCTCTTTTGGCTGTCCGATCATATCCCCCGCGCTTCTAAGTCCGGCGCGTTCGAGGATCGCGCTTGACGCAGAAAATGCAGCCCGTGGCAAAACGGCCATGTCGAACGTCTGATTGGATCTGTCCGGCGTGAATGTCTTGATCATTTGATTATTCGCGACGAGGATCATTTACGCAAAATTCTGAAAGCATACGCGAAATATTATAGTGAGGCGGACCGTTTGCGAAGCAAACGCAGCCGCCGAACGCGCGCACGCATCTCAGTCTGGCGAAGAACGCGCCCAAACCAGGATCGGTTCAAGGCTCAGGACGGGTCATCCGCAAATCGCATCTCGCGGGCTGCATCATGAATATGCCAGAATCGAGTAAACGGCAGGGACAACCAAAACGCCGTTTCGCTTTATCTTGCCTTCATCTTAGAGGGCTATGAACACCATCACTTCGTCCGCTACCAACGACAATTCCCCCCAGTCGCCTTCTATAAAAATTTTATTCCCATCCCTGTAGAAAGCGTCAATGTTACAATAGTCTTTATCTTCTAGGCGCGGTCTTAATGCATATGGCTTGTTCTCCCATTTAACATCGACGCAACTTTTTAGTCGGATTATCCCTTGTCGATAGCAATACATCTCGTCGCTTTTGGGTTCGGTGTAGTAGGGATGGTTTTCCCGAAGCACAAACTCCATTTCGAACTCGATCTCTGAAGCCCGCTCACGTATTTCCAGCACGTAAGAATCCTCCAGGTAGATATCCGAAAGCGCTTTTATCCACTCGAAATAATTCATTGTCTGTCATCTATTATCGGTGTGTGGTTTTCTGGACTGTTCTTTGTCACTGGATCACCCGCAGGATTTACCCTTTGGCGGTCAGCATGAGGTGCTTCGCACCTCGTAGGGCGGGCATTTGCCCGCCAATCAAACTCTTTCACCAAGGTGAAGCGATTTCCAATCGCCTGGCGGGGTGTTGATCGGTCTGCCTATGTCCGTCTTCCATTGCTTATAGGTCGAATAGGGCCAGCGATCGGGATCATCGACATACCCGTGTTTGACCGGATTAAAGTGTATATAATCAATATGCCGGTCGAGACCCCCTCCCTCCGTCGCGGATCAGGTGTTCCCAATATCTTGACTGCCACACGCCGCGTTCACGCTTGCGCCCCTTAAGCTTGACCCGTTCGGGCAAGGCCCTTGTGAAACCTGCTTTCAACTACGCAATCCGTGTCGGAAAATCGTGATCCTCATCCGGCAGGCGCCAAAGAAAATGGAGATGATCAGGCAACACCACCGCGGCAATCGTTTCAAATGGCCTTGCGGCGGCGACGAAGCGCCACGACGCGCGAAGATGGTCGATCTCTCGAACCAACAGATCGCTTCGCCGGTCTTCGAGGCAAAGTGTCAGAAAATATATTCCGCCATCGGCGTACAGTCGGCGATAGTCAGGCATCGAAAGATTGAGCCACAGACCTAGCCGCCTCGCAAGCCTCATCTCAGCGGTTTGCATCATGAATATGCCAGAATCGAGTAAACGGCAGGGACACAGGTTAAAGAGGCGATAAAGCCGATCACACGTGATGCGGCGAAAATCGCATCCGCCAGATTAAAGCAGCTTATCGGCGCCGCTCCGGCAGAGCTTAAAAAGCGCTACATCCGCGCCTTCGTTTCCGAAATTGTTGTAGGCAAATCGGAAATCGTCATCTCAGGCCCGCAAGACGCGTTCGCGGAAGCGGATTCGGGAACATCCGCGACGGACCTTGCGGCGGCCTCGGGACCGGTTCGCAGTTTTGATCGGGAATGGCGACCCCGGCAGGATTCGAACCTGCGACCATCGGCTTAGAAGGCCGGTGCTCTATCCAGCTGAGCTACGGGGCCGCGACCGGCCGGTCCGCCCTAATGCGTCCAGGGCTTGCGGCGATGATAGGCGAAATTATCCGAATAGGCTTTCGGCTGCGGCGTTGACTGATGCGGTTCTTCCACTCTGAAGGGCAGCCCGTGTTTTTCGGCGTAGGCGACCGCTTCCTCGCTGGTGGCGAATTTGAGCTGCAACTGGCCCGAGGTGACGCTGTCGCCGCTGGTCCAGCCCATCAACGGATCGACCCGGCGCGCAGTCTCGGCTTCGACCTCCAGCACCCAGCGGGCTGTATTGGCCCGGCCTGATTGCATGGCCGTTTTCGACGGTTTGAAAATGCGTGCGAACATCCTGCCTACCTGTCCCTCGCCTTTTCCGCATGGTCGGGGCGGCAAGATTCGAACTTGCGACCCTCTGGTCCCAAACCAGATGCGCTACCAGACTGCGCTACGCCCCGTCATGAGGAATTTCGGACCGCTCACATCGGGCATCTCGCCTCGGATGTAAAGGCCTTGGCCGAATTCCACGGCCTTACTCCGTCTCGAAAATTCGATGCCGAACCCTATCGCCGGCCTTAATCCCGAGCTCTTTAAAGACGCCGCCGTTAACCTCCAGCACCGCCACAACCGGCGCGCCGGAGGAGATGCTTTCGAGGGACTGGGGGGTGGTCATCGCTGCGATCCGGTGGATCTCGCCGTCCGCCTTGATGAACGCCATATCGAGCGGAATGAGCGTGTTCTTCATCCACATGGCGATCGGCTGCGGCTCGCCGAAGTCGAACAGCATCCCGGCGTCCCGGTCCATATGCTCACGGTACATCAGCCCGGCTTCCTGCTCGGCGGGGGTGTCCGCCACCTCCACCCGGAAGCGGTGTTCGCCCTCGGCCGTGGTCACCACCAGAATGTCCACGCCGGCGCCAGAAAGCTGGTCGCCCCTGGCGCAGCCTGTCGCCGCCAGCAACCCGGCAAGAAAAGAAAGGATAATCAGCCGACGGATAATACGCATTACGTCGTCCTTTAATACTGGAGGCGCTAGTTGTCCGGGTCGGGTCTCACATCGATAGCGAGGAGGCCTTTCGATCCGGCGGCGAAAGACACCTGCACGCGATCGCCTTGCGTCAGTTCGCCCAGACCGCTGCGCCGCAGGGTTTCCATATGCACAAAGATGTCTTCCGTATCGTCGCCGCGTGTAAGAAACCCATACCCCTTGGCGCGGTTAAACCATTTCACCTGTGCACGGACGAAATCGCCGGCCGGCGTCTGATCGAGAACCGGCGCCGCCGGCGCCAGAGGCGCTGCGGTTGATTCATCGATATGCAAAAGCTTCGCTGCCTGCAGTCCTTTTGAGCGGCGGACAACCATGCATTCGACCGTCGCGCCTTCACGGGCCGTCGACATGCCTGCTGCTTTCAGACACGAAGAATGAATGAGAATATCGCCGTCCGTTTCCTCGGTGATGATAAATCCGTATCCCTTTGTGGGATCGAACCATTTTACAACGCCCTTAACCGTGAACGACTCTTCGTCCGCATCCGGCGTATTGTCATCATCGTGCGATGCGCCAAACCGCTCGTCCATACTGTTCCTGGTACCCCTGTCGCGCCCTGAACCCATGCGGCGTTTTTTATTAACTATAATCGAACCGCGCGGAAACACTAATCCCTTCGCGCAAAAAATGCACTATTTTAGTTTGCCCGCGGCATAATTTCCCCGCGAAGTTGTGGTGATTAGATAACATTACGGCGCTATATCTCGCGCCGGACTATTTCAAATGTTATGCGATCACTTGAGATTCGAGATGTGACATGAATGAGCTGATCAGCATCAGGAACACGTCAAAATCAGATTCAATATTCTGAATGGAGGCGCCGCCTGCTCCGTTGCGATCCATTTGCAATGTCACATCGCCGTCCTGATCAATATAGACACGGCCGAACTTCACGTCGTTATTGAACTCGTTCAGCACTTTGTAGCTGATATCCTTGCCATCGATTTCGAACAGCCAGGAACGGTAGGAAATATCTCCGTCAGGACCCACGATGTCGATGCGGATATCATAGCCAGCTACTTCAACAAAAAGGGTATTGGGGCCAACATCACGAACCCGATACCCCTGATCCGTCAGACTTTGCTCGATCTGGTTCTTGGAAACATTCGCGGCGAAAGCCGGTGAAACCGGCGCGAAAGCCAATGCCGCCGCTGCGGCGAGCGCGATCATACCCCTCATGGACCTAACCCCTTCGGTCGAAACGCAATTAACGATGGTTAATTGAACGCCAAAAAGCGCCTGAAATCAATGATGGATTGGCTGAAAGGGCTGGAATCCGGGGGCCGGAACGGCAGATGTGAACGGCGGGAATGGGGAAAAATGGCAGGCCCTAGGGGAATCGAACCCCTCTTTCCAGGTTGAAAACCTGGCGTCCTAACCGATAGACGAAGGGCCCGCGCGTTCGCTGTTTGGCAGCGGAAGCGCTGTATAGGCGCCCGCCCGCCGCCATGCAAGCCCATTTTGGCGGGCGTGGACCCGAATTTTCCTAGCCGGCGAAGGCGGCGTCGGAAATCTGCAGCTGGCCGGCATCGCCGCCGCGCCAGTCGTCGGCGCGCACTTTCCCGGCCACATGAAAACGCTGACCGGATTTCAAAATTTCCTCGATGGGTTCGCCGCCCGCGCGAAACGCGATGGCGCGCACCGATTCGCCGGTCTCGCTTTTCAGCGTCAGCGACAGATGCCCCTTGCCGACAGTCTTTTGATAGGCGCCGCGCATGTTGAGAAGCACGAATGATGGTTCAGGATTGCCGGGGCCGTAGGGGCCCGCCGTCGCCACAAGATTTGCAAATGTTTTTGTAACCGCGCCCGGCGCAACGACAGCGTCGATATCGAGCGTGCGGTTTTCCCGAGCTTTTACGATGTCGTTTCGCAACCGGACATTCAGCGCGCGGCGAAAAGCGCCGATTTTTGCCCGCTCGATGGTCAGTCCCGCCGCCATGGCGTGCCCGCCCCCGGCGGCGAGAAGCCCCTCGTCTTTTGCATCACCAATTGCAGCGCCGAGATCAACGCCAGTGATCGAGCGGCCCGAGCCTTTGCCCTCATCTCCGTCGAGTCCGATGACGATCACCGGTCGGTCGAACATTTCCTTGAGCCGTCCCGCGACGATGCCGATTACGCCCGGATGCCAGCCCTCACCCGCCGTGACGATCACATCGTCGGCGTGACGCTGATTAATCTCGATGTCGCGCAGCGCGGCTTCCTGCACGTCAGCTTCGATCTCTTGACGCTCTGCGTTCAGTACGTGGAGGCGCTCGGCGAGTTCGATGCGGCGCTCCCGATCATCCGTCGTCATCAATTCGAACGCCAGCCGCGCATGGCCGATGCGTCCTGCTGCATTGATGCGCGGCCCAAGCAGAAATCCGAGATGATAAGCGCTTGGCGGGCCTTTCATACCGGCGCGATCGCCTAATGCTTTGAGGCCGGGATTACCCTCACCGCCCAGGACCTTCAGCCCCTGCGCCACCAGCGTACGGGTCAGCCCCGTAATCGGCATGACGTCGCAGACAAGTCCGAGCGCCGTGAGGTCGAGCAATTTTGTCAGGTTCGGTTCAGTTTTGCCGTCAAAAAATCCCTGATCGCGAAGCGCGCGGTTGAGCGCAACCACGCCCATAAATGCAACGCCCGCGGCGGAAAGATTGCCAAGCCCGGAGATGTCATCCGGGCGGTTGGGGTTCACCACCGCCCTCGCCCCTTCGGGCGGCGGGCCGTTCATCAAGTGGTGATCGAAGACAACAATATCGACGCCGTCGCGCGCGGCCTGTTCGATGGGCTCATGCGCCGAGGCGCCGCAATCGACCGTGACGATGACGCCAGCGCCCTCGTTCTGCAGCGCCTTGAACGCGCTGGCGCTCGGCCCGTAGCCTTCGGTGATGCGGTCCGGAAGATAGACAAGCGATGGTGCGCCAATCCAGTCGAAATAAAGTTTCAGGATCGACGACGCCGTCGTTCCGTCCACGTCGTAATCACCGAACACACCGATGGTTTCGCCGGACGTGACAGCACTCGCGAGACGCTCGGTCGCGCGGTCCATGTCTTTCAGGACGAACGGATCCGGCATTTCATCGCGCAAGGAAGGGTTCAAATACTGCGCCGCCGTTTCCGCCGTCACGCCGCGCGCGCTAAGAATGCGCGCCAGCACGGGATCGAGATCGAGGCTTTGCGCGATCGCCATAGCGGCACGCGCATCTGCGTCGCGCAGGCGCCACGTTCTGCCGGACGCGGCAACGCCCATGGACGGCAGCGCCAGCAGCGGCGTGTACGCGTTATTGCCGGTGAACTTCGGTGCAATATTCATGAAACGAAATGGCGCTGATTCGCGAACCTGGTTGGCATTTGGGGAAAAATCATCGAGATGGACAGGATAATCCGTTAAAACGCTGCGGCAAGCGGAATGGCTTTCAGCCCGGCCATCGGGCTAAATTGCCGGTCTCGAGATTTCACGGAGATCATTATGCACAGCCTCATCGCCGGACTGATGCTCGCCGTCATCGCCGCCACATCCGCAATCGCTCAGGACGAGCCGGTGGTCGATCCGGGGCCCCATGGCGGCGGCGCGGTTTATCTCAGCGAACGCCACAAGGAAGTGAACGACAAATGGGGCTTTGCCGGCGCCTATCGCGCGGGCGATTATGTTTATCTTTCAGGCGTCGTCTCTGGCGCGTGGGAAGGCGAGCCCATGGACGCCGATGCGTTCAAGGAAAATCTGCGCCAGACCTTCACGCACGCGGACAGAGTGTTGAAAGCGGCCGATGCAAGCATGGAAGACGTCGTGGAAATCATTTCCTTCCACATCTGGGGCAGCCCGCTTTTTGAAGGCGACAAGCTCGAACATTTGCAGGCTGTTGCCGACGTCAAAAAGGAATTCATGACAGGCGCGCACCCTGCATGGAGCGCCATCGGCGTTTCGGAACTTCTGCCGGACAACGGTCTTGTTGAACTACGGATGGTCGCCTACGCGCCGCCCGATGATTAATCACGCAGCGTCGTGAAAGATCACGCCGAGACAGTAGCGAGACCCGGACCGTAGTTCCGAAACGCCGTGGCGCATCTTTACGCGATAAACGCCTTTGGCGCCCTCGACAGGCCGGTCATTCACCGCGAAAGCAATCGCCTCGCCTTTTTTCATCGGCGCCACAATGGCGCGCGATTGGCGCCGCGGCGTCTGTTCGGTCATGACAAACTCGCCGCCGTCGAAATCCTTTCCGGGCGATGACAGCAATATGGCGACCTGAAGGGGAAAGACTTCTGCGCCGTAAAGATCCTGATGCAGGCGGTTATAGTCGCCGGGACCGTATTTGAGGATTAAGGGCGTCAGGCGTTTTTGTCCGGCCCTGGCGCAATGCTTGCGGTAGGCGTCGTGCATTGCCGGAAAGGGCTTCGTTTCACCCAGCGCGCGCATCCACCCATTCGCAATCGGCGCCAGCCGTTCGTAAAGCGTGGTACGCAAGTCTGCGACAATGTCAGGCGCCTCGGTGTTGTAATATTTATACTCCCCCTCGCCAAAGCCGTGCCGGCGCATGACGACGGTGGAGCGATAGCGCTCATCCTCTTCATAAGCAGCGATCAGTCCGGCGCATTCCTCATCGCTCAACAGGCGGCCCAGCCTTGCCCAGCCATGCTTGTTGATGTCGTCACGAATGCGCGACCAGTCGACCTCGCCGATGCGGTCTGCAAGCGCGCCGGCAATCCATTCATCAGGACGGCAGCGTTTGCACGGGCGGAAGCCTGCCGCTTGCGCTTCGGCGCGCCTTTCCACAAAGAACACGTTCTTTCTATGCGGGCGTCCAGCGCACGAAGGAGGGCAGTAAACGCCGGTGGTTTTGACGCAAGACCAGAATTCGCCGTCGGCGCTCGCGTCGCGGCGCTCCACCGCGCGCCAGCGCCTTGCGTCTTGATCTTCGGCTGGGTGAACGAGTTTGAGCGCGGCGGACATCAGCGGCCTCCTTTCAAGAGAGGACCACTTTAGCCGGCGGTGCTCAGCACGACCGCCCGATTCTTGCGGTTATTTGCGTTCCTTGAAATAGGGCTCGACCTTGCCTTTCAAGGTGATCGTCAGCGGATTGCCACGGCGGTCAACAGATTTTCCTGCGGCGACTTTGATCCAGCCTTCAGAGATGCAGTACTCCTCAACATTCGTCTTGTCCTGACCATTGAAGCGAATACCGACTTCGCGCTGGAAGATCTCTTCGTCGTAATATTTACTGTTCGGATTGACGCTCAGTCGATCAGGCAGCGTATCAGTCATCGTTTATCTCTTTTTTGAATTTTCTTGAACATAGTTTGAGCGGTATCGCTGCCGCGCGTTTCTTCCAGTTCGTTCACCATAAGCAGGTCTTCCGGGTCAAGCTCCGACTTGTCCTTGAAGCGAAGGACCCTGTGTCCCCCGTCTTCGTCAACGAACTTCAGAACATACTGCTCTTCCAGAGCCGGTGTCGCATCAGCAGCAAACTTGTCTAGCGCCAGCCATCCGGCCGTGATGGCAAATACCGCCGTGACGCCCATCAGCATACGCGGCGCGGCCTGCACCGGCTTCAACTCTACTCCTTGTGGGATCGAAAATCCGGCTGCAACAGCTGTGCGCGACAGCGCCGGTTTTAACTGCACTTCGCCGATGAGACGATAGCCAGTCTTCGGCGCGGTTTCGATCACCCTTGGCGCCCGGGAACTATCGCCAAGAGCGCGCCTCAGCCGCGACACGGCCTGGGTCAGCGCTTCCTCTCCCGTCGGCTTGTCCGCCCAGATAATCTCGAAAAGCTCAGAGCGCGCGACGACGGTTCCGCGCTTTGCTGCAAGCCGTACCAACACCGACATCACCCGCGGCTCTACATGATGCTCGCGCCCGTTGCGCGTAATAATATTGCGCGAAGGATCGATATCCGCATCACCAACGGAAAAGAGACGTTCGCTCAACAGCTCAACGGTGTAGTCGCTCGTTTGGTCGTGTTTCATAACATTCCAAAGGTAAAAACAACAATTTCTACAGGCCTGTGCATCCGCCTGACGCTATTTTGCGGCGACTTTTGCGACCTGTCCACATTTGCAAACTCCGGTGATTCCATGAAAATTTGTGCTTCTTCGATGCTAACGGCGTTTTTCGCATCCGCCACCCTCATGACTGGATGCGGCCAATCTGCCACCACCGCCGACCCGGCGCCCATTGAAGATGATGGCGATGGCGACAGCGCACAAGACGCACCTGCCACCGCTATGCCGATACAGGAGCGCCGGGCGCGCGCCTTTGTGGAAGCGCTGAACGCCGGTGATGCTGACGGCTACGAAGCCTTCATGCAGGAAAACCGGTCGAGCGCTGGACTTGCTTCCGGCACGCCGCAGGAGCGCGCCGCTTCATATCAAAACATCCGCAACCTACTTGGCGACATAAACGTCGTGGAATTCAACCTCAAGGATGACACGCATTCGGAGATTATAGTCGAGGACGATCACGGCGAACGCATCATCATCAGTCTTGAACACGATCCTGAGGAAGTATACCGCATCGGGTCCATTGGCATCGAATCAGCCGGAGCGGCGGCCGGAAGAAACAGCAACATGCCTGCGGTTACCATACCGCCGGAATGGGCGACGCTTGATGACCTTCTGACGTCTTATCAGACGCAATCCGGCGTGCCGGCCTGGGCTGCGGCGGTCATACGCGACGGCAAAATCGTCGATCAGGCCGTTGCCGGTCAGCTTTCAATTTCAAATAACACGCCTGTTTCACTGGACAGCCGGTTTCACTGGGGCTCGGTAACCAAGTCCGTAACGGGAACCGTCATCGGCAAGCTTGTGGAAGACGGCATTCTCGAATGGGATGCTAAAATCGGCGAAATCTTAAGTGATATTCCAATGCGCGACGCGTATCGTAACGTCACGATAGCGCAGCTGATGGCGCATGCCGGCGGCATTCCAACTTACACCATGTTCGATGACGCGGGCGTTGAACGCCTTAGAGGCTACACCGGCTCGTCTACAGAGCGCCGCGAAGCATTTGTCGCGGATGTGCTGCAAGAACAGCCGGTCGGACAACCCGGCCTCTCATCAATGTATTCCAATGCAGGCATTACCATCGCTGGCCTGATGGCGGAGCGTGTGAGCGGGAAATCCTGGGAAGACCTTGTCAGAGACCTTGTGTTCGTACCAGCCGGAATGACTGAAGCGCGTTTCGGATGGCCTGCGACGTCCAAAACGCCGGACCAGCCGCAAGGACATTTCGGTCCACCCGGCGGTCTGCAGCCGATGCCCGTGGACTATATGTCGCCTACCCAGCCAACCCTGGCTCCAGCAGGCAACGTCCAGTCATCCATCGGCGATTTTGCACGCTATGCGCTCATGCACCTGAAAGGTCTCGCGGGAGAAGACGGGCCATTACAGGCAAAAACGATCCAGTATCTTCATTCCAGACAGCCCTTTGGCGGCGAACCTGGCGGCGGTTACTACGCCTTTGGCTGGAGCGTTTCAGTTGCCCCGGATGGCGCCGAACAACATCGCCACAATGGCAGTGCAGGTTCTTATTATGCAGAAATTCGTCTCTATCCGGAGCAAAATATGGGGATCGTTCTGCTCGCCAATGTCGGCGGCGGATACGCCCGACCACTTTCAGAGCCCTTGTTCATGACAATACGCAGAAAGTTTTCCGAGTAACTATCGCATCGAGCGCGCGCGGATATAGCGCACGGTGCCGGTCTTGGACCGCATCACCACAGTATGCGTCGAAACATGGCCGCGTTCCCACCGGACGCCGTCGAGCATGGTGCCGTTGGTGACACCCGTCGCGGCGAAGATGACATCGCCGGAGGCAAGATCACGAAGGCCGTATTTTCGATTGAGATCAGTGATGTTTGCCTTTTCGGCGCGGGCCCTTTCGGCGTCGTTGCGGAACACGAGCCTGCCTTGCATCTGCCCACCGACGCAGCGGAGCGCTGCAGCGGCCAAAACGCCCTCCGGCGCCCCGCCCTGACCAACATACATATCGATGCCGGTCGAAGCTTCCGTGGTGTGAAAGACGCCAGCGACATCACCGTCGGAAATCATGAACACCCGCGAGCCCATCTTGCGCGCGCCGTCAATCAAGTGCTGGTGACGATCCCGGTCGAGTATGCACAGCGTAATCTCTTCCGTCGGAACGCCCTTGGCCTTGGCGAGTGCGGAGATGTTGTCTTCAACGGACGCGTCGAGGTCAATGACGCCTTCAGGGTACCCGGGACCGCAGGCGATCTTGTCCATGTAAACATCCGGCGCATGGAGCAGCGTGCCGCCCTGCGCCATCGCCACCACCGCAAGCGCGTTCGCCATGGCCTTTGCGGTCAGCGTCGTACCTTCCAGAGGATCGAGCGCAATGTCGATTTTCGGCCCGTCGCCGAGGCCGACTTTTTCACCGATATAAAGCATCGGCGCTTCGTCACGCTCGCCTTCGCCGATCACCACCGTGCCGTCGATGTGCAGCTTGTTAAAAGCCTCGCGCAAAGCCGTCACGGCCGCATCATCGGCGCCTTCCTTGTCGCCGCGCCCGATCATTTTTGATGCCGCGATGGCGGCGGCTTCGGTGCAACGCCCGACTTCCATGGTCAGAACGCGGTCTAATAAGTTTTCGTCTGCAGACATTCATCTTCCCGTATGCTTGCAAGGGCTCGGAAGCGCGAAGGCTCCGGTTATTTTTCTGGTTGCGGCGGCTTCAGGTTTTCACGCCGCTCGCGCGCTGCGGCGGCGGCATCCTCATCCACCTGCGTCTTTAGCGCATCGCGCCGCTCTGGCAAGGAGAACTCATCGGTCGCCTCCGCCGCAGCTTCAGCGCGGTCCTCGGCAAGTGCCTTATCAACAGTGTCCCGGGCCGCAGCGAGCTCGCTCATTTGACTTTCGACCTCGGCAACAGGCCGTTTCGCAGGACGCTGGGCCTTACCCGGCGTTTCGGACAGGCGCGGGAATTTCCCTGCGCCCGGCTCCTGCTTGCGCTCGGCGACGCGCTCAGCCACCACCGGATTGATGGGCTGATCGCCGGCAATGTCCTCGTATTTGACGAGGCCCGGCGGTGCAAAGCGGGCAAGGTCCGAATTTGCACATGCCATAGATGCGAAAATCGCCAGAATTACCGGAATTCGGGCGGCTATCCGTATTAAACCTTGCCGTTTTACAGTAGGCACGCGAGCATCCTATAAGGGCCTCAAAGCACCTTTAACCCCTAAACGGCGTCATGACGCAAGCCAAAGAAAAAACCGGTAAGAAAACCAAAAAGGCGGGCAAAAAACCCGCCGACAGCAAAGCCGCGCCGCAAAAGCCGCATCCCTCACGCATGGCCTCAGTCGAAAACCCGAAGGAGCCGCATATCCCGACCCCGCCCAAGTCAATCTATGAAGATTTCGACGCGCTTTCAGAATACCTGACCGATGTCAGCGGCCGCAGTCAGGAAGTCATTCGCGAATTTTTCGACCGCAACCGGGACATGCGCCGGCTTACCGGCGAGTTGTCATCCGATCCTTTAAACGTGGGCGAAGCCTTTCAGGAGATGATGAAGGGCCTTTCCATGGACCCCGGCACGGTCATGCAGCGCCAGTTCAATCTCTATGGCGACTACGCCAAGCTGATGGCGACCATGTCACAGCGGATGGCCGGTGAAGTCGTCAGGCCCGCCATTGAACCTCAACAAGGCGATAAACGTTTTGTGCATCCTGCTTGGTCTGAAAACCAGATGCTGGATTTCATCAAGCAGTCCTATCTTATCTTCGCGCGCTGGCTTGAGACGACCATCCAGCAGCTCGAATTCGACGACGAACACGAAAAGAAAAAGGCAGAGTTCTTTACGCGGCAATTCATCGACGCCTTCGCGCCGTCGAATTTCGCGGTGCTGAACCCGGAAGTCGTCGAAGCGACGATCGCAAGCAAGGGCGAGAACCTTTTAAAAGGGCTGAAGAATCTCCTTGAAGATATCGACCGTGGTCATGGTGAACTGTCGATCCGTCAGGCCGACCTCGATTTTTTCAAACTCGGCGAGAATGTCGCAACGACGCCCGGCAAGGTGGTTTTCCAGAACGATATCTTTCAGCTCATTCAGTACACGCCAACGACGCAAGAAGTCGGCAAAACACCAATGCTGATCATCCCGCCATGGATCAACAAGTTTTATATCCTTGATCTGCAGCCGCAGAACTCATTCATCCGCTGGCTGGTCGATCAGGGGCGAACAGTGTTCGTCATGAGCTGGGTCAATCCGGGCCCTGAACTGAAACAAAAAACCTTCGAAGACTATATCAAGGAAGGCCTGTTCGAAGCGCTTGGCGCCGTCGAGCAGGCGACCGGTGAAACAAAGGTCGATACGATCGGCTATTGCATCGGCGGGACGATGCTGTCCACCGCCCTCGCCTTGATGGCGAAGAAAAAGGATGACCGGATCAACTCCGCAACCTTCTTTACCGCGCAGGCGGATTTCAAGGAATCCGGCGACCTCTTGTTGTTCGTTGACGACGAACAACTCGACGCCATCGAGAAACAGATGGATGCGGCCGGCGGCGTACTCGAAGGGCGCGCCATGGCGACGACCTTCAACATGCTGCGTTCGAATGATCTCATCTGGTCGTTCGTCATCGACAATTATCTTAAAGGCAAAGACCCGGCGCGGTTCGATCTTCTGTTCTGGAATTCGGACGCCACGCGTATGCCGAAAAACGTGCACCTGTTTTATTTGCGCGAATTCTACCAGAACAACCGCCTCGCCAAAGGCGAGATGGTGATCGACGGCGAAGCGCTCGATCTCGGCGACGTTAACATTCCGATCTTCATGCAGGCTGGCGAGACAGACCACATCGCGCCGCATAACTCTGTTTTCCGGACTGCGCGCCTTTTCGCCTCGAAGGGCAACGACAAGGTGCAATACATGCTTGCAGGTTCCGGACACATCGCCGGCGTGGTCAATCACCCGGATAAGCATAAATACCATCACTCTGTGAATGTCGGCCTGCCGGCGACACTCGATGAGTGGAAAGCGAGCGCCGAACGCGCGCCCGGCTCGTGGTGGCCGCACTGGATAAATTGGCTCGATCATGTCAGCCCCGGTAAGGTCAAGGCGCGCACGCCCGGCGACGGCAAGCTGAAAGTGATTGAAGACGCGCCGGGAAGTTATGTAAAAGTCAAAGCCTGAGCGGTTTTGGCTTTTGCAAATGGATCTGGAAAAATATCTGCAGCGCATTGGGTTTGTAGGCACGGCGAGCCCTGACCTATTCACCTTGAAGCGTATTCATCGCAGACACGCCGAACATATTCCTTACGAGAACCTCGCAGTACAGTTCGAAACGCCGGTGACGCGTTCGCCTGTGGACGCGTTTGAAAAGATCGTCATCAAGCGCCGCGGCGGCTGGTGTTATGAAATGAACGGCCTTTTAGGCTGGGCGCTTGAAGAAATCGGCTTTAACGTCCGCCGCCTTGCAGGAGGCGTACATCGCGAAAGCCTTGGTGATGAAGTCGTCGGCAACCACCTTGTTCTGCTTGTTGATCTTGATCGCACCTATATCGCTGATGTCGGTTTCGGCGACGGCCCTATTGAACCGGTGTTGCTGGAAGAAGGCCAGTTTTCAAACGGTCATTTCCGATGCCGTCTGGAGCAGCTCGATAGCGGCTGGTGGCGATATCACAATGATGCGCGCGGCGGCGCACCGAGTTATGATTTCAATGAAAACATGACAGATGAAGCATTGCTCGAACGTTTGTGCATTTGGCTTCAGACCCATGAAGATTCATCATTCGTGCAAAACGCCGTCGTGCAGCGCTGGCGCGGCGGCGAGCACCTTTCCTTGCGCGGGCGCGTCCTGCAGACGCTGGGCGAAGAAAAAACCACGGAGATTATTTCCGATGCTGATGGATACGTTGAGGCTCTAAAAGACTTGTTTCTTCTCGACCTGCCGTCCGCGGGCGATCTCTGGCCGAAAATCTGTGAGCGTCACGAGGCGGTTTTCAACGATGAGAACCCGACTGCGGAAGCAGCCCGTTAACCTTTCGTTAACCAAGACGAATCACCATTCTCGTTTAGGAATTGAGCCGGGGGGCTTTGATGAGCCGCATGGATGTGACGACGCAGGAATTGTTTCTGCGCTTGGGAACGACGTCGCAGTCGCGTAGCGCTAAAGCGGACGCGCTGTTCCGGCGCTTGCGCGCGCAGGAAGAAGAACAGGTCGCCGATAAACTCAAACGCGCGCCGTCGCGGCTCAAGCTGAAAAACGCCAGCGGAGCCAGCGAAAAACCCGAACTGTTACTGAAAAAGGCTTTGCCGTAGTCGACGGCAATTAAGCCGCGACACCGTCAGGCCGCAACGGGCACGCCCTTGCCTTCGAGGAAACCGCGCAATTCGCCCTGCTCGAACATTTCGCGGACGATATCGCAGCCGCCGACAAATTCGCCTTTGACGTAAAGCTGCGGAATGGTCGGCCAGTCGGAAAACGTCTTGACGCCCTGACGAAGGTCGTCGGATTCAAGAACATTCAATGAGCCGTACTCGACGCCAAGGTGATCGAGAATCTGCACGACAACCGAGGAAAATCCGCATTGCGGAAACTGCGGCGTTCCTTTCATGAACAGCATGACCGGATTGGCGGCGATTTTCGCCTTGATGTCTGCGTGCGCGGCGTCGCTCATTTGATCTACTCCTGACGGTTACAGCCTAGCTAGGCGCCGGGCGGTACGCCGTCAAGGGCGTGGCCTTTGAAGGCCCTAATAGCGGGCGTTGCGGGGCTCGTATGCCGGCTGCAATAACGGTCCGTTGAGGGCGAGATGATCCTCATAGTCAGCCAGCGCCGCCTCGGCCCGGGCAAGGTCGCGGTCGAGCGCGGCAAGCGTATATTCGATCTGTTCCTTGTCGTCGTAGAGTTCTTTCATCTCCAGAAGGAGCGCCGGGCGGTCGGCCATGGGCGTCGCCGGCGAGATGAGCGCGGTTTGCGTCGCGGTTATGCGATGCTCGGTGTTATAAAGATCCTGCTGAGCCTTTTTGATCTGTCCGGCAACCGCGTAGACGTTCTGCTCCAGCGAATAAAGACGCCGTCCCATTTCAAAGGCCATCAGGAAGTCGTCTTCGTCGTCACTGGCGCAAACGCCGTAATATCGCCCGCCATTGGCGCCGACGGCGTATCCGTTCGACGGCCGGCAATAAAGGTAAAGCCCGTCCTCGCGGCCGGCGTTATAGGCGGCCATATCAACGGTGATCCCGGCTTTTTTTGCGCAAGCCGCGCGGCGCGGCGATACGGCGGAAACGGGCCGGCCTGCGGCGCCGTCTTCATAACCTATAGCGCTCCAGTCGGCGTAAAGACATTCGTCTTTCGACATGCCCGCGCAACCGGCGAGCATCAGCGCGATGGCTGGTGCAATAATGAAACGCATGGCTAAGCCCTCTTGAAAGTTTCCCGCGTTTCAAAATCGCACGCCTGCGGTTTAAGTCCGGGTAAGCGAATGCGCGGCAATTATTTCAAATTTTTTCTTGCTGCCCGCTTTGCTCGTGTTTGCTCAACTTCCTTAAGTTTAGCGAGCGCGCTGGGTGGCAAAACGCGCCGCGCGGCGGCGGCGTTTGAAGCAATATGATCTGGACGCGTGCTGGCCATGACTGCAAGGTCTATATCCGGATTGGCGAGCGTAAAGCTGAGTGCTGCTTCCGCCGGCGTCCAGCCGTCAATGTTCTCGAGGATGCGCCGCGCCTTAATCGCCGCACCAAGAACACGATTATTTTTTAATGCGCGCGCCAGATGCCAGAGATCTGCGAGCCGCTTCGGCGCAAACAAATCACGGCGATAAAGCGCCTGTCCCAGGGGCGCAATGGCGACGACAGAAATGCCTCGGCGTTTGGCTTCGGCAAAACTCGGCGCGTAATCGCGGCAAAACAGATTATAGGTCGCCATCACCGCATCCACGGCGCCGTTGCGGACTACGTATTCGAGTTCGGCGCCGACGCTGCACGAACCCGCCATGGCGATCTTGCCCTCCTCTTTCAGCCGCGCCAGTATTCCCGACGCCTGGTCGAACTGATCAATACCCGGTCCGTGCAGATACAATAGGTCGAGCCGTTCGCGGCCCAGGCGGCGCAGGCTTCCCTCAACATCCGCGCGGATGGAGATTTCAGAAAAGTCCTTCGCAGGGCGGCCGAACCGGTCATAGCGCGTACCCGTCTTGGTGCTGATGAAAACCTCCGGCTGGCCGAGCGCCGCAAGCGCTGAGCCAAGCCGCCTTTCGGCCTCGCCGTTGGCGTAGGAAGCGCCGGTGTCGAAATGCACAATGCAGCTCTCAATCGCCGTGGCCACAAGCCGTTCGGCCTCCCTTTCCGAAAACCACGGCTTCGCCCAGGCCCCGGCGCAGCCATAGCCGAGACGAAGGCCGTCCGCGCCCAAGATGGGTTTATCAAACGACACGATCGACCGGGGCGCCGGTTTCAAAAAACGCGTCGATATTGGCGAGGACGCGCGCCGCCATGGCGCTGCGGCTTTCGAGCGTCGCCGACGCCACATGCGGCAGGCAGAAGACGTTCGGCAGGGCTCGAAGTCCCTCTCTTATCGGGCCGGGCTCCGTCTCGAAAACATCGAGGCCCGCGGCAAAAATGCGCCGCGACTTCAGCGCATCAATCAGCGCCATTTCGTCAATCACAGGACCGCGCGAGATGTTGATAATGACCGCCGACGGTTTCATTTTCTCAATAGCGGCTGCATCGATCAGGTGATGCGTTTCGTCTTTCAGCGGACAGTGCAGCGAAATCACGTCCGATTGTTTCAGTAAGTCATCGAACGAAGCCGCCCGCGCGTTGTAAAGCTCATCAATTTCCGCTGACGGGCGCGGGGTGGTGTAAATAATGTTCATGTCGAACGCCCGCGCGCGCTTGGCGACTTCGCGCCCGACATTGCCCATCCCGACAATGCCGAGCGTGCGGCCGGTCACCCGCTGGCCCCAGCTTTCCGGCGTCAGCATGCCCCGCCCCTCGCCGGTTTTCGCAACGTCGAGGCCTTCACGGAACCGCCGGCACACGGCGATGATGAGGCCCATGGTGGTGTCGGCGAGACAGGCGGTCGTCACCTCGGGCGTGTTTGACACCTGAACGCCGCGCGCCTTCGCCGCTTCAAGGTCGATATGATCGACGCCAACGCCAATCGACGCAATCAGCCTGACGCTTTCCGGCAGGTTTTCAAAAAAGGCGGCGTCCATATCGTCGAACGCCGTCGCAAAGACGGCTTCCGCGCCTTCCGCCAATGCGGGAAAGGCGTCGGGCGCAGCGACGTCGGCCTCAGGCTCGCGCACGTCGTATTTCATGCGCAGCATGCCGGACAATGCGCCGGGCAGCCGCCTGGGGCTCGCGATAACAGGTTTGGTCATGGAATAAACGCCTTGCTGAAAATCGATTTGGCAACGTTTTTATGGAAAATCGCTGCGATTCCTACCGGGTAGCGCATTTTCCACCCGTCGGGTAAGCTTTTGGGCAGGGGCAGTCGGCTGGTTACGCCGGAGGGTAGAACGAGTATGCGGTATCTGATCGGCGGAGCCATCTTGCTACTGGTCGCCGCGGTAGGCTGGTCGATGCTTCACGTCATCCCGGCGTCCGGCGCGAACGCCGAACTGGCGACAAAACTTGTGGACCAATGCACCCGTGTCGATGTGGCGCCGGGGACGGAGGACGTCACAATCGATCCGGACCTGCAGCTTGCATTCATCTCAACGGCCGATCGTCGCCAGTGGTATAACGAGGGCAGCGGCGAGGTTAATCCGCAGAACGGGATTTACGCCATGGCGCTCGACGGCTCTGGCGTGCGCAAGGTCTCGCCGCCCATGGAAAATTTCCTGCCGCACGGGATCAGCCTTTGGCGCGGGGCCGATAGCGAGCGGCGTCTGTTCGTCATCAGTCATCCGCCTTCGGGCGAAGAAGTCGTCGAACTTTTCGACGTGGGCCCGAACGGCGACCTCACGCATCGGGAATCGATTTCGTTTCCGGCGATGTTTTCGCCGAATGATCTGGTCGCCGTCGGCCCGCGCCAGTTTTACGTCACCAACGACCGCAAATATGAAAGCGGACCGCTGGCGATGGCTGAAGCCTATCTCGCCCTGCCGCTATCGAGCATTGCCTATTATGACGGCAGTGAAGGCCGCATCATCAAGGGCGGCATCGCCTATGCAAACGGCATCAACCAGTCTGCGGACGGCAAAACCATTTATGTTGCGGAACTTTTAAAACGCCGCATCGCCGTCTTTGACCGAGATATGGCGACCGGCGCGCTGAAACGAGTCAAAAACCTCAAGGTAAACACCGCTCCCGACAATATCGAAGTCTCGCGAGACGGCGCCTTGTGGGTTGCCGGCCATTCGAAGATTTTCGACTTCATCAAACATGCCGAAGACGAAAACGCGATTGCGCCGTCCCATGTCATTCGCCTCAACCCGCGCAACGGGCTTGCTTCGGACGTGTTGATTTCCGTCAATGGCGAAATCAACGGCTCGTCTGTGGGCGCCGTCTGGGCCAACACGCTGATCGTCGGCGCCGTTTTCGACGGTCACGTCATGGTCTGCCCGATGCTGGAGATTTTGCTGCGCGGTCCTGCGACCTCGCAGCAGTAAGTTTACTCCTCAGCGAAAATCCCGTCGATCCGGCGCTGTGCAATCGGGTGATAGCCGGACCGCGCGCGCTCATAGACGTTTGCCGCCCAGTCACGGCGGCCGTTATCGACGAGGCTCTGATAAAGCCGGTAGATGAACTTGCCACGGCCCACCCGCATGAGAAACGCGTCGAGCGGTTCGAATGCCGGCTCGTATCCAGCCGGAATGGCTTTCAGATACCAGGCGCTGGCGATTTCCGCGTTCTGCGATGTCGACAGATCAAATCGTCCGTCAAGCGCCGCCATCTGCTCGATGGAAATTTCATCCGGCAGCGCATTGATGAAATGCAGCCATTCATGGGTCGTCCATGCACCAGTCTCAAGTCCGCTGACGTCGCCGGCGCCGAGCCATGCGTTTAACTGCGCTTCAACGCGGGCGAAGGCTTCGGACTGCGGGTTTTCAATCGTACTCGGAAAGCCCGGTTCGTAAATCCACGCGTCGATTTCTTCCTTGGTGACGGCGTCCGGATTCTTCGACCACAGATAATCCTCGAAATAGGCGAGAAAATCTTCTGTGGTGATGCTCTGGAATGCATATTCGTCGAAATAGGATCGCAGGAACGCATCGAACGTCTCCCGCCCGAAACGCTCCTCCAGAAACTTCAGGAAAAACATGCCGCCGGCGTAAGACACCTGGCTAAACGCATCATCGGGATGGGCAATATCCGCCGGCATTTTCAGCGCCGTCAGTTCGGGACGTTCGGCATCTGCAACGTCACGCATCAGGCTTTGTTTATCGAGCGCACGCTCCATCACTGCGCGTTCGGTTCCGTAAAGCGCTTCCATGGTGCGGTTTTCAACGTAGCTGGTGAAGCCTTCGTTGAGCCACGCATCGCGCCAGTTGGAATTGGTGACGAGATTGCCGGACCATGAATGCGCCAGTTCATGCGCGACGACATTGGTCAGGCTCTTGTCGCCTGCGATCAGCGTCGGCGTCATGAAGGAAAGCCGCGGGTTTTCCATGCCCCCGAACGGAAAGCTGGGCGGCAGGACGATCAGATCGTAACGGCCCCAGCGGTAAGGCCCGTAAAGGTCCTCAATTGCCTCTTCCATCAACGGCGTGTCTTCGAACTCTTCCGCCGATGCCTCGACGATATACTCTTCGGCATAAACGCCGATGTGATTGTTGATCGCCCTGAACTCAATGTCGCCGACCGCGAGCGCCAGAAGATAGGACGGGATCGGCTGGGACATTTTGAAAGAATAATCGCCGTCGCGGTCGCCGCTTTCATCCTGGCGCGCGCTCATGATCGCGATCAGTTCCGGAGGCGTCGTGATGTGCGCATCGTAGGTGATCCGCACCGCGGGCGTATCCTGCAACGGAACCATGGTGCGCGCCAGCAACGGCTGGAACTGCGTAAACAGGAACGGGTGTTCGCCGCCCGCGGTCTGTTCCGGCGACAGCCATTGAATGCCTTCCGCTTCAGGACTTGTGGCGTAAGTCACGCGCACCTGGTCGGCCGCTTCCGGCAGCATGATTTCAAATCGCGACCCAAGCGTCTCGTCATCGGGGCCGAGTTCGTAGTTCGCCGTGATCCAGTCGCCGTTCACATGCGCCTCCACCCTTTCGATGGCCAGATCGTTGGCGTCGAGAACGATTGAAGACGCGTTTTCGTTTAGCATGTCGAATTCAAGCACAGCCGCGCCGGAAAGAGTTTTCGCGTCAAAATCGACATTGAGATCGAGATCCACATGGGTGACCCGCACGTCCCGATAGTTCGAGTAGGTGAACGCATCGCGCGCTTCTTCGGGCGTCATCGCCTCCCAGCTCGCCTCTTGCTCCGTGCCCGGCGGATCGGTTTCCGGATTGACGGCCGGTTCCGTTTCGTTGCGCGAACAGCCCGCAAGGACAACAGACAGGGACAGAACAAGGGCGGCGATGCGGTAACTCATGTTTCGATCCTCTGGGGTGGCTTTGGGCGGCACCCTAAGAGGCCCGCTGGCAAGGGGCAAGCGGGCGGCATCAGCCGGCAATATCGGCAACATTCTCCGCCTATTCGGAACAAGAAAACGCGGCTATGCTGATAAAATGCGCCGAATATCGCGCGCAAAGAATTTTGGAGAGAGACAATGGCCGGTCCCGTAGGCAGTGAAACACCACAATGGTCTTCGCGTTTTGCATTCCTCATGGCGGCGATCGGCTCCGCCGTCGGTCTCGGAAACCTCTGGCGGTTTCCGTTCCAGACAGGCGACAATGGCGGCTCGGCGTTTGTCTTCGTCTATCTCATCTGCGTCGCCTTCATCGCCTATCCGATCCTCATGGGCGAGCTTTCCATCGGCCGGCACAAGGGTCTGTCCGCCGTCGGATCGACCAAGCAGCTCGCCATCGACATCGGCAAATCGCCCGCATGGCTGGTGGTCGGTCTCGCCGGCGTGCTCGCAGCGTTTCTGGTGCTGACCACCTACAGCGTCATCGCCGGACAGGTGATGGCCTATTCGCTGATGTCTTTCATGGGCGAGTTCGCGGGACGGTCGGCGACAGACGCCGCAGTCGCTGCATCGCTTTATGACGGCCCCGGTCTCGCGCTGTTCTGGCACACGCTGTTCATGGGGCTCACCATCTTTATTGTGACGCGCGGGCTGAAGGGCGGCATCGAACGTGTTGTGACCATCCTGATGCCGATCTTTTTCCTGATGCTGGTGGGGCTCAGTATTTATGCGATGACGACCGGCGCCGCCGGGCAAGCCATCGATTATCTCTTTAGCCCCCGTTTTTCGGAAATCACGCCGACTATTGTGCTCTCGGCGCTCGGTCAGGCGTTTTTCTCTATCGGCGTCGGCGGCGCGATCATGATCACCTACGGCTCGTTCCTGCCGAAGACGGAGAATATCGGCAACAACGCCGCGATCATTGCCGGTTCCGATACGCTCGTCGCTATCGTCGCGGGCTTGATGATCTTCCCGATTGTCTTTGCGTACTCGCTCGACCCGGCGGCCGGCATGGGGCTGATCTTTAACGCACTACCGGCCGTCTTTTCAGGCATGCCGGCGGGCTCGATCATTGGCGGCCTCTTTTTCTTTCTCGCCTTTATCGCCGCGCTGACATCGTCGATTTCGCTGCTGCTGGTGGTCTCGTCCGTGGGCGAGGACCAGCTCGGTTTCGGGCGCACAAAGTCGGCCATCATCTTCGGCGTGATTTGCTGGGCGGTCGGCACGGCGACGATTTTCATCGGCGGGCTCGGCGGCTGGCTCGATTTCTTCTCGGGCAGCGTCTTCCTGCCGCTCGGCGGACTGCTCGTCGCGATCTTCGCCGGCTGGATCGTGCCGCGCACGATCATGCGCGGGGAGCTGCACAATACCAGCGACGGCCTCTTCCGATACTGGCGGTTCTTCATCCGCTACGCCGCACCGATTGCAGTGTTTTTGATTTTGATCTTAGGCATCGATGCCCGGTTCAACTTCGGCATCAACGCGGCGATCACCGGGCTGACGGGGGGCTAATCTTCCAGCCTGCCGTAGTCGAGCCAGCCAATGGTCGGATTGAGATCACCAACCACCGGCTCGGCAAGCTGTTCGATCAGCTTCAAGCCGTTGTACCCGTTCGCGAAATAAACAACGCCGTCGCGGGTTACAGGATTAAACGCAGTAAACGCTTTAAACTGCCCATTATCACCCCAGTGAAAATAAACAGTGTCGCCGTTTCCTGACTGAACGCCCCAGCCAAGCCCCCAGACGATGCTCGCGTCGTCAGTCGGTGATTGCGGCCGCAGCATCTCGCCGCGCGCTTCGATGCTCACGCCGCCTCCACTACAAAGATAGGAAAGAAAACTGGCATAATCACGCGCATTCGAAATCCCGGAAAAAGCGGCGCCAGCGCGCGGCGATATCTGCATCTCCCGACCCTTTTCCTTTCCACCCTCTTCGTCATGACCGAAAGCGGTCATCGATTCTTCTACAGGCGTCGATAAAATCGTCATCGGCATGATAGCGCCAAGACGTTCTTCAAACAGCGTATTGAGCCGTTTGCCGGTTCCGTCTTCGACATAAGCTTGCAATAATTGGTAGGCTTCGCCTGAATAGCCGAATTCAGTATCCGGCGGGCTCATGAACGGAATATCGCCCCATGTATCTTCATCGGCTGGATCGCTCGCCCAGTTCGGCAAGCCCGACCTGTGCCCAAGGATTATGCGCGGCGTGAGCAACGCATATCCTTCCTGATCTTTTATACGAGGGTAAGCGAACGTGTCGCTAAGCCGCGTATCGAGATCAATAACGCCTTCATCAGCCAGCTGATTGACGATCAACGAAAAGATCGTCTTGGTAAGCGAGGCCGCTTCGAACAGAGTTTCCGGTCCAACAGGCTCGCTGGTTTCGATATCAGCAACACCGAAATAGGAAACGCTGCTAATCTCGCATTGATCAATCACTGCGATGGAAAGTCCTGGCACTTTTGCGGCGGCCATAGCCGCTTCAACGTCCGCCCTCTCAAGCGGATGCGTGACGCCTGCCGGTTTTTCTGTATCACCATTGCCCGCTCCACACCCCGCGAGTGAAAGCGCCGTCATGCATGCAGTGAATGCGTAAGTTATACTGCTGCTCATGCGTTCCTCCCTTATGGCCTCCCTTTAGCCCTGAACTTTGACCGTTGAATAAGCCTCAATCAAGACAGCCAAACGCATGAAAGCATCGTCTTATCTGCAACTACTCCCGCGCCTCCGTTTCCAGCGCCAGCGCGTGAAGCTCGCCGCCCATGCGGCCCTTTAATGCTCTGTAGACCAACTGATGCTGTTGCACACGGGACTTGCCGTTGAAGGCTGCGGAGACGATGCGCGCGCGCCAGTGGTCGTTGTCGCCGGCGAGGTCTTCGAGTTCGATTTCCGCGTCGGGCAAGGCGTCGAGAATAAGCTTTTTGATGTCTTCGGCGGCCATGGGCATTGTCGCGGCCTCCTTTCTGGTTTGGGCGTTCATGTAATCCGGCAGGGCAGATTCAAAAATATCAGACAAATCAAGGAGCGAGATCGCATCCTTGCCGTCAAGCGTAATGTCCGGTCCGCCGAAGCGGCCGATTTTCGAGGCCTGGACCCCGGCCATGGCGGCTTTCAGGAGCAGCGTATCGGCGGCGGCGGGCGCGGCGGCGACCAGATAGCGGCCCTGATCCTCGCCGAACCAGAACGCGGCGCGGCGCGCCTTCACCGGCGTGGTAAGGTTGAGGCCCCGCCCGGCGGCGAGCGCCATTTCCGCCGCGGCGACAATCAGCCCGCCGTCGGCGACGTCGTGACAGGCGGTCACAAGCCCCTCGTCGATCAGCTTACGGATGAGTTCGCCGGTTTTGCGCTCGCCTTCCAGATTGACCGGTGGCGGCGCGCCCTCAACGATGCCGAAAAGATCGCGCATATATAATGACTGACCGAGATGCCCGCGTGTCACGCCAATGGCGATCAATTCCTCGCCCGCCTCGGCGCCGCCGACGCGCACGGCTTTGGTGACGTCTTCAAGAACGCCAACGCCGCCGATAGCCGGTGTCGGCGGGATCGCAGCGCCGTTGGTTTCATTGTAAAGCGAGACATTGCCGGAAATGACGGGATAGTTCAGCGCTTCGCAGGCTTCTGCGATACCCTCAATGGCGCCGACAAACTGCGCCATGATTTCAGGGCGTTCCGGATTGCCAAAATTCAGACAGTTGGTGATGGCGAGCGGCGCGGCGCCGATCGCGCAGATATTGCGGTACGTCTCCGCCACCGCCTGTTTGCCGCCCTCATGCGGATCGGCCTTCACATAGCGCGGCGTTACATCGGTGGAGATTGCAAGCGCGCGGTTCGTACCGTGCACCCGCACCAGCGCGGCGTCGCCGCCCGGATGAATAATCGTGTCGCCCATGACCGTGTGGTCGTATTGCGACCAGATCCACGCACGCGAGCAAAGGTCCGGCGTTGCCATGAGACGCGCCAGCGCCGTCAGCATGGTGTCGCCGCCCGGCGCTTCGGCGAGGGACAGCTGCTCCTCGCGCTGTTCGACTTCCGCGGTTTCGACCACGCCGCCGGTGGCGAGATTGCGCGCCGCCTCCTCAAACCCGCCGAAGCTGACGCCCTCAGGCTTGGAGCGCACATAGACGCGCGCGACGCCCGCCGAAGCGGTCATCCCCACGGCGTCCACAAGGTCTGCATCCGACAACCGATCCGAAATCAGCGTTTCCGCAATGGTGCGCATCTCCGCTTCGGACTTGCCCGGCGCCCGCAAGATCGCTTCCGCCTCGCGATAGGTCACGGCAGGGTCGGCGAGCGGCGCCGGTTTTTCGAGTGTCGCAAAGGGCCGGTCGTAATTCGGCGCGTCGTCGGCGAGCGGCGGCACCGGCATGTCGGCGACGGTCTCACCCTGATGTTTGATCACCAGACGGCCCGTATCGGTGGTGACGCCGATGACCGCGAAATCGACGCCCCACTTGTCGAAGATCGCCCGCGCCGCATCTTCACGCCCCGGCTTCAAGACCATGAGCATGCGTTCCTGGGACTCCGACAGCATCATCTCATACGCCGTCATGTTCTCTTCGCGCTGGGGCACATGGTCGAGATCGAGTTCAAACCCGCCCCCGCCTTTCGCCGCCATTTCAACCGACGACGAGGTCAGGCCCGCGGCGCCCATATCCTGAATGGCGACAATGGCGTCGGACGCCATCAGTTCGAGACAGGCTTCGAGCAGCAGTTTTTCCGTAAACGGATCGCCGACCTGAACGGTCGGGCGTTTTTCGTCCGACGCATCGTCAAATTCCGCCGACGCCATAGTGGCGCCGTGAATGCCGTCGCGTCCGGTTTTGGAGCCGACATAAACAACCGGGTTTCCGGCGCCGCGCGCAGCCGAATAAAAAATCCTGGCTTTTTCCGCGACGCCGACCGTCATGGCGTTCACGAGAATGTTGCCATTGTAACCGGCGTCGAAATTTGTCTCGCCGCCCACGGTCGGCACGCCCATGCAGTTGCCATAGCCGCCGATGCCGCCAACGACGCCGGCGACGAGGTGGCGGGTTTTCGGATGAGACTGCTCGCCGAAGCGCAACGCATTCATGTTCGCCACGGGGCGCGCGCCCATCGTAAAGACGTCGCGCATGATGCCGCCGACGCCGGTCGCCGCACCCTGATAGGGTTCGATGAAGGACGGGTGATTGTGGCTTTCCATCTTGAAGACCGCGACCAGCGGCACGCCGTCATTGTCCGTTCCGATGTCAATGACGCCAGCGTTCTCGCCCGGCCCCTGCACCACCCATGGCGCGCTCGTGGGAAGCTTCTTCAAATGCCGCCGCGAGGACTTGTAGGAGCAGTGCTCCGACCACATGACCGAAAAGACGCCGAGCTCAACGAGGTTCGGCTCGCGGCTCATATGGGTCTTGACGCGTTCGTACTCTTCTTCGTTAAGGCCGTGTTCGGCGACGATTTCAGGCGTAATGGCGGTCATGGGAATCCGTGAAAGGTCAACTCGCCGCTTCCTTAGGACGCTTGGCCCCCGCGCGCAAACGGGGCGGCTAGTAGAAGACAGAACCTTTTTATTCAGGCGGCGTTTACGCAACAGGATTAAAGGATAATCCCATGCGAAAATTGCTCCTCATCGCGACCGCAGCCGCCGTTCTCGCCGCCTGTGGCGAGGCTCAGCGCTCATCAGATTCTCATGCCGCCTCGCAGCGTGAAGCCGTGGCGCAGGAATCAGCCCCAGCGGAAGTGCAAAGCCGAGGCGATGACCGCCAAGTCGCCCGAAGCGTCAAGACCGAACCGGGCGAGTGGCACTACAAGACCTCTAACGGCTACCCCTGGGCCGGCTTCGGCCCGCCGGCCAGCGAGGCGGTATTCACCATCAGCTGCCAACGCGGGCAGATCGTTTTCGGGCATGCCATAGATTTGAATGGCAATGACGCTGAAATGACAATCTCCGCCGGCGGGGAAACAAACCCCGTCAGATTGACAGACCTCAACGCCGAACTTCCCATGGCGGAGGGCTCGGTTCCCGCCAACAGCATGTTCATCGACGCGCTGCTCGACACTGAGCAAGCATTTTCAGTGAAGATTGATGACCGCGACTTCACCTTCCGGCCTGCGCGGGAATACCGTCAGGTCATTCGCGAGTGCCGGGCAGGTTAATCGCCACGGGGCATCGTGCTTGTGGTGGTTGTGCAATCCGCAGGCGACGCCCCTTCGGCGCATATCACTTCTTGTTCAAGGCGCATTGGCGGGTTTAGAATCGTATAAACAGCCAGACCAACGATAACCAACGCCGCACCGCACAGGACGCCGAAATAAAACTCCCGGCGCCTCTCGAAATGTGAACTCCTCTGCATTTTGGCGACGCCAGGTTCGCCCGTCGCGGTTTCAGCGCGCATTCTCTCCAGAACCGATTTATCGAGCTCGTACCCGAAACGCGGCGCAGTCTTGATCACCCGATAGGGCCTGCTGGCATCGCCAATGGCGCGGCGAAGCTTCGAGACCGCCTGTGTCAGCGCTTCATCGGAACCTTCGTCCCCCCAGATTTCATCCAGCAGCTCTTCCCGTGAGACTGGCCCGTTCGATTCCGCGAGCCGCAGCAGCAATTCGCCAACCTTGGGCTCAAGGCTCATTTCCTCACCGCGCGCATAAATAACGCGCAAGGCGGGATCATAAGTAGCGTCTCCAATACGAAGGAGTGCGCCGTTTTTGACACTCGGAATCCTATCCACCGGCTGAGTAAGCGACATGAGACATCTCGAAATGTTTTCTTCAGGCTTTCCAGCGCGAAAATCGGGCAATTTGCGCAAAGTGCAACCAAAAACAGGAATTTACCCGAATGATGAGCTTACACAACATGGCAAACTGGCGGCTCGGCGCTAAACCGTCTCGGAAGGCCGTAATTCTCGCCACGCTGATAGCGATCGCGTGTCCCGCCGGCGCCCAGCAACTCCCCGCTCCGTCACCCGATCAGATAGAGACCCGGTTTGAACAAGCCGAAAACCGCCTTGAAGAAATGGGCTTCACCGGCGTGATCGCGGTTTCGGCGAAAGGCGGCAAGCCCCTTTTCGCGGGATTTGGCGACACCGCCGCCGCTGACGGGCGCCCTGACAAGGAGACCCTTGTGGATGTAGGCTCCATCACCAAAACATTCACCGGCGCGGCCGCGATGAAACTTGTCGATGCCGGGAAATTGTCGATGGCTGACAGGTTGGGCGATTTTTTTCCTGACGCGCCGGAAGACAAAGCCCGCATCACCGTACATCAACTCCTCACTCACTCCGCCGGATTCACCGAACATGTTGGTAGCGATCTCGAGTATTTGTCGAAGAAAGAATTTCTGAAGCGCGCGATGAAATCTGACCTGCTTTTTGAGCCCGGTACGGATTACGCTTACTCCAATGTCGGCTTTTCACTCGCTGCAGCGATCATCGAAAAGACAGCCGGAAAATCATATGCGGACTTTTTGAAAGATGATGTCCTGCGGAAGACCGGCATAACTCATGTCGGCTATGAAGAGGCATATGACGCCGGACGCTCGCTTCTAACCAAAGACGGCAAGGCCGTTTCAGAGGCCAGCTGGGGCGGCACATCGCATTGGGCGTTGATCGGCAATGGCGGAATTTTGGCGACTGCTGAAGACATGATCCTGTTTCGGAATGCGTTCGCTTCGGGTGACATCGTTTCAAAGGCCGGCGTTGAGCTTGCTCAGGCGCCGCTGGTTCGAGAAGGAGAAGACGCGCCGAGCCATTATGGATACGGGCTTGTAATTCAGGACGACCCTGTACTGGGCCGGTTCTACTGGCACAATGGCGGCAACCCGCATTTCAGTGCAAACTGGACGGACTATGCGGATTACGGCCTGGTCATTTTCGTGGCGTCCAACCACCCTGAAATCGATGCAGATACCGCCGTTATGATCCTGACGGAATCGCTATTTGGCGTGAGAATGATGCGCATGGACGAAGGAGACGTGGAATCGGAACAGGACTAGCGCCGGTAGAGATAATCTTCCGGCAGTCCCAATCTCCTGCAGGACTGCGCCGCCGGGCTTGAACGCAAAATCAGGCGATCGGCCCGGCGCGCCATGCGGCGGACGACTCGCCCTTCGAACGGGCGAAGACCGTAACGGCGCGTCAGCCCAAGAATATCGCGGATATTGCCCGGTACCATATCCACAGCCGCGCGCACCAGCGAATGCTGCGCCAGTTGCGCCGGCTGTGGAAACGCTTCAGCACGCTTCATGATGTTGAGGAATTCAAAAATGATTTCCGAAGGTTCGAGATTCGACAGCATTTCTTCGAACAGCATGCGTTCTTCAGCCTGCGTACGCGGCGCATCATTCGCGCCATACAAAAGCGCGGCGGGCCGCCCCTCGGCGTAGTAGCGGTCACGGTCTTCGTCGGTTAGCGGTGAAGCGTATGCCGAATAGCTTTCCATGAAGCCGAACGCCGCCGTCGCTTGCACCCATCTTAAAAGTTCGGGATCGCTTGCCGCATAAGGCGCGCCCGAAGGCGTCACGCCCGCAATCCGGTCATGCATCCGATTGACGTTAGCGATCATTTTCTCGGCGACGCTTTGCGCGCCGTAGACCGTCACCATGGCGGCGAGTCCTGTGCGTTTGAGCCGGCAAACAGGATCGGTGCGGAACGTCGTGTTGTCCCAGACGCCGGTGCGCACGCGCGGTTCAGCGAATTCGAGGATCACCGCCGTGACGCCGCCAATGAACAGCGTCACCGGGTTTTTGAAAATGCGCCATGAAACTGAATCCGGCCCAACCAGCGCCGGTTCGCCCGCCGGTTGGGCGAAATCGATTTTCGACAGCATCGGATCGCCGAGATAGGCTTTTGCGGCCTTGTCGAGGCGATCTTCCACTCCCCGCCGCAGGCTTGCCCTTAACGCATCAACCGGCATCCGAACTCCGTACTTTTTTTCAGTATCTCTTCTAGCCTAACCTTGGGCCGAAAGTGAGGCCTCTCCCGGGCGATCTCACGGCTTTTCACAAGCGCGCGCTATGTGCGCACTCGCCATTGCCGCCGCGCCCGATTTCAGCAACACCAATGCCGTGGCGCGAAAGGGACGGTCATGATCATTCAGGACAACGTAAAAGAGTATTACGGCAAGAAGCTCGCCTCGACAGCGGATTTGCAGACAGACGCCTGCTGCACGATTGAGGCGACGCCCGATTACCTCAAAGCGGCGCTTGCGAATGTGCACCCAGAGGTGAAAGCGCGCTATTATGGTTGCGGGCTTGTGGCGCCGCTGGCGCTTGAAGGCGCGCGCATACTCGACCTTGGCTCTGGTTCCGGTCAAGACGCTTACGTGCTGGCGCAGCTCGCATGCGCTGAAGGCGAGGTCGTTGGCGTCGACATGACGCCTGAGCAACTCGCGGTCGCCCGTGAACATCAGGATTGGCACGCTGACAAATTCGGTTACGCCAATGTTTCATTTCTTGAAGGCGACATCGAAAATCTCGGCGTGCTGGACCTTGCGCCGAATTCTTTCGACGTGATCGTCTCCAACTGCGTCATCAATCTGGTTGAAGACAAGGCCGCGGTCTTTCAGGCCGCGCACACGCTTTTGAAGCCCGGCGGCGAGCTTTATTTCGCTGACGTCTATGCCGACAGACGGCTTGCCGAAGATTTGCGTCATGATCCGGCGGCGCAGGGCGAATGTCTCGGCGGTGCGCTTTACTGGAATGATTTCCTGAACATCGCGAAAGCTTCGGGCTTTGCCGATCCGCGGCTCGTGAGCGATCGGCCGATTGCGATCAACAACCCCGCCTTGCGGAGCAAACTCGAACCGGCGGTTTTTCATTCAGCCACCTATCGTCTGTTCAAGATCGACAGGCTGGAGCCGGCCTGCGAAGACTACGGACAGGCGGTGATCTACAAGGGCGGCATTGAACACAGCGAAAAAGCGTTCGCCCTCGACAATCATCACTTCATCGAAAAGGGGCGCGTTTTTCCGGTCTGCGGCAATACCTACCGCATGCTGAATGAATCGCGTTTTGCACCGCATTTCGAATTCATAGGCGGCTGGTCAACGCATTACGGGATATATCCCGGCTGCGGGACCGCCTCGCCGTTCGGCGAAAATGAGCCTGAAATGCTGTCCGGCGGATCGTGCTGTTAGGTCAGAGGCGCTCAGCGTAAACGGCATGATCCATAACGAGCCCGCCGCAGGCAGGCGCGCGCGTGAACTCCGCCCATATTGTAGCTTCCTTGCCGAGCATATCGCCGGCCGCAACCGGCGCGCTCATGCGCCAGACCATGCCGTCGTCGCTCTCAAGCGTCATGCAGTCAGCGCCCACATGGCTGACATAGCCGCGTAAGACCGTGAGGTCCTCGGCGGGCGTTGGCGTAAGACCTGCGCCTCGGGTCATGATCGCCCGGCGCGGCCCGTCATTCGCCGTCAGTGACGTACAATGCAATGGCTTTTCTTCGTCGGCAGGAACCGGCTTTACCTCACGCACCTGACGAATTTTTCCATCCGGCTGGCGGCGCAATACCGAACACTCCATTAGAGGAGTCGGATAGGCGCTGATGGTTTTCAGCTCGCCCGCCAGCGGCGCCGGCCTGATAAAGACCGGCGATGAAGTCGCTGGCGCAGGCGCATATCCGGCATTGCGAATACGCGCGGCGGAGAGTTTCTGATAGCTCAGCCGCTCATCGCGCTGCGCATGGATCGGCGCGGTGTTATAGGTATCAAAATACGTGGCGGATGCGCTGACATTGACACGCCGCACGTCGCTGCTGTCGTCATAATAAGAGCGGTATGAATTTACCGGCCTGCTCGCCACATATGGATGGCTGACGACCGGTTCGTCATCAATGACAGGGTCTTCCGGTCCGGGCGCGCCGATGTCGCCGGCATATTCGATTTCATCGGGCACGGCGAGATGTTCCCCGGGACGCACATAGGAAGGATCGACGCCGCGATTGGCCTCAACCAGGGCCCCGTAGGATACGTTGCAGGCGCGCGCGACCTTGGACAGGGTCGTCGGCGTGTCGACAGCATAAGAATGACCGCAGCGCCCGGCCATCGCAGGCGTTGCCGCCGCTAGTCCCGCCGCCAAAATCGCGCAAGCTGCGGCGCGCCGCATCATCAGGTTCGAACCCATGGCTCCCCTCCATACGGATGTTCCACTTATGGTTAATAACACGGATTCCGCGGATTTGTCCGCAACATCCAGTGAAATCTTTGACATCACGGCCGGGGAAGCGCTCTGGCCGCGCGCGCGAAAAACCCTATGCAGGTCAGGCAGTTAAGGCTGATTCCTCTCCTCTTCCGCCACTGCCGCCGCCGCAACCAGAGCCTAGCGAGGCCTTGCGGGCATTCCAGCTTCACGGAGATCGCAGCCTCATGGGCCCGGACAGTAGCTCAGAGGCGCCGCACGCTAGGCACTACAGCAACGTGCTGATGAAAATCTGGGCCAGCGTGACGAAAGGGAATTCCGGCGACTGTCATGGTAAAATTTTAAATCAGTGTCATGAGAGCTAAAACATCCGTCAAACCATTCCGGTTACGGATAATTTAACCTCATGATAAGCTTTGACGCCTGAATACAAAGTGTTTTTAACGAATCCGGAGAATATTCGCGCTGGCAAGATTATTGCTAGGCGCTTTAAAGGTAAAATAAAATTTTTCAGTTTCTCTTGTTGTTAACCACCTTTGCTTACCGCCCTTTAATGACGTTCGTCGCATTGTCTGTCTCGCAATATAGTGTTGCGGGGAGTTTCGTATGCTGGTTGATGATGCCGGTGTAGCCAGTAACGGCGAGGACAGCATTGCGAGTCGCGACGCTGCTCGCATGCGGCCCACGTTAAAAAGTTTTGCGAAAGATCGAAGCGGAAACATCGTCTTCCTATTCGCTTTCATGCTGACCATCCTGTTTCTTTTCGCAGGCGGCGCGGTTGACTATTCGCGCTGGAACGCCGTTCGCGCCGACATGACGGAATCCATGGACGCTGCCAGCCTTGCGCTAGCGCAACTTGCCTCCAGCAACCCGGATCTAACCGAAACAGAACTCAAAGAATACGGCCGGAAATTTTTCGAAGCGAACTTCAATTACGAGCAAAACCTTGAGCCTGGCTGGAACATCATCTTCGCGCTGAATGACGACGCCATTATCGGAACCTGTATCACCGGCAAGATCAAAACCTATTTGCTTGGCGTCGCAGGCATCGACGACCTCAAGATCGATAAATGCGTGGAAATCACCAAGAAGGGCTCCGGCCGCATCGAACTGGCGCTCGTTCTCGACGTCACCGGATCAATGGATCAATACATTGATGGTGAAAAAAAGATCGATAGTTTGAAAGACGCAGTCGATACGTTGCTGGACGTTCTTTACGGCAGCGACGAGACCAGCGAGAACATCAAGATCGGCGTCGTGCCGTTCAATGCGAACGTCAACGCAGGCGGTTCGTCAGGCTGGTCGAGCACTTGGGCCGACACCAACGCTGAAGCCTACTATCACGGCAAACGCTTCTTTCATGTAACCGAAAGCGGCGATGTCGACATGAACACCAAAGTCAATCACTTCAGGCTCTACGACTCGCATTCAAATTTAAGCTGGTCTGGATGCGTTGAATCACGCCCTTACCCGCTTGACGAACTTGACATCGCGCCCGGCGCTTCCGTTTCCAGCGCATCGATTGACGCCGAAATGGCGACGCCGGCGGAATATAGTTCAAGCACAGACACAGAAGGAATGCGCAGTTTTGACGCGTTTGACGACGCGCCGGCTTATTCGGTTTCAAGCGCTGTATTGACCAATCCAGTGAACCTGAAATGGGTGCCGGTTTTTCTTCCCGACGAAGCTGATTGCAGCGACTCGACTTGTGGTTACAGCAATTCAGGCACGACCAGCTACGGCACGCCGTGGGCCGGTTATATGTTCGACGATCCTGATGACGACAACTCTCACTCACCTGATGTTGAAGAAGACAACTACGGCAACAGGAGCTTTATCGCCGACCGTTATTATGCACGGTATGACGCTTCCCGGTTCGAAAAATACGCCAAGGTCGTTCATTACTTCCGCGAAGTCCTGCAGGGCAATGTCACTGATACGCCCTTTGTCGACTATCTCGACGGCTTGACTGTGTCTACATCACCGCTGTCGTCTTCAAACTACGGATTCGGCAATCAAGAATACCTGATGCGTATGGGATATGTCGGTTGGTGGGATCCGGCGACATCAACCTACAAGGGAAAATATGATCGTACGCCCAGCCTCACTTCTTCGCGCGGCCCGTCAATCGATTGCCCGAAGCCAATTTTGCCGCTCACAAACGTTAAGGCCGACATTCAAACCCATGTGAACTCGTTGAGTGCTGACGGCAATACCGACATCGCTCATGGCGCGGCCTGGGGCTGGCGCGTGCTTTCCAAACAGGCGCCTTTCACTGAAGGCATCGGCCCGGGCGATACAGATTATGAGAAATGGCAAAAAGCAATCGTGATCATGACCGACGGTGAGAACGTTGTCGGCTCCGACACCAGAACGCACTGGAGAACGACGCAAGGCCAGTATGGTTTTGGTTTGGAAGAGCGTCTTGGAGCCGGACTCAACGATTCAGGTGAAATGCGGGACGAGCTTGATAACAAGCTGCTGCGCATCTGTCATCGCATGAAAGCGGAAGGCTATCTGGTCTACACCATCATGTTCGGGCTCGACAACTCGTCTGTCCGCACGCTCTTCAAATCATGCGCAACAAAGCCGACGGCCCCCTATTTCCATGATGCTGTCGATGGCGACGACCTAGAGGACGCCTTCGGCGACATCGCCGCCGACCTCGTTGACCTGCACATCAGTAAGTAATCGGAAACATCCATGTTGCGTTTAAGGTCACGATATCATCTGAAAAGACGGCGTCTCGGGTTTGCCCGAAACGCCTCAGGTTCGACCGCCGTCGAGTTCGCACTCGTAGCGCCGGTGTTCCTGATGATGATGTTTTCGATCTTTGAAGTCGGCTGGTTCTACTTCGCCAACTCGGTCGTTGACGCAGCCATTACCGACATGGCGCGGCTGGTCAAAACCGGCCAGGTGCAGGGCTGGGACGGCACCGACGAAGAAAAATACGACAAGCTCTACGACGATGTCTGCGAAGTCGTCGAATCCTTCGGCGGATGCGATAACCGCCTGACGCTTGAGGTCGACACATTCGACACATTCTCACAGCTTGCTGCGGACAACACGCCGGCGACCTGCGCCGACGCTCCTCCGGACGATCTCGCAGCGCTTCCCTTTGACCCGGGCGAGGAACTCCAGATCATTCGGGTGCGGGTCTGCTATCTTTATACGACGCTCAACCCGGCGATCGGCGTCAACCTCGCCGAACCAGGAACGAACAAGCGCCGGATCATTTCCACCATGATCTTCCGCAACGAGCCCTACGAGCTCAACTCCCAGGGTGATTAAAGGCTTATGAGCATGCGCTGTTTATCATTTTCCCTGTGGACACGCCTCCGGCGCTGCACCAGCGGCATTGCGGCGACAGAGTTCGCCGTCCTGTTGCCAGTGCTCGTCGTTATGTTTTTCGGTCTGGTTGAAGCGTCGGACGCCATGACCGCAAACCGGAAGGTCGCCATTTCCGCCAACACACTGGCGGACCTCGCCGCGCAGTCGGAACAGCTTTATGAAGCGGACCTCGACGACCTTTTTGACGGCGTTAAAGCCATTATTGAACCGAACGACTCATCAGGCATGCAGTTGACGCTGGTGAGCGTCATACTCGACGAAGACGACAACCCGATTGTTCATTGGAGCCGTGACAGCACGGGCGCAACGCCATACACTGCCGGAAACAATTACACCAAGCTTAGCGATGATGACGTTGTCAGCTCGTTAGGCTCGCTGATCGTGGTTGAAATGACCTATGTTTATAACCCTGGGCTCACCAGCCATGTTCTTGAGACCCCGATCACGTTTAACCGGCAATCGATCCGCTGGCCGCGCCTATCAAACCGCGTACAGCTTTGCGACGCCAGCGATAACTGCACATCGTAATCAGCGCGTCAGCGGCTTGTATTTGATCCGCCGAGGCACGTCGGCGTCAGGGCCCAGCCGCCGTTTCTTGTCTTCCATATAGTCTTCGAAGTTACCTTCGAACCATTCCACATGGCTGTCGCCTTCGAAGGCGAGAATGTGCGTCGCGATACGATCGAGGAACCAGCGGTCGTGAGAGATAATCACGGCGCAACCGGCGAAGTCCTCAAGCGCCCGCTCAAGCTCGCGCAGCGTATCAACGTCAAGATCGTTGGTCGGCTCGTCCAGCAAGAGCAGATTGGCGCCTTCGGTGAGCATCTTGGCGAGCTGCACGCGGTTGCGCTCGCCGCCTGACAGGCTTCCCACCTTCTTCTGCTGGTCGCCGCCCTTGAAGTTGAACCAGCCCACATAGGCGCGGGACGGAATTTCCCGCTTGCCGAGCTGGATCACATCGAGCCCGCCGGAGATCTCTTCCCAGACGTTTTTGTTCGCGTCGAGTTCTTCCCGGGACTGATCAACATAGCCCATCTTGACCGTATCGCCGACACGCAGCGCGCCCTCGTCCGGCGATTCCTGTCCCGTCAGCATGCGGAACAGCGTCGTCTTGCCCGCCCCGTTCGGCCCGATCACGCCGACGATACCGCCCGGCGGCAGCTTGAACGACAGGTCCTCGTAAAGCAGCTTGTCGCCGTACGCTTTCTTTAGACCCTCCGCCTCAATCACCACGCCCCCAAGGCGCGGGCCCGGCGGGATTTGAATCTGCGCGGTGTTGATTTCTTCTTTGGACGCCTTGTTGAGCAGTTCGTCATAGGCGCTGATACGCGCTTTCGATTTGGCCTGGCGCGCCTTCGGCGACGCCTTGATCCATTCGGATTCACGATCGAGGGATTTCTTGCGGTTTCCCTCTTCACGTTTTTCCTGTTCCAATCGTTTACGCTTTTGCTCCAGCCAGGAAGAGTAGTTGCCCTCATACGGCAATCCGCGGCCGCGATCGAGTTCAAGAATCCAGCCCGTGACATTGTCGAGAAAATAGCGGTCGTGCGTGACCAGCACCACAGCGCCGGGATAATCGCGCAAATGATGTTCAAGCCATGCAACGGATTCCGCGTCGAGATGGTTGGTCGGTTCGTCGAGCAGCAAAAGATCCGGCTTGGACAAAAGCAACTGCGCTAACGCCACCCGGCGCTTCTCGCCGCCCGAAAGCTTGTCGACGGCCCAGTCGCCCGGCGGACAGCGCAACGCCTCCATGGCCATTTCAATCTTGGAATCGAGATCCCACCCGTCCGCCGCGTCGATCTCCTCCTGCAGCTTCGACATTTTCTCCATGAGCTCGTCGGTATAATTCTCTCCGAGCTCCATGGAGACGGCGTTGAACTCGTCGATCCTGGTCTTGAGATCGCCCGCGCCTTCAAGGACGTTCTCAAAAACAGTCTTGGATTTATCGAGTTCCGGCTCCTGCGGCAGATAGCCGACGCTCGCGCCGTCCGCTGCATAGGCCTCGCCGCCGAATTCCGTATCCGCGCCGGCCATGATCTTCAAAAGCGTCGACTTGCCCGAGCCGTTGACCCCCACCACCCCGATCTTGGCGTCCGGATAGAACTGTAAGTGTATGTCTTCCAATATCTTTTTGCCGCCTGTGAACTGCTTCGTCAGGCCGGACATGAAGTAGATATACTGGTGTTTCGCCATGAGGGCTTTCGGGCTCCTTGAAGGTGATATTGCGTTGCAACGAGGGAACAGCGCGGCGTCTTATCGCGCTTATTACGGCATTTCAACGGATTAGAGCGTTTCCGATCCGGCCCGCATCGCTTATATGGTAGTCAGGGAATGAGTTAGAGCGGGGTTTGGGCGAAATGTCATACGTTGAGAAGACGCTTGCGGGTGGGGAAGAAATTATTCACCGCGCGAATTTCAACTGGACCTACAGTTTTTTTCCGGTGTTCTGGTTTTCTCTGGGCGCCTCATCGCTGGCGCTGCTGTTCTTTATCCAGTACGCGGCGGGGGTGCCGTTCGCCGAGCTGAAAGTAGGATGGTGGTCGGCGATCGTCGCGGGTGTCTGCGGATCGCTGATCCTGCTCGGGCACATCATCATTCTCGTCACCACCGAGATTGTGGTGACGACCTATCGCTTCGTTTTCAAGCGGGGCCTTATTTCACGAGACACGCAGGAAGTGAGCCTCGGCAAGATCGAGGAAATCACGCTGCATCAGTCGATCTGGGGACGCTTCCTCGGCTACGGCCAGCTTGTCTTGCGCGGCACCGGTGTCGGCGTGATTACCCTGCCCGATCTCGACGATCCGATCCGCCTGCGCAAGATCATCGAAAACGCAAAGTCGGCGTTGCGCCAGGATAGCCGCAAACGCCAACGCATCAATGACGACGAAGACGATTATTGATTCAACTCATAAAGGCTGGTGGTTCATAACGACACTAGTCATTGCAGGCGTCGTATTGACCGAAGCCGCATTTGCTGCACAAACGCCGGAAATTGTGCTTAAGCAAGTTCAATCTGGCACTTGGAACGTTACCTACAATTTGGCTCACCCCGCAAAACGACTCGAATTTGTGCGAGTGAGAGATGAAAGCCGTGCTCAGCGTTGGCGCCCTACTGACGAACAATTTGAACTGAAACATTCTGCGGATTTGGATGTGATTACCCGAAAGGATGAAGGTTCTTTCTCAAATGTTTCGTTTAATATCCCTGCAACCTACATACATGTAAGAAAAGAATACGCGCCATTTTCTCCATTCAGCGATGGAGGGCTGCTGATTCATTCAGGCCGTTATCATGTATGCGCCGGGGAGGAACGCCGCGTCGCGTGCCCAAAGGATGACACTGGCGACGAAGGCCCATGGCGAATTACGATATCGCCGCCAACAGGCGCCCATGTTATCCTGCACGGCGAAGTCGTGAACGGGCCTGTTACGTTTTTCGATACGCATGACGGTACGAATATTTATGTTGGACCCGCAATTCCGCTGGAAACAGAGCATTTCCTCGCGGTCATCGACAGTGATCTTCCCAAGAATATCCATGAAAAGCTGTTCACTTATCTGCCGCAATTCATAGAATACTTCTCACAGCGCCTCCACAAACTGAGCAACAGGCCCATGCTGTTTGTATCGCGCGATCCCGAATTGCGTACGAGTGGATACAGCAGCCAGGGCGGCACGCTGCCCAACCAGATTTTCATGCACCTTTACGGCGAAGGTTGGGATAAAGAACCCGATCCGGCGACCGCGCATTTTATTCCATGGTTTTTTGCACACGAAGCGGCCCATCTGTTTCAGAAAAGCCGTGTGTCCGACGCCGGTTTCGGTTCCAACCCGTGGATTCATGAAGGCAGTGCTGACGCATTTGCCTCACTCAGTATCAAGAAATTTGACCCCGAAGCGGATGAATACGTGATGACGCGAGTATCAAATGCTTTCAAAGATTGTGTGCAGGAACTCAGCAAAATGAGCGGAGATCCGATTAACGCGGCAGATAAACACGGAGCATTCGATGTTTATTATAGCTGCGGAATGCTGATGAACCTTGCAGCAGACTCAAGCGTGAGGCGGGCCAGCAAAGGTGAAAAAGACTTATTTGATATCTGGAAGGTCTTTCTTGAAGAGATCGATTCGGGCGCAGTTTACGCCCAAGCAACCTATCTGTCCGTCATTGAGCGCATGGGTGACGCCGGAACGGCGGAGTTTCTTCGAAAATTCGCATCCGACCCGCAAACAGATCCTAGGGCGACATTATTGTCAGGTCTGAAAAGCGCCGGAGTAAATGAAGATATTCTTGATGAGTTGAATGCAGTTGATAGCGCCGGCGAATAATCCAGAACTGGCTTATTCCAAAGCACCGTAAGTTATCGCTCTAACGCGGTCCCGCGCGCGCGATGGCGGCGTATGCGGGCCAGGAACAGTTTGCGCCAGCAATACCTCTGCGACGCCAAGCTTGGGCGTTATGAAAAACGACGTATCCCAAAGACCCGACCAGCCCCATTCGCCTTCTGCAACGGCGCGGCCGAAATAGCCGGGCGTTTGAATGATCGCTCCGCCCAGACCGAAGGTGATGCCGTCCCGCTTCCAGTTGTCCGGCAACGCTTCAAACGGCGTATGTTCGCTCATCATCAATTTGACGCTGGCCGGTGACAATATACGCGCGCCATCCAGAGTTCCGTCGTTCAGCAGCATGATCATAAACCGCGCGTAATCCGGCGCCGTTGAAATCAGACCGCCGCCGCCGGACATGACGCCAAACCCTTCATCACCGACCCCCTCGGCGCGAACCATCCGGCCGTTTTCATCGAATGCGTTGACCGCCGCCAGCCGTTCGAAATCGGTTTCATCCAGAAAGAATTCGGTGTCATTCATGCCAAGCGGCGTGAACATGTTAGTTTTCAAATACTGCTCGAGATTCATGCCGCTGGCGATTTCGATGATGCGGCCGACGACATCCGTCGAAAAACTGTATCGCCACTTCGTGCCGGGATCTTCATAAAGCGGCAGAGTAGTAAGCTTTTCGATTCTTTCCGCGAGGCTCTCTCCCTTGCCGTAGAGATCAGCAGCGAGATAGGCCTTGCCAAGGTCTGTTTCGGAGTCGAACACGTAACCAAGCCCGGACATATGGGTCAGCAGGTCATGTATGGTGATGGCGCGTGACGGCGGGCGCGTCTCAAACTCGCCTTCCTCATTCGCAGAATGCGAGACGGCGACCGCCACATTGGCAAACGATGGAATGTACAACGAAGCCGGGTCGTTAAGCGCGACCTCGCCCCGATCCACAAGCTGCATCATCGCTGCTGTCACGATCGGTTTGGTCATGCTGGCGATGAGAAATCTGGTGTTCGCCGCCATGGGAATATCGTTGTAAGGATCAGCCATGCCGACGGCAGTCTGATAAGCGACGCCGTTTTTGGTCGCGACGAGCGCGACAAACCCGGCGCGGACGCCGTCATCCACTTCTTCCTGCAAAACGGATTCGATGCGCTCCAGATGCGACACATCGACTTCGGCAGCATCCGAAACCGGCGCTTCTTTCGCCATGCAGGCGGCTAGCGTCAGCGCTGCAAAGGCGCAGACCAGCAGTTTCCAGTAATTCACGAACAAGGCCCCTTCAGCGGCGGATCAGGCAAATGCCTGACGCAGAATAGTTTCCAGCCCGCGCCGGTCAATCTCGTCGAACATCGCCTTCTTATCACTGTCTACATCGAAGACGGCGATAAGTTCGCCCGCGCTGTTGACAACCGGCACGACGATTTCCGACTCCGAGCGGGCGTCGCAGACGATGTGGTCAGGAAAGGCGTGGACGTCTTCGACAAGATGCGTTTCGCGTGTTGCCGCCGCCGCGCCGCATACGCCCTTGCCAAAAGGAATGCGCAAACAGCCCATGCTGCCCTGATAAGGACCGATCACCAGCTCATCCGGCTTTTCCGGATCGACCAGATAAAAGCCCGTCCAGAAATAATGATCGAACGCGTGGTGGAGAATGTTCGAGACTGTCGCCATGCGCGCGATGAGATGCGTCTCGCCCTCAATTACGGCGGCGATTTCTTTTTCGACTTCAGCGTATCGGGCGGATTTTTGTTCAGCGTTCATGAAGTTGCTTTTCCGGCGAAGCGACAAGAATGACAAGTCCGGCGACTGTCACAAACGCGCCAGCCATAACAGAAAAGCTCGCCCACCCGGCCCCGGCGAGCCCCTCAAGCATGATAATATAGACCGGGGTCAGGTAGCCATATGCGATCGCCTTGCTGGATGGGATGCGCATGGCCGCGAACTGAAGCAAGAAGAATGTCGCTGCAGTCGTAAAAACCGCCAGATAGGCGATGGTTGTCCAGACAATGATCGGTAAGCGCCGCCAGTCGGTCGAGAAAATTTCCGGCATTGCATAAATGCAAATGCAGACAAGCGCCCCGATCAGCGTCCAGAACGTGAAAACTGTAACGGCCTCTCCGCGGTTAAAGCGCTTTACAAGCGGCGCATAGGCGCCATGCGCCATGCATCCGAAGAAAAAGATTGTCTCCCCCCGCCCCACGTCAAAAGACAAAAGCGCATCGATGTCGCCACGAAAGATTACCCAGACCGCCCCGGCGGCGGCAACCACGAGGCTTGCCAACAAGGTCGGGCCCGCGACTTGCCTCAGAAACAGATAAGCAAAACCGGCAGTCATGAGCGGCATCAATGTGAACACCGCCCCCGTGGATACAGGGTCTGTTACTTTCAACGCCAGAAACATGGTGATGAAATAAAAACCCATCAACGCACCAAGCACGCCAAACCGCCACAAGGCTTTCGGACGCAAAGCCGCACGCCGGGAACCTGATGACGTTGAAGCGAGCATGACGACGCCCATAAGGATGACAGCGAATGCAAAACGAATGGCGTTCAGCGCGCCGGATTCGATAAATGGCGCCGCGCGCGCGCCCAGCGAAAAGGAGCCCGCGATCAAAAGCGCAAACAGCGCCATGGCCAAATGGCCCTGAACTTTAGGCGACTTCAGGAGCGGGAAAAGGCGCGCCAAGTCAGACAATGCTGAATTCAAGGGAAAGGGTCTCGCCGATGCTGATGTTAATTTTGTCTCCCGGCAGGAGCGGCCCGACCCCTTCCGGCGTGCCCGTAAAAATGAGATCACCGGGTTTCAACTCAAATTGCTGGGACAGTGCAACGATGATTTCCGGGATGCGCCAGATCATCTGATCGAGCGGCGCATCCTGACGCTGTTCGTCATTCACGAAGGTCCGCAGCCGCGCGTTTTCAAGATCGCACGCGTCGGCCGGGACGATCACGCCAACCGGCGCTGAATTGTCGAAGCCTTTTGCGGTGTCCCAGGGCGCGCCGGCGTCTTTCGACCGCGTCTGATGATCGCGCCGGGTCAGATCGCAGCCCGCTGCATAGCCGTAGATCAAAGCGTTTGCGTCATCTTCAGAGGCGATATCTTTCCCGCCGCTTTTAAGCGCAACGACGAGCTCGCCCTCGAAATGCAGGTTCGTCGTCGCCTGGGCGTAAGGGATTTCGGCGCCGCCCGGCGCGACGGCGTCAGCCGGCTTGGTAAAAAACACCGGCGGCGAAGATTTCGGGTCACCGCCCATCTCACGCACGTGATCCGCATAGTTGCGGCCGATACAGAAAATCCGGCGAACCGGAAACAGCCCCCCGCCCTTTACGCCGACCGTTGGCTGTGGCGGCGGATCAAAAACGAAACTCATTTTATTAATCTCGCACCTAAAAGCGCATGGCCATGCCGATGGCGATGAGCGAAACGCCAACGAGAGAGCCGATAAGCGGAATGATAAACCAGAACATTCGCGCCATGAATACATAAGATGCGCCGACGATGACAATGGCGAGCCGAACCGTCATATCGCCAAAAATATCCGGCCGAACCAGCGCGCAGTACATGACGACAGCCCCGTAAAACATCAGGCCGATGCTGTGACTGAAATGAAACCCGAGATATGTCAGCCAGAAGTTTTTCAGATCCTTACGGAAATTCATCCGGGTGTTTTGTAACTCCTCAAGCAACCCGGGCTTGGCTGGCGCGAATTTCTGCGGCGCTTTGAGGTCAACCACCGTCATCCTGAAATGCAGCGCGCCAAGAAGTATGAAAGGCAAAGCCCCAGCCGCCATCAACCATGTGGACATGGATCAGCCCTTCCCTTTGAATATTCGCGTTTCAGATGGTGGAAACTTTCCAAGCAGGCTCGCAGGCCGGATCGGCCGCTTTTCAAAGTTGCCGCCGCAATTCGGGCAAATGTTTTTGAGCGCGTCCTGCGCGCAATCCGGACAGAATGTACATTCAAACGTACAGATATACGCCGCTGCATCAGGGGCGAGATCGGCGTCACACCGTTCGCAATTCGGCCTGAGTTCAAGCATCGGACTCGCCGTTTTTATCTTCCGGTTTGGCGCCCTGTCTTTCCTGCGGCCACGACTTTACGTGCACATCGCGCTGCGGGAACGGAATTTCAATGCCAGCCTCCGCCAGCGCCTTGAAGATTGCAAAACGCAACTCTGTGCGCACCATAAGTCCCTCGGATATATCGCGAAGGAACGCGCGAAGTTCAAAATCGAGCGACGACGCGCCGAAATCCATCCAGGCCACAAACGGTTCAGGATAGGAGATGATCTTCGGATGATCGTCAGCGCATTTAAGAAGGATCTCTTTCACTATTTCGGGATCGGCGTTGTAGGAGACCCCGACAGGCACGATGATCCGCCCGAGTTTGCTCTTGTGCGTCCAGTTGGTGACCGAGGCCGAAATCAGCTCTGAATTCGGAATAATGATTGAGGCCCGGTCGAATGTTTCGATCTCCGTTGAGCGGACACTGATTTTTTTCACCGTCCCCTCGCCGGAGGTGGTGATGATCCAGTCGCCAACCTTGATCGGGCGCTCGAACAGCAGAATGAGGCCGGAAACGAAATTGTTGACGATCGACTGAAGCCCGAAACCGATACCGACGGATAATGCGCCGGCGATCAGCGCGAGATTGGAAAGATCGAAGCCGAGCGTTGAAATGCCGAGAAACAGCGCAACGACAAGCCCTGCATAGCCGAGCAGGGTAATAAGAGAGTTCTGAACACCAACGTCTGCGCGCGAGTGCGCCAGCGGCCCGCGTTTGACGCCGGTCTGCACCAGCCGCGTCGCCGCCATCACGATAACAAACACAATGATCGCGTAGATCAGCTTTGCAACCGACGGGATGTGCACGCCGCCGATGTTGAATCCGAAAAGCGCCTGCCCGCCAAGGTCACGCACCGTTTCGCCCGGAACCCCGAAAAGTATAAACAGCACCGGCAACAAGGCTATTATCAACAAGGTGTTGATGATCGTCAGCGACCAGAAACGGAAATTGCTTGACGCCGCTTCGGCGTCTTCCTTACTTTCTTTTTCACCGGCAAGGCGCACCCGCACGCGGAAGGCGAGCTCGGTCAGCATCGCCCGCAACAGCCACGCGAGACCGAATATCAGTGCAAGAAAACAGATCCGCGTCGCTATAAAATCCGCCAGCGCGACATAACCGGCAAGGGCGGCCGCACTGATTACAATAGCAATGGCGCGGCCAAAACGGCGAACAAGGCGCCAGCCGCCGCCCTTGGTTTTTTCTTCGCCGTCCTGACGCCAAAGCCGGCTGCGGCAGATCAGGAACAACAAAACGCCGATAACTATCGAGGCGCTTGCCTGTGTGACGCGAATGAGCGCTTCGTCCGCCCTCGCCGCTTCGCCAATCGTCACCAAAAGGGTTTTCAGGGAAAAGACGATGACAATCGCCATGGCGAGCCGGCTGACCGTTCGCCCGCGCGCCGCATCAATCGCTGCAATTCGCCATTCAGGCGACTTTGATGAGAAAAAGCCTGCGGTGAAACCTGAAACCGTCAGGATCGCCAGCACGCTGACCCAGAATGCGCGCGCCGCCTGTTCGCCTTCGGCCGTTAAAACGCCGACAATGCGCAACGTCTCAATAATAATAAGCCCGCCAATGACGCCGGGAACGGTGCGGGCCACCATCTTCATGCCCGCCACAAAAATACGCCGCGCCGGCGTCGGCTTGCGCTTTTCCACCTGATCCGAGAAAGTCGACGACACCCAGCGGCTCACCGGAACGAACATCAGGAACGAGCCGATAATGGCGACAATGACGCCGATCAGCGCTGGCGAGTAATCGCCTGAGCCCTGTTTGTTGTTCGACCAGTTTGTAAAGTATCGCCCGACCCGTCCGGAAACTTCGCTGGCGGAACGCCATGCGTCAGCCCAAACGGCGGGCGCCAAGGGTGATGCGCTTCTGGTGACAAGCGATTTATAAAGCGCGCCGACTTTCGCGCCCGATATGCGCGCCAGCAGTTCACCACTTTCATAGATGTTCGCCAGCACCCGCGTGCGCTGACCGTTCAGTTGCGCGCGCCGTCCTTCAAGCGTGGATCTTTCCTCAGCGATAATTTCGCTTTCGGGCGGATCGTTTTCACCCGGCGCAGGCCCCAAAAGATCAAGCTGGGAACGATTGGACGCCAGCTCGCGTTCAATGGCCGATAATCGTGAGCGGCTGTCGTCACGCAGTTCACGCAATTGAACTTCGAGCGCTTCCGGGTCTTCCAGCGTTTCAGCATCGACCTGAACCCGGATATCGGCAATCTCCCGGCTTGCCGCCTCGATGTTGACGGAACGGTCGGATTGCGCCGATGAAACAGCGCCTGCTGCAAGCGCAAACAGGATCGCGACAACGACAACCAGCCGCCTTACCGCCATGCTTAAAGCCATTTCATCAACCTGAATATTACGATCAATCCGAGCCCGATAACACCGCAGGCGAGTACAACCATCCAGAAGGCGACAGGGTCATCCACGCCCGGCATGCCGCCCACATTGATGCCGAAAAGGCCGGTCAGGAACCCGAGCGGCAGGAAAATCGCAGCAACAATCGATAAGACCATCATGTTGCGGTTCATTTCCTCCGCACGCTGATCGGTAAGCTGGTCCTGCAACACCATGGCCCGCTCGCGCGTCGCGTCGATTTCTTCTGTCAGGCGCGTCACCTGGTCGGCGATTTCACGCAAGTCGATGCGGGTTGTCCCGTCGAACAACGGAGACTCATCTTGCGCCAGTCGCGTCACCGCATCGCGCTGCGGCGCAATGAACCGGCGCACCAGCACCGCGTCGTGACGCGCATCGGCGAGCCGGGCGCGCACCCCGTCACCAGCGCCGGTCAGAATTTCGTCCTCAACGGCGTCGACCCGGTCCTCGATCTGTTCAACAAACGGCGTCATGCGCTCCGTCAGCCGCGCTGCAATTCGGGCGACCAAAACTCCCGGTGCGGAGATTTTGCGGCCCTCCAGAACTTCAGCACGAATATCCTGGGCTGCTTTCAACCGGCGGCGCCTGGTGGTGATTACGCGACGCTCATCCAGCCACACGCGGATCGACACCATGTCTTCCGGATCTGCACCTTCATTGAGATTTATTCCTCTCAGATTGACCACAAGCCCATGCTCGAGACTTGTCACTCGCGGACGCGTCTCACCGGCCAGCAAAGCGTTGCGTCCGGCGTAGGGAATATCGTGACGGCCCTTAATCCAGCTGCGCGCCTCGTCGTTATTCATGTTGAGGTGAAGCCAGATCCAGTCGAACCCGCTTTCCGCGGACGCCACATCCTCCCAGCGCATCTCCGTTGCGGTTTCGCCTTTAAACCCGAAGCCGAAAACAAAGGGCGGGCCGGTGTCATAGTCGCCTGCCGGCTCTGGCGCGCTCATGTCCTGCATCAAATATCCTTAAAGGATTTTCTGGCCCGTCTTCGCCCAGTCGTTCAGAAAGGCTTCAAGTCCTTTATCCGTGAGCGGGTGTTTGACCAATCCTTTGATGACGCCGGGCGGCACGGTCGCCACGTCGGCGCCGAACAGCGCCGCATCTTTGACATGGTTCGCGCTGCGGATCGACGCTGCGAGGATTTGTGTGTCGAAATCGTAATTGTCGTAGATCAGGCGAATGTCGCGGATCAATTCCATTCCATCGACATTGATATCATCGAGACGGCCGATGAATGGCGAAATAAACGTCGCCCCCGCCTTCGCCGCCAGCAGCGCCTGATTGGCTGAAAAACATAAGGTCACGTTCGTGTCGATCCCGTCGCCGGTCAGCGCCTTGCAGGCGACGAGCCCGTCGAGCGTAAGCGGCAGTTTGACCGTGACGTTATTGGCGATTTTCGCCAGCGACTTGCCTTCGGCGATCATCGCCTCAGCCTCCGTCGCGGTCACCTCGGCGCTCACCGGCCCGTCCACGAGGTCGCAGATCTCCGCCACCACCTCGCGAAAGTCCCTGCCGGATTTCATGACAAGGCTCGGATTGGTCGTAACCCCGTCAACAAGGCCCGTCGGGATCAGCGATTTGATTTCATCTACGTCAGCTGTGTCCACAAAGAATTTCATGAGTTTATCTTTCGCGTTTGAGGCGAGTTTCCCGCCAATCCTGCCTTGGCAGTCCTAGCCCGGAGTCGGGGGCTTATTCTAGGCCTTTTCCGCTCTATAAGGACGCCCGCTCCTAACGGCTTGCCCGCTGTTTTTCAGCACTTTTTCTAAACTGCCGCCCAGTAAAAATGAGCCCTGCCAGCGCTTTCATCACGAGCGCGCGACGCTGCATGGGAAAAGACTTGTTTTCTCAGCCGATGGTTGAGATATGCGGGAAAGGACGATGCGCGGGGCCCGGCGAAAATTCCGGTTCACGCGCTTGTTTTTATTGACGGTTTTGACATGCTAACAGGCCAAAAGACGGGTGGGCCAATCAATGGGTAAAATAACCCCCGAAAACCAATCGGTTGTCGTGCGTTTTGCAGGCGATTCCGGCGATGGCGTTCAGCTTCTGGGCTCGCAATTTGCGGAATCAACGGCGCTTGCGGGTTCGGACTTTTCGACCTTTCCAGACTTTCCGGCGGAAATTCGCGCGCCCGTGGGCACGACCTTCGGTGTTTCGGCGTTTCAGATCAATTTGGGCGCGCGGCGCATTTCGACCGCCGGCGACCAGCCGGACGTGCTGGTGGCGCTCAACCCCGCCGCGCTGAAAGTGAACCTCCCGCTTTTGCAAAAGGGCGCGCTTATTGTTCTGAACACGGACGCTTTCAACGACCGCAACTTTTCCAAGGCGAACATCGCCGCCGACCCGCGCCAGACCGGCGAGCTCGACGATTTTCAAGTGATCGAGATCGGGATTTCGACCCAGACGCTCGAGGCGGTGAAACCGCTCGGTCTTTCAAAGTCCGACGCCGAGCAATGCAAAAATTTCTGGGCGCTCGGCGCCGTCTTGTGGATGTTCGGCCGCGACCGCAAACCTATCATCGAGTGGGCGAACAAAAAGTTTGCCAAAAAAGCGCCGGAAGTACTGGCGGGAAACCTCGCCGCCCTCGACGCCGGCCACGCCTACGCTGAAACGGCGGAGCTTTCCGCTGAAATCCCGCAATTCGTTATTGGCGAAGCGCCGATGGAAGCGGGCGAATACCGCTCCATCACCGGCGCAGAGGCGTTATCCCTCGGCCTTGCCGCCGCGGGCGAACTGGCGGGCCGCGAGGTCATGTTCTGCGGCTATCCGATCACCCCGGCGTCGTCGATTTTGCATCACCTGTCGAAGATGGGCGATCTCGGCGTTTCGACCTTTCAGGCGGAAGATGAAATCGCCGCCTGCTGCGCTGCTATCGGCGCGTCTTTCGGCGGCGCCATTGGCGTCACGTCCTCTTCCGGCCCTGGCATTGCCTTAAAGACCGAAGCGATCGGGTTCGGGATGGCGGTCGAACTGCCGCTGGTCATCGTCAATTCTCAGCGCGGCGGCCCTTCCACCGGCCTGCCAACCAAAACCGAACAGTCGGACCTTTATCAGGCCGTCTACGGCCGCAACGCCGACGCGCCGCTGCCCGTGATCGCGACCGCCGGCCCCGGTGACTGTTTCGACGCGGCGATCGAGGCGACCCGCGTCGCCATCCGTCACATGACGCCGGTCTTTCTGCTGACCGACGGTTACATCGCCAATGCGGCGGGTCCGTGGGAACTGCCGAATATGGACGATTATGAACCGATCCTGTCGAACGCCATCAATGGCGATGCATCGAACAAGAATGACCCCACCGAACTTAAAAGAGTCATCTGGAACCGCGACCCGGCGAGTTTGGGGCGCCCGTGGATCGCGCCGGGGATGAAGGGCCTCGCTTACCGCGTCGGCGGCCTCGAAAAAGATATTGAAACCGGCGACATTTCCTATGACGCGGCGAACCACCAGGCGATGTCGGAACTACGGGCAAAGAAAGTCGCCGCCGTCGCCGAGTTCATTCCCGATCAGGAAGTCGAACAGGGTTCGACCAAGGGCCCGCTGGCGGTTGTCGGCTGGGGTTCCACCCATGGCGCGATCTGGCGCGCGGTGCACGAAGCGCGCGAACAGGGGCTGGACGTGGCGCAAATTCATCTGCGATGGCTGTCGCCGTTGCCGACGAATTTGGGCCGCCTGCTTGGCTGTTACGATCGCGTCCTGCTGCCGGAAATGAATATGGGCCAGTGCGCGACGCTGCTCCGCGACAAGCTCGGCCTGGAGGTCATCCAACTCAACAAGACCTCCGGTCAGCCGTTCAAGGTCGCGGAGATTTTGAACGCCATCCGCGAGAACTATCCGGGCGCAAAACAGGCGGCGGAGTGATCATATGTTTTCTACGCGCCGCCAAACCATCCGTAACCGTCATCCTGAACTTGATTCAGGATCCATTCAGCCAACCCTTCGCACACATTACCGTGGATCCCGGGTCAAGCCCGGGATGACGGAGTAGTCGAGGCCGTCATGAACAAACCTCTCACCGCAAAAGATTTCGCCACCGATCAGGAAGTGCGCTGGTGCCCCGGCTGCGGCGATTACGCCATCCTGAAATGCGTGCAGAAGACGCTCGCCGACGTCGAGGCGGACCCGGACAAGACCGTGTTCGTTTCCGGCATCGGCTGTTCGTCGCGCTTTCCCTATTACATGAACGCCTATGGCTTCCACACGATCCACGGGCGCGCGCCCGCGTTCGCCACGGGGCTGAAACTCGCGAACCCGGAACTTGACGTCTGGCTCGTCACCGGCGACGGCGACGGGCTTTCCATTGGCGGCAACCATCTGCTGCACGTCCTGCGCCGTAATGTCGACATGGCCGTTTTGCTGTTCAACAACGAGATTTACGGCCTCACCAAGGGCCAGTATTCGCCGACCTCGCGCCCCGGGACGCGCTCTCCCTCGACGCCGTCGGGCTCCATCGACTCGCCGGTCTCGCCCGGCGCGTTTGCGCTCGGCGCCAATGCGCGCTTCATCGCCCGCGGTATCGATACGGATGCGAAAAACCTTTCGCCGGTGTTGAAAGCCGCGCGCGAATTCAAGGGCGCGGCGTTCGTTGAAATCTTCCAGAACTGCATCGTCTACAACAAGGACCGGTTCGAGGATTTCGTCGCCAAGAAAACCGCCGCCGACACACAAATCCATTGCGAACACGGAAAACCGTTATTGTTCGCCAAAGGCGAAAAGGGCCTGAAACTCAACACCGCGACACTGCAACTTGAAATCGTCGATGTCGGCGATAACGCCGCCGCTGTTGAAGACATTATGGTTCACGACGAAACCAACCGCGTCATGGCGCAAATGCTGCTGACCCTGCCCATGGGATCGTTCCCGATGCCGCTTGGCGTCATCTATCGCGCCCCCGCGACCAGCTTCGACGACGCCTTCACCCATCACCACCCGACCCAGCGCAAACGCACCGGCAAGGTCGCGGATGCCTTGCGCAAGGGAAGCGTCTGGAAGAAGGGGTGAACTCTATCTCCCGCTCATCCCGGCGAAAGCCGGGATCCAGAAACTACAAGAATTGCATCACTTTCTTCTTGTTCCATTTCGGACTTGAATATTTCACGCCTCATTTCAAAGACACCGGCGTAATCGTCGATATTCCATGAGCCGGAAATCACCGTACAATCTTGATTTAAAGTTCCCTCGTAACGGACAGAATGTGCAAATGTTCCCAGCGGATCGTATGTTTTGAAGAATGAAACTGAGTTACAGTCGATAACGCCTTCTATTGATGCGTACAGCACGCTACCGCTGCCCCAAACGTCTGGCTCGCTAGCGCTCCCGGCAATCGCGGCGCCGTTTTGAGATATCACAGCCGTAAACGATACAGGATCATCGTCGTTGTTTGGATAGTAATATGTTCCTTCCCAAATACCTGAAATCGATAGTGTTGGCATTTGACTATCCCTGGATCCCGGCTTCCGCCGGGATGAGCGGAGAAGGATTCACCCCTTCAAAACCGCCTCCGTCGCGTCGGCGAAAATGTCGAGGCCTTCGTTCAGGAGTTCATCAGAGATGACGAGCGGCACGAGCGATCTGAGACACTGCGCATAGGCGCCGGCCGTCGTCATGATGAGGCCGCGCTTGCGCGCTTCCAGCAGGATTGCCGATGCGGCGTCGCCGTTCGGCTGGTTAGGATCGCCGTCTTTCACGAATTCCAGCGCCATCATCCCGCCGACCCGGCGCACATCACCGATAACGCCCTTGCCGATACCGCTTTGCAGTTCCTTCCAGCGCTTTTCCGTCTGGGCGCCGATTTCTTCCGCGCGCGCGAGCAGGCCTTCTTCCTCGATGATCTCAAAGACGGCGAGCGCGGCTGCGCAGGCGACCGGGTTGCCGCCATAGGTCGACCCCATGGAGCCAGCGACGACCTTGTCCATCAAATCCACCTTGCCGGTGAGCGCCGACAGGGGCAGGCCGGCCGCGATGGATTTCGCGACACAGACAAAGTCCGGCTCGACGCCCGCTTTTTCAAACGCAAAATATTTACCCGTCCGGCCCATCCCCGACTGGATTTCATCGGCGACCAGCAAAATACCGTGCTCGTCGCATTTGGCGCGCAGCGCCTTCAAAAACTCAGGCGGCGCGGGGTTGAACCCGCCCTCGCCCTGCACCGGCTCGACGATCATGGCGGCGACTTCGTTGGCGTTAATGGCGGACTTGAAAATATGATCGACGCTTGCCAGCGCATCAGCCACTGAAACGCCGTGATATTCATCCGGATATTCGCCATGAAACACCGCGGGCACGTAAGGACCGAACCCGACCTTGTAGGGTTTTGACTTGCCGGTCAGGGTCGTCGCCAGCAGCGTGCGGCCGTGAAAGGCGCCGGAAAACGCGATGACCCCGGGGCGCCCGGTAATCTGGCGCGCGAACTTGATGGAATTCTCAACCGCCTCGGCGCCGGAATTGAACAGCGCCGTTTTCTTCGGCGTCGATCCCGGCGTGATGCGGTTCAGTTTTTCGCAGACCGCAATGTAGCTTTCATACTGCGCGATGCCGAAGGCCGTATGGATGAACTCTTCCGTCTGCTTCTTGATCGCTTCAACGACCTTCGGGTGCGCATGGCCGACATTCAACACGCCGATGCCGCCGATAAAGTCGATATAGCGCTTGCCCTCGACGTCCCACAGCTCGGCGCCCTTTGCGCGCGCCGCATAAATCCCCGATTTCGACGGCAGGCCGACCGGGCAGGCCTCGTCGCGGCGCGCCTTGAGGCTCTCATTGGTGGCGAATTCGTTTTTTCCGTGGTCCATTGGGGGCGGCTCCGGTTTTCATGCGTCAGGGCAAAGCCGCTCTAGCACGTTAAAATATAAAGTGAAGGGGCTGTCAGGCGGTTGCGTCCCGCGGCAGTTTCGCAACCCTGACCGTAAATTCTTCAATATTTCCCAGTGTTGGTGGATAGATATCCTCCCCTTCGCAGAGCGCCGTATAATGCGTTTCGAGAATGGATTTTGCCCGGCCGCGCCGCCCTTCGCGCCGGATATGTGGAGACTAATGCTCGAATGAAAAAGTTGTACAAACATTATGGCGAAGCTGCACAACAATCGGCGGAAAGCCAGCAATCAAGCCAAAACGACAAATCGCGGCGTCAGGGTTGCACAACATTCCGGTCTGGCGCATTGGCCGCGGCGCGTCGCTGTGCGCGCCTCTTTTCTCAAGCGCGGGCATCACTAGGATAGGCCCCATGTTCACCAGGTTTTTCCATGAGCTTAAATCCGCCGGCTTGCCCGTCTCCTTGCGCGAATACCTAACGCTGATCGAGGCGATGGACGCTGATCTCGCCAGCCGCAAGGTGGAAGACTTCTATTACTTGTCACGCTCGGCCCTCGTTAAGGACGAACGCAATCTCGACAAGTTCGACCGGGTCTTCTCCCATGTTTTCAAGGGTCTTGAGTCAATCTCCGAGGACCTCACGGCGGAGATTCCCGAGGACTGGCTGCGGCTGATGACCGAACGCTATTTCACCAAGGAGGAAATGGCGGATATCGAGGCGCTTGGCGGCTGGGACAAGCTGATGGAGACGCTGAAAGAGCGCCTCAAGGAACAGACGAAACGCCATCAGGGCGGCAACAAATGGATCGGCACGGGCGGGACCTCGCCTTTCGGTTCGGGCGGCTATAACCCGGAAGGCGTCCGCATGGGCAATGAAGGCAAGCGCCAGGGCCGCGCGGTCAAGGTCTGGGAAAAGCGCGAATACAAGAATCTCGACGATTCGATTGAGCTCGGCACGCGCAACATCAAAATGGCGCTGCGCAAGTTACGCAAGTTTGCGCGCGAGGGCGCGGCCGACGAATTCGATCTCGACAATACGATCGATGCGACGGCGCGGGCCGGCTATCTCGATATCAAGATGCGGCCCGAACGGCGCAACACGATCAAGGTCCTGATCTTTTTTGACGTCGGCGGATCCATGGACCCGTTCATCAGGATTTCAGAAGAGCTTTTCTCAGCCGCCCGCGCGGAATTCAAGCACATGGAATATTTCTACTTCCACAATTGTCTATACGACTATGTGTGGAAGGATAATCGCCGGCGCTGGGCGGAAAAAACGCCGACCTGGGACGTCCTGCACAAATACCCGCACGATTATAAAGTAATTTTCGTCGGCGACGCGTCGATGTCTCCCTACGAGATCACTGTGCCGGGCGGGTCGGTCGAGTATTTCAACGAGGAAGCTGGCGCCGTCTGGATGCAGCGGCTGACGAACATTTACGAACGCGTGGTCTGGCTCAACCCGGTAAGGAAAGACAGCTGGGACTACGTGCCGTCAACGCAGTTAATCCGTGAGCTTTTGGGTGACCGGATGTACCCGCTGACACTCGGCGGCATCGAAAAAGCCATGACGGAATTGAAACGGTAAAAGAAACGGGCCGGATGTACGGAGTCGCGCCAGCCCCTCCGGTTCAGGACGCGTCAGCGAAAAGAACATGCGCAACCCATCACGCAGAAACGCAGGCGACATTGCGGGCCGCCTCGACCGCAGCGCTCGCTTTCATCCGCAGAGCGGCAACCAGCGTTTCACGGGCGCGCTGCTTGTTGTTGATTTCGCCAATGAGTGTTTCCGCTTCCTGGCAAAGATCGCCCACATCCCAGGCGCCGACGCCGCGGGCCGCACCTTTCAACGTATGCGCCGTATTCTTCCAGCTAAAATCATCCTTAACCGGATCCAGGCTCTCCAAAAGCCGGTCGAGCTGCTCGATAAAGATGCCCAAGACTTCGTCCCTGAGGCCTTCATCCCCGAGCACATACTTGTCGAGGTGGTTGAAATCGATTGCATTTGCCGCTGTCATCACGCACTCACCCGTCCGAAAATGTTAATGACAGAACAGTAAGCAACAATCGCTGCAATGCTGTTAAAATTTTATTGGTCATGATTAATGCGCCGTTAACGCAATAACGCCGCGATTTCATTACGAAAGCGCGGCGTTACGGTGTTTTTGGACTACGTTCCGAAGCGCCTAGTTGTTAGGCTCTTCCTCAGAGGTTTCATCCGCTGCTTCGTCAGCGGTCTCTTCCGCCTCATCCATCATTTCATCAGCAGCAGCTTCAGCGTCTTCCGCCATTTCATCCATGGCCTCGCCGGCGTCTTCAGCCATGTCATCCACAGCATCAATGGCGTCCCCTGCCATTTCTTCTGCTTCATCCATCGCATCACCGGCCATGTCGCCGGCTGCATCCATGGCGTCGCCCGCCATGTCGCCCGCGTCTTCGGCCCCTTCTTCCATGGCGTCCATCGCCTCAGCGCCTTCGTCTGAGGACATCGCGCCGTCCATGTCATCAACAGCTTCCTCAGCGGCGTCTACTGCGTCATCCGCCGCTTCTTCCACAGCTTCCGCCGCATCGCTAGCCGCCGGATCGGCGGCGTCGCGATTGGTGAGTTTCATCAGTCCGATAATTACCGCCAGCGCTACTGCGATGACGAGGAGAATCCTGAGCATGTCGGCCCCTTCCTTGAGTTACTCCTTGCCCGATATATTTTCGTCGCACTCCCCGATTCACCGACCAAACGGCGATATTCCTTGTGCAACAAGCTTGTATTTTATCCTTTTTCCCCGCCTAGGTAAATGCTTCAGTCTACGGTCTAAACGCCTCCGATATTACAGATTCGATAATAAAAACGGGACCTTGCGCTTGCGAAGGCGCTGCAGCCCGCTTAAACCGCGAGGTTCCATACTTTAACCACTTCTGGCGCTAGACGGGGGCGACATGACGGAATTGTCGGTTTTTTTGGGCAAAAGCGAAACGCCCCAGGCGTTGGCGTTGAAATATGCAAACCGCCACGGGTTGATTTCCGGCGCAACGGGCACGGGAAAAACCGTCACCTTACAGATCATTGCCGAGGGGCTTTCCAATGCGGGAGTGCCTGTTTTTGTGGCGGATGTGAAAGGCGATCTCGCGGGGCTGTCTCAACCGGTGGTGATGAAGGATTTTCTTCTGAAGCGCGCGGAGACGATTGGACTTGATCCATATGATCCCAAAAGCTTTCCCGTATGCTTCTGGGACCTACACGGAGAAAAAGGGCACCCAATCCGGGCGACAGTGTCGGAAATGGGGCCGTTATTACTTTCGCGGCTGCTTGATCTCAACGAAACCCAGGAAGGCGTTTTAACGCTCGCTTTCCGCGTCGCCGACGATGAAGGGTTGTTGCTGCTTGACCTGAAAGACCTGCGATCCCTGCTTGTGGAGATCGCTGACCGTGCCAAGGAACTCTCCGCGGAATACGGGCACGTATCACGCGCTTCTGTGGGCGCGATACAGCGCCGCCTGCTGGCGCTGGAAGAACAAGGGGCGGAAGCGTTTTTCGGGGAGCCGGCGCTTGACCTTAATGACTTTTTGAGAACCGACGAAAACGGGGCGGGTATCGTCAACATTCTCGCAGCCGACAAGCTGATGCAGACGCCGAAACTCTATGCGACGTTTCTTTTGTGGCTGCTCTCGGAGCTATTCGAGGAACTTCCTGAAATCGGCGACCCTGACAAACCAAAACTGGTTTTCTTTTTTGACGAAGCGCATCTGCTCTTTGACGATTCGTCGAAGGCGCTGGTCGAAAAGGTTGAACAGGTGGTTCGCCTCATTCGATCGAAAGGCGTCGGCGTTTTCTTTGTGACGCAAAATCCGCTGGATGTTCCTGACAGCGTTTCCAGCCAGCTCGGCAACCGGGTGCAGCATGCGCTCCGCGCCTTCACGCCTCGCGAACAACGTGTCGTCAAAGCCGCAGCGGAGACTTTTCGCCCCAACCCTGCGTTCAAAACGCTTGATGTGATCACTGAACTAGGCATCGGCGAAGCGCTGGTCTCGACGCTCATGAGAAAGGGCGCGCCGGGCGTTGTAGAGCGCACACTGATCCGCCCGCCATCATCCCGTATGGGGGCGATCACAAAAAAAGAGCGTACTGACCTCATGCGCTATTCCGACATGGCGGATAAGTATGATGAGACCGTGGATCGCGAGTCCGCCTTTGAGGTTTTAAAAGAGCGAGCTGAAAGGCGCGCTGAAGCCGAGGCGAAAGCCCGCGCCAAAGAAAATAAAGCCAAAGCGTCGAAGAAACGTACGACCCGCCGCCGCTCGAACCGGCAATCGGTAGGGGAAGCCGCGTTCAAAACGGCGGCCCGCACCTTGGCGCGCGAACTCGTGCGCGGGGTTCTCGGCAGCTTGAAACGTCGCTAGACACGGTACATGGCTGAAAAGAACGATCATGAAAGTCCACCATCTGAAGCGCGTACATTTTCATTCGTGCTTTTCGGTACGTTATTCCTTGGCCTGATTGCGGTCGGGGCAAGCTTTCTGACCGGCACACCCCTGACTCAACAACTTCGCCTCAATCCGAATGATTTCCTGATCGGTATTATCGCCACGCTGCCACTCGTGGTTTTTCTCTGGTGGTTCTCAAACACGACTCTCGAACATCTTGTTTCGTTTCGCCGTTCACAAATCAAGTTTTTCGCAGAAATAGGCTTCACCTTCACACCGACCCGCATCGCCCTTATGGCGATTGGCGCCGGCATTAGCGAAGAGTTGTTGTTTCGCGGCGTGTTTCAAAGCTGGCTTGCCGGTTTCACTCCCGTCATTCTGGCGATCGTCTTATCCAATATATTGTTTGGACTACTGCATATGCGCACCGTCCTTTACGCAATCATCGCCGGTCTCGTCGGCGCCTATCTCGGAGCGCTTTTTGCGGTAACGGATAACCTGCTGGCGCCCATGGTCACGCATGCGCTTTATGACGCCGCCGCCCTCGAATACACGCGCAGAGCCGTGAAAAACTGGCGGACGCACAGCATCTGACCGGTCAGGCATACCCCATGTTAATCAATTGGGGGCGAAATATGCAGCATTCCATGATACGGTTTGATGGCCCAAATGGGGAGTTGCCGCATGCGTATTCTGACTGTTCTCGCGGGATTTGCAGCCTTGGGCGTAGTCTCCGGTTGCAGCGGCGGCGACGACACCAATCCGCCCCCCATGGGCGGCGGGCCGGTCAACTCTGCGCCGGCGTTTACGTCAGGCGCATCGGCAAGCATTCAGGAAAATACGGTGGGCGCGTTCTATACGGCGACGGCCACCGACGCCAACGGCGACACACTGACCTTTTCTATCAACGGCGGCGCAGACGCCGCGCTGTTTTCATTGTCAGGCGCGGCGCTTTCATTCGTTTCGCCGCCAGACTTCGAAACTCCCGGCGACGCGGGCGCCGACAATGTCTACAATATAAGCTTAACGGTAAGCGATGGCAGCACATCTGTTACGCTCACCCTGTCGGTTACGGTCACCGACCTTGCTGAAAATTTCGTCGTTCGAAGGGTGACCAATTCTGCGTCCGCACCGCTATCGCTTGTCGGGCGCATCGGCGGCGACGTATTCGTCGGCGAGCGAAGCGGCGTCATACGGATTATGGACCCTTCCGACGGCTCATTCACGCCAACGCCGTTTCTCGATATATCCGCTTCGGTGAATACGAACGGCGAAGGCGGCCTCATGGGCATGGCGCTGGCGCCTGATTATCAGACCAGCGGAACTTTTTATGTGCATATCACCGCTGATGATTCAGGCGCGCCGAGCGGCCTGCGGAATGAAATCCGGCGTTATCAGCGATCTTCCGGAGATCCCGATATCGCAGACGCCGGTAGCGGCGACGTGATCCTGACGATCCAACAGCCCGATACAAATCACAATGGCGGCTGGATCGCATTCGGTGCAGATGGTTTCCTCTACATTTCTATTGGCGATGGCGGCGGCGCGGGCGATCCGTTCGCTAGCGGTCAGGATGCCGATACGCTGCTTGGAACGATCTTGCGGATCGATCCGTTATCGGATGATTTTCCGGGAGACACGGAACGCGACTACGCCATTCCCGCCGGCAACCCGTTTTCCGGTGGCGGCGGCGCACCGGAAATCTGGGCTTATGGCTTGCGCAATCCATTCCGGGTGAGCTTCGACCGCAATACTGGCGATCTTTATATTGGGGATGTCGGTCAGGCGACACTGGAAGAAATCGACCTGGTCGAACCGGGAGACGCAGGCCTTAACTTCGGGTGGTCTGTTCGCGAAGGCACGCAAATGTTTAGCGGGCCTGATGATCCATCCTTCACGCCGCCTATAGCCGAATACGGGCACGGGTCGGGATCACGCCAAGGCAATTCCATCACAGGCGGGTTTGTCTATCGCGGCCCCGTAGCATCGTTGCAAGGCCAGTATATTTTCGCCGACTTCATCTCTGGCAATATCTGGTCATTTCCGGTGAGCGCGATTTCGCAGGGCGCGACCCTGTCCTCGGACAGCTTTATTTTGCAAAATACGGCATTCACGCCCGACGCGGGAACATTGACGAATGTCGTCGGTTTTGGCGAGGACGTCGCCGGCAATCTCTACATTCTGACGATTTCCGGTTCCATCTTTGTCGTCGAAGCGCCTTAAATTCGGAAAGCCGTTTCCAACAGTTCCTCCGTTACCGGATAACCGAGGTCTTTCGGTATGGTGACATACTGAACGCCGTCCCTTTCTTCTCTAGCCGGCATAATGGGACGAATTTGACGGGTTTCCGCATAGGCGAGCGCTTCGCTGGCGCATCGGGAAACACCCAACAGTTCGACATTGCGCGCGGTTGGAAAGATCATCTTTCTCCGGCCGGCTTCTTTATCTGCAATGACGCCCGCAGGGGTCGTCCATACGATGTCGGTAGCCTCGCCGCCATCCGCCCGGGCGCTTTGGCGGTCGGGCGCTTTCGCTGCAAAGAACCATGTATCGAAGCGCTTGTGCGTCGCTTCCTTGGGGGGGCGCCACCTTGCGAACAATCGTAACTGATCGAGCGCCAGCGTCAGACCTTCTCGCTTTATCAGTTTGAAGAATTCTTCGTCCTGAACTTCAACCGTCTTGCGCAGACCTTCAAATTGCACTCCATCTTTACCAAGCATTTCGCCGTCACGCCGCGCCAACAGGATGCCGGTTTCTTCAAAGGCCTCGCGTATCGCAGCGATTCGCGGCGCGCGCTCATCTTCCGGCGCTTCACAATAGCCGTCACAAAGCGCCGCCCATGCCGGATCCTGATCGCTTTTTTCCATGCGTCCGCCTGGAAAGACCATAGCGCCGCCGGCGAAAGCGATGTCAGCATGACGCTCCACCATCAGCACTTCAAAGTCAGGCTCATCCCGCAGCAAAAGAATTGTCGCCGCTGGAATATACGCATCAGTCATTGAACAGTTGGTCCTTTTGTCTGGCGGCGGGCGCAGCAAACGTCGCATTTGTCAGCTTGATGGCGGCGAACGCCGCGGCAGCGGCTGCCATTGCGCCGCCCGGCCACAACAGCCAGCTCAACGGCGCGGACAGGAGCGCGACAATCGCCGAAAGAAACATGGATGATGCGGCAATGACGCCCACGGGCGCCCAGCGCCGCGCCGCCGCAAGTGCAATCAACGCGGCCGCGAAGGCGCCCAGAAACCAGCTTAAAAGCAAAATCGCCTGATAGGCTGCCGACATCGGCGCGGCTTTTAACAGAGTCGCTCCGCCGCCCTCCACCAGCTTCGCCAGGCTCAGCCCGGCCATGACGGCGATGATAACTGCGAATAACGATCTCAACATCAAATGATCCTTTACGCCCTTTTATCCGGATCGCAGAAATGGAAAACCCTTCGGAACAGAGCTAGTTATATTTTCATGCGGCCCGCGATCCTAAATCCCCTGTTTTCCGACATTACCTCGCTTACTGGCGTCGGGCCCAAGATTGCCGCGCTGATCGGCCGCGTCGCCGGCCCACGGGTTGTTGACCTTATCCTGACGCCGCCGGCGGGTCTGGTCGACCGCTCTTTCAAGCCTAAAATCGCCGACGCACCGCTGGGGCGCATCGTTACGCTCGAAGTCACCGTCGATCGTCATCACGCGCCGCCAAAAGGAAAGCGCCTGCCCTATAAGATCATCTGTTCCGACGACACCGGGTTCATCACGTTGATCTTTTTTCACGCCCGCGCCGATTATCTTCAAAAAACATTGCCCGAGGGAGAAACGCGCATTGTCTCCGGCAAGCTTGAGGATTTCAACGGCGCCAAACAAATGGCGCACCCGGATTATGTGGCTGACCCCGCAAAACCCGGCGAGATGCCGGAATTCGAACCGGTTTATCCCCTCACCGCCGGTCTTTCGGCCGCGGTCATGCGCAAAGCGAGCGCGCAAGCGCTGACGCGCGCGCCCGATCTGCCGGAATGGCAGGACGCTTCATGGCTGAAGGCGCGCGACTGGATCGGCTGGAAAAGCGCTATAGACGCCTTGCATGCGCCAACGGAAGAGGAGCACTTGTCGCCGCTGTCGCCGATACGACAGCGGCTTTCCTATGACGAGCTTCTTTCCAATCAACTGGCGCTACTCCTGATCCGCAAGGCGCGCATCAAATCAAAAGGCCGCGCAATCGAAGGCGATGGAAAGCTACGCACAAAGGCAAAAAAGGCGCTGCCCTTCTCACTGACAAATGCGCAGAACGACGCGCTAATGGAAATCTTTGACGACATGCAATCCGGCGAACGCATGGTGCGCCTCTTACAGGGCGATGTCGGCTCCGGCAAAACAATTGTCGCCTTTTTCGCCATGCTCGCCGCCATTGAGAGTGGCGCGCAAGCTGCTTTGATGGCGCCAACAGAAATTCTCGCACGACAGCACATGGACTCTCTTTCTGTGCTTGCAAAGGCCGCAGGCGTGCGCATGGATATCCTTACTGGACGAGACAAAAGCGCAGCGCGCGCTGAAAAACTGGCGCGTCTCCAATCCGGGGATATGGACATTCTCATGGGCACGCATGCCCTTTTTCAAGAAGGCGTTGAGTTTCGTGATCTCGCGCTGGTCGTTATCGATGAGCAGCACCGGTTTGGCGTCCGCCAGCGCGTGGCGCTGACGCAAAAAGGGCCCAAACCTGACCTTCTGGTCATGACGGCCACCCCGATCCCCCGCACGCTGTCGCTTACCGCATATGGCGACATGGACCACAGCCGGATCACGGAAAAACCGCCGGGCCGGAAGCCGGTAGATACGCGCGCGGCGCCAATGACGCGCCTTGATGAAATCATCGCCGGAATCAAGCGCGCCGCCTCCAAGGGCGAGCAAGCCTATTGGGTTTGCCCTCTGGTTGAAGAATCCGACCTGCTAGAGCTGACCGCCGCCGAAGAACGGTTCGAAAGCCTGAAGGAAGCGATTGGCGGAGATCGCGTCGGTATTGTGCATGGCCGCATGTCGGGTCTCGAGAAAGACGCCGTCATGGAGCGGTTCTATCGGGGCGATCTGTCGGTGTTGATCGCGACCACAGTGATTGAAGTCGGCGTCAATGCGCCCAATGCCACCATCATGATTATCGAACATGCGGAACGGTTTGGGTTGGCGCAGTTGCATCAGCTTCGCGGGCGTGTCGGGCGCAGCGATAAACAATCAAGCTGCATCCTGCTTTACAAACCGCCGCTCGGCGAAACGGCAAAGGCGCGACTGAAGGTTTTGCGCGATACCGAAGATGGGTTTGTCATCGCCGAAGAAGACTTGCGTTTGCGCGGCGCCGGCGACGTTCTGGGTGCGGCGCAATCCGGATTTCCGCGATTCCGACTGGCCGATATCGCTGTCCATGGCGAGCTGCTGGCCGCTGCGCGCGACGACGCGAAACTAATCTTGGAACGGGACGCCGAATTAAAAACACCAAGGGGTGAAGCGTTGAGAACGCTGCTTTATCTATTCAGCCGGGATGATGCAGTTAAGTTTCTGAGCGCTGGTTAGGCTTTCCACGACTTGAACAATCGCTTTCGCAAGGTCGGCTTTTCGGCGCCGATATCGCCCGCAATCTCTTCGAGTTTACGCACGGCGTCGGCGCCATCGGCGAAATCGGGGACCACAAGCCCGAGCGAAAAGACAACTTTTGCCGCTTCCTCAACGCTCATGTCCAAAATTCGCAGATCACTACGCGGGACGAACAACAAAAAGCCGGAAGTTGGGTTCGGCACCGTCGGAATAAAGATCGAGGTCAGGCCCTCGCCCATATCCTTTAGTTTCGAGCGAACCTCGCCTTTGGTCTCGCCCACAACGAACGCCATGACCCACGCGTCTTTGCGCGGATATTCAACAAGCGCCACTTCCTTGAACGAGCGGTCGGACTGTTGCAGCGCCGTTTCGAAAACGTTTCTGAAAAACCCGAAAACATTTCGGATGATCGGAATTGATTCAAAAAGGCGCTGGCCGGCGCGAATAAAAGAACGGCCAACAAAGTTTTTCGCAATCGCGCCTAAAATGACGAGCACGATGAAGGCGACGAGAACGCCTACGCCCGGCAGCACCTGTAGCACGGATTCAAGCGTGCTGTCGCCAACTGGCAGGGTGCGTTTGACGAATGCGTCAAGCTTCGCCATGGGGCCAGTGAACAGGAGATAAAACAGCCAGATGGTAATGCCGATGGGCGCGACCACGACGACGCCCGCGAGAAAGCTCGACCACAGGCTTGAAAAGAAGCTCTGTTTTTTGGGCTGAATCAGGGGACCGTCGCCGGTTATACCCGCCGCACGTTTCGCCGTTGATTCCGGTCCCTTTTTATCGTCATCGCTCATTCGAAACTCACATTGACCATGGTTGGGCGCGGCATATCATATGGAGGCAGGCCCGCAGAACCGCAAGTCAACTTGCGCCATTCGGCAGGATCAGGGCGGCGGTGCGTTAAATTTGGGGTATCCGGCGCTAGCAGCGCCATTTTCCTCCGCCGGTTGATCTTGCCGACAGTCCCAATAATAAGGAACAAGCGTATCCAAATCCTTGCCCTTCGCGCTAAATCTTAACGCGCGTTCATAAATGGAAACCCTATGAAACCGGTCCGCAAAGTCGTTATTCCTGTCGCTGGTCATGGCACGCGCGTTCTGCCAGCGACAAAATCAACGCCAAAGGAACTTTTGCCGCTCGTTGACCGGCCCCTGATTGACTACGTCGTTCAGGAAGCGTTTGACGCTGGCATCGAACATGCGGTGTTAGTGACTGGGCGCGGCAAAGGCGCCATTGAAGACTATTTTGATCATGCTTACGAACTCGAAGCGGGCCTCGAGGCCAAAAACAAAACCGAGATATTGGCGAGCGTGCGCAGCGTTATTCCAAAAGCAGGCGCCGTTTCCTACACGCGCCAGCAGGCGCCGCTAGGTCTTGGTCACGCCATCTGGTGCGCCCGCGACATTATCGGCGAGGAACCGTTTGCGATTTCACTGCCTGATGTGGTGATAGACGGCTCCCCCAGCTGCCTGGCCCAGATGGTGCGGGAATATGAAAAAACCGGCGGCAACATTATCGCCGTCGAAGAAGTCGCCCGCGAGGAAACAAACAAATACGGCGTCGTCGCGCCCAAGGGCGAATCGAGAGGACCCTTGTTTGAAATGTCCGGCATGGTTGAAAAACCTCAACCGGAAAAAGCGCCGTCAAACCTCGCCATCACCGGTCGTTACATTTTGCAACCGGAGATTTTTGAATTACTCGAAAAGACGCCCCGCGGCGCCGGCGGTGAAATCCAGCTTACCGACGCTATGGACATGCTGATGAAGTCGCAGGCGTTCTACGCGTATATTTACGCAGGCCAGAGCCATGATTGCGGCGACAAGCTCGGCTGGCTGAAAGCCAACATCGCATTAGGGCTTAAACGGCCGGAGTTTTCGGATGCGTTAAAAGCGTATTTGAAAGAGATTTCCTAAGCGGTGCTAGACCAGCTCAACATCCGTAACGCCATCCAGACTTTTTAGCGCGCCACGCATCGCCGGCGTACAGGCGGCGGCGCCAGGTAGCGAAATATCAACTTCGCGCCCGCTTTCAGGCAAACGCATCACCACAACGACCTCACCCCTTTCACGGGCGCTCGCGGGTTTTACAGCGGCCAGGCGGCGTTTCAGCCCCTCAAGCACATCAGACGATGAAACAGACACGCGCAGTTTTGAAACTGCGGCCGAAGCCGCCGCGTTCAGGCTACTAATATGGTTGCAGGTAAATCGAATATCGCCGTCATTGTCCTCGACTGTTACGCCAGCCAGAACTGTCGCTCCGGGCTCAAGTAGATCGCGCGAAGCATTCAGTGTTTCAGAAAACACGGTAATTTCGTATTCGCCCGTAGGGTCGGAAAGCTCGACCCAGGCGAATGGATTGCCGCTTTTCGACCGGCGCATCCGCACCGTACGAATAACGCCCGCCATCTGGATGGCGGCTCGTCCTGATTTGGCCTGAACGCCAGCTTCGATAAACGGTACGACATTCAGGCGCTGCAGTTCCTTCTCGTAATCGTCGAGCGGATGGCCGCTGAAATAAAACCCGACAGCGGCGCGCTCTTCATCAAGCCGCATCTGCGGCGTCCAGTCTTCAACCACCGGCAGTTTCGGTTTCGCGAGCGCCGGCGCGTCATCAAGCGCAAAGAGTGCAGCCTGATCGCTGTTTTTTTCTTCAGCCAGCGTCGCCGAAGTGCGGATCAGTAATTCAGCCGCTGAAAGCGCCTGAGCTCGTGACGCGCAAAGTCCGTCAAACGCGCCAGCGCGCGCCAGGTTTTCCAAAGACCTTTTGCCAATCAGTTTCAAATCCAGCCGTTCGGCAAAATCCATGAGATCCCGGAACGGGCCGTTTTTCGCACGCTCCTGAGCGATATGCGCCATGGCGCTTTCGCCCACATTCTTGACAGCAGACAGAGCATAAAGAATGGCGCCGTCCTTTACCGAAAAATCAGCTTGCGAATAATTGATATGGGGCGGCTGAACATCAATTTCCGTGCGCCGGGCTTCTTTCAGAAAAATTGCAAGCTTGTCGGTGTTCGCACGATCAAACGACATGGAGGCCGCAAGGAATTCAGCCGGATAGTTCGCCTTCAGCCAAGCCGTCTGATAGGCGATGTAGGCGTAAGCGGCGGCGTGGGACTTGTTGAATCCGTAGCCGGCAAACTTCTGAACAAGATCGAAGATCGACGAGGCTTTGCCGGCGTCGACATCCTTTTCTTTGGCGCCGTCGATGAACCGCTTGCGCTGACGGTCCATTTCTTCCTTTTTCTTCTTGCCCATAGCGCGTCGCAGGAGATCTGCTTCACCGAGCGAATACCCTGACAGGATCTGCGCGATCTGCATCACCTGTTCCTGATAGATGATAACGCCGTAGGTTTCCTTCAGCACGTCCTCGAGCATCGGATGCAAATAATCGGGCTTCTGCTTGCCCTGCTTACGCTCGATATAGGTCGGGATGTTCTCCATAGGACCCGGCCGGTAGAGCGAAACAAGCGCGATAATGTCTTCGAGGGTGTCGGGCTTCATCGAACGCAGAACCGCGCGCATGCCTGTACTTTCAAGCTGGAACACGCCGGTTGCGGCGCCCTCGCCAAGCATCTCGTAAGTCGCCTTGTCATCGAGAGGGATCTGGCTGATATCGATCAAGGCGCCGCGCTGACCAGCGAGCGCAACTGCGCGATCGATAACAGTAAGGGTTTTGAGACCAAGAAAATCGAATTTGACGAGGCCCGCCGGCTCGACCCACTTCATGTTGAATTGGGTTGCCGGCATGTCGGATCGCGGATCGCGATAAAGCGGCACAAGTTCGTCAAGCGGCCGGTCGCCAATAACAACGCCCGCGGCATGGGTTGAGGCGTGCCGGTAAAGGCCCTCAAGCCTCAGCGCCTTCTCGATGAGCGCGGCGACCGCTTCGTCGCTGTCGCGCTGTTCCTTCAGGCGCGGCTCTGTCTCCAACGCTTCAGCGAGCGTTACCGGATTGGCCGGATTGTTGGGCACCAGCTTGCAGATACGGTCTACCTGACCGAACGGCATGTTGAGCACACGGCCGACATCGCGCAGCACGGCGCGCGCCTGGAGCTTTCCGAATGTAATGATCTGCGCAACGCGCTCGCGGCCGTATTTTTCCTGAACATATCGAATGACTTCGTCCCGGCGCTCCTGGCAAAAGTCGATATCGAAATCGGGCATGGATACCCGTTCGGGGTTCAGGAACCGCTCGAACAGAAGGCCAAATCGCAGCGGATCAAGATCGGTAATGGTAAGCGCCCATGCGACCACCGAACCGGCGCCCGAGCCGCGCCCTGGTCCAACCGGCACGCCCGCGCTTTTCGCCCATTTGATGAAATCGGAAACGATCAGAAAGTAGCCGGGAAAACCCATCCGGTTAATGATATCAAGTTCCGTTTTGAGCCGGTCCCAATAATCTTCCTCGGGCGCAGCCGGCTCACTGGCCCGCAATCTTTGTTTCAGTCCCTCACGCGCCTGACGTTCGAGCTCCATGGACTCTGCGCCCTCGGCGTCACCCTCAGCGTCTTCGGCAAACCGCGGCAGGATCGGATCGTGAAACCGCGGACGAAAAGCACAGCGCCGAGCAATCTCGACCGTGTTCTCAATCGCTTCGGGTAAGTCACGAAAGAGCGCCGCCATTTCATCAGCGGTTTTAAAGTAATGGTCGGGCGTAACCTTGCGCCGGTCGTCCTGATGAACATAGGCGCCATCGGCGACACAAAGGAGCGCATCATGCGCCTCGTAATCGTCGGGCGTGGGAAAAAACGGTTCGTTAGTGGCGACCAGCGGCAATTCCAGATCATAGGCGAGATCGATGAGTTCCGGTTCAATGCTTTCCGCATCACGCAATTCATGGCGTTGAAGCTCCACATAAAGCCGGCCGGGAAAATGCCTCGCCAATGCTTCCAGGCCGCCGCGCGCATCGGTGCTCCGGCTTTCGCGAAGAAGCTTGTCAATCGGACCGTCATAACCGCCGGTCAGACAAATCAGGCCGTCGGAATGTCCTTCGAGCCATTCGAGCGAGGCGCATGGCCCCTCCTCAGAACAGGAATTAAGGAACGCCCGGCTCGTAATTTTCATGAGGTTTTTGTAGCCGGCCTCGGACTGCGCAAGCAGAACAAGCGCGGGCTGACGTCCGCCACGCGCGAGCGGCAGGCCGAAATCGACGGCGCTGAACGCCTGCTGGAGTCCGATAATCGGCTGAATGCCGGCGCCTGCAAGGGTGGTCGAGGCCTCAAGCGCGCCGAAAAGATTGTTTGTGTCCGTGACCGCCGCCGCCGGCATCTCCGCCTTGATGCACAACTCCTTAAGGCGAGAGATCGGAATCGCACCCTCCGACAGGGAATAGGCCGAATGCAGGTGAAGATGGATGTATGATGCAGTCACGAAACCTGCCGCTCTCCTTGACGGTACCAAACTGTTCAAGGGGAAGGGTTAGACCCCCAGCAGAGCGCCCCACAGCTGCGCCGCGCTAATAACGAGAATGAGTACGCCGAGTCCGGCGATATCGCGCAAGCTTTCGTTTTCCATAGTGACGACTCCCATATAAGTTCGTCTTTTGTTCTCTATTCCCTTTTTGTTCTTTTGTCGAGTAAAAAAGTTCCTCATAAAGCAGCGCTTTGCCGTAACGTCCTATTTACGAAGAAAAATCAATGGCTTGAAGTGCTTCAATCGATCCGCTCCTGATTGTGGAAAGGTTTGCGGTGATTTTTTCGGGCGGCCAGTTCCACCAGGCGATAGAGAGGAGTTTTTCAACGGTTTCATCGTCAAAGCGCCGCTTTACGACGCGGGCCGGATTGCCGACAGCGACGCCATAGGCGGGCACGTCCGATCCGACGATGGCCCGCGAGCCGATGATGGCACCGTCCTCGATAGTGACCCCCGGCAAGATGACGGCATCCGTCCCGATCCAGACATCATTACCAATGACCGTATCGCCGCGAGACGCCTTTGCCCAGTCGACGGCTTCGTCCTCCCAGCCTTCTCCAAAAATGGCGAAGGGATAGGTGGATAAGCCATCGAGCGCGTGATTGGCGCCGTTCATGATGAACTGAACGCCCGACGCAACGGCGCAGAAACGGCCGATAATCAGGCGGTCGCCCATGTGTTCAAAATGATAACGAACGCACCGTTCGACAAAATGTTCCGGACCCGCCGGATCGTCATAATAGGTATATTCGCCGATTTCGATCATCGGATAATCGACCAGCGGTTTTAGAAAACCAACCTGGGATACGCCGGGCATCGGATAAGGATTGTCAGGGTTTGGACCCTTTTTAAGAACAGGCATAACAGTCTCCGGAAAATGTGATTGATTAGCGATTGCCCGCCGCATAATTCGCGGAGCGCAATTTCAATCTCGGTTTCTGGAGTTAGTTGTTCACCGTCAGGGCCGTCCTTGTTCAAATACTTTGCGTGCTGATAGCTTCAGAAACGCCGTTTGTCCAGCAACCCTAAACCAAACTTTCGTCCATGACCGGATCACCTTCCGGCGCGGCGCGATTGCTATTCGCTACAACCAACAACGCCCCAGCAACAAGCAAAGCGGCGATAAAAGCGAACAAAAGCCAGTGTCGGGGCGTCATAAATACAATCCTCTGTCCGGAAAAATGCTATTTGAATTGATTGAAGTCGACCGGCTTGTGACGATCAATAAACTTGAGCCGCGCCTTGTCTTCCAGCGGATATTTTTGCCCCGACGCGCAGCTGAAAAGAACGACGCGCTCTGTCTTGTCAATTTGGCCGCTTTGCAGCGCCTGCTCATAGGCGGCATATGTCGCAGCGCCTTCCGGGCAAAGCATGTATCCTTCGGTACGGCCGATTTCGCGCCAGGCGTCGAAAATTCTTTCCTCATCGACGGCGATGGCGAATCCGTTCGAGTCGCGCACTGCGTTAAGAATAAGAAAGTCGCCGACCGCTGCGGGCACGCGAATGCCGGCCGCCGCCGTAAACGCTTCCTCCCAGACGCGCGCGTGTTTTTCACCCTTCTCCCACGCTTCGACAATCGGCGCGCAGCCCGCCGCCTGAACGGCGATCATTTTCGGTCTTTCAGGTCCGATCCATCCGATTTTTTCAAGCTCATCGAACGCCTTCCATACACCGATCGGCATCGTGCCGCCGCCGGTTGGAAAGAAAATCGCGTCCGGCATCTCCCAGCCGAGTTGCTCAAGCACCTCAATACCGAGCGTTTTCTTGCCCTCGACGCGATAGGGCTCCTTCATAGTAGAAACGTCAAACCAGCCGACTTCCTGCCTGCCCGCTCCGACAATCTTGCCGCAATGGTTGATATACCCATTGACGAGAAAAACATCCGCACCCTGAAAAACCGTTTCCGCCACATGGCAAGCCGGCGTATCGTCTGGGCACAAGACCGTTGAGCGTATGCCGGCGCGCGTTGCATAGGCGGCAAGCGCCGAACCGGCATTACCGTTGGTGGGCATGGCGAGATGTTTAAGCCCGAACTCCTTCGCCATGGAAACGGCCATGCCGAGACCGCGCGCCTTGAATGAACCGGAAGGCTGGCGGCTCTCGTCCTTGACTAGGACTTCGCCGGCGACGCCGAGCTTTTTTTCAAGACGGTGCAGCCGCACCAGCGGTGAGATAACCTCGCCCAGCGACACCCGGTTTTCCGGTTTAGAAACAGGCAGGAACTCACGATATCGCCACAACCCTTCCTTACGCGAGGCGAGTTCGTCCTTGCTGATCGCGGCTTTTACAGCGTCGAGGTCGTACCGGACAAAAAGCGGTTTTCCGGCGTCCGATAAATTATGAGGCCGGCCCGCTTCATATTGCGCGCCGGTCTCGGTGCATTCCAAATGCGTGACAAAACTCAAGGATGGTTCTCTAGCTTCTGTTGAGCGAGCGTGAAGCCCGGATTTTCTTCGAGCGCTTTTTTATATGCTTCGCGCGCCTTGTCAGCATCGTTCCGCGCATCGTGGATCAGCCCGATATTATACCAGGCCGCCCATGGCTTAGAGATATTCGCCTCAAGGGCGCGTTCATAATCTGCAAGGGCTTCATCGTAACGCGATGCCAGGAAGAAGCTGTTGCCCCGGTTAAGATAAGCCTCCCCAAGCGACCCGTCGATCTCTAACGCCGCATTGAAATCCTCCAGCGCAGCGCCCAAGTCGCCGTTGCGATTATGAATGATGCCCCGGTTGACCAATGTCTTTTTACGGTCGAGGCGCGTCGTCCCCGGATTTTCAAGCGCGGTATCGCACGGTTCCGTGTCGCTCGAATAATCGTCATTCGCATTATTGTAACAGGCCGCCGCGTCGGTCGCGCCGATCGTCGTGACCGACATCTGCGCGCTTGCCGGTACGATCATCAACATGAAGGCCGTCATTCCTGCCAGATATCTCATTTCCATTTCTCCCATGTCGCCGCGCAAGGACAGTTTATCCCGCCCGGGCCGGAGCAACCATCATTCATAACATGCGTTGTTTTGTGCGCCGCAGCAACTATGTTAGCGGGGCCAATTTCAGTCACCAGAAAGGACGTTTTATGAGCAGTCCCAAAAACGCCGTCATAACCGGCTCGACTTCGGGTATCGGCCTCGGGATCGCAACCGCATTCACCGCCGAGGGCTGGAACGTGATGCTCAACGGCTTTGGCGACGCCGGGGAAATCGAAAAAACCAGGGCCGGGTTGGAGGAAAAGCATGGCGTCAGAGTGCTCTACAACGGCGCGGATATGACCAAGCCGGAAGAAATCAAATCCCTGATTGCGGAAACGGAAAGCGCCTTTGGATCCGTCGACGTGCTCGTCAACAACGCCGGCATCCAGCACGTCTCTCCCGTAGAAGACTTCCCGGAAGCCAAATGGGATGCGATCATCGCCATCAATCTATCATCGGCATTTCATACGACCAAAGCGGTCTTTGCGGGCATGAAAAAGCGAGGACATGGGCGCATCATCAATGTCGCCTCCGCACATGGCCTCGTCGCATCGCCTTTCAAATCCGCATATGTCGCTGCGAAGCACGGCATCGTCGGCTTCACCAAGACAATTGCGCTTGAAGGCGCAGAGCACGGCGTCACCTGTAACGCCATCTGTCCGGGCTATGTCAAAACCCCATTGGTGGAAGCGCAAATACCCGACACGGCAAAAGCGCGCGGCATGAGCGAAGAAGAAGTGGTGCAGAAAGTCATTCTGGAGGCGCAGCCGACGAAGAAATTCGTCACCGTCGAACAGGTCGGCGCCCTTGCCGTCTTTCTCGCCTCCGAGAATGCGGCTTCGATCACCGGCGCCGCCTATCAGATCGACGGCGGCTGGGTCGCCAAATAATGGCGAAAGCAAAAAAGAAGCATATCAACCTGGCGTTTCAGGGCGGCGGCGCCCATGGCGCCGTGACCTGGGGTGTTGCCGACCGGCTGCTCGAAGACGACCGAATCGATATCGACGCCATTTCGGGCTCGAGCGCCGGCGCAGTCAACGCCGCCGCGGTTGCCTATGGCCTGCACAAGAATGGCTGCGACGGGGCCCGCGAAACGCTCAATGAATTATGGAAAGCCATCAGCGACGCCGGCGAAGTTTACAGCCCGGTCCGCGCCAATCCCTTTCCGGTCAATTTCGGCGCGAACGATCTCGTGAACGCCTTTTCCTACCAAATGTTCGAGGCGGTGACCCGCGCGCTGTCACCTTATCAGTTCAATCCATTCGATGTGAACCCGTTAAGGGACATTCTCAACAAATGCATCGATTTCGAAAGTCTCAAACACTGTAAAGTCACAAAACTCTTCATCGCCGCAACCAACGTGAAGTCCGGCAAGGTGCATGTTTTCAATACGAATGACGTATCGACAGACGTGATCTGCGCCTCAACCTGCCTGCCGTTCCTGTTCAAGGCCGTGGAAATCGACGGAGAATTTTACTGGGACGGGGGCTATATGGGAAATCCAGTTCTGTTTCCGTTTTTCTATGAAGCAGAGTCATCCGACATTGTGATCGTTCACGTGAACCCTATTGAGCGTGAGGACGTGCCGAAGACTTCGACCGAAATCATGAACCGCGTCAACGAAATCAGCTTTAACTCGTCCTTATTGCGAGAGCTGCGCGCCATCAATTTCGTCCACAAGCTGCTGGATGACGGCTGGATCAAGGATAAATACCGCGATCGTCTGCGCGACATTCGCGTGCATTCCATTAGGTCGGACAAGGCGCTCGAAGATTTCGACGTCGCAAGCAAATTCCGCACCGACTGGGCGTTTCTTACGTCCTTGAAAGAAAAAGGGCGGGAAAAAGCTGACGCTTGGCTCGATGAAAATTTTGAAAATCTCGGAGCCCGCTCTTCCGTGAATTTAAAAGAAATGTTTGCAGAATAAGAGTGGTCTTAAACATTGCCTCAAAGCATCGCAATCGTGCGCCATAACTTTTAAAAAATTGCAACCCTAACGGCGTGTTCATTACTCGCGCGTCATGACCCAGACTTAACTAACAAAAGAATCAATTCTTCCTATTTTCGTCATTGCACGGCGCATTTCCGAAAGCCAGGCCGCAGTGAACGAAACCAAGGAGTAAAACAATGCTACGTCATTCCCTTTTCGGCCTGTCAACGCTGGCGCTGATGACCGCGACGGCGTGCGCACAGGAAGATACAACCAAAATCTCCGGCGCTGAAACGAAAGTGACGCCGGAAGTCACTGACACGGCGACGACCGTTCAAACCGAAACAAAAATCCTGGACGCTGCCCAGGTCAAAACCAAAAGCGAAGCCAAACTCTACGCTGAATCTGAATTCAGACAGGCTGATATCAACAAGGATGGCTCTGTCGATAAAAACGAGTTCCTCGCTTACGCCGTGCTTAGAGCGCCCGTTAACGACCCTTTGGCGGAAAACATTGACGAGCCAGTAACGGCCAGCGATGAAACCGCTTCAATGGAAGAGCCGGCTAACGCCGAGGAACAGTTTGCGGAGATCAGCAATGGCGACGAGGTTATTTCGGAAATGGAAATGGTCGAAAGGCGCGTCGCGCAGTTCGATGAAGCCGACACGAACGATGACGAACAGCTTGACGTTGAGGAAAGCAAGGAATTCATCAAGCTTTCGCAGCTGAAACCATCGTCCAGCACGTCGCTTTAACGCCGCCGCCTGAACGGAAAAAAGCCCCCGCCGTTTACGGCGGGGGCTTTTTTTAAAACGCGCCGCGAAGCGTGAGTTTGAAATTGCGGCCCGGCAGGGGCGTAACGTCTTTCAGGAACGACGTGTGAAGACGCGCCTCCTCGTCGGTGACATTGTCAGCGCGAAGTTGCACCGACAGGCCGTGTCCCTCGCCGCCCGGCCGCCATGTCGCCGCCAGATTGACAAGCGTATAGCCTTCTGTAGGTAACTCGGACGTAGCGATCCTGTCCTGATCGGCAGTGATTTCCACTTCGCCGCGTAGATCGACATGCGATGACCTCGCTTCCAACCCCAAGATGGAACGCAATGGCGGAATACGCGGCACGTCGCCGCCCGCATCCTTGAATTTGGCTCGCACGAAATCGACCTGCGCTCGGCCCGAAACTTCGAACGGGCCAGCCGTAAACAAGTCCGCCTCGATCTCCGATTCAAATCCTTTGAAGGTCGCGTCCTGCGCCGTGAAGTCAAACACCGGCAGTTCATCTTCTTCCATACCGTTCGGAACAAGCGCGATGAAACCCTTATAGTCGGTGTAAAACCCGTTCACGGTGAACGACACAGCGCCGAACTCGCTATGGAAAGATGTTTCAATCCCTCTCGCCGTTTCCTTGTCCAGCGTCGGATCGCCGATTTCAAATGCATTTGTGGCGAGATGCGGCCCGTTGGAGAACAACTCTTCCGGCGCCGGCGCCCGTTCTGTACGCAGCGCATTGATCCCGAAAAAGATATTTTCGGTTGGTTCGAAACCAATGCCCGCCGATACGCTGAACGCGTCAAAAGAGCGGCTTAAACTAACCGTTTCAGCTTCGGTTTTTGTGTGTTCATACCGCCCGGCGACCTGAATATGGAACAGGTCGGTTTCGTATTCACGTACGGTAAATACGCCGAACTGATCGGTGACATTAGGCGGGGTAAAAGCCTCATCGCCGATGGCTTCGAAATCACGATGCTTGAACTGAAAACCGGATGCGCCGCGAAACCGTCCGTATTCCTTTTCCAGAAATTCAACCCGGCCTTCATATCCCTCGTTGTTAAAGGTCGTGCCGATCTCGTCGCCCTCTAGCTCGCGGTGAACGTAATCAGCATAGCCAAAGCGAATTTTCGTCGTATCCACGAACAAGAACGGCTTGTTGAACTCGCCCATGAGGTCGAAGCGCTTTTGCTCGAGATCGATGCGAACGGATTCTTCGCCCTCCTCCTCTTCTTCCTCTTCGCCGTCCTCTTCATGATGATGGCCGCCACCCGGAACGCCGTAATTGGCGTTCAGAATCTTGCCGGAAATCCCGAAAAAGCCGTCCTCGAAGATGAACGACGCGCCGACTGAGCCGCCTTTAGTTTCGATGTCAGAGTTTTCAACAAGGCCGAACGCTTCTTCCTCTTCGTGTTCGTTATCTTCTTCCTCGTCATCATGCTCTTCTTCTTCGAGCGCGCGCAACCCTGCGGACTCGGCAAACCCCGGTATGTCATAGTCGTCGGTGTTGCGGTAAAAACCATCGCCATGAAAGACGAGATCAGCACCGCCAAGTTTGCCCAGCAACATGTCAAAACCGCCAGCGGCTTCGACCGAGTCATTAACAGTCGCGAGGCTCGTTCTGAGCGCGCCGTCGATGCCGCCCTCGGGAACCGTGTCCGGGATGCGCCCGTCAAAGACGTTTACGACGCCGCCAGCAGCAGAACTGCCGTAATAAAGCGTCGCCGCGCCGCGGACGATTTCCACACGCTCCGCGGTAGCAGGCTCTACCGCGACGGCGTGATCGTCGCTCACCGATGATGCGTCGATTGATCCGATGCCAGCGTCGAGAACACTGACACGATCACCACCCAGCCCGCGAATGATCGGACGGCTGGCCGCCGGTCCGAAAAATGTCGATGAAATGCCGGGCTCCTGCCGCAGCAACTCCCCGATCGACGCCTCCCCGCGCGAAGCGAGATCTTCCTCGGTCAATACAGACGCCGCGATGATGGATTCATGTTCCGGATGCGCGATAGGCGAACCGGTCACTATAATCTCATCATCGGTATGGCCGTGATCCTCATCTTGCGCCCAAACGGCGCCAGGACTCGCCACAGCAATCACCGCTGCGCTGCTCCACAAAATTTTCTTATGCACTTTTTGACTCCCTCAAGCCTTCAAACCGGCATTGGCGCCGGCGGTAACAATCAACAAAATTCTCGGATTGTTATCGGCTTGGGGGACCGCGCGGACGGGCGGCGCGGATGGTAAGGAGGGCCCGTTCAGATTGCGTGACCTGATCGGCTGCGCGCCAGACGGTCACGGAAAGCATGACGATGACAGCAGCAGTCGCCACGGCTTTGTCTACTTGCGGGGCGGCTAGCGAGAGAACGCAAACCTGTCCGCCGTGTTCATGCGGGCCGTCGCCATATTTGGCGGCATGAGCGGAAACAAGGATTTGGGATAGCGCAAAAGCAACGACCGCGGCGATCAACGCCGCGCCGATTTTAGTGCGCCAGTTCAAATTCCCAGCTTTGGGCATCCCGTCTCCAGACAAGCCGCATCAGGCCAAGGCGTTATAATCTCACATTCGGGACGGGGTGTCTATAAACGGTTAACGCGGCTCGTCTCCGTCAGGGCCCGCGCCGTCGCTTTCGTCTTCCTGCGCCGGGATGGCGTACCGCCCGCTCAGCCAACGATGGAGGTCTACATCTGCGCAGCGTTTTGAACAAAACGGCGCGTATTCAGCCATCGCCTTCTTGTCACAAATCGGACATGCCGCCGAATTTTTTGCTGCGTTGTCATTGCTCGCTGAGGTCAAAAGAACACTCCTCAAGTTTCTTCACGACTAGATAATCTGTGCGCGCGCCGTATTTTTCATGCAGCCGGTCACGCCAGGCATTTTTGCCATCCATATACTCGCCAAGTCGAGCGCCCATAGCAAGACGCAACCGGGCGGAGGGTTGCGCGCGCAAACGATGCTCCAGCGCACGCATCGCCGCTTTTGCTTTCGCTTCCAGCGTGAACTTACGTCCCGGTACTGGCGTGGTATTTTCTTGTTCCGAAAAACGATCAAGCAACGACCATGTCCGCCGCGGCAACGTAAAGCTGAAAAGACCGGATTTTGAAAAACTTTGCGCTTTCACGCCGTCAAGGCGGGCCAACTGCGTTTTCAAAAATTCGGTGAAGCGTTGGCGCTGCGTATTGCCCGACAGGTTCGGGAAATCAATCACTACGTGCCCGCCGATATTCCTCAAGCTGATTTGCCGGACCGCTTCCCTTGCTGCCGCCAGAGCCACTTTTTCCCGGAGGCGTGCAGATGAAGCAGCCGCGAGATCTGACGTATCAACATCAATTGCTGTCAGCGCTTGTGCCTCATCAATGACAATGCGCCCGCCGCCATCAAGCAGCACATTCCTGCCGAAAGCAGACGCTAACGCTTCGCTTGCGCCAGACTTTTCGAACAAATTACCGGCTGCATCATGCGCAACATTTGGAAAACCGGCGCCGTCAAGCAGGCTTCTGGCGCCGCCGTCATCAATAATGATCTCATCCGCCGCACGCCCAAAGGCTTCCACTGCTTCCAGCGCCGGATCAGGGACAGGCGGCAAACGCCCGGCTTGTTGTATCGTCACGTCCGCACTGACAAATCTGACGACAGCCCCCTTGTTCTGGCGCGGCGGCGCCGTGACCTCGATCTCGATCAAGGCGCCGTCCGTCAAATGCACTTCGTTCGTTGCTTTCAACGGCAGAAAAGCCGCCTTGCTGTCGCCGATATCAACAAAGGCTGCCTTGAGGCTTTTATCGATCGCCGTTATGCGCCCGGCGAACCGCCGTCCCGAAATAATCGCGCCATCCTCCGCCTCATCGCCGCGCGCCGGGCCGAACCAGAATTTCCAGACTCCATTGTCATTGATGAGCGCGGCGCGCGTTTCAGCAACGCCACACTCTATCAATATACGCACCGTCATTTTCGCCACCCGGCGCCAGTCAACAGATTTGCGGTTTCATAAAGAGGCAGACCGACAACATTCGAATGAGAACCAATCAGCTGCACGATGTGTTTTGCAAACAAGCCCTGGATTGCATAACCGCCTGCTTTGCCGCGCCACTCATCACAAGCGATGTATTCATCTACCGCTTTGGCATCGAGAACACGCACTTTTACACGCGTTTCGGAAATTCTTGATGTGCCCGAACCATCCGGCTTCACGAGCGCCACGCCGGAATAAACCCGGTGGCTTCTTCCGGAAATCAACCAGAGGCAATCGCGGGCTGTCTGCTCGTCTTCGGCTTTCGGCAATATGCGCCGGCCCACGGCCACGGCGGTGTCCGAACCCAAGACAAAGGATTGCGGATTTTGCCTCGCCACATGCAGGGCTTTTTCCTTCGCGAGACGTAAAACATACGCGTCGGGCTTTTCGCCCTTCAATTCCGCCTCGTCGATATCAGCAGGAATGATCCGATCAGGCGTTACGCCGATCAATTCCAGGAGCGCTTTGCGTCTGGGGCTCTGGCTGGCGAGAATGAGCGGCGGAGCGGACACCGGGCCCGGATTATTTGAAACGATAAGTGATGCGGCCCTTGGTGAGGTCGTAAGGCGTCATCTCGACGAGCACCTTGTCGCCCGCCAGAACGCGAATGCGGTTTTTGCGCATCTTGCCCGCCGTATGGGCAATGATCTCATGATCATTCTCGAGCTTCACCCGGAAGGTCGCATTGGGAAGCAGCTCCTCCACGGTGCCCTCAAACTCGAGCAATTCTTCTTTCGCCATTCGCTCCTCAGACCATGCTTCTTCGTTCAGGCGCAGCCGCCCGCGCCCGATGCGGCGGGAACATGGTTGGCTGCGGCCTGAAAATCAAGGCTTTTGACGGGGATCATGAAAATCGCTTGCGGAGCTTTTCATTGAGATTGTCCCGAACCCCGCGATAGGCGGCGATTATGGCCTCACGGCCGCCCCGTTCTTCCGAAGGGTTTTCGGTATCCCAGAATTCAATAGCCTCACGAGGCAGATGCCGCCGCGCCTCCGCCGCCGCCTCCGGCGTCAGCGCGATAACAATATCGAATTTGGACATATCGACATCATTCAGGGTCTTCGGTTCATGATCATGCATGGCGACGCCGAGCTCGCTCATGACGATTTCAACGAACGGGTCGAGCCCGCCCTCATACACCCCGGCGGAGTCCACCTTGAGCTTGTCGCCGGCCTGAAGCCGCAAAAGCGCCGCCGCCATGGGCGAGCGCACGGAATTCATATTGCAGGCGAAGAGCACGGATTTTGTCATGTGTTTTGGTTCTCCGTTCTCAGCGCATGTGAAAGCTGCAGATCAGCGTGAACAGACGCCGCGCCGTATTTGAGTCGAGTTCGATTTTGTCTTTCAGGCGTTCCTGCAGGATTTCCGAACCCTCATTGTGCATGCCGCGGCGCGCCATATCGATGGTCTCAATCTGCGCCGGCGCGGCATTGCGAATGGCGTCGTAATAACTCTCGCACAGCATGAAGTAATCTTTGATGATCTTGCGGAACGGCGTCATCGACAAATGCACCTGCCCCAGCGCCTCTCCGCCGGTGCGGCGTACGTCGAACACCAGACGGCGTTCGACATTGGAGAGATAAAGCTCAAACGGCCCCTCGCCGGCGCCGATAGGTTTGAAATAATTCTCTTCCAGAAGATCGTAGATCGCGACCTTGCGTTCATGTTCGATATCGGCGGTGGCGGGCGCAAGCGAACGCTCGTCAAGATCAATCTTGGCGATACGATAGCAGGCTTGTTTTTCTTCCTCGTCCGCCATCAACTTTCCCGAATCGGCCAGCTCTTACATAGCCGGGCAATCCCATGCCGTCACGGGTTTCGCTGCTGTTTAGCGCCCGTCATCGAATCACGGAACTTAACCTTCCCTAAACCGTTTGTGTCGAGTGAGTGCGTTTATGACGTCGAAATATTTCTTATCCGCCGCCGCCTTTGCTTTTGCCGCCAACTCAGCCGGTTCAGCCGAGGAGCGTCAGGAAATCCCAGACATTGCGCGGGCGATGCTGAAGGTCGCCCATGACAGCGGCGATCCCGCAGAAATCAGGGCGGTGGCCAAGGCGGTCAAGGCGGTGTTCCCTGATTATGAGGCCGCCATCGCCGCGGACGCCAATGCAAAGGTTGCGGCGCTCGAGCCAGCCCAAGAAGAGAATTTTGCAGACGCACCCAGGACTGGCCCCAAACAAAAACATGGTCTGTTCGCCCTCTCGCCATGGGACGGAAAGGTCAGCGCCTCTGGCGTGCTCTCATCGGGCAATTCGGAAAACGCCGCGGTCGGCGTCGCTATCGACGCGGCGCGCACCGCCGGCGCGTGGAAACACAATTTCAAGGGCTATTTAGATCTTGGTGAGTCGAACGGCGTCACCAATCAAAAACGCTGGGGCGCATCCTACAAGCTCGACTATAATTTCGGCGAGCGGACATACGCCTATGGACGCGTGTCCTACGACGAAGACCAGTTCTCCGGTTTCGACTACCGCCTGTTCGGTGGCGCTGGCCTCGGCCACTATCTCTTCAAGGGCGAACCGTTCTCATGGAAAGTCGAAGGCGGCCCCGGTTATCGCTTTTCGCCGGTCTCGGGTACGACCATGGAAGAAAATGAATTCGCCGTTTATGCGGCGACGGAAATCGATTGGCTGATCCGCCAAGGCGTGAAGTTCGATCAGGACGTCAACATCACCTGGACATCGCCGACAACGTCGATCCAGTCAGTGACGGCGCTGACAACGCAAATCTGGGGCGATATCTCGACCGGGCTTTCCTTCGAATACCGTTATGAAACCGATCCGCCCATGGGCCGCAAAAACACCGACACCATCGCCAAGGCGTCGCTGATCTACGGGTTTTGACCAGAACAGTTGAGCCTGTCGGGCTGCTGGCTTACATACCCGCCATTATGCCCGGAATCGTTGTTGCTGCATTTTACAGATTCACGTCCCTGCCGGATTTTGCGGACTATCAGGCGCCATTGCGCGAAACCGCCGAGGCAGGAGACGTGCGCGGCACGATTCTGCTGGCGCCCGAAGGGTTCAACGGCACGGTCGCCGGATCTCGGGACGGTGTTGACGCCCTGCTCATGCATCTGAAATCTCTACCCGCCTGCGCCGAACTCGACTGGAAAGAATCCTTCATTGACGAAAACCCGTTCCTGCGCATGAAAGTGCGGCTCAAGAAAGAAATCGTCACCATGGGCGTCACCGGGATCGATCCCGAAAAAAGCCATGAACGCTATGTGGAGCCCCATGACTGGAACAAGGTGGTCTCCGATCCGGACACCATCGTCATCGATACGCGCAACGACTATGAAGTCAGCATCGGCACGTTCGAAGGTGCTATTAACCCGGAGACCACATCGTTCCGCGAGTTCCCTGAATGGTTCCGCAAGTTCCGCGAGAAAAATGAGTTCAAGAAAGTCGCCATGTTCTGCACTGGCGGCATTCGCTGTGAGAAATCGACGGCGTTTTTGCGCTCCGAGGGCGTCGATGACGTCGTGCATCTCAAGGGCGGCATTCTGAAATATCTTGAAACCGTGCCGCAAGATAAGAGCCTTTGGCATGGCGAATGTTTCGTCTTCGACAATCGCGTGTCGGTGGGCCACGATCTCACGCCTGGCACGTACGATATGTGCCACGCCTGCCGCCAGCCGATTACCGAGGAAGACAAGCAATCCGAACACTATTCACCCGGCGTTTCCTGCCCGCATTGTCACGACAAATACTCGGAAGAAAAACGCCGGGCCTTCGCGGAACGACAAAAGCAGATTGAACTTGCGAAAGCGCGGGGTGAACAGCATCTGGGCGCAAGGTTGCCTCAGTCAGATACCGGCGTCGATGTTTAGGCTCTTTCTCTCCGCTCATCCCGACGAAAGTCGGGAACCAGTTACAATAATAAAGTCGGGCTTGGCCCGGCATTATTCTTTTACTGGATTCCGGCTTGCGCCGGAACGAGCGGGTGGGGTTATTATCACGCACAAACAACATAGATTACGTGCATGACTGAAGACTTGCCTATCCTCTACTCCTTCCGGCGTTGTCCCTACGCCATGCGCGGGCGGATGGCGATTGCCGTCAGCGGAACGCCCATGCGTCTGCGCGAGATCCTGTTGCGTGATAAGCCGGAGGAAATGCTTGAGGTTTCGCCGAAGGGCACTGTGCCGGTAGTGGTGATCGGCGATAAGGTCATCGACGAAAGCATCGACGTGATGCATTGGGCGCTCGAGCATAACGACCCGGAAAGGTGGCTTAAGGTGAAAGATACCGATGGCCTTATCGAAGAAAACGACGGACCGTTCAAGCACCACCTCGACCGCTACAAATATTCAACGCGCTATGAGGGCGCCGACGCGGAGGAACACCGTGCTGAGGGGTTCAAATTCCTGCAAAAACTGGAACGCCAGTTAGAGGACGCCTCCATCCTTCGCGACACGTCAATTCTTCATCGTGAGGGCGGGCGCAGCCTGCGTCGCGAAGGACGAAGAATTGACGCTCCTCAGGATGAAGGTGTGCAGTGGGAAACTGGGTATCTCTACGGCAACGCGCGCAGCCTCGCCGATATTGCGATCTTTCCCTTCGTGCGCCAATTCCGCATCGCCGATATGGAATGGTTTGACTCCGCGCCAATCCCACGCGTCCAGCGCTGGCTGATTGCGCTGATGGAGTCGGCGCTGTTCAAATCCGTGATGAAGAAATATCCGTTGTGGAAGGATACTGGGGAGGAGATTGACTTTTGCAAAAAACGTTAAATGCATTGTTGTGGAAAAATTGATGGTTTTTCAAATTCGGTCTGCGGTGGGCTTTTACAAAATTTTCTATTCCACAACGCCCCACGTTCATAAGCCAAGTATTTACGTGCAAACTGCTGACTATTAGCACGAGTTTTTTTATAGATTTCAGCAATCACATTCTCCGAATCTATGGCGCTTTTTCGCATATTGGCTTTCCGCATATCCCAAATACTTGGCAAGCTTGTCGCCTGCCATTCAAAAATTCCAGATTTCTCGATGTATTGTGAATTTATGCGGTTAATTATCGTGCATTCAGCCGCTGGGTTATTTTTTAGGGCCTTGTTGAATAAAGGATCAAAATAGAAAATCATTGTGCGTTCTGCATGAACCAAATCATGGACGTTCATTTTCATGGTCGTCCGGGCCTCACCTAGCCACAGCGCGGTGATTTTCCAACCGGCGTTTTCGGCGGTTACTACTTTTGCATGATCTGAACCCGTCTCCAGACCCGCTTCTTCTACATCGTCTAAAGCTATTTTGTTTTCTGATGGCGGTTTGAGATGTGCGAGCAGCCTTTTCTCAAACGAATTCATCGTGGCGCCAATATAAAGAGGCCTACGTGTCCATGTTTTCCAACCACGTTGGCCCAAAAACATGTAAAGGCCCTTCTTCAAACCCAACTTTCGACGGATTGTCTCGTCTAAACGTTTATATGGACTAGTTTCCTGAGTTCCATGTATTTGAAAAGGTCCGTGCCAATAGAAGTCATATTGTCCAGCCATTACGGTCTCCCCACGTCATTTCAAATTGAACATGGTAAGAGCCAGTCTTCAACTATTTAAATACTACTTCAACCTCACCCGCACCGACTTTGCATGGCTCGGCAGGCCTTCGGCGTCCGCGAGGCGCGCCGCTTGAGGACCGATCTTTTTAAGCACCGCCGCGTCACAGCCGATGATCGACGTGCGCTTCATGAAATCGAGTACGGACAAGCCAGAAGCGTATCGCGCGGCGCGCGCGGTCGGTAACACATGATCCGGCCCCGCCACATAATCGCCGACCGCTTCCGGCGTATAACGGCCAAGGAAAATCGCCCCGGCGTGGCGCACTTTTTTCAAAATCGGTTCAGGGTGATCAACAGCAAGTTCAAGATGCTCCGGCGCGATTGAGTCTATCAGTACGGGTGCGTCATTGAGCGATGCTACGACGATGATGGCGGAATTGTTTTTCCACGCCGCTTCGGCGATTTCGCGCCGCTGGCTTTGCACCAGTTGTTCGTCCACCGCCACAGCTACCTTGTCGGCGAACGCCGCATCATCCGTGATCAAAATGCTTTGGGACGACGGGTCGTGCTCCGCCTGTGAGAGCAGATCGGCGGCGATCCATTGCGGGTCGTTCTTGCCGTCCGCCACGACGAGAATTTCCGATGGACCCGCAACACTGTCGATCCCGACAGTTCCGAACACCTGCCGCTTCGCCTCCGCCACCCAGGCGTTGCCCGGTCCGACAATGACATCCACGGGCGCAATCGGTCCGGCGCCATAGGCCAGCGCAGCCACGGCCTGCGCGCCGCCGATGCGATAAATTTCATCAATTCCCGCCCGCTTCGCGGCGGCCAGCACCAGCGGGTTCATCTCTCCCTTGGGCGCGGGGCTAGCCATGGCGAGGCGCTTGACGCCTGCGACTTTCGCCGGAATGGCATTCATCAACACCGATGACGGATAGGCCGCGCGTCCACCCGGCACATAAAGCCCCGCCGCATCAACGCATGTCCAGCGCCAGCCGAGTATTACACCTTGGTCGTCAGTGTAACGCAAATCCTCCGGCAACTGTTTTTCGTGATACGCCTGAATACGTTCCGCTGCAAAATCGAGCGCTTCCAACTCATCCGGATCACAATCTGACTCCGCGCGGTCGATCTCTTCCGCTCTTACCCGCAAATTTTCATCGGTTAATTCGAATTGATCGAACTTCGTCGTATACGCCCTTACCGCTTCAAGTCCATCAGCGCGCACTTTCGCCATCACCTCGCGCACAACGTTGCTCACGTCGGCGCCGCCGTCGCGATCGCGGTTCACATAGGCGTCGAACGCTGTGTCAAAATCAGCGTCGGCGGCGTTAAGGCGCAGGGCCATGATTTACTCGTCGTGCTTCGGTTTCGCGCGGGTGCGCCACGGCTCAGAAATGTCCGACATATAGGCATTGACGCTTTCCACATCGAGGCGCACAGCCCCGCCGCCAGAAAAGTCGAGTATGATAACGCCCGCGCCGTCCTCGCCCTTTTCAAAACGGATCGCCAAAAGCTCAACCACCGCATCCTTGGCGTTGGTGCGTAAATGCTGGAATTGCGCCGATTTTACATCATCGAAATGCAGCCCCGCCCGCACCCGCACGAACGGTCCTGATCGGCGATCGATGGCCGCCTCCCAGACAAACCGGTTGGCGACCAACGCAAACCTCCGCTCATCTGGTAGGAAAGCAAAATCACCGAGCTTCGCCACCGCATCCTGCAGGCACGCGGAAATGACGCCGAGATCTTCTTCGTCGCCCGCCATCAGTTTCAGCGGTTTATAGTCCTTCAGAGAAGCCAACGCCCTCTCCTATTCTTTCACACGTTCGATCAGCGCGCCGCACGCCTGAAGTTTTTCTTCAAGCCGTTCAAACCCGCGGTCAAGGTGGTAGACGCGATTGACCATGGTCTGCCCTTCGGCGGCAAGGCCTGCGATGACCAGCGACATGGAGGCGCGCAAGTCAGTCGCCATCACTGGCGCGCCTTTGAGACGGTCAACGCCGCGCACGGTCGCGGTCTGTCCATCAACGGAGATTTTTGCGCCCATACGCGACAATTCCGGCGCATGCATGAAACGGTTTTCAAAAATCGTTTCCTTGATTTTGGAGACGCCGTCCGCCGTCGCCATCAGCGCCATGAACTGCGCCTGCAGGTCCGTCGGGAAACCCGGGAATGGCTGAGTGATGATATCGACGGCCTTGTACCGCCCGCCATTACGTTTGACGCGCACGCCGTCGTCGAGTTCTTCTACATGCAGACCGATTTCTTCGAGCACCGACCACGCGGCGCCGAGAAGATCGCTATTTGTGCCCGTCAGCGTCAGCTCGCCGCCGGTGGCGCCGACCGCCATTATGTAGGCGCCGGTTTCAATCCGATCCGGCAGAACGGCATGCTCAGCGCCGTGCAAACGATCGACGCCTTCAATGGTGATGGTCGATCTCCCCGCGCCGGAAATTTTCGCGCCCATGGCGATAAGACAGTTGGCGAGGTCGGCGATTTCCGGCTCACGGGCGGCGTTTTCAATGGTGGTCTCGCCTTTCGCCAGCGTCGCAGCAAGCATCGTGTGTTCCGTCGCGCCGACCGAAACGAATGGGAATGCGATGTCGGCGCCGCGCAAACCGTCCCGCGCTTCGGCAAGCACATAACCTTCATCAAGCTCGATTTTCGCCCCCATAGCGGTAAGCGCCTTCAGATGCAGATCGACCGGCCGGGCGCCAATGGCGCAGCCGCCGGGGAGCGAAACCTTGGCCTTGCCCTCTCGCGCAAGAAGCGGACCCAACACATTGAAACTCGCTCGCATTTTTCGCACGAGATCATACGGCGCCTCAGTTGAGGAAATCGTCTTGGCGTGGAGCTCCAATCTAGAGCCATTGAACTGCGCCGCCGCTCCGTGCTGTTCGAGCAGGCGCAAGAGCATATCCACGTCGGCAAGGCGGGGAACGTTCGTCAGAGTCAGCTTTTCATCAGTCAAGAGCGACGCCGCCATCACTTTGAGGGCGGAATTCTTTGCGCCGCTGATGGGGATCGTCCCGTAAAGGGGCCGCCCGCCGATAATCGCCAATTTATCCATTATTCGTCGTCCGTTTCTTGTTTTTGGCCGCCCTTTTTACGCCGGCGCAAATTCGCCCGCAGCGCCTCAGAGAGACGGGCTTCACGTTCGGGCGTCTTTACGCCAAAGCCCGGCTTTTTCCGGGCGTCAGCGTGCTCATCCTGCGGTTTGTCGGAATTTGGGGGCATGACCGGCGGACTTAAAGGCGCTGGTGCCCCTTCCGTCAAGCGCTGTTAGGCCGCTGACTTTCCAGCTTTCTTCACGTGCCGCCGTGGCCTAAACCCGGAGCGATGACAGCAAGCGGGATTGAGCTTTCCGGCAATCTTCAAGGCGCGCAGTCCTTCGAGACAGCGGCGATGATGACGCGCGTCGCCAGCGAGACCGACATTGACGAACTGAGCCATGTGAATAACGCGGTGTACCTGATCTGGGCGCAGGACGTGGCGGTCGCCCACTGGCGCACCGTGGCGCCGGAAACCCTGCTCAAAGACTTTGTCTGGGTCGCGCTGCGCCACGAGATCGACTATCGCGATCAGGTACTGGCGGGCGAGACGGTGGAAATCCGCACCTGGCTCGGGCGCGCCGCCGGGCCCCGCTTCGAGCGCCATGTGGATATCAGAAAGCCCGACGCAGCCCGCTTTTCTGCGAAAGTCCTGACTGACTGGTGCCTCATAGACGCCAAAACCCGCCGGCCAAGGCGCGTTGGCGCCGATGTGCTGGATCCCTTCGGTGTGTCTGGTTAACTGCCGATTTTCATGGCCCTAAGCGCTTCCCATCAGCCGCGGCCCGCGTTATACCGCCGCCTCTTTTGAGGTCCGCCTCATGGGAACGCTGCCGTAGCTCAGGGGTAGAGCACTCCCTTGGTAAGGGAGAGGCCGAGAGTTCAATTCTCTCCGGCAGCACCATTTTCCATTCACAGACAAGTGTCGATGTCCAAAAAGGACAACGATGAAATCGGCTGGATGCCCTTCTAAATTTTGCTTGCGCCGAATCGATAATTCCAGCTCTATCTTATCCTTATATTCGGGGAGAGGGTGGAATGGCGGGCCATCAGAAAGTCTGGATGAGGGCGCTGTTTCCGGAACGGCCTTCGCTGTTCGCTCTGTTCGGCGGCGGCGTAGCGCTCTTTGGCGATTTCGCGAGCTTTCTTACAAATGCAGTGACGCCGCCTCTCCTCCTGACGCTATTTCTAGCGGCGACCGTCGTCATGATATTTTTGTGCGTCAGAAACGCCAGGAGCGTCGATGCCGCCAACCCTGAGGCCGTTGCAACAGCCGGTCAGTGCTTTGTCTGCGACGCGTTCCGCTTCGCTTTATGTGCGGCAGGCATTTTCGCGCTGATGATGCTGGTGGGCGGCGGCAAAACGGCGACGGAGTCGGTCGGGGAGATGCTCGGCCTTATAAAGGAGGACGTGGCGCAGATTTCGTCGGACGTAACGGAAATTCGCGAAACTGTGGATTCAATTTCTATTATTGAGACACCAAAAACCGCCCACGACTCCTTTAACAACGCTTGGGTTTACCAAAACGTCCGCCGCGACAGCGCGAACGCGATGAAGTGGATAACAGAGCATTACAAAAATAATGAGCGCTCGAAAATCGACGCCGCTGAGCTCTATTTCAATGCCGGCCGCGTCTCTGTCGCCCGGGACCAGCTTATCTCGCAAATGACAGAGATCGGCAGGCAAAATCGAGATCCGGGCATGCTTGTGGTCGCCGCACGAAACGAGCCTGATTTCGCCAAAAGCTCAGCTTTGTACAACGAAGCAAAACTGATCGATCCTGCTTTCCCGTTTGCGTACTGGGATCCGATGCGTGTATCCCAACCAGCGCAAACACCTGCATCGGGAATTGCCGAAACCGCGGAAGGACTGTCATCGCAGAAAGCCGACATCGATGCATTTTTGGAACGTATCGATGGTCAACCGGCCGCCGCATATTTTTATTTGCCGCAACATCAGGCGGATTACGAAAGCCTAGCGCGACAGCAGTCGGAATCGCTCGCCCGTAATATCGCGTCCTATGAACAGCTTATAAAAAATGCGGCGGAGCGCGAAAGCGTTACGCGCGCTGCGAAAATGTCGCCGCCGCCGCTTGAATTCAGCTGGCGTGACAATGTCACCAAAGATCTACTACAGATCAACAAGACTTTCGTTGCAACAGCTCAGCGTTACGCGTACCGATTTAATGACGGCGCATGGACTGAAGGTGATCGCATTCCGCTATATCATGAACAGCCGAGACAAGGCGTCTTCGAAATGCGCTGGCAGGACCGTTCGGGCGAATGGTGGGGTCCGTACCGATACGAGTATTCTGCAAATTGATCAGACCATCATTTTTTCAATCGGCAATACCAGAATCGCGCTGGCACCGAGTTTCTTAAGGTCTTCAAGCGTATTCCAGAACACGCTTTCGCGGCAAACCGCATGAATGGCGACCTTGTCCGGACTGCCGGCGAGCTCCAGCACGGTGGGCGCATCGGCCCCGGGCAAATATTCTGTTATGGTCGGGACTGCATCGCGCGGCGCATTCATCATGATGTACTTCGCATCACGAGACGTAATGACGCCTTTAATGCGCTTTAGCAACGCTTCGAATACGGCCTGTTTCTCAGCTGAAAACGCAACTTTGCGCCGGATGAGCGTCGCTTCGGATTCAAAAATCGTCGCCACGGGTTTGAGACCGTTGGCGTCGAGCGTTGCTCCTGTCGATACGATATCGCAGACAGCATCGGCAATCTTGAGGCGCGGCGCGACCTCTACGGAGCCTTTCATCATTACAGGCCGCGCTTTTACTTTCTCCTGCTGCAGCCAAGCGCCCGTCAAGCCTGGATAGGAAGTAGCTATACGCTTTCCTTGAAGCATGGCTGCGCCGTCAAACGTCCATTCCTTTGGTGCGGCGAGCATGAGCTTGCAGCGCGCGAAGCCGAGCGGCATCACCTCTTCAGCCGGCGTATCCCGTTCTTCGTGCAGACGGTCTTCCTCAAACACATTTTGTCCGACAATGCCGATATCGCATGCATCGTCCGCAACGAATGACGGGATGTCATCGTCGCGCAATAGAAGCACGTCGATGGGCAACTCCTGAACTCGACCGTAAAGTTTGTCTTTGCCGCGAGAAATTTTGAGCCCGCACTGTTTCAACAGCTCAAAACTTCCGTCCGACAATCGGCCGGATTTCTGGATCGCAATGCGCAATCGCTCTTCACTCATGATACTGCTCCAATAGAAATCAGATACGATCGAGAACGAGACGATAGCCTCGATGCTTCTCGTCGCGCAGGAAGCGTGCGACACGCCCGATTGTGGTTGTGGATGCGCCAGTCTCTGCCGCGATCTCCCGATAGGAGCTCTCGCCTAAATCCAGCATTCGCGCGATACGCCAGCGCTCGGCAAACGCATCGATTTCGGCCGGCGTCGCCAAATCCTTCAGAAAACGCGCGATCTCGCCTTCGTTCCTCAAAGCTGCAAACGCCTTGAAAAGCGCTTGTTCATCGGTTGCCTTGCTCATTCATGCCCCGTGACAGCAGTGACTTAATGTATTAGTACGCTAATACACCTTGGGCAACCGGCGTCAAGCCAAAAAACCCGGCATATAGGCCGGGGTTTTTTATGGCGATTATATACTTGACTGAACACCGCCTACAACCTATATTAGAAGTCAAGGAGCAAGACCATGACCGCCAAACTCAAAAACGCCATCTACAAAGACGAAATCAAAGCCCGCGAGCATCTCGAAAAACTCCGCTGGCCTGATGGCGCTTACTGCCCGCGATGCGGCGGCTTTGAAGTCACCAAGCTAGGCGGCAAAGCCGCTGATCTTGGCCAGTACAACTGCCGTGATTGCCGCAAGAAGTTCACCGTTACCGTCGGCACCGTCTTTGAGCGCTCGCATATCCCGCTGACCACTTGGCTCATGGGCTTTCAGCTTATGTCCTCATCCAAGAAGGGCATGTCAGCCCATCAACTGCACCGCTTGCTAGGCATCACCTACAAGTCGGCTTGGTTCATGGCGCATCGTATTCGCGAAGCTATGGCGCCGAAGAAAGGCTCTCAGACTCCTATGGGCGGCAAAGGCAAAGTGGTTGAGGCTGACGAAACCTACCAAGGCAAAACCAAGGAAATCCGCACCGTCAGCGCCGATGGCCGCGTGAAGTACAAAGCCAAAGGCCGTGGCGGCGCTAACAAGCGCACCGTGATCTCTTTAGTTGAGCGCGGCGGTTCCGCCCGCACCTTCCATGTTGCTAACGCGACGTTCGCCAAGGTTGAGCAAATCATTTCCGAGAACGTGCATCGCGAGAGCCGCTTACATACCGACGAGAGCCGTCTCTATAGCGTTTCAAAAGTGCCTACGATGGTCGCTGAACATGAAACCGTGCGCCATACAGCCGATGAGTATGTGCGCGGCGATGTCTACTCAAACACCGTCGAAGGGTATTTCTCCATTTTCAAACGCGGTATTCGCGGCGTCTATCAGCATTGCTCTGAGAAGCACCTGCACCGCTACCTGTCAGAATTTGACTTCCGTTATTCCAACCGCATTGCCCTTGGTATTGACGATACTCAGCGCGCTAATTAGGCCCTTAAAGGCATCACCGGCAAGCGTCTGACCTATCGGCGGACTAGTGAAGCCCTGCTTTAAGTATCAGGCCCAGCGCTTCCTGCGCTGGCGAAAACTACATCACAAAATGTAGGCAAAAAGGACTCGACTCCGTGCAATCGGCGCCGAAGACTCTTGCCCGCGATCACTGATTCGCATGCGTGCCCCTGAGACAGAGGCGGGGCGCATGGTGTGCCTCAGTGTGGGCGGCACAACCGCCCGACTTAGTATGGAGAACAACCATGTCTAAGGGTCGCAAGATCGGCAGAGACGCCAAAACCGGTGAATTTATTCCGGTCGCGGAAGCGAAGCGCCGTCCTAATACGACGGTCGTGGAGACTCTGCCAAAGCCGAAGAAGCCTAAGAAGTAGGCTTTTTAGGTGACGAAGGGCGGCCAGGTTTTCTTTTGCGAGAGGTCTGGCCGTCTTTCTTCTTAAGTTTGCCGCTTTGGTTAACAGAACCTTTACGGGGCGCTTTGTCAATTTTCCCGCCATGCGGTTGCGGCGGCATACCCAGCGCCCGTTTTAGCGCCTCATCCCGTTTCTTTTCATCGGAGCTTTTCGTCATGCCATTGCCCGGTATCTACAACGAAAAAACTGAAAAATGCCTTGCATTGATCGGCCTTATATCTATGCGCTTTAACTTCTGCGAATCAATTCTTCGGGAATTGCTCGGCGTCTATTTCGACGAATCTATACAGTTCGAAATCACAATAACACACACTGGCAATCGCTCCCTAGGCGATGCGCTACGAACGCTAAACAATGAATACGGAAACGACGAAACAAAACCGCACATCAACCATTTCATAAAATGGTTCGAAATTATGACCGAGTACAGGAATTACTATGTCCACGGCCCGCAAATGGAAGGCCAACTAGATGGCGAACCCGGCCTCATTATTCATTCGAGTACAGCCAAGTCTCGCCTCAAATGGCATCAAGAAGTCGCGACCCATGATAAATTAACTGAAGTCGCGAAAAACATGGACCGTCTTTTGAATTACGGTTCTGCGCTACTGCAAGCGACGTCTTTGAAGATGCAGGAGTTTCTTGCGAAGCATGGTGAGAAACCCTCGCCATTGCCCGAAAAACCTCCTCTGCCTGATAGGCTGCAGAAGCAAATTCGATTTCCGACAGACGATCCGCCCCCGCCTCAATCATAGCGGGGGTTATTTCGATCTCAGCGGGATCGCCGGCCTGTCTGTCTGTATCTAGTGTCATGGCTATGTTCATTCAAGTATATAATGCCCTTTTTTATTCATCTATCAAACCATCTACTTGATCATGCGGTTTTTTGTTCGTGCATTTCCTCGGATTCATCCAACCAGCGAAGAAACACGTCATCGAGCGCAGCTTTTTTCATGGGTTTCGCAAGAAAATCATCCATTCCAGCCCGACGACACCGTTCGCGGTCTTCATCCAAGACATGGGCTGTTGTGGCGATTATCGGCGTTCGTTTCAGGTTATGCGTTATTTCGTATTCCCGGATTTTCGAAGTCGCCTGGAACCCGTCCATCACCGGCATGGAAAGGTCCATTAGAACGGCGGCAGGCATATGCTCCTTGAATAGATCAAAGGCCTTTTCGCCATTTTCGGCAATTAACACCTCATAGGCGTCTTCGTCGATGAATTTAGTCAACACCATCTGATTGACCATATTATCTTCGGCAACAAGCAACTTTTTGCGGTTGCCGGACCGTTGCATTTTCGCCGTATCCTTCTGCGCCTCACCCTCTCGCGTTTCAACAGACTTTTGCAAAATCTGGGATGCGCCATCCGTCAGAACGCGGGCAAGCGTATCCATAAGCTGCGAAGGCCGGACCGGTTTCGACAGATACGCCTCCACATGAGCGGCTTTCGCTTCAGCTTCTGTTATCGCGTCGTCAATAGACGAGAGAATTAGCGTAGGCGTGCCTGCAAAGCGCGGATCCGCTTGGATGCGCCTGGCAAGCGACACGCCATCCTCGCCTGGCATCTGGAAGTCCAGAAGCAGCGCATGATAGCGATCATTCTCAGCAATTGATTTCTCAAGCGCCGCCATGGCTCTCACCGGATCGCCCGCGATTGTCGAGCGGAATCCCCAGCCATCCATCAATTCCTGAAGAATACGGCGGTTCACCGGATTGTCATCAACCGCAAGAATTCGCACGCCATCAAAGGTCGCCTTATTTACGACCGGCATGGATTGAATTTTATCGTCCACAGGCAGGCTCAACGTGAACCAGAAACGCGACCCCTTGCCCACTTCGCTTTCCGCACCAATCTCGCCGTCCATCAATTCAACGATGTTTCTGCATATTGCGAGCCCTAGACCGGTCCCGCCAAAGCGGCGTGTGTGTGACGCATCCGCCTGCTCGAATTTCTCAAACATTCTCGGTATTTGATCGGGCGGAATGCCGACGCCGGTATCTTTGACGCTGATGTGAAGATTCACGTTCACACCTACGCGCTCCCCAGTAACGTCGATCAGCACGTAGCCGTGCTCCGTGAATTTGACCGCGTTGCCTATGAGATTGCCAAGCACCTGACGTAAGCGAGAATCGTCAGCGACGACGCCTTCTGGTAAATCAGGAGCATAGCGGACGATCAGCTCGATGTCCTGCTCAAGCGCCTTCGCCTGCATCATTGTTGCAACTTCATAGACTGTCTGCCGCAAATTGAACGCTCGCGGTGACAGGCGAAATTTGCCCGCTTCCAGTTTAGCGAAATCGAGAATGTCGTTAATGACGGTCATCAGCGCATTACCGGACGAAACAATAATGGAAGCGAGTTCACGCTGACGGCGGTCAAGATTCGTATTAGACAATACTTCCGCCATGCCGAGGACGCCGTTCATGGGCGTGCGAATTTCATGACTCATAGAGGCAAGAAATTCCGACTTCGCCACATTGGCGGCATCAGCGGCGATGCGCGCATTCATAAGCGGACGAACGAGCATCCTGTGAATCACAAAGCCGAGAACCAGCACCATCAACATTGCAGCAGCAAGTGTGGCAATTGCCGCAGAAGTCCGGAACTCGTGCAGACTTTGAAACGCTGCGCGCTTGTCCACAGAAAGCACGAGGTACCAGTCAACCGAACTTAACGAAGGAATTCGGTGAAAAGTCACAATCTTCGGCTCATCCATGTTTTCGAGATACTGAATATCGCCGCCGACCTCAGGCCGATGGCCCGGATATGCAAAAGCTATGTCCTTTGAAACGAGCTCTCGATCCGGGTGCGCTAGAATTTTTCCGGCGCCAGAAACAAGATAGGCGTAACCTAGTCCGCCAAGGTTCGTTTCTTTCAGAATATTACTGAGAGATTCCGTCGAGAAATCTGCCCCAACGACGCCAAGAAGATTATTCTCCCGATATACGGGCGCGGCGACAGTGATCGTTTCAACATTCGTCGTGATGTCGAAATATGGCTCGGTCAGCGTACTTTCGCGCGCCATCAGCGCAGCAGCATACCACGGCCGCGTGCGAGGGTCGTAGTCAGCGGGAAGCTCATCGTCGGCCGGCCATATGTGGTAGCCGCCGTCCGCCTCGCCAAAATACGTCCATATGAAGGTTTGCTCGTAGACAGGGTTTTTGACGATCTCTACAGCGTCCTCGCCATCAAAATCCTTTGAAATCGAATGTGCGAGATTTTCCGCCAGCGTAATACGGTGAGAAAGCCAATTATCAGCTCCCCATGCTGTCGTTTCGCCTACAGTCTTTAGATACTTGTCCAGCTCTTTCTGGCGAAGATTATGCTCGGAGAAATCATGGTAGACGGCAAAAGCCAAAAAAATAAGCAAGACTGCAAAAGTACCGGCGGCAAGCGCGGTCGCCATCAATCTTGTCCCTGATGGCGTGGAAGCCCCCGTTTCCAACGTATTCGTCATTTTCATAACTGCGCAGCGCCCTTGTCTATTGTCCCCCTGACAAGACGCTATGCGGTTAAGGTTAACAGGCCCTTCAACGAGGAGGCATGGCGTGATTAAGAGAGCATTAACAAAAGAAGGGAGGATGAAGATCATCCTCCCTCAATTTTCTTATTTATCGCCGCGTTTATTCCGTAGGCGGTAACTGATCGGCGAAGTCGGGCAGCGCTTCCAACTGTGGGCGTACGCTCGCCAGATCGCCAACCACCGTGAGGCTCATCTCATTAATCGCAAGATGCTCCTTGGCAGCATCCTGTACTGATTGAGGCGTCAGAGCCTCAACAGTACTTACATAGTTTTCGAGATACTCGGTCCCAAGGCCATGCAGATTTACGAATGAAAGCCTGTTGGCGACGCCAAACCGCGATGCGAGCTGAATAACGAAAATGCCATTCATGTAGTTTTTGATGCCGCGCATCTCATCATCTGGAGGCGGCGCATCCTGTAGACCGCGGATTTCCTTTATGACTTCCGCAAGCGCCGGCCCTGTCGCCTCACTTGTGATGTCTGCGTTCTGGCGCCAGTACGCTGCGCCCTTCTCAAGGCTGATCGCAGAGTTCGGTGAATAGGTGTATCCCTTGTCTTCCCGGATGTTCCGCGTGATACGCGAAGAAAAATAACCGCCTAGGATCGTATCGGCGCCTTCAAGATCAAGGGTCTGATCGACCGGTGGAACACGCTTGCCAAGCCTTATGGTCGATTGCACTGCGCCTGGCCGGTCAACCAATTTTACTTCTGGCCCCTCGGGCATAGCAGGCGCCAGGTCAAGCGGGTCCGGCCCGCCTCCCCATCGACGAAATGCATCGGAAACGGCGCGCTTTACTTCACGCCGGTCAAACTGGCCAACAACGAATAAATGAGTTCGTTTTGCACCAAAGTTCGCACCATGAAACGCCTTTGCATCTTCAAGGGTCAACGCTGCGAATGTTTCAGCGTCCGGCAAAGTCGCCGTGCTGTACGGATGGTTTGGGTAAAGAGACTTCGTGAAGGCATCCTGCGCAATGGTTCCCGGCTGCGTTGCGCCAATGGAAATATTCCGCAAGCGGTTTTGCTGAATGCGGCCGAATTCTCCTTCGGGGAAATTCGGCTGCTGGAGTACAGAGGCAATCAGTTCGATCGCATCCGGCACGCTTTCACTTAAGACATCCATGCTTACCGTCGTCTGGTCAAGGCCGACGCCGACATTGACGTCGCCTCCCATCAGCGCGGCTTCGAGCGCAATTTCGGAAGCAGATTTGCCGCCGGCTCCTTCAGCCATCATGTCGGCTGCAAGATCGGAAATCCATGGCGTATCGCCGTCATGGAGATTTCCGACTTGCACAGCGCCAAGCACAAATGCTTTCGGTACCCGGCCAAAAGGAACGAGCGTAACTTCCATGCCGTTGCGCAGGGTATAACTTTCGATTTTCGGCAAATCGAATCCGCGCGGTTCACTGCCGACCGGCGGCGCCTCTTTTTCCTGTGCTACGGCAGGCGTGACGATCATGGCGCCGGCCAATAATGCGACAGCGAGTTTTGCGAAATGTCTCATGTTTAAATCTCCCTGTCCTACTGGTTCGCGCCGGGCTTCAGTGTAATCACTGAGCGATTGGTTTGACGTAGATATTCTTTTGCAGTCTCACGGATGAGTTCGGGCGTCACGACATCGAATTCAGCCTCGAGCTCATTAATTCGCGCGGGATTATTATCAAAGAGCGCAAACACGGCGAGCAGATCCACAAGCCCCACACGATTACCATCGCCGACGGTGTCATAAAGGCTTGAACGGAGTTTGGTCATTGCCCGGTTCATCTCTTCCTGACTGACGAGATTTGTCTGCAGGTCTTCGACGATTGCGTCGAGCTCGGCAGTAATCTCAGCTTCAGAATGTTTGGCGTCATGAATAAGGAACGCCGCCCAGATCATCGGACCATTGTAATTGTAGGCGTTGCCGAGCGGCCAGTTGACGCCGCCAGGAACGTTTGAGGCAAAGCCCTTTTCCTGAACCATGCGCTGATGTAACCGGCTGTCGTCGCCGTCCGTCAGCATCGCGTCGATGACAAGCATGGCGTACCATTCCGGTGATCCGCGCTCAGGCACATGATATGCCCAGGCGACGGCTGGACGCGGAGCCAGCGGGTCGGTTTTTTCAAGACGCTTTTCTTCTTCCTGGCGCGGTTCTGAAATGTCAGGAAATGTCAAATTGTCCGAAGCCGGAATATCGCCAAAATACTTTTCAACCCAGCCAAGCGTTTTTTTCGGGTCGATGTCGCCCGCTATAACGACAACGGCGTTGTTCGGCGCATAGAAGTCATTGAAAAACTGCTGCACGTCTTCAAGCGTAGCGGCATCAAGATCTTCAAGGTCACCATAAAAGTTATGCGCATTGAACCAGTTTTCATTGGCGAGCTGCGGTAGGTCGAGCCAAGGAAATCCGCCATATGGCTGATTGAGGACGTTGACCTTCACTTCGTTTTTTACGACGCCCTGCTGGTTGGTGAGGTTCGCCTGCGTGATATCGAGACCGCGCATCCGGTCCGCTTCAGCCCAGATAAAGGTTTCGGTTTTATGCGACGGCACAACTTCAAAGTAGTTGGTAAAGTCAAAACGCGTCGATCCGTTCAAAACGCCGCCATTTGAGTTGACGAGATTGATGAATTCCGCCTTGCCCAGATTCTTCGACCCCTGAAACATCATATGTTCAAACAGATGCGCGAAACCGGTTCGGTCGCGAGGCTCGATGCGGAAACCGATGCCGTAATAGACTCCGATCGTCGTCGTCGGCACTGAATGATCTTCGGACAAAACCACCTTGAGTCCGTTTTCGAGCGTGTGGTACTCGACAGGCGTTTCAAAATCCGAAGCGTTTGCCGCGGATGTAAATACTGCGCCCGCCAGCGGCGCCATCAGAGCCACTCGCAGACTTTGGAATAAAAACATTTGCTATTCCCCTCCATTTCTTGATGGCCGCATATTCTCGCCAACCGCGGCGAATGTCCAACGGTGATCCGCCATGGGCGTCAGAGTCGTCCTGGACTTGAAAGCAATTCAGAATCTGGCCGCCAAGGCTTTGTTCAGAAAGAGATTTTCAGCGCTTGCAGTCTACTGCTCTTTCCTCTATAGACCGCCGCTCTATCAGGAATTCCGCGCCGCCGCGAGGAGCCGACTGGCTCGACGCAGCGGCGGTTTTTTGCATGAAGGACGCCGAGAACCATGGCCCAGATTGACGTATTTTATTGTGAACCCCGCGAAAAGACGGGCACGGGCGGCGCTCGGGCTTCACGGCGTGCAGACTGGGTGCCTGGCGTGCTTTACGGCGGCGGCGCAAATCCGGTGGCGATCCAGCTGAAGAAGAACGAAGTCGAAAAGGCCTTCAAAAACGGTCGCCTGCGTTCTCACCTCGCGAAAATCGATGTTCCCGGCGAAGACGGCCAGCAACCGGTCATTGCTCGCGACGTCCAGGTCCACCCGGTCAAAGGGCTGCCGATCCACGTCGACCTGATGCGCGTGGACGAAAAGACCCGCCTCGACGTGGCTGTGCCGGTTCGTTTCATCAACGAAGAGAAATCTCCGGGCCTTAAAAAAGGCGGCGTGCTCAACGTTGTCCGCCACGCGGTCGAAGTTTACGCGCCTGCCACAGCCATTCCGGAAGTTTTTGAGGTTGACGTCACTGGACTTGAGGTCGGCGACGGTATCCATGCATCGGCGATCGCTCTTCCCGAGGGAGTGACGCACGTCATCACGGATCGCGACTTCACCATTGCTACCATTGCAGCTCCATCGGCCCTGCGCTCGGCTGATGAGGAAGACGCCGAAGCCGCCGCTGCAAGCGAAGACGACGGTGAATCCGAAGACGGTGAACAGGAAGAAGAAGGCAAGGAAGAGTAAGCGCCTTCCCTTCCCGCCTCCCTTAATGGCGGCCCTGCGCCCGGGAGCAGTCCATGCTTTTGCTTGTTGGTCTCGGCAATCCCGGCGAGAAACACGCCTCGCATCGCCACAACGTTGGCTTTATGGCTGCGGACGCCATCGCCGAAGCCCATGGATTCGATGCGCCGAAATCAAAGTTCCAGGGCCAACTTCGCGAAGGTTTTCTCGAAGGTCCCGGCGGGCGGACCAAAGCCCTCATTCTCAAGCCTCAAACCTACATGAATGAATCCGGCAGGTCTGTCGGCGAAGCGCTTCGGTTCTACAAACTTACGCCGGAAGATGTTGTCGTATTTTACGATGAGCTCGATCTGGAACCATCGAAACTTCGCATAAAAACGGGCGGGGGCGCAGCGGGTCATAACGGCATCCGCTCCATCGACTCGCATATCGGCAATGATTTTAGGCGCGTGCGGATCGGCATCGGGCACCCCGGCAACAAGTCACGCGTGACAGGTCACGTTCTTGGAGATTTTGCCAAAGCGGATCGCGAGTGGCTGGAGCCGATGCTCGATGCCATCGCTGCTGCAGCGCCGCTTCTAACATATGCGGACAACAACCGGTTCGCTAGCGCCGTTGCACAACGGGTCTCGCCCCAAAAACCCGAAAAAGCGCGGAAAGATAGGAGAATCGAACCACTCGATTCCGATGCAGCCTCCCGCCCGGCAAAACCGGCGGAGCAACAATCAAAGAATCCTTTCGCCGAGGCATTTCAAAATCTTCTGCGCGGCAAGAAATAGAAAGACGAATTCATGGGCTTTAAATGCGGCATTGTAGGACTGCCGAATGTGGGAAAATCGACGCTCTTTAACGCGCTCACGAAAACTGCGGCGGCGCAAGCGGCAAACTATCCCTTTTGTACGATTGAGCCGAATGTCGGCGACGTCGCCGTACCAGAACCACGCCTAAAGACGCTCGCTGAAATCGCCAAGTCGGCGGAGGTCATTCCGGCGCGGATGCAGTTCGTCGACATCGCCGGCCTTGTTAAAGGCGCGTCCAAGGGCGAAGGTTTGGGTAACCAATTTCTCGCGAATATCCGCGAAGTTGACGCCGTCGCATATGTACTTCGCTGCTTTGATGACGACGACATCACTCATGTTGCGGGTAAGATCGATCCGATCGCAGACTTTGAAGTCGTGGAAACGGAGTTGATGTTGGCGGACCTCGAAAGCCTCGAAAAGCGCCGGATCAATGCCGAGAAAAAAGCCAAGGGACAGGACAAGGAAGCAAAGGCTGCGCTGGTCCTGATCGACAAGGCGCTCACCGAATTGGGCGAAGGCCGCCCCGCCCGTAACGCTGAAATCGATGCGGAAGAAAAAAAAGCCTGGGCTGGTCTGCAGCTATTAACGGCGAAACCGGTGTTATTTGTCGCCAATGTTGATGAGGGCGCTGCCGCCGACGGTAACGATTATTCACGTGAAGTCGAGGCGCGCGCCGGGCAGGAAAACGCGGTGTCGGTCGTCATCTCCGCCAAAATCGAATCCGAACTCGCGCAACTCTCCGACGATGAACAGACGGAATACCTCGAAACACTGGGGCTTTCAGAACCCGGCCTGAACCGGATGATCCGCGCCGGTTACGACTTGCTCGACCTTCACACCTATTTCACCGCCGGCCCTAAGGAAGCACGCGCATGGACTGTGCGGCGGGGGGCGAGCGCGCCGCAGGCGGCGGGCGTTATTCACACGGATTTCGAAAAGGGTTTCATCCGGGCCGAGACGATCGCTTACAATGATTATGTGGCGCTTGGCGGAGAACTCCCGGCCAAGGAGGCTGGAAAAATGCGGCTTGAGGGCAAGGATTACATCGTCCATGACGGCGACGTCATGCATTTCCGCTTTAATACTTGATCAAGACATTGCGCCCGTAACACTTTGTTGAGAAACGTTTTTACGGGCGATTAAGCTTAACAGCCTATTCTGCCCGTCATGAGCGCTATCATGCAGACATCCCGCCGTCAGGCCCGCCGCTTTGAAGCGGCGCTGTTTGTGCGCTTTTCAATCAACGGCGGACCGGAGCATATCAGCAATACGCTGAATTTTACCTCGCGTAGCGTCGCCATAAGGAGCGAATGCATAGCCAGCAAAGGTGATCATGTTGTAGTGCGTTTTGGCGCGCTGCCTTCCATCGCGGGCGAAGTCGCGCGCGTATTTCCGGAAGGCTTTGCGGTTGTGCTCAACGAGGCGTCGCTGGAACTCATGTCACACACGGAGAATGACGCCGAAACCGATCTGGCATTCGATTTTCGCGAAATCTCATCGCCTGAGAATATTGTCAGCCCGTTTATTCGCGCACAATCCAGTACGCCAGCACGCATGCGCATCGCCTCGGCGAACAGTAATTCGGGGTCCTATCACCAGCACTACCTCACCATCGTGACCTCTGACCCGGCCCCGCTGGCTGACGTCAGCAGCATCTGGTTAAAATCTGATCAGACACGGTGGACGGCGCGTGCCTTACATTACCGCCGCAACGGCGATCGCGGACTGGCGATAATCGCGCTTAATGACTGGCAGCTCCACATGGCCGCTGCCTACGGGCTGACGCTGAGCGTCATAAACTGCGCCATGCAGGATTGGTCATTCGCTGTCGAAGCGCGCCCATTTGCGGATCATTTGTTCAACTTGCAGCCTGCCGACCTCGCTGTCAGCGCTTGAGGAACCGGCCGGCTACGGTGTGCAGCCTTTCAATCATTTCAGGATCACGCGCGTCTGGCGGCGTAATGATCGCCATGTCTAGCGCTGTTTCCGCACCTGACGGTGACGGCGTTCTTGAAGGCCCCAGCCGAGCGGCCACATCCGAGACAAGCCTTGCGGCATTCGCGGTGTTCGCCTTCAATGTTTCAAGGATCTGTCCAACCTGAACCGGGCCTTCTGTTTCGTGCCAGCAGTCATAGTCGGTCACCATGGCTACACTGGCGTATGGAAGCTCCGCTTCACGCGCGAGTTTCGCCTCCGGCATGTTAGTCATCCCAATGACGTCGCAGCCCCATGATTTGTAGAGTTGCGATTCCGCCAGCGATGAAAACTGAGGTCCGTCAATGCATATGTAAGTTCCTCCTCGATGGTTCGGGATATCGAGCGTATCACAGGATGCCGCGAGCGCGTCGCCAAGCGCCGCGCAGACCGGCTGGGCCATGGAAACATGGGCCACAAATCCGGGGCCGAAGAAACTTTTCTCACGGTTCGTCGTCCGGTCGATGAACTGGTCGACGATCACAAACGATCCGGGCGGCAATTCTTCGCGAAACGATCCGCAGGCGGAGACCGAAATCACATCGGTGACGCCAGCATGCTTCAAGGCATCTATATTGGCGCGATAATTCACATGAGACGGTGGAAGGCGATGGCCTGCGCCGTGACGCGCAAGAAACACAACATCGACACCTTCGAGCTTGCCCCGCAGCAACGCATCCGATGGCAGACCCCAGGGCGTATCAATAGCGACGCGTTCAGGGCTCTCCAACGTATCGACGGAATAGACGCCAGAGCCGCCGATAAATCCAAGAACACGCTTTTGTTGGGACATGAAAAGCTCCAGACAATAAAAAACCGGCGCTGCAGTTTAGGCAGCACCGGTTTTTCTGCAAATCGTATTGGCGTGATCGGCTTGTTAGTGCTGATCCGCCCAGATCTTCCGGTAAGACCAGTAAAGGATGCCCGCCAGAATGATCAGGTAAATGATCGACATGACGCCAAGCGCCTTGCGCGCTTCCATCTTCGGCTCGGCGGCCCACATCAGGAATTCAACCACATCCTTGGCGTATTGCTCAGTCGTCTGCGGGCTGTCATCGCCATATTCGATGATGCCGTCAGCAAGCGGCGGCGCCATTGCGAGAACTCCGCCGGGCGGCGCTTTGACGCCGTCAACCGGATGCCCGTCATGCATATATTCCGGCTTCATGTTCTGTGTCATGTCACCCGGGAAATACGGGTTGTAATATTGCCCAGGCGCAATCTCGACCGTTGACGGCGGCTCTTCGTAGCCAGTGAGCAGACTGTAAATATAATCTGGACCGCTGGCGCGCGCCTTCGCGATCAGTGACATGTCAGGCGGCAGCGCATTGTTGTTTGCTAGACGCGCAAGCTGATCATTTGCGTAAGGACCGGGAAAGCGATCCGACGGCAATGCGGCCCGGGTAAACATCTCACCCGTATCATCCGGTCCGTCAGTCACCTGAAACTTGTAGTTCGCGGCAAGCGCCTTGACGACCGGATTATCGTTTGGGTTCGAACAGTCAATGCTTTCCGGAACGCCCGCCGGGCAGCTGTCCAGGTAAAACGGCCCGCCCTTCTGACCGAGATTGCGGAAGGAAACGAGCTTCAGGCCATGACAGTTTGAGCAGACTTGTTCGTAGACCTGATATCCGCGCTGAAGCGCGTTCTTGTCATATGTGCCGAAGGGCCCGTCAAAATGCCACTCATGCTTGTGAGGGTGTTTCGCGCCGCCGGCAGCCTCAGCCGCGATCGGCGCCAGAAAGCTTGCGCCAACTACGATGGTGAGCGTGCGGATGATGTATTTCACGTTCATCATGGGTCCTACTCCGCCGGAACCGCGCCGGGCGCAGCGGAAGTTTCAGGTTTGGGCGATTTTTTCGAAAGCACTGCCTCCGAGATGGACCGCGGCAGCGGCTTCGGTGTTTCAAGCAGGCCGAGCAGCGGCAGAATGATCAGGAAGAACGCGAAATAGTATGCGGTGCAGATTTGCGCCCACATGACATAGATGCCTTCCGCCGGCTTTCCACCGAGATATCCGAGCCCGATGCAGGCGACGACGAAAAGCGCGAACCACCACTGCGCGACCGGGCGGTACCGCATGGAGCGCACTTTCGACGTATCAAGCCAGGGCAGGATAAACAGGACACCGATCGAGCCGAACATGGCGATGACGCCGCCGAGTTTCGACGAGATCGGGCCGATGTCGAAGGTGATAGCGCGCAGGATCGCATAGAACGGCAGGAAGTACCATTCAGGCACGATATGCGCAGGCGTCGAGAGCGGGTTCGCTTCAATATAATTGTCCGGATGGCCGAGGCCGTTCGGATTGAAGAAAACAAAAGCCGCGAACAGGATCAGGAAAACGACTATCGCGAAGCCGTCTTTCACCGTGTAATACGGATGGAAAGGCACCGTATCTTTCTTGACCTCTTTAACTTCAACGCCGCTCGGATTGTTGTTGCCGCTGGTGTGGAACGCCCAGATGTGCAGCCCTACAACGCCGAAGATGGCGAACGGCAATAGATAGTGTAGCGAGAAGAAGCGGTTCAAGGTCGGATTATCCACCGAGAACCCGCCCCAAAGCAGTGTCTTGATCTGATCGCCGAGGAGCGGAATGGCGCCGAGAATGTTCGTGATCACCGTCGCGCCCCAGTAGGACATCTGACCCCATGGCAGCACGTAACCCATGAACGCTGTCGCCATCATCAGCAGGAAGATAACGACTCCGAGCATCCATACGACTTCGCGCGGCTCTTTATAGGATCCGTAGTAAAGTCCTCGGAACATGTGAATGTAGACGGCAAGGAAGAACATCGACGCGCCGTTGGAGTGAATATAGCGCATCAGCCAGCCGTAATTCACATCGCGCATGATGTGTTCGACGCTGGCGAAGGCCATATCCGTGTGCGGCGTATAATGCATGGCGAGCACGATGCCGGTGATGATCTGGATCACGAGGCATACAGCGAGGATCGCGCCGAACGTCCACCAGTAATTGAGGTTCTTTGGCGTCGGGAAATCCATGAAGTCCGCGCTCATGCGGATAATCGGCAGGCGCTTGTCCAGCCATTTCTCGATGCCCGTCGCGGGATTGTAATTGGAAACGTGGCTCATCTGTTTTCGCTCCCCTAGCCGATCTTCACGACGGTGTCGGTGACGAACTCATAAGGCGGAATCTGAAGGTTATCCGGCGCCGGCCCTTTCCGGATACGGCCAGCAAGATCGTAGTGCGAACCGTGGCATGGGCAGAACCAGCCATTATATTCGCCGCGGTTTTCGCCCGCGGTCGTGCCGAGCGGTATGCAGCCCAGATGCGTGCAGACGCCCACAAGGATCAGCCACTCGGGACGCGCAACGCCGTCGGCGGCGGTGACACGCGCGGCATCCGTCGCTTCGGCCTGACCTGAGACATTATCATTGCGGGCAACGCTGTCTTTCAGGGCGGAGAGCGGTGTCCCCTCAGCTTCGCGAATCTCCTCCGTCGTGCGGTGACGGATGAAGACGGGTTTGCCCTGCCACATCACCTTGATCGCCTGTCCCACCGGCACAGCGGACAGATCGACCTCCTTGGTCGACAGCGCCAGCACCGAGGCGTCAGGGTTCATCTGGTGAACCAGCGGCCACAGCACTGCGCCAGCGCCGGCGGCGGCGGTCGCAATACCGAATATATGGATAAAGTCGCGGCGGGTCGGCTCGCCGTCTTCCGTAAGGTCGCCCTCGTGAAGTGGGGATGTCGTCATGGCTTGTCTTGCCCTTGGAGATTTGCGCCCAGAAATTCGGCAGAATCGCGGGGCTGTTTGTCATGTTCTATCTACAAAGTCTAGGCGGCGAAGCGCTGCGGCCTAGCGTCGCTGCGACCCCGAGACAGCGCTCGAAAACTGTGTAAAAACAGCCTGATGCGGCTGGCACTCTATCAACCGGATATCCCCCAGAATGTAGGCGCGGCGATTCGCGCCGCTGCCTGCTTCGGCGCGGGCCTCGACGTTATCGAACCGTGCGGTTTTCCGCTCAACGCCCGAGAGGTTCGCCGGGTGGCGATGGACTATGGCGAGGCGGCGGCCCCCTCTGCTCACGCCGGGTGGGAAGCATTCCTGCAGACGCTCAATGACGCTCGGCTGATTCTGCTGACAACATCAGCGGAAGCGACGATCTGGGAGTTCGATTTCAATGCCGACGACATTTTGCTAATGGGCCGTGAGAGCGCTGGCGCGCCGCAGGAAATCCATAACGCCGCCGATGCGCGGCTCAAGATCCCCTTGGCGCCTGGCGCGCGCTCCCTGAATGTTCACGTGGCGGCGGCGGTGGCGCTCGCAGAAGCAAGGCGGCAACTCGGTTGGGATCAAGCGTGACGGAAATCGAAGCCCAAAAGCAGGCATCAAAAGCGTGGTTCGAAAAACTGCGTGATGATTTATGCGCCACCTTCGAAAGTCTCGAAGATGCTGCAGGTTCGCTTTACGCCGACATGCCCGCCGGAAGGTTTGAAAAAACGCCTTGGACGCGCGGGGACGGCGCGGAAGATCAGGGCGGCGGCGTCATGAGCATGCTGCATGGCCGCGTCTTTGAAAAGGCTGGCGTTCATACGTCGACTGTCTATGGCGAATTTTCGGAAGAATTCCGAAAACAGATTCCCGGCGCGGAAGAGGATCCGCGCTTCTGGGCGTCCGGCATTTCGCTGATCGCTCATCCGCGCAATCCGCATGTTCCGGCCGCCCATATGAACACGCGCATGATCGTAACGACGAAATGGTGGTTCGGCGGCGGCGGCGACCTCAACCCGATGCATCCGGATTATCGCTCGGGCGCCCATGAAGATACGGTTGCGTTTCACGATGCGATGCAAGCTGCTTGCGACGCCCATGATGAAACTTACTTCCCGAAGTTCAAAAAATGGTGCGAGGAGTATTTCTGGCTTCCTCACCGCAACGAGCCACGCGGCGTCGGCGGCATATTCTATGATCGCCACAATACCGGCGACTGGAACAATGACTTCGCCTTCACGCAGGATGTGGGTAAGGCGTTTCTCGAAATTTATCCGAAACTTGCCGTCAAACGGATGGATCAGCCTTGGTCCGATGACGACCGTGAGAAGCAATTGGTGCAGCGAGGGCGCTATGCTGAATTTAATCTGCTCTATGATCGCGGCACAACATTCGGCCTCAAGACCGGCGGCAATGTAAACTCAATTCTCTCCTCCCTCCCGCCCGAAGCGAAGTGGCCATAAGGATTGCAAATGCAAACATCTTGTGACCGTGTTTGCATGAGACTGGCGCGCATGTTCGCCATTGCGTTTCTGACGCTCGCGAGCTTGAGCAATGCATTCGCCGCCGGCGCCATCAATGTGGGCGTACAGCTTGAGCCGCCCAACCTTGATCCGACCAGCGGTGCAGCAGCGGCCATTGATGAAATCGTTTACGCCAATGTCTTTGAAGGGCTGACACGCATCAACGAAGACGGATCGGTATCGCCGCTGCTCGCGGAGAGCTGGAAAGTTTCAGATGACGGACTGATTTACGAGTTCAAACTCAAGCAAGGAGTCAAGTTTCACGACGGAACCGCATTAGATGGGCAAGACGTCGTCTTCTCGCTCGATCGCGCCAGAGCGGATGGATCGACCAATGCGCAGCGGCCCATTTTCGAACTGATTGAAAGCGTCGAGGCCATCACACCACATGCTGTTCGTATCAAGCTGAAGGAACCGCTTGGCGCGTTGCCGACATATCTTGGTTGGGGCGATGCGGTGATCGTCGCCCCAGAAAGCGCCGAAACGAACGCCATCAATCCCGTCGGCACAGGGCCCTATCTGTTCCAGCGGTGGAGGCGCGGCGCGTCCGTAATTTTGACGCGAAACGAAAATTACTGGGGCGACAGCCCTGTCCTCGATCAAATCAATTTCCTTTTCATTCCTGACCCGACAGCCGCTTTCGCCGCATTGATGGCCGGCGATGTAGACGGCTTTCCGAATTATCCTGCCGCCGAGAATTTAGGACTAATCGAACAGGACGACCGTTTCAAAATCGTCACCGGCACCGGCGAAGGTGAGATGATCCTCGCGATCAATAACGGCAAACCGCCGTTTGATGACATTCGCGTGCGCAGAGCTCTCAACCATGCGATCAACAAGCAAGCGGTGATCGATGCGGGGCTTTTCGGTTTTGGAACGCCTATCGGTGCCCATTTTCCACCGCATCATCGATCCTATATCGACCTTACAGCGCAGTATCCCTACGATCCGACGGAAGCCAAACGGCTCCTTACCCAGGCGGGATTTCCAGAGGGGTTTTCAGTAACCCTCACCCTGCCCCCGCCAGCCTATGCCCGTCGCGGCGGCGAGGTTGTAGCCGCGCAGCTGGAAGCTGTCGGCATTGACGTCGCGATCCGTAATATCGAATGGGCGCAGTGGCTCGATCAGGTTTTCGGCAACAAGAATTACGACCTCACAATTGTTTCGCATACAGAGCCGCTGGATATCGATATATATGCCCGGGACGAATATTACTTTCAGTACAAAAATGAAGTGTTTGAACGCGTTATTACTGAATTGCGCAGTACCGCTGATCCAGCGCGACGCGATGGTTTGCTGAAACAGGCCCAGCGCATTCTCGCCGATGACGCTGTCAACGTTTTCATCGCTTCGGCTCCGAAGATCGCTGTCTGGTCGAAAGATATTACAGGTGTTTGGGCAAATGCACCGGTGCAAGCAAACGACCTTACCAAGGCCGATGTTTCCGGCCGGGCGCCGGTCAGCGTTGACGCTTCCTACAGCGTAAGCCGTATGCCGCTATGGCCATTGCTGCTTGTGCTGGCCGTCGCCTTTGCCGTCGTCGCCTTATTTGCGCGCGCAAGCCCCGCTTTTCTTGCAGGCCGCGCCGTCTCCATGGCGCTGACGCTTTTCGCCGCTTCGCTTATCATTTTCTTTTTTATCGAAATCGCCCCGGGCGACCCGGCGTCGTTCATGATGGGACTGAACGCCGATCCGGCTTCTGTCGAAGAGCTCCGGGAAGAGCTTGGGCTCAATAAAACGCTTGTTGCACGTTATGCCGAGTGGGCCGGCGGATTCCTCATGGGCGACATGGGCGTCAGCTATACCTACCGGACGCCAGTATCAGAATTGCTTACGGAAAGAATTTGGGTTTCGCTGCCATTGGCAATCATTGCATTTGCGATCTCCACAGTAATCGGGCTTCCTGCCGGCCTTGCCGCAGCTGCCCTTCGCCGGAAAAAGCGCGGCTCGCTGATTGTCGGCGCTGCGCAAACCGGCGTCGCTATTCCAAATTTCTGGCTGGCGATCTTGCTGGTGATGGTTTTCGCCGTTTCTCTGCGCTGGTTTTCCGCCGGAGGGTTCCCAGGCTGGAACACCGGATTTTTCGCAGGACTCAAAGCGCTCTTACTTCCAGCTGTCGCGCTCGCCATACCTCAGGCGGCTATTCTGACACAGATCATGCGGTCGTCGACGCTTGAAACGCTGCGCGAAGACTATATCCGCACAGCGCGGGCGAAAGGGCTTACTTGGCGCGAAACCATGACGCGTCACGCGTTGCGCAATGCGCTTATACCCGTGCTGACCATTCTGGGGCTACAGTTTGCGTTCCTGCTGGCAGGCGTCGTCATCATCGAAAATGTTTTCTATCTGCCCGGTCTTGGCCGGTTGATATTTCAGAGCATAGCGCAGCGTGACCTGATCGTCGTTGAAAGCATCGTCATGGTGCTGGTGTTCGCCGTCGTCGCGATCGCATTCCTTGTCGATCTCGCTTACGCGATTGTTGATCCGCGCCTTAATGCAAGCGGAGCGAGAACGTGAACAGCGCAATTCAGACTGAAAGCCGCGACGATATTGGCTTCAACATTGGCCTTGCCATCGTTTGCGCTTTCACTGCGATTGCATTGCTGTCGCTTCTGTGGACGCCGCATGGTGTCGAAGCAATCGACGTCGATGCACGCTTGGCGCCACCCTCGCTGAAACACTGGCTCGGCGCCAACCATCTCGGGCGCGATGTTCTGTCTATGATCATGGTAGGTGCGCGCGCTTCTATCATGGTGGCGGTGTTCGCCGTTGGCTTTGGCATGGTTGTCGGCGTGCCGTTGGGGCTATTAGCTGCGGCGACGCGAGGCATAGCGGAAGACGCTGTGATGCGAATGAGTGATATCATCTTTGCGTTTCCGGCGATTATTCTGGCGATCCTCATCGCCGCTGTTTTTGGCTCCGGCGCGACAAACGCCGTTGTCGCCATTGGCGTTTTCAACATACCCGTTTTTGCGCGTCTTGCTCGCGGGGCGGCGCTGCCGATCTGGACCCGCGGCTATGTGATGAGCGCACAGACCGCCGGTAAAACTCGTTTCCGGGTTTCGCTCGAGCATATCTTGCCGAACATCGCTCCGATGCTGATCGTGCAGGCGACTGTGCAGTTCTCGCTCGCGGTACTTGCGGAGGCGGCGCTTTCCTATGTGGGTCTTGGCGTCCAACCGCCAGCGCCGAGCTGGGGGCGCATGTTGGCAGACAGCCAGACCATGATCTCGTTCGCACCTTGGCTCGCGATCTTTCCAGGGCTCGCAATTTTCCTGTTTGTCCTCGGCCTGAATCTTGTTGGCGACGGCTTACGCAAGCGGCTTGACCCTCACCACATCACGGGGGTTTTGTGAGCGAGGCGCTGGCGGTTAAATCCCTATCCTTGCGGATTGGCGAAACCCACATCCTGTCCGGTATCAATCTGACTTTGCGCGCCGGCGAGATTACAGGATTGGTTGGCCGTTCTGGTTCAGGCAAGTCTATGACAGCGCTCGGCATTATGGGTCTCACGCCGCGCTCTGCCGTAACTTCCGGCGAAATTATTCTCGATGGTGAAAATTTGATTTCACTCGACGAGAAGGCGATGTGCGCAATTCGCGGGCGCAAGGTCGCCATGATTTTTCAAGAGCCCATGACGGCGCTGAATCCGCTCCAGCCCATCGGCGTGCAGGTCGCGGAAACTTTCCTGACGCATTCAGATATTAGTCGGGCGGACGCCATAAAAAAGGCCTCGGAAACGCTGACCCGCGTCGGCATGCCGCCGGACGAGATTTCACCGAAACGCCGCCCGCATGAATTATCCGGCGGTCAGCGTCAGCGAGTCGTTATCGCTATAGCCATCGCGATGACGCCGCAAATCCTTATCGCCGACGAACCGACGACAGCGCTCGACGTGACGACGCAGGCAGAAATCCTGGATTTGCTCAAAACGCTTGCTACTGAAGATAATATTGCATTGCTTTTGATCACACATGACCTTGCTGTCGTCTCAAGCATCGCCGACAGGGTCGCCGTCATTAAAGATGGTTCTATCGTGGCAAACAGTCCTGTCGAGCATTTCTACAAACGAGACGCGAATGAGGTTGCAGGCGAATTCCTGCCGGCGCGCGTCAAGCGACACACGTCGTTGAGGGCCGATAAGGAAATCGTTTTAAAAGTTGAAAATATTGTTTGTGAATATCGTCAAAACCACACTCTCTTTGCTGGATCCAGTTCTTTCACGGCTGTTGATAACATTTCATTTAAAATCGCCAAGGGCGAAAACCTGGGACTCGTAGGAGAATCCGGTTGCGGTAAATCCACTTTGGCTAAAGCAATGCTGGCGCTGCATCCGCTCGCCAAAGGACAAGTTACTATAGATGGAAAAGTTTTCCCCGCGGTCAGTAAAAAAGACATGCGTCGCATGCGGCAAAAAATTCAGATTGTTTTTCAGGACCCCTATTCGAGCTTCAATCCGCGCCAGCGTATTATTGATATCGTAACAGAGCCGTTGCACCTGCTCGATCAACCGTTCAGCGCTTCAGAAAAATTGGAGCGCGCTATCGCGCTGCTGAACAGCGTTGGGCTTGATGATGCCGCCGCTGCAAAACACCCGCATGAGTTTTCCGGCGGCCAGCGCCAACGCATCGCCATCGCCCGTGCGCTTGCGACTGAACCGTCAATTATCGTTCTCGATGAAGCGACCTCGGCCCTCGACATCGCGGCCCGAAACAAGGTGCTCGATCTCCTCCAATCGCTTTCGCATGAGCGCGGCGTGTCGTTTCTTTTCATTACCCACGATCTCAGCGTCATTCGGGACATAACGGATCGCGTCATGGTGATGCGAAATGGAAAGATCGTCGAATCCGGACCGACGGAGGACGTGTTTCTTAATCCTGCGGAACCCTATACAAGGACGCTGATTGATGCAGCGCCTGTGATAGAATGGCGTTGAATGGTAAATGACGGAGCAATTGATGGTTGAGGGCGTCCTCAGACCAGGACCTTTAAACCTGATTACAGACGTTTCTGGCATTACCGTCGGCAACGCGACGGATGAAACCGTACAGACGGGCGTGACAGTCCTGCGCTGTGCAAAGTCTTTTGTCAGCGCCGCTGACGTGCGCGGCGGCGCGCCGGGCACGCGCGAGACGGATGTTCTGGCGAGCGAAAATCTTGTCGGACGGACAGACGCTGTCGTTCTTACGGGTGGTTCCGTGTTTGGCCTCGCCGCCGCTGACGGTGCTGCATCCGCGTTGTCGGTTGACGGCATAGGGTTACGGCTAGGCGACAAAGGGCCCGCCATTCCCATTGTGCCTGCCGCCGTATTGCACGACCTCAACAATGACGGCGACAAGAACTGGGGAGAGACGCCGCCCTATCGCGCACTGGGCATCAAAGCTTCGCGAGGAACCTCGAAAGAATTCTTACTGGGTTCTGTGGGCGCCGGTCGAGGCGCTATGGCGGGAACCCGAAAGGGCGGGCTGGGCTCTACGTCCATGATGCTTGAAAATGGCATTTCCGTCGGCGTGCTTGTCGCCGTCAATCCGGTCGGTTCCGTCTTCATGCCTGACGGCGAAACATTTTACGCTTGGCCTTGGGAACTGAACAACGAATTCGGGGGCCGCAAACCGCCGACTGCGCCGGATGTCGCCGACCCCTTCCCTCCGCATTCGCGGCTCAGCGGAAAACCGCAGGCCGGCGCCAATACAACCATCGCAATTGTTGCGACAAACGCTGACTTAACGAATGTAGAAGCCAAACGCGTCGCCATGATGGCGCATGACGGCATCGCCCGCGCCGTGAGGCCAGCCCACACCGCTTTTGACGGCGATATTGTCTTCGCTGTTGCAACCGCTGAGCAAAACCTTCCTCACGAACCGGAAGTCATGCGCCACGGAATCGTGGTGCGTATCGGCGCGGCGGCGGCCGACTGCCTTACGCGAGCGATTGCGCGCGCCGTTTACGAAGCGACCCGTTAACTCATCTTGCAACGGTTGTGCTCCTACGGCCCGTTCCTTGTATATATGCTTAACTGTAGAGCGGGCGTTCCCGCGTTGAAGCAACGACAAACCCCATGCGCGACGCAATATTGTTATCATTTACGGCGCTTTGTCTCGCTGTAGCGCTTCGCCATCCCTTTGCGGGATTGCTGACCTGGGCCTGGTTTACCTTAATGACGCCACATCAGGCCGCGTTCGGCGTTTATGGCGTGCCGCTCAATGTGATTATCGCGGGCGTCACCATCGCGGCCTATATCGTTTCCGGCGAAATCTCCAAATTCCGGTTCGATCCTATTACATGCCTGATTATCTCTTTCGCCGGCTGGCTGACATTATCGCAAGTTTATTCGCTCGATCCTGCGAACTCAGGAGTCTATTATGACCGTTTCATCAAGACGCTATTGTTCATTTTACTATGCATACAGATGGCGGGCGGGAAGTTAAGGTTCAATGCTCTCGTCTGGACCATTGTCGTTTCTGTCGGTTTCTTTGCTGCAAAGGGCGCGGCGTTCACAATGGCCACGCTTGGCCAGTACCGAGTCCAGGGACTGCCGAATACGATACTGGAAGACAACAACCACATCGGCATCGCGATTGCGACAATCTTGCCGCTCATTCTCTATCTTCGTGGCGAGTCCTCAAACTTGTGGGTAAAACGCGGTCTTCTTGTTCTATTCATACTGTCTATCATCGCGATAATTGGTACGCATTCCCGGGGCGCCTTTATTGCGCTCGTCATGTTCGGCGGCTTTTTCTGGTTACGCGCAAAGCATAAATTCACCATTCTCGCCGGTCTCATGTTGTTGATGGCGCCTACGATAGCGTTCATGCCGGGCAAATGGACCGAGCGAATGATGACCATCGGCGAGGCTACGCAGGATGACTCCTTCATGGGACGTGTCGACGCCTGGGTAATCAATTGGAAACTGGCGAATGAACACCCCGTAACCGGCGCAGGTCTTCGCAATTCATATCAGAAGGAAATCGCCAAGACCGTCGATATTAAACGCGCCGAAACTGCAAAAGCAGCGCACAGCATTTATTTTGAAGTACTGGGCGGTTCGGGATTCATTGGGCTTTTCATTTATCTCACGATTTTCGCGACAGCTTTTGTCAGCGCATGGCGTATCTATCTTTCACGCAACGATCCGAGACTTGCGCCATGGAAATGGCGGTTTTCCTACTATGCGCAAATATCACTTGTTGTATTCGCAATTGGTGGTGCATCAACATCCATGGAAATGTGGGATGGTTATCTGGTGGTAATTGCGCTTATCGCCGCGATGACCAAAATGTCTGTTAGAGAGCGTAAGCCATCCGGCTTCGCACTAGCAGCTGCACGCACACGTAATTGGCGAGGACGCAAGCGCCTTCAGGAAATTCTCGAAAAAAGCGCCGGCGCGATTTAGTCTGACGCAGCAAAGGCAGCCGCGCCGCCACTCGCTAACTTGGGCGCATTTTCAGTTTTATTTTCATGCACTTCGAATGCCCTGCGCCCTCCCTTATGTGGCGCAGCGTCGGGACAGGCATCGCCTATTTCGATCTGTATGGTCGATTGCCGGATGTTAAATTCACGCTCGAGGAACGCTTTTGCATCTTCAAGCGCGCCGGTGGCGTCGCCAGCTTCTTCAACACAGGCGTGCAGAGTCAGACGCGGCTGTTCAGGCGTTATTTGAGAGATCTGTACGTTGTGAACGCCTACAATCCTATCTGACGCGGAAGTCAGCCCTTCGGCAAGCGCTGTTACATCAATGCCAGCAGGCGCGCCTTCTAGAAGTATAAATCCCGTTTCCTTGACAAGCCGGTAAGCTGAAAATCCGATCAACACTGCGACTGCAATAGACAGCAGGGGATCAATCGCCATCCATCCGGTCGTGATGATCACAAGCGCAGCAATAATAGCCGCCACCGACCCAAGCAAATCGCTGACCACATGCAACAATGCCCCGCGCACATTGAGATTGCGTTCGCCGCGCCGGTGTAGAATGAAAAATGCAGCAGCGTTCGCCGCCAATCCGCCGACCGCGATCCACAACATCAGCCCTGCATCAACAGACACTGGCTCCATGAATCGCCGTACTGCCTCATACACAATCCAGCACAAAAGAATGGTGAGCAAAATGCCGTTAACAAATGCGGCGAGTACTTGCGTACGCCGGTATCCAAAATGAAGCCGTGAATCTGCTGGGCGGGCAGCAAAGAATTGAGCGCTCGCTGCAAGCGCCAACGCCGCCGCATCGGTCAACATATGCGTTGCATCAGCAAGCAGCGCCAGCGACCCCGAAATTACGCCGCCAATCACCTCGACAATCATGAAGGTGACGATGACGCCTAAAGCCGCCAGCAAGCGCCATGTGGTCGCCTTGCTCTGAGATTCGTTATGACCCTGATGGTCGCAGTTAACCATGCGCTCGCCGAGTTTCTCGTTTTTCTACGCAGTGCAACGCTACAAATCGCGTGAACATTAGTCTGTTGGCGCAAGCAAGAGCAAGGCGATAAGGCCTTATTTCACAGGAAATTCAACAAATTGGTATGTCGCATTCTCGCCGCACCCATCCAAAAAAAAGTGACGTGATAACATTTTCATTGCTATCCTTGTTCTAGTAGCCTTTGTTCACAAGGCGGCGCGCGGCGCGGTAGGAAGGGGCCTGCGGGTTGTTTGGGGCGGATTTCATATACTACGGACTTCTCGCGAGCTTTGTAGCGGCCGGGATGAGTACGTTTGGCATTTTTGCGATGTCGGCGTTCAGCAATTGGGCCCAGCGAAACAGCGCATATTGCTCCGCCTTCGCGGTCGGACTTTTGACTGTCGGGGTCCTGTTACACCTGATTCCGCAAGCATTGAATTTATCCCCGCTGGCGCTGAGCTGGGTTGCTGCCGGGTTTATGTTCATGGTGCTGGTCGGAATCGGCGTTCAAACTGCTGTGAATCGCCGGGCCGAGGGCGCAGCGCTCACCTTCGGTTATGCGTCAATCATCGCCCTCGCCGTTCATTCTTTTCTCGACGGTGCTATTTACGCCGCCTCGTTTCAGGAGGCCGCTTTTACCGGCTGGCTCGCCACTGGCGGTCTACTTTTTCATGAATTCCCCGAAGGCGTCATCGCTTATGCGTTGCTCATTCAGGCGGGACTGGGGCGCACGAGATCAATTATTTTGGCATTCATCGCTGCCGCCATTACAACCATTGCGGGCACGTTCATCGCCAATCTGATAATCGATGTGTCGAACGGATTGCCAATCGCCGCCATGCTCGGCGCGGCCGCCGGCGCGCTGATCTACGTTTTGATTGTTCACCTCGGCCCGCATGCTGCGAAAACGCCGAACCGTCGAGGCTACGATATTGCTGGATTGGGTGTCATCGTGGGAACAACAGCCATCATTTTGCAAAGTATCAGCGGCGGCCACTAAACTTTAGCTTCGGCAGCCGGCGATCCCTGCGGCCGGCGCAACAATACTCCAGCCGTCATTATCGCGCAGTTTGATCAATCCGCGCTCCAGATAAGCGCCGCCGTTAAAGCCAAGTCCGAAACGGGAGGCAATTTCGACTTCCAATCCATCATCGGACCGGAATAGTTGTTGTTCGTAAACGCCGAAATCTCCAGCGCCGTCATAATCTACGCGCTCGAAACTGACCGGCCTCCCAAGTACATTCATTTCCGCCTGCTTGCCTGAAATGAAGCGGAAAATGGCCGAGGGTCGCGCGCCTTCCAGCGTCCATAAGATCATACCGCATTCGCCTGAGGGCAATGAAGCTTCCTGCAAGGGCCGAAGTCCGGCAGCGCCGTTTTCGCTCCCAAGACTTAAAGGCCCCTCATCTATCTGGACGTGTTGTGACCGCTGCGACGAATTCCCGAAACTTGCGCAACCCGCGAGCAAGGCAAGACTTGCCGCCGTCAAAACAATTTTCTTCTTCATGTGCCAGTTCCTTTAAAAACGCCTGCAGCACCGTAGGTCAGTTCGCCATTTTGATCTTCAAACCCGAAAAATTTTAATGCAGAAGAAACATCGTCTTCGTCAGAGCGCGCCACGGCAGTCACTTCGTAAGTCAGATTTGGCAATATGCGCACAGTCATTTGCGTTTCGGCACGGTTATTCTCACCTGTCATTGCAATGACAAGAGTATTGCCATCACATGTCAACGATCCCGCAAGCGGCAGTTCTGGCAAGTCGTAGCGTTGCGCCGGCGCGTTCAGGACGTCAGTAAAGATTGTTCCTTGCGCCAAGCCACACCCATTTTTTTGCGAAAATCTCAGGCGGTCAATCGTGATTTCTGCTGTCCCTTGCGCAGGCTGGCCGAGGACGCCGCTCGGCGCTGTCGCGCCGAGATCGATGCGCATATTGACGTCTGACAGTGAAAGGCGGTTCCCATGTTCAACCGAAACAATGCCGCGACCGAGAATGGCGCCATCCTGCGCGCTTAAAGCAACACGGGGCGAAAGCGTCAGCAACGAGAATGGCGATAGCTTAAAGGTTACGTCACCAAGCGGAACACCCGCAGCGGAGAGCCCTTCGATCGAACCATTCCAGATGGTTCCGGAGACATCGGCAAAAGCAACCTGCCGGTCACCTCCCAAAAAAACAGAAAATAGGCTGGCTGGGGCCGTAGCGACGGCGACCATGAAAAATGAAGCGACGCCACAAAGGATTAACCAGCTCCGCTTCTTTTTTATATGCATTTTAGTTTCGCTCATCATCGCCGCTCAAAAACCAGAATTTGAGCGTTGACGCGCCCTGCATCTCCTCGCGTCATATCGGCAAACACCACTGAAACGCCATGATGCCGTTCGAGGTCGCCCAGCCAGGTGAACATCAAGTCCGCATCCGCCGGCGCGGTCTGAATTTCTATACGCGCTTCCGAAACAGATCCAATACGAACAAGCTCAATCCCGGCGCTGCCAGCAGTTGAAATCACGGACTGACGTAGTGGCGATGCGCCGGCAGTTTCATTCGTTGAGTTTGAACCGGCAACCGCCGCCGCTGTCGCGGTCAGTTCGTACGCATCACGCGCCTGAGTCGCCTTACGATCAGCGGCGCTGCTCCACGCCGCAAGCGGGCGAATAATCAGAAGCGTAAGCAGCAATACGCCAGCCAGAAGTCCCGCAACGGAAACCAGCATGCGTTCGCGCGCCGAAAGATCGTTCCACCACGCGCTCATGATAGGCTCACTCGCATTTCGCCAAGGTAAAAGCCGCCAGACCGGCGCACACCGCCCGCTTCCGCTGCTGTCACCCCACGTGCTTCAAGAGCGCGCTTGAACGCATCGAGTTTCGCAATGTCGGCAAAGCGCAGGTTGACGGAATACTCACTGCGTTCCGCATTGTATCTCAGGCGGTCCAGTTGCACTCCTTCGACATCAGAGAGCGCTTCGGCGATAAGGGTCGTGACCGGCAAAAAGACCGCCGCACCGCCGCCCGAGGCAAGAACAGTGCGCGCATGTGTTCGTGGATCTGCTTCTGGCGCATCCGGGAATGCCGCCCGATGCAGGTCAAGCGTTTCTTCTTCAAGACGATCGGCAAGCCTTAAGGAGCGCACATTGCCGACGACTATCGAAAATACAAAGGCTGCGATACAGGCTGCCGCAAGAACGGCGGCGCGCCGCCAAGGCCCGGTGGCGATTTTCCAGTCCCGCTTTTTGCGATACTGGCCCTGCAGAAAATTCGGAGCGGTTTTTTCTTCAAGAGCTTTGGCGAAAAGCCGGAACATCGTTTCATCGGTAACAGGCCCGCGCCGGTCAAGAATCAGCCCCTCCCGGCCGTCGACTTGAATTTCACGATCGCCATAGAAGATTATGTCATTGATGGTTTCGTCGATCAGCAAAGTCGACAAAACGTCCTCCGCCATGGGCTTCTCCATAGCGAAGCCCTGCTCTCCGAGAGCAACAATCATCCGGTCTGGCGCGTCGATAACAACTGCTCGTCCGGATGCAATGGGCAGCAAGGCGAAATCAACGGATAAAACGTCAGGCGAAAGCCCTTCATCCAACAGCTCAAATCGCCAGCTCTCCAGAACCGACTTTTTAATCGCAATTACCCGGCCTGCGCCGCCTGAGTTTCGGGTCGCCGAAAAATGCAACCCGGCGATATTCTCGGCCAACTCGTCTTCCAACAGGAATCCGGCGGCGGCGCGAAATTGCGCATTCGAACGCGGCGGCGCCGGCATGATCCGCAACGCGGCATCCTCTCCACGTAAAACAGCCACGACCTGGCGTGCGCCACGCGCCCGTTCTTTAATGGAGGACAAAGAATCGACATTTTCCGCTATGCTGGCGAGGCGCACCTGTCCATCGGCCACGAAGCCCCACCTCACCGGATGTTCCGGCGTCGCTCCAAGAATGAGAATTAACGTTTCGTTCACTCTTCCGCTCCGATGCGGCGCGTAATAACCCGGGTCTCGCCGCTATCGTTAACCGCGATATCCGATGTCATTTGGAGTATCGCAGTATCATAAACAATCTCTGCACGGGCATGAAACCGCCTCGAAGTCACGCTGATCCTGCTTTCGAGGTTTTCAGATGGGTTCGCCGCCTGCACAAGCGACTCCGAGATAAATATGGTCTTATCATTATAACCGCCCACGGGCCGCGCAGCGATGATATCCGTCGCGGCCTGCATAGTTGCGTTCTCGCCCAGCAGGGCGGCAAGCAAGGGCGCGTGAAATTCCGTCAACATGTTGACGTTGAGCACTGACGGAGCACCAGCTTCGCCTGCGCAAAGATAAGGCTTTAACAAAGCGTAAATTTCACGGTTAACGCCTTTTACGGCGCGAATTTCTGAAGCAGCCGCCATGGGCCGATTGCCGGTCCGGTAGGGCGACGGCAGGGTTGTGTAATACTCATCTTCCGCCCCTTGCGGCCGGCGGTTTCTATCACCGTCTATCCAGTCGGCTATCGCTTCACCCAAGGCAATCGCTTCAAATTCCGATAGCCCCAGGTGGCCGGCAAGGCGTACAAATTCTTCAACCGACGGCGAGACCTCGTTTCCGTCGTCAGAGGCAAGACTGTTTACGTTGAAACACAGCCCTGCGTCGATAAAAAATATCTGCGCGGCGCCATCATCAAGCGGAATGTTCAGCGGCTCGGAGACCCATGGGTCGTCAATAGACATTTTTCCTTCAGATGTAGCGAAGGCCATTTTAATCGCCTTGCGCGCCAGCGTTTCGGTCGCAAATGCACGCCACAATGCTTCGCTGCGCGCATTGACGTTGACCGCGCGCGCAGCGGATAGCGATGTCTTTTCCATGCTGGCAAGCGCTATGAAGGAAAGCGTCGCCGCCAGAAGAAGGACGATGAGAAGCGCGGCGCCGCGTTGTTTTTCTACCCGTCTCATGAACCGCCGCCCATCTCGCCGATCCAGAAAAGCTGAACCAGCGGTTCGCGTTCGGGCCACTCAAGCGTCAGCGAAACTGCTTTGGGCGGGGCGTCCTCACTCGAGACCGGCCAGATATCAGCCCAGTCGAGTTCGCCTTGAGTTTCTCCAATAAGAAAAGCAGCGCTCGCATTACCAAGACCCTCAAACAGAACACGTTCGATTTCGTCCGATCGTGAGGCATCGTCGAGATAGATACGCGCGCGACGGATAAGCGCGCCATTTTTAAAGACGTAATTCACAAATTGCAGCGTGCTGCGCGGCGCTTCCGCATTGGGGTTACGCCAGCCGCTGCGAACGAAAGACAACAGCGTTTTTTCATCGTCTGCGGCGCGAGCGCCAAAGGAAACCAGGTTGCCTTGAAACGGCGCCGCGTGATTTTCTCCAAATTCGTCGCGCACATTGCGGGGTACAACCTGCGCCATGTCTTCCTTGATCAACGTCCGCGCGATCTGGAAAGCTTTCAGCTGCTCATCCGCGACAGCGAGCTGATCCCGGGAATCGACCCCGAGGCGCAGGGCGTAAACGCTTGTCGATGCAATGGCGGCAAATACCAGAATCGCGATCAGCACTTCCGGCAGCGTCATGCCTTTTTGAGAGCGTGTTCTCATTTAACACTCCTGAGGCTTGTGGCATGAGCCAAAACCTGTTCACTGCCTACGGGAAGTACGTCGATCTCAATGCGGATAACGTCCTCAACGCCGGTCTCAACGATTGAACGGCGGTAAGACCACTGGCGCTCACCGACAGTAATTTCCCCGCCGGTTTCGCCAAGCTCCAACGCACTTGTCAGCGTCATGGCTTCAACCATGAGATTGTCCGCGGCGACGGATGCGTATGTCCGCTCCTCCATTGCGGCGGCAAAGCGTGTGTTCTGGCCCACCAGCACCAGCAGCCCGGCAATGACGAACCCTATTACCGCAAGCGCGACAAGGGTTTCGACCAGCGTAACGCCGCTTTGTTTATGTCTCTTGTCAGACATCATCGTCGTCCATGCTAACGCTTACTGAACCGGCGCCATCGAGAGAAACGCCCGCATTCTGCCGCTGACTTCTAAAGATGACTGAAAAGGGCGTCGTCTCACCAGTCGGAGCAAAACGGATTTCGGGCTGCGGCTTTTCCTCATCTCCGGTTTTGCGCTCGCGTGGTTCATTGCGTTTGGCCTGATCCTCAAGCTTTACTTCCACCGTCAGATCGTCCGGAAAACGCTGCTCCACGAACTGCGCCGACGACAACGCTTTCCATTCCCCGCGGCTATATTTCAGAAAGCGATATCCGCCGTCTGAGATTTCCAGTCCGAGACTCTCTCCAGAAGTCACCGCCTCGCCTGTCGCGTAATCGATACGCGCGGCAAGTTTTTCGCTTTCCCGCTGCGCATTACTGACAGGCGGCGGCGCACTCAAAACGACAACGCTTGCGATCATGGCGATGATCGCAAGCACCACTAGCAACTCAACCAGCGTAACGCCGCGCTCGTACACGCGTATGCGTGGAGTTGAATTACTCTTCTGACCAGTTGCCGATATCAGCATTGAGCCCTTCTCCCCCCGGTTCGCCATCGGCGCCAAAGGAATAAAGATCGTACGCGCCGCCACGGTCGCCGGGGATTCGGTATTGATAAGGATTGCCCCAAGGGTCGAGCGGCGCGCCGCCGCGCAAATATCCGCCCGGACGATAGCGAGAGGCGTTGCGCGCATCGGCGGGAACGGCCGAAAGCGCGCCCAGCCCCTGCTGGGAAGTCGGATAACTCAACATGTCGAGGCGATACTGATCGAGCGCCGTTTCAAGAACGCCTATGTCGATCCGCGCTTTATCAATCGCCGCCTGATCGCGCGCTGGCAATACGTTAATGACGACGATGGCCGAAATCAGCGCCAGGATGGCGAGAACAACGAGCAATTCCACGAGCGTGATGCCGCGCTGCGACCGGCGGTTTTTCGCTTTCTTCTTTGTCATGGTTTTTTTCATAAATAACTTCTCCATCCTTACCCGGCCGCAAGCGTGTTGAGACGCAGGATCGGCAATAATATTGATAGGACGATGACAAGCACCGCGCCGCCCATGCCGACAATAATAGCCGGTTCGAGCAGTCTCAACGCCACTGTCGAGGCCGTATCAAACTCTTCTTCAAGCTGCAGCGCCGCCTTGTCCAGGAGTTCAGCCAATGCGCCCGCGCGCTCGCCCGCCGCCACCATATGCACCAGCATTGGCGGAAGCGCGTTTGCACGCTTCAGCGCGGCCGCCAGTGAAGCGCCTTCTCCCACCATGGTAACGGTGCGGTTGAGGCGATCGCGGATATAGGCGTTCGACAGCGTTCGCTGCGCGCCCACAAGACTGTCCAGCAAAGGCGCGCCGCCGGAAAACAGCGTCGCCAGGGTGCGGGCAAACCGTGAGCCATCCACCGCGCGCATCAGCCTGCCCAACACCGGAACGCCGAGGAGAAACTTGTCAAAGGCGAGCCTGACGGGTGGTTCTTTCAGCGCGCGCCACGTAGCAACACAAAGAATCATAAGCGCCACCAGCGCATAGAGGCCATATGCGACGGTCCAGTCGGAAATACCAACGATGATTTTTGTCAGCAACGGCAGCTCTTCGCCGAACGCATTGAACTGCGCGATGATTTTCGGCACCACGAAAATCATCAGCGCTATTACGACGCACGCTGCAATTACAGCCAGCGCAGCAGGATAAATCAAAGACGCAATCGCCTTGTTTTTAATAGCCCGGTTTTTCTCAAGCATCGTTGCGAGGCGGTCGAGTACGCCGCCAAGGTCGCCGGAGGTTTCGCCCGCAGCGATGACGGCGCGATAAAGCACCGGGAACGACTTCGGATCTTCGGCCAGTGCGTCGGCGAAACGCCAGCCTTCCATTACACGTTCGCGCACGGCGATAAGCCGTGTACGGGCCGGACCGGTTTCCGATTGAGCCGCAACAGCGTTAAGGGCTTCCTCAAGCGGCGTGCCGGCGCCGATCAGCGCTGATAGCTGACGCGTGACGACCACAAGTTGCGAGGCTTTAACGCGCGGGTCTTTCGACGCAAACGGGCGAGCGGCCTTCTCTGAGCGCGGCGCGGAAAGTTTCACTGGCGTCAGGTTCAAACGGCGCAATTCATGCCGCGCCTGGCGCTGACTGTCCGCAGACAACATGCCCCGTTTGACCTTGCCGCCGAGATCCAGCGCCTCATATTCAAACGCTGGCATCGTCATCCTCCTGACGCACCACACGCAAGACTTCTTCTATAGAGGTTGTGCCCGCCAGCGTGTGACGGAAACCTGACTGCGCCAGCGTTTCCACTTTCGCGAAAGCATAGTCGCCAAGCTCATGTTCGCTGGCGTCGTCATGAATAAGACGCTTCATCTTATCGTCTACGATAATAAGTTCATAAACGCCGACACGCCCTTCATAGCCGGTGTGATTGCACCGCCCGCATCCTTTGGCTTGATAAAGCGTGAGCGGCATGCCTGTCGGCGCGTCCATCATGCGTCGCGCCGCATCATCGGCATCGTAAGGTTGTTTGCAGGACGGACACAGCCGCCTGACGAGACGCTGCGCCAGCACAGCCGCCACAGTAGACGATAGCAAAAACGGCTCGACGCCCATATCGCGCAGACGCGTGATGGCGCCGACGGCGGAATTCGTATGCACTGTGGAAAGTACTAGATGACCAGTGAGCGACGCCTGAACGGCGATTTCCGCTGTTTCGACATCCCTGATCTCACCGACCATGACAATGTCCGGATCCTGGCGAAGAATGGCGCGCAGACCTGTCGCAAACGTCATCCCTACTTTTGGATTGATTTGCGTCTGGCCGACGCCCTCCAGCGCGTATTCAACTGGGTCCTCTACAGTGAGAATATTTCGGCTCGGGTCGTTCAGAAGCGTCAGCGCGCCATAAAGCGTCGTCGTTTTCCCCGAACCGGTCGGACCAGTGACAAGAATAACCCCGTTTGGACGGTTCAACACATGCTTGAAGCGCGAAAGCACATCCGCCGGCATGCCGAGACCATCGAGGTCGAGCCGCGCTTCGTCTTTGTCGAGAATACGCATAACAACACGTTCGCCAAACCGCGCCGGCAGGGTCGAGACGCGCACGTCAACGGCCTTGCCGCCGAGCGCAATTGAAATTCGCCCATCCTGCGGCACGCGCCGTTCGGCTATATCGAGCCGCGCCATGACTTTGACGCGCGAGGTCAACACTGGCGTCATGCGCGACGGCAGGGACAGCACTTCACGTAATACGCCGTCGATCCGCAATCGAACGGAAAGTGCGTTTTCATATGGCTCGATGTGAATATCTGACGCCTTGACCTTTACCGCTTCGGCGATCAGCGCATTAATGAGGCGAATGACCGGCGCGTCGTTTTCACTGTCGAGGAGATCAGCGGTTCTCGGCAGGCCTTCAGCCAGCGACGCCAGATCGCCTTCCTCATCATCGAGGTTCAAGTCCGATGTTGAAATACCCTCAACGGAGTAGACTTCCGACAGCCGCCGTTCGAATGCGTCACCTGGCATGGCGTCGACTGTAATAGGCGCACCCACTGCCCGGCGGGCCTCAATCAGCGCCCACGGGTCTGGCTGTCCGCGCGCACCCAGAACGACCGGGTTCGCTTCCGCATCTAGCACGATCAGCCCTCGCTCTTTTGCAAAAGCGTAGGCAAGACGCGTCTTTCTGATATCCGTCGTTTCGCTCATAGCCTTTGGCGGGTAAGCCTTACTGTCGCCCTGTTTGTTGCTCGGGCGCCGGTTCGCCAACCCCGGTCACTTCATCAATCAGGCGTTCCATATTCGATACCGGTCCGCCGTCACGCAACAGTTCGCGCGCGCGTATGTAATCGAATTTGCGTTTGGTCGCCGCTTGTGCTGTTGCACGGTCGCGAATGATCGTCGGCCGGATAAACACCATCAGATTCTGACGGCGCCGCTCCTTTGCTGATTGCTTGAATAGATTTCCGACGCCCGGAATATCTCCGAGAAACGGTACTTTTTCCTGCCGGTCTTCGCGCTGGTCGTCAATCAAGCCGCCAATGACGAGAATGTCGCCATTATCGACGAGCGCCGTTGTTGTTATCTCTCGTTTGTTCGTGATCAGGTCAGGCGAATTGGTCGTGATAGGGCCCGCAATAGAGGAAATTTCCTGTATAATCTCCATGGTCACGGTATCGCCTTCGTTGATCTGCGGCGTCACTTCGAGAATAACGCCCACCTGTTCACGATTGAAAGTTCGGAACGCATTTTCGAAATTATCGCCTATCGCTTCGCCGGTTGTGATCGGAATTTCCTGCCCGACCTGAAGCCGCGCCGTCTGATTATTCAGGGTCACGACTGACGGCGTCGAAAGCACGTTCGAGTCTGAATCGTTTTTCAGTGCGGTCAGAATGCCGCCGAAAATATTGCCGTTGCCGAATTCAAAACCGCCGCCGAGGGTCAGCCCCTGAATGCCGATCAGCGACTGCAGAGCCTGCGTCGCCAACTGCGAGCGCAAGCCCTCCGAAGTTGTATTGGTTGTAACGCCGTCATCGGTCACAACAGTGGATGTCGTCTCAAACACATCATTGAACCGGCCACCGCTTAACAATGCCGCGCCAGCTGCCGGAAAAATATTCGGCGAGCCGGAAAAATTGGTCGCCGAGAATGGAATGTTATCGCCGGTCAGGAAATACTGAACGCCAAGCGCCCGCGCCGCCGTATCGGAAATTTCAACCACAATCGCTTCCACCAGCACCTGCGGGCGGCGGATGTCGAGCTTATCGATCACATTCTGAAGCGTACGCTGAATGCTCGCGTCGCCATTAATAATGATGGCGTTGGTTGGCGCGTGGAATGACACAGTTGCACGATTACGCGTAAGTTGCGGTTCTCCATTTGGGTTTTGCGTTGCGCTGTTGGCGACCTCTGTTAGCAAAGGCGCCAGCTCTTCCGCGCTTGCATGCTTGAGATAGATGACGGTCAGGTCAGACGTTTCCTCGCCATACTGATCAAGCTCGCTAATCACCATTTCAAGCCGGCTCATCAATACGGGTTCCGCTCGAACCAGCAGCGAGTTGCTGGCATCCACCGGCACGACGCTGAATGTGGTGCGACTATTACCCTCTTCAGAAAGCTGCTGTGCAAGATCGCGAACCAGTCTCGCGATATCGGACGAGGAAGCATGCTGAAGCGCAATCGTACGGAATATGGTCGAGTCCTGATCGAGCGTTCGCAACACCTGTTCAATACGCGCGACATTGTCAGCCGTATCAACGATGATTACGGAATTGCCCGTGCGTACTGGGCTGACAACTCCATTCTGGCCGATGATCTGTGCAAGGTTTGCTGCGGCCTCGCGCGCATCCACATAATTCAACCTGACGATCTGCGTTACGAAATCGGAACCACGCCCCTCGCCGACGCGCCCTGCAGCGCGCGCCGCCTCCTGTAGCGGCACAATCCGGTACTTGCCTTCGCCCGCCGGGGTCGCAACGAAATCATTTAGCCGCAGCATCGCTTGAAACAGCTCCCAAGCCTCGTCAGCGCACAGTCCGCCATTGGGCGGCGACTTTACCGTCACCCGACCCTGAACAGCCGGATCAAGTAGAAAGGTGCGTCCGGTGCGCATGGCGATTTCATCGATAACCGCCCTGATATCCGCTTCTTCATAGTTCAAGGCTGCCCCGCAGTTTTCCTGCGCGGCGGCGGTCAGCGGCATGGCCGTTCCGGCAAGAAACACGCCCACGGCCAGAAGCTTTGCACGTATCGTCCCCATTACTCCGTCCCCAACTCCTTGAACGAGAGCGAAACCGACTGAACAGTTCCGCCACGCTCAACTACAATTTCCGCGGCGCCGGTGCGCGCTACGTCATTCATTAGCCGCGCCATCGCCGCCGGTTCCAGCGGCGGCGGCGCGCCATTGATCGATTTCAGAATATCCCCGTTTCGCAGTCCGGAACTATCAAACGCCGTCCTGTTGCTACCGGCGAAAATCGCTACTGCAGGCTGGCCGCTGGAGTCCTGCGCCGCCCGCAAACTGAAAATCTTTTGTAGATCGGCGAGTGTTAGATTTCGTTGCGCGGGCGCGGCTGACACCTCTGGCGACAATCGTGCAGGCTGAGACGCGCGCGCCTTCGTTTCAAAGCGCAAGGATTCACGCGCCCCGTTCTGTTCGATGATTACCTGATCGGCGTAAACCGCAACGAGCGTTACGCCATTGATGATCGTATTCCCGACTTCAAAAGATTTTTGAGTGCCGTCCGGTCTGCGAATAATCGCAGAAGGGTTATCGTCCCCCGCCCAGACACCTGTCAGCGTCAGATCGAGCGCTGTCTCTGCAACCTCCGGCGCCTGATCAACCGGTGCGGCTGCGATTTCAGCTTTCGGAAACGGGCTCTTTACAACCTGCGCCGTATGGCGTTGCAACTGATTTGTCGATAACGCGGCATAGGCGTCGCCCTGCGGCCCTTCCAACGGCGCGAAGATCGACCATGCCGCGCGCGCCAGAATAGCGCCCAGCAATATCACCAGAAGAATTTCCGCGACGCGCGGCGCCAGCGCGCCGCCAAGCACGCCTTTCGCCCTGCCCGCCATGGCTGAAATCTCTAGACTGGCCAACTTCCACCACCTGCGCCGCACGCTCCCGCGGCGCGTACTGACTTTCCGGCGTCTTTAGTAACCATAAAGCCTTATCAAAACGATATGCAGCCGCCCATAGATTAGGACGGCTGCGCCTGAATTTCATTCCAAAAGTTACGGCAAAAGCACTGAAATTCTTCAGAATTTCCGCTTTTACCCTTCCTAGGTAACAATTCCTTAAGAAGATACGCATTCCCGCCGGAAATGTTGCCTAGAATTAAGGGCCGTTCTCCTAGAACTTCGCTGTCAGGCTGGCCGACAGGCTCCTTCCGCGAGCATAAGTATTGAACTCGGTTTCGCCGAGCCCGCTACGTTGGAATTCACGGTGCTCCGTGCCGAGGAGGTTGCGGGCGCTCAAACCGATAGTGAAATCGGTTCCCTGAATCTCGACGTGCTGACGAAACACGGCATCGAGTTGAATTCCCGGCTTTTCCACCACATCCGGAATGCCGCCGGCCGCCGCCGGACTGCCGCGCTGAAGAATGCGTTCGCCTGTCCAGCCTACGAGAATGGTGAACTGATCATCATCGCCTTCCCAGCCGAATTGGGCGTTAGCGGTATGTGTCGGCGTGCCTTGCAGCGGCTTGCCGTCGAGATCGAACAAGAATGCATCCACTTCCGTACCGGAGAAGGGGTTGCGGACAGTATCTCCTTCTTTCAGCTTAATTTCGGATTCAGTGTAGGTGTAGTTGACCGAAAACAGCCATTCACGGTTTTCGAAAAACGCGCCGGAAATCGGAGAGTCAAATCTCGTCCGGTACTCAAACTCACC